>ERZ1370068.1405-contig-11296_pt1 | contig 414294 bp, 511 predicted proteins | sample MGYA00561227_ERZ1370068 | MGnify/ENA primary metagenome ERZ1370068 (study PRJEB38410, sample SAMEA6850437) | metagenome | study: Metagenomic assessment of the ecological functions of the soil: analysis of the soil microbiota associated with the...
TCGTTCGCAGTGATATTCGGGAAACGATCCGTATCCCACGAATACGACGGGACCCTCGAAGCGCGTGGTCGCGGCGAGGGTCTCGTCGGCGCCGACGAAATCCTCGAGCCAACGGAGCGGGCGCCCCGGCTTGCCGGGGGCGTCGAGCGACATCGTGCTCGTGGGCTGGAGTGTCGATCCCGACCAGCGGGACGGCCTGGAGATAGGTGCCATCGGCCGCCCCCGGCTCGAGCCCCATCGCCTTCGCCTGCGATGCCAAGTATTCGGTGGCGAGCGCGCCGCCGTGAGCGCCGGGGAGCCTCCCCTCGAGGAATCGCTCGCGAGAAACGCACCGATGCCAAGATTCGATTCGGCGAAGCGCGGGTCGCGGTCGAAGGCCTTCGGCTCGACCGTGATGGTCCCCGGCGCGGGCTTGGCCGCTGCACGTCAGCGCCGCAGCCGACTTCGGATCGTTGGGTTTCTCGTCGCCGGAGCGGCAGCCGGCCGCGCCGGCGGCGGAACGCGAGCGCGGCGAGCGCGAGGCGGCGCATCAAGATTGGTTCTTCTCGATCGTCTCGCGGAAGCGCCAGACAAATATTGGGAATCCTGCGGGCCGGGCGACGCCTCCGGGTGGTACTGCACCGAGAAGACGGGGAGCTCGCGATGGCGCATCCCTTCGATGGAGTTGTCGTTGAGATTGCGGTGCGTCACCTCCGAGCTCGGCGCAGCGATCCGCCACGACCTCGTAACTGTGGTTTTGGGAGGTGATCTCGATCTTCCCCGTGGAAGATCCTGGACCGGGTGGTTCGCGCCGTGGTGGCCGAAGGGCATCTTGCGGGTCGTCGCGCCGAAGACGTGGCCGAGGATCTGGTGGCCGAGGCAAATCCCAAATATCGCGATCCGCTTGTCGGCGAGCGCGCGAGATCGTGGGAAACGCGTGGCTGACCGCGGCCGGATCGCCCGGGCCATTCGAGAGGAAGACCCGTCGGGACGGGTCGCGAGGACCTCGGCCGCCGTCGTGCGCGCGGGGACCACCGTCACGTCGAAGCCGGTCTCGACGAGGCCGCGCAGAATGTTGCGTTTCACCCCGAAGTCGAAGGCGGTGACCCGATATCGTTTGCCTTGGCGTTTCGTTGGGGTCGTACCGTCCAAGCGCGCGTATCCGTCGCTCCATTCGTAGGACTTCTCGCAGGTCACCGAGCTCGCGAGGTCGACGCCGTCGAGGCTCGGCGCGCGGCGCACCTTCTCGAGGAGCGAGCGCTCGTCCATGTCGATCGTCGAGGACGATCGCCTTGACCACGCCGTCGCGGATCCGGCGGGTGAGCGCGCGGGTGTCGATTCCCTCGATCGCCACGACGCCGCGCCGCGTCAGGTACTCGAGGAGCGATTCGCGGCTCCGGTAGTTGCTCGGCCGATGGCACATATCGCGCGACGACGAACGCCTCGAGGAAGGTCCCGCGGCTCTCGTCGTCTTCGGGGCGATGCCATAGTTCCCGATATGTGGGTAGGTCATCACGACCGTCTGCCCGCGATAGCTAGGATCGGTCAGGATCTCCTGGTATCCCGTCATCGCCGTGTTGAAAACCAACTCTCCGACGCGCTCCCCCTTGGCGCCGCAGGCTGGCCCGCGGAAGGAGAGGCCGTCTTCGAGAACGAGGATCGCCGGTCCGGATTCGGGCATCCTCGGGAGCTTACCCAAGGTCCGCTCAACCCGCGTGGATGAGCCCCGCGAGGTAGCCGGCGCCGAAACCGTTGTCGATGTTCACGACCGAGACCCCCGCGGCGCAGGAGTTCAGCATCGTGAGCAGCGGGGCGATCCCGCGGAAGCTCGCGCCGTAGCCGACGCTGGTGGGGACCGCGATCACGGGGCGGCCGACGAGACCGCCGACCACCGAAGCGAGCGCGCCCTCCATCCCGGCCACGACGATCACGACCCGCGCGCGCCGCAGCCGCGGCACCACGTGCATCAGCCGGTGGATCCCGGCGACGCCGCAGTCGTAGACCGATTGGACCCGCACCCCGAAGAGCTCGGCGGTGACGCGCGCCTCCTCGGCGACCGGGATGTCGCTCGTCCCCGCGGTGACGATCATCGTGAGCCCCTTTTTCTTGGGAATCCGCCCGCGCCGCACGACGATCGCGCGCGCCGCCTCCTCGTAGCGGGCGGCCGGCGTCGTTTTCTTGGTCTCGCGGAAAGCCTCCTCGCTCGCGCGCGTGACCAGGATCCGGTCGCTTCGTTCGGCGAGGGCCTCCACGATCCGCGCGATTTGCTTGGGATTCTTGCGCTCGCCGAAGATCACCTCCGGGAAACCGACCCGCCGCTCGCGCGCCGTGTCGGGGCGCGCGAATCCCAAGTTTACGAATCCGGGGTCGCGCAGCTTCGCCGCCGCCTCGTCGGGGAGATCTTGCCGCTGCGGACTCCCAACAATAACGATCGGAGCTCGCGCGAGTTCACGCCGTGCTCCCGCTCGGGACCGCGCCGTTCGGAAACGCCGTGAGCTCGAGCGTGTCGCGGCGACCCGCGGCGAGGAGCGCGTGGCCGAGGCCGGCGATCATGGCCGCGTTGTCGGCGCAGAGCTCGGGGCGGGGATCCGCAGCTCGAGCCCCTCGCGCTCGCACTGGGCGCGCAGGCGCTCGCGGAGCCTTTTGTTACAAGCGACTCCGCCGCCGACCAGCACGCTCGCGGCGCCGGAGTCCCTCGCCGCGGCCATCGTCGTGCGCGCGAGGTGCTCGACCGCCGCCTCTTGGAACGAGGCCGCCAGATCGCGCACGCCGTCCGGGTCGAGGATTCTTGGTGTTCCCCCGGGGCGCGATCCGATAGCGCACCGCGGTCTTGAGCCCGCTGAACGAGAAATCGAACGGCCCGCTCGATACTTGGGGAACGTGGAAGCCCTCGCCGCGGCGCGCGAGCGCCGCCGGGTCGGCCCCCATGGCCGCCTTCTCGATGCTTGGGCCGCCCGGGTAGGGGAGGCCGAGGAGCGCGGCCACCTTGTCGAAGGCTTCGCCCGCGGCGTCGTCGTTCGTGGATCCCAACATTTCGAAATCGAAGATGGAGCGGAATCGGTAGAGGGCCGTGTGCCCCCCGATGCCACGAGCGCGACCGCGGGGAGGCGCGGCTCGTCGCCCTCCATCGTCGCGGCGTAGAGGTGCGCCGCCAAGTGGTCGACCCCGACGATCGGCAGCCCGTGATACCAAGAAAACGCCTTCGCGCTCGTGAGGCCGACCAGGAGCGAGCCGATGAGCCCCGGGCGCGTCGTGACCGCCACACCCGATAGTTGGCGTGGCTCGACCCGCGCCCCTCGAGCGCCGCGGCGATCGTCGGGAGGATCACCTCGGGTGGCTGCGGCTCGCGATCTCCGGCACCACGCCGCCGAACGGCGCGTGGAGCTCGACCTGGGAGGCCACGATCGAGGACAACACCAACTTTCCGTCGCGGACGACGGCGGCGGCCGTCTCGTCGCACGAGCTCGATCCCCAGGACGAGCGACACGGCCCCTGCTGTGCTAGTTGGCCCGCAGGCGCCGGTCGGGGGCGATCGCCCCGCATCAGCGCGAGCGCGGCCTGCAGCTGCGGATCGTTGACCTCGAGGAGCGCAGCCCTTGCTCGCGCGCCGCGACTCCACGGTCGCCACGTATTTCTCGGGCACCGCGTACTGATAGTTGGCATTGAAGATCCGCGTGTAGTCGTCGGGGCCGAGCGCCACGAGGACATCGGGCATGATCCCGCCGGCGCGCGTGTCGTTGCGATCCTCCTCGCGCGCCCGCTCGAGGTTCCGCCCCGTCGGTGTGGAAATAGTAGGCGGTCGTAATCTTGATGTAGGCGCCGTTGTCGTCGAAGCGGCGCAGCGACTGGACGACCCCCTTGCCGTACGTGCGATCCCCAACGATCGCCGCCACGCCATGGTCGGAGAGGGCGGCCGCGAGGACCTCGCTCGCCGAGGCCGAGTCGCCATTCACCAGCATCGCGACCGGCATTCCGGCGATCGTGGCCCGCTCGGGGCGCGCCTCGTAACGGGTCGGGGCCTTGCGCCCGCGCTGCTCGTAGATGACCCCCGATGGCAAGAATCGGTTGGCGATCTCCGCCGCGGAATCGAGGACCCCGCCGCCGTTGAAACGCAAGTCCAGGACGAGCGACTTCAGCCCCTCTTCTTCAGAGCGGCCACCGCCTCGTCCGAATTGTTGCGTCGTCTCCTCGGTGAAGCTGTTGATCCAGAGGCCGCCGATACCGTGATCCTTGTCGAGCATCCGCACGCGGCGCACCGACGGCTCGTGGAGGACGGTGCGCGTCACCTCGGCGTCGACCGAATCGGCGCTCCCTCGTTCTGGAAGCGAATCTTGATCTTGGTCCCCTCGGGGCCGCGGATCCGATCGGTGATCTCGTGGCGCGTCATCCCCTGCGCCGGGATTCCATCCACCTCGAGGATCCGCGCGCCGGGCAGAATCCCAACTTTCTCGGCGGGAGAATTGGGCTGCGGAAAGAGGACCTCGGCCGCGTCGCTCGGATCGGTGACGATCCCGATCCCACCAAAACGCCCGGTGGTCTCCTCTTCGACCTTGTCGACTTCCCGCTTTTCCGGGTAGTAACGCGAGTAGTCATCGAGACCCTCGACCATCCCACGTATCGCGTCGCGCCCGAGCTGATCGGCGGAGATCGGCTCCACATACTCCTCGAACACCATGTCGCGCACGGCGAGGAGGCGGGCGATCTCCGAGTCGCTCGCCGAGCGCCGCGTTGCGAGCACGCCGAGCGAGATGACGGCGACGAGCGCGAGCGCGAGGCTCGCGACGGACAGGGCGACGATCGGTTGGATGCGCATCGGAATCGATTTCGTTGGGGCTCGCTGTTTTCTTTGGGGCTCGCCCCCGCGGTTGTACCCGCGCGGACTCTCCTTCGAAAGTCATGAGCGAGCGCGTGTCTACCAGGAAAGACACTCGGCTGCCGCGGGGTCCGGGCCGAGAGGATTGGCGCGGAAGGAACGCCGCGTTGGCGGCGTCCGGGTCGCACCGGTCCACGAGTTGATCGCGCGCGCCGGCTCGGCGCCGCGCCGGGCGATCCATTCGAACGATGAGAAAGTTTTTCTTTATTGGTCTTGCCGCGATCTCTGCGCCGGTGCCGCGGCTGCGCAGCACGAGGGGAGACATGCCGGCGAGCCGCCCCGGCCCGGCCTCGAAGGATCGATACAGCTTGGCGCGGCCGCTCAGCCTCGAGCGCTTCCGGAGCGTCTTCGCCGCCTACGACATGAACGGCGACGGCAAGATTTCGAGAGCCGAGGCGAAGGCGGGGGGAATGGGGGATTCGCGATTCTTGAGTACGACCTCGATCGCGACGGAGTTGTCGGCGCCGACGAGTTCGATCTCTGCTACGGCTCGTGCCTCCGCCGGCGCGGGCAGGCCATGGAGGCTCCAGTGCAGGAGCGGCTCGCCGCGCTCGAGCGCCTCGCCACGCAGCGCGGGTGGCGCGTTCCGGCGCCGAAGGAGTCGGAGAGCCCAATCTCTTCGCGCCCCGATCCCAACGAAACACCGGCCTCGAAGCCCGCCAATGATCTCGGCCGCCGCCGCTACGGCGGGGCGCAGGCTCCCACGGGGTCCCAACCCAACGATCAACCGATTCCGCGGCCGAACCCAAGAATCTCCGCGCCATCCGGCTCGGTGGCGCCGCGGTCCGGAGCCGGGGCGGCACGGCCTCGCGACCCGCAGGCCGCCGTTGACGTTGGGCAAGCGCCGAGGCGCTCCCGGATCCCGCATCTCAGATCCCGGTGGCCCGCCCGGGATCCCAATGATCCTGGTCCCTAGCTATCCCTGCCGCGTCAGATTCTTGATGTAGCGGTAGACGCCGTATGTCAGGAAGAACGGCGTAGCGATGAACGCGGCGAACACGACGAAGCCCCACCCGCCAAAGCGATCACCGATGCCGCACGAGGGCAGGCGAGCGCCGGCGCGGCCGACGACCCGATCGCGACGGCGACCGCACAACCTAACAATAAGAATCGGCGCATGGGAGCTCCTGCGATCAGTGGGATCCGAGGTCGTGCATGGCTTGGCCGCTCACTTCCAACAGATGGCGATAGAAGGCCTCGGCGCAGAGCATCACCGCGTAGAGAGCCGCGATGCCCGGGAGGATCGCGATGAACTTCAGCCACTTGGTCTCGAACTTCAGGTGCATGAAGAACAGCCCCACGAGGGTGGCCTTGGCGATCGACAACGCGTAGAGCGCCGTGCTCGACCAGTGCGGAGTGAAGACGTTGAAGAGCCCCACCTGCTCGGCGGTGCGCGCCGCGTCGGTCTCGCGCTCGTAGCCGTATTTGTTGGTGAGGATCGGGATCGCGATCTCGACGATCGTCAGGATTCCCAACGCCAAGAATATCTTGAAGTAGGTCTTTCGGTCGTGTCCGGACATTGGATGGATCCGTGGAAGTCAAATCAGGTAGATGAACGTGAACACGAGGATCCAGACGAGATCCACGAAGTGCCAGAAGAGGCCGGCGATCTCGAGGAGATTGTAATAGTGGGGAGTGACCGACTTCAGCCTCGTCCCCTTGAAGAACATCACGAGGAGGTAGATCACGCCGGTCGTGACAGTGCATCCCGTGGAATCCGGTGATCACGTAGAAGCTCGACGCGAAGTTGTCGGGCACCCCGCGAATCGCCAGGGCTTGCCGCCGAGGTGCTCCGCCGCGGGCTCCACCATTCCCCACAGTTTCATCCCCTCGTGGATATTGTGGGTGTACTCGAAGGCCTGGATGCCGAGGAAGCACATGCCCCCGAGCGCGGTCAGGGAAGAGCCAGCGCAGCATCCCCGCTTTCTTGTTCTCGGCCGCGTCGGCGAGCGAGAGGACCATCGTGAGGGAGCTGCAGATCAGCAGGAACGTGGCGACCGCCGTGAGCTGGATTCCCAACAATCGCTGCGGATCGGGCCAGATGGGATTCTTGATCCGGAGATATCCGTATCCCAACAAAAGGCCGGCGAAGGTGAGGCCGTCCGTCACGAGGAAGATCCACATCGCGATCTTGCCGTTGGTCGCGGACGCGAAGCCGGCATCGGGGACGGCCGAATGACCGTGTCCGGTTTCGTGGCCGTCGCCGTGGGGGCGTGGGCGGCCTGGTGGGGTGCGGAGTGCGCCTGGCTCATGGAGTCTTGTGGAGAAAGTTGGGAAAGGGGCTCTCGAGTCGGATGGAGTGTTCGTTGGGATCGCCGCGCCGCGGGCGCGACGCCGCCGCGTTCAAGTGGTTTTCTTGGGGAGCTCGATCGCTTTGAAGAGGACGAGGTACATCAGGAGCCACGCGAGCGCGAGGCCGAGCGCCAGCACGAGGCCCCAGCCGACGGCGCCGCCGCGGTTGAAGCCGAAATAGATGGCGTACGGCACGACGCACGAGACGGTGATCCAGAACGACAGTTTCCAGAGCATGGGTCGGTTGTGTGGGGTCTCTTCGTTGGGTTTCGGAAACTTGGTGTTCGGCGGATCAGCGCGCCGGGCGCGACGCTGGGAGTGACTGTGTCGCGGGGCGTGGCTGTGTCGCGGGCGTGGCTGTGTCGCGGGGCGTGACAGCGGCGGCGACGGCATGTATCCCTCGAGATTCGCGATGAGCCCCATGTCGAGCATGAGGCGCTCCATCCCGGTCTCCGGATCGTAGAAGCCGCGAATCCAGAGATCCTTGTCGACCAGGACGAACTTCTGGCCGTGGGAGACTTCCAGGATCTCGGCCGCCGGATCGTGGGTTTCCCATCCTCGACGAGCGAGGAATCGGGAGTGGGCGCGTGCCCGCCGAGGCCCAACTGGAACCCGTCGACGACGAGCGAGCGGATGCGATCGAGCGAACCGGTGAGGAAGCTCCAATCGCCGCGCGCGTGGTAGCGCGCCGCGTACGCCTCGAGCGCCGCCGGCGTGTCGCGCTGCGGGTCGACCGAGAAGGAAACCAAATGAACGACCCCGCGCATGTTGCGCGTCTTGTGGTTCACCTTCTCCATGGCGAGCGTGAGGCGGGGGCAGATCTCCGCGCAGTTCGTGAAGATGAAATCGGCGACCCAAAGTTTCCCGCGGAGCTGCTCGCTCCCGAACGGGGCGCCGGTCTGATCGAGGAGCGTAAAGCTGGGAAGCTGCCGGATCCGCGGCGGCGCGTCGGGGAGCTTCGCGGTGAGCGCCTTGGCGATCGGCAGCGCGATCACGATCGCCATCACCACCACCCAAACGCTCCGCCGCCCGACCAGGTCGGCGACGACGCGCTCGACTTGGCTCTTTTTGTGGGTTGCGGGATCGTAGGGCATGGGATACTTGGGCTTCGCTGGATCGTTGGGTTCTGCTGGATCGTTGGGTTCTGCTGGATCGTTGGGTTCTGCTGGATCGTTGGGATCGTCTATTTGGCTCGGAGCGGCGCCATGAACGCCTCTCGCTTCTCCGATTCGTTGCGAAGCGGCATCAGCGACTCGACGTAGTAGGCGAGCGCCCAGATCTCGTCGTCGGTGATCGCATCCTTCCAGGTCGGCATCGCGGTGCCGCCGATTCCGGTGGCGATCGCTTGGAAGAGATCCTTGCGCTCCTGGGTCCTTTGCTTGGCTTGCTCCTCGGGGCTGGCCGAGGTGTCGATCTGTGTGATCGAGCGGAGCTGATGCCAAGTGAAGTCGGGGGAATCACGTTCACACCGAAGCTCTCGCTGAACTTCACGACCGACCACGACGCGTCGGGGCGCATCGCCCCTGCATCCTTGCCCCCGCGACGCGAATCTTGTCATACTCGGATTGGTTCACGTAGGCCGGATGGCACAAATGACAGGCCGGGGTCGTGTAGTAGAGTTGCTTTCCTTTCTCGGCCCCTTCGGCTTGCTTGGCATCGCCATAGGGATCGGGGCCGATCGCGACCGGAGTGCCCGGCCCTTCGTCCTTCCAGCGCTTCGAGAAAGTCTTGATGTATTGAAGGACCTCGCGCAGGCGCGGCTCGGAGATGTCCCATTTGAGCATCGCGGTGCCGTGGAGACCCGAGCGGACCGTGTGGACGAGGTCGTCGTCGGTGGGAGGTCACCCGCCTTCACGCTCGCGAACTTGAAGACGACTTGCAGCGGCGTGAAGTTGCGCGGCGGGGGAGGAGCCCCTTCGCCGACGGGCCCTGGCCGTCGCCCTTCAGCCCGTGGCACGACGCGCAGTAGGTCCGATAGGTGACTTTCCCGCGATTGAGGACGTCGGCCGAGACCGTGATCTTGCCCTCGTTGTACTTGATCGAGTCCACCTCCTCGGTCTTCACCACATTTCCGTCATCGTCGAAGACGGAGGCCGTGAAGGTCGCCGGGAGGAAGAGCGGCTCGCACGCGGCGATTCCCAAGAATAGGACGGCCGCGGCCGAGGCGAGTTTCATCGAGAGATTCTTCTGGGTCACGTTCGATGCGACGGAGTGGGGAAACCGCATAGTTAGGATTCGGGGGAGTGGGCGGCCGCGCGCTCTAGTGCGGGCGGGGCGTTAGGGCAGATATCAGAACAAATACACGACGGCGAAGGTGCCGAGCCAGGCGATATCGACGAAGTGCCAAAACATCGCGGCCGAGCGGAGCCGGATCCGGTGGCGCGAAAGGACCTCCTGGGAAAGCTGGGCTTCCTCGGAAAGTTGGGCCTCTTCGAAAGTTTGGGACTGCTCTCCGGCGGCGCGCGCCAGCGCCGCCGCCGACGGGACCGCCCAGATCAGCAGGAAGAGCCCGACGAACACGTGGACGCCGTGAAAAGTGGTGATCGCGTAGAAGAGCCCTTCGTACGCGCCGTCTTGGATCCGGACTCCGCTTCGCCACAGATCGGTCCAGGTCTCGATCTGGAGACCGAGGAACGCGGCGCCGCTCAGCATCACGAATCCCAACAAAATCGGCGAGCGCGAGGCCGACGCCGACCGGCGGTCGATCGCGCGAACCAGCCGCCAAAGGGCGAGGCTCCCCGCGAGCATGAGCCCCGTGTTCGCCCAGGCGGCCGCAAGCGCCTGCGCCGGCAGCGGAGCCATCACCGGCGGGGGCCAGGTCGGCGATTGGAAGCGCAGGACGAGGCAACAGAAGAAAAGGGTCGCGAAGACCATCCCCCACGATCCCAAGAAAACCATCATCCCCACGCGAGCGTCGATCTCGCGCGATCGGAATCGTTGGGTTTGGTCGGGGATGGCCGTGGCGATCATGCTTGGGATCGGGTTCGTCGGGAGCGTTCCCGCCTACTGGAGCTGCCGCTCCCATTGCCCGATCCAATCCTTGGACTTCATGCCGGGATTGTTGAACTCGTGCGGCCCGTGGTGGACGTCGGGGATCGTCTTGAAGTTGTAATAGGGGAGGCGACTCGATCGACCACTCGAGCGTCCCGACCGACCACGGGTTCTCCCGACGCCTTGGCGCCGGCGAACAACCCATAGAAGAAGTTGATCACGAAGAGGATCTGCGCCGCGCCGAGCGCGAGGGCGGCGTAGGTGATCCAAACGTTCATCGGCTGCAGCGGCACCAAATAGTCATAGGTGAACACGTTGTAGATGCGGCGGTGCATGCCCGAGTAGCCGATCGTGTGCATCAATACGAAGAGCGCGGTGAGCGGGATGATCGAGAGCCAGAAGTGCACTTTCGCGAGCGTCTCGTTCATCGTGCGCCCGAACATCTTCGGAAACCAATAATAGAGCGAAGCAAACGATCCGAAGAGGACGGCCGCGGCCATCGTCAGGTGGAAGTGGCCGACGACGAAATAGGTGTCGTGGAGGTAGAGGTCGGTCCCGATCGCGGCGAGGTAGAGGCCGCCGAGGCCGCCGAGGCCAAACACGAACACCACACCCAACGCGAAGAGCATCGGAGAGGTGAGGCGGATCGATCCGTGCCAAATCGTGTGGAGCCAGTTCAAGAAAAGATCTCGGCCGGAATGCGTGATGATCATCGTGAGCGTCATGAAGCTCTCCGAGAGCATCGGCGTCATGCCGGTCGTGAACATGTGGTGTCCGTACACGACCGCCGAGAGGATCGTGATCGCCGTCATCGACATCGCGGTCACGCGGTAGCCGAAGGCGGGCTTCCGCGCGAAGAATGCCAACAGATCGGACACGACTCCCCAGGCCGGCAGGATGAGGATGTACACCTCGGGGTGGCCGAAGATCCAGAAGAGGTGCTGCCACAGAATCGGATCCCCACCTTTCGTGCCGAGCGTGGCTGCGAGTGTAGAAGTGGGTTCCAAAGATGCGATCGAGCAGCATCAGGATCGCGCCGCCCGTGAGCACCGGGATGAAGAGCGCGTTCAGGATCGCCGTGAGCCAAAGGCCCCAGATCGTGAGCGGCATGTCGAACCAGCCCATCCCCGGCGCGCGCAGGCGGATCACGGTCGTCACATAGTTGATCGCCCCCATGATCGAGGAGGAGCCGACGAAGTAGATGCCGAGTAACCAGAGCGTGTGTCCGTAGCCCCCTTGGCACTCGGCCGACGCGAGGGGCGGATAGGCGGTCCAGCCGCCGGCGGACGCGCCCACGGCACGAAGAACGAGAGGCCGATGCAGCACCATCGCGAGGAAGTACGCCCAGTACGACAGCATGTTCAACGTTGGGAACGCCATGTCGCGGGCGCCGATGAGCAGCGGGATCGCAAAGTTGCCGAAAGCCGCCGATGAGGATCGGCGTGATGGCGAAGAAGATCATGATCGTGCCGTGCATCGTCACGAACATGAGATACCGATCGTTGGTGAGCACTCCGCCCGAGTCGGAGAACAGCAATCTTCCGAGGACCGGGAACGGCTCACCGGGGTAGGCGAGCGTCCACCGGATGATCATCGCCATGATTCCACCCACCAGGAGCCCGAAGAGCCCCGAGAAGATGAACTGCTTGGCGATGACCTTGTGGTCGTGGAGAAGACGTACTTCGCGATGAAGCTCGTCGGGGCCGGATGGATGTGGTCGTCCACGATCTAGAACTCCGAGTTCTTTATTTGCGATTGAAGAAAAGTTGGTATTCGAACGTTGGGTTTAGGACATCACTGCGGGCGGCATCACTGCGAGCGGCATCACTGCGAGCGGCATCACTGCGAGCGGCATTACTGCGAGCGGCATTACTGCGAGCGGCATTATCTGCGCCGACGGGGTGGGCTTCCAGTCCCAACCCCAATGTTGCTCGGGTTTGTTGGCTTCGTAGCCGATCTCGGACCAGCGCGCCGCCTCCTGGATCCAGTTGTCGAAATCCTTGGGCTTCATCACCTCGAACTTCGCTTGCATCAGATAGTGGGCGTATCCGCAGATCTCGGCGCAGGTGACCTGATAGAGGCCGGCCGTGGCCGGCTTCGTCTGGAACCACATGCGGGTGATCTCGCCCGGGTTCGCGTCGCGCTTCATCCGGCAGTTCGCCAAGAAAAGCTGTGGATCACGTCCTTCGATGTGAGCTGGCAGAGGACTTTCTTGCCTTCGGGGACGCGGAAATCGTTGAGCGTGACGATGTCGTCGGGAGTGTTGAACTTCCCGTCCTTCCTCGCATAGCGGAAGTTCCAAGACCACTGTTGAGCGAGGACCTCGACCCGCATGACCTCGGGGTCTCCCTCGGGGAACTTCCAATAGAATTCGTTGACATCGATGTGCGATCGGACGAGCAGCGTGCCGTCGACGATCGCAAAGATCGCCGTCGAGATGACGAGCGCCTTCACCGCCTCTTTCTTGGAGTCCCCACGGTCATAGTGGGCTTTGGCGCCGGTCGACGCGCGGAACTTGAACGACGCGAATAGCAAGATTGCCACCATGATCACGAACAGCGCGACGAGCATGTACGTGACCGTGATGAACAGATCGTCGGAGCGGTGCCCGTCGACCGAGATGTCGAGCGGCGGCGTCCAGAGGGAGCGCGGCGCTGTGCTTCCGCCCGTCCCCTGACCGAATCCAACACTGCCCAACAAAGGGCGGAGCCCGCCAGCATCCAAAGAAACTTCGAGAACCGGGGAGGATCATGCGCGGCCACGCGCGAACCCGCGCGGTGGGTGGGGTTTGGGCCGTTCGACGGCCGGAGAACGAAAGCGCGGACCTTTAAGAACGCGCGTCGGGGGTGTCAACGCGCTCGGCGCTGTCGCTCGCGCACTTGCGCGATTCGGCTCGCGCCCGCGACTCGCGCTCGAGACCCTCGGCGCGAGCCGCGACGCTCAACTCTCTTCGTTGAGCTTGATCACTTCGACGGGGCAGGACTCCGCCGCTTCTTTGATCTTCGCGTCGAGCTCCGGGAACTGCGCCTCCGAGCCCGGCTTCACAATGCTGGTTTCGCCCGCGGGAACTTCGAAAACCTCGGGGCAAAGGTCTTCGCAAAGGTTGTACGAAGTCGCAGCCTTCCTCGATCCAGACCTTTTGATGGGCATTGCGGATTCGCCTCTCGCGGCTTTCGTTGACGGAGCTTCGGTGGTGATTCGATCTCGAGACTCAAAGCCTCGATGGTGCGCCACAGTTTAGAACATCGACGAATCGGCATCAACTTAGTGCGCATTGGTTGGTGAATGGGGCGGGCTCGGCGGCGCGGCGGATCTCACGCTTCGGAGGCGAGCGCCCGGCGCAGGTCGGCCTCTGTTCTCAGAGGGGAGAGCAGGAGGCGGCGCGGCAGACGAAAGCCGTCGGCTGGGGGCCCGCCGCCGCGACGAGTGCCCTCAGATCCTCCGGAAAGATTTTCCCGGTTTTCACCGCCGATCCGGACGACGACGGCCCTCGCCGGCCGGAACCGCCCCTCGAGCTCGCCGCCGTTCCCAACGATCACGACGCGCGACGGCGGTGCCAGGTGGCGGTCGAGCGCGGCGAGGGCGGAAGCGAGCGCGAGCGCGGAAAAGTGGGGAACCGACTTCGCGATCGTCGATGCGAGGCGATTTGCCAACTCTCGGAAAGTTGGGATCTCGCGGTGGAGGAGGAGCCGGTCGAGGGCGCGGAGCGCGAGTGCGTTCCCGAGGCGTGGAAGCCGTCCTCGAGCGGGAATACCAAGAATGCGGCGCCGAACGGATCCGAGTGCTTCGGATCGCGGTCGGCGAAGGCGCCGGTCGATTCGTTCCAGAAGAGGGCGGCCGCCGCCATCAGGATCTCCTCGGCGCGCGCCAGATACTTGGGATCGAGCGTCGCCTCGTGGAGGCGCGCGCACGCCTCGGCCGCGGCCATCGAATCGATGAGGAGGGGCCGCGCCGCGCGGCCGCGCGACGACCGCCTCCGCGCGGCGCGAATCCTCGAGAACGCGATCGAGCGCCCGCCGCGCGGCGCCGCGCCACGCCTCCTCGCCGAAGACCCCCGACGCCTCGACGAGCGAGGTCGCCGGCGAGGGGCGTTCCACGCCGGGACGACCGTGCGATCCGCCGCGGCCCCATCCTCGGCCGAGGTCGAAGCAAAGAATCCGCCCCCTCCCGGTCTTCCAGGCTTTCCAACAGAAAGCGGGCGGTGTCGCGCGCCGCCGCCTCGAGCCTCGGGCGCACCGCGCGGCGGGCCGGATCGTTGGGATCGATCGCGGCGAAGCCCCGCGCGAGGACTGCCAGCATCTCCGCTTGATTGGGAAGGAGCTTCTCGAAATGTGGGTTTTCCCAGCGCTCGTCGACTGCATAGCGGTGGAAGCCGCCGCGCGCGCGGTCGCGAATCTTGCCGCGCGACATCGCCGCCAGCGTGAAGAGCGCGGCGTCGCGCGCCACGATGTTCCCGCGCCGCGCGCCGACGCGAAGCAACAGATCGATCCCCCGCGTTCAGGATTTTGGGAATTCGCCGAAGCCGCCGTTGCGCCGATCCACCTGATCCACCAGATCGGATGCAGCCCGGTCGATCGCACCCTGCGCGTCGGCGGCGCCCCCGGCCGACCAACCTGTGCGTGCCGCGAGGTTCTCGCGCAATCGGCGCCCGTCGTCGAGGCGGCTCTCCGGCGAGCTTTGATACAGCTCGCGCGCCCAGGTGAGGATTTGTAGGAATCCCGGCCTTCCCCGAGGGGCGCCGCGAAAAGTAGGTTCCGCCGAAGTACACCGTTCCGTCGGGGCGAGGAACGCGGTGAGGGGCCAGCCGCTCGAGCCGGTCAGCTGCGCCACGGCCGATTGGTATCGCGCGTCGAGATCGGGGCGCTCGTCGGCGTCGACCCGCACCGCCACATAGTTTCCATTCAGATAGGAGGCGATCTCGGGATCGCGGTAGCACTCCGCGTCCATCACATGGCAGAAGTGGCACCACGACGCGCCGATGTCGAGCAGCACCGGGCGCGCGAGCTCGCGCGCCCGCGCGAACGCCTCCTCACCCCACGGAAACCAATCGACCGCCTGATCGGCGGCGGCGCGCAAGTACGCGCTCGAGGCGGAGGAAAGTCGGTCGGCCACAGCGACAGTGATAAACGATTCGGCGCGCCGAAACGAACCGCGCCCCGCCCGGCCCTGGACGGCGCGCGCGCCGCGGGCGATCTTCTCCCCGATGATCACGATCACGCGCCGCGTGGAGTTCTCGGCCGCGCACCGCCTCCACAACCCCGAGCTCTCCGCCGAGGAGAACTGGCGGATCTTCGGCATCTGTAACAATGCCAACGGCCATGGCCACAATTATGCGGTGGAGGTGAGCGTGAAGGGGGCGATTCCCAAGAAAACGGGGATGGTGATGGACCTCAAGGATCTGAGCGACATCCTCCAGCGTGCGATCCACGAGCCGTGCGATCACAAGCATCTGAACCACGACGTCGCGATGTTCGAGGGGATCATCCCCACCGCTGAAAACTTGGCGATCGCCTTTTGGAAGGGGGTCGCGGCCGAGCTCACCAAGTATCCGGGGGTGAAGCTCCACGGCGTGCGGGTCATCGAGTCGCGCAACAACTTCGTCGAGTACTTCGGGCCCGACGCGTGAGCCAAGCGGGTCGCGACGGGGGCTTCGAGAACGGGCGCAACCCCGCCTCCGCGCCGAAGCCAACGATCGGCGCGGAGCCGGCCGCGGGAGCGAACGCCCTGATTCCCAATTTGGGAATCGCGCTACGCCGCGAAGGACACGGGTTGGGATCTGGGGGAGCGTCGCCGCCGTTCGTCGAGTTCTTCGCGCGCGCGGACGCGCCAGAAGCCGCCCATGCGCGTGCTCGTCCCCGGCTGCGGCCGCGGCCACGACGCCCTCCACCTCGCAAAGTTGGGATTCGACGTCACGGCGGTCGATTTCGCGCGGCCGGCGCTCGACGCGCTTCCGCCGCCGCCGGCGGAATCTTTGATTCCGCCGGCCAAGTGCCGCACGCTCCGCGCCGATGTGTTGCGTTTGCCGGCGCGCTTCGCCGGGGCGTTCGATTTGCTCCTCGAGTACACCTGCTATTGCGCCATCGATCCCTCGAAGCGCGATGCCTACGCGCGGATGGCGGCGGCGGTGCTGGTGCCCGGCGGAGAGTTGGTTGCGCTTTTCTACCCGTTCCGCGACGCCGAGGGGGGCCGCCGTTCCTCGTGACCGAGGCGGGCTCCGCGCCGCATTCGGCGAGTCGTTCGAGGTCGAAAGTTGGGAAACGCCGGCGGGCTCCGTCGAGCGGCGCCGCGGCGAGGAGCGATTGGTGGTGATGCGGCGGCGCTAGCGAGTCCGCGCGCGCTGCTCGGCGGGGAGCAGCGTGCGATAGATGTGCTCGTTCACGGGCACGGCGACTCGGGCCGCGCGGCCGAGGCGGACGACCGCGCCATTCTGCGCCTCGAGCTCGGAGGGGCGCCCTCGAGGATGTCGCGCTGCATCGAAGCCGTGGTGTCGGGGGAAGGGCATCGACGAATTGTTGCGTGCGCGCGAGCGCGTCGGCACGGGAGCGCCACGCCGCGGGCGCGCGCAAGGCGCTCGACCTCCTCCATGGCGGCCGTCAGGAGCGCGCGCGAGTCGGGCTCGCTTCGGAAGCGCCCCGGCGGGGCGGCGCGTCACGGCACCAACACCACTGAACGGCGCGATGAAGAGGAACTTCTCCCAAATGGCCGCTTCGATATCGTTGGGAATCGAGGCTGTGACGCCGGTCGCGCCGGCGAACGCGGCGAGGAGGGCCACGGCGCGATCGCTCCGGCGGTTGTCCCGCTCGCCGAACTCGACCGAGGGGCGATTCCAACATGGCGACCTGCCCGGGATTTGTGATGAATGCGGAGATGCGGCAGAGGCCGCCCAATACCCGCTCGCTCCCCACGGCCGCCGCGACTTGATCCGCCGCCTCCACGCCGTTCGAGAGCGGCACCACGAATCCCGCCGATCCCAACAATGGCCGGATCGTGGCGGCGGCCCCGGGACCTGCCAGGCCTTGACCCCAACAATCACCGTGTCGACGGGGCCGACGGCCTCGGGTCGTCGCTCGCCGCGGCCGGCTTCACCACGAAATCGCCGGCGACGCCTCGACATGCAACCCATCGCGCCGGATCGCCGCGAGGTGCGCGCCCCGCGCGATGAAGGTGACCTCATGCCCAGCCTGCGCGAGCCTCCCGCCGAAGTAGCCGCCGACGCCCCCTGATCCAAAGATTGCGATTTTCATTTGGCGTAGGGGCGGCGTATACGCCACCCGTCCCAGGCGGGATCAATCGCGCCCCTACGACGGCCTCGAAGTACTCCGCGCCGTCGCGGGTCCAGATCGTGTAGCCGAGGTCCATCCGCTCGGCGACCTCCGCTAAAGTTGGCAAGTGGTTCCCGTAGGCGAAAGCCAAATGATTGCTGGGCCAGCGGCGGCCGAGGACCTGGTCGCTCACGGGGACGTGTCCCTCGAGGATCGGCCACGCTTTGTTGTATTCGTCGTGGCGCGAGACGGGGACGTGGGTCGTGCGCATCACGGTGGCGGTCATGGTCAGGCGCCCGTTCTCGACGCCGAGGCGCGCGACGGTGACATCTTGGTTGGCCGCGGTCCGCATCCGCACCGCGGCGCCCCCGCGGCGTAGAAATGCTCCTGCCCCGGGTGATCGACCTGCGCTTCCTTGGCATCGAGCGACTCGCCTTCGCGCCCCGCGAAGTAGACCGGATGCTGCCCACAATTGACGATCGCGAGAAGCGTCTTCCCATTCTTGGGATCGGTCTTCACGTAGCGGAAATCGCCGAAGCCCGACGGCGCGCCGGCGATCTCCTTCAGCAAATATTGGGAATACATCGTTGGCATGTCGGTCTCGCACGAGGTCGGCACGATCCGCTTCTTCTTGCCCAGCGGATCGGTGTCGTTGGCGAGGAAGCTCGTGGCCATGCAGCAGGTGGCGAAGCGCCCCGAGCACTCATCCTGGCATTTGATCGTGACGGCGCCGGCCCCTTCTCGTCGGCGAGGTCGGAGGTGGCGAAATACATGGCGGCCTGCAGCTGCATACTTATCGCGCGGCACCTCCCGCCCGGAATCGCGCGGAACTTCGGGGTGCGCGTCATAGTTGCGTTTGACCGCCCGCTCCACGCGCGAGTCGCGGATCGCGCGCACAGGCGAGCGCCCCGGCTCCGCTTCCCACTCGAACATCGCGAACGCGCGATCGAGGAAGACCTGCTGATCGAGCGATTCGCTGGTGATCCCGAATCGGCGGGTGAGCTCCTCCCGGTCGATGCGCGTGGTCGGCATTTGTAAAGAAAAGCTCCCGAACTCGAGCGCGTGGAGGCGGTGGAGCCCCTCGACGACGCGCCGCGCGGCCTTGCCCGCCGCCGCGCGCGCCGCGAGGAAATCGAGTCCCCGCTCGATCGCCGCGAGCGTTTCCTTGAGTCGAAGTCGCCGTAGACGTGGACGAACGACTGGCCGTTCTGCGTGAACGCGCCGCCGGTCGCCATCCCCGACACCATTCCCGGCACCGTCGTGTCCTGGATCGATGCCAACAATAGGCGCGCGCGATAGGTGGGATCCTTCGCCCGCATCTTCTGCTCGAAGGACGACACCACCTTTGGCCTCGTCTGCGGAAAGGTCCAGGTCGGGTGGATGTTGAGGAGCGCGTCGACGCCCTCGCGCGCGAGCTCCGCGGCGTAGGCTTCGCACAACTGCGGTGTGGCAAAGCTTGTCGTGCCCCTTCCGGGCGCGTCCCGGCCAGACGATCTCGAAGCGCCCCGCGCGCTCGAGCCGCCCGAGGAGCCGCTCGACCACCGCAATATCGTGGTCCGCGCACTCCGCCATCACCCAAGGCCTTGGGTCGTACCCGGAGAAGACTCCGATTCTGGGCCGCTGGGTTTTCTTGGGCATGGCTGCTTGATTTGAGAGCGTAGGAAGCCGAAACAGGGTAGCCAATGATCGCGGCCGATCCGCACTCCGTCGAGTGGCTCGAGACCAACGGCGCCGGCTCGTACGCGCTCTCCACCGTCTGCGGCCGCAACGATCGCCGCTACCACGGCCTTCTCGTGGCGGCTCTCAAGCCGCCGGTCGCGCGCCACGTGCTCCTCTCGAAGATCGACGAGGAGGTCGAGGTGGGGGTGAAGCACGAGCTTGCCACCAATGCGTATCGCGACGTGATCCACCCACAGGGTTTTCGTTGGATCGCGTCGTCGGCGCGCGACCCATTCCCAAGAATCACCTGGCGCGTGCCCGGCGCGGTCCTCGAGAAGACCGTGGCGATGATCCGCGGCGAGCGGAGCGTGGCGGTGCGCTACCGGCTCATCGAGGGGGCGCACGCGCGGCTCGTGGTGCGACCGCTCACCGCGTTCCGCCCCGATCACCAACTATCGCGCTCGCGCCCCGGCTTCGACAAGCCGATCGAATGGGCGCCGGGTCGCGCGACGATCCGCCCCGTCGCCGAGCTCCCCGAGCTCCACTTCAACTACAGCGACGGCGAGATCCTCCCGGGACATAGTTGGTATTTCAATTTCAAGTACGAGACCGAGAAAGCGCGCGGCCTCGACTTCGTGGAGGATCTCCACAATCCGTTCGCCGTGGCGTTCGAGCTCGAGGCGGGGCGCGACGCGTGGGTCGTGGCGAGCCTCGATCGCACGAAGCTCGACGGCGTGCCGGCGCTCGTTTCCCAAGAATCGGAGCGGCGGCGCACGCTCGCGGTCTTCAAGGACCGGAGCCTCGACCTCCTCGCGCTCGCGGGCGACGCATTCTGGTGAAGCGCGGCGCGGGGACGAGCATCCTCGCCGGCTATCCTTGGTTTTCCGACTGGGGTCGCGACGCGATGATCTCGCTCCCGGGGCTCTGCCTCTCGACGGGGCGGATCGAGGAGGCGAAGTCGTGCCTGCGCACGTTCGTCACGGCGTCGGAGAACGGGCTCGTACCCAACTATTTCGCCGACGACGGCGGGCCCGCCAACGACCGCTCGGTCGACGCGACCCTCTGGGCGATCGACGCGGCGGGGTTGCTCCTCGACCGCGGCGGCGACGACGCGCGATTCGTCCTCGACGAGCTCTTCCCGCGATTCGAGAAAGCATTCGAAAGTTGGGAATCGGGCACGGCGGCCCATGGCGTGCGGATCGACGCCGACGGCTGGCTCCGCGCGGGCGACGGCAGCGCCGCGCTCACCTGGATGGACGCGCGGATCGGCAGCGTGCCGGTGACTCCGCGCGGCGGTCGGCCGATCGAGATCGAGGCGCTTTTCTGGCGCGCCATGGCGCGCCTCGCGGCGATGATGCGGCGCGCGCGGCAAGGAGAATACCAAGAAAAGGGCGCTCGATCTCGTCAAGCAAGTCTCGGAGGGCTTCGAGCGCGTTTATTGGCTTTCCGACGCGGGTCACTACGCCGACGCGATCGACGACGCCGGAGCCCAGGACAAGACGATGCGCCCGGAATCAGGTCCTCGCGCTCGCGGTGGCGCCCGAGCTCTTCGTGAGCGAGAACGCGCGGAGCGCGCTGCGCCACGTGCGCGAGCAGCTGCTCACGCCGTTCGGATTGCGCACGCTCCCGCCGTCGGATCCCAACTATCACGGCCGCTACGAGGGGAGTCCGCGGGAGCGCGACATGGCCTATCACCAGGGAACGGGTGTGGCCCTGGCTCATCGGCCCGTTCGCGCGCGTAGGGGGCGTTTCTTCGGCGATCGCGCCATGGCGCTCCGCTTCCTCGAGCCGCTGCTGGCCGCGGCGCGTCTCGCCCTTCCGGGGACGATCGCCGAGATCGCCGACGGCGACCCGCCCTGGAAGCCCGCCGGTTGCCCGGCGCAGGCGTGGAGCGTCGCCGAGACGTTGCGCGCCGCGGCCGAGCTGCGCGCGCCGAAACCCAACAAAGCCCGCGCTGTCGCCCGAGAAGACCTAGGACCCGGCCGTGCCGCGCGACCTGCCCCTCTCGAACGGCTCGCTTTATGTGGCATTCGACGCGCAGCACCGCCTGCGGGAGCTCTACTACCCGCACGTGGGGATGGAGAACCACGTCCTGGGGCACGTCTGCCGCATCGGCGCGTGGGTCGGCGGCAAGTTCTCCTGGGTCGGCGACGAGGGCTGGACCCTTTCCAACAAATACGCGAAGGACACGCTCGTGACCGAGGTCACGGCGACGAACGCGGAGCTCGAGCTGGAGTTGGCATTCCGCGAGGCGGTCGACTTCCACCTCGACGTGTTCCTGCGCGGCGTGCGCGTCGGAAACTTGGCAAACGCCGCGCGCGAGATCCGCCTCTTCTTCACCCAAGATTTCTACATCTCGGGCAACGAGGTGGGGGACACGGCCTACTACGACCCGAACTCGAAAGGTGTCATCCACTACAAGGCGCGCCGCTGGTTCCTCTAGCAATCTGGAGCCCCGGCGGAGTGCAACAATCTGCCACCGGGAAGAAGGGGATCCAGGGGGCCGAGGGGACGTGGCGCGATTGCGAGGACGGCGATCTCCAGGGAAATCCGATCGCGCAGGGCTCGGTCGACTCGGCGGTCGGCATCCGCCTCCAAGTGCCCGCGAAGGGCACCGGCGAATGCCACTATTGGCTCGCCGCCGGCCGCTCCTACGACGACGTCGACAAGCTGAATCGCGTCGTCATCGACAAAACTCCGAAGCAATTGTTGATTCGCACGGAGAATTATTGGCGTTTGTGGGTGAAGACCCGGTCCTCGATCGCGAGGGGCTCCCTGACCCGGTCGTGGATCTGTTCTATCGCAGTTTGTTGGTGGTGCGCGCGCAGATCGACAACGGCGGCGGCGTGCTCGCGGCCAACGACTCGGACATCGTCCAGTTCGGCAAGGATACCTATTCTTATGTTTGGCCTCGCGACGGCGCGCTCGTCGTGGCGGCCTCTCTCCGACAACCGCTATACGTTCCTCTCGCGGAGGTACTTCGAGTTCTGCGCGAACGTCATCGAGGAGGAGGGGTTCTTCCTCCACAAATACAACCCCGACGGATCGTTGGCATCGTCGTGGCATCCTTGGGTTCGCGACGGCATCACCGAGCTGCCGATCCAGGAAGACGAGACGGCGCTCGTATTGTGGGCTTTGCGCCGCTTACTTCCAGCGGAGCCGCCAGGTCGAGTCGATCAAGCCGCTCTATCGCTCGCCTCATCGTCGCGGCGGCGGAATTCTCGTGTCGTACCGCGACGAGCGGACGGGGCCCCGCTCCCGAGCCACGATTTGTGGGAAGAGCGGCGCGCGATCCACACCTTCACCGTGTCGACGGTGATCGGCGCGCTGCGCGCGGCCGCCGCCTTCGCGGCCGATTTCGGCGAGGAGGATCTCGCCACCAAATACGGCACCGCGGCGGCGCAGATCCAGGCCGCCCTCGTGAAACATATGTGGGATCCGAAGTGAGAACCGCTCTCGCCCGGAACCGCTGCTGCGGCGGCGACGGAACCGTCTCAGCGCGACATGACGGTCGACGCGAGCCTCTACGGCCTCTTCCGCTTCCCACGCTCTCCCTCCCAACGATCCGCGCGTCGAGTCGACGATGCAGCGCCGTCCGGCGAGCGATTGTTGGTGAAGACCGAGATCGGCGGCGTCGCCCGCTACGAGAACGACTACTATCACCAAGTATCGAAGGACGTGTCCAAGGTGGCCGGGAATCCTTGGTTCATCTGTACCCTCTGGCTCGCGCAGTACGAGATCGCCCGCGCGAAGTCCGGGGCCGACCTCGCGGCGAACGCATTGCCACTTTTGATTGGGTGGCCGCCCACGCGCTCCTCGGGCGTCCTCGCCGAGCAGGTGGATCCGTTCACCGGCGCGCCGATCTCCGTGTCGCCGCTCACGTGGAGCCACGCGGAGCTCGTGTCGGCAGTCGTCGAGTAAGCGAGCGGCGGCGCGCGCTCAAAACCAAGTAATCCGATCGTCAGCCAACCGCCCCGGGCGGTCTCGAGGACGATCTCGGCCGGAGCCGTCTCCGCCTTCCACGCGCCGATGACCGCGGCGGCCACGGTCCCGGGCGGAGCATCTTCGCGCGATCGTAGGGGAACGGCGCCCCTTCCCAACTATCGGTGTCGGTGGCGCCGGGGTAGACCGCGGTCACGCGCAGCCGGTCGCCGAGCTCCGCGCGCAGCGTCTCGGTGAGGCCGCGCGCGCCCCACTTCGACGCGCCGTAGCCCGCGTTCCATGGGAATCCGGCGCGCGCCGCGACCGAGAGAATATTGAATAGGTGGGGTCGCTTCGAGCGCAGGAGCGCCGGCATGAGGCGATAGGTGGTGAGGAACGTCCCGGTGAGATTGGTGGCGATCATCTCTTCCCACTCTTCCCGAATCTTGGTGTCGAGGAACGGCGCCGCGCGGAAGATCCCCGCGTTGTTGACGAGGACCTCGAGCTCGCCACCGAGGCGCTCGACCGCGTCGGCGATTTTCTTGGCATCGGCGTCGCGCGACACGTCGGCGACGACGGTCTCGGCCGCCCCCCGTCCGCGCGAGCCTCGGCCGCGACCTTTGCCAACGATTCGGCCGTGCGCCCGGTGACGACGACCCGCGCCCCTTCGCGCGCGAAGGCGAGCGCGAGGGCGCGCCGATCCCGCCGCCGCCCCCGTCACGACGACGAGCGGCGGCTTGGCGGGACTCGCGCTGCCGGGGAGAACATGCTTGGCTGCCGAACAGTATGCGCGGTGCGCGCCGCGGAAGTTCCAACCGGGGCGCGCGCCGTAGGTTCACGCGCCGCGTGAATCCCCTCGCGACCTCGACGCCGCTCGACTGGATCCATCTCGGCGGGCTCTTCTGCGCGGAGCTCGGCGCGGGCACGCTCGCGGCCCTCGCGTTCGTCTACCCGGCCCCGGTCGGCCCGCCGTTCTACCGGCTCATGGGGGATGGCGGCGATCCCGCTCGCGCTCGGCGCGTGGCTGCTCCTGGCCGCAGGCTCCCCGGGCCCCGCGGCGATGGTTGGGATCGCGCTGCTCGCGATCCCAGCTTTCGCGATCCCAACGAAAGGCAGGGGGCGCTGGTGGGAGCTCGGCGGCGCGATCGCCGCGAGCTTCGGCGCCGTCGCGTGGGACGTGGCCGACACGCTCGACGCATCGTTGGGATTGCGATCGTTGGGAATCGCGTCGGCGCTCGCCTCGGGATTGTTGATCGGCGCGATCGGCACCGCGATGTCGCTCGGTCACGCCTACCTCACCTATCCCAACCTGAAGATCGGGCACCTCGTGCGGGTGAATCGCGTGTGCGGCGCCGTGATCGTGGCGAAGGCGCTCGCGGTCGTCGCGATCCTTGGGATCTTCGCGAACCGATTCGAGCCGCTCCAGTCGGCCGTCTCCACCATGGGGGATGGTTCGGTCTGTTCACGCGCTTCGCGGTCGGTCTCGCGATGCCACTTTTGTTCGTGTTCATGGTGGCGAGCTCCCTTCGATACCAGAACACGCGCTCCGCGACCGGGATCCTCTACGCGTCGACGGTCCTCGTTCTGATCGGCGAGGCGGTGGCTATGTCGCTCCGCGGCCAGGCCGGGGGTGCCCCTTTAGTTGGGATCGGGGGCGCCGAGGCTGGTCGTGCGGTGCGCCGAGTGCGGCGCCGCCGTTTCCTTGGGATTGACGGGAGCCGCCGCCGCCTGCGGGAAATGTGGGAAAGAGGCGGCGGCGATGCCCGCGGCCCGCGACCCATCGGGGCGCGTCGCGTCGTGCGCCTCGTGCGGCTCGCCCGATCTCTACCGCCGCAAGGCCTTCCCCAAGGCCGCCGGGCTCGCGCTCGTCGCGGTCGCCGCGGCGGCGACGTTGGTCTTGGCGACGATCGGCCGGGTCCCGCCGTGGGCCATCTACGTGCCGCTCTTCCTCGCGGCCGCCGTGGATAGTTTGCTTTACGTCACGACCGGCGACGCGATCGCTTGCTATCGCTGCCGGGCGGTCCACTACGGGCGAGCCCGGCGTCGCCGCTCGAGCCGTTCGACCTCGAGCACGCCGAGGAGTTGCGGCTTGGGCGGCGCGTCGGCCGCCAGGCCGGCCCGAAGCCTTAGCCGACGCCCCTTTCCAATGATCGGCGGCGAGCCCGCGCGAAGGACACAGCTCGGCGATCGAGCACCGATCGCACGCCGGGGCGCGCGCCGAACAGACCCGCCGTCCGTGGGTGATGAGCGCGTGCGCGAGGAAAACCCAATCTTCGCCCGGCAGCGCACGGCACAGGTCGTCCTCGATCTTCACCGGATCGTTTTGTTGGGTTAGGCCGAGGCGCCGCGCAAGACGCGTGACGTGGGTGTCGACCACGAATCCCACCTTTACGCCGAACGCGGTTCCGAGGACGACGTTGGCGGTCTTCCGCGCGACTCCGGGGAGCAGGAGGAGCTCGTCCATCGTCCGCGGGACTTCGCCGCCGAAGCGCTCGACGAGAATCCTGCATGCGCCGCGAATATTCTTGGCTTTCGCGTTGAAGAATCCGGTCGAGCGGATGATCGACTCGAGTTCCCCGGTTTCGAGCGGAGGATCGACTCGGGCGTGGGGAATCGCGCGAAAAGTTTCGGCGTGACGAGGTTCACCCTTTCGTCGGTGCACTGCGCCGAGAGGATCGTCGAGACGAGGAGCTGAAAGGGCGACTCGTGGCCGAGGGCGCAGTTCGCGTCGGGGTAGCTCCCATGGAGGGCGCGGGCGATCTCGTGCGCTCGCCTCTCTAGCTCGGCTGTTTTTGTTGGGTTCGGCGACACGCGCGACACTCTACAGCGGGGTGAATTGGGCGCTGGCGCGACCCTCCGATCAAGTCCCGACGAAGAAATCAGCAAATGAGCATGCTTTTGCGTATATATGGCCCCTTCAAACGGCCCGGCGGCTTGGTAGTTGTGAGGGCGCGCCCCGGGCTCTAGTGGCCGAAAGTCCAACCTCCGTGGTCCATCACCCTTCGAATCACCCCGTCATCAAGAAAGCGCGGCGCCCATCGCCGCGCGCTTCGACTTCGCCCCTCCTCCGCGGCCGGCGTTCGCTATCGAGCGAGGATCACGCTCACTCGAGCGAAGCTCACAGTCTCTCGAGCAAAGATCACAGTCCTCGAGCGAAGCTCACAATGGCCAAGCCACACTCGAGACCCCCGCGATCCAGGCTCCGTGGACGGTGGCGCGCCTCGACGCCGAGCTCGCTCGAATCGGCGACAGCGATGTCGCGGGGCTCGACGAGCTGATCGGCCGACTCAACCGCGCCAGAATCGAAATCACCCTCGGTGTCGAGGAGCCCCCGAAGAGCCGCGCCTGCCGCGCGCGAGCGCGCGCGCGCCGCCGAGCCGCGCCCGGATGAGAGCTCCGACCCGCTGGCGCTCCTCTTCCGCGAGGCGCAGCGGCGCCCGCGGCCGACGCGCGACGAGGAGCGGCGCCTCTTCCGCCGCGTCGTCTTCGCGCGCCGCCGCCTCGAGCGCACTCGAGGACTGCAGTATCCGAAGGAGGCGATCACCTCCTATCTGCGCAACGCACCTTGTGTGGCATTCCGGCCGTCGGCGACCAGTGGAACGCGGACGCCTGCACGACCGACGCGGAGGCTCCCTGCGTGAAGCTCTTCGGCCTCTGCAACAACGCGATGATCCACGAGCGTTGCTGCGCATACCACGAATCGCGCAACGCGTTCGTGGTCCGATACCTATACTTGGTATTGGGATGGTGCGGCGCTATCGCGACCGCGGGATCGACACCGCGGACCTGGTGCAGGAGGGGTCGGCGGCGCTCCTGCGCGCGGCGGAGGACTTCGAGCCCGAGCGCGGGTTCCGCTTCTCCACCTATGCGCGCTGGTGGGTCAACCAGGCGTTCCTCCGGACGATGTACAACAATCTTCGGACGGTACGCCTGCCGGTCTACCTGCAGAAGGCGGCGGCGAAAGTGATGCGCCACGCGGGCGACCGCGACTTCCGCGAGGTCGACTTCAAGACCCTCTCGAAGATGAGTGGTGTTCCCGAAAGCACGATCCGGATCCTCGCCGAGTTCTCCCGCTCCACGGTGTCGATCGACGCGAGGAACGGCGAGCGGGAAGACGGCGATGGCGATCGCCGATCCGCGAACCCAATTCAAACCGGAGAAGCTCGACAAACCCAACATTCGCGGCGAGATCGAGAAAGCGATGTCGGTGCTCGACGAGCGGGAGCGGACGATCCTGGGATTGCGCTTCGGCCTCGACGCGCGCTTCCCCGCACGCTCGAGGAGGTGGGGGAGCGGCTCCATCTCTCGCGCGAGCGGGTGCGGCAGATCCAGGAGGAGGCGCTCGGAAAGCTGCGAAGCCCGCTGCACCTCGAGCGCCTGCGCGATCTGTTGGAAGTCGACTGACGTGTTGGAAGTCAACTGGCGGGCGCGGGCGCCGCGGCGCCCGTCACTCGCGCGCGGAGGCGATCTCGCCCGGGGCCGGCCAGAGGCGCTTGCGTTCGCCGTCGGGCGAGACCAGCACGATGTCGCCGTTTCCCAAGTATACGACCGCGCCCCCGCGACTCGGCAGACCTCGACCTCCCTCGCCGCGCGGGTGGCCGCGGCGGCAGGGCGAAGTATTGTTGGGAAGAGGCCTCGGCGATCGCGCGTGTGGCGTCGGGGGCGGCGATGAGCCGGTTGCGGTTCACGTCGACGAGCAGCGCCCGGTCGCGCCGCGCGGAAGGATTCTCTTCGTTGGGATCGACGCCGCGCACTCGGAGGTAGCGATGGGTGAGCCAGGGCTCGCGGCCGGCCGCGCGGTCGAGCGAGGTGGCCTGATCCGACACCAACGAAACGGAGCCGTCGAGGCCGGCGATCGCGACCCGGCTGCCGAACGGCACGCCGTCGCGCGCCGGCTCGCGCCCCACGGCGCGCGCGGCCCACGAGTAGGCGCCCGACGGATGCCAGGCTCGCGCCCCCTCGATCGCCAGGCGCCGCCCGTCTGGGGAGACCACGATTGTCCGCGCTTCGTTGGGTTCCGAGGGCGCGCATTCGCCGGCCGTTTCCAACGCCAAGAATCGAATTCCGAGGATCACCACGGCGGATCCCAACAAAACGACGCGGACGCTCGCGCGCCCGGGCTCGATCCGCCGGAGCCAGAGGGCGAGCGCCGCCAATCCGGCGCCGATGGGCACGAGCGCGAGCGACCATGCCGCGGATGCCAAGAAAAAGCGGTCGCGCGCCTCGACGTGCCGCGAGAGGGTCTCGTCGAGGAGGAGAACACCAAGGAAAACCGCGGCGCCGGCGGCGAGCGCGCCCCGGTGCGGCTCGACAGCCCCGAGAGGAACAGCAGGAGCGCCACCGCGGGGAGCGCGTAGAGCACGAGCGCCTCGCGGGAATTCCGTGGCGAGCAACAAAAGTGGGGATCGGTCGTTGCCGCTTCCGCGGATGTCGCCGTGATAGAAGAGGAGGCGCGTCTCCTCCACGCCATGGAGCAGCCCCGAGAAGCAGGCAATTGCCAACAAAAGAACGGTCATCTTCGCGAGGAAGATCGCCATCGGCGCCGCCCCGTTCGCGTGGAGGAACTCGATCCGCCCTTCGCCGACGTCGGGGCGAACGCGCTCGCCGCGAGCCCCGCGGCGAAGAGGCTCGCCGCGCACCAGAGAATGGCGTCGGAGCTCGAGCCGTCGCGCAACTCGGGGCGGCGCAGAGCGCGGTCGCCCACCCGACGAGCGCGAAGGCGGTCGCGGCGAACACGCCGAACTGGCGCCGCCTCCATTCGACCGTCACGAGCGACGCGAATCGTCCAATCCCAAGTTTCATGTGCGCGCGGACTCCCGTTGCTCTTCGCGCGACAGGATCGCGAACATGTCGGGCGGCTGGTTCAGCGGCTCGGCCGGGAGTGGCGCCGGGATCGTCGCCAAGAGTTGGTTTTGCGTGACCTGTCCGAGCGTCTGCGTCCGCGGTCGGAGGCGATCCACGATCCGCCCCTCGCGCATCATCAAGACTTCGTCAGCGATGCCGATCACCCGCTCGAGCCGCCGGCTCGCGACCACGACCGCCGTGCGCGGGGATCTCAGATCGAGGACCGCCCGCAGGAGTTTTTGGCTCGTCTCGTCGCGCTCGCCCGCCTGCGCGTCGTCCACCAACAATAGCGCCGGCGATTTCTGGAGCGCCAATGCCAACGAAATGAATCGGTTCTGGTCCTTCGGCGCCAAGTCGGCGCGATCGTTGGATCGAGCCCCAGCGAAGCGCACAATTGCGCGAACTGGAGCGCATCGCCCGCCCCCGACAACTCGCGCAGGAGGCGCGCCGTCTCGCGGATCGTTAGGTTTTGCGGGAACGCCGCGAGATCGGGTACCCAGCCGACGCGCCGCAACAGCCGCGACGCCTCACGGATCGGATCCCGCCCGAAGATGCGCACCGAGCCGTGGGTCGGCATCGCGCGCCCCGCGAAGAGGCGCAGAAGCGTGGATTTGCCGGATCCCTCGGGGCCGACGAGCGCCGTGGTGCTCCCTCGGCGGATTCGAAGCGTCACCCGCACGATCGAATCTTTGGGTTCGTCTATGAAGCGCTTGCTCAAGGCGCGCGCCTCGATTGCTGTTCCGAACACCTTGTCTCGGCGTCTCCTTCTCCGCGGGACCTTTCCCAACGCCTCTATCGACGCCCCACAAACCCCTCTTGAGCACGCCCCGACAAACCCCACTCTTTGCACTCCCACATTGAGGCCTTTGCGAGCCTCACCTCACCGCCCAACCATCGTAGCCCGAAGCTCGATCGCCTCCCGATCCCCAATCAGCATCCAAGGCAAACTCGATGCTTGCTGCCAAGGCCCGGACGCGCCTCAGCTCGGATGCCGCCCGCATCCAGCTGGAAGGCGTGCTCGACAAATCGCGCGAATGGGCGGCGCAGGATCGGCCCTAAGGATGTGACTCGGGGAAAGCGTCCGACCAAGCCGCGCGAAAGCGCGGCGCAGGTCGGCGCTAGAGGTGAATGACTGGTGGGCAGAACCGGAGTTGAACCGGTGACCCCGTGATTTTCAGTCACGTGCTCTACCAACTGAGCTATCTGCCCGCCTTCCCAAGAAAAGGGGGCGCGAAGATTACCCGCGCGCGGCGCGCGATGGAACATGGTCGTGCGGCTGCGCGCTCGCCCGCGACCGAGCGCCGTGTAGGCTTCCGCGGTGCTCACGTTTCTGATCGATCTCCTCGTCGACAAGTTCGCCGGCGGCGATGCGGCGACTCGCAAGCTCCGGAGCCTTCGTCGAAAGCTCGTCCGCTATCTCAAGACGGCGCCGGCGTCGGCGTTCGAATGCCAAGATCCGCGGCTCGTCGACGCGTCGGGGCAGATCCGCGGCGACGCGCGCGCGCGGATCGTTGGTATCGCCAAGCACGCCACGATGCCCGACGCGCATGAGTGGGAAGACGTTTGCGCCCGGTTCCTCGACGAGGTGCAGCGGGAGCTCCGGCGCTGGTCGTTCAGTTGCCTCCCGACGAGCCGCGGATGGCGTACGCCGGAGACAAGTCGCTCTGACGCGAGCGGCGGCTCCTGGCGGCCGCGCGAGTCAGCGCCGCGTTGCGATCTCGATCGCCGCCGCCACGTCGCGGGCGATCTGTGCCTTCAGGTCGTCGAGCGACGGAAACTTGCGTTCGTCGCGAATCTTGGCGAGGAGCTCGACCTCGAGGATGCGCCCGTAGAGGTCCGATTCCCAGCCCGGGATGTGCACCTCCACGCTCTCGCGCGCCCCGTCGAACGTCGGGCGAATCCCAATATTGAGCACGGCGGCGCGGGGCGCGCCGTCCAATACCAACGATCCGGCGTAGACGCCGCGCGGGGGCGCAGCCCGTGATGCAGCTCGAGATTCGCCGTGGCGAATCCGAGGCCGCGCCCGCGGCCGTCGCCCCGCACGACGGTCCCGCGGATCGTTGGGTTTCGCCCGAGGAGGAGGGCGGCGTCCGCGAGGCGCGCCTCCTCGATGGCGCGCCGCGCGCTCCCGCTGCTCGCGCGGGTGCCGCCGACCTCGACCTGGGGGACGACCGTCACGCTCCAGCCGCGCGCGCGCGAACTCCGCGTCGCCGCAGCGATCCTTGCCGAAGCGCGCGTCGTCCCCCAGCACGAGCGCCCGCGCGCCAATCTCCCTCCCCAACAATCCGTCGAGGAACTCCTCGGCCGTCGTCTCGCGCAGCCGCGCGTCGAACGCGAGCGCCACGACGAGATCGATCCCAACTTTCTCGAGCTGTGCCACCCGCTGCTCGAACGATTGGATCGAGAGGGGTGCTCTCCCAAGAATGAGCTCCCGCGGATGCGTCCGAAACGTGAGGACCGCCGACTCGCCGCCGCGCGCGCCGCCTGGCGGATCGTCTCCTCGAGGATCGCCAAGTGTCCGCGATGGACCCCGTCGAAGACCCCGAGCGTCGCGACGCGCCCCGCGGCCGGCGCGGGGGATGTCTTTGCGATCTTCGGCGATGCGCATGGCGCCGCGGCGCCGCCGTCAGCGACCCTTCTTCATCGCGCCCGACGCGGCGAGCTTTTCTTGGTAATCGTCCTCGAGGGTCCGGAGCGCTTTGCGGGTGCGCAGCTTGTCCGCCGGCGACATCCGATCGATGAAGAGGATCCCGTCGAGGTGGTCGAACTCGTGCTGGACGATCCGCGCGACGTAGTCGGCGAGCTCGAGGCGGAGCGGATTGCCGTCGAGGTCCTGCGCCTCGACCAGGAGCCGCGGCGCGCGCGCGATCTCCGACCAGATCCCCGGGAACGACAGGCAACCTTCGTCGCCGAGCGCCTCACCCTTCTCGAGGACGAGGCTCGGGTTCACGAGCGTCAGCGCATCTTCCGGCCTCCCCGACGGGTTCAACACCAACAATCGCATCGAGAGCCCCACCTGCGGCGCCGCGAGGCCGACTCCTTGGCCTTCGCCATCGTTTCGTGCATATCCTCCGCGATCCGCCGGAGCGCCGCGTCGAACTGCGTGACCGTGGCGGCTTTCCGGCGAAGGATGGGATCGGGAAAGAGGACGACTTCCATTGTTGGGCGGCGCGTGGAGCGCCAAAGATGAGGCTTTGAGGCGGAGTTGCGGGAGGGCGCCGTTGTGCTGCCGCCGGGTGGGGCGAATCGGCGCCTCCTGTTAGATTCACCACCAATGGATCTCAGCAAGCATCTCGAGAAGGCCGAGGACGCGATCCGGCGCAAGAACTTCGACTACGGCATCGATCTGTATCGCCAATTGCTATCGGTCTCCCCGGCGATCACAACGCGCGGCTCGGCCTCCACCGCGCCTACATGCGAAAGCAGGAATCGAAAGCCACACCCATGTGGGTCGCGAAGATCCAGGGGGCCCGCGCTCGCGATGGCGAAGACCTTCGCCGCCGCGAGGAACTTCGTGAAGGAGGCCGAGGCGCTCGAGGGGTACCTCGCCCTCGATCCCAGCAATGTTGGGGTCTCCTCGAGCAGGGTCACGCGCTCGAGCGCGCCAATCTCCTCGATGGAGCGCTTGCGGTGTACGAGGGGCTCGCCGAGGCGGCCCCCGCCTCCTCGGAGGCATGGAAGCGCGCCGGCGCGATCCTCACCAAGAAAAGGGAGATCGCCCGCGCGCTCGATTGCTACACGAAGGCGCTCGAGATCAATCCGCGAGACCAGGATTCGATCAAGGCGCGGAAGGATCTGGCGGCCGAAGGGGCATTGTTGACATCGGGGCTCGAGACCGGAGTCCACTCGCGCGAGCTCATCGAAAGACAAAGAAAGGGCCGCCGATCTCGAGCGGGGCCAGCGCCTTCCTCACACCGCCGACGAGATCGACGCCGAGGTCGGTCGTCTCACCGCGGACCTCCAGAAGGATCCCAACAATACCGCGCTCCTCAAGCAGCTCGCCGGGCTCCACGAACGCAAGAATGACCCGGCGGCGGCGCTCGAGCTCGTGGAGCGGGCGCTCGCGCAGGATCCCAACGATTTCGACCTCAAGACCCGGCGCGGCTCGCTGAAGTCGCGCATCCTCGATCGCGCGATCGAGCTGCTCCGCGGAAGGTGGCATCCGATCCCGCCGCGGCCGCGGCGCTCGCCAACGCGGAGCGGGAAAAGTTGGGATTCGAGGTGGAGGACGCGCGCGCCCGCGCGGCCGAGCACCCCACCGATCTCTCGCTACGCTACAAGCTCGGCCGGCTTCTCCTGAAGCAGGGGAAATCGACGAGGCGCTCGGCGAGCTCCAGCGCGCGGTCGTCGACCCGCGGGTGAAGACCGACGCGCTCGTCGGCCTCGGCCAGGCCTTCTTCAAGAAAGGGATGTTCGACCTGGCGCGGCGCCAGCTCGAGGCGCGCCCTCGAGTCGATCCCCGCCGGAAGCCCGCGGAGCAAAGAGATCCTCTACAACCTTGGGCTCGTCGCCGAGAAGGGGGCGCGCCCAAAGACGCGCTCGGCTTCTATCTGCGGATCTACGAGGTCGACGTGGCCTACCGCGACATCTCGGACAAAGTGAAGAAACTCCAGTCGGCGGGCTGAGGCCCGCCAGGCGTCGCCGAAGCGGAGGCTTGCCCGGCCGCGGCGTCCCCGGCAGACTCTTCGCCCGAAATCCCGGGCCTTCCAAAGATTCCGAGGTCCGCCGCCCCCGTGGCCGCGAACCGAGACTTGGGGCTCCTTCCTAACTATCGAGATCGAAAGACTTCATGGCCCACTCCGTCTCCGCGCGAAAGCGAATCCGTCAGAACGAAACTCACCGCGCCACCAACAAGACCAAGAAAAGCGCCTTCCGCACTGAGATCAAGAAAGTCCTCGAGGCGCGCCGAGGCGGGAAAGGTGGATGCCGCGATGAAGAATCTCCCGAATGCCATGAAGCGGATCGACAAAGCCGCGAAGACCCGCGCGATCCACCCCAACGCCGCCGCGCGCTACAAGTCGCGCCTCGCGCGCGCGATCGCCCGCGCCGGAAAGAAGCCTGCGGCAAAAGCTTCGATCCCACACATAGCCCGCGGCGTCTAGGAGGAGCGATGTCTTCGGCACGAACCGATTTCGATCTGGCGGACCCGACGATGCGGCCGCCCAAGTTTCAGCGGCGGCGCGTGGATATGTTCCTTGGGATCATCGAGCTGATCGAGGACCAGGTTCGCTACGCGATCACCACGAAAGACGACGCCAATCATCGGGTGAAGGCGAATGTGAAGTCTTCGATGGGATCGGTCCACGACGTGGAGATCTGGTTGGAGGGGAGCCGAACGGGCCCGTCTCCGTCCACATGACGTCGGCGAAGAAGCAGGGGGCGCTCCCCGATTTCGGCGCCGCCAAACGCAACATTCGCGAGTTCAACCGCCTCCTCCACCATCGCCAATCGTAGGCGGGAGCGTCGTTGTCGCAGTCCGCTAGTTCTTGAACTCGGCGGTGACCCAGACGTAGGAGTCGCGCCACAGGCGCTCCGATAGTTGGCGGAGCATCGCGTTCACTTTCTCGTCCTGGAGGCGGACCGAGACCCTTTGTTGGGTATCGGGATCCTCGAAGGGGAGGACGCCGGCGGCCCGCTTGTCGAGGAGCTTCACGATCGCAGTCTCGCCGTCGAGCTCGATCGGCGGGCTCACGGCGCCGGGGGCGCAGTTGAATAGGAAATCCTCGACCCGCTTGTCGAGCCCCTTGCCGCGCTCCACCCAGCCGAGATTGCCACCATTCTCCGGCCGCCACGCGGAGAACTGCCGCGCGAGATCCGAGAAATCCTTGCCCCCGGCGATGTCCTCCACGACCTGCTTCGTGCGCGCGACGACTTTTTCGTGGGATCCGAGCTGCGCGTCCGTGAGGAGGATTTGTTGGGCTTTGACCATCGGCCCCGTTTGGAACTTGTCGACGTTCGCGCGGTAATAGTTGCGAAGGTCCGACGGCGTGACCGAGACGTCGCGCTCGGGGCGCACCTCGTATCCCACTTCGGCGGCTTGGAGCCTTTGGGCGAGGATTCCCGCACGCTTCTCGCGTTGCCACTCATCCAAAGTCTTTCCTTGGGCTTGCACCCAGCGCCGTAGCCCCGATGGCCCGCCGCGCACCCGCTCCTCTTCGCGAATCGCGTCCTGGACCTCGGCATCGATCTGCTTCTCGTCGATCTTCCGGCTGCGCGCCGCGACCGTGAGAAGGTGCTGCTTGATCATGTTGTACAGCTCGTTCTTGCGCTCTTTCAGGATCTCGGCCGTGTTGGTGATTCCGCCGAACGCGATGTTCGTGCCGAGCTGCACGTCGAGCTCCGATTGCGTGATCACGTCATCATTGATGATCGCCACGACCCGGTCGCCGCGCGTCGCGATCCCGGGATCGCGCTTTTGTGTGGGATTGGCCGGGCGCGACGCGGGGGCGGTCTCGGGGCCCCCTGGATCACGAGCAGAAGTAGCGGAGCGAGCGCGAGCATGGCTGGGCGGGGCGGAGAATACCCGATCGCGCGGCGACGCGAAGGTGCCGCCGCGGCCCCCATTTGCTTGACGGCTCCTGCCCACCGCGATACATCGGTCGCCCTTTTTCCCGCGCCCGTAGCTCAACTGGATAGAGCATCAGCCTACGGAGCTGAGGGTTGGAGGTTCGAATCCCCGGGCGCACCAATCCCAACCATCGATCTTTGAGAATCCTGAGTTGCCGCACGTTGCCGATTTCCCTGACGCCGCCATCTCCGACGACGCGTTCATGAAGCTCGCCCTCGCGGAGGCCGATCGGGCCTTCGCGGAGGACGAGGTTCCCATCGGCGGCGGTGATCGTTGCGTCTCGACGAAAGCCGCGGCGAGGGCGCGGCTGCTTGCGAGCGCGCACAATCGTTGCGAAGCGCATGGCGATCCGACGGCCCACGCCGAGCTCGTCGCGATTCGCACAGCATGCGCCGCCGTCGGCGCGGTCCGCCTCGACCGCGCGACCCTCTACTCCACGATCGAGCCGTGCGCGATGTGCGCCGGCGCGATCCTCCACGCGCGGATCGAGCGCGTGGTGTTCGGAGCCCACGATCCCAAGTTTGGCGCGGCGGGCTCGGTCGTCGATCTGTTGTCGGGGGCCGATCCCAAAGTTGGGAAGTTCAATCATCGCGTCGCGCTCACGGCCGGCATGCTCGCCGAGGCCAGCCGCGACCTGATGCAACGATTCTTCCAACGCAAGCGCGCCGAGGCGAAGGCGAATGCGCTCGAGGTGGCGCTGCCAAGCCCAACTATCGAATAGGTGAGATGCCAGAGTGGCCGATCGGGTCCGCCTCGAAAGCGGATAGGCCCGCAAGGGTCTCGGGGGTTCGAGATCCCTCTCTCACCGCCAGTCAGTCACTCACCCCCGGCGCGCTGCCACTCACCCCCGGCGCGCTGCCACTCACCCCGGCGCCCCTACGCGAAAGTTGGCTTCGCCAACATTCGCTCCGGGACGCCGACCCCTGAGGGGGTGACGAGGACGGGGTGACGACGGCGGGGTGACGAGGACGCGCCGATCGATTCTCCACGCCAATGTTGCTTGTGTGGGAATCCGGGCGGCGATGTTCTGAAGTGAACGTTGATTGCTAATCGGATTGACATCGCGAATACCAAATCTCTCTCGTGCGGAGAGGTGCCCGAGCGGCCGAAGGGGCACGCCTGGAGAGCGTGTAAGTCGGCAACGGCTTCGTGGGTTCGAATCCCACCCTCTCCGCCATTTCGCCGCGGCGCGCTCCTCCGCTATACTCGCCGCGACTGGTCGAATCGGGCCCCGTGCGACGGAGCGGCTCGAACCTGGTCAGACGGGGAACCGAGCAGCCATAAGGGTCCGTCTTCGGGTGCCGCGGTTCAGCCGGGTTCGGCCAGTCATTTCGATTCTTGGTATTGATCGCAATCATCCGCGGAGCGCGCGCCCTGTCCTATCTCGTCCTCGCTCGCAAGTACCGGCCCCAGACCCTCGAGGATCTGGTGGGCCAGGAGGCCGTCGCCAAGGGACTGTCCCAGGCGCTCACGAGCGGACGGATCGGGCACGCGTTCCTATTCGTGGGATCGCGCGGCACCGGGAAGACCTCCACGGCGCGGATCCTCGCGAAGGCGCTCAATTGTGCCAAGGGGCCCACGGCCACTCCTGCGGGAAGTGCGATTCCTGCCGCGCGATCGAAGACGGCAGCGACGTGGACGTGCTCGAGATCGACGCCGCCTCCAACAACAGCGTCGACAACATTCGCGAGCTCCGCGAGAACGTTGGCTTTGCTCCGATGCGGGGGCGCTACCGGATCACGATCCTCGACGAAGTGCACATGCTCTCGGGCGGCGCGTTCAACGCGCTCCTGAAGACCTCGAGGAGCCGCCGGCGCATGCCAAGTTTCTTTTCGCGACGACGGCCCCGAGAAGATCCCCGACACGATCCGATCGCGATGCCAAGTCTACGAATTCCGGCGGATCGAGGCGCCGGCCATCGCGGCGCGGCTCGCCCGGATCTGTGAGCTCGAGAAGATCACGCCCGGCCCGGGGACCCTCGCCGCGATCGCCAGGATCGCGCGCGGCGGCATGCGCGATAGTTTGTCTTTGCTGGACCAGCTCGTGGCCTACGCCGGCAACGCCCCGGCCGAGGCGGATCTCGCGCGGCTCACCGGCATGGCGGGCGCGAGGCGGTCGCCGCGGTCGCCGACGCCGTGATCGCGGGCGATCGCCCGGAATTGTTGCGTCGCGTCGCGGCGCACGTCGGCGGCGGGGAGCCGGTCGAGCTCGTCGATCAGCTCCTCGAGCATTTCCGGAGCGCGCTCGCGGTCGCGCTCTGCGGCGCCGACACCGACGTGATCGAGGAGAACCCCGAGCTGCGCGCCAAGCTCGCGGACCAAGCGAAGCGATGCGGCGCCGATCGTCTCGAGGCGATCCTCCGATATTTGGTCTTCGCGCGCGAGAAGGCGCGCTCGCGGAGCCGCTCGTGCGCGCGGCCGTGGAGAGCGCGCTTCTCTCCGCGTCGCGCTCGGGAGAGGTTGCCATAGATTCGGCGCTGCTCGAGCGCCTCGAGGCCCTCGAGCGAAAGTTGGGATCGGATGGGGAGGGATGGCGCCGGTGCAAGGCGTCTCCGGTGCAGGCGGCTGTGCCTCCGGCAGCGCGGGCCGCCGCGGCTCCGATGTCGCCGGCGCCTTTCCGCTCGGCCCTCGCGCGCGCGGAGACGACCGCGACGATACCTCCAGCGGGCGCGTCAGCCGTGCCTGCGCGCCGCGAGCGGCGGCGCCCTCGCAGGCGCCCGCTACCTTTGCGCCGGTCAACGACGAGTCGAAGCTCCCCCGGAGTTCAGCGCGCCGCCGAGCTGGTGCGCGGGCGAATCATGGGGAGAATGCCCGCCGCGAAACCGAGCACCAATCCATCCAAGACCAACTCCAACGAAACCTAACGAACGAACATGAGCGGCAGCGGCGGCTTCGGAGATCTCGGCAGCCTTTTGCGCCAAGCGCAGAAGATGCAACGTGAAGTGAAACGGGTGCAGGACGAGCTGCGCGAGCGGATGGTCGAGGGCACGTCGGGGGCGGAGCCGTGAAGGCCACCGTCAACGGCGCGCGCGAGCTCGTCGCCGTCAAGATCCAGCGCGAGGCGATGGATCCCGCCGATCCCGGAATGTTGGAAGACCTCGTGGTCGCGGCGGTGGCCGCCGCCATGAAGAAGGCCGACGAGCTCCAGAAGACCGAGCTCGGAAAGGTGACCGGCGGCCTCAACCTCCCGGCCTCTTCTGGCGAGCCGCGCGGCCCGCCGGATTGTTGGGATTCCGTGCCGTATCCGCGCGCGCTCGAGCGGCTGATCGAGGAGCTGTCGCGCTTCCCGGGCGTCGGGCGGCGGACCGCCGAGCGCCTCGCGTTCCATGTATTGCGTTCGCCCGATGATTGGGCTCGCTCGCTCGCGAGCGGGATCCTCGAGGCGCGCGCGAAGACGATGCGCTGCGCCCTTTGCCACAACGTGACGGAGAGCGATCCGTGCGCGATTTGTGGGGATCGCGAGCGCGACCACGCGATCGTTTGCGTCGTCGAGCAACCCAAGGATGTCGACGCGGTGGAGCGCGCGGAGGTCTTCCGCGGCGTCTACCACGTATTGTTGGGAGCCTGGAATCCGGCCGAGGGGACCGACCGCGAGCAGATCACGCTCGGGGCGCTCGCCGCGCGCGTTAAGAAAGGTGGGATTCGCGAGGTCGTCGTTGCGACCGATCCCGATCTCGAGGGAGACGCCACCGCGCTCCGCGGTGCGCGAGGCGCTGCGCGGAAGCCCCGTGCGCCTCACGCGACTCGCGAAGGGGCTGCCGACGGGGACCGGGATCGAATACTTGGGCCGCGCGATCCTCGCGGACGCGTTCGACGGGCGGCGCGAGCTCTGACGGCATTCCCCGCGGCCGCGAGTCAAGTCGCGGCCGTCGGTTTTCGATTCGCAGAGTGCCATTGCGCGCCGTCCCCTCGGCGTCGCGGGAAAAGAAAGAATGAAGTCCCCCGAGCTCGCGCTCACGCTGCGCCCCGAGCAGCGGATGCTCCTCCTGCCGCGAATGCTGCAGGCGCTCGACGTCTTGCAGCTCCCGCGGCTCGCGCTCGACGACATGGTGGCGACCGCGCTCGCCGAGAACGAGGCGCTCGCGGTCCGCCGCCAATCCCAACCAAAGGATCGCGCGGCGTCGGGCGCGGGCAGGTCCGCGCGCGCGCGCGAGGCCTCGGATCGGCACGAGCAGTTCCTCCGGAGCCGTCCGGCCCGCGGGGGCTCGCTGCGCGACCAAGTGATTTCCCAACTATGGCTCGTCGACGCGCCGCCGCGCGTGGCGGAGTTGTTGCGATCGATCGTCGAGTCGCTCGACGAACGAGGGCTCCGCACCGTGACCGACGCCGAGCTCGCCGTCGCGATCGACCCGCCGGCCGCCCCCGAGGAGCTCGTCCTCGCCGACGCCGAGCTCCGCAAGCTCGAGCCGCGCGGCGTGGGGGCCCGCACCGCCGTCGACGCCATGCTTTGCCAACTATCCCCGACGGACGCCGACCGGCCGCTCGTCGAGGCGATCCTCCGCGACCACCTCGACGACCTCGCGCGCCATCGCCGCGGAATCGTGGCGAGTGCGCTCGCCGTGAGCGCCGAGGAGCTGGATCTCCTCCTCGAGAAGATTCGCCAACTATCGCCGCGGCCGAGCGCGGGCTTCGACGACGGCCCCTCGGTCACCGTGCGCCCCGACCTCGTGGTCCGCCGCGCCGCGAAGGGGGTCGAGATCGAGCCCGTCGATCCGCACGCGATCGCGCTCGAGATCGATCCGCAGATCCTCGAGTGGTCGAAGGACCGCGGCGCGCCGGCCGAGGTTCGCAACTATCTGCGCGAGCGGATCGAGGCGGCGAAGAGCCTCCTCCAATGTTTGGATCAGCGCCGCGCCACGCTCGAGCGGGTCGCGCGGGCTCTCTTCATCCGCCAGGCCGAGTTCCTGGAGCAAGGGCCCCGGTTCCTGCGCCCGCTCCGCATGCAAGATTTGGCCGAGTCGCTCGGGATCCACCCTCGACGATCAGCCGCGCGGTGGCCGGGAAATACGCCGAGACCGATTGGGGGATCTACCGGCTGCGCGACTTCTTCGAGGTGGGGGTGGCCACGACGACCGGCGAGGCCGGCAGCCGCGCGAACCTCCGCGACGCGATTCGCCAACTATTCGCGGGCGAGGCCCCGGGCGCCCGCTCGACGACGACGCCGTCGTCGCGCGGCTCAAAGTCAAAGGTTACGTCCTCGCGCGGCGCACCGTTGCCAAGCATCGCGCCGAGCTCGGGATCCCGTCGTCGTGGCATCGGCGGCGCGCCAGGATGTCGCGCCGGAGCCGGCCGTCGAGGCGACCTCGGCTCGCGGCGGCGCCTGGGCCGATTCCGGCGCGCGCTCTGACGAACGCGCCGCCGCGCGGAGTTTGGGCGCCGTGCCGCGCACGATTCGCATCGATATCGCCTACGACGGGACCGATTTCGTCGGTTGGCAACGCCAAGAAAACGGCTGAGTGTGCAGCAGGTCGTCGAGGAGTCGCTCGCGGTGGCGATCGGCGCGGAGAGCGCCCTGGTCGAAGGGGCCTCGCGCACCGACTCCGGAGTCCACGCACTCGCTCAGACGGCGAGCGCGCGGGTCGAGACCCGCCTCGACGATGCCACGATTCTCCGCGCGATGAACTTTCGGCTGCCGATGTCGGTCGCGGTGCTTCGCGTCGCGACGGTGCCCGACGACTTCCACGCGCGCTTCTCGGCCGTTGGCAAATATTACGCGTACCGGATCCGCCATACGGAGCGCCCGCATCCGGTCGGGCGGGCGTACTGCGCGTGGACCCGATTCGAGCTGCGGATCGCCCCGATGCGTGAGGCGGCGCGGGCGCTCGTGGGGCGCCACGATTTCGCCGCCTTCGCCGCGGCGGGGAGTCCGCGCCTGGCGCCCGTGCGCGCGTCGACCGTGCGCGAGGTCCGCGCCGTCCACGTACTCCAACGGCGCGACATCACCACCTTTGCTTTTTGTGGGGATGGTTTTCTTTACTAACCAGGTCCGCACCATGGCCGGCACGCTCATCCTCGTGGGGCAGGGAAAGTTGGGAGCCGATGAGGTCGCCGGGATCCTCGCTTCGCGCGACCGCCGGCGCGCCGGACCGACCGCTCCCCGAGGGGCTTTTCTTGCTAGCGGTCCTCTACGCGCGCGGCGGCCGCGCCCCCGGGCCGAGAGTTTCGCAGGAGATCCTCGACGAATGAGCGCGCTATCCTGGCATCGCGCGCAGGCCCCCGAACACCAATCGCCGCCGCCGGCCGAACCCCACTCGAATCGTCCCCACCGCAGGAGCCACCCCCGTGAAACTGATCGTCACGATCTGAGATTCCTCCATCGGTGAGGGCGCGCGGGAGTACGCGCGCGAGCGGATCCAGCACCTCGAGCGCTACTTCGAGCGGATCACGAGCGCGGAAGTGATCCTGAGCGTCGCCACGAGCCGCAAGAAGAGCATGCTCGCCGAGTTCGTGGTCCACGCGAATCGCGGCGCCGTGCTGGTCGCGCGCGCCGAACACCAGAAATCAACGCCGCCATCGATCAGGCCCAGTCCGAGCTGAAGCGCGAGCTGCTGCGCCACAAGGAGCGCCTCGTGGACAGGCAACCGCGCGCGCCGCGCGAGCGAGGATCGCAAGAATCGCCAGAGCTAGAGAGATCCCAAGAATACGCCGTGGGGTATCCGGACTTCTTCTCCGAGGAAACGGTCGTCTGCGGCCTGCGAGCCGCCGACCGAGACGGGTGCTTCCGCGAAATGTTGCGGAGCCCTGGTGGCCGCCAAGCGCCTCACTCCCAAGAATCGGAGCTCGCGCTCGAAGCGCCCCGGAATCGTGAAAAGGTGGGAACGACCGGGATCGGCGGCGAGGTTGCCATCCCGCACGCGAAGATCGCGGGGATGGGGCGCGTCGCCGCGGTGCTCGCCACCCATCGCGACGGCCTCGACTTCGGCTCGATCGACGGCGCCCCCGTAAAGGTGGTGTTCCTGATCGTCCGCCCGGCGGGGAGGATCAGGAGCATCTGCGATTCCTCCAGTGGGTCTCGCGGATGGGACGCAACGGCGACTTCCGGCGATGCGTGGTGAACGCGGGGACAAGTCGGAAATATTGGCACTGCTCCGCGAGATGAGTGGCATTTGACGGCCCGCCGAGTCGTCAAGATCGTGAATCGCCAGGGCTCCACGCGCGTCCGTCGACGCGGATCGTGGAGATCGCCAATCGCCACCAATCGAGCATCACGATCGTCTGCGGCAGCACGACGGCGAATGCCAAGAGTGTCCTGTCGCTGCTGGCGCTCTCGGCCCCCTTCGGTACCGAGCTCACGATCGAGGCCGATGGCAGCGATGAGGAGGCGGCCGTCGCCGCGCTCGCCGCCGAAGTGGAGAGGGGATTCGGGGAGTAGCTTCGCCCCCGGAGAGCGCGGTCGCGGGGTCGGAAGAAAAGTGTCGATTTCGGAAGACGCTTAAAGCCACCCGAGCCCTCTGGCCGATCGTCACGGGTGGCCCCTTGCACCACGTCGGTGCGAGGCGCCCCCATTCGCAGACGGAGGACTCGTGTTCGGATCTCGCAAGAACATTCTGGCCGTGGACGTCGGCACGTCCGCGGTGAAGATTCTTGAGGTTCACCGCGACCGCGACGACCTCTTGATCACGGGATTCTCCCGGGTCGAGGTCGCGGCCGACAGCAATCGTGGTGAAGCCATCGCGGAATGCCTTCGGCGTGGGAAGTTCTCCACGAAGCGCGCCGTGGCCGCCGTGTCGGGGAAAGCGGTGATCGTTCGCTTTCTCACGATGCCAAGAATGACGCACGAGGAGCTGCAACGCGCGGTCTCCTTCGAGGCGGAGAAGTACATCCCGTGGCCCGTCGAGGAGAGCCAGATCGACGCGGTCGCGCTCGGCGACGTGCCCTCGACGGATCCCAACGCAACACCCGAGATGCGGGTTTTGTTGGTGGCCGCGAAGAAGTCGTTCGTCTCGGACCACGCACAAATGTTGGTGGACCAGGGGCTCTCGCCGGCTGCCGTCGACATCGACGGTCTCGCGATCGGCGCGGCCTACGGTCTCCACGAGCGCATCTCTGGCGCGCCCCCGGATCGGGCTCGGTGGCGGTCGTGGACATCGGCTCCGCGAAAACCACAGTTACGATCCTCACGGGAGGAAACCCAAGATTCATGCGCGAGATCGACTCGGGCGGATACGACATGACGCAAGCCGTGTCGCGCCGCATGGCGATCGAGCCCTTCGAGGCGGAGCGCGTGAAGATGAATCCCGGCGATCGCGCAGCCGAGGTCGAGGGGCGCTCACTACGACGCTCTCCGATCTCGCCAACGAGCTCAATCTTTCGTTCGATTACTTCGAGCACCAGGGAGAAGGGAGCGTCGAGGCCGTGTACGTGAGCGGCGGCGGCTCCTCGATCAACACAGTTAGCGAAACCATCGAAAAAGCCACCGGCAAGAAAACCCACGTTTGGAATCCCATCGAAGGACTGAAGGTCCAGTCGGACGGCGTGGACGTCGATGAGCTCAACGCGCGGGCACCCCAGCTCGCGGTCGCCGTGGGTCTCGCGGCGAGGGAGTCCTGAACATGATCAACGTCAACCTGCTTCCCCAAGAATTCCGTCAGCGTGAACGCACGCCGATCCGGATCTTCATGGCCACGGTCGCCGCGAGCTGCGTGGTCGCCACGACCGGCGCCGCCTTCGCGTACCTCCGCCTTGGAAAGTTGGCATCCGAGGAGCAGACGCTCTCGCGCCTGAACGAGGATCGCCAATCGATGGAGCCGCAGCTGAAGCACCACGCGGCGCTCGGCGCGGAGATCGCGGAGAAGGAAAAGTGGCAACAGGCCATCCGCGACCTTCGCAACAGCCGGATCACCTGGTCGCGCAAGTTCGATCAGCTGATCGACCTCGTGAGCCAGTCCGGAGATCAGGGCCGCTACTTGATTTGGTTCAACGATCTCCAGGTGACCCAGACGCTCGACGGCAAGACCAGCGGCGGAACCGTCACCGCGAAGGGCATGTCGAACGGAGACGATGTCGGAAAGGTGGCATTGTTCTTCGGCGATTTGAAACGCCACGAGTTCTTCAAGGAATTCGCGGCCTCCTCGGAGCCGGAAGGCAAGGTTCCCGACGGCAAAGATTCGAACACGGTCAGATTCCCGATCACCCTCACGATCGCGTCGCGTGATAGCAAGAAAGCCGACGCCAAGAAACCCGCGGGCGAGCAGACACCCGCCGCGGACTCCCCAAGACGACGCCCGAGAAGGCTAAGTAAAACCGAGGACCATCGTGAACGAAAAGAGAATCCTCCTGGCGATCGCCGGCGGAACGCTGCTCGCGGCGAGCGTGCTTCGGCTACGGGATCTACACCACATTTGGCGCGATCTCCGACGTAAAGACCGAGTCGGAAGCGAAGCGCACTGAGATCGCGGATGCCAAGAAAAAGCTCGACGAGGTGCGCAAGCTGGAAGAGCGCGCCATCGTCCTCCGCGAGAGCGTCGCCGCGTTGGCGAGCGTCCTTCCAACCGATAAAGAGGTGGAGGAGTTCGTCTACAAGATGTCGGAGCTTTGCGCCGAGACCGGCGTGAACCTCCGCGAGATGACCCGCAAGTCGGCGTCGGGCAAGGCCGCCAAGGCCCAGCTCTTCGAGAAGATCACGTATCAAATCGGCGTGCGCGGCAAGTTGTGGGAATTCCTCGAATGCCTCCACCGCATCGAGTCGGCCAAGCGTTTCGTGATGGTCCCGAAAGTCAAGATTTCGGGAGGAAGCCGCGACCGCGCGCTCGACGACGTGATGCACTCATTCGAGATCGAGGTGGAGACCTATGCCTACAATCCCGGCAAGGGCTCCCAGATCGAGAACATTCCCAGCTATGAGAAGCGGCGCGAAGGGCTGCGCGAGGAGATCGAGCAAGCCAAGTATACGATCGAGCAACCCCGGTGGAGTTCGCCGGCCAGAAGGGACGGCGCGACATCTTCTCCGATCCCCGCCTCCCCGCGACCGCGGCCGGCAAGGAAGGGGATCTCCCCGTCGAGCAGCAGACCGAGCTCGTGGCAAAGTTGCGCGAGCGCGTCGACGAGGTCGTCGGCCTCGCGGCCGAGCTGAAGGAATCCACCAATTTCCTTCGCCGGTTCGAGATCCGCGCGCTCGTCGATGAGAGGCTGCCGAAGCTCGAGGGAGACGTCGAGGCGACGGTGAAGCAGGAAGCATCACCTATCCGCTGCTCGTCCGCACGTTCCAGAACGAGGTGCGCGAGGCGCTCGCGAAAGCCAAGAAAACGATCATGAGCGCGGGCGGCGACGCCGGCCCCTCTCCGAAAGAGTTGGGCGAGCTCGTCACGCGCGTCCGCGAGGCGCTCGGCAACGGCCGCATCAAGGAAGCCATCGAGTCGGCGAAGCCGATCCTCGAGAAGGCGCCGCTCTTCGAGCGGATGCGCTGCGCGCGGCCCAGATCGCCGAGCTCCGCAAGCTCGATCGCGACGCGCACATCGCGGAGAAGTTCGAACAGAAGAAAGTGGTGATTGGCGGAGTCATCGTCGACAACACCAAGAAAGTGGCGGTTGTCAACAATCGCACGGTCGAGCCGGGTGATCAGATCGACGACGACCTCGTGATCGCCGACATCCAGGAGGACGGCGTGACCTTCCTCCTCGAGAACGTTCACATCACGAAAAAGTGGTGATCAGGAGAGGCGGCTCCCACCGTCGATCCACCGCTCAAGTCCCAACGTCCCGATTTTCGATTCTAGTCCCCGTCCGGAAGGACGCACTGGATGCTCCCGAGTGGGCGCAACCAGTGATGATGGAGGTCCCTGATGGAAGTCCCGTTCCCCGCGGGCTCGCAGCCTTCGCGGCCGCGTTTGCCCCAATCATGTTCGCGACACCCAGTGTCGCGTCTTCGGCCGTCATTCCCGTGGCCGCGGTCCAAGCGACCCCTGCAATGCAGGACACAGCAGGTTCCGCCCAGCAGCAGCAATCGCCGGGCAACCAAACGGTGTCCTTCGATGTCAAGGATCGCGACCTCAGCGAGATCGTTGACTTCATCCGCAAGCGAGCGGATGTCAACATTGTCCTCGCGCCCACGATTCAGGAGAAGGTCACCCTGACCCTGAAGGACGTGGACTGGCGCCAGGCTCTCGATCTCGTCGCGGAGCGCGCGGGTTGCGTCGTGGTCCACGTCGCGCCCAACCTGATCCGCATCGAGAAGCCGCCGCGAGTCCACTTCGCGTTCCAGAACGTCGAGATCCGCGAGGTCATCGACGCGATTGCCAAGATTGGCAGCGCGAACGTGGTCGTGGCGCCCGAGGTGAAGGGATCCATCACGATCCGCTTGAAGGACGTGCCCTGGCGCGACGCCCTCGAGACCGCCGTCAAAACCCTCAATTACACGGTCGTCCAGGAGGAGCGCGGCATCCTGCGCGTCGTGGAGCCCAAGTCTCTCGAGCTCCAGCTCGAGACCAAGGCGTTCCAACTGAAGTACATCCGCCCGATGTCGATCTACCAACCGAAGATCGAGACGGCGTACACGGAAGGCAAACCCAAGATTGTCACCGATCCGGTCAAGGAGTTCCGAATCCTGGATGCGCTCCGCAAGGTGCTCACCAAGAATGGCAAGCTCGACTACATCGATCGCGTGAACGCAATCGTGGTGACGGACATCCCGCCCGTGATCCGGCAGATCGAGAGAATGTTGGCGGAGTTCGACGTCGAGCCCAAGCAAGTCTTCATCGACGTGAAGTTCGTCTCGACGGTGAATACCGACGCGTTCGACTTCGGCGTCGACTACGGCTCGCAAGGTCCCGTGGTCACGGCGAGCGGGAGCCAGATTCCGATCGAGTTGCCTTTCCAACTCGGGAAAGGTGGCTTCGAGGACGACATCATCGTCACGAACACGATCAACTCCGGTCCGTTCTCGCAGTCGGGCACGGTGCCGGGCACGAACGCCGGCACGACGAACGTCCCCTCGACGATCTTCGGCGCGTTGTCGTTCACCCAAGTTTCCGCGGCCTTGCGGATCCTGAAGCGCGACGTCCGCAGCGAAATCCAACAATCGCCGCGGATCATCTGCTTGGACAATCACACGGCCACGATTTTCGTTGGTGAGCAGGTCCCATACGCTCAGGCGCGCACGGAACAGGGGCAAGCCGGCGGATTGTTGCTATCGGTGGAAGAGGCCGACAAGAGCCCGGTGCAGACCGGATTCCAATTGTTGGTGACTCCCCACATCGTCCCGGGGAAGGATCGGATGATCCTGGAGATCATCCCCAAGCAACAGGCGCTGTCGGGCTCGGGCGGTCCGCCGCTCGCGCCCGCTGGATTCGACGTGTTCACGGTCGGCGGCTCGGGCCTCGTCGGCTCGATCGCCCTCCCGCGCGTCGCCGCCAGCACGATCGCGACGACGATGCTGCTCGAGAACGGCCAGACGGCTGTCCTCGGCGGCCTCACGACCGACAGCAAGAGCGAAACGGTGACCAAGATTCCCCTCTTGGGCGACATCCCGATCCTCGGCTGGCTCTTCAAGTCGGTGAGCTCGTTCAACGATCGCCGGACGCTCATCGTCCTCGTGACCCCGACTGTCGTTCGGTCGTCGGAAGAGACGAGCGATGAGATCGACAAGGAACTGGATCGACAGCAGCGTCACATGGAAAAGGAGCTCGACCGCTTGTTTGGCAAAGCCGAACCGAAGGAAGGCGCGGCCGAGACAGCTCCGAATCACTGATTCGCTTCATCGAAGGGCCGGCGGGGGAGACTCCGCCGGCCCATTTCGTTTTCGGGGAGCCGCGCGCCGCTCGCGCAACCGTCGTCAGAAGAAAGTCTTGGGAACGACGGCTCCCCCGTTAGACTCCGTTGTGAATTGCCCACCCATGGATGGATCCGGTCGTCAAACATCCGATCGTCCGTTGGAGGGACAAGCGAGTCCGAGCCCGCTGGAGGACAAGACGGGCCATCAGCAAGTTCGGCTTCGCATCGCCTACCGAAAGTGTGGAGACCTTCGTTTTCTTTCCCACCTCGACCTCGTGCGCACTCGAGAGAGCGCTCCGTCGGTCGGGGCTTCCGCTCGCGTTTTCGCAAGGTTTCAACCCACGAATACGACTCTCCTTTCCCGGCGCACTCTCGACCGGGATCGAATCGGATTTCGAAGAGTTTGACGTGGTTTTGACCTCCCCGTGGACACGGAAGCTGCCGCCGCGCGCCTGCGCGAACTCTTGCCGCGCGGCCTCGACATTCTTGGGATTCGGCCCAGCGCCGGAAATATTTCGAATGCCGAGTGTGATCCGCTACGAGCTGATCTTGGGAACGGAAGAACCCCTTTCGGACGCCATCAAAATGCGCTTCGCGCTTCGGTCGCGCGCTCCGCCCTGGGACCCGTGAGCTGGTTCGACACCGGCTCCCAATCCATGGGCGTGGCGGTGGCGACTGGCGAAGGCGGTGGATCGGCGCTCGTTCGCGCGCTCGTCGCTTCGATGGAAGCGACGGAACCGCGCTTCGCGCCGATCCGAATCGAAAACTCCCGTCGGATCCCAACGAAACAACGTTGGATTGGAAGCCGGATGGAATCGAACACACAAGACAGCCTCTCGAGGAAGAATCCACAAGAGAGGACACCGAACTCGCTCGAGGGCACAGCGGGCCCAATGAACGCGGGCCCAATGAACGCGGCCCATGAACGCGGGCCCGATGAACGGGGGTGGCCAACCAACGCCCCCGGATCGGAACACCAACAACCCAACACCACATTCCCGGATCGGGAAGCCGGGGCGCCGGATCTCCAGCGCCAACGCGCCGAGCCGGGAGCGAGCGTAGCGCCTGAGGGCGCGGGCGACACTCAACCCAGCTTTGCGCCGGGGAGGAAGGGATTCGCCGGAGCCTCGGAAGGCGGACGGCGACGCCGTCGCCGCCGCGGCGGGCGCGGGCGAAATCGCAATCGCGATCGCGACCGGGATCGCCGCCCGGGCGCGGCACAGAATAGTGGGAATCCGGGCGGCGGTGGCCAGGCCCCGCTCTCGCCAGACTTGATGAATCCCGTCGGCGGGCCGGCGGTCGCATTCCCTCGCAACGAACCGACGACGACGAAGCCGAGGATCTCGAAGACGACTTCGACGACGACGACGACGATTCCGACGAGGAAGATGAGGAGACGACGTCGGACGCGGAGCCCGAGGAGGAGCCGGTCGAGGAGAAGCCGGGGCGGAAGACCATGCTCGTCAACGCCCTCGAGCCCGAGGAGCTCCGAATCGCAGTGTTGAGCGAGAAGAACATCCTCGAGGAGCTCTATGTCGACACCGTTTCGCGCTCCTCGGTCCTAGGCAACATATACAAAGGGCGCGTCGTGAACGTGGAGCCGTCGATCGGCGCCGCGTTCGTGGATTTCGGGACCGGACGCAACGGATTCCTCCACGCCTCCGACGTGCTCGGCGCCTACGGCGACCCGGCCTTCGAGCTCACCGATCTTCCGCTCGCGAAAGCTGGGGAAGACGAAGGGCCCGAGGCGGTGCGCGCCGTGGTCGACGACCCCGACGAGCGGCGCGAGCGCCAGTCTCGCGGTGAAGGTGGGCGCGGCGAAGGGGGCGAGGCGAGCCTCGCCGCGAGCGCAAGGCGATCGGCGATCTGCTCCACCGCGGCCAAGAGGTCGTCGTCCAGGTCACGAAAGATGGCATCGGGGATGAAGGGCTCGACGCTCACCACCTATATCTCGATCCCCGGCCGATCGTTGGTGTTGATGCCGAGCCTCCCGCGCTGCGGCGTCTCGCGCAAGATCAACGACGACAAAGAAGCGCCGCCGGCTGAAGAAGATCCTGAAGGAGATCGTCCCCGATCCCAATCTTGGCTTCATCGTCCGGACGGCGGGCGAGAATCGCACGCGGGCCGAGCTCCAGCGCGATCTCGACTACCTGATGAATCTGTGGAAGTCTTCAAGAAGCGGCTCGCCACGGGGCGCGCGCCATTGTTGATGTACGAGGAGAGCGATTTAGTGCATCACGACGATGCGCGACATTTTCACTCCCGAGATCGCGCGCGCCATGGTCGACGCCGATCCCATCTATAAGAAGATGAGGGAGTTCGGCGAGCGGGTCATGCCGCGCTACGCCGAGCGGATCGAGCTCTGACGGAGCCCTCGCCCCTCTTCCATCGCTATGGGATCGAGGCCGAGTTCGAGAAGCTCTTCCTCCGCAAGATCACCCTCTCGAACGGCTCTTCGTTGGTATTCGATCAGGCCGAGGCTCTGGTGGCGATCGATGTGAACTCCGGCAAGGCCAAGACCGAGGGCGATCTCGAGGAGACCGCCTACCGCACGAACATGGAGGCGATCCCGGAGATCGTCCGGCAGATCCGCCTGCGCGACCTCGGCGGCATCGTGGTCGTTGACTTCATCGACATGATGGAGTCGCGCCACCGCCGCCAAGTCGAGAAGGCGTTCCGCGACGCGATGCGCGACGACCGCGCGCGCGTGAAAATTGGGAAGATCTCCCAATCTGATTGTTGGAGATGACCCGACAGCGCCTCGGCCCCGGGCTCCAACGCTCGATGTTCCAGCCCTGCTTGTCTTGCGTAATGGCAGCGGCTACGCGAAATCCCCGGAGGCGATGAGCCTCTCGGTCCCTTCGCGAGCTGACGGCGGCCGTCCGCAAGAAGGGGTTTCGCCACCGTCGAGGTGGCGATCCACCCCGACGCGCTCCACTACCTCACGAACGTGAAGCGCGAGAACCTCCTGGCCCTCGAGGACCGGAGCTCGAAGAACGTCGTGATCGTGGGAGATGGGCGCCTCGCCCCCGGCGAAGTCCGCTACCGATTCCTCACCGCCGACGGGCGGGAGACGAAGCCGGTCTCGGCGTAAGCAGGGCGACCCCGCTCGGTCGGCGGGCCTCGGCGCGCGAACCGTTGCGCCGGGGCCCGCTGCACGTTTCAATCTCCGCCCTTTTTTGGCGCAGCACGAGCGTTCCGGACTTGGCCAACCATCGATCCCAACTTTCGCAGCCCACCGTCGCGTCGGTCATCCTGGCCGCCGGCCGCGGGACGCGAATGAAGTCACAGACCCCGAAGGTCCTCTTCGAGATCTGCGGCCGCTCGATGCTCGAGCATTCGATCCGCGCGGTCGAAGGCGTGAAGCCCTCGCGCGTTCTCGATCGTCGTCGGCCACGCGCGCGAGGAGGTCCGCGCGGGAACCCAACTATCCTCCGATGATCCGATCGACATCGCGTGGGTGACCCAGGATCCGCCGCGCGGCACGGGCGACGCGGTGCAGGGTCGCGATGAAGACGGTGCCCGAGAGCGCCGAAGTCGTGCTCGTCACCTATGGCGACATGCCTTGCCTCACCTCGGAGACGTTGCGCCGGTTGATCGAGGCGCACCCGCCGGGGGCGTGGCGCTCCTCACAGTTCTGCGCGAGGAAGCCCACGGATTCGGGCGGATCCTCCGCGATCCCGACGGCGGCTTCGCGGGCATTCGCGAGGAGAAGGATTGCTCCCCGGAGGAGCGGGCCGTCCGCGAGGTGAATGCTGGTGTGTACGCGTTCGACCGCGCGCGCGCTCGCGCGCGCCCTCACCAAGATCAAACCCAACAATGCGCAGCGCGAGTACTACCTGACCGACGCGGTCCTCGAGATCGCGAGCCACGCCGGATTGGTGCGTTTGGTCGAGCTCGAGGATGAAAACGAGGCGATGGGGGTGAACTCGCTCCGGAGCTCGCCATCACACGCAACATTTGGCAGGAGCGGATCCTCGACCGCCATCTCGCGAACGGCGTGGTCGTCGTGGATCCGGCGAGCGCCGTGATCGACGACGACGTGGAGATCGGCGCCGGCTCGGTGATCCACCCGTTCACCGTCCTGCGCACCGGGGTGCGGATCGGCGGAGAGGTGCGAAGTGGGCCCCTTCGCCCACCTCGCGCGGCGGCTCGGTGCTCCAGAGCGGCGCGAAAGTTGGGAACTTCGTCGAGGTCAAGAAGAGCACACTGGCTTCCGGCGTGAAAGCGATGCACCTCTCCTACATCGGCGACGCGACCGTGGGGCGCGATGCCAACATTGGCGCGGGGACGATCACCGCCAACTATGACGGAACCCGCAAATGGCCCACCGAGATCGGCGCCCGCGCTTTCATCGGCAGCGGGACGGTCCTGGTGGCCCCCTCGACGGTCGGAGCGGGCGCCACGACCGGCGCCGGCGCGATCGTGACGCGCAAGCGCATCCCGCCCAAGGCCGTTTGGGTGGGGGTCCCGGCGCGCCCGGATCGCAAAGGGACAATCCCAAGAAAGAGCCCGCGAGCCGAATCCGCAAGAATCCTCCGCGAACCCCGACAAACCGAAAGCCAAGAAAACGAGCCGTGCCCGCCGCTAAGAGCCAACCCCACTCGAAGATGGCTGCCAGAACGCGACGGAAGCGGATCAGTTCCGCATCATCCGCGGGCCGCGCGCACCCCAAGCGCTCGCCGCGCGACATCGCCGAGGAGCTCGGCGTGGCGCTGGGAGACGCCTTCATCGGCGATTTTCCCGACGGCGAGATCGACATCAAGGTCAACGACGACATGCGCGGCGCGCGACGTGCTTCGTGATCCAGCCCACCTGCCCGCCGGTCAACGAGAACTGGATCGAGCTCGCTGCTCCTGCTCGACTGCCTGCGCCGCGCGTCGGCCGGCCGCATCACGGCGGTGATGCCTTACTACGGCTACGCGCGCAAGGACCGCAAGGACGAGGGCCGCGTGCCGATCAGCGCCAAGGTCGTCGCGAACACTCATCACGGCAGGCCGGGGCGGATCGCGTGCTGTCGGTCGACATGCACGCGGCGCAGATCCAGGGCTTCTTCGACATCCCGGTCGACCACCTCTATGCGAAGCCGGTGCTCATGCTCGCACGTCCGCAAGCTCGACCTCGAGAACCTCGTGGTCGTGTCGCCCGACGTCGGCGGGATCAAGATGGCGCGCGCCTACGCCAAGGCGCTCGCGCGCCGATCTCGCGATCGTCGACAAGCGGCGCGTGTCTGGCTCGCAGATCGCCGTCGAGCACGGTGATCGGCGACGTCGAGGGCCGACAGACGTCCTCATCGTCGACGACATGATCTCGACCGGCGGCTCGGTCTCCGAGGCGTGCCGGATCGTGAAGAAGTTCGGCGCCAAGCGCGTCCTGGTGGGCGCCACGCACGCGGTTTTGTGCGGACCGGCGCGCGAGCGGCTCGCGGGCTCGGGCGCCGAGCAGGTCTTCCTCACGGACACGATCCCTTGCGGCGATCTCCCCAACAATGTTTCCATCGTGTCGATCGCGCCGCTGCTGGCTCACGCGATCCTGCGCATCCACCGCGCCCAGTCGGTGAGCGATCTCTTCAACGAAAAGTAAGGCCGCCGACGCCAACGATCGCGGCGCCGCCGCGCGCGCCTAGCCCGAACTGAACCCGAACCCAACTTTCCCCCAAGTCTCCCGTCCCCAGAACGAAGCCAAAGATCCATGGAAACCGACGTCCTGAAAGTCACCAAGCGCGAGCCCGGTGGCTCGAAGGCCGCCTCCCGCATTCGCCGAGCGGAAGCGGTTCCCGGCGTCCTCTACGGGGAGGAAAGGAAGTGGTGCACCTCGCCGTGCCCTCGAGCCATTCGAGCAATTGTTGCGTAAGCACAAGCGCGTCCTCACCCTCGAGATCGGCGGCAACTCGGCGCTGGCGTTCCTCAAGGAAGTCCAGCACGACGCGCTCGGCGACACGGTCCTCCACGTCGACTTCCTACGCGTCGACGAGACCAAGCAAATCAAGGTCAAGGTCGCGCTCAGATTCGTCGGCCACCCGAAGGGGCTTGGCAACAATGGCGAGTTCGTCCACCCGATGAACGACGTCGAGGTCGAGTGCCTTCCGATCGCGATCCCGGAGTCGATCCGCGTGAAGGTCGATCACCTCGACGTCGGAATGCAGATCACGGCGAAGGAGCTCACGATTCCGCAGGGGGTGAAGCTCCTTTCGTCTCCCGACTCGATCGTGTGCACCGTCCACCTGAAGGGCCTCGAGCCCGAGCCGGTCGCGGCGGCGGCGGAAGCCAGACCCGCGGAGCCCGAGCGGATCACGAAGCCGGTGCCGACCGAGGAGGGGGAAACCCCGAGGCGGCGAAACCCCAAGAGAAGGAGAAGAAGTAGGCGCCGCTTGCGCCTCCTTCGGGCCTCCCTAGACTGCTTCGCCTCGATTTTCGGCGGACCGGCCGGATCCCACCCGGGATCCGGTTCCGACCCCTCGAGACTTGGGATTTCGAAGAGTTGGGAATGCGCGCGGCATGACGATCCTTCGCTTGGCGGTGGGTCTCGGCAACCCCGGTGACGAATACCGCGGGACCAGACACAACGTCGGATTCGAGGTGATCGAGCGGGCTGCGCGCGATCTCGGCGTGCGTTTCTCTCTGCTTCCGCGGACGCGGCGACTCGGGCAAGAACCTTGGCCAAGTCGCCGAAGACGAGGACGGGGATTCGCAATTCTGGAGCCCACGACGTTCATGAACGTGAGTGGGTGGCGGTCGCCTCCGCGTGCAACCGCTTATGGCATCGAGCCCTCTTCGATCCTTGTCATCTGCGATGATTTCCACCTTTCCTTGGGGCGCCTTCGCGTGCGCCCGAAGGGGAGTGCGGGGAGGCCACAACGGCCTTCGCTCGATCCTCGGATCGTTGGGAACCGAAGAGTTCCCAAGGATCCGCATCGGGATCGGCGAGACCGAAGGCCCGTGGGAGCACTACGTCCTTTCGAAATTCCGGAAGGAGGAGCGGCTTCCCATCGAAGAAGCAATCGAGACGACCGTGGGAGCCCTCTCCCGCTGGTGCCTCGACGGCGACTTCGCCCGATTGATGAACTCGTTGAACTCTCCGCCCGGCGGCGCAGTACCGCCAAGAGCAGTACCGCCAAGAGCAGTACCGTCGAGCGGCGAAACACCAACGAAACCTGAGGTCCGGAAGAACAAACCAACCGGATCTCCGGAGCGTCCCCACAAAGACCCCGGATCCATTCAGAAAAACCAACCATGACCAGAATCTGTACGAAGCCATGTTCCTCCTGGACAACCGGGAGGCGAAGAAGGGCTTCGATTTCTGTCGCGACTTCATCACGAAGTTGCTGACCAAGTATGGCGCCGAGCCGCGCGTCGTCCGCAAATGGGACGAGCGCAAGCTCGCTTACGACGTGAAGCACCAGAAGCGCGCGACCTACATCCTCGCGTACTTCGACGGCCCCGCCGACGCGATCTCGAAGATCGAGCGTGAATCCCAACTATCGGAAGTGATCCTGCGCGCGCTGCTGGTGCGCGCCGAGTCGGTGCCGGCCAAGGTGATGGAAGGGCCGCTCGACGTCGCGATCGCTCCGCAGGTGGGATTCGGCGTCGCCCCCGTGGTGATCGAAGACGTGCCGGATCCCGAGCTCGCCGCCGCGGCAGCGGCCGCCGGTGAAGCGCGAGCCGCAGCGGCATCCGCCGCCAAGGAGGCCGTCTGATGGCACCCCGAAATCCCCACTTTCGCAGCGGCGGGCGCGACGAAGGCGAAGGCTACCGCGGCGAGGCTTCGGCCTCGAGGGCTCGATCTCGGGCCCGGGCATCAGCAAGTTCAAGCGGTTCGCCGGCGCCAGCATGCAGCGGCGTTGCGACGATGCCAACGATCCGCTCGATTACAAGAATCTGACCCTGCTCCAGAAATACCTGAGCCCGCAGGAAAGCTGCAATCGCGCAAGCGCACGAAGTACTGCGCCCAATGCCAACGATCGCTCGCCCAGGCCGTGAAGCAGGCGCGCTTCCTGGCGCTCCTGCCGTATGTCGTCTGAGCGATCCGTATTCGACGTCCGCCCTCCAGGCGAATCGCAAACAATAAATTTCACAACAAATAACGGCCGCCGCGCCATCGGACAGGCGCGCGGCGGCCACCGCCCGATAGGTCCAACGATGCCCGCAAAAGAAGTCATCCTCCAACAAGACGTCGAGTCGCTCGGCAACATGGGCGACGTCGTCAGGTGAGCCCGGGATACGCCCGCAACTATTTGTTGCCTCGGCGGATCGCGGTGAAGGCCGATCCCGAGAACTTGAAGCGCGTCGCGAAGCTCAAATCCAAGCGCGCGGCCGTCGAGGTCGAGCGCGTCAAGGAAGCGGAGGCGCAGTCGGCGCGGATCTCCGCGATCGAGATCATCATCGAAGCCACGATCACGGAGTCGGGGCAGCTCTACGGCTCGGTCGGCGCGCGCGAGATCGTCGCGGCCCTCGAGAAGCAGGGTGTGGAGATCTCCGAGCGCGCGATCCGGCTCACCCATCCGATGAGAGAGCTGGGCACGTTTCCTGTGAAAGTCCACTTGCGTGGCGACGTCTCGGCCGAGCTCAAGGTCTCGGTCGTCGAAGCGAAGAAAGCGCAATAATCATCGGCGCGCGATCGCGCCGCTAAGGGGCTTCCGAACGATCGGGTCCTCGACGAGGAGGCGACCTCCATGTCCACAGAAACCACAGATCTGCATCGGCGACTTTCCGATCCGCAAGCCGAGGCCGCAGTGTTGGGTTCGCTCCTCGTCGATCCCCACGAGCGGGATGCAGTCGACGACGTCTTCCAGATCCTCACGCCGAACGACTTCGACGACAAACGGCACGAGAGGATCTTCCGATCCATTCGCATGGTGTGGGATCGCGGGATCGGAATCGACTTCATCACGGTCGCCGACAATCTTGACAATTCGGGTGAGCTCGAGGCGTCGGGCGGGCGCGACTACATCATGTCGCTCGCCGAGCGGGTGCCGACCTCGACGAACCTGAATCGCCACGCTTCGATCGTTCGCGATCGGGCGATCCGCCGCGATCTGAATCGCGTCGGCAGCGAGATCATCGAGCTTGCCAAGAATCCCGCGCCCGACGAGCGCGACGGCGCCATCAACAGCCTCGTCGATCTTGCCGAGAAGAAGGTCTTCGAGATCGCCGATCGCGAGCAGGCGGGGAAGGGGATCCTCATCCGCGACGCGCTGAAGGGGCGATGGAACGCAACGAAAAGCTGCGCGATCGCTCTGTTCGCCACTCGGGGCTCGAGTCGGGCTTCTACGACCTCGATGACCTCACGACCGGCTTCCATCCCGGACAATTGGTGATCGTCGCGGGGCGCCCCGGAATGGGGAAGACCGCGTTCGCGCTCAATGTTGCTGTTCACGCGGCGAGCCACGCCCGCGCGCACGTCGCGATCTTCAGCATGGAAATGTCACAAGAGGAAATCACCAATCGCATTCTTTGCGCGGACGCGGGGTGGATTCGCACGCGCTGCGCACGGGGAGGCTCCCCGAGGATCAGTTGCATTTGCTGTCCGACGCGGCTGGGCGCCTCAGCTCCGCGCCCCTCTGGATCGACGACTCGGGGAACCAGACTCCCTTCTCGATCCGCGCCCGGGCGCGGCGGCGCAGGGGGCGCAGCGCCTGGATCTGGTCATCGTCGATTACCTGCAATTGCACTTTCCCCGGGCACGAGAACCGGGTGCAGGAGATCTCGGCCATCTCGCGATCGCTGAAGGCGCTCGCGCGCGAGCTCCACGTGCCCGTGATCGCGCTCTCGCAACTGAATCGGAGCGTCGAGAAGGAGGATCGAAAGCCAAGAATGGCCGACCTCCGCGAGTCCGGATCCATCGAGCAGGACGCGGACATCGTGATTCTGTTGCATCGCGAAGAGCAATACAAACGAACCGACGAGAACGCCGGGAAGGCCCAGGTGATCATTGCGAAACAGCGCAATGGTCCCACCGACACGATCACCCTCGCCTTCGACAGCGGAGCCACCCGCTTCGGAAACCTCGCCTACGGCCGCGGAGAGGGGCGTTGAATCCGCGGGTTCGGGTGCCGCTCGGCGTTTTCTTGACGTTGTGCGCGGTGCTCGGCTCGACCGCCCAAGCTCAAGGCGGCGGGGATCCCTCGCAAGACGCCCCATCGCAACAGCCCGAGGTGCGCGACGCGAAGGTGGAGATCGAGGGGAGCTTGGCGGTCTCACCGGAGACGATCCTGGACGCGCTCGGAATACGCCGCGGTCAACTCTACAACCCGCAGAGCGTTCGCAAGGGCATCCAGGATCTGTGGCGTGAATCCAAGGTGCGGGTCGACGACGTCCTCCTCGAATCTTTGGATTCGGGGGCGTTCGGGTCTTCGTGAAGGTGACCGCCGAGCAGACCTCGGGGGCGATCGAGATCCGCGGAAATGTGGCATTCGAGAAGAAGGATCTCCTCGAGGCGGCGTACGTCACTTTTTCGGCGAGCCTCGACAAGCTCGCGCGCGAGCGCGTCGCGCGCGATTTGTTGACGTTCTACAAGGATCGCGGCTACGTCTTCGCCGACGTCAGGCTCACCACCGTGGATCAGACCGCGATCTACGACGTGATGGAGGGTCCGCTCGTGCGAATCCGGTCGATGGCGTTCGAAGGCAACAAAGCGTTCCCCGCGCGCACGTTTCTTGGGTTCGGGACGCACCTCACGCAAGTGATGGAGCTCCATGACAAGTTTCTTTTCTTTCGCGGGAGCGAGTACTCCGAGCGGAAGCTCCGCCAGGATCTGGTCCAGCTCCGCAAGTTCTATCGCGAGCGCGGCTACCTCGACGCCGTCGTGGAGTACTCGCCTCCGAAATTCTCCGAGAGCGGATCGGCGGTCGACCTCGTGATCCTCATCGACGAGGGGAGGCTCTATCGCGTCGCGTCGGTCGACGTGAAAGGTGTGAAGTCCTTCCCGAAGTCGGAGGTGCTCTCGAAGGTGAAGCTCAAGCCGGGCGATCCCTATACTTGGGAATCGGTCATCGCCGACTTCCGGGCGATCCAGCGCTTCTATGGTGAGCATGGATATCCCAAGCATCCTTCCCTCAAGGATTCTTGGCGAATCGTCATCCCCCGAGACCACGATTCGCGAGGACGAGACCGAGGCCCTCGTCGACGTCGTGTACGAGATCCTCGAGAACTCGCCGAAGTACGTGCGCGATATCTTGATCCAGGGTAACAAAGCCACACAAGACCGCGTGATCCGCCGGCAGCTCTCGTTCCATCCGGGTGAGCTGGTGGATCAGCCGAAGATCGAGCAGTCGATCGCGCGCCTCGAGGCGCTGCAGTACTTCGACTCGACCTCGACGAATATTGCGTATCGATATCGGGACTCGGCCGATCCCGCCTGGAAGGACGTCCTGATCGAGTTGGCCGAGGGAAAGACGGGCTCGGTCTCCCTCTCGGGCGGATTGAGCTCGAACGACGGGCTCTTCGCCGTGCTGTCGTTCACCAAACGCAACTTTGATCTTTTCAACCTGCCGACGTCGTTCTCGAGCGCGCTCCCCGAGATCATCGACGGCACGGCGTTCACAGGCGCCGGCCAGGAACTGAACGTGAATCTGGCGCCCGGTTTCCAATTGTCACAATACGACATCCGGTTCACCGAGCCCGATCTGTTCGGGGACAACGTGCGTTCCTGGTTCCTCTCCGTCGATTTCTACTATCGCGTCCGGCGATACACGGAGAACCGCGAGGATCGCCTCGGCCAAGTTGCCACGATCGGCAAGGAGCTCGACGACCACTGGTTCACCGACTTCACGATCCGCAACGAAGAGATCAAGATTAGTGACATCGAGGCGAACGCCCCCGCGATCATCTTCGCGGAGGAGGGAACGAATCAGCTCCGATCGTTGCGTTGGGGGTCGGATTCAAAGACCAAGATTTGCCGATCGAGCCGACGCGCGGGACGAACCTCCGCTTCGATTGGGAATCGGCCGGCACTCCGCTCGCGGGCGATTTCAATTTCCAGAAGACCACGGCGCTTGCGCGCGAGTGGTTTCCGCTCGGCAAGAATCCCGAGGGCATCCCCACACGCTGTTCGTCCAGGCGCGCGTCGGGGTCGCCTTTCCAACCGACGGCGACACCTTCGTGCCGTACTCCGAGCGGTTCTTCCTCGGCGGCGAGGGCTCGATTCGTGGATTCCAATTCGCGGAGTGGGTCCCGTCGACCAGGGACGCCGATCGGCGGCCAAGCGTTTTATGTGGGAACCGTCGAGTACCGGTTTCCGATATTCGCGACGCGCCTGCCGGGTCGCGACGACGACACCGAAGTCTTCCGCGGCGTCATCTTCAACGATTTCGGTTCGGTCGGCCTGAACCTCCACGATCCGACGCTCAGCCAAGTGCGCTCGTCGATCGGCATCGGAGTTCGCATCCGGATTCCATTCCTGCCGCAGCTGCCGATTGCGATTCACCTCGCCTATCCGTACCTCCGCGAAAGTACGGATACTCTGCGCGCTCTCTCGTTTACGATCGGGCAATTCTGACCAAACCCGCAGAACTCCTGACCTCGACACGTCCCCACATGAGCTTCGTCTTCGGTCGCAACGTCCTCCTTGGCCTCGCGCCGGTCCTCCTCATCGCCACACTTGCGTCTTCGAATGCGACGCCGCAAGGCAACGAATCGCGGGTGGCCGATGCGAATAGCAAGAAAACGCCGGGCAATACCAATCGATATCGCTTCGTGAACCTCAACAAAGTCCTCGAAGGATGGACCAAGGCGAAGAAGACCCAGGAGGAGTTCTCGGCGGAGTTCGATCGGCGCGCCGAGGGGCTTCGCACGCGCATCGCGGACATCCAGAAGAAATCGCAGGAGCTGAACACGCTCCAGCAAGCCGGCTCGACCGACGAGGCCCGCAAGCGCGCGCGCGATCTGAAGATCGCCACCGAGGAGGTGAAGTACGACCAGGAGCAGCTGAAGAACGACCAGCGCGAGCGGCGCTTGCGGATCCTCCTTTCCTCTTACCAACAAATCCAAGACGTGGTCGCGAAGTGGGCCGCCAAGAACGACGTCGACGCCGTCTTCGTGATCCAGGAGGAGGACGCGGCCGACTCCGATTTGTTGGGTAAGTACGAGCGCGCGCTCGTCCGCCAAGTTTTGTGGTATTCGAAGGACCTCGACATCTCCGAGGAGGTCGTGAAGCTCCTCGAGGTGGCGGCCCCGGCGCCGATGAACTCTCCATCCGTGGTTCCGGCCGCCGGCACTGCGAGGGCCGCCCCTGCGGGGACGCCGTCGACGGCCAGCAAGCCCGCCGGAACGAGCGGGAACAAGTAGAGCCGACCCGCTCGCTATCGTTGGGTTTCAGCGAAAGCTGGCATCCCGTGCCGAGAAGCCAACGAACCATCCGGAACCCGTTCGAGATCGCGGGTGTGGGCTTGCATTGCGGCAAGCTCATCCACATGCGCGTGAGGCCGTCCGCGGCGGGGAACGGAGTCGTGTTCCATCGCACCGATCTTCCGGACTCGCCGGAGGTGCCGGCGCGCGTGGATTCTTTGGCTGCATCGCAGCGGCGCACGACGCTCCGCGTGGGCGCGGCCGAGGTCGACACAGTCGAGCATTTGTTGGCATGTTGCCACGCGCTCGGCGTGGATAATTGGAAGTCGACCTCGACGGCCCCGAGATCCCGGGGGCCGATGGCTCCGCCCGCCCGATCGCCGACAAGCTCGTCGAGGCGGGGATCGTCGATCAGAGGATTCCGAAGCGCGCCTATTCACTCACCGCGCCGATCGCGGTGCGCGATCGCGAGGCTCGATCGTTGCGTATCCGGCGGAAGACGGTCTCTCGATCCAGTATTTGGGGGATTTCGAATTCCCAGGAATCCAATCGCAAAGCTACAGCTGCCGCGTCGAGACCCAGGCGTTCCTCGACGAGGTGGCGCCCGCGCGCACCTTCTGCCGTGCCGACGAGGTCGATCGCCTGCGCGAGGCGGGCCTCGGGAAGGGCGCGAGCTCCGAGAACACCGTGGTGCTCGGCCCCGGCGAGATTCCCAACTTTCGGATTCCCGACGAGCCCGTTCGCCACAAGGTCCTCGATTTGATTGGGGATCTCACGCTCGTGGGGGCCGACCTGAGCGCGCACATCGTCGCGGCGAGGAGCGGGCACAGCCTCAATCAGGAGCTGGCGAGGCGCATCTCCGACGAGATGCGCGCTCGCGAGGACGCAGGGGCGCTGCTCCCGCCGACGCACGTCGACATCCGCGAGATCCAATCGGTCATTCCCCACAGATATCCATTCCTGCTCATCGACCGGGTGATCGAGCGCGACGGCTACCGGCGCGCGGTGGGGCTGAAGAACGTCTCGATCAACGAGCCGTACTTCCAGGGCCACTATCCGGGAAACCCAATTATGCCGGGGGTCCTGATCCTGGAGGCCATGGCGCAGCTCGCGGGCGTATTGTTGCTTCGGCGCCTCGAGAACACGGGCAAGCTCGCGGTGATGTGGGCGATCGACCGGGTGAAGCTGCGCGGCGCGGTCTTCCCGGGGGATCAGCTCCGCCTCGAGGTCGAGACGTTGCGTTTCCGGGAGAACATGGGAAGCGTCTTCGGAAAGGCCTCGGTCGCCGGAAAGCTGGTGGCCGAGGCGCAGTTCACCTTCACGATGCGGGAGCCGTGAGCCCCCCGGGAGATTCTGCGGGCGGCGGTCGTAGGTGCCGGGCACCTCGGCAAGATTCACGCGCGCGTCTATCACCAACTATCCAACTCCGAGCTCGTCGGCGTTGTCGACGTGCGCGAGGACCGGGCGAAGGCGCTCGCCGAGACCTTCGGCGCGCGCGCGCGCACGCGGCTTCGAGGATTTGGATTCCTTCGATGTGGTGTCGGTCGCGACCACCACGAGCCAGCACGCCGCGGTCGCGATGCCGCTTTTGGAGCAGGGGATCTCGGTGCTCGTCGAGGAAGCCGATCGCGTCGACTCCGAGGAGGCCGACGCGATGATCGCCGCGGCGGCGAAGTCGGGGGCGACTCTCTCGGTCGGCCATTCCGAGCGCTTCAATCCGGCACTGCGCGCGGTCCGCGATCTCGAGCTCCGCCCGCGTTTCGTGGAGGTCCACCGCCTCGCGCCGTTCTCCTTCCGATCGCAGGACGTGGGAGTCGTGCTCGACCTGATGATCCACGACATCGATTTGTTGCTTCGGATCGTCGACTCGCCGATCGTTGGGATCGAGGCCGTCGGCGGATCGCTGCTGACCGGCTCCGAGGATCTCGCGAACGCGCGATTGAAGTTCGCCAACGGTTGCGTCGCTAACTTGACCGCGAGCCGCGCCTCTCTCGAGCCGATGCGCCGGATGCGATTCTTCTCGCCCGGCGGATATGTGGCAATCGACCTCCAGAAGCGCTACGCGCTGATCATCAAGAAGGGCCCGCGCTTCGACGCGGAGCGGGGGCGCCTCGCCGAGCTCGACCCCGCGAGCCTCCCCGATCCGCGCGCGTTCGTGTTCAGCGGGCTCCTCGACGTCCGCGAGATCCGCGCGGAGGCCGGCGAGGAGCCGCTGCGAGCCGAGGTCGAGGCGTTCCTCAATTGTGTGCTTGGGACCGGACCCAATCCCTGCAGCGGCGACGAGGGGCGTCGTGCGCTCGCCGCCGCGCAGCAGATCCTCGCCGCGATGGACCGCCAAACGTGGTCCGGATAGAGTGAGGATTCGTGGCTGACAACGAAGGCCTCGCTACTCCCGAGCCTACGAACAGACCGACCCGCGGTCTTCGCCATCTCGTTTCGATCGACGACCTCTCGAACGGCGAGATCCAAGAGCTCTTCGAGATCGCCGACCGGATCACGGCGGATCGCGCCGCATTCGCGAGCGCGTGCCCCGGGCAAATCCTGGCGAGCCTCTTCTACGAGCCCTCGACCCGCACCCGCCTTTCGTTCGAGTCGGCGATGCAGCGCCTCGGCGGCGGAGTGATCTCCGCGGCCGACATGCGCGCATCCTCGGCCGCCAAGGGGAGTCGCTCGCCGACACGGTGCGCGTCGTAGGCGCCTACGCGGATGTGTTGGTTCTGCGGCATCCGCGCGAGGGGCGGGGACGGTCGCCAGCGCTACGCGCGCGTCCCCGTCGTGAACGCGGGCGACGGCAGCCACGAGCATCCCACACAAACATTGTGCGATCTCTATTCTTTACGTGTGGAGAAAGGTGGGATCGAGGGGCTCGACGTGGTCCTCTGCGGAGATCTCAAGTATTCGCGCACGATCCATTCCTTCGCGTACGCGCTCGCGCGCTTCGGCGCGAACCTCGTGTGCGCTCCGCAGCCCGGCTTCGAGATGCCCGACTACGTGATCGAGCGATTGCGCGAGCGCTACCGCGTCGAGCCGCACCGCGTCGAAGTGCAAGATTTGGGGAGCGTGGCGCCCAACATGGATGCCATGTACTTCACCCCCGAGCGTCCACACCAACTATCGCTGTTCACCGACATCCGCGAGGTGAACGTGAAGAAGTTCGACGCGCTCTACGTCACGCGTCCGCAGCGCAGAGCGCTACACCGAGGAGGAGAAGGGGGCGCCCGGCTCGTATTTCCGCGTCGATCGGTCGGCGCTCGCGGGAGCCAGGTTTCGCGAGACGGTCGTCCTCCATCCGCTCCCGCGCGTCGACGAGCTCGGCTACGACCTCGATGAGGATCCGCGTTCCATCTACTTCCAGCAGGCCGCGCGGGGGTCCCGGTTCGGATGGCCGTGATCGGATTCCTCCTCGGACACTTCCAGCTCCAGGCGCCACCGCCGACCGCCATCGATGCTCCCCTCGCCCGAGTTCGCGGCGGGCTCGAGTGCGCCAATCAGAGATTGTGTGACCCACGCCGAGCGGCGCTACCTCGCGACCGAGTTCCTGCTCGTCTCCGCGACCCACTTCGACTGCGATGCGCCTTCTGCGACTCCGATCGACCCGTCGCCGTCGTCGGCTGCTCGAGTACTCGGCACTTCCACCAGCCCACCTCGCCGGAGATCCATCGGATCAAGTTCGAGAACTTGGTTTTCTTCGCGTCGCAGGCCCACGCGCTGGAAGCCGGATTCGCGGCGGCCGTCACGCGTGGGGGAGCCAGCTCGCAAACCTGAGCTGGCGGGGCGATTCGACCTTCGTTTCTCGGACGCGCCGGAGAATGGGATTCTTGATTTTGCCAACGGTTGCTCTCCCGGGTCGCTTGTTCGCTTTCGCTCGCGGAATCGGCGACCCCGCACAGAATCGCAGCGGCTCGGGGCGCGATGGCTTGGAAGGAGGGTTCGGAGGGCGCGGCACGGGATTCGACAGGGCGCGCCGGCCCTCCCGGTCCCATTCGAGAAAACGATCCATGAACCCAACGCCGAACTCCCCTCGCGGCGTTCGTTCGTTCGATTGACCGGCCTTTCCCAGGGGACCTATGATCGCCGGGCTCGCGATCGCCGACAGCTCGTCGGAAACCCTTTGCTGCGGCAAGTTGCAGTGGGTTCTCCGCATCGGTTTTCCGAGGTGATTCGACCCTCCTCGAGTCCGCGACGCGCACCGAACACGATTCTTCGAACCGATTCCCGATCCGCATTCACAGTTCCGAGATCTCGCGGAGCATCCGCGCGATCGCCTGAACAAACCCAAGTCTACTCCCTAGGCAAACTTCACTCGCAAAGTGACTCACCTGCAATGATTCAACTCTCGCCTTTCGTGCCCCTCAGTGGGCTGAAACTTGGAATCGCGGTTTTCTTGGCGAGTCTCGCGGGACTGAACACCAGCAATGCCCAAGGGGCGAAAGTTGGGGTGCCCGGCGAGAACACACCCAAGCCCGGGATCTTCCTCAACGGTCCCATGCAGTGGGGGCGCCTGGTCGACGTGAAGTCTTCCACGGGGGTGATCCAAAACACGAACGGAACCGTGAATGCGTTCTACCTCGACACCGTGATCCAAGAGAGCATCGGCCTGGGGGTGAACACGCTCATCGTCAGCGATGAAACCAAAGGAAAGTCGCGCGAGGCAATCGTTTCGCTGACGCTCGACTCCGATCCCGACTCCGGACACCAGAGCTTGCGAATCGGCGGGATCATCAAGAATCCGGTCGGCTCGCCGACGGCGACGAGATCCGGTTCTCTACAACAAGTCTCCGAAGTCGGCCTTTCAGAAGGCGTTCAAGATCGTCACGAGCAATCTCGGATCGATCGCCGCGGGCGGACCCACGTCGCTCCCGCCGTTCAGCGAGGTGCCGCGCAACGCGGCGATCGTCTTGAACTTCGATCGTCCCGTGAATCAGAAGACGATCGGCCCCGACACGATCCAGCTTTATGTGGGAGTCGCGACGGCTTCGAATCAGCTGCCCCCGCGCCGTTCCAGGGTCGTTTCATCGTGAAGTCGGAAACTGCGAAGCAGATCGTTTTCCAGCCGACGATCGGTGACATCGACGACGGCCGCATCGAGAAAGAGATCGAGCTCAATCTCAAGAATCCCAAGAAGTACCCGAAGCCGAATCCGCAGGTTCTTCCGCTGAACTCGCTCGGTTTCCCGGCGAGCCTTTCGTCGGTGACGTTCAACGTCGCGGTCTTCATTCCGGCGCAGTACACGCTCAAGAACGGCGTGAGCCGCATCCTCCTCGCCAAGGACGGGACGGCGCTCGATACCAACAAATCGATCACGAAGTTTTCGTACAACCCCGCGAATCCCTCGGGCCCTGCGTCCGACGGAACGTTGGGTGTCGTCCGCGTGTTCCGAGCGGGGAGCTCCGCCGACCCCAACCAAGGATTCTTGGGAGACAAGTCGATCCCGGCAATCTTGGGAACGCAGCCCGTGACGATCGATGACATCGCGGGGGCAGCCTCGAGAACGTGATCACACTCACGTACATCAATCCCGGCTGCGACCTCAACGTTCGCGTGAACGATTCGATCCGGCAGGGGAGCGTCCGCGCGACGGTCTCCGAGGTCCTCGACAACTCCGCGGCGCCCACATATGTGGTGAAGGTCGATTATTTGGATCCGGACAATCCTGAGAAGTTCAACACCACGGATCCGGCTCTCTTCACGACGAGCTTCGATTCGGCCCTCGCGACGAAGGCGGGGTGTTTCGTTTTGGTGGCGCCGCAGCCGCCGTCTTTCGGCAGCCCGGTCACCAACGTGGATCCGCAAGCCACGTTCACGATTCGTTTCTCGAAGCCGATGAACGTCGCGCAGCTGAATCCCTACGAAAACTTTGTGTTGCTTTCGAACTCCGCGCTTGTCCAGCCGGCGCTCGCGGGCCCGTTCGACATCGTCGTGTCGAACGTGATCCCGTCTCCCGATCTGAAGCAGTTCAAGCTCGTCCCATTCTTGCCTTTGCCCCACACGCAAGGATCCACCGAGACGCTGAAGATGATCGTGGTCGCCGGCACCGCGGGACTAACGGATCTCGCGGGCAACTCGCTCGGCTTCTCGCAGTTCGCGTTCGCGCCGACGTTCCAACTCCAGTCGACCGCGGGCTCGAATACCTCGCGTGGCATCAACTGGCGGTTCGACTCGATCTTCGAGGGACCGCCAGGCGGACCTTCCCCGGCCCGCGACGTCGGTGACTGGACAAGTCACGGCGCCCGTCGCGGGTGAGATCGGCGGACGTCCGGCGAGCCACCTCGCGCGCGACGTCGATCCCTCGAATCCTTTTGTTGGTGTGATGTCGCCGTTCGCACAGGGGTGTGCAGACACCGCTCTCGGCGCTCGGCAGCCGCCTCCAAACCGTGTGGCGCCACATCGACATGAATCTCTCGGTGAACGCGATCACCGACATCGATCTCGACGTCGAGGGTCTCGCGTGGGCGCCGTTCGGCGCGTCGTTCAGCGACTTCTTCAAGAATATCCGGATCGACCTCGCGCACTCGAAGTTCGCGCCCGACGAAGCCATCAATCCGCAGACGGCCCTCCCGGTGTACCCGACCTCGGGTCTCACGGAAGAGTCGTTCAATGCCAACATTTTCGAGATCGCCGATCACAACGAGAAGATCGCCTACCAAGGCCAATATTCGATCAATCCCAACTCCGCTTTCCTGGCGCCGTCGGGAATTGTGATGATGCCCTGGCCGACTTTCACGAGCACGTATACTTGGCGTGACTCGACCTACGGATCGAAGAAGTTCGGCGGGCCGAACGGCAACGGCGTGAACCCCGACCAGTACTTCATCGTCCTCGGCCAGACTGTTCCCGCCACCGGGACTCCGCTCAAGCCGTGGGCGGGCGGAGCCGTTCCCTCGCTCGGCCTCCCGCTATTGTTGGATTTCCGCACCTATCCGGCGGGCGATCCCAACACGAAGGGTCTCAACGGGTTCCAAGTTGCTCTCGCGGTCACGTCCTCGTCGAAGCCGGAGTTCCGCGTCTTCTCGACGGGCGGACTCGACACGCAACAGGCGCCGAAGACCGTCGTTCCCGACATCGCTCCCGACGGAACGAAGCCGACCGGCGGCTACTACCCCCGGGCTCGACTCAGGGAACCCCCGGCACCAAGACTCCGCCGGGCGGCCCCGAGGTGTACTACGGCCGTGTCGACCTCGCCGTCAAAGTCTCGCGCGTGTACACGCACTTCTACGACTTGACGACCACCGTCGCCGGACTTCCCGCGGTCACATCGCCTGCAATTCAACAATAGCAACCAGCTCGTCATCCCGACGATCCAGCCCCCGGGCACGTCGGTGCTGCCGGAGTTCCGCGGCGCGACGACGATCAACCCGACGAACGCGGCCTCCCTCACGGATGCCCGCTGCTTCGACGCCTTCGGTGATCCGTATCCCAACAATAATACGATCCCGCCGCCGCCGTCGATCGCCAGCACCTGCGGCACCATCAGCGGCCTCGTGCCCGCGCCGAACTCGAGCATCAACTTCACCAACGATCTCACGGTGCTCAACACGAAGCGCTATCTGCAGATTCGATTCACCTTCACGAACGACATCGTGAACAACGTCTCCCCCAAGGTGACTGCGTTCAGGATTGCCTACTCGAATCCGTAACCGTCGCGGCTAGCTAGCCCTACTCTCATTCCCAAGTATCCCCTCTTGCTCCGAACGACTCATACCATGCGCTTCGATCGTTGGCTTTCGTCCTCTCCGGGTTTCGCGAAACAGGATTTCGCGATAGCAAGGATCGCCGGAGTCCTCTCGCGCGGAGCGGCCGCGGCGGCCTGCGTGCTCACTGCGGGATGCGGCAGCGGCGGATCGTCGCTCTTCAACGACAACTCGTCCGCGCAGCCGGGCGATTTCATCGTCGAGTCCGTGTTCCCGGCCGATGGACAAGTGTGGGAAGTCAACCGGCCGATCGAAATCACATTCACCGCGCCCGTCAACTTCTCGACGGTCACGCCCGCGTCGATCTCGATCTTCCAGCAAGGCACGAATACTCCGGCGCTCGGGCAGTTCAGCTTGATCAACTCGCGCACGGTCCAATATCAACCGGCCTGTCCGACCTCGAGCACGCCGCCGGGCCTGGAGCCGGGGGCAAGGTCTACATCATTTCGATTCCGTCCTCGAACGATGTGACGACCACGACCGTCATGGCGGGGATGGAAGCCCACTCAAAGCCGGTAAGACGCTGCAGTTCAAGACTCCGATCCCGGCGAATCCCAACGATCCATTCGACCCGGTGCTCTTCTATGACCCGAAAGTGAATCAGGGTCCGCAGGTTTTGTTGGATCCGCTCGCGGTTCCCAACGATCTCCTGCCGAAGGTCGTGACCGTCGACACCGACGGCACGGTGACTTCGGCGAACTTCGTCGACGGCACGGTTCCGCCGAACAAGTTCGTGGGTCCATCGACCTACTTCTTGTTCACGTTCAATCAGCCGGTCCTCCCGTCGCCGGCGAACCTCTCGAACAGCAATCTTTCCTTACGTTTCGAGAGCGACACGACAGCTCACACGTACTCGCCGGTCCCGACGACGATCGAGCTCATCGAGAACTGCGTGAATGGCCTCGCGAAGGTCAAGATTACGCCGATCGGTCTCCTTCCGGCCGGGCGCAAGCTGCGGCTCGTCGTTGCTCCCACGTTCAGCGACATCAAGGGCGAGACCAACTTCTTCGCGGCGACGGTTCCTCCGTCGCCCGCGGATGAGCCGACGGTCCAGCCTCCGACCTTCCCCGACTACGACGCGATCATCGAGACGTTCGAGTCGACGATCCATCAGGACCCCGATCCCGGATTCACGGAGCCGCCTGCGGCTTGGGGCCCGGACGGCGGCCTCGAGGCATCGTTTACATTCGGCGGACAGACCACCGATCTCGAGATGATCGTCACCAATGGTCAGGAGGTCATTCTCGACACGTCGTCGACGGTCCTGAATCTCCAGAACAGCCTCGGATCGCCCGTCCAGGCGAGTTTCCAGGGAGGCAACATTTACCTTCGCAAGCTCACCGTGAAGTCGGGCGGCAAGATTCGCGGGCAGGGCCCCAACCCGCTCCGTTTCTTTGTCAATGAGACGGTGAGCGTCGAGTCGAGCGCGTCGATTCTTTGCGTGGGAACCAACGCCCAAGACATCAACACGTTGCTCACCTGCTCCGGTGTTCTCCAACCCTGGAGGCCCCGGACAGTGCGGCGGCGGCGACGGCGGCACCTCGAACCCGATCACGAGCCAGTCCTGCCCGCAGGGCGGCCCCGGCTTCGGTCCGTTCAACGCGCCGAACGGCGGCGGCGGCGGAGGCGAGGCGTCTCTCGTGCCCGTCACGGCGACGCAGCCTCCGCAACCCTGCTTCGAGCCCGAAGACAACCACGGCGCGGGCGGTGGCGGCGGCAGCTACACGACGGTCGGCGAGAAGGGGCGCGCCGGATGCGATGCCACCTATAACTTGGGCTCCTGCTCGGTGACCCAGGGTGTGAGCGCCGTGAACCCGACGACGTTCCCGAAGGGGGCGCCTCGGATTGATTCCGTTCATCAATAGCGACGTCACGGACAACTTCTTCGGGGCCATGATCCAGAAGAAGGGGACGATCCTCAGCTCGACCACGGCCGGCACTCAGACGCAGATCACGATGACCGGCCAGTTCTCGACCTTCTTCAGCGCGGCCGACGTGGGGCGTTACGTCGCGGTGTACAAGCAGCTCAAACCCAATCTTGGGAAGATGGCACGACGGGCTGCACGAACACCGCGGAAGATCCGATCCAGTGTCCCCGTTCGCGCGTCCAGGTTCGCAAGATTGCGTCGGTCACGACAGGCACGGTCGCTCTCTTGTCGGCGCCCACACTTCCGACCCAAGCACAGAATGGTGACATCATCGTGGTCTTCGGCGTGGGGCCGACGGTTCACGGCGAGCTCAGCCAGCCGCTCGGCGGCGAGGGTGGCGGCGCCGGCGGCAACTCGATCGGAGCCCAAATCTTCCCGAACCCCAACTATGCCAACCAGGACCGCAAGGGCGCGCCTGGCGGCGGCGGCGGCGGCGTTCTCCACATCCAGAGCCTCGGCGACATTCTTCTCGTCGGATCGCTCGACGCCTCCGGCGGTAATGGCGCGGCCGGCGAAAACACGATTGGCTTCGACCGCATCGGCGGCGGCGGCGGCGGCGGCTCGGGTGGCACGATCATCGTCGAGAGCTCGACGAAGGTGACGCTCTTCAGCGGCGCGACGAACGCCCTCGTCTTGGCTCGCGGCGGTCGCCGCGGACCCGGCGCCTACGCGGCGCAGGCCGATCCGGTTCCGCCCGGCACGGCGCCCGGCATCGGACACGGTGGGCGCGGCGGCAAGGGACTCGTTCAGATCAAGCGCCGGCATCGAGCCAAGTGATCTTCGGCACGAACCAGCCTGCCAACAATAGCTTCGACCCGCAGCCGCTCGTTCTGTTCGCGAGCTTCGGTGCCGTGAGCCGTGCGCGCTCGATCTGGTTCGACGCGGGTGGCGGCTTGGCCGCGGCCGGATTCCCACAATACACCTCGCTCGGCGGCACGATTTGTCCGCAAGCTCCTTCGGCCTGCGGCGATACGGGTCAGGTGATCACGAACGCGAGTGGCCAGATCCAGCAGCTCGCGGTCATCGCCTCAGGGACGACTCCTGAGGCGAAAGTTGGTGTCGACACGATCGCGGTGAAGGCCGTCGACGTGGTTGTTCCGAACAACCCGAAGGCTGTCGAGCCGCTCACGATGCTGGGCGATCTGATCACCGTCACCACGAACTCGGGTCCGATCAGCGGCGCAATCATAGGCGTCCAGCTCGACACCAAGAGCACACCCGATCCGCTCGATGACGAGTTCATCTTCACGACGGACAACACCAAGAGTGTGAACAGCGGTGGAGTTCTGTTGCCCCCGCAACACCCCGATCCGCTGAACGATCCCAACAATCCGGGCGATCTCCCGACCCGGTGTCCTGGACGCTCACTCCGAGGTTCTTTCAGATCAGCACCACGGTCTCGGATCCGTTGACGGGAACCTCGATCGTCAATGATTTCATTCCGCCGCCGAGCCAACCGAACGGCGCGAAAGTCCAGCTCCAGTTCCAGGGAGCCGACGCGAACTCTTCGGGCAATGTCGACACCACGACGATCATTCCCGATCCGCTGGCGGAGCCGTTCGGAACGTCGGATCTGAGCCTCGTGGCTGGGAAGCGGTTCATCCGCTTCACAACCTCCTTCAACATCGCGGCGACTCCGGGCTCCTCCCCGTCGCCGACGAGTCCTCGACCGAAGGTGAACTTCCTGAAGATTCCCTTCCGGTTCAACTGATTTGGTGAAGCGAGACGCGCCCGCGTAGGACCGGCACAGTCCTACGCGGGGCGATGCCGCGCGGCCCGGACCCCGGGCCGCTTTCATTATGATTCGGCAACGAAATCACAAGGATTCGAAGCCTTGCGAAGCGCCATCCCGATCGTCGTCGTCGCATTGGTGGCATTCCAATGCCGCCGGCCACAGGAGCCTTCGTTCCAGCTCGAGAGCTTTCTCCAATCCAACGCCACGGAGATCCCACTCAACTCCGCGCTCGTGTGGCTCTTCAGCGAGCCGGTGGATCCCGCGAGCGTCCAGTCCGGAGGCATACGGATCGAGGAGGTGATGGAAGGGGAGCGGGCCGGCCCCCGCTGCGGGCCGCTTCGATGTCATGCCCGGCGGGCGCGTTGCCTTCCTACCAAAGTTGGCATCCAAGTCCGACCTCTCCGACGGCGGGTTGAAGCCGAAGCGCCGCTATCGGGTCACGGTCGACGGCTTTCCGCGCGCCTCGGGTCTGCGCTCGACGCAGGGACATGTTTTGGAGTCGCGCTCGGTCTTCCACTTCACGACGGCCACCAATTCGCGCGACTACTTCGAGGATCGCACGCCGGGGCGCGCCCCGATCATTCGTCCCGAGGGAGATCCCCAACGTATCACGACCGGCTTCGGGCAGGTTCCCGCGGTCGTCCTCGATCCGAGCCGAAAGTTGGTATTGCTCGTCGACGAGCCGCTGCGCCCCGACACGGTCGGCACCGACACCCTCTCGTTGAGGCAGTTCGATTCGCTGGGGCGCGAACGCCGGATTCCCATCCAAGTTCGACTGAAGAACTTGGAGTTCGATCCGTGGGCCCAGAGCCTGCTCCCCGCCAACTATGAGTTCGACGAGGTCGGCGCCCGGATCGAGGTCGAGCTGAAGGCGCCGCTCGAGCCGGAGACGCTCGCAATCCTAAGAATCGAGGATCGGGTGACCGATTTCGGTGGGAATCCGCTCCAAGGGCCGTTCGCCACGAGTTTTTACTTGGTGGAGGAGCCGACGGGGGCGAATGCCAACCCAACGATCGTCGAGGAATTCCTAGGCGCGCGGGACTTCGAGGACTCGGAGAGCCGCTCGCCGCGGGTCGCCACGGCCACGTGGGTGGGCGACGGCCGCGTGACGCTCCACTTCCCCAAGATCGCGGCCTCGGGTGTCGACGGAAATGTGGTTTTGCGCGACACCTCGACCATCCTCACCACCCATGCCGCGATGGTGGAGCTGCCGAAGGAGGCGATCGCCAAGATTCCCTCGGGCTCGCTCATCACCGCCCAATACCAGATATGGATCGCGGGCGAGCTCGAGTTCACGAAGTCCGGGGAACGGCCGTGCCGACCAACTTGGAGTGTGGGATTCCGGGCGGCTTCGATCTCGTCCTCGTCTCGGGCGGCGACCTCACGATCGAAGGAACCATACGTGGGAATGGCTCCGTGCTCCTCGCGGCGGGCGGCGCCGTGCGCGTCGCGCGCGGCGCGCGCATCGAGTGCGCGGGGCTCCGTGTGATCTCGCCCGGCGCCCCCGACCTAAATGGTGTGATGCCCGCGGCGCGCCAGATCCACAAGGTTGGCATTGCCCGATGCCACAAACCTGGCTCTCGCCGATGCGCTCGTGTATCGCGCGACTTCGCCATGGATTCGCACACCGGTTGCGTCGGTGAAATTCGGCGCCTCACAATGGGTTGGAGATCAAGGCACGGGACGCGTGCGATGGATGTTCCGCTCGGGGCGCGCGGTCGCGGGAACTCCTGCCGAGTTGGATCCCAACTCCATCACACCGTGGTGTGAGAGCTCCGAAGACTTGCCGATCGCGGATCGAATCCAATTCCGCGCCGAGCTCGAGTTGCCGTCGGCGCCGAAGGAGAGACCATTGCGATTGCCGTTCGTGGATCGATTGACGATTCCGGCGCGCCGATCCTAGAGATGGTTTCCGCGCGATGAGTGGCGCGCGCGACTCGGAAACCGCGTCGCCAACCCTCGCCGAGCGCCGCGCCGATTTTTGGGGTGTTGTTGAATTGAATTTCGAGTTGTCAGAATCCGCACGGTTGCCGCGTTCACACGGATCGCGGCTTCGTCGCGTTTCTTGTCCACGCCCGTCCTAAACGCAACAATAACTTTCGGCGTCTTCTCGGCGCTCTTCGGCCTCGCCGTAGGTTCCTTTGTCAACGTCGTGGTCCACCGGCTCCCCGACGGCGGATTCTCGTCGTTGTCGGGGCGTTCCCACTGTCCGCGATGCCGCGCGCTGATCCATTGGTATGACAACATTCCGGTCTTTTCTTGGCTTTGGCTCGGGGGCAAGTGCCGCGCCTGCCGAGAGCCGATATCGTTGCGTTATCCCACGGTGGAGCTCTTCAGCGGGGCGCTCTTCCTGGTCGCGTGGTGGTCGAGCATCGCGGGGAAGCCCGAGTCCGAGCATGGTTTCTCGGCGCCGCTCGTCGTGGTCTGGGCCCTCCTCTCGGTCCTCCTCGCCCTTTCGCTCATCGATCTGCGCCTACGAATCCTCCCCGACGAGCTGACGATCCCAACGATGATCGCCGGGCCGATCGTCGTGGCGATCCTCCCCGAGCTCCTCCAGTCGACCTGGTCGGCGCGCGAGCTCGCCCCGACCATCCCCAACGCGCACCTGCGCGCCGGCGTGGTGAGCCTAATGGGGGTCGCCGTCGGCGCCGGCGTCGTCGCCGCGATCCGGAGCCTCGGCACCCGCTACTTCAGCTCGTCGGTCGAATACCAATATTCCGCAGATCCCAACGATCCGGGGCATCTCGATGGTTTCCTCGCGCGCCAGAAGCCGCGCCGCGGCAAGAAGGAGGTCGGCGAGTGGGTCGAAGACGGCCTCGTCGTATTGTTGCGATCGGGCTCGGAGGCCATGGTCGTGACCGACGCGTCGACGCGCCTCCAGCGCGGCGACGTGATCCGCGTGCGAGTGCTGCGCGAGGCGATGGGCTTCGGCGACGTGAAGCTCCAGGGTGCGATCGGCGCATTCGTCGGCCCCGAGGGATCGTTGATGGTCCTCGCGTTGGCGTCGCTCGCGGGGGCGGTCATCGGGAGCTTGAACATCCTGCGCATTCTTGCGCTTCTCCAAAGGCGCGCCGCGATCCGCGGCCGCTCCTCTCGTACAGGCCTCTGGAAGGTCGCGCGTTCGGCGGGTGGGACCATCCCGTTCGGACCGTTCCTCGCCGGAGGTGCCGCGGTGCAGTTGTTGGCTCGCGGCCGCCTTGTGGCTCTGCTCAACGAAGTGCTCCCGCGCTGACCGACGATCCAATCTCTACACCCCAACTATCATTCCCCAAAGCCAACATTAGGCACGGAGTCCCACAATGACGACGCTTCGATGGGTTGCGATGACCGCGTTCCTCGCAATACCCTTACTCCCCTCGTGCTATTCCGATCTGAAGAAGAAGAACGAGGATCTCGCCAACCAAAACCGCCAGCTCGAGTCCGAGCTCAACCAGACGAAGGCCGAGCGCGACGAGGGGCGGTCCCGCGAGGAGATTCTTGGTAAGCAGCTCTCCTCCACGCGAGACGAGGCGCGCACCGCGCGCGACGCGAACTCGCTCAAGTCGGCGCAGCCGCAGGCTCCCGATGAGTCGAAACCCACCAATGTGTCCGCCAAGCCCGAGAAGAAGTCCTCGCAGGACGTGTCGGCGCTCGCCAAGAAAGTGAACTCGGCGGTCTCCTCCACGAAGGCCCACGTCGACACCAAGGATGGCCGCGTCTGCATCACCCTTCCCCTCGGCACCTGCTTCACCCCCGGAAGCGCCGAGCTCGATGCCTAAGGAAAGAAGATCGTCCACGAGATCGGCAAAGCGCTCAGCAAGGATCTCGCGAAGGATCAGAAGTTCTTCGTCGTCGGCCACACCGACTCCGATCCGCCGAAGAAGTCGAAGGCCAAGTATCCGGACAACAATGCCCTTTCGTACGCGCGCGCGCAGTCGGTCGTCACCGAGCTGAAGGCGAGCGGCATCGAGGGGAAGCGGATGATCGCGTCGGGCGCGGGCGACTCCACGCCCATCGCGGCCGGCACCGGATCCAAAGAAAAGGAGAAGAATCGGCGCGTCGAGATCTGGCTCGACTGATCGGCCACGGTCGTCGGGACTGGGTCGTTGGGATTGGGTCGTTGGGGCTGGGCTTCGGCCCTGGCCTTCGACTCCATCCTCTGAAGTTAGGTTGATCCGGGAGACCCCTCGAGTGGTCTCCCGGATCATTCCGGTCCACGCGACCATCTCCCTTGGCGGCTCGGCGCTCATTCATGCGATCGAAGTCCGAAGCGGCTCGACTCCCTTGGGGATTCGCGGAAGCCGACCCGAGATGCGCAGCGCCATCGGGGGCGCACCATGCGGAACGCACATCCTGACAGCGGCGCACCCTGACAACTGCACAAGCTGACGACTGCGCAAGCTGACGACATAGTGGGCAAGACTCGGTAGAGTCTTGCCCCCTTTGTTTTTCGTTCGTTTCTGAACTCGACGGGGGCCCGCGCCCCCACGCAACTCGACTGGAGCGCCACAGCATGGCTCAAGTCACGGACGTTCGGTCTCTCGCACTCATCGGCCCCGCCGACTCGGGGAAGACTTCTCTCGCCGAGGCCATCGCGCATTCGTACGGCGCGATCGGGAGGAAAGGTAGCGTCGCCGAGGGTACGACGATCGCCGACTACGAGTCCGAGGAGAAGGAACGCAAGCATTCCTTCCAGCTCTCGGTTCTCCACATGCCACGAAAGGGATGCGTCGTCGAGCTCCTCGACACCCCCGGATACCAAGAATTCGTCTCCGACGCGATCTCGGCCCTCTCCGTCGTCGAGACCGGGATTCTTTGTATTCCCGCCGCGTCGACGATCGCGTTCCACGCGCGCACGCTCTGGGGCGGGCCGAGGCGGCGGGAGTCGCGCGCGCCATCGTCATCACGAAGCTCGACTCCCCGAATGTCGACGTCGACGCGGTCTTGAGCTCCCTCAATACCACATTTGGTGATCGTTGCGTTCCGGTCTCCTTCCCCGACGCGCTCGGGGCGAAGGTGAGCCGCGTCATCGACGTTCTCCATCCCCCGCGGATGCGCCGGCCGGCCTGAAGGATCGCGCCGCCGGATTCTTGGGAACGCTCACAGATCGGGTCGTCGAAGCGGACGAGAAGCTGATGGAGTCGTACCTCGAGTCCGGCTCCGTCGCCCCCGACGCGCTGGACGCCGTGATGCCGAAGGCCCTATCCCAAGGAACCGTCTACCCCGTTTTCTTCGTGGACTCGATGAGCGGCCTCGGCGTGCCCGAGCTTGCGCGATTCATCGAGACCTACTTTCCCACGGATCGCGTGCACGGCGCGCGGATCGCGACCGGAGCCGATGCCAAGGATATTTCGGTGGCCCCCGATCCCGCGATTCCGTTCGGCGGATTCGTCTTCAAGATCGTGCACGACAAGGCGGTCGGCGAAATCCAATACGTCCGCATCTTTGCGGCGGGCTCACGGGCGAGAGCTTCTTCACCGATCCCCACGGTGGGAAGCCGGTGAAGGTGACCGGCCTCTCGACGATCGTTGGGAAGGATCGCAAGCCCGTCGACCACGCGGGCCCCGGGCAGATCGTCGCCTTGACCAAGATTCCGACGCCGCTCCATTGGGGAGACACGCTCCATGCGCCGGGGAACCACGGCCCCGCCACGTACTCGTTCAAGAAGCCGGAGATGCCGCGGCCGACGGTCTCGTTCGCCGTCGATCCCAAGCGCCGCGAAGATGAGCAGAAGATCACCGAGGCGCTCCGCAAGATCACCGCCGAGGATCCCACCTTTCACCTCCGGCGCGACGCGACCACGCACGAGTTCGTGGTCGAAGGCTTGAGCGAGCTCCAGCTCAACATTCACCTCCAGCAGCTCCACCGGCGCTACGGCGTCGAGGTCGTCACGCGACTTCCCAAGATTGCGTTCAAGGAGACGATCCGCGGGAAGGCCGAAGGGCACTATCGCCACAAAAAGCAATCGGGTGGTCGCGGCCAGTTCGGCGAGGTGTATTGCCGCATCGAGCCGCGCGAGCGCGGCGCCGGATTCGATTCGTCGACGACATCGTTGGGGGATCGATCCCGCGGCAATTCCTACCATCGATCGAGAAGGGGATGCGCTCGGTCCTCGAGCACGGGATCATCGCCGGATGCCAGGTCATCGACGTGACCGTTGCGGTCTACGATGGCAAGTTTCACGACGTCGACTCGGACGGCATCTCCTTCGAGATCGCCGGCCGCAACTCTTTCAAAGATGCGTTCACGAAGGCGCGGCCGATCCTCCTCGAGCCTCTGATGAATGTCACCATTGCGATCCCGGGGCATTTCATGGGCGCCATCACGGGGGACCTGAACAGCCGCCGCGGCCGAATCATGGGAATGGATTCGATCGGTGACCAGGCGATCATCAAGGCCATCGTTCCGCTGAAGGGATTACAACAATACTCGACGCAGCTCCGCTCCGTGACCGCGGGCGAGGGGACCTTCTCGATGGAGTTCGATCACTACGATCAGCTCCCCGGTCCGCTCCAGGAGGCGACCGTGGCGGAGTGGCAAGCCGCGCACGGTCACAAAGTCGAGGAGTAGCGGTCGGGGAGTAGCAACCCGGGGAGTAGCGACGGGGGCCGGGGACCTTCACACCCGGACAAGATTTCGCTCATGCGGCGCTCTGGGAGCGCCACGTCGAGACCCCGATCCCGGGGCGTCGACCTATTCAAGAGCCGACGGGCGTTCGTTCGAAAGAAGGGAGAGTCCGCGCACTCTTTTTCAACCCGGGAAACTCGAATGATCTCCATGGAAGAACTGCTCACGCTGCTCGTTCAGCGTGGCGCCTCGGACCTTCACCTCGCCGCCGGCTCGCCGCCGCGACTCCGTATTGATGGGAAGTTGACGGTCACCGAGTTCGACCCGCTCACGCCCGAGCAGGTCAGAAAGTTGGTGTACTCGATCCTCACGCCGGAGCACATCGCGAAGTTCGAGAAGACGATGGAGCTCGACTGCTCCTTCGGCTTCGCTGGATTCGGCCGCTTCCGCACCAACGTCTTCTTCCAGCGCGGATCGTTGGCATCGGTGCTCCGCGTCATTCCGTACGAGATCCACGAGTTCGAGGCGCTCGGTCTGCCGCGCAAGATTTGCGAGGAGATCTGCATGCTTCCGAAGGGGCTCGTGCTGGTCACCGGCGCCACGGGCTCGGGCAAGAGCACGACGCTCGCCTCGCTCATCGATCACATCAATCGCGGGCGCCACGAGCACATCGTGACGGTCGAGGATCCGATCGAGTTCCTACACCACAATAAGAACTGCCTCGTGAACCAGCGCGAGGTCGGAACCGACACGCTCACCTTCTCGAATGCGCTCCGCGCGGTTCTCCGCGAGGACCCGGACGTGGTCCTCATCGGCGAAATGCGCGACACGGAGACGATCGAGGCGGCGCTCACGCTCGCGGAGACGGGGCACCTGACGTTCGCCACCCTCCACACCTCCGACGCGGTGCAGACGATCAACCGCATCGTGGACGTCTTCCCGGCCGATCGCCAGCAACAGATCCGCACGCAGCTCGCGTTTTCTTTACAAGCGGTCTTCTGCCAGCAATTGTTGCCTCGCACCAACGGCCGCGGCCGCGTGCTCGCCGCCGAGATCATGATGGTGAATCCCGGCATCCGCGCGCTCATCCGCGAGAACAAGGCGCACCAGATGTATTCGTTGCTTCAGACCGGCGGCAAGCAGGGCATGAAGACGATGAATCAGTCGATCGCCGATCTCTACCGCCAGAATCTGATCTCCTACGATGAGGCGCTCAACTCGACGCCCGATCCGACCGAGCTCGGCAACCTGCTCAAGCGCGAGGTCGCGCGATGACCAAGGAGAGCGAGGAAGGCGCGCGCCTGCGGGAGGCTCTCTCGCAGTGCGACGTCTTCCGCGAGGACGGGGACGACGCGGCCGACGTGGGAGTCGCCACTCCGGCGAATCCCAAGAAAGGCGCGCCGCCTGCTGCCCAAGAATCGGCGGCGAGCCCGGAGCGCTCGGGCTCGATCCGCGATGCGCTCGACAAGCTCTTCGTCGGCAGCGATTCCAATCACGTCGAGGCCGACGAGCCCCCGCGCGCCGCGGCGGCGCCCGCGCCACCGGCGCCGATTCCCAAGAATACGCGCGGCACCGGCGTGGACTCGATCCTCGAGCGGGCCGGCTACGCGCTCGCCGAGACTCTCCACTTCGATCCCCAAGGAAACGACTACGCCGCCTGGACGCGCAGCGCGGGAAGCGGATTTCGTTGGGAAAGGCCTCGGGCTCCGAGGTCGAGTCGCGCTTCGGTGAAAGCCAAGAATCGGCGCGCACGAATCAGCGGGCGCAGCGGCGCGAGATCCTGTGCGGCTCGGTCCTGCGCCGCGCGCGGCTCGACGTGCTTCCGACCGCGAGGGGAGTGCGCTACGTCGTCCGCGGTTTCGCCGACGTCTCCCTCGAGACACTCGAGGAGATCGGCCTCGATCCCGAGGTGGTGGGCGAGCTCCGCGCCGAGCTCACGCAGCCGCGCGGCGGCCTCGTGATCCTCGGATGCGCGCCGCGCCAGGGGGCCCACACGACGCTCCGCGCGCTCGGCGTCGAGTGCGCTTCCCAAGAAAAGCTCGTCGTGTCGCTCGTCGCTGGGCGCGGCGGCAAACCCCACAAAAACCTCGTTGAGCTCGCGCCGAGCCCCGGGGCACGCGCGCCGCCTCGCTCGAGGAGGCGCTCATGCACGATCCCGACGCAATCGTCGTCGGGCGGCTCGCCCACAAGGAAGAGGCGGCGATCGCCCTTTCCGCCGCGTGCGCGGGTGTGCGTGTCTTCTGCGCGGTGAATGCCACCAATCCCGACGAGGCCTTCGCGGCGCTCCGCTCGCTCGGAATCGACGACGCCACAATTGCGCAGTCGCGCCCGGCGTTCACCACACAACGCCTGCTGAGCTCGCTTTGTTTGCTTTGCCGCGAGTCCGACGAGAAGGCGATCGAGAATCTCCGCCCGCTCGGTTTCACCGGTTCCGAGCTCCGCGCCGCCACGTTCTACAAGGCGGTCGGCTGCGACCGCTGCCTCGCGGGCTACCGTGGGCGCTTCGCGGTCTTGGAAAGTATTTCCCATCCTCGCCCCGGCGTTCCGCGCGAGGAGTTCGGGAATGGAAAGCCTCTCGCTGCTCGGGAGCGGATTCCGCTCCGTCGCGCGCGGGAGGACTACGGTCGAGGAGCTCGTCCGGTCGATGGATGGAGACGCCAAAACGGGACGCCGCCCCGCGCGCTGATCACGGTCGCGCGGAACACCAACAAAACTGAACCAAGGGTATCGAGGGGTCGATGGGTAACTTTCGTTATCGCGCCAAAGACGCGTCGGGTTCCACAACCACGGGAACGATCTCGGCCAAGAGCCGCAACGACGCGATCGGAGAGCTTCGCAAGAAAAACCTCCAAGTCGTCGAGGTCTCCGCGACGACCGGCGGCAAGTCCCCGATGAAGGGATTCTTCGGGCGAGGCGCCCGGCCCGGAGTGCGGAAGGACGAATTGGTGGTGTTCACCCGGCAGCTCGCCACGATGGTGGGAGCCGGCATCCCGATCCTCGAGGCCATCGAGATCCAACGCGAGCAGGCCGAGTCTCCCAACTTTCGCGTCGTGCTCGAGGGAGTCGTCGAAGCGGTCCGCGGAGGCACCGATTTCTCCGCGGCGCTCGAGCGCTTCCCGAGGGTCTTCCCCGAGCTGTACGTGAACATGGTCCGCGCCGGCGAGGCGTCGGGCCAGCTCGACCTCATCCTGATTCGCCTCGCGGAATACCAAGAAGCGAGCGCCCAGCTGAAACGCGAGATCAAGAGCGCCATGACCTATCCGGTCATCTCGCTATTCTTGGTGTTCGGCATCGCGTCGTTCCTGATGATCGGCATCGTGCCGCAGTTCAAGCCGGTCTTCGACAGCTTGGACATCCAGCTGCCGGGCCTCACGCTCGCGGTCATGAACGTGGCGTTCTTCTGCCGCGATTATTGGTATATCCTGTTCGGCACGATGGGCGCCGCGATCTTCGGGATCGGGGTCTTCAAGCGCACACCGAAGGGGGCGTACATCTTCGACGTGTTCCTCCTGAACATGCCGGTCTTCGGATCGCTGTTCCGAAAGGTGGCATTGTCGCGCTTCTCGCGCACCTTCTCGACGCTGGTGAAGTCGGGCGTGCCCATCCTGGCCGCCATGGACATCGTCGCGCAGACCGCGGGCAACCGCGTCATCGCGAAGGCCGTGCTCAAGGCGCGCGAGAACGTGCGCCAGGGCGAGACGCTCTCTCGGGCCCGCTCGCCGAATCGAAAGTCTTCCCGCCGATGGTGGTGAAGATGGTTGCCATCGGCGAGCGCACGGGCGCCCTCGACACGCTCCTCGAGAAGATCGCACATTTCTACGATCAGCAGGTTGAGGCCGCCGTGAAGGGGCTCACGTCGCTGATCGAGCCGCTCTTGATTGGGATCATGGGCTTCATCGTCGGAGGCATCGTCCTCGCGGTGTTCCTGCCGATCTTCAAGCTCCAGGAGCAGCTCGCACACTCGAAGTGAGGCGGAGCGGAGAAACTTGGGAATCGCTTCCGGCCGTGACCGACCGGGCGAGCAGCCGGATCGTGCTGTACGGCGGGGGCGCCTTCTGGCGGCGGCCCTCGCCTACGCCGGCTGGTTCCGCAAGGAGACCGCCGACGCCGGAATGTTGGCATCGTGCGCGCAGGCCGAGATGTCGATGGGTCTCTTCCAAGTGGCCCACGAGCGGGCCGAGCAGGCCCTCGCGATGGAGCCCAACAATCTCCACGCGCTCCTGGTCGACGCCCACTGCCGCAACAACATGAAGGACGCGGACGGCGCCCGGGATCGCTACCGGCGCGCGCTCCCGCTCTGCGCGGCCGACCCCGACCTGAACGTCGAGGTCCGAGTCGCCCTCGCGCTCGACGCGCTCAATCGCAACGCTCCCAAGGATGCCAAGGATCTATTCGTGGGAATCGCGCCCCCGGCGCCGAGGCGCGCGTGAAGCTCGCCTACGTCCGCGGCCTCGCGGAGGAGGCGGCGGGGAGACGCCGGCGGCGATCCGGTCGTTCGCGGCCGCCGCGTCGGAGACGGGCGGGGCCCAGCTCGACCTATGCCATCAATCCGCGGAGCGAATGTTTGCTTTGGGCTCGCGCGACGAGGCGATCGCGGCGCTGGAAAATCTTTCCAACCGCCTCCCGGAAAAGTTTCCGCGGCGAAAGCCACATATCACGGCGCGAAACTAAAGTTTACAAGCCGGGCGAGCCGATAGCGCACTCGAAGACCTAGGTAAGCTCAGGGAAATGCCAAGGGCCAAGCTCGCGGCGGATCTCGCGGCAGATTTGGGTTTTGGCAAGACAAGATCCAGCGGGGCGAGATCCCCACTGAATTCGGGAACTTGGTGTTGTCTTTTCCACGAGGAAGGTGGCGCCAAAGTCGGGTTCGAAGGACCCAACACAACAACAATCCATGGGGACCGGGCAAACGGTTCCCGAGTCAAAAGGAGTGAGAGTCGATGAAGCGAGGAAATCAGGGTTTTACGTTGATCGAGCTCATGATCGTGGTGGCCATCATCGCGATCATTGCTTCGATTGCCATTCCCAACCTTTTGTCCGCTCGTTTGTCCGCAAACGAGACGGCTGCGATCGCCACGCTGCGAAACTTGTCTTCGGCCCAGGCCCAATGCCAAGCTTCCGGCGCGATTGATGGCGATGGCGACGGCACCGGCGAGTACGGATACTTCGGCGAGCTCTCGGGCGCGCAGTTCGTCCGTGCGTTCGTGGCCGGCGCGCAAGCGATCGGCACGTCGAAGATCACGCCCCCGGTTCTTTCGGGTGCGTTCGGAAACGTGACCAACAGCGTCGTCAGCCGTTCGGGCTTTCTGTTCAAGCTTTGGCTCCCTGACGCCGCTGGGCAAGGGATCGCCGAGGATGCGACGGGTGGTGCGGCGGGCAGCGTCGGTACGCTTTCGCCCGATCTGTGCGAAACGACCTGGTGCGCGTATGCGTGGCCGATCAACCGCGGCAACAGCGGTAACCGTGCGTTCTTCGTGAACCAGCAAGGTGACGTTCTGCAAACCCAGAACAACACGATGATGTACAACGGTCTCGCGACGCAGCCGGTGGCCGACGCCGCGTTCGTCACGGGCGGCACCGCGGGTGCGATCAACCAGGCTCTCGCCATCACCGCGCCCACCAAGATGGGCATGGACGGCGAGGTTTGGACGAACATCCAGTAAGAGAGGATTCCTCCATCGGAGGAAATGTGGCGAGGGCGGGGAAACCCGCCCTCGCTGTTTTATTGGGGTTCCTTTTTATTTGGATTCCTTTTTGTTTGGGGTTCTTTACTTGGGATTCGATTCGGCCGATAAAGGGATTGGAACCAGGAGTCTTTCCATGCGCCACATCGCTCGGGGATTCACCCTCATCGAACTGATGATCGTCGTCGCGATCATTGCCATCATCGCGTCGATCGCGATCCCAAACATGCTGTCCTCGCGTATGGCCGCGAACGAGGCCTCCGCGATCTCGACCCTCCGGCAGATGAGCTCCTGCCAAGCCCAAGTAAAGACGAGCTCCATGATCGACGGCGACGGCGACGGAGTCGGCGAGTACGGCTACCTCGGCGAGCTCGCGGGAACCCACTGCGTGCGATCCTTCATTGGCGGTGTGCAGGCCATCTCTCCCACCAAGAAGCTCACGCCGCCGGTCGCGTCCTCCGCGTTCGGCAATGTCATCAATAGCCACACGAAGCGCTCCGGATACTTCTTCCAGATTTGGCTTCCGGATGCGGCCGGCCTGGGAGTGGCGGAGGATGCGACGGGGGCGCGAACCCCGCGTCGTTCCCCGATCCCGATCAGTGCGAAGTGACCTGGTGCGCGTACGCGTGGCCGGTCAACTTCGGCAGCTCGAGCAAGCGCACGTTCTTCGTGAACCAGCAGGGGGACCTGCTCCAGACGCTCAACGAGACGATGCAGTACACGGCCGGCAAGCCTCCGGCCCCTTCGGCGGCGTTCGCCGCGGGCGGAACCGTCAACAGCATTTCCCAACCAACCGCCAACACGACCGCCACGAAGACCGGGTTGGACGGCGAGCTCTGGACGAACGTCAACTAAACGACGGGACGGGCGCCGGCCCGGCGCCCGCGCGGCCGCCGTTCGCGCCGCGTGAAGCAAAGAATAGATTCTTGGCGTTCTCCGCCGTCGCCGATGCGACCCGCTCGGCCGGCTCACTGCGCAGCGCCGCGAGCCGCTCGACGGTCTTCCCAACGAATGCGGGCTCGCAGCGCTTCCCGCGGTGGGGCTCGGGGGCGAGGAAGGGCGAGTCGGTCTCCACGAGGAGCCGGTCCGCGGGAACGATCCGCGCCGCGGCGCGAATCGGCTCCGCCTTCGGGAACGTCAAGATTCCCGAGAACGAGACGTAGCCGCCGAGGTCGAGGTACCGCCGCGCCTCCTCGTCGTTGCCGGTGAAGCAATGCACTGATGAAACGCACTCCGGGATGGGCCCTCAGATCCTCGAGCGCCTCCCGGTGCGCCTCCCGCACGTGGACGACCGCGGGCTTCCCGAGCGCGCGCGCCGTCTCCAAATGCCAACGAAACGAGCGGCGCTGATCCTCGGCCGGCGAATAGTTGTAATGGAAGTCGAGCCCGGTCTCGCCGATCGCGGCGACTCCCTCGAGCGCGGCCATCTCCTGGATTTGTGGGTTTCGCCGGCCGCGCTCTTGGCCTCGTGCGGGTGGAGGCCGGCGGTCGCGGCGAGATCCAATCCCAAGAATCCCCGATTCGCGAGCGCGAGCGCGCGCCGCGAGGTGGCTGCGTCCTGGCCGATACAAACGATCCCGGTGAGCCCCCGCGGCCGCGCGAGCGCAGGACTTCGTCTCGGTCGCCGTCGAACGCCTCGTCCGCGACGTGCGCGTGCGAGTCGATCACTTCGGCTTTCCGAGCGCGAACTGCTTCGCCACGTCCTTCAGGAACTCCTTGAAGGCGGCGTCGCTCTCGCGCGGGATCTGCTCGTCGACCAGCTCGCGCGCGCGCTCGGGATCGATCCGCAGGAGCGAACGGATCGCCTCGCGCCGGACGTAGTGATCTCGATCCTCGTGAACCACGGTGTTCTCGAGTACAGGGACGGCCCCCTTGGCTCGCATAACTCCGAGCGCACCGGCCGAAGCGATCCGCAGCTCCTGGGATGCCGTCGGCTTGGTGAACGCCTGGAGCACCGCGGCCTCCGCCGCCGCCCCCTGGAGCGTGAGCGCGTCGAGGATCGCTCGGGAGCCGGTCCACGCATGGTCGGTCGCGATATCGAGCGCTTCGATGAGCGCTGGGACCGCCACTGTGCGATCGAGGTGCGAGAGCTCGCCGGCGGCGGTCGCCCGCACACGCTCCGATTCGCTGTCATTGGCGAGGCGCGCCGCGAGCTCGTGGACCGCCTTCGTCGCATCGAGCATCGGAAGGACCTTGATCAGCTCCTCCCGCACGACGGGATCATTGGCAAGGCTCCCGCGCTCGATCGGAACCGCGAGGCCGTCGGATTGCGCCTTCCCGGGAACCCCAAGAAAAGCGACGACCGCGTCGAAGGCGCCCGCCCCGAGCTTCGTCAGGCCGCCGCGCTTCGCCTCGAGCTTGTTGCGAGCGTCGAGCTGATCGAGCGAGTCGAGGAACGGACCCTTCCAGCGCGCGACCGCCGCCGCGTACGTCTCGACCGCTCCCTTCGGATCCGTGGGGAACGCTTCCGTCGGTCCGCTCCCCGTGCTTGCCGCGACCGGGGACTTCCCAATTGATATCCGGCGAAGAAGGCAACCGCGGCCACGCAGATCGCGGCGCCGAGGAACTCGAGAGTCGACCAGGATTGTTTCATGGAGCACAACGCACGTGCGGCTTCGCACCAAGTTTCGGGGAGGATTGTAAATGAGAGTTGGGAGTTCCCTCTTATCCGGGGAGATCGCTTGGAACCGCGGAGGTTTGGCCCCCACTTACACGGCATGCCTTGTGCCGACAGGAATCGACGCTGGTTCCTTTCCACTTCGATCGAGCTACGAGCCGTAGCGCCTCGCTTGTGGGCCGGCGCCTCTCGCACCTAAGATCCGCCTCCCTTTTTCCGGTGCGTCCGGGTTCGGGGATTCCCGACCGCGCATCCCAACGATTTGCCCATGGCCTCGACTCCGCTCTCGACTCGCATTGCCATTGTTTCCGTTGCCTTGCTATCGCCGCTCGCATTCGCGCGTTGCGGCGGGCTCGGCGGTGGATCCACCACGTCCACGACGTTCCAAGTCGTCTCGTGCAGTTTGGGCGGTTCGCCTTGCGGCGGCGCGTCGAACGTGGTGAACCAAAACCAAGACCTGAAGTTCAACTTCAACTTTGCGGTCGACCCGAACTCGGTGACTTCCGAAACGTTGCAAAGTGATCACGGTCGATCCGTCGGGCGGCGGCGGCGCCGAGCCCCTCGGCTCGCGCTTCGTGACTGGGAAGACCGTCACGTTCCGCCCCGCGGTCTCGATCGATTCCAACGGCAACGTCGTCTACGGCTTGACGCCGGGAAGTCCTACCGGATCACGATTCCCAAGTCTCCGAGCACCACGATTCGCTCGACGGGAGGAGACGAGAACACGGCCGAGGTGAACATCACCGTGTTCGTTGCCAACAAAGTGAACGACGCCGTTCCCGGCAATCCGCAGATCAAGGCGAAGCAACTGCTCGAGCCGGCCGATCTCACCGCCGCCCCGCCGAAGACCGACGTGGCGCTCACCTTCACCGACATCATGAACGTGGCCACGCTCCTCAACACGACGACGGGGCAAAGCCAATCGATGAGCGTTCGGGTCGACTTGGATGGAAATCCGTCGACGGTCAATGATCAGATTCCCATCAATGGGTCGTGGAGCGTCAACTTCGACACGATCTCGCAGGAGACCACGGTTCGCTTCAGCCTCGTCCCGGGCACCAGCTATCCGGGCCCGGGGCCGAGCGATTCGCGGCGCGTGCTCGTCATTCTGCAGGCGTCGGTCATCAAGGACTTGGGTGGGAATCCGCTCGCCACGGGAGTGGACCCGAAAGATGGCAAACAAAACCCCACGACATTCCTGTTCAAGATCCAAAGCCAACCATGTCCTCCGCCGTCCGACTTGATCGAGGACTTCCAGGACAACTCCGGTGAGGACGTCACCAATACCGGAACCAACATGTGGAGATTCCGGCGGCAATGGATTGTTGGTGGGGGGCCTCGGCGGCGGCTCCGGTACGCACGGCGAGTTCTCCGCGAGCTTCACCACCGATTTCAATCCCGTCGGAGCGATCGCCACCGATGGCACCTCGCTCCCGCCGACCTCGGTCTCCACCGCCGTGTCGGTGCCCGGACGATTCCCGTTCGTCGTGGCCGACGTCGACTCCCTCAGCGGCCAGACCGTGACGGTGACCGACGGCGTCTTCCAGTTCTCGAAGTTCACGATTCCCAATGGAATCGTGGTCCGATTCGAGGGGCTCAGCCCGCGCGCATATTCGTTCGCGGCGCGGTCCAGATCGATGGTGTGCTCGACGTGGGGGATTGAACGGCAGCGCCAACTCCACCGCCACCGAGCAAAAGGCTTACGCGGGCTTCAACACTCCCTGCACGGGACCCGGCGGCCAACCCACGTCGTGGGACGACCCGGGCGGCGAGCCCTGCCCGACCTTCCCGCAATACCTCTTCGGAAAACCGGCGGCCCGCGGCGGGCCCTCGGCGGCGACGGCGGCCCGGGCGGCGACGTCCCCCTCAACACCCCCGCCTATCCCGCGGACAAGGCCGCACTCTTCAAGAGCTTCCATGGCGGGAATGGTGGGAATGCGTTGCCATTCCCCGGAATCGTTGGGCCCGTGGCGGGCGGCGGCAACGGAACGCGCGGCGTCCCCGTCAACCTCGTTGGACCCTCCCAGAAGGAGGTCTACGGGAACGTCAACGATGTCGGCGTCGCCGGCGGGTTCACATTCGACAACTGCGCGGCGACCGGCTGCTCCGATCCCAATCCCACGCTTTCCGACGGCATCACCTGGTTCCTCACGGGAACGAATCCCAACTCTACGGCGATCCACATCGGCGCCCCCGCCGGCGGCGGCGCGAGCAATGCCACCGATGGAAATGTGGGATTCTGGTGCAACGAGACGGTGGTGACGGCGAATTAGCAGCAACAAGCTCGGGCCGTTCCCCTTCGCCAGCCTCACGGCGCCGCTCATCCCGCCGGCCAAGAGCGATGCGATTCCGTACTGGCCTCTGCCGCCGATCGGCGTGCAGGGTGTGGCCGCGATTGCGGGCGATGCGCCCAATTTCGGCGACGACGGCCTTGGCAACTTTTCCATGTTGCGCGCCGGAGCCGGCGGCGGCGGCGGCGGCACGAACTGCAACGGCACCGCGGCGTCGGTGAATGTCGCGGTCCCGCTCCAGTGGTCCTCGAACGGCACGGTCACCGGCATGATTAGCGTTGGAGCGGCGGGCGGCGGCGGAGCCGGCGTCCTCCAGCTCCAGGCGGGGCGCAGCATCGCGATCACCAAGACTACGGGCATCGACGGGATCGGCGGCGACGGTGGCGACCACATCGACCGTCCCGGCTGCACGGCGTTCCCGCAGTGCACTCTCACCTTCGGCGCCCAACTCTACGGAGAGGGGATGTGCCCGGGTGGCGGCGGCGGCGGCGGCAGCGTCCTCCTCCAGTGCGCCGGAAATGTGACATTGGTCAACAATGCGGTTTCGGTGCGCGGCGGCAACGGCGGCGACGGCCGCCTGATGGAAGCCGGCTTCAATACCAAGTTTCTCCTGAACGCCGGCACCTACCCCGGATACAACACGACGCAGCGCCTTCGCCTGCGCGGCGGCGACGGCGGCGTGGGGCGGTGGCACTATCAAACGGCCACGGGTCTCACCTTGGATGCGGGCTTCGATCCCCCGAGGTCGCGAACCAATCCTCGACCTTCACCGGAGTCAACATTTCGGCGGCCGACTTCAGCGGCGCCGAGTCCAAGTGGATGACGGTCCCCTCCGGAAGCGTCTTCACGGAAGTCAGCAGCTACACGCTCACCTATCTGTCCGATGACGGCCTCGGCGGCCAGATCTCCACCGATCTGCTCCAGGACGATATCAACAATAATGAGGTCCTCAGCAACTCGTACGCTTCGGGCGGCTCGCTCCCCATTCGCGTGTACTTCCAGGGGACGCGCGCGGATGCGTTCAATCAGCCCGACCCGACGCAGCGGACTCCGTGGACCGAGAAGGTGACCGAGCTCTCCGCGTCGAGCCCGAAGTTCATCCGATTCGTGGTGATCTTCTCGCGCGCCGCGCGCGTCGCGAACCCGTTGTTCCTCGGAATCGACAAGATTTCGTTGAAGGTCTCGGGCTGCTAGCGCTCGATTGGCAAACCCAACGCCCGCGGGAGACCGGCCCACCGCCACCTCCGCGGGCGTTTTGTTTGCATGGCCCTGCCGGGCCGCCGTCCTCTCGCCCGAGGTCGTGAAGCGCGACGGATACTTGGTGTTCCGCGGCGGGCGAATCGTGGGATTCCGCGCGAGGCGCCCGCGGGGCGCGGGTCGTCGGCGGCGAGCCGACGGTCCTCGTGCCAGGGCTCGTGAGCGCCCACACCCACCTCCGCTTTTCCCAACTAAAGCCGGCGGGGCACCGCGCGCGGGTTTCGCCGGCTGGATCCGGCGAATCTTGGCATCGCCGCCGCCGGCACCCGCCGAGGTCGAGGCGCGCGCGCGCGCTCGCCGCGCGGGGCACCACCTGCGTCGGCGACCACGACCCCGACGGCCTCGGCGCCCGCGCGATGCGGAAATGTGGGATCCGAGGCGTGGCGTTCCGCGAGATCTTCACGTTCGATCCCGCGGCGGCGAAGGGCGCCGTGCGCGCCGCGGCGGGGGCCTCCTGCGCCGCCGCGCGCCTCCGGTCGCGGCGGGGCTCGCCCCCACGCCACCTATACGGCGGCATTCGAGGCCCTGGCCGCCGCGTCCCGCGCGCGGCTCCCGATCTCGATCCACTTCGCCGAGACGCGCGAGGAGATCGAGTGGCTCCGCGAAGGGGCGGGCCCCATCGAGCGCCTTTTGTGGGATCGGGGGCGGCGCCCCGCGTTCCCCGTTCCCCACCTTTCGCCGACCGAGCTCCTCGCGCGCGCCGATTTGTTGCGTCCGGGGACGCTCCTCGTCCACGCCAACGAAGTCGGCGGGCGCGATCTGCGGCGCCTCGCGCGCGCGGGTGCGTCGCGGTCCATTGCCCCGGCACCCACCGCTACTTCCGCCGCGGCGAGACCCCCGTGCGCCGCTGGATCGCGGCGGGGTGCCGTTCGCGCTCGGGACCGACTCGCTCGCGTCGAACACGGAGCTCGACATGTTCGCCGAGATGGCGCTCCTCCATGCGTCCGACCCGAGCATCCCACCGAAAACGATCTTCGAAGCGGCGACACTCGGCGGCGCCCGCGCCCTCTCGCGCCCGCGGCTCGGCGCCCTCCTCCCGGGCTTCGTCGCCGGTATCGTGGCGCTCGAGCTCGACGTGACATCGCGCCGCTCCGACCGACTCTTGCGGCTCGATCTCTTCGAGGCGCTGCTCCATCGGCCGCGGGTGATCGAGGTTCGGCTCCCAACCGCTTAACCTGTTCGACCCCCGATGACATCCCCAACGACAATCCAACCTCGTTACGACGAGGTCGCGCGCTTCATCACGGCCCACAAGCGATTCTTGCTAACGGGCCACGTGCGCGCCGACGGCGATTGTTTGGGAGCCGAGGTCGCCCTCTACCACCTGCTGAAGGAGCTCGGAAAGAGGCATTCGTGGTGAACCCCGATCCGATCGCGCCGCGCTATGTCTTCCTCGCGAAGGAGACGCCGCTCTCCCATTGGAATCCGGGGCTCGCCGACGGCGGAGTTCCCAATTGTGACGTCGCCTGCGTCCTCGACGTGGCGGTCCTCTCGCGCACGGGCCCGCTCCTCGAGCGGATCCGCGCCGCGAAGATGAAGACCCTCGTCGTCGACCACCACCAGCCGGGCGACGGGGAAAGTTGGGATTGCGAGCTCATCGACTCGGCCGCCCCCGCGAGCGGCGCGCTCGTCTACCGCCTCGCCAAGAAAATGGGGATCGTGCTGCCGAAGCCGGCGCTGGAGGCGGTCTTCGTCTCGATCACGACCGACACCGGCTGGTTCAAATACAGCAATACGGATCGCGAGACCTTCGAGATCGCCTCCGAGCTCACGGCGGCCGGGGTGGAGCCGTCGCGCGTCTACAACCGCCTCTTCCAGACCAATCCCGCCGACTACCCGATCGGGATCGGTGTCGCGATGCGGAGCCTCCAGTACGCCGCCGGCGGAAAGTTGGCGATCGCGACCCTCCGCGCGCGCGACCTCGAGGCCGCCGGAGCCCAACTATCCGGAGACCGACGACGTCCTCGATCTGTTGCGTTCGGTCGACAAGGTCGAGGTGGTGCTCCTGTTCCGGAGGTGCAGTCGGGGCGCGCCAAGTGCTCGGCGCGCTCGAAGGGGAGCCTGGATGTGAACGAGCTCATGCGCCGCTTCGGCGGCGGCGGGCACAAGAAGGCGGCGGGGGCCGACCTGCCGGGGCCGTTCGAGGACTCGGTCGCGCGGGTCGCCGCCGCGGCGGCCGAGGCGCTCGAGAAACCCCAACGATGAGCGCCGGCGCGAATTTCCAACGATAGTCTCCGCCGACGAATCCCAACGATCGACCCTCGCCCGCCGTGATCGCCGTCATCTCCGACATCCATTCGAACCGGGAAGCGCTCGACGCGGTCCTCGGCGTCATCGAGCGGATCGCGGGGGTGGAGATGGTCTACTGCCTCGGCGATGTGATCGGCTACGGCCCGGAGCCCGAGTACTGCATCGACAAGATCCGCGAGCGCTGCGCGATCTGTTTACTTGGGAATCACGACGAGGCACTCTTCAACGGCGCCCACGATTTCAATCCGTACGCGCGCGCGGCGATCGAGTTCACGATCAAGCGGCTGCGGCCGGGGCTCCTCGCGCCGGCGACCAAGCGCGGCCGCTGGGAGTTCATGAAGTCGCGCCCCACCTCCCACCGCGACGGCCGCTATTTGTGGGTTCACGCGTCGCCGCGCGACCCGGTGAAGGAGTACGTGCTCGCGACCGACGGATTGTTGGCACCCGAGAAGGTGGAAGCCATCTTTCGGACGTTCGAAGGCTGGGCTTTTGTGGGCATACGCACCAGCCGGGAATCTTCTGGCGTAACTTGCGTTTCGATCCGCCGCCACAGAACCTGGATCAATGGCTCGAGCTCCCCGCGCAGGAGTCTTGCTTGGTGAATGTCGGGAGCGTCGGCCAGCCGCGCGACGGCGACAACCGCGCCTGCTTCTTATTGGTCGATGGCCCGCGGATTCGTTGGGTGCGCGTGCCGTACGACTTCCACGCGACGATGGACAAGATTCGCGCGACGCCGGGGCTGGATGAGATCTTGGCGCGGCGATTGGCAATTGGAAGATGAGCTTGCCTCACGAATCCCAGCTATCCGCACCATAGGCGCGCGCCGCCGCGCTGACCCATGACCCGAGGCCGCCTCGAAGCCTTCAGCGACGGAGTGATCGCGATCCTGATCACGATCATGGTCCTCGAGCTCAAGGTTCCCACGACACCTCGTGGGGCGCGCTACGCGCGCTCGTCCCCGTATTCTTGGCATACGTCCTGAGCTTCATATTCTTGGGAATCTACTGGAGCAACCACCACCACATGTTCCACGCGGTGGAGCACGTCGGCGGCGGGATCCTCTGGGCGAATCTCCACTTATTGTTCTGGCTCTCGCTCGTGCCGTTCGCGACCGCGTGGCTCGGGGAGAACCACGTGGAGCCGCTCCCCACCGCGCTCTACGGTGTCGTGCTGCTCGGCTCCGCGATCGCGTACACGATCCTCCAGATCACGATCATCCGGCACCAAGGAAGGGGCTCGACCCTCGCCGCGCTCGTCGGCCGCGATCGCAAAGGCAAACTATCGGTCGCCCTCTACATCGCGGCGATCCCGCTCGTCCTCGTGAGCGTCTGGATCTCGATTGCCATCTATGTGGCGGTGGCGATGATCTGGCTGGTGCCCGACCCGCGGATCGAGTCGCGGATCGGGCAGATCCATGGGCATGGCCACGATCCCGCGGGCGGCGGCCACTCCAGCGGCGGATCCCAATCATGAGGCGCGCGACGATTATTGGGATCCTATTCTTGGGATTGGCGACCGCCTCGTGCGCCCTCCTCGGCACCACCCGCGAGGCGCGCTTCGATGTGCGCCAGTTCGGTGCCTCCGGCCAGAGGGCCGACGATGCCCGCCCCGCGATCCAGCGCGCGATCGACGCGTGTGCTGCGCCGCCGGTGGCGGAACTGTGGCATTCCCGCCGGGCGAGTACACCTCGGGGACGATCCTCCCGCGCAGCCGCGTGCGGATTTGGTTGGAATCGGGGGCCACGGTCTTCTCGGCCAAGGGGCAGGAGGCGTTTCCCAAGGATGCGCTCTTCTATGGCGAAGACCTCGAATCGATCGCCCTCGAGGGGCGCGGCACGATCGACGGCCGCGCCGAATACGAGTGGCGCGAGAACGACATCGACGATCGCTACATCGAGCCGAACCGCGTGCGCGCGCAGGCCGCCGGCAAATCGCTCCGCCGCGCGTTTCCCAAGAAAGACAGCGTCGGCCACCTGCTCCAACTCGTGCGCTGCCGCGACGTGCGCCCTCCGCGACCTCTCGTTCGTCCGCTCGCCGAGTTGGACGATCCATATGTGGGGTTGCGAGCGGATCGTGATCGATGGGATCGACGTCCGCACGAGCCTCACCGATGGAGTTTGGGCCGATGGGATCGATCCCGACGGCTGCCGCGATCTCCGGATCTCCAACTGGCACGATCGAGACGGGGGACGACGCGCTGGTCTTCTATTCGACCAACCTCTTCGGCCCCGCGCGCCCCCTGCGAGGACATCACGGTCACGAACTGCCGCCTCACATCCTCCTCGAGCGCGATCAAGTTCTGCGATGGTAACCAAAACTGTGTGCGGCGCGTCGCCATCGATAATTGTGTCATCACGAATCCCAACCGCGGCCTCGCATTCATGGTGTTCGACGGCGGCTACGTGAGCGACGTCACCGTCTCGAACCTCACGATCGAGTGCATCCGACGCGATTGGTTTTGGTGGGGAGAGGGGGACCCGATCCATTTCAACATCCGCCGCCGCGCCGAGCTCGACCCCAAGCGCGATCCCAACGAAGATCCCCGGCCGGCGCGATTCGAAATGTGGTGATCCGCAACGTGATCGCCCACGGCACCGGCACGAGCCGGATCGAGGGGCACCCCGCGAGCCCGCTCGAGAACGTCACGATCGAAGGGCTCGTCCTCCACGTCTCGCGCGACCCGGCCGCCCCCTACGAATCGGCGGTGAACGCGCTCGAGGTGGCCCATGCCAAGAATATCCGCCTCGAGCGGATCGGGGTGCTGTGGGGAGCCCGCTTCCCAACTATGGCGGAGCGCGCTCTTCTGCGAGTCGGTCGCGGGCTCGTCCTCGACACGTTCACGGGGCGCCAGGCGCGCCTCGACTCGACCGACGCCGCGGTCGTCTTCCAAGGGGTCGACGGCGCGCTGGTCCGCGACTGCGTCGCCCCGGCCGGCACTGCGCAGTTCCTCCGCCTTTCCGGCGACGCGAACCGCGACATCCAACAGATCGGCAACGAGTTGCGGGCCGCGAAGATCCCCTGAGGCGGCGGCGCGCTGTCATACCCCGCGCAAGGCTCCGGCCAGAGGCCGACCGCCGCGCTGTCATACCCCGCGCAAGGCTCCGGCCAGAGGCCGACCGCCGCGCTAGCCCAGCCCCACCATCGCCTTTGCTACATATCCGGCGATGCTCGGGTTCTCCTTCAATCGCCGCGTGCTGTAGCCGTACCACTCCTTCCCGAAAGGCACATAAACCCGCACCGTGTGCCCGTCCGCCACGAGCGAGGCGCGGATCCGCTCCGCCACCCCGAGCAGCATCTGGAACTCGTAGCGATCCTTGGGAATCGCCTTTTCCTCAAATAGGCGCGCGCGTCCTCGATGAGCGGCGGGTCGTGGGTCGCGATCCCAACTTTGAGCGCGCCCCCTCGAGCATCTGGCGCAGGAGCCCCTGATAGTTGTCGCGGATCTCCTCGCGCCCCTTGAACGCGATCTCGGGCGGCTCCACGTAGATCCCCTTGCAGAGCCGGAAGGAAGTCCCGAGCGGCAGCACCGCCGCCACGTCGTCGCGCGAACGCCTCAAATACGCCTGGATCACAACCCCACAATTCGAGAACCCATCTTTCCGCAGCCGCCGGTAGACCTCCAGCGTTTTGGTGGTGACGGGCGAATCTTCCATATCGATCCGCACGAAGTTCCCGAGCTCGCGCGCGCGCGCCACCAGCGCGCGCACGAGCCCATAGCAATGATCCGCGTCGAGCGACAATCCGAACGCCGTGAGCTTGATCGATACGTTGGATCGCAAGTTTTCCCCATGGATCCGCTCGAGCACCTCGCGATAGGCGGCCGCCGTCGCGTCGGCCTGCGCGAGATCGGTGATGAACTCGCCGAGCACGTCGACCGTCGCCTCGCACCCCTGGCCGTTCAGCGCGCGCACGACCGCCACCGCGTCGCCGATCGTTTCCCAGCGATATATCGATCGGCGATCTTGCGAACCACGGGCCTTGGGATGAGCGGCAAGAGCGCGACGACGGCCCGATCGAAAACTTTCATGCGCAACGATGATTTTGGAGTGGGCGCGGAGGATAACGTGCCGCTTGCTAGCAGGTCGCTGAAGAAGTGCTTCGAGGCCAGGCGCGAGAGATTCTTGGCAAGATCGAGGCGGCGGGTCCGAGGCGTAGCCAGGAGCTACGCCGAGGACTCGCCAACGAAGAGCTTGACGAGAAGATCCGCGCATGGGCCGAATGACTTTTTCAGCGACCTGCTAGATTGTGCGAATGACGCGCGTTCCCAAGCGAATTGCCTCCGTTCACACGTGTGAATCTCCTCTCGAAGTTGACCGGAACGGTCGCCGTTCTCACCACCTTCGACACCGAAGCCAAGGCGCGCAAGGTCGCGCGATCGCTCGTGCGCGATCGCCTCGCGGCATGCGGCACGATCTTCCCGGCCGCCCACTCCATTTATGGTTGAAAAGAAAAGTGGTGGAGGCGAAGGAGAGCGTCCTTCTCCTGAAGACCACCGATCTCGCGCAGCGCGCGCTCACGACGCGACTCATGAAGCTCCACCCGTACGAAGCGCCCGAGATCCTCGTCTGGAGCGTGCGCTCCGACGATCCCGACTATTCGGATTGGCTCGCCGGTTGATCTCCGGCCGGTGAGCGCAGCCGAGGGGCGCATCCGCGCGGCGACGGCGGCGTCCCGCGGGCCCTCTCGCGCAACGGCGTCTGGATCGCCGCGTTGGGATTCCTCGGCGACCGAGCTCCTCCTCGCCTCGACGGCGCTTCCCACAAAAGGGAGGCACACGGCCGCGATCACCGTCGCGACCGCCCTCTGCTGGACCCTCGAGGCGATTCCGCTTCGGCGCCGCCTCGCTGCTTCCGCTCGCCCTCTTCCCACTCTTCGGAGTCCTCTCGGCGCAGACCGCCGCCGCCGCCTACTTCGACGATATCAACTTTCTATTCTTGGGTGGATGGTGCTGGGGCACTGTCTCGAGCAGTGGCAGCTCCACCGGCGGATCGCGCTCGGCGTCGTCCGCGTGATCGGCACGAGCCCGCGCCGGATCGTGCTCGGGTTTTTGTTGGGAACCGCTTTCGTTAGCATGTGGATCTCCAACACGGCGACCGCGGTGATGATGGCGCCGATCGCGCTCGCGGTGATCGAGGCCGGCGGGATCGGCCGCGAGAATCTGGGGAGCGCGCCTTCGCGGCGGCGCTCCTCCTGGTGGTCGCCTACGGCTCGAACATCGGTGGGATCGGCACCCCGATCGGCACCGGGCCCAACTTTGCGTTCGCGGGGCAATCTGGCCCGAACGGCGCGCTCGCGGGGGCGTCCCAACCCAACTTTCCGCAATGGATGCTCGGGATGGTGCCGCTACTCCTCCTCATGTGCCTCGCGACTTGGCTCGTCCTCACGCGCGGCGTCGTGCGGGTGCCGCGCGCGCTCCCGCGCCTCACGGAAAGCTTCCGATCGGCGGCGAACCTCGGCCCCTGGTCGCGCGCCGAGGTGCGGGTCGGCCTCCTGTTCCTCCTGGCGGTCCTATTGTGGGTCTTCCGCACGATTCCGATCGATGGGGTCGAATATGGTTGGCTTCGATTCTTCCCCGAGGATTTCGTGGCGGGGGCCCGACGCGACGACGCGATCTCCAACTCCACGGTTGCGATCGCCATGGCGTTCCTTGCGTTCCTGATCCCCGCCGGCGACGGCTCGGGGCGCCGGATCGCGGGCGCCCCCGCGCTGCAGTCGATCCCGTGGGACATGCTCCTCCTCCTCGGCGGCGGCTTCGCCATCGCCAAGGCGTTCACGGCATCCAAACTATCGGAGTGGCTCGGCGCCGAGATGGGCCCCTGGCTCGGCGGCGGCTCGGCGCGCGCGGTCACGGTGGTCCTCGGCCTCTCGATTTTCGTTACATTCTTGAGCGAGGTGACCTCCAACACGGCGACGGCGCTCGTCATGCTGCCCATCGCGGCGAACGTGGGGCGCGCGTGCGGCATCGACCCGCGCCTCCCGGCGGTCTCGGTGACCCTCGCCTCATCGTTGGCATTCATGCTCCTGATCGGCACGCCTCCCAATGCCATCGTCTCGCGTCGCGGCGGATTCCGATGCTGACCATGGTGACGGGGGATTCTTCCTGAACTGGATCGCGATCGGCCTCTCGACGGCGGCGGTTTTTCTTTGATCGCGCCGGTCTTCGGGATTCCGACGGGCGTGCGAACCCAATGATATTTCGCGCAAGGCTCCGGCCAGAGGCCGACCGCCGCGCTGGCAAACTCAGCGCTCTCCGGGCGCCGTGGCTCGCGGCCGCCCTCGCCGGATTGTTGGTGTCCTGCTCGCGCCGCGGGGCGATCGACGCGGTCGTGCTCATCACGATGGAGTCGGTCTCGGCCGACGATGTCTCCGTCGCACACAATCTGCTCGCCACGACCGACACGACGCCCCCCGAGGGGGCACCAACTATGCGCCCCCGCTCCCCGAGGATCTCGACGACGTGGCGACCCTCGGCGTGCGCTACTCGAATGCCTTCGCGCCGTCGGGCTCCGCTTTCGCTTCGTTGGTATCGATCCACACGGGGCGAGCGCCGCAGGAGGCGGGCGTTTATTGTGATCTGGATCGCCTCGACGACATGCCGACCCTCGCCGAGGCGCTCTCGCTCTGCGGCGTGAAGTGCGGCGCGGTGGTGGCGCGCGAATCGTTGGGTATGGGGTGCGGCCTCGCGCGCGGCTTCGAGTCTTATGTGGTGAGACCGCGCGGCTCGGCGGTGGCGGGGAGGCGCGCTGTGGGTCGACACGGCTCGCCTCGCGCGCCGCGACCAGCCGATCTTTTGTGGGTTCATCTCTCGAGCGCGCGCCCCCTACGAGGCGAGACCCGAGTACGCCGACCTGCTGGCGCGCGGCGTGGATCTCTCGCTTGGAGACTTGGCATCGCTCGAATCGATGGCGGCCGACCCGGCCGCGGTGTCCGAGGTGCGGCGCCACGCGGTCTCGCGGCTCCACGCGGCCTGCATCCTCCAAGACGCGGCGAGCGTGCGGCAGCTCTCGGCGCGCTCCGACCCGCGCTGGAGGACTTCAAGAATACGATGATCCTCTTCGCCGGAACGAACGGCGACCCGGCGGGGAATTCGGATTGTTTGGATCGCGCCGCGCGTTGAACGACGCGACGCTCCACGTGCCGCTCTTCGCCTGGCGGCGCGATCTCCAGACGCTGCCGCGCGTGACGTCGCCGGTGGTCGAGCTCCTCGACGTGACGCCGACGGTCGCCTCCGCGCTCGGCGCTCCGCCCCGAGGGGGCGCGCGGCGCCGATTTGTTGGCATTGGTCCGAGGCCAAGAATCCCCGACCGGGTGGCCTTCGCGTCGTGGGAGGATCGGATCTTCACCGTGCGCACGTCGCGTGTGCGGCTCGTCTGGTAATCCCAACAATATGGAAACGTTGGGTTGGCCGCCGGGGCCGGCGCGCGCGGTGCGCGAGGAGCTCTACGACCTGCGCCTCGATCCGCGCGAGCGGGAGAACCTGGCGGGGGCGCCGAGCCAGCGCCTCGAGGAGATGCGGCTGCGGCTCGAGCGGGCGCGCGCGACGGTGATCCCCAAGCCCCCGCGCCTCGAGCGCGATGCCGAGCGATTGCGGGCCTCGAGGCCGAGGGGATCCACAAGAATGACGGCCACCCGACCGGCGCGCTCCCGAGCTCGAGCTGCGGAGGCGGATCGCCAATGAACGCCCCGCGGAGAGGAGTGCGGCTCGACTCGGTGGGTTTCATTTGCTTTCAGATGGCGGTGCTCGCGCTGCTCGGCCTGATGTTCCATTGGTTCGAGCTGCCGGGGGCGGCGGCGCGGGTCGCGGCGCGGAGCCTCGGCGGCGCGGCGCTCCTCGTGGCGCCGCTCTTGCCACTTTTCGCCCTCGTGAGCCCGGCGCCCGTGAACGGCGCGAAATTGTTGGTATTCCCGGCCGCCGTCACGATCGCGCTCGTTCCCTGGGTTCCGCGCGAGTGGCTCGGCGAGGAGGCGCGCAGCGCCACCTCGCGCGGCTCTTCGTGATCGCGATCCTCGCGAATCTCGTGGTCCTCGGCCTCCCGGGTCGGGGGCCGCCGCCGCGCGAGAAGCCGGTTCGTTGGGGTTCGGGGGAAGCTGATGGCATTCGTCGCGGCCGTGGCGCTCGCGGCCGCCGCGCTCGAAGTGTGGCGTTCGCGCGAGTCGCAGGGGACGGTGGCGTACCGGTTCGCCTCGGTCGCATTGTTGGTGATCTTCGGATTCTTCCTCCAGACCCGCTTCACCTCCTCGCCGACGGCGACGCTCGTGGCGCTCGCGCTCGGGATCCCTGCCGCCGCCTACTTCCCGCGCGCGGCTCGCTCTTCCCAACTATCAAGGGCTGGCCGCCGTGGCCGACCAGTGCTGGGCGGGGATCGCGCTCGCGCTCGGAACGCTCTTACGCCGTCGCCCACGCGGCGCGTGGCGAAAGTTGGACTTGGGCCGTGATCGCCACGCTCCTATCGTTGGGAAGCGCGCGCGCTTTCCCGCCGGTGTCGGTGGGGCTCGTGCCGGCGCTCGGCCTCCTCGCCCTCGGCGCGCTCGGGCGCGGGCGGGTCGTCGCGTTCCTCCTCTGCCTGCTGGCGATCCTCCCCGCCGCGGTGACGGCGGCGAATCACTTCCCACCGATCCTGCGAATGTTGGTGGGGGCGGAGACGCGCGTCGCCGCCGAGCCCCAATCCCACCTTTTTTCCGAGCTGGCGATCGTCGTCGGCCTCCTGGGGTGCGCGCGGGTGCGATTCACGCCGAGCGCCACGGCCCTCTTCCTCTTTGCTTGGGATTGAGGGGGCGGCGCTCCGGTGGGACGCCGCCGCGCCGACGCTCGAGGCGGGGCGGTCTTCGGATCGGCGCTCCTCGCCGGCGCCCTCGTGAGCGGAAGCTCCGAGACGATCCCCGCCCCCTCGGCGACACCAACCATCGCATGAACCCCGACCGCAAGATTGCCGCGTTCCTGTTCGCGCTCGCCGCGTCGCTCTTTGTTGGTGGCGCACTGGCTCCCCGAGGAGGCCGACACGGAGGTGGGCTTCCAGGGCGCGCGCGCCATCGCGACGCGCGGCGCGTTTTCGTTGGCGAAGGACTCGCCGTCGTCGATCCGGATCCTCGAGCGGTTTCCCCGATGTCGATGCATGCCAATTGCGGGCCTGACCGGCGCACGGGGAAGCAATACCCCTATTGGGGCGTGGCCTACATGGCAGCCGGCGTGCCGATGTACTGGCTCGGGCGTTCGATCGAATGGGCCGCGGCGCGGATCGACGACGATTTCCGAACCCAAACATTCACCGCCGAGAGGATCATCGGGAGCGACTACTTCCCAAGGATCTTCGTGATGTCGCTCCAGCCGCTCTTCGCGGCGGCGGCGGTCGCACTGATATTCTTGGCATCGCGGCGAAGCGGCGCCTCGCGCGGCGCGTCGCTCGCCTCCGCGCTCATCGTTGGTTTCTGCCAGCTCGTTCGGGGTTCAGGCGCGGAGCGGCCTCTCCGATGCGCAGGCGGTCTTTTCGTGGCATGGGGAGTCGAGCGGGCGTTCGCGGTGCGCGAGAGCCTGGGGCGCCGGTGGGATCTCGTGACGCTAGGCATCGCGATGGGGCTCGGATTCCTAACGAAGCTCCACGTGGCCTTCGCCGTGGCGCCGCTCCCGATCCTATTCTTGGGAAGCTCGAAGCTCCGCGCCGAGCTGCCGCGAGTGATCCTTTGGATTGCGGCGGGTGCGCTGTCGTTCGTCGCCGCGTTTTTCTTGGCGAACACCATGCGCTGGGGCGACCCGCTCACGACCGGCTACGAGAAGTCCACCGCGCAGGCGTGGTTCCGGATCCCCGTTTTGTTGGGATTGAAGGCGATCCTCTTCTCTCCCTCCAAGGGGCTCGTGGTCTACGCGTTCCCCACGGTGGTCCTGGCGATCCTGGGGCTCGTGATCCTCGCGCGCACGGAGCGGGTCGTGGCGCTCGTCCTCTTCCTGTCGGCGCTGGGCGCCCTCGCGATGCCCGCCTCCACGATCGAGTGGCACGGCGCGTGGGCCTTCGGACCGCGCTACGCATTGTTGGCATTGCCCGCGCTCGCGGTGGCGGGCGCGCGCGCGATCGACGCGATGACCGGGTGGGTGCGCGTCGTCCCGTGGGTCCTCGCATTGTTGGGATTCGCCGCGGTGCTCCCGGGATTCTTGACGTCGCCTTTCGCGGCGATCGCCGTCTCGATGGAGGGGCGCGGATCCAGTGGCCCGAGGAGGATCCCAGCTTTCCCGCGGACTACTCGCCGGGCGACCGCGACGCGGAGCGCTTCCAACGATTGTGCATGGAGGCGGGCCCCTCAACTTCCTCCGCGTGCAGCACGCCCTCGCGCGCGCCGCGATCTCGGGGCGCGACGGGCTCTCCTACCGGGGCGACCTCGGCCTCGATCGCGACGGCGAAATCCTCCCCCGACCAGCCCGAGTACCGCGATTTCGGCTCGATCGGTTGGGTGGGATTCGCGACGCGCTTCAAGACCCTCGCCCATCTGTGGATTCCGGCCCTCTACGCGATCGTTGGGATCTACGCGGCGCTCGGGCTCCGCCGCGCGCTCCACGCGGCGCGCCACGTGCCGTGAGCGAATCCCAACTTTCGGCGGCGCCGGCCGCCGCCGACCGCCGGATTGCATTCTGGCTCGGCGCTCTCGTGACGCTCGTCGGCTCGCTGATCGTCTACGACGCCCACGACGGCAACACCGACGCCGAGGTCCACTTCCAACAGATCCGCGCCATGGCGCAGCACGGCAGCTGGGCCTTCGTCGACGACAATCCCAATGTGAACCTCATCATCCGCGCCGAGAGCGCGGCGGGGCCGGCGTCGGCGAGCGAGAAGGGGGTCGATGGCCGGGTCTACGGCCACTTCGGCATCTACTACGTATTGTTGGGAGTCCAGTTCTACGCGGCGGGGAGGCGATCTCCCAACTATGTCCGGGTGTCGAGGCGCGCGTCGCGGGGTCGCCGTTCCTGATCGCGCGGGTCGGCGCGATGCAGGACTACATCCCAGGATCGCCGTGGCGATGATCTCGCCACTATTCTTGGGATTGGCGGCCGCCTCGATCTACGCCGCGGCGCGGCGGCTGCGCGCGGGCCGCGCCGCGCGCTCCTGATCGCGCTCGCCTACCCCTACGCCACCTTCGCCGGCGCGTGATCGCGCGCCACTGCGGCTCCGACACGATGGCGGCGGGATTGTTGGCGTTCGCGCTGGAGCGGGCGCTCGCCGCGCGCTGGGAGGGGCGGCGCGCGTTCGTCGCCGTGGGAATCGCCGCGGGACTGCTCACCGGATCGCGATACTTGGCGATCGCGGTCCTGCCGGGGTCGCCGCGGTGGCGCTGCTATCGGCGCTCCGCCGACACCAAGATTGGCCCGCGCGGCTGCGCGACCTCGCCCCGCCGTGATTCCGTGGGCGGCGCTCACCGCCGTGGTCCTCGTCGTGAACGCGCTTCGTTGGGGTGGGCCGTTCGAGTGGGGTATCGCCACTCGTTCCGCGACGACCAGGTCCTCCGCGGAAACCTCCTCGAGGCGGCGGCGCGCAATCTCTACCTCTCGTTCTTCGCCGGGAGCCGCGGGCTCGTTTTCTTTGCTTTCCCGATCGTGGTGCTCGGCGCCGTCGGCCTGCTACGGCTGTGGCGGAGCGACCGCGCCGTCGCCGCGTCGCTTTTGTTGGGAATCGCGTCGACGGCCGTCCCGCCCGCCCCTCTCGATCCTCTGGAGCGGCACCTGGAGCTGGGGGCCGCGATACCACCTATCGTGCCTCGTGTTCTTCGCCCCGCGGCGGCGGCGGCCGCCTCGATGCGGCGCTCGCGCGCGGCGGCGCCTGGCGCGCGGCCGGGCTCGGCGCGCTCGCCGCCGGCGCGCTCACCACATTTCCGGCGCTCGTGAGCTCGCCGTTCGGGCTGCTCAGGCCGAGGAGCGAGTCGCTGCGGATCGTGATGCCGACGCCGCGCAGCGCCAATCCCAACGATCCGATCGCCGAGGAGAAGCCGAGGCGTCGCGCCAGGAGTTCATCCCCGTGGCGCCGTTCTGGAGCCCCTACAACGCGATCCGCGGCCAGTGGCGCTGGCTTTGGTGGGGTTTGCGCGGCGAGGAGGCGATCCCCGTGCGCGCGTTCTTCGGCGCCGACTCCGACGCGGTCATGACGCCACAATTGATCGAATGGGGGGCTCCGGAGTCCGTGGTGGCTCGCGTTCCGCGCGCGGACGGGGGATAGTTGGGTTCTGGCGGTCGCGGCGGCGTTAGGATTCTTGGCGTTGAAGTCGGGGCTCGAGTTGCGGAAGGCCTGGCGCGCGACGCGCGCCGAGCCATAGGATCGCGACCGAAGCCGCCGAGAAGCGGCGCGATGAACGGAATCAGCCGGGCGAAGAGCATATTGCGTGTGAGGTCGACGTAGTGGATGGGCGCAGACAGGAGGCCCGCCAGCAGTTCCCACAACGACCCGTGGATCACCCCCGACATCGCCATGGTGAGACAAACCGGCGCGCACGCGATGACCCATACCAATGAAAGGTGAAGGAACGTGGCGATCGCCAGCGCCTTCACCAACGTTACGCGCGGAAGCCAACTCGCGAGGATCCGCGCCGCCACATAGTTGGCGAGCACGAGGCTCGTGAAGACCACGGCCGGCACGATGGGAGCGAACCGCCCCTCTTCGATCGAAAGACTCCACGCTACCCACAGCGCGCCGCCCCAGACCGCGGTCACGGCGATCGCGGCCGTGGCATACCGCAGGCGCGGGAGCACTTCGCGTGTCAGGAACGGAGGGATGACCATGGGAATCCTAACTTTGTGGGTGGGGCTCGTTGGCCGGCGCGCGCCGGCCGCCGCGCGCGCCGAACCATAGAATCGCGATCGAGGCGGCGCTCAGGGCGACGAGGAGACCAAGGGTCTGGGGCTTCCGAGCTGGCGCGCGCTTGCCAAGTATCCGTCGACCGCCAAGTCGAGGCCTTGGCGCATCTCCGTCCACGAGAGATCGACGACTCCCACCCAAAATGCCGAGAGGTGAACTGGCGCGAGCGCGCACAGCAACACGAGCGCGAGATAGATGGGAAGCGCGAGCATGGCCTTTCCCAACGATACGCGGCCGAGCCACTTGCCGAGGACGCGCGCGGCCCCATAGTTACCAATAGCCAGGCTCGCGACGAGGGTGAGGATTTGAGTGGGGCCGAAGCCGCCGCCCCCGGAATGTTAGTGTGGTGGCAAGGAAGGCCCCGCACCAAAGGCAGGTGACCGCGACGACGGCGATCACATATCGAGAGCGATGGGACACGAGCGATGTCGCTGGGATTGCTATTGGATCCGTGCGTCGGTCTCGGCGGATGAAACGTGTGCCGCGATGCCGGGCCGTGGGTGCTTGGCGCGCGCTCCGAACCAAAGAGCCTCGACGGACGCCGCGGAAAGCGGTGCGATCAGCCAAATCGAATCGCTCGCGATGAACTTGAGGAGCGTCGTGAGATAGGCGTCGACGGCGAAGCCGAGCATGGTGACGAGCTCCGACCATGAGAACGACACGAGCGCAACACCGATCCCAATCGAATAGATGGGTCCGAAAAAGCTCGTGAAGATACACCACAAATGAACAGGAGTCGCGAGCAGCGCGTGCGCCCACGTCACGCGGGCGAGCCATTTCCGGAGCAGCGCGGCCGCCACATAGTTACCAACGCCTAGGAGCCCGCCGACGACGAATGTCCATTGCCTGTCACTCGAGTCTGCGGCTGGATGGAGCGCAATTCCTATGTACAGCGCGGCCCACGCGAGGCTCACGGCGATTGCCGTCAGTGCGTAGCGATTTCGAGGGTTCATCCGGCGCGCATCTCCACGAGCTTGGGATCGGCGGCAGCGCCGCCGCGCGCGGCGAGCCAGAGCATCAAGTCGCGACGATCGACGCGGGAACCAGCAAATACCAAGCGGCGAGGAGAGCGCAGACGACCCCGAAGAATGGAGCGAACAAAAGCATGGCGATCGTCGGTCCCGGGCCGATCGTGGAGTTCCGGTCGACGAGGGCCTCGAATCCCATTGCGAGCTCGAACGCCACTGCGATTCCCAACAATAGCCAAATCGGCGCGAGGAGGAGGCGCACGGCGGCGCGTGGAACGGCGCAGCATTCCGCGAATCATCAGGGCAATCCCAACATTCGTCACCACGATCCCCCACAAGAATGGCGAATCCCACGATGCGCGAATGAGGAACAGATCGAACGGCGACAGGGCGAAAACCACACACCACAAAACCGTCGTCGCGGCGATCGCGGCCGGGTACTTCAAACTCTCGGGAACGGCGGAGGCAAGATTGCGCCCTTGTCAGCGGCGATTCATTGGCGCCGCGGCCGCCCATTCTCACCCCGGCCCTCCCCATCTCGCTCCCCGACTCCGTCCTTGTGCGCGCGCTAGCGTGCGGCGATCCTCTGCGCCCCACGTATCCAACGCCACGATGACGAAGATCCACGCCGAGTGTGTTTGCGGTAAGGCCTACGACGTTCCCGAGGAGAAGGCCGGGAAGCGGTTCAAGTGTCCCGCCTGCGGCGAGATGGTCCAGGTGCCCGACCCGGCGGCGGCGCCCGAGGCCGAACCGGAGGCGGAAGCCGCGCCGGCCGAGGCGGAGGCGGAAGCCGCAGTCGAGTCCGAGGAAGCGGCCGAACCCGAGCCCGCCCCGGCGCCGCCTCCGCCCGCGCCGACCCGCGCCGCGGCCCGCCCGCCGCCGGCGCCCGCCCTAGCTCGCGCGTCCCCGCGCGCGCCGGCCGCCGCGACGCGCAGGCGAAACCCGCCGCCAAGTCAAGACTCCGCTCATCGGCGCCGCCATCGGGTTCGTCGTCGTCCTCGGCGGCGGGCTCGCCTTCATGCTCACCCGCGGCGGCGGCGACAAGCCGCTCGCCAACAATACGCACACCGCCTCGAATCCCAACAAAACGGCCGCGGCCGATCCCAAGAAAAACGAGGCGCCGAAGCCCGAGGCGCCGAAGGATCCCGTCGCCGAGAAGCGCAAGGAGCTGATGGCGAAGCTCGCCGAGGCACAGAAGGGGCCGAACATGGTCGAGGCGTATCTGCGCTCGTGCCCTTCTGCGCCGCCGAGCCCAAGCTCGAGGGGAAACCAACAAAATCTACGAGGCGGTCCTCCAGAAGGAGCCCGAGAACGCGATCGCGCGCGAGGGTCTCGGATACAAAAATACGACGGCGACGACATCGAGCACGAGGGCGGTGGCTCACCGCCTCGGTCTTCGCCGAAGTCGCCGCCGCCGATGCCACAAAAAGGCCGCGGAGGAGAAGCGCAAGAATGATCCCTTCGTCAAGGCCGCCGACGCGATCGCCCGCGGGATGCAGGCCGAGGTCGAGCGGACCAACGCCGAGGGGAAGTCGCTCGCCGAGAAGGCCCCGAGAATCCCAAGGAAAGCGACAAGCTCGATGTCGACAAACCCAAGAAAACCGACGGCGAGGAAGCCAAGTTCAAGTTCTTCTACGACTGCAAGGAGTGCCGCGCCCCTACCTCCTCGCGATCCAGGACATCGGCGTGCCGAAGCCGGAGTCGACGGCGGCGAGCATCGGTGAGGTCATGTCGGCGCTCCACCGGGCCTTCTACCGCCGCTATGCCAACTATGCGAAGCTGCGCGACCTGAGCGGGACGCCCGTCCCCGTGTGGGTCTTCGCGTCGAAGGGGCGTACGAGCGCTTCCGCCGCTGCACCGGCAACGGCTGGCCCTCGACCGGCTACGTGCGCGCCTTCTACTCGGGCACCGCGAAGGACAACGCGTCGGGCTTCCTCTATTTGTGGCTTCGAAGCGCCCAGGAGGAGCACGATTTCACGGCGGATCCCATCGAGGACGTCCGCGACGTCGCGTGGCACGAGGGAACCCACCAATTGATGGATTTCAATTCCCCGGGCGCGGCTTCAGCATCGGCAACAGCCCCTGGATGCAGGAGGGCTTTGCCGAATATGTGGGAACGCATCGCCGTTTTCCGGACAAGAGCGAGCCCGATGGTTGGCGATATTTCTTTGGCGTTCCGAGTCCCGAACGACAAGGGGCCGCGGTCGCCAAGAGGCCGGCGCAGGAAGAGGACTCGCTCACTGAAGTTCCCCTCGCGAAGATGGATCCTTCGGTGAAGGAAGTCGTGCACTGTACCTACCCCGAGTTCTGGATGGCGCGCGCGCCCAGGAGGTCAAGGATTCAGTGGCGACGAGAAGAAGAAGGCTGCCAACTTGGTCGATGCCACATATTCGATCGGCTGGGCCCTATGCCATTTCCTCCAACACTACGACAATGGTAAGTATCGCGACGGCTTCAACAAGTGGTTCCAGGCCGAGCTCGACAAGCAGTCGTCACCCGAGGTGTTCGAGAAGATTTTCGGGCTGGACAGCGACGAAAAGTGGCAAGCGTTCGATCTGGAGTTCCAGAACTATCTGTGTGTGACGCTCCGCAAGGAAGGCAAGAAAATAGTCGCGAAGGACCCGAAGTTCTTCGAGAAGTACCAGAAGGACTTCGAAGCCGCCTGCGAGAAGAAGCAATGAATCGCGCGCGGCCGCTTCGCGACGGGGATGCACCCGGCGAACCGGCCGCGAAATCGCGCTCGATAGTGAACTGGGCGGCGTCGTTGCTCGCGGCGGCGGCGATCGTTGGGATCGCGATCGCGGGATGGCCGCTGCTCTTTCCCAACAAAACGCGCTCGCCGGAGGATGTGGCGGGCGCCGCTTCCAAGAAACGACGGGCGATCCCCAAGAAAAGAGCGCTGTCCCCTCCGCTCCACGAGATGCGTTCCTAGTCGCCGCCGAGCGAGTCGTGGCGAAAATGAAGGAGGAGGTCGCGAAGAATGGCGCGCCACCTTTCGCGTACTTCTTCGACAGCGCCGAAGTCCCGCGCCCCTATGTCCTCGCCGTCGAGAATGTCCGGGGTGCCGCGCCCCGAGGCGATGGCCGCGTCGATCGGCAGAGACTTGGGAGCGCTCCAGCGGACGTTCACTCGGCGCTATGCCGGATTGTTGGCATCGCGCGACCTCGCCGCGTCGCCGCTCCCCGTCTTCGTCTTCGGATCGAGGGCCCGTTACAACGGCTGGCGGCGCGACTCCGGTGCGCTCTATCTGCGACTTCGGGCTGCGAGCGAGGACAAGGAATCGACCCTCGATCCGATCGAGGAAATCCGCGCGGTCGCTTGGCGCGAAGGGGCGCGCCAGATCGTCCGGGCGCTCGCGCCCAATGGCTCGCGCGCCGATGGGTGGGATCCGTGGATGGACTTCGGCTTTTTCGAATATGTGGGATGTTACTCGCGGCCCCCGAGAAGGGACGTCCGACGGCTGGGCCTATTTTCTTGGTGTTCCAAATCCCGGCCTGCGGTCCGCGATCATCTCCCATGGCCTCGCGTCGCGCGAGGACGAATCGGAGCCCACTTCGATGGAGCCGTCGCTTCGCGAGATCATGCACTACCCCGTATGCCAAGTATTGGGATGCGCTCGCCCGAGCGACCTCGAGAGGCGCGGACGCCGCGTCGCGGAAGGAGGGGGCCGAGCAGATCGACGCGATCCGGAGCATCAGCTGGGGGCTCCTGCCATTTCTTAGCAGCACGCCGAGAACGCCAAGTATCGGCCGCGATTCGATGAGTGGCTCCGCGCCGAAGTCGAGGGCGAGGCTCGCCCGAGTTCTTCAAGAAGATCTTCGGCTTGGACACCGAAGAAAAGTGGGATGCGCTCGAGCTCGCGTTTGAGAACTACGTCGCCTTTCCGCTGCGCGTGGACGCCAGGAAAATCTCCATCAAGGACGACAAGCGTCCTCGCCAAGATTCGCGGCGACTTCGACGCCGCGTGCGGCAAGTAGCCGAGCTTCCGCGGCGCCCGCGCGCTACGGCCGCGGCATTTTGTTGACTTTGCCGAGCGGCGCCAGCGCCGGCTCCGCGCGATCGAGCGACGCGCCATCCCCAACGATCAGAATGATTGCTTTGTTGGGATCGAGCCAGCGCCGCGCGGCGCGCAGGCATTCGTCGGGGGTGAGCGCCTCGAGCTTCGCGCGATCGTGGGAGATCTCCTCCGCGTCCGCGCGCGCGAGCTCATCCTGGCGAAGCGCGCGCGCGCGCCGAGGCGCTCGTCTCGATCGCAGCGGCGCGATCCACGAGCGATTGCCGGATCGCCGCGAGCGCGTCCTCGGCGATCGGCTTCTCGCCGAGGGTCCGCAGCTCGTCCAGGATCGCCTTCGCCGCGGCGGGGGAGTCGGCCGCGAGGGTCGGCGCGCGAAGCCAAGGTTCGCCGTTGAAGAAATCGCCCCCGGCGAGCTCGGCCGTTGGATGCCAACTCAAGCCCCCGCTCGATCCGCAGCACGCGGTCGAGGCGCGAGGCCGCGAGCTCGCTTCCCAAGTATTCGAGGAGGACGTGGACCGCCACGCGATCCGGGTTGTCGCGCTTGAATCCCACGAATCCGACGCGCACCCGCGCCGTGGCCATGGGGCGCCCCGCATCCACCAAGTAAACGCCCGGCGCGGCCGGCGCCTCGGGCTCGGCGGGGACGGGGAGCGGCGCGTCTTTGTTGCGAAAGCTGGCGAAGGGCCTCCTCGAGCATCGGCACCACGTTCGTCCTCGTCGAAGGCGCCGCTCAGCGCGATCAGGAAGTTCCGCGGGAAGAGGAACTGGTCGGCGTAGGCGGCCAGATCCTCGCGGGTGATCGCCGCGAGCGATTCCGCCGAGGGGAGCCGCGTGGAAAAGTGGTTTCCGCGCACGAGGCGCCGCCAGGCGCGCCCTCGATCGCGTCGACCGAGTCGTCGCGCGCGCCGAGCGATGCCAACATTCTTTGCTTCGCGGCCTCGACCCCTTCGGCGCGAAGACCGGCTCACGCAACAATCCCAGGACGAGGACGAGCGCGGCGTGGAACTCGGCCGGCTCCGCGCGCAGGATCACCTCCCTCGGTCTCGCCGATCTGGATCTCGAGCGTGGCGCCGATCGCGGCCAGCGCCCGGTCGAGATCCTCGGCCGCGCGATTCTTGGATCCGCCGTTGCGGAGCGCCGCCGCGACGATCGCGCTCAATCCCTCTTTTCCGAGCGGGTCGACGTAGGCCCCCGCGCGGAAATGGATCCGCGCCTCGACGCGCGGAATCGTGGCATCGCGCACGAGGTAGACGACGGCGCCGCAGCCGAGCAACGCGCTGCGCGGCGCGGCGGTCGGGGGCGTTGTACGCGAGCGGCTTCGCCAACAATCCGTCGGGGCGCGGGTGGGGGCGCCGCGCGGCTCGCCGAATCTTGGGATTGGACGAGGGGAGCGCCGCCGCTGCGAGGATGGAAAGTTGGGATAGGGCGCCCATCAGGGAGTCCCAACTTTCGCGGGCTGGCTCGCGGCGGGCTGGCTCGCGACCGCTTGCGCGGCCGCGGGCTGAGACGCCGCCGCCTCGGGCTTCGGCGCGGGGGCGGGGCGACCGCCGGCGTCGCGGTCGCCGGTGCCGCGGTATGTGCCGCGGGTTGCGAGGCCGGCCGCGACTCGGCGGTCGGAGTGGCTTCTGGATGGGCCGGTTGGGACGCGGTGGGCTGCGCCGCCGCCGGCTGCGACGCGGTCGCGGGGCCAGGCGCCGGCTGCGAAGTGGGGGAGTTTCGACCTTCGCCGGGGCCGAGGCCGGCGGCCCCGCCTCTGCTTTGTTGGGTTTCGACTCGGGCGGCGCAGGCTTCGGCGGCGGCGGCGCCTCGTACTTCGGCAGCGGCGCCGATTTCGTGCGGCGCATCACGAGGGTGGCGCGGGTCGCGTCGGGGAGGAATTCCTGCGCCGCGCGCTGGATGTCCTCGGCGGAGACCGCGGCGATTTTCTTGGGAAGATCGGCCAGCTCGCGCGGCGAGGTGCTGAGCTCGGCGCGCGCCAGATAGTTGGCAAACGAGCGGAGGTCGGCCAGCGCGTCGAGGAACTTGGCCGCGGCGGCGCGCCGCCGCGCGCGAGCTCATCGTTGGGAACGCGCCCCGCCCGCAGCGCCTCGATCGCGCCGCGCAGCGCCTCCTCGGTCTTCGGCAGGCGATCGTTCGCCCCCGCGTCGGAGGACACTAAGAAAAGACCGCCGTGGCGGTGCGCGTCGACCGACACCGCCGCCGCCCCGCGTGCCTCGAGGATCTCGGCCGCGGTCAGGAGGGTCGCGAAGTCGCGGTGCGCCGTCCCGGGGCCCACCCATGCCAACGAAACGCTCGCGGGGGCCCACGCCTCCGACTCCATCCGGAGCGGCCCCGCGGCGCGGGCGGGCTCGGCGGCGCGTCGTCGCGCGGCGCGCCACCCGGGAGCATTCCCGAGTATCGCTCGGCCAGGTCGAAGACCGGCGGCGCGGCCACGTCTCCCACGACGAGGACCGCCATGTTCGATGCCACATATCGGCGCTGCCGCTCGCGCTCGATCCAATCTTGGGGAATGCCGTCGAGCGAGTCGGAGCCGGCGGCGGGGAACCGTAGGGATGCCCCGACCAGAGCGTGGAGCGGAAGGCGTCGCGCGCCCGAAAGGTGGGATCCTCGTCGCGCATCGCCACCCACTCGCGCCGGATCTGGTCGCGTGTCGCCGCGTGGTCGCGAAAGATGGCATTGCGGAATCGGTCGGACTCGAGCGCGAAGAAGACCTCCAGGCGCGACGCCGGGAGGGTGGCGCCGAAGGCGGTCGAGTCCATCCCGACGTGCGTCTCGAGCTCGCTCGCGCCGGCGCGCGAATACAAACTATGTTGCTCCCCGGGATCAGGTCGCGCTGGTGGCGCTCCTCGAGCGCGGCGAGGACGTCGCGCAGCTTCTGGAGGGCGCCGGGCGCGAAGTCGGATCGGTGGGATCGGGCCCCTCGCCTCGCCGGTGCTGCTCCATCGCCTCGCGGAAGAAGCTCCGATAGGTGACTTCGAAGTTCTCGACGCCGCGGCGGCTCTCCTTCTCCTTGTCGGCCTCGCGCACGCCGATGAGTTGCGTTCCCTGGTCGTAGAGCCTTGCTGAGCATAGGGCGAGCCCCGCCTCGCCCGCGGGGTCGTCGGCAAACCCACTTTTCACGAGGACGCGGCAGACGACCGCGCCGGTTCCGGGGCGCGTCGCCACGATGACGCGCAGGCCGTTTCCCAACGTTCGCTCCTCGACCACGATCGCCGAGGGGACCGCGGGGCCGAGCGCGCTCGGATTCGGCGCGCGATCCCCCTGGGCGAGCGCGGATCCTCCCAGACCCACGCGAGGAGCAGGGAACCGATGGCGCTGCGGAGCATGGCAGTCGCCCGTTCTAGCATCCCCGGAGCGGCGACGAAGCGCGCGCGAGAGCGAGAAGCGGGCTTCATGTGGGGTGCTCCCCGCGCCGATAGACGGAAAACCTTTCGGGGTCCCCCTTTCCCCCGAACCGACCCAGGCCGCCCCCAACCATGCTCGCCGGAATCCTCCCTCTGCTGCTCGCGCTCGCGCTCCCGCCGGCGCAGCAAGACATTCCCATCACCCCCGGAAAGGACACGATCGCGCTGCGCAGCGGCGGCTATGTCGACGGGATCATCGTCGAGGAGAACGACACGATCATCGCGATCGAGGTCCTTCCCGGCGCGCGCGTCGAGTTCGCCAAGAGCGACGTGGCGAGCGTGAAGCGCGCCGAGCGCAAGACCGAGTCGGCGCCGGCCTCGCGCCCCGCGGGCGTCGAGCTCGCCGCCGAGCCGATCGCGGATCATTGGTTTCTCGTCCGCAACGCGATGGGGGATTGTTGGGAACGCGGCGCGTGCGCGTCGCCCCCGATACCACCAATCCGGGCGGGCTCCGGATCGAGGAGACCCTCTCGCTCAAGGACGAGGCGGGCAAGCCCATCAAGATCCAACGGATCGAGACCGCCGAGCGCGACCTGCGCCCGCGCGAATGCCACTATCGCGAGGTGAGCGAGGGGGCGTCGAGCACGGTGGAGGCGAGGATCAACGGGGACACGCTCGTGGTCGAGACCCTCGACGACGACGGCCGCAGTCGCGTCGAGATCCCACATATCGGAAAGTTGACATTCCCGCTGCTCTTCCGCGAGGTGGCGCGGCGGATGCCCCCGCGTCGGGGAGCGCGCTCGAGAGCGACGTCTACGATCCGTTCGTGCGGACGATCGCGCGGCGCGTCGTGAAGGGCACGCCGAACCAAACGATCGCGATCGCCAACGAAACGCCCCGCTCGCACCGCGTTTGTGTGGCATTCGCGCGCGGGATCGAGAGCTTGGTCTGGTTCGCGGCGCCGGGCGACGTGGCGCGCGAGGAGCTGAACGGCCCCGATCTCGTGGCGGTCCGTTGCACCCCCGAGGAGGCGCAGACCACCAAAGTCGAGCGCAGCCAGGAGCCGTTCACGGCGCGCGACGCGTCGGGGCGGATCCAGCTCCTCCTGCCGACCGCCGATTGGAAGTTCGAGAAGCCGCTCGCCGAGGCGGTGGCACTCGCGCGCAAAGATGGATGCGCCTCGATCGTCACGTTCATCCTCGACGCGGAAAAAGATGTCACCACGACAGGAACGGCGCTCCTGCTCGAGCGGCGCTTGTCACACACCCTCCAGCGATACCAACGAAACGGCGGCTACGACGACACCACGGTTGGGAAGCTCCCGGCGATCCGCTTCGATTTCCAATGCCAGGAAACGAAGGGGACGCGCAGCGGAATCGCGTTCACGATCCGCGGCCCCAACGCCGCGGCGGCGTGCGTGATGACCTTCGAGACTTCGGAAAGGGCGCCGTCGAGCGCGAGCTCGATCGGATGCTCAATCGGGCCGATTTTCGTTTGTAAAGAGCGACGATTTCGTCGCGGCGTATTGCGTTCCGACGCGGCCGATTGCGCCCCGCAGGGATTTCGGTGACACTCGGTGAGCGTGGTTTTCGTCACATGGGAAACCACCTTCGAAGTCCCCACGGCCGGATCGATGGATCGCTATGTCCCCTAAACGCGTTCGACGCACCTACGACGAGATCATTGCAGCCCTGAAGCAGAAAGTCGCGAGCCTTGAGGAGCGCAAGCGGACGAAGCAACTGAAGTCCGATCCCGCGATGAAGCTCGCGCAGAAGATCTCCCGAATGTTGCGAAAGGCAGAGACCACCTTTCAGGCGGCCAAGCGCAACGATCTCGCGAGCGCCGCGCGGGCCGGCTACATCAGCCTCGAGGGGAATCTCAAGAATCCGAGCCGTGGCGGCGCCTGAGTTATCGTTGGGATCGCGCGCGCGGCGCCGATTGGTGGCATCCGCGGCGGCGAGCGTCGCGTGAGTCGCGACCGCTTCTCGATCGATCCCGACATCCGGCGCGCGAGCGGGCCGCCGCCGGCGCTCTACGTGGAGCGGTCGTGGTTCGAGCGCTCGAAGGACGCGATCTTCGCGCGGAGCTGGCAGTGCGCGGGGGTGTCGGCCGGGCTCGAATCCCGAGGATCGGTGCGGCCGTTTTCTTTACTTCCGGGTGCCTCGACGAGCGGCTGCTCCTCGCGCGCGACGGCGCGGGGAGCTGCGCTGCCTCAGCAACGTGATGCACCCACCGCGGCCACGCGGTGGTGGAGGTGGCCGGATGCCAAGAATCGCTCCGCTGCCCGTACCACGGGCGGCGATTCCAACTCAACGGGCGAATCTTGGGAATGGCCGAGTTCCAAGGGGTCGAGGGATTCCCCGGCGCGCGGGACGACCTGGCCGCGCTGCCCTGCGCGCAGCTAGGTCCCCTCGTATTCATGGCATTGGAGCCGGCGGCCGATTTCGCCGCCTGGACGGCGCCGCTTCGCGAGCGGCTCGCCTTCCTGCCGCTCGATCGCTTCGCCGCCGACCCGGCGAGCGAGCGGGCGTACGAGTTCGACGCGAGATTGGATCCTCTACGTCGACAACTATCTGGAGGGATTCCACATCCCATTCATCCATCCGGCGCTCGACTCGAAGATCGAGTGGGCGAGCTACCGCACGGAGACGCATCGTTATTGTAGTCTTCAGGTGGCGACGGCGGCGGAGGGGAGCCGGCCTTCGACCTCCCCCGGACACCAAGATTACGGGAAGCGGATCGCGGCCTATTATTATTGGCTATTCCCCGGCACGATGCTCAACTTCTATCCTTGGGGTTTGTCGCTCAACGTGGTCGAGCCGCTCGGTGCCGCGCGCACGCGCGTGCGCTTCCAGAGCTTCGTGTGGCGCCCCGAGCTGCGGGAGACGGGCGCGGGCTCGGGTCTCGAGCGCGTCGAGCGGGAAGACGAGGCGGCCGCGCCTCGGTGCAGGCGGGGATGCGCTCGCGATTCGCGGTGCGCGCCCGCTACTCGCCGACCCAGGAGGTCGGAACCCACCATTTTCACGGATTATTGGCGGAGTTCTTGAGGTAGACGCGGCGGCGCGTCACAGTTTCTTGGGCTTCGCCTCACCTTTTCTTGGGCTTTGCCAACAAATACTGCGAGGGCCAATGTTGGTCTTCGTAGCCGTAGCGCCCAGCGGCATCCAGCGTGAGGTATGGTTGGGATAGGTGGCCGCGCGCGATCGCGCAGAGATCGGCGCGCCCCGACGCGAGAATCGTGTTCACGTGGTCCGATCCCAGGATCGCGCCGACGGCCATCACCGGGATCCCCACCTCGAGCTTGATCCGCTCCGCGAACGGGACCTGATACATCCGCCCGTACTCGGGGTGCGATTCGGGAGTGTTCCCCGCCGACGAGACGTCGACCACGTCGCATCCGTGGGACTGGAGGGCGCGCGCGATCTCGACCGACTCCTCGATCGTTTGGCCCCCGAGTCATCGAGCCAATCGCTCGCGGAGATCCGGACGAAAGTTGGCTTTCGCGCGGGCCACGCGGCGCGCACCGCGTCGAAGACCTCCAGCGGAAAGCGCATCCGGTTCTGCGAGCGAGCCGCCGTACTCGTCGGTGCGATAGTTGGCTTTCGGCGAGAGGAAGCTCGAGAGCAGGTATCCGTGGGCCATGTGGATCTCGACGAGGTCGAATCCCGCGCGCTCGGCGAGCCCGGCGGCGCGCACGTACTGCGCGACGACCGTCGTCATGTCGGCGCGAGTCCATCGCGCGCGGCGCGGGCCACCCGGGGGCGAACGGCTCGGCCGACGGCGCGATCGTTTGCCACTCTTCGGCGCCGGCGAGCGGCTCGTCCCCATCCCAAGGAAGATGGCACGAGCCCTTCCGCCCCGAGTGGCCGAGCTGGATCCCAATCTTGGCATTCGAGCGGGCGTGGACGAACTCCACGATTCGCTTCCAGGCGGCCCCGTGCGCGTCGTCGTAGAGGCCGGTGCAGCCGAGCGTGATCCGCCCCTCCGGCGAAACGTTGGTCATCTCGGCGATGACGAGCCCCGCGCCGCCGATCGCGCGCGAGCCCAGGTGGACCAAATGCCAATCATTGGGGGCGCCGTCGACCGCCGAGTACTGGCACATCGGCGAGACCACGACGCGATTCGCGAGCGCGAGCCCACGCAGCGCGCAACGGCGCGAACATCGGCGGCGGGATCGAGCCGTCGGCGGCGGGCGGCATTCCCACCTGTCTCGCGAAGCCCTCGGCGATGCGCGCGACGAGAGCCGGGTCGCGCTTCCCAAGATTATCGTACGTGACCTGCTTCGACCGCGACATGAGGCTCATCGTGAACGGAAGCGGGTCCATGTCCCATGTATCGGTGGCGAGTTCTCGAACCACTCGCGGCTCGTCTGCGCGACCTTCTGGAGGCGCAGCGTCGCGGGCTTGCGCGTCGTCCTCGTAGGCGGCCAGCACGCGCGGCACGTCGGCGAATCCCAACTTTCGAAACGCGCTGACGAGCGCGATCGCGTCCTCCATCGCGAGCTTGGTCCCCGAGCCGATCGAGAAGTGGGCGGTGTGCGCCGCGTCGCCGACCAACACCACGTTTCCGTGATGCCAACTTTCGTTGCGCACCGTGGGGAAGCTCCGCCAGATCGAGCGATTGGTGAGGAGGCGGTGCCCCTGGAGATGGTCGGCGAAGAGCCTCTCGAAGTAGGCGACCGTGTCGGCCTCGCTCGCCTTGTCGAGCCCCGCCTTCCGCCAGGTGGACTCGGGGCACTCGACGATGAACGTGCTCCGGTCCGCTTGGAACGGATAGGCGTGGATCTGGAAGAGGCCGTCGCTCGTTCTCGCGGAAGATGAACGTGAACGCGCGGAGCGGCAGCGTCGAGCCGAGCCAACAGAACTTGGTCTTCCCCAGTGGATCGTCGGCCGGAAGCGCTCGGCGAAGCGCGCGCGGACGGCGCTGTTGATCCCGTCGGCGGCGAGCACGAGATCATAGTTGGGAAACGAACCGAAATCCGCGAACTCCTTCTTGAACTCGAGCTTCACGCCGAGCGCGCGGCAGCGGGCGTGGAGGATCTCCAGGAGCTTCACGCGCGGAATCCCACAAAAACCATTTCCGCCGGCGGTGATCTTCTCGCCGCGATAGTAGGTATCGATGTCGGTCCAGTAGGCGAACTCGGCGCGGATCGAATGGTAACTATCCGCGTCGGCCTCCTCGAAGTTCCCGAGCGTCTCGTCGGAGAAGACGACGCCGAAGCCGAAGGTGTCATCGGATCCGTTGCGCTCGACGACCGTGATCTCGCTCGCCGGTTGCGCCTTCTTCATGAGGAGGCTGAAGTAGAGGCCCGCGGGTCCCGCGCCGATGCTGAGAATCTTCATCGGCGCCGAGGATACGCGAAGGGTGGTCGGGCCGGATGGCTATCATCCACCCCGTGACGCGCCGCTCCTCCACAATCCTTCCACCGGTCAAGAATGGGCTTGGCGCCGCGACGATTCTGTCCGCGCTCGCGGCTTGCTCCACACCGATCCACAGTCCTCGACACGCATTCCCCATGGATATCCACAGCCACGGCAATCCCAACGCGACATGCGTGACGCACTTGACTCTCGACCTGACGCTCGACTTCGAAAAGCAGCAGGCCTCGGGCTCAGCGACCCTCGCGCTCGAACGCAAGGATCCGGGGCGCCGCTCGTCCTCGACGCGCAGGGGCTCGCCGTCGAGCGGGTCACCGGGGGTGACGGCCGCGATCGCAAGTATGCGCTCGGCCCCGAGGATCCCAACATTGGCCAGGCGCTCACGATCGAGCTCGCGCCGTCGGACACCACAATTACGGTCCATTACCACACAACGGACAAGTCCGAGGCGATGCAGTGGCTGGCGCCCGCACAGACCGCCGGCGGAAAGATACCTTTCTCTTCACGCAGGGGCAATCGATCTTCACGCGCACCTGGATCCCGATCCAGGACTCGCCGGCGGTGCGGGTGACCTACGATGCCACGATTCGCGCGCCGAAGGGGATGACCGCCGTCATGAGCGCCGACCGGCTCGCGCCCGCGAAGGATGGTGCCTTCCGCTTCGAGATGAAGCTCCCGATTCCCACCTATCTGATCGCGCTCGCCTGCGGCGACCTCGAGTTCCGCCCGATCTCGGGGCGGAGCGGGATCTGGGCGGAGCCGAGCGTCGTCGACGGCGCTCGCCGCGAGTTCGAGGACACCGAGGCGATGATCGAGGCGGTCGAGGAGGTCTTCGGCCCGTATCGTTGGGGTCGCTACGATTTGCTGGTGTTGCCGCCGGCGTTCCCCTTCGGCGGGATGGAGAATCCTACTCTCACGTTCGCGACGCCGACGGTGCTGGCGGGGGACAAATCGTTGGTATCGCTCGTGGCGCACGAGCTCTCCCACTCGTGGTCGGGAAACCTGGTGACGAACGCCACCTGGAGCGACTTCTGGCTCAACGAGGGCTTCACCATGTATCTCGAGGGGCGCACGATGGAGGCTGTCTATGGCAAGGATCGCGCGCTCATGGAGCAGCAGCTCGGCCGCGCCGAGCTCGAGCGGGAAATGAAGGATCTCGATCCCAGGGATCAGGTCCTCCACGTGGACCTGCGCGGCCGCCATCCCGACGACGGCTTCACCACCATTCCCTACGAAAAGGCGGCGATGTTCCTGCGGCGGATCGAGGAGCTGGTCGGGCGCGAGGCGTTCGACCGATTCTTGAAGGGCTACTTCGACGCGCATGCGTTCCAGAGCATCACCACCGATGATTTCGTTGGGTATCTGAAAGCCAATCTTCTCGACGCGCGCCCGCGACGCGGCAGCGAAGCTCGACATCGATACTTGGCTTTCGCAGCCGGGCCTCCCGGACGACGCGCCGGCGGCCCGCTCGAAGGCGCTCGCCGACGTCGACCGAGCGCTCGAGGCGTACGCGCGCGGCACCGAGCCCTCCAAGCTCGACACGAAGGGATGGGTCACCCAGCAATGGCAACATTTTCTGACGAGTCTGCCGCCCACGGTCGATGCCAAGCAAATGGCGTCGCTCGACGCGGCCTTCGGCTTCACCAAATCCCACAATTCCGAGATCCTCGGCGAGTGGCTCCGCCTCTCGATCGAACGCCACTATTCCGGCGCCGACGCGCGCCTCGAGGATTCTCATGGAAGTCGGCCGGCGGAAGTTCCTGAAGCCGCTCTACACCGAGCTCGCCAAGACCGAGGACGGCAAGCGCCGCGCGAAGGAGATCTACGCCAAGGCGCGCCGCGCTACCACGCGATCTGCCAGTCGGCGATCGATAAGATTGTCTCTTAGGCGCGCGGCGGGCGTGCTATTTATTGTCTTCGACTTTCTTGGTGAGAACCATCCGCGATGCCAACTTTCCTGGCACGCTGACCGACATGGTGGCGTCGCGCTGCGCGTAGCCGCGCGCGGTCGCGCGGACTTTGTACTCGCCGGGGGCGAGCCCGCGAAAGACCATCCGCCCGCGGCCGTCGGATATTGCGAGACTGACGCCACACATCGCGCTCCGCGTTCGGCACGTCGGTCCGCTCGAGAGTGCCGTCGGCGCCGCCGATCGGGTCGCCGGAGTCGCTCGCGAGATCGACGCGAAGGGTCGTGCCCTTGGCAAGAGCCGCGTCGCGGATGTGTGGTGACGAGTCCGCGATCTCGACCGGCGCGAGCGTCGCGCGCGCATCTTCCGATTCGGGCGCGGGCTCGACGCTCACCTCGTATGTGTCGGGCGGGAGCCACGATACTTGGTATCGGCCGTCGCGGTCGGTCTCGACTGTGGCGAGGGATCCATCGCGTCCGCTCCGCGCCGCGCGCAGGCGACGGTTACCTTCGCGTCGCGCGCCGGGCCACCGTTGGACGCAATTACGCGCCCCGACACGATGGCGCCGGCGAAACGAATCGGTGGGATCGTTTGGATTGGATCGTTGGTGATCGTGGCGTCCACCTGCTGGACGAGGGATCCCTCGAAGTCGAGACCGTAGCCGCGGATGGAGGCGCGGATCCTCACCGCCCCCGGCGGGATTCCCACCAATGTGAAGCGGCCGTCAAGGTCAGTTGCGCTCGCTGGTGGGCGCGGCGCGCCGCCCGGGGGCTTGGTCACCTTCGGACCTGACCACGTGACCTCCGCCCCCTTGATCGGCGAGTTTCCCAAGAATACCGTCCCGCGCACGATCGCCTCCCGCCTCGCGCGGGCGCGCGAGATCCACATGAGTGGTCTTGCCTTCCTCCACTTCGCAGACGACGGGCTGGAACCCCTCGAGGCGGAGCGGCTCTCCCGGCGCGCGCTCGACCATCTGAACAGCACATTTAGCGGGGGAACTCCGTCGATCTGGAAATGACCGCGGGCGTCGCTCGTGCCGTGTCGCGTCTGGCTCATGTCCTGGATCGTCGACCATTGAAACGAGACGAGGATGTGCGCTCCGGCGACCGGAGCGCCGTCGAGATCGATGAGCGTCCCATCGACGCTCCCGGCCGCGGGGAACGCGATCACGCGGCCCTCATAGGTGTGCCCCGATTCGACGTCGATCACATCCCCAAGAATATCGCCGTAGATCTCGTGCCACGCGGCGAGCTGTTGCTTTCCGACGGGGATCTCCTCGAAGACGAATGTCCCGTCGGTGCCCGACCAGCCGTTTTGTTGGGAATCCATGCGGCCCGACCACGACGAACCGACGCGCTGCGCGCGGACCAGCGCTCCGGCGATCGGCTTCCCGGTGGCTTTTTCGACGACCCTGCCGCGCACGGAGGCGCGCGTTTGCGCGCTCTTCACGAGTTTGGCGTCGACCTCAACTTTCGATTCGCCGCTCGAAAGGCTGATCTCGTCGATCGCGAAGGGCTCGTAGCCTTGCACGAAGACCTGGAGCGAGTGAAGCCCCGGCTCGAGCGGCGCGATCGCGTAGCGTCCTTGCGAGTCATCGGCGTTTACACTCGGGCCGGAAGAGCGTTGCTCGGTCGTCTCGGTCCGCTCGATGAGCATCGTCGACACCGAGAATCGTCGGATCGGAAGATTGGTGTCCGCATCGATGACGCGGCCCGAGATCGACGCGGGCGCGGGGAGTGTCACGACGAAATCCGGCTCCTCACCGGAAATCCCAGCTTTCCGGATTGGTGGGAATCCGCAGCCGACGCGACCACTTCGTACGGGCCGGTGGAGAGGCCCGATGCCACGAATCGCCCGTCGGACGATGTGGTCGTCGACGCGGACCACCCCGATTTGGATCGTACCGGAGGCCGGTCGCCGAAGTACGGAACCACGGACACGGCTGCGCCGGCGATTGGTCTTCCCGCGTCGTCCACTACACGCCCCGATAGTTGGTGCTTGCCCGTCTCGAACACGAGCTCGATGGCAGGCGGTTCGCCGTTGGCGCCGATCTCGATCTGGCCCGGTTCCTTGCGGATGACGTACCCATTTTTCTTGGCATTGAGGTACCACTCACCGACGCCGAGACCGCCGAGGCGGAACCTGCCGTCGGCGCCGGTGGTTGCCCTGGAGCCCCCGACGTAGCCCAATCCCAAGAATCCCGTCGCAATCCGCCCGGCGGAGGAGCGCGCCGACACGGCCACGCCCTCGATCGGTTGGCCGTCACGGTCGCCGGCCCGACCCATAATCACCTTTTCTTGGGAAAGCGATGCGTCGAAGCGCTCGACGGCGTTCGCCTTCACCCGTGCGAGGAGTCCGCCGCGCGGCGCGCATCCCTCGGCGACGAGCGCGACTTCGTAGGAGCCGGGGAGGATCCCAACGAAACGATACTTTCCTTCCGCGTCGGTCGTCGCGCGGAGCGAAGTGGGATCGTACCCAAGTCCGAAGACCGTTGGGATGAGCGCAACCGTGGCGTCCGGAACGGCGCCGCGGCCGTCCGGCGCGTAATCCACCCCTCGAGCGTGCCCGCGGCCTTCACGAGGAGGACGACTGATTTGTTGGGATCGATCTCGTGCGGGTCGAAGCGGTCCATCCGCGGATACCAAGCAAGGTCTGAGTCGACGCGGAGGTGGAATGGCTTCCCGATCCTTGGGATCTGGATCTCGAAGGTGCCGTCGGCGCGCGAAGTCGCGCGCGGGCCGGCGCTCTTGTCGTAGCGCATTACGCCGATGACCGCGTTCGCGAGCGGCGCCTCGGTTCCCTCGAAGAGGACGCGGCCGCGGAGCGGCGTCGCGTCGCCGGTATCGTTGGGTTCGCGCCCGCCGGCAGAGGGTTTGGTCGCGGGAGCATCGTGTTTCTCAGGCGCGGCGCGGCCGCGGCGATCGTGGGAGCGTCGGCCGGGCCGCCGCCTTGGGGCGTGGGCGCCGGCCGCGTCGCAAGCCACAGAACTCCGGCTCCGAACGCCAGGAGCACCGCGACCGCGATCCCAACTTTTTCGCCGCGACCGCGGCCGACAGCGTGAGCGGAATGTTGGGAATGGCCAGCAGCGGCGCCAGCGCCGCGCTCCAGCCGGCACGCCCGCCCGGAATGTTGGCATCGAGGCGCTCGCGCAGGCGCGCGAGGCCGCGCTGGATTCGCGTGCGAACCGTGGACCCGGGAATCCCAAGTCTCGCGGCGATCGCGGCCGATGGGAGCTCGTCGTAGAAGCGAAGCAACAGAACGGTGCGATAGGGCTCCTCGAGTGAGAGGACTGCGTCGACAACGGCGCGGCGGAGCGACTCCTTCTCGACAATCTCGTCCGAGGAAACGGACCATTCGTGTCGCGCGACGGAGCTTTCACGCTCGGCGCGGCGCGCTTCGTCGCGCACCCGATTGCGCGCCAAGTTTCGCGCGACAGTTCGCAGCCAACTCCGGAGGACACCCGTGTCGCGCGGCGGCCTTGTCATCGCGCGGATCCAGGTCTCCTGCTCGATATCTTCGCTGGCGTCGGCGTCGCGCAGGAGGCCGAAGGCCACCGCCCGCACGAAATGGCGATGGGAGAGGAGGCTCTCGGGGGCGATGGGTGGATTCGCGGGATTCATTGCGCGGGAGACACCGCGCGGGCGTGGATTGTCGCACTCAGCCGTGGGCCTTCCATTGAGCCGTCGCGCCCCATCGCTGAACATGGGATTCCCATGGGCCGGCCGACCCACTTCCTCCTCCTCGCCGCCGCGGCGCTCCTCGGCGGCGACGCGATCCCCCAATCGCCACAGATCGTCCGCCTGAAGGACGGCTCGGCCATCTATGGGCGCGTCGAGTCGGAGGAGGGGGTGGCCGAGGTGGTCGTGAACACTTTCAACTCGCGCCACAAGGCCATGACGCTCGGCGTCGAGCGGATCCCCGCGGCGAAAGTTGGGAAGATCGAGAAGACCAAGAATCCGTGGGGCGAGTACGTCGAGCGCGCGAAGAAACTTGGGAATGGAACGGTCGAGGAGCGGCTCGCCCTCGCGAAGGGCTGCGCGACGCGGGCTTCAAGTCGCTCGCCAACGAAGAGTGTGTCCTCGCCCATCTCCTCGATCCCAACGATCCGGCGCCGGCGAAGGCCGCTGGGGACGCCGATTGGAAGCGCCTCTCGAAGTCCGATCCGCGCCTCGACCCCGAGCTCAAGGCGGCGCTCGAGGCCTATCTCGCCGAGCCGTCGTTCGCGGCGCGCAAGAAATCCCAAGAAAAGATGGCGCACGACTTCGGCTACCCGCGCTCCTTCCTCTACCTCGAGCGGGCGCTCCGCTCGAAGCAACAAAAGAAGGGTCGGCAGGACGACCGCGTGCTGAGCCTCCGCTCGAAAGCCAACAAAGGGGTCTACACGCTCTTCGTGCCGTCGCGCTACGACCCGCTCGTGCCGACGCCGCTCGTCCTCGCCCTCCACGGCGGAGGCAACGGCGGGAAAGATGGGAAAGACGTCGTCGGCAGCGGTACCATGGCAATGAACTTCACCAACAAACCGCCGACCGGCGCGGGATGATCATCGTCTGTCCGACGGCGATTGCGGCCCCCTGGGCGGCGCCGGCGAACGAGCCCTTTTTGTTGGCATGTCTCGAGGAGGTGATGCTCCTCTACAACGTCGACGAGAATCGCGTGTACCTGACCGGCCACTCGATGGGTGGCTTCGGCGCCTGGAGCTTCGGCCCCAAGCACAACGAGCTCTTCGCCGTGGTCGCGCCGATGTCGGGCGGGGATCCAACAGTTTCGCGAAGCTGAAGGAGATGGGGACCGGAGTCTACGTCTACCACGGCGCCGACGACGCGATCGTGAAAGTTGGGGATTCTGCGCCGCGCCGGCGAGACGATGCGGAAAGATGGGTTGGATTTCATCTACACCGAGGTCCCCAACTCCGGGCACACGCTGCCTTCGGAGGTCGTCGAGGAGTGCTTCGATTTCTTCGAGGGACACCGCCTCCACGCCACCCCCGATCGCGGCGCGAAGGGAAATTCTGAGATCACCAAGGATCCGCTCTCGTCGTTCGATCGCAAGGTGAGCGCCGACGAGCGCGAGTATTTGGAGGATCCGCTCAAGGCCCCCAATACCAACGATACGATCCCGGCGCTGCTGGCCGACCTCCGCAAGGGGGCGGGAGCGCCGAGGCCGCCTGCGCGAAGATCGCCGAGCTCAACGACGCGGCGGCGCAGAAACCGCTCGCGGCGCTCCTCCTCGATCCCAAGGAAAGCGCCGACGTGCGGGCGTACGCGGCGCGCACGCTCGGAAAGTTGCGTTCGGCGGACGCGGTGGCGCCGCTCTCGAAGGCGATCGCCGCCGACGACGTGGCGCTCTGGTCGGCCTGCGCCGAGGCGCTCGGCGAGATCGGAGACAAGAAGGGGCGGCGCCCCTCCGCGAGGGATTGAAGCGCGCCGCGGCGCTGCTGAAGGCCAAGACGATCGGCGCGAACAAGATCGACTACTCCGACTGGGAGCGCGTTTGCCAACTATCGGGAGTCCATGTGGCGGCGCTCCAGAAAGTTGGGGATCCCGCGGCGGCGCCCGACATCGCCATCTTCCCGGGAGAGGGGCTGCTCCTCGCCACCTTCGACGTCGATGTGTCGCCGCAGGCGGGGCAGAATGCCGACAAGCCGAAGAAAAAATTGGGATCGCAGACCGTCCAGGCGCTCGAGGCGCTCGCCAACCCGCGTGCGCGGCCGCGCTCGAGAAGTTGAAGGCGCAATACCATTGAGCCTCCGTTGAGTCGAAAGTTGGGATTCGCCGGCGCGTCGCTCGCGTGGCTCCTTTCGCCGGTCGCGCCGCCGTCGCTCCAGTCTCTTCCCCAGTCCGCGCCGTCGGGCGAGCTCGTCCTCCGCGACGCGCTCGTCGTCTCGCGCGGGCCGGCGCCACGGCGCGGGGCGCTTACTTGGGATTCGACGGCACAGGCGCTCGCGCGCGGCGCGTTCACGGCACCGAAAGTTGGGGATGAGCTCGAGCTCTCCGGCGGCGCCAAGCATCGTTGGGAAGCGGCCGCGGCGGGGGAGGATGGTTGGCTTGCGAGCCCGACGCTCGAGAACGGCTACGCCTATTTTCAGTGGGATTCCCCGAGGCCGGCGTGCGGATCCTCGACGCCTCGGCCCACGCGCTTGCGATCGTGAACGGCGAGCCGCGCGCGGGGACCCCTACGCCGCCGGTTTCGTGCGGGTGCCGGTCGCTGTGCGCCAGGGCGGGAACGACGCGCTGTTCCTGGTCAGCCGGGGCGGGCGCGTGCGCGGAAAGTTGGTGAAGCCGCGCGCCGAGGCGACCTCGACGCGGGGACGCGACCCTCCCCGACCTCGCGCGCGGCGAGGCGACCGACACGTGGGGAGCGCTGGTGGTCTCCAACAATACGACGCGGCCGGCGGCGGGGCTCCGGATCCTGGCGCGCGACGGCGAGGCCGACGGCGCGTGGACGCCGGTGCCGACTCTTCCGCCGCTCTCGGTCCGAAAAGTGGGATTCCAGATCACCGGCCCGCCCCCGGGGCCGGCGACGCGCGCGAGATCGCGGTCTCGCTCGTCCTGGGGGAGGGCGCGGGCGGCGGGTGCTCGACGAAACCCAGCTATCGCTACGCGTCCGCGATCCCCAACAAAATCGAAAAGTGACGTTCCGGAGCGCGATCGACGGGAGCATCCAATATTATGCGTGGGTCCCCGCCGCGGCAGCCGGGTCCGGCGAGCCGGCGCGCGCGCCGGGGCTCGTCCTCGCCCTCCACGGCGCCGGGGTCGAGGGCTCGGCCACGCCGATTGCTATGCGCCGAAGCCGGGCCTTCACATCGCGGCTCCCACCAATCGCCGTCCGTACGGTTTCGATTGGGAAGATTGGGGTCGGCTCGACGCGCTCGAGGTGCTGGATCTCGCGTCTCGAAAGTTGGGAATCGATCCCGCCCGCGTCTACCTGACCGGCCACTCCATGGGCGGGCACGGCACCTGGCAGCTCGGCGCGCTCTTCCCCGACCGCTTCGCCGCGATCGCGCCGAGCGCGGGGTGGATCAGCTTCTCGTCGTACGCGGGGATGAAACCCAACGATAGCGAGCGCCCCATCGACGCGCTCGTGCGCCGCGCCGCCTCCTCGAGCGACACGGCCGCGCTGCTTACCAACTATACGCGCCTCGGCGTCTACGTCCTCCACGGCGACGCCGACGACAATGTTCCGGTCCGCGAGGCTCGCGCGATGCGAGACCAACTATCGAAGTCCCACCCCGACTTCGTGTACCACGAGCAGCCGGGGGCCGGGCATTGGTGGGGAAACGCCTGCGTCGACTGGCCGCCGATCTTCGAGACCTTCGCCCGCCGCGCGATTCCCAAGAAAGAGGAGACGCGCGCGGTCGACTTCACCACCCCCAACCCCGCGATCAGCTCCGCGTGCGCGTGGCTTTCGATCGAGCAGGCGGCGCGCCCGCCCGCCCCCGCGCGCGCCACGCTCGAGCTCGACCGCGCCGCGCGCCGGATCGTCGGGAAGACCGAGAACGCGGCGCGCCTCACGATCGACCTCGCCGGCGTTGCGCCCGGAAAGCCCCTCGAGGTCGACCTCGACGGCATCGAAAACAAGGATTGCCCCTTTCCCAACGATGCGCTCCTCCACCTGCGGCGCTCCGGCGATCGTTGGGTTCCGAGCGCCGCCGCCGATCCCAACGAAAAAGGCCCGCGCCGCGGCGGCCCCTTCAAGGACGCGTTCCGAAACCAAATGATCTTCGTCTATGGCACGCGCGGCGACGCCGCCGAGAACGCCTGGGCCTTCGGCAAGGCGCGCTACGACGCCGAGGTTTTCTGGGTTCGCGGCAACGGCTCGGTCGACGTCGTCGCCGACTCGGCCTTCGATCCCAACCAAGAGCGCGATCGCAGCGTCGTCCTCTACGGCAACGCCGATACCAACTCCGCCTGAAGCCGCTCCTCGGCGAGTCGCCCGTCGCGGCTTCGCGCGGCGCGATCCGCGCCGGATCCCACGAATACAAGAGTGGGGATCTGGGGCTCCTCCTCGTGCGGCCGCGCCCCGGGAGCGCCGCGGCCTGCGTCGCCGCCGTCACCGGGAGCGGGATCGTTGGGATGCGCCTCACCGACCGCCTCCCCTATTTCGTCTCGGGCGTCGGCGTCCCCGATTGGTTGGTGATCGGCGTCGACGAGACGGGGCGCCTCGCTCCGCGCTCCGGCGGATTCTTCGGCAATGATTGGGGTCTCGACTCGGGCGACTCGGCGTACTAGCGCGCCGCGCCCCGCGCCGCGATCCACTCCCGCGCCGCCCGTCCTCCCTCCTCGAGCGTCGCCGGCACCGCGCCGAGCTCGCGAATGCAATGATCGAGGATCCCACGTAAACGGGCTACGCAACGATCCGCGTCCTCGCGCGTGCGCACGAGCTGCGACGCCCCGGGATGAGCTCGCTCGAATGCAAAGAATACGTTCAGGAACGGATGCCCCGCCGCGTGGAGCGAGCGCGCCGCGGCCGTCATCTCGCCGAGGTCGAAGCGCGCCGGATAGAGCCACGCGTAGTCGACGATCCCAAGGAAATCGCGCGAGAGGATCCCACGAATCCGTGTCGCCGCCGGAATTCTGACATAGGCGAGGCGCACCGCGCGCGGCACGTTGCGGGTGAGCGAGACCGACACCGGGATCTCCACGATCGGCAGATCCCCGGAACGCACAGATCCTCTCGGCTCGGATAGTAGGGAACCTCGGGGGCCCCGCGGAAATCGGGGCCGCCGTCGGCCGCGTGGCTCGCGAGCGGCGTCACCGACGTGTCGGTCGTGTAGCCGTACTGCGGCAGGACCGCACAGGTCGCCGCGTCGAGGCCGTAGCGCCCTGCGCGGGAAGCTCACGGGCGCCTTCCCAACTAAATCGGCGACCGCCGTGGTGAGCGTCGCGAGCTTCTTCGCGAAGCGCTCCGGGCCGAGGCGGCTCATATAGTAGGGAATCGTCCGCTCGTCGGCGTCGACCCCGGGAATCCCAAGATACGGCGGCGTGTTCCAAGGGTGGAGGTGGGCGCCGATCTCGCAGCGCCCCGCGCGCGCGAGCTCCCCAAGGATCCTCGACGGCACGCTCTGCGTCACCATCGGGTGCGTGCAAAGATAAGTGGGCTTCACACCGAGCGCGTCGCACATCTCCTGGAGCCTCGGGAGCGCCTCGGCGTTCGCCGTCGTGATCGGATCGGTGATCTTCCAGTCGGGCATGTCCTCCTCGACGTCGATCGTGAGGAGGAGGCGCGGGGAGCGGTCATCGGATTCGGATTTCGTTGGCATCCGGCGGCGCGCTGCCGCCGGCGCCCGTCATTTCTTGCCTTTCAAGTATCCGATGGCGCTGAGCGCGGCCTCGATCTCCGGCGAGATCGGCCCCGGCTTGATCTTGCGGAATCCCGGCTCTTCGAGGAACGCGGAATGCTTGGTGAGTCGGTCCTGGAGCGCATGCCAACGATCCTCGATGAGGAGCTTCTTCGCGGGATCCTTCATCAGGTTCGTCCTCTCGCCCGGATCCGAGGCGAGGTCGTAGAGCTCGAAGGTCCCATACTTGGGATCCTCGGGAGGCCTGTAGGCGTTGCGTTCGTTGAGGATGAATTTCCAATCGCCGTCGCGCACCCCCACATCACGAAGCTGCGGAGGTCGGTGTCGTCCTCGCCGAACTCGTTCTCCATGTAGAAGTCGCCCGCGTTCTTCCACGCCGCGTCCGCCATCGACTCCGCGAACGAGGTGCCGTCGCCGAACTTGGCGCCGCCGATCCCAACGATATCGAGGATCGTGGCCGCGAGGTCCACGATCGCGACCGGGCTCTTCACCACCTTTCCCTTCTCGATCCCCGGCCCTGCCGCGATGAGCGGCACGTGGACGACCTCCTGATACAAAGAAAAGCCGTGGCCGAGGGTGCCGTGCTCGAAGAATTCCTCGCCATGGTCGGAGGTGACGACGATCACCGTGTCGTCGAGCCGCTTCAGGCGCTTCAGGAGATTCGAGAGCTCCAGAAGATTGTCATCGGTGTAGCGGATCTCGCCGTCGTAGAGGTCGGTGCCGACGAGGCGCTTTCGATCGTTGTGGAGGACGAAGCCGTGGTCGCGCGCGAACTGCTCGGCGTACTCGCGCGGCGGCGCGTATGGCTCGTGCGGATCGATGTAGTGAAGGTAAAGAAAAACTTCCGGTCGTTGTTCCGCTCGAGCCAGGAGAACGCGTGGGTGTTGATCTGCCGCACGTCGTTCTCGTACTTCCATCGAATTGGTATCGCGTGATCTCGGTCAAAATGTTGCCGATCACGGCGTTGCGAAAGGTGGAGAGCGTGACGGTGTCCTCGACCGGCGAGTCGAAGAACTCCTGGAAGCCGCGGTCGAACTTGAAGATTTTCTTTACATTGGGATTGCTGACGAAGGCTGCGGTCACGTAGCCCGCGTCGTGGAAGGCCTCCGCGAGAGTCTTGCAGCCGGGGGCGTGTGCAGCTCGCTTCCGTGGTAAAGGGCGCCGTGCCGCGACGGATAGAGCCCCGTGAGGATCGTGCCCGTCGAAGGCTTTGTCCACGCCGCGGGGCGACCGCGTCCTCGTAGCGCGTCCCCGACGCCGCGAGCGAATCGAGGAAGGGCGACGTGGGTCGTTGGTATCCGTAGGAGCCGAGGTGGTCGGCGCGCAGCGTGTCGACCGTGATGAGGATCACGTTGGGCCCCGCCGGCGCGCCGGGCGATGCCAACTTCGCGTAGCTGACCGCGGGCGGTAGCGCGCTGAAGCTCGCCGTGAATCCGAAGACTGCGATGCACACGCCGAGCGCCACGATACTTGGCAATCCGATCCAGCTCGGCACGGGCGGGCGCCCCTTCAGGAGCGCGCGCGCCGAGGCGAAGAGCGCGGCGAAGCCGCGCGACGCGACCGCCGCCACGGGGAGCGCCGCGACGAATCCCAACGATACCAGCGCGAGGCGCGGTGGCGATTTCCAGCCGCCCCCGTGCCCTTCACCAACAATAGGCCGAGCCACGCGGTGCCGGCGCAGGCGAGCACGCTCGCGACCGCCACAGCGTCGGGGGCGCGCCGCGCCGACCAGGGGAGCGCCCGCACGATCGAGTCGAACGCGAGGAATCCCAAGAATAGGGCGCCGAAGCCGGCGGCGTTCAAAAGCAACAATTCGCGCGGCGCGAGGAAAGGTAGGAACTCCGATCCGAGCCAGGTCCCGAAGTAGACCCACGCCGCGAAGCCCGCCGCCGCGACCACGAATCCGGCGATCAGCTCCTGCGACGGGTCGATCTCCGCCTTCGGCCGCAGGCGCGCGCGCGACGCCGACGAACCTGCCGAGGATTGCCGCGCCCAGCGCGAGGGCGGCGAATCCCAATCCTTCGAGCGCTCCACGCTGCGCCACCGCGAGCGCCCGCTCCGAGAGCGGCGAGGGATCCCCGATTGGAACTCGCGGACGAACTCGTGGGTCAGGACGAAGCGCGTCGCGCAGCCGACACCCCACCAAAACCCCGCGATGGCGAAGATTTGGACGATGCGAACGAGTGTGGTGGCGGCGCGGGTCACAGCGGAGTGGGGATCGTCACGGGGTAGCTCGTCACGTCCGAATCGTCATTTTTGTTGGGTTCTCTCGAGGAGCCGGTCCGCGGGGAGTCCCGAGCTCCGGAGCCCCTGCGGCAGGAGGCCGCGAAGCTGCGCCGAGACGAACGTCGTGCAGATTGGCCCTACGCCGACCCTGTGGAATCGCCCCAGCGAGTCGAACTGTAGCGCCGCGAGACCCTTGCGGGACACCGATTTGTTGACATGCGCGTAGCCGAGGAGCTCCCGTTTCCCTCGCGCGCGAGGCTGGCCAGGACGAAGCGCATCCCCAGCTCGTAGAGCTTTCGGCCCCGGTGCCGCGGGCTCGTGAACGCTTTGTAAATGAATGATTGGTGGGGATGGAGCCGGCGCTTCACGTGTCCCGGAATGTTGATGTTGCGCGGATTCATCCACATCGAGAAGACGATCAGCGGCTCGCCGTCCGCGCCGCGCTCCGCGGGCGGCGTCGCGACGACGGTCGCGATGACACATTTGTGCTCCATCGCGAGGCGCGCCGCCCCCTCGCGCCGCTCGCGCTCGTCGAGCTGGGTGTGATATTCTTGGCATCGCGCCACGTCGGACTGCGCGGCCCAGGAAAAGTGGTATCCGTCGGGGTCGCGGAACTCGCGGTCGCCCTCGGTCACGGGGCGGCGGAAGACATCGAAGGTGTCGAAGACGAACGCGCGGCGGACGCGGCCGAGCGCGCGGCGGATCGGAAGCCACAGGGCGGTGGCGCCGCCAGCTGTAGCATCGCCCGCGGCGGCGCCGCCATTCGTTGCATCACTAGCCGCGGTATCACGAGGCGACGTCGCGGCCGCCTCGCCGCCCAGGTCCCGTCCCCTCCCCGCCACGGGACCTCAGTTCCCGAGATAGATCTGGGCCGTTCCGCCGACCGTGGCGAAGCCGTTGGGCGCCGAGGGGTCGAACGAAACCCAAGCAAAATCGAGGAACTGCCCGAAGAGCAGCGACGGATCGTTGGGAAGCACGAGCGACATGAAGGGCGAGCCCTTCCCGCTCCCGTCGAGGATGCCATAGAAGTCGGGCATCACCTGCGGGCTGTTCACGAATTGCCACACATCGTCGGGATTGTTGGGAATCACCCGCGTATCGGTGGGATCGCCGAAGGTGTTGAGCGGGAAGCCCGGCGTCTTTCCGGAGAGCGACGCCACCACCAGATAGACGCGGTTCGCGTCGGGGATGCTGTTCACTTGGATCGGCGTCGCGCCACCGAGCTGGACCGAGCCCGACACCTTGAGATCGGCGCCCGAGCCGAGGTTGGGCTGGACGGGTGCGGGGGCCGGCGGGGAGATCCGGGGATCCCCACCTCATAGATGGCGACGTCGTCGAGGACGTAGAGGCTCGTCCCCTGCGGGCCGGCGACGCCGACGGTGCCCGGCGCCACCGCGAGGCCGACCGGATTCATGTAGTTGCCGGCCAGCGTGGTGACCGCGCCGGTGGCGCGGCTCACTTGCATCACGCGGCCGGTCGCCGCGCATGCCACATAAAAATCACCCTCGGAGTTGAAGGCGATCGCGCCGTCGAAGGCGCCGACGGGCAATGTAAAGTATCCGGCGCCGCGGTAGTGGCCGGCCGTGGCGGGGGAGGCGAACGTGTCGACGCGCAGGACCTCGCCGCCGCCGTCGCCCGGGCTGCCCCTCGGGGATGAACCAGTCGCCGGTGAGCGGATCGGCCGCGGCGCGGTAGCCGCGATGGGTGATCGCCAACAATGTCAGCTGCCCCGACTCGATCCGGTACCACTTGGCGGCGTTGGCGAGCGCGGCGGGCTGGTCGGCCACCAGCAGGCGCCCCTGCGCGTCGACCGCGAGGAGCGCACGTCGGATAGTTGGTTTCCGGAGTTGGCGTACACGACCACGGCCGCGTAGCCATTGGTGGGATCCACGTCGAAGACCTTCCCCGCGCGATTCGCGACGAGGAGGTGACCCGAGCTATTCGTGGTGATGGCGACGAGGTCGCCGGTGAGCCCCTGGGCCGAGCCTCGCCACCTGCTGGCGCACCCCGGTCATCAGCATCCGCTCGATCGTCCCGCCGGCCGTCGACACGAAGAAGCCCGAGCCGCTCGGGTTGCGCGTGATCGCGCGGAGCGTGCCCGTGGAGGGTGGGAAGTAGCCGAGCGAGTGGCCGATCCCGGGCGCGCCCGGGTCGAGGAGCGTGGGCGCGGGCGCCGCCACGTTCGGGATTTCCCACAAATAGAAGTACTCCGCGACGTAGAGGCTCCAGCCCGTCACGCTGCCGCTGCCGGCCGTCGACTTGGCGATTACGACGCCCGCCGGATGGTTGAGGTAGCCCGCGGCGATCCTGACCAACTTTCCGCTCGCACGGTTGAAACGATAGATGGAGAAGTCGTCTTCCGAGCACGTGTAGATGTTGCCTTGCACGTCCTCGCACATGTCGCCGTCGGCCCAGACGCCGGCGTTCGAATAGTTGACACCTTCGAATCCCGGATCGGGTCGAAAGTATTGTTGGCATTGTTGAAGAGGTCGACGCGCCCGTTGAATCCGATGTTGATCCACTCGGAGAAGGCGAGGCGCCCCGTGGAACGGATCGGCCATCAGGCCGCGCGTCTCGACGGTGGAAGTGAGGTTCGTGAGGACCCCGTCCTGAACTTTTTGTGATGTAACCGGTCGCCCAGTTGGTGCGGTTCGCGATCCAGAACGCGCCGTTCCGATCGCGGGTCATGTCCTCGGCGATCGCCACCGAATCGTTGGGATCGGCGAAGAGGGTCGTGACCGATAGTGGGGATTCGACGATCTTGTGGATATAGCCGTCGACCGTCCCCGCGTAGATCGCGTTCTGGCCGGTGCTGTCCTGCCCGACGCTCAGGCCCATGACGCGCGACTGGATCCCGGTCGTATCGTTGGCGATCGTCGTGACCTGGAAGGTCGAGAGGTTCACCCGCTTCACGGCGGGGTTCAAACCCCAAGCATCGCCGCCGATGAGGAGGCTGCCGCTCGTGACGTCGCGCGACATCTCGAAGACATTCATCCCGAAGTTGACGCTGACGGGATTCCCGCGGCTTTGGACCGTGCCGAGCGAGGGTCCGGAGAGCGACGCGGGCCCGTGGGCTTCGGTGATCTCGAGAATCGTGGTCGGGCCCGTCCCCTGCGCCACATACGCGCTGAATCCCGTCGAGCTCGGCATGTCGCCGCTCGAGGCCGCGATCGTGATCGCGTGGAGGTTGCCGAGGCCGTTCACCACCACCGAGGTCGTGCCGCTCGTGTGGTCATAGCGATAGAGCGTGCCGAGGGCGACGATCAGAATGTTGCCATTGGACTCGACGGCCATGTCTCCGTCGTTGTTCGCCGAGGTGAATCCGAAGTGGGTCGTCGAGTCGAGCGCCGAGGTCGGGTGGGAATCATCGTTGGCATCGACCAAACGCAGGACTCCGCCGTTCGCCTGGTCGGCGATGTAAAGATTCCCCGAGACCGGGTCCTGCGCAATCGCGCATGGCTGGTGTTTGACCAGGTAGTACGCCCAATTCTGGCCGTCCGAGCTGATCCAGTTGATCGCCTTGAATCCGCTCGAGGGCGACTGGCTCACCGTCACGTAGTTCCCCGCGCCGTCCACCAGGAGATCGGTGGGATCGGAGATCATGTAGAGGTCGGAGTAGACCTTGATTCCGGGGGCCTGGCCCAAGGGCAAGCGATAGATGTCGCCGACTGCATCGATGACCGAGATGTCACCGTTCTGGAGTTGGCGAATGCCGCGGAGCGCGTTGGTGAAGGGGCCCGTGGTCCCGTCGGCGATGATCGCGACCTGCTTCTGGAGGTTGATCTTTCCGACCTCGCGCTGCTCGGTGCAATACAACAATTGCCCGTGATGCCGGTCGTGAGGTCGTGGACGCGCGATGGCATCGTTGCGAACGTGCCGACCTGTTGCGAGTACCCGCGCGCGGCCATCGCTGGGAACGCCAAACCCAGGAATATCGGGGCAAGCCACGCCAAGGATCGAGTGCGTCGAAACTTGCGATTGCAACAGGTGGAATTCACGGGGAGTCGACGCGGGAGGTGACAATCAAGGAGGGTCTCAAGGATGCATTGCGGAGCGGATTTCGGCTAGCGATCAATCGCGCGGGGAAAGGCTTTCCGAATCGGAGCCGGGTGCCCCCGGATCCCCGGGCTTCGGACGGACCCGGTCGAGGGCATTTCGCAGTCCGAAGGCGACGCGCGCGCGGACGCGCGGCAAGGCGAACGCGAGAGTCCTGCAGACCTCGACTTGCCCGCCCCATTCGGTCTTGTGTTGGGAGGGTCCGGCCATGAAGTCGTAGCGGCGCACCCTTCCTCGATCAGCCGGGTGACCATCCAGCCGCGCAGGGCGGTGGCGACCCGTTGCTTCTCGAACTCGGTGTCGAAGCCCTCTTGGAGCTGGTAGTAGGTGCCTCGGACGACGATCCCGATTTGGTAGGCGACCGGCTTCCCGCCGATCTCGGCCCGCGCGAACCGGAGCTGCTTCGAGGCGAGGAAGGCCTCGGTAAGGAGCCCATAGAAATCGCGCCGCTTCGGCTCGACGAAGCAGCCCGGCTTTCCGATCGCATTCCAACGCATCGCGTGGAGAGCGAAGAGCCCTTCCAGGTGGCGCGCCATCGACGCCGGGTCGTCACACCAAGAAAACGCGACCTTGGACTCCTCGGCGAGGCGGAAGGATTGGCGAACTTTCGAGCGGACCCGCGGCTTCAGTTGCTTCAGGTAGTCCTCGAAGCTCGCCGGGAGCTCCATCGCGAGGCAGGGGACCTCGATCTCGCGGACCGGGAGCGAGCGGCGGGCGAGCTCGGCGCGCAGCGCCGCGAGCGTCGGCGTGCGGGGGTGAGGCAAACAAAAACCGCAGAGTCGATGCCGCGCTCCCCCGACAACAGATCGATCGCCGCGGCCGCCACTGTTTCCGCCGGGATTGTGCGGTGCGGGAAATCAAATAATCGGAGTCGAAGCTGCCGTCGACGAGATGGATCGCGCGGCGCAACCGCCCGACTCCGCGGCTCGGCTCGCGGCGGAAAGGTAGGATCGCGACCGGCTCCTGTCTCTCGTTCTCCAAAACCCAACCAAACGCGGCGTCGTCCGGAACCCAAATCTTGGCATAGGCCCACGCCCACTCGGGACCGTTGCAGAGCGGATCGACGGCGGACTCGGCGGCGACCGCGCGCCACGCGGGGAGGATCGAGCGGAGCCCGTCCAACCCGCGCCAAGGAACGGCCGCCAGCCGCTCCCCACTGGGAGAAGTCCACACGATTCCCCTCCGCGCCGTTTTGTTGGGATCGACCCGCTGCGTCGCCGCGGGCTTGGACACTACGGATAGAGCCCGCGGAGCTGGACGTACTTCGCCGTCCGGTCGACTCCGAGCATGTAGGCGGCGATGCGCGTCGGGACGCGGTACTTTTCTTGGTATCCGACGACGTCTTGGAACGCGGCCACCATCATTCGCTCGAGCGTTCGGTTCACGCGGTCCTCGTCCCAGAAGTAGCCTTCGCGGTCTTGGACCCACTCGAAGTAGGAGACCGTGACGCCGCCGGCGTTGGCAAGAATGTCGGGGAGGACGGTGACGCCGTTGCGCTCGAGGATCTCATCGGCGTTCGCCGCCGTGGGGCCGTTCGCCCCTCGACGATGAGCCGTGCCTTGATATTGCTGGCATTGGCGGCGGTGATCTGATCTTCCTTCGCGGCGGGGACGAGCACGTCGCAGGGGAGCTCCAATAGTTGGGGATTGGAGACGGCGTCGCCGAGGCGGCACCCTCGAGCGATTTCTTGGTGGCGAGGTGCTTCATCACCGCGGGGACGTCGAGCCCCTTGCCGTTGTAGATGCCGCCGTGGACGTCGGAGATGCCGACGACCTTGTAGCCGAGCTCGTGGAAGCGCTCGGCCGCGACGCCCCCACATTTCCCGAGCCCTGGATCACCACGTTGGTTTTCTTGGGATCGGAGATCTTCCACTTCGCGAGCGCGGCGCGGGTGACGAACTCGACGCCGAAGCCGGTCGCCGTGCGGCGACCGAGCGAGCCGCCGAGGCCGACGGGCTTGCCCGTCACCACACCCGTCACGATCCGCCCCCGCTGCATGGAGTAGGTGTCCATGACCCACGCCATCGTCTGTTCGTTGGTGTTCATGTCGGGGGCGGGGACGTCGCGATCGGGGCCGATGATGTCGGCGATCGCCCACACGTAGCGGCGGGTCATCTTCTCGATCTCCCCTGCGACATCTCGGCGGGATTGCAGCGAATCCCACCTTTCGCGCCGCCGAACGGAACGTTGACGACCGCGCACTTCCAAGTCATCCACGCCGCGAGCGCTTTCACCTCCTCGAGGGTCACGTCGGGCGCGTAGCGAATCCCACCTTTGTAGGGGCCGCGCGCAATGTTGTGTTGCACGCGGTAGCCGGTGAAGACCTCCACGTTGCCGTCGTCCATCGTGACCGGCACCGAGACGATCAGCTCACGGTCGGGGACGCGCAGGACCCGGTAAACGTTGGGATTCAGCTCGAGCTTCTTCGCCGCGAGATCGAATCGGGCGAGCATCGACTCGAACGGGTTCTCCTTCGCGGCCTGCGGCGTGTCGAGGGAAACTCCTGATCGTGGAGCGCGCTCGCCGCGGGGGCGGCATTGGTTTGCGGAGCGGACTTGGAACCTTTCGGGGAGGACTTCGTTCGGATGACGGCCATGCGCGCGATCGGGGATTCTTGGGATTTCGGGGAGGCGAAGAGCCTATCCCCTGCCGGCGAGACCGTCCATCGGCGGGCGGGGTGGAGCGGCGCGCGAGGCGGGAATCCCACTCGCGCGAAGCGCATCGCTCCGTACCATGTCGCCCCCAACCTCCCGGAGTAATCACGATGTCGAAACTTCTTTTCGCGGGTCTTGCGGCGGTCCTCTCGATCGGCGCATTCGCCGCTGCCGCATTCCAGGAACCCAAGAAGGACTCGAAGCAAACGGAGTCGAAGCCCGCCAAGGTCCAGACTCCTTTCTTTGGGAACGAGAAGTGCCCGATCTCGGGCGAGGCGATCGATCGCAAGCACTCCGCCGAGCTCGACGGCCAGCTCGTCTACTTTTGTTGTGGCAAGTGCCTCGCGAAGGCCAAGGACGATGCCAAGAAAGTGGCCGCCAAGGCCTATCCCGCCGACCGCGTCGTCGACCTCAAGAATGACGTCTGCCCGGTGATGGGCGAGAAGATCGACGATCCCGAAGCAAACGATCGTCGTGATGGGGCGCAAGATCCACCTCTGCTGCGACGACTGCTCGGAGGATGTCAAGAAAGCGCCGATCGCCTACCTCGCGCTCGCCACCAATCCCAAACTAACCAACGTCGGAAACACGAAGTGCCCGATCTCCGGCAAGGACGTGTCGGCGACCGACGTGGTCATCTACAAGGACAAGGTCGTGCGCCTCTGCTGCGGGAAGTGCCCGGAAGCGTTCGAGAAGGACCCGGACAAGAGTCTCGCCGAGGCCGAGAAGTCGGCGAGGAAGCCGGAAAAGAAGCATTGATGTAGAAGCATTGATGCAGAAACACTGATGGGCTCGGGGCGTCCGCGCTCCGTTTTCTGCCGGCGTTTTTGGTGGCGCGCCCCGAAGTGGCGCGCCCTCTTTTTAGTGGAACGCGTCGAATTGCAACGCGCCCCAAACGGCGCGGGTTGCCTTTCCTTTACATTCGAAGATGAGGGTCACCGACTTGCCGCTGTACTCCGATAGGTCGACCTCGATCTTCCAGATCGGAGACCACTTATCCTTGTTCGAGGCCGTGCGGCTTTCGTGGAGGACGACCTTCGGCGCGCCGGCGCCTTCTTGAACCGACAGGTCGAAATCCACGGGGCCGACCTGGACCGGATCCTGGGATCGAGCTCCATCTGCTCCTTCGAGAAATCCTTCCGGGTGAAGAAAAGGAGCTCGAGTTGGAGCGATGCGCCGACGGGAATCGGCACTCCTGCACCACGACTCGGTGGGGGCCGGAAGGGAGATCAACTGCTCCCCACCCATCTTCCCCGCCTCTTCGACGGAGACCGGGGCCATCGGATCGCCGGCTTCGAACGTCCCTTTCGACAGATAAGGGATGAGCGAGGTCGGCGGAGCGACGAAAGCCTGCGGCGATTCGGTGGGCATGCCGTCGAGCCCGAGGTCGAGGAGCGCTTCCCCAACGATCTTCGCTAGGATCGAGTGGCCGAGCCCAGAAGGGTGGATGTGATCGCAGAATAGTTTGGAATCGTATTCCTCGGGGAGGGTGAGGACCGTGCGCGCATCGACGCACTTGTCGGCCTCCTTCGATCCCACTTCCCCAACGATCTGCGCATAGATATTCCCCTCGACGAACTTCGCGCGCGTCGCGGCGGGGCCGGCGGAACGATGAAGATCACCTTTGCGCCCAACGCCTTCGACTCGCGCGCGATCGCGGTGAGCACCTCGCGGAACTTTTGTTGGGAAAGGCGCGGGCCGTCGGGGCGCTGCGCCGCGTCCGACCAGAGCTTCCGGTATTTTTGGGCTTTTCCATCGGAGCTCGCCGCGGAGGCCGTGTGCTTCATCGATTGGGCGAGGAGCTCGTAGACGCGCAGCCGCTTCACGCTCAGCCCCGTGCGCGCGGCTTTCGCCGCCTCGATCACCTCGTGGGCCGTCGCGTCGTCGTATTGGATCGCGGGGGTGTAGTCATTCCAGGCGCCCGGATAGACGACCACTACGTCGGGGGCGTAGTCCTTCGCCCGCGTCCGCAGCATTTGTAGCATTTGGAAGGCGCTGTAGCCGGGGATCGCGGCGTTGATGACTTCCCAGCGTTTCCCGGCGGAATACGAGAGCCAGCGGCCGAGCCGGTGGGGATAGTTGTCATAGCGGTCGGCCCCCATCCCGAAGGTGTTGGAGTCGCCGAGGAAGACGACGCGCCGGACCCCTTCCGGCTTTTTGTTGGTGAACTCCGGGCCGCGGAGCCCGTGGGCGTTCACGATCTCGGTCGGGTGGATGTCGGGAATCTCCGAATGTGGGGATGCTCCAGAAGAGATCCTCGTCCCACTGCGTGGGGAACCGGCCGTTCGGATCGTTGCCGACGAACTCGACAGGGGTCTCCTTCGCTTTGGTTGCCGCCGGGAGGAAGGCTCGCGCCGCCACCTCCGCTAAGCCGAGCAATCCCACATTTGTGGCGATTGCCAACACAACCTTGCCCCGCCCAGTGAGATTCATGCGCGCGCCGTTTCGGTGGTGGATCTTCGCGGGTGGATGCGAGCCCAGCTAGAAAATGGGGTACACGAAACTCGGCTGCGATTCACTCACCCAGGCGGCCAGCGCAAGCCCACCAATGATGAGCACGAAGGGCAGAAGCCACCATTCGGGCTCTGTCCTGAGGAAATGCCAATAAAGGCGGAGGAAACGGGTCATCGCCTCGGGGGTGCCGGCTTGCCGAACCGGTCCGTGGGATCAACCGGAAACCAAGTTGAACGGGTGCACCAGAAGTAGACGAGTCCATGTTCCGTAAAGCAAACCCCTAGGCCGCGGGAGTTTCGGAAGCTTCTGAAGATAAGGGGGTCCGGGGAGGGTGCGTCGCGCCCGGATCGGCGAGGTTTCGCCACGAATTCCTGGCTCCGCAAGAAAATCGTGACCGTATCGACCGCGGTTGCTAGACCCGTTCCCCCGGGGTATGTCGGTCCGATGAGGATCCGGCGTACACTGAGTGTTTGGGCCGCGCTCAGCCTGCCAGCATTTGCCTCCAATGAGTTTCCACAGTCATATTTCCACCCGTCGAATCGGGAGGTCCCTATTCATGCGTTTCTCCTTCACAAAGCTCGCGGCCCCTTTGCTTCTCGCGAGCGCGGCCTCGGCCCAGGTCAATCCCAATGCGATTGGCATCTGGCGATCCGACAATCCCATGTTCGCCTACTACGTGATCCCCGGAATCCCGGCGGGCCAAACGGGGAACTCCGTTTGGGCCTGTCTTCCGCCGGACATGATCACTTACTTCCGACCGCAGGCCGCGGGCGGGCTTCGTGAGCTCGATTTCTGGGGAGTCGAGCTGAAGGTCGTGACGCCGCCGAACACCACCGCGTCTGCCAAGATTCACCAGATCCCCGGTTGGGAGATCCGCCGGGCGGTCCAAGCCAACAGCCCCAACGAGGGCGCGCTGATTCCGTTCGTCGATCCGCAGAATCCCAACAATGGGCTCTTCGCAAAGTTGACATCGGGCGGCGGCATCAGCGTCGCGGCCAACACGGCGGCCTACAACCTCTACACCGTGAAGAACATGCTCGCGGCCTCGGTGCCTGTCCCCGCCGGCAGCGCCGCAGGCGATGGGCTCGCCTGGATGATGGTCGACTACTGCAAGCAGTACGGTTCGCCCGCGACCGCGCAGATGACGCAGACATCCTTGATGATGTCCTGCACGCAGAGCGAGACGCACGGCGTCAACTCGCCCGGCTACTCGGGGCAGACGATTTCGGGCGGCATGCCCACCCCCGGCTCGAACCTGATCGAGTTTTGTGTGACGTTCTTCTTCGAGCAATCGATGATCGCGCCCACCAAGAATGCGAAGCTGCTGCCTCCGGGCGGCACGCTCCCCGCGTCGGTCACGGTGCCGGTCGCGATGGACGACGGCCACGGCGCGCTCACGCCGAGCGGCGGTGAGTGGATCTCCTACACGGCGAATTCCAACAAGAGCCTGAAGCCGGGCAACAGCACGAATGTTTGGCTCGTGCCCTTCATGCTCTTCGAGGGAGATGTGACTTCGGGACTCGATCCCGCCCCGGAAAACTGGGTTGCCAACGGCGGCGCGGTCCAGAACTCCTTCATCCACCCGATGCCTCTCCAGAAGTGGCTCGATGACACGGTCACGCTCTTCGGCATCATTCCGCCGCCGAACTTCAGCCAGACGCTCAACCCCGGCAATTCCACACTTGGGCTTTGGCTCGGGGTCGATCTTCCCAACTTCATCAACATCAACGTTCTCTTGAACGGATTCACGCTCGCCGATGCGTCGGCGCCCGCGTTCGCCGGTCCCGAGACGAAGATGTATGACAAGCCCACCAATCCGACCGGCGTCATGGTTCGCAACTTTGCCGCCTGGAACACAACTCTCCAGGGCGAGATGCGCACGCTGCAGACGGCCCAGACCGGCTACACGCCGATCCTTCCGTTGTCGGCCGGAGGCGATCTCGGGATCGGACAGCATCCCGGCCTTCCGCAACTCGCCGGGTTGGCTTTCCAAATGACCTGTTGGGTTCTCGACAAGCAATCGCCGTCGAGCCCGATCGGCTACAACATCATCGACATGACGAATGTCATCCGAGTCACGCTGTAAGCGGATTCGAGTCAACCGGGCCGCAAGGCCCAAGGGCCCTCGCGGAGCCAGTGCTTCGCGGGGGCCCGACTCATTTGTGGGGTTCGCCTCGCGGCGGTGGTAGGTTCGCGCGCGGATGAAACTCGAAGCCGCGCGCCTCTACATCCGTGCGCCGAACTGGGTCGGCGACTTGGTGATGGCGACGCCGATCCTCCGCGCGATCCGCGAGGCGTACCCGGCTTCCCACATAACGGTCGGCGTGCGCCCGGGACACGACGCGGTCCTGCGCGGCGATCGATCCTTCGACTCGCTCCACTTCCATCCGCGGAAACTTGGCTTCGGCGGCCTGCGGCGGCTCGCGGCCGAGCTCGCGCGCGAGCGCTTCGACGCGGCGTTCCTCCTCCCCAACTCCTTCGAGACTGCGCTCGCCGCGGCGCTCGCCAAGATTCCGCGGCGCTTCGGCTATGCCGCCTCCGGGCGATCGCTCCTCCTGACCGATCGCTTGGCGCCGGCGATGGCGGGCTTCCGGCGGATCCCGACGCCGATGCCCAACTATTGGGCGGAGCTCCTGCGCCTCGCCGGAATCGAGGCGCGCGACTTGCGGCCGCGCCTGTTCGTCGACGACGAGACGGCGGCGTCGGTCGATCGTTGGCTTTCGGAGCGGGGCATCGCACCCGGCGATCGCTTCGCCGTCGTGGCGCCGGGGGCCTCCTTTGGCGCGAGCAAATTGTGGCGAGCCGATCGATTCGCCGAGGTGATCGACGACCTCGCGCGCCGCGAAGGTCTCAAGTCGCTCGTCCAGTTCGGCCCCGGAGAGGAGGCGATTGCCAACGATATCGTGCGCCGCTCACAGACCGGGGCCCTCCTCGCCGACGCCCCGCCCCTCGATCTCCATCGCCTGAAGGCCGCGATTCGCCGCTGCGCATTGTTGGTATGCACCGACAGCGGAGTCCGCCACTATGGAGTGGCCTTCGAGAAGCCGGTGGTGTGCGTGATGGGCCCCAACGATCCGCGCTACACCGCCGCCAACCTCGAGCGCACGATCGTCGTGCGCGAGGACGTCGAGTGCGGCCCATGCCAACTCAAGGTCTGCCCCCTCGATCATCGCTGCATGGAGCGGATCCCGGCCGAGCGGGTCGTCGGCGCGGCGCTGGAATTGTTGCGTTCGCCGCGCGCGGGCCCTACTGCGACGTCGGAGAGCGCGGCCTAGTGGTCGGAAGCGCGGGCTCCGACTCGGGGGCCGGTCCAGCGGATCGCAGTGCCGCGGGCGATTGGGTCGCGTTGTATTCCAACATTTGGGCGCCCCGGGACGGCCGGCCCGAAACCGAAGTCGGCGTCGGTGTTGCTCGTCCCTGGATAGGTGGGAGCCGCCGCGCGCGTCCCCTCCGCTTCGATGATCAGCGCATCGGCTCCGAGCTCCGCGGCCGCGTAGCGGAGCTTCGAGACCGCGGCCGCCGGGCTGTCGTAATTCATGCTCGATGTTGCGAGCCGCGCGACCTCGACGAAGGGCCGCGTCGGCATCGAGTGGAGCACATCGACGAGACGCGGATCGCGCGCCGGCGCCGTGGTCGCCGAGAGCGTCTCGATCTCGACCGGATACATCGAGGCGCACGCCGCGAGGAATAAAGTTGGGATCGGGATCCATCGACGCAACCCGCACCCGCGCGCGAATCGCGCGAACACGTGTCGGATCGATCGCTTCGCTGGATCTTCCATCGTTAGGTTTTTCGACCGGGGTTTTTCTTGGGGTTTGTCGGGGCGGGTCTCGGGCGGGTCGCCGTGGAGGACATCGCGGGCCGTCGACGGAGCCGTGCTCGGGGCGCTCGCGCTCTTCGCATTCTCACCCCGATGAATGTCGTCGAGCCGTATCGCGGTCCCGCGCACGGCGATCCAACTCGGGCGATTCAGGAAGACCGAGAAGCCCGCCTTCGCGGCGTCGATGAGCGTATCCTCGGGGGTCTCCGGAGTCGTCCGCGGGTCGGAGGAAACTTGGCCGGAGCCGACGTCGAAGACCGAGTGAACGTCACAAATCGCGTCGGCCCCAAGACTCGCGGCGCGCTGGCGAAGCCGCTCGACGAGCACCTCGTAGGTCGAGCCGTCGGGGACCACCTCAAGCTCGGCGATCGCCGTGTGCGAACGCACCTCCTTTCCGCGCACGAGCTCGACGGTCTCGGGGCGCACCGCTTGGAGACCGACGGGTCCCACATACCGGACCGTGATCGGCGCGACGGCCGGCCCCGAGCAACCGCCGAGGAGCGCGGCGACGAGCAGCATCGACGCGCCCGCGACGCGAATCCCAAGGATCGGACCGCCCCCATTCCCACATCGATGCGCGCCCACTCAGCATTCCGCCCCTTTTCCAGTGGAGCATCCCATCGAACACCAACGCGCCAAGGACGCCGGCGCTGCCCGCGTGAGGCGCTCCGATCGGCGCGGGGTGACGCCGCGCCGGAAATGGCTGCGTTGGGATGCATCGATCGGGTGCCTCGAGCCCAATCCTACGGATCGCGAATCGACCCGCGAGCGAAGAACGATGACCCACACGGTGCGCGCCAACATGGCCGGGACGCTGCTCGAAATCTTGGTGAAGCCCGGAGATCCGATCGCCGAGGGGCAGGACGTCGTCACGATCGAGTCCATGAAAATGCACCTCTCGATCCCGGCTGAGCGCGGCGGAAAAGTGGTGAAGGTCCGCGTGAAGGTCGGCGACTTCGTCAACGAAAACGATCCGCTCCTCGATCTCGAGACGAGCTGACGATGCCGGCTCCCGAAAGCCAACAATTGGTCGGCCTCGAGCGCGCGGGGCGAATGGCGCGCCTCACGATCCGCCGCCCCGACGTCTCGAACTGCCTGTCGTTCGATACCCTCACCCAGTTCCGCGCCCACGTGGCCGCGCTCACCAAGGACAAGGATTGTTGGGTTGTCATCGTGACGGGGAGGGGAGAAGGCGTTCTGCGCGGGGCCGACCTGAAGGAGCGCGCCACGATGCCGCTCGAGCGGGTCCCGCTCTTCGTCCAATCGATCCGCGCGCTCATGGACGAGGTGGCCGATCTCCCGATGCCAACGATCGCCGCGGTGAATGGCTTCGCATTCGGCGGCGGGATGGAGCTCATGCTCGCGTGCGATCTGCGGGTCGCGAGCGCTTCGGCCACGATGGGGCTCACCGAGGTGACGCTCGCCATCATTCCCGGCGCCGGCGGAACCCAACGATTGCCGAGGCTCATCGGCCGCGCGAAAGCCAAGGAACTGATTCTCACCGGCAAGCGGATCACAGCATCCGAGGCCGCGGCGATCGGCCTCGCGAACGAGGTGGTCGAAGGGGCGCGCCTCGCCGCGCGCGCCGACGAGCTCGCCGCCGCGATCGCAATGAACGGCCCGCTCGCGGTCCGCGCCGCCAAGCGCGCCGTGGACGTCGGCTGCGAGATGGCGCTCCCCGACGGGCTCCGCCACGAATCCCAATGCTACGAATCAATCCTCCCCACCAAGGACCGGGTCGAGGCGCTCGCGGCCTTCCGCGAGAAGCGCAGACCCAACTTTCGCGGCGAATGAGGCCGCGGCAGGCATTGTCCATTGCACATTCCATTGCACTTTCACATCCCACCTTTCGGCCCAGCAACCTGAACCGACATTCCCATCCCAACTATTCCCCAGAGTGAGGTTCGAACCATGGGTATCCTGAAAGAGTTCAAGAGAATTCGCAATGAAGGGCAGCGTCGTCGATCTGGCCATCGGCGTCGTGATCGGCGCGGCCTTCGGGAAGATCGTCACGTCGATGGTCGCGGGACGTCCTGATGCCCGTGGTCGGCCTCGTGGCCGGCCAGATGAACTATGCCGATCTGTACTGTGGTGCTGTCGAAGCCCGGCGGGCGTCGATGTCACTAATATGACGCTCGCGGCGGCAAAGGAAGCCAAGGTCGCGACGCTCAACTACGGCGCGTTCATCACGACGATCATCGACTTCACCATCGTGGCGTTTTGCATCTTTTTGGTGGTGAAGCAGATGAACCGGCTCAAGCCTCCGCGCCCCCGCGCCCCGGCCCCCAAGGATTGCCCGCAGTGCGCGATGTCGATCCCGGCGGCTGCCAAGAAGTGCCCGCACTGCGCGTCGATCCTGTAACGATCTCGCCGCTCGCGGCGCGCCACCATCCCAATCCCAACATTCCTCCAGGAACCACACACATGCTCGCATTGGCCCTCCTGCTCGCAGCAATCCCAATGATCCCCGTGCCCGACGAGGTCGTCTTCAAGAATGGCGAGAAAGTCGTCGGCACGATCACCCAGGTGGTCGACGGCAAGATCACCATCACATCCGACAACCTCGGCACGGTGACTGCGCCGCTCGACAAGGTCTCGACCTTCTCGACCGACCATGACATCGACATCGTGTTCGCCGACGGCACCACGGTGAACCAAAAGTGAAGGCCGGCCCCGACGGCACGATCCTCATCGAGAAGCAGGGGGTCCTCGTGGCCCAGTCGCTCCCGATCGCCGATATCAAGAAAGTCAACGTTCCGCCGGCGCGGTGGACCGGCAGCATCGCGGTCGGATTGAACTTCAGCCGCGGGAACTCGGATACCAACAATGCGAACATCGAGATCAACGCGCAGCGGCGTACCGACAACGACCGCATCACCTTCAAGGCGCTCTACGCGAGCACGCGCACGCGCAACGTGACGACTGGGGAGTGGGAGACCTCCCAAGACATGGGCGGGGAAGCTCCAGTACGACTACTTCTTCACCAAAGATTTTTATGGCTACGGCTTCGCCCTCGCCGAGAAGAACCGGATCGCCTTCCTACAATTGCGTTTCATGGCTGGGGCCGGAGTCGGCGAGCAGATCTTCGACACGGGCGATCTCAGCCTCTCGTTCGAGGAGGGCATCACCTACACCAGCGAAACCTTCACGAACGCGACCCCCACGAACGAATTCCTCGGCGGCAGCCTCGCCTACCACGTGAAGGGCAAGCTCATGGAGGGGCTCACCGCCTTCAGCGACGCCACATATAACCAAAGCCTCGAGAAGCTCCAAGATTCGCTGATCCAGGGGCAGATCGGGATCCGCGCGAGCCTCACCAAAGCCATGTTCGCGGAAGCCAAGTATGAGCTGAGCTACGACAACAGCCCCGCGATCGGCGCCGAGCGGCTCGACGTGCGCTATATCCTGGCCATCGGCTGGAGCTTCTAGGGGTGGCGGCCTCCGACGATCTCCGCAAGCGCGCCGATGGTGTGCGCGCGGGGAATGCCAAGTATCGCGCGAAGCTCGCCGAGCAGAAGAAGCTCTTCTGCCGCGAGCGGATCGCGAAGCTCCTCGATCCCGAGTCGCCCTTCTCCGAGGACGGATTGTTGGTGAACGTCCTCGCCGAGGACCTGCCGGCCGACGGGGTCGTCACCGGCGTCGGGCGGATCCACGGGCGGCCCGTCGCGGTGATGGCCAACGATACGACCGTGAAGGCGGGCTCCTGGGGGGCGCGCACCGTCGAGAAGATCCTGCGCATCCAGGAGACCGCGGAGCGTCTGCGAATCCCAATTTTGTATTTGGTCGACACGCGCCGGCGCGCGGATCACCGACCAGGTGGAGATGTTCCCGGGCGGCGGCACGCGGGGCGAATCTTCAACAATCAGGTGCGCCTCTCGGGGCGCGTGCCGCAGATCTGCCTGCTCTTCGGGCCGTCGGCTGCCGGCGGCGCCTACATCCCCGCTTTCTGCGACATCGTGATCATGGTCGAGGGGAACGCGTCGATGTACCTCGGTTCGCCGCGGATGGCCGAGATGGTGATCGGCGAGAAGGTGACTCTCGAGGAGATGGGGGCGCCCGGATGCACTGCACGGTCTCGGGGTGCGGCGATTGGTTGGTATCCGACGAGCCCGCCGCGATCGCCCGCGCGCGCGAATACTTGGGATACTTCCCGGGAGCTTCGCGGAGCAGCCACCCGCCGCCGCCGCCGCGAAACCCAAGAATCACGACAAGCCGCTCGAGGCCGCGCTTCCGGCCAACATCAACCAGCCCTTCGACATGATGGAGGTGGTCGATCGCCTCATCGACGCCGGCAGCTGGTTCGAGATGAAGCGCCTCTACGCTGGGGAGGTGCTCACGGGGCTCGCGCGCCTCGAAGGGCGCCCGGTCGGAATCGTGGCGAACCAGCCGAAAGTGAAAGGTGGGGTTCTCTTCGTCGAGTCGGCCGACAAGGCCGCCCGTTTCATTTGGCTTTGCGACGCCTTCAACATTCCGATCGTTTTCCTTGCGGACGTCCCCGGCTTCATGATCGGCACGGCGGTCGAGCGGCAGGGATCATCCGCGCCGGCGCGAAGATGATCACGGCGATGGCCGAAGCCACCGTGCCGCGGATCTGTGTCATCGTGCGCAAGGCCTACGGCGCCGGCCTCTACGCGATGTCGGGCCCCGCCTTCTACCCCGACGCGACCCTCGCCTTCCCGTCGGCGCTCGATCGGCGTCATGGGCCCCGAGGCGGCGGTCAACGCGGTCTTTGCCAACAAAATCGCCGAGCAACCCGCCGAGCAGCGCGCGGCGTTCGTCGAGAAGCTCCGCGAGGAATACAGACGGGACATCGACCTCACGAAGCTCGCCTCCGAGAACGTGATCGACGCCGTGATCGATCCCAACGATCTGCGCAACGAAGTCGCCGCGCGCCTCGCGAACGCCGCGACGAAGGATCGCACCTGGGTGGGTAAGCGCCACGCAGTGCCGCCCATGTAGAGTGTGGGATGCGACCCGTCGCTGGACGGGGATTGTTGGGAAATGGAGATCGTTGGGGTCGCGGACCAGGAGCGTTGGGTGGGTGGGGTGGGTCGGCGCTCTGCTGCGCATCACGACCGCGCCGATTGTTCCCATCGCGCCCTGCGCAGAAGCCGCGCCGACCCACCCCCACCCACCCAGCGCTCGAGCTCGGCAACTCCAACGATCCACACTTGCCAACGAACTCCGTCCAGCGACGGGCCGCGTCCCACTCCCACATATAGCGCCGCAACACCAAACCAATCCAGCGCACGCTCTCTTTCTTGTGCTGAAGCGAGCGGCCGAGAATCTTTGGCGCGGCGTGTGGAGTGGTGGCGTGCGTGCGCCGCGGAGCGGGTGGGTCGGCGCGGCTTCTGCGCAGGGGGATGGTGACAATCGGTTCTCGCGCGATGCGCAGCAGAGCGCCGACCCTCCCCACCCCGCCCCACTCCACACCTCCCGCCCGCCGCCTCTCCTTCTCCCCGCGCCAAGGATTCTTGGCCGAAGTCCGCGGTGTTCGTCGCTTGGCACTTCGATGGGCGAGCCGCGCATCAGGGCGGCAAGCGCCCGCTGTGAAGCGATCGTCCGCAACCCCAAGCCAAGTCCCCGCCATGAGCCAACTACGCATTCTCATTCGAAGCCTCGCCTGCGCGCTCTCGATCCCAATCTTGGCATCGTTGGCATCGGCGCAGATGACCGACATCACGTCCAGACGCCGAACACCGCGCGGCGTCGGAATCAAGAAGTCGCTGCACGCAGGAGATCGGCGCGGGCCGCGGCGATGTCGATGACCCCCGACTCGTCGATCTTCCTCATCGAGCGCGACCCGTTCCGCGCGATCAGCGCGCGGACGCCAGCTATTCCAGCGCAAGTTCACGGCGGCGCAGGGCGTGGGCCCGCGGCTCCAACGACGGCATCGGCGACATCCAGGCGCGAGCCGGGTGATCGGCGCCGGCCTATCGGATAGCTGCGCTTCGTGCCACGGACGCCCGTTCGGCTCGGCGGGGTCGGGCGGCAACGTGTTCACGCGCCCCGACAGCCGCGACGCGCCCCACCTATTCGGCTCGGGCATCAAGGAGATGCTCGGCGACGAGATGACCCAGGATCTGCGAGCAAACGCAGACGATCGCCATCGCAAGCGCCATCGCGCAGGGGACGAACGTGACCCTTCCGCTCGTGGCGAAAGGCGTTTCGTTACGGCTCGATCACCGCCCATCGCCGACGGCTCGGTCGACACCTCGGGCGTGCAGGGCGTGAACTCCGATCTGCGCGTGCGTCCGTTCTTCCGCACAGGCGAAGGCGACCTCGATCCGGGAGTTCGCGGTCGGCGCGTTCAAGGCGGAGATGGGATTGGAGGCTCCCGACGTCGACCTCCTGAGCGCGTCGCAGGGGGCCGACGTGGTGACCCCCTCGGGAATGTTGCTATCGGGCACGCTCGACGCCGATGGACGCACCGCCGGTGCGCGACGCGACCACCGACGGCGACCACGACGGCGTGGTCAACGAAGTCCCCGTGAGCGTGGTCGACTACATGGAGTTCTATTTGCTGAATTACTTCAAGCCGGGGCGCGGGCCGACAACGCGAACAATCGCGCAGCGGCTTGTCCACGTTCAACGCGATCGGTTGCATCAAATGCCACGTTTCCGATCTCGGGATCCGCAGTGACCGGCGCGTGGCCGACGTGGACACCGCCTTCGATCCCAACAATGGCAACATCTATTCGCGGCTCTTCGCGACGGCGGCGCCGCTCTTCACGTCGACCGACGACGGCAGCGGATTCCCAACTTTGAAGCTCCCGAGCCACGGCGGCTACCAAGTGAAGGGGATCTTCACCGACCTGAAGCGGCACGATCTCGGCATCGCGTTCCACGAGCTGCAACTTCGACGGCACGCGTCACCACGCAATTCATGACGACGCCTTTGTGGGGCGTCGGATCGACCGCGCCCTACGGCCACGACGGGCGAAGCGCCACGCTCGAGGACGTGATCCTCCGCCACGGCGGCGAGGCGCAGGCCGAGCGCGATGCCTTCACGCAGCTCGCCGATTCCGACAAGCAGCAACGTGCTCGCGTTCCTACGCACGCTCGTCCTCTTCTCGCCACCCGACACCGCCTCGAACCTCAAGCCCGCGGACAAGAACAACCCCAGTATCCGCTCGTGGGCCACGGGAGCATCGATCTCTCAGTGCTCTTCAACGTTCCGGCCGACAAGGAGTAGGGGTGGGCGCGGCCTATAGGCCGCGCCTACTACGCGGGTGTGGGTATGCTCTGTTGGCCATGCATCCGTCGAGCGCCGAGCCGCCCGCGAGCGCGCCCATTGGCAACGATCCGCCGTTCGCCAATGATCCGCCGATTGGTAACGATCCGCGGCTTGCCAACGATCGTCCCCCTGCGGGGGCCGTCACGATCCTGCTGCGCCAGGTGTCCGACGGCGACGCGGTCGCTCTCGAGCAGCTCATGGGCTCGGTGTACGCCGAGCTCCACTCGCTCGCCGCGGCGCGGATGCGCGGCGAACGGCATGAGCACACCCTCCAACCCACGGCGCTCGTCAACGAAGCCTATGTGCGATTGTTGGGATCCCAAGACGTTCCATGGCAGGGGGCGCGCCCACTTCTTCCGCGCCGCGGCCGACGCCATGCGCAAGATTCTGATCGACTACTCCCGCGGGCGAAACGCCGCGAAGCGCGGAGGCGGGCGCGCCGCGCTCTCGATCTCGAGCGTCGCCGAGGCGCTCGCCGCCGAGAACTCCGCAGGATTATTGGCATTGGACGGCGCGATCGAACGGCTCGCGAGGGTCCACCCGCGCGCGGCCGAGATCGTGCGGCTCAAGTTCTACGCGGGGCTCGCGGATCCAGATGTGGCATTGGCCGTGGAGCTCTCGGAGCGGAGCGTGCGGCGCGAGTGGACTTTCGCCCGCGGCTGGCTCCGCGATTCGCTCGAGCGCGAGGGCGAGGCGGCGGAGCCGTGAGCGAGCGCACCGAGGATCGTGTGAAGGAGATCTTCGAGGCGGCCTCCGAGCTCGAGGGCGCGTCGCGCGAGGACTTCCTGAGGGAATCGTGCGGGGATCCCCAACGATCGCGCGCGCGTCGAGGCCCTGCTCGCCGCCTCCGAAAAGGGGATTCGTTTCTCACCGATACCTCCCATGTCGTCGTGGGGCGCGCCGCCGACGCCGCGGACTCGGAGACCGTCGGAGCGATCCTTGGTCATTACCGATTGGTGGAGCGGGTCGGCGAAGGGGCTTCGGCTCCGTGTTCCTCGCCGAGCAGATGGAGCCGGTGCGGCGGCGCGTCGCCCTCAAGATCGTAAAGTTGGGAATGGACACGCGCGCGGTGGTCGCCCGCTTCGAGCAGGAGCGCGACGCGCTCGCGCTGATGGATCATCCCAACATTGCGCGCGTCTTCGACGCCGGGGTGACGCCGACGGGGCGCCCCTATTTCGTGATGGAGTTCGTGGAGGGAGCCGATCACCAACTATTGCGACCACCGAAAGTTGGGAATCGACGCGCGGATCGAGCTCTTCCGCCAGGTCTGCGACGCGGTCCAGCATTCCCACATCAAGGGAATCGTCCACCGCGACATCAAGCCGGGGAACGTGCTGGTGCGCGCGCAGGAGGGCGCGCCGTCGCGAAGGTGATCGACTTCGGCATCGCGAAAGCCATCGATCGCACGATGTCGATGGGTGGAGCGCCGCCGGGAGCAGGGGCTCCGGGAGACGCGCCCGCGGGAACGGCCGCCGGCGATCGCCACCTATTCTTGGGAACGCCCGACTACATGAGCCCCGAGCAGGCGAGCGGATCGCGCGACATCGACACGCGGACCGACGTCTACTCGCTCGGCGTCCTCCTCTACGAGCTCCTCGCGGGGGCGCCGCCGTTCGATCCCAGATTGTTGCGTTCGGCGGGCTACGCCGAGGTCCGGCGGCTCATCTGCGAGGTGGAGCCGCCGAGGCCGAGCGACCGAGTCGCGCGCCTCGGCGGCCGGCGCGCCGAGGCGGCCGTGAACCGCGCCACCGATCCGGCGCGCCTCAATCCCAACTAAAGGGCGACCTCGACTGGATCGTCCTGCGCGCGATCGCGAAGGAGCCGCCCCGCCGCTACGGCTCGGCCGAGGCGCTCGCCTCCGACCTCGAACGCCACGAATCGGGGAACCCCGTCGAGGCGGCGCCGCCGAGCGCGTCGTACCGCCTGCGAAAGTTGGTGATCCGCCACCGCGGCGCGATCCTCGCGGGGGCGGTCGTATTCTTGGCGTTGGTCGGCGGCACGGTCGGCACGGGGCTCGGGCTCTTCGAGGCGACGACGGCGCGCGATTCCGCCGAGAAGCAGGCCGAGGTCGCGATGGCGACCGTGAATCTCCTCACGCGCGATCTCCTCGGCGCGGCCGACACGGGAGCGGAAGGGGGCGCGCCGACATGACCGTCCGCGAGCTCCTCGATCGCGCCGCGTCGCGCCTCGAGAGCGGCGAATCGTTGCATGGGGTCGCGCCGCGCGCTCGCACAATTGTAATGATCGCCGTCCAGGTCACCGTCTCGCGCGCGTATCGAGCGCTCGGCCTCTTCGACAAGGCGGCCGTGCAGGCGAAGTCGGCGCTCGCGCTCGCGCGCGCCGCGGATCCGCCGCAGCCGGCGCTGCTGGTCGATGCGCTTTTCGAGTGCGGCGAGATCCACCGGATCCGCCTCGAGCGCGAGGACTCGATCCGCGACCTCAAGGAAGCGTTCGCCCTCATCGAGAAACTGCCGGGCGACACGCGCCTGCTGACCGCGAGCGTCTTGAACGCGCTCGCGGGGGCCGAGGCCTGCATTGGTAACTATAAAAAGGCCGAGCCGCTGATGCGGCGCGCCCTCGACATCTACACGGAAATTCGCGGGGCCGACAGCGTCGACGTCGCCACATTCTTGGGAAACTATGCGCAGATCCGGCTGCAGGCGGGGGCGACCGACGAGGCGGTCGAGATGCTGAAGCGCACGGCGGAAATCCACAAAAAGGCGCGCGGCGAGAATCACATCCTCTACGCGCGCGACATCTATAATTTGGGTTGGGTCCTCGGGTCCGGGGGCGGCCGGTGGAGGCGGAGCCCTACCTCGTCGAGGCACACGCCAAGATGATCGCGCTCTACGATGCCAATCATCCGACGGTGGCCTCGTGCGAGCGGCAGCTCGGCTACGTCCTCATCGACCTCGATCGCCCGGGCGAGGCGATCACCAACTTTCGCTCGGCGCTCGCGATCGACCGCAAGGCGCACGGAAACGCGAGCTACGAGGTGGCCGAGGATCTGAACGGCCTCGGCGAGGCGCTCCTCGCGTCGCGCGACGTCCCCGAGGCGGAGCGCGCGTTCAAGGAGCTCGAGGCCGACCTCGAGGCGGGGGCGCGAGCGCCCACGGGCAGCCCTGGCACATCTACGAGGCGAAGGGGCGCATCGGCGAGGCGATCCTCGACGAGCTCGGCCCCAAGGGCGTGGATCCCAAGAATACGAACACCACGAATACCCACCCCAACGATCGCGCCGGCGCGGCCGTGGCGGTCGCGGCGGCGTCGGCGAGCCGCCCCGCGGATCCGGGGAAGCGCCTGCGCGAGGCGGAGGCTCTCCTCCTCGAGAGCTTCGAAAAGTTGGACACCATGCCGACGGGGCGCGAGCGCGCCTCGGGGGCCGACTCGACCCGCCGCTGCGCCTGCCGCGGCGCGCCTCGTGCGCCTCTACGAGATCTGGCGCGGACGCGGTCTCGAGTGGGGTGGAAGCCCCGCGGGGCTCGACGCCGAGATCGAGCGCTGGAAGAAAGAGCTCGAGAGGCGCCGCGAGCTCGACGCCGGCGCCCGCGAGTCCGGCATCGAACACCAACGATAGGCCCGGCGACGGGGCAGGGGCCGGACGGGCGCGCCGCTATCCGAGCAACGCCAACAATCGCGGCCGAAGATCCGCCAGCGCGCGGCCGCGGTGGCTCAGCGCGGCTTTTTCTTGGGAATCCATCTCGGCGAAGGTCCGCGCGTGACCCGCCGGGACGAAGAGCGGGTCGTAGCCGAAGCCGCCGGCGCCCCGCTCGGCCCCGAGGATCCGCCCCTCGACCACGCCGCTCGCCCGCAGCACCACCCTTCCGCCGAGCGCCACGGAGATCGCGCAGCGGAATCGCGCCGTGCGCCGATCGTTGGGAATGCCTTCGAGCTCGCGCAGGAGCTTCGCGCGGTTGGCCTCGTCGGTCGCGTTGCCGGGGCCTTCCGAGGCGTAGCGCGCCGAGCGGACCCCGGGGGCGCCGGCGAGCGCGTCGACTTCCAGCCCCGAGTCGTCGGCCAATGCCAAGATTCCCGCGTGGCGCGACGCGGCGAGCGCCTTCAGGTCGGCGTTCGCCTCGAAGGTGGCGCCCGTCTCCTCGATCTCGGGAAAGTTGGGAAACGCCTCGATCCCAACGATCTCGACCGGCGCCCTCGCGAGCAGCTCCGCGAGCTCCGTCTTTTCTTGGGATTCCCGCTCGCGACGAGGAGGGCCTTGCGCTCCGCCACCGCCCCTATTTCCTCGTGGCCGCGCCGATCGTTTGCTTTTGGATCTGGAGGATCTGCTTGATCCCGCTCTCCGCGAGCTGGAGGAGCGAGTCGAGCTGCGGGCGCGAGAGGGGCTTCTTCTCCGCGGTCGCCTGGACCTCGAGGAACTCGCCGCGGTCGTTCATGACGACGTTCGAATCGACGTCGGCCGCCAGATCCTCCTCATAGCAGAGGTCGAGGCGCGGCTCGCCGCCGACGACTCCGACCGACACGGCCGCGATCGATCCCAACAATGGGAATCGCTTGAGGAGCCGCTGGCGATCGAGCTCCATCACGCAGTCGACCAATGCCACATAAGCGCCGGTGACCGCCGCGCAGCGGGTGCCGCCGTCGGCCTGGAGGACGTCGCAGTCGAGCCAGATGGTTTTTCTTGGCATCGCGGTGAGGTCGACGACCGAGCGGAGCGCGCGCCCCACGAGCCGCTGGATCTCGACCGAGCGGCCGTCGGGCTTGCCGCCGCGGTCGCGCGGCGTGCGCCCTGCCCCGAGCCGGGGAGCATCGCGTACTCGGCGGTGAGCCAGCCCTGATCGTTGGTGCCGAGGAAAGATGGGATTCCGTCGGTCCACGTGGCGGTGCAGAGCACGCGCGTCCGCCCGAACTCGACCAGCACCGAGCCGGGGGCCATCTCGGTGAAGCCACGTTTGAGTTGGATCGGTCGGAGGGCGTCGGCCCGGCGGCCGTCGGGTCGGAGTGCATTCGGCATGGGTGGGATTGTGGACTACGCGCTCGGGGCCCGCGACAAACTCGTGATCGTTTCCGACGCGATCGTCTCGGGGCCGCGCACGGTGCGGATCGTGACGCCGCGGCGCGCATCGAACGCGACGAGCTCACCAAGGATCGAGGCGGCCCCGGCCTCGATGCGCACCGGCTCGCCGAGGAGGCCGAGGCCGTGGGCGAACTCGCGCTCGATCCGCGCGAAGTCACCGCCGAGTACTTCGGGGAGGCGCGCGTCGAGCTCGTCGAGGGCCGCGCGCGCGAGCGCCGCGCGATCGATGGGGCGCCCCGACTCGTGGGCGATCGACGTGGCGCTCGCCGCAATTGTGGGATCGAGGTGGCGCCCGGGATCTTCGTTGGCGTTGAGGCCGACGCCGATCACCACGCTCGAGCGCCCGTGGGCGCTCCGCGCCTCGACGAGGATCCCACAGATCTTCCGGCCCGATACCAACAAATCGTTGGGCCACTTGATCCGCGCGTCGACCCCCGAGGCGCGCGCGATCGCGGCGCGGATCGCGGTGGCGGCGCCGGCCACGAGCGCCGGCGCGGGGAGCGGGCCGCAGGGCGCAGACCCAACGAAAACATGAGGCCGTAGCCCGGGAGCGAGAGCCAGGAGCGGCCGCGGCGGCCGCGTCCGGCGGTCTGTTCCTCGGCGAACACCACGATTCCGTGGGCGGCGCCGTTGCCGCGCTCGAGGCGCGCGAAGGCTTCGTCGTTGGTGGAGGCGCAGCGCGGGAGACACACGACCCGCTTTCCCACGACGGCCCGTCGCGGCGAGGCGCGGTTGTGCGGGGTCCAAGGCTGCGGATCCGCTGATATCCACGTCCGAAGAATACCGAATGCTGGGCGAAGCCTGACGGTCCGTCCGCCAGTAGGGTTCCGCATTCGACTTCTTCCCATGAAGCGAATCTCCTAAGCTGGGCCGCACTTGGATTGGACCCCGCACCGACAATGCAGGTCCCTCCCCAACTTCAGGTTTTGGCTTCGCGGAGACACGCAATCTGATGGGGGTGGTCACATTCTTGGTAATCCCGCTTCTTTGTTGGGCTGCCGCGCTGGGAGCGTGACGACTGACGGGATGCCGACGGCGAGCATGGCGTCACTGGAGCCACTTCCGAGCGGACAAGATCGTGCGAGGAACGGTCATCGATCGGTCTGGCGCCGCGATTCCACGTGCACAAGTGTGGCTTGTCATGGGCTACGGGATCTCGAGCATCGTCGGTCCTAGTGAAACGGACAACACAGGGAACTTCGGAAGTGCACCTCGGTGATGAGGTATGGCCATCCCGCGAGCATCTATGTCCGGGCGACGGGTTTCGGTCCGACGGAATAGGTCGACATCGATCCGGCGCCAGCCGGAGAGCGTTTCCCGGTCGGAGGAATTGTGGCATTCCCGCGGCGCGATCGAAGGACGTAACAAACCTCCGAGGAGACCCCGTCTGAACGCGCAGATCTTTACGTCCCACAACCTCAAGTGGGTTTGCGATCCCGAGATCATGAAGCCCCCTCGTTGCGCCGACGCCGTGTGACCGACGAGTTCGGTAACTATGTGATTGATGGACTTCCCGCCGGGATTGTTACGGTCGGGTGTGCGGCCCCCGCAGTTCGCCGACTTCGAGGAAACACCTGTCTAGAGCCCGGTACGAACCCGCGTTGACATTCACCTTGGGCCAGCATTGGTGGTTCGGGGTCAAGTAGAAGACTCGACCGGTCGGCCCATCGGGAATGCATCACTCCATCCAAGCCGCAGGTGCACCTTCGAAGCTACTGGCGCGCTGAGGCCAGGACGGACGCCAACGGAAACTCCGAATGTCAGAATTACCTGTCGAACGGTCGCGAGAAGCCACATTCAGATTGAGGGCGCCGGGATACCAGGTTGCCAACATAGCGCCAGGATTTGGAGGCCGGAAAGCCAATCATTCTTACTCCAACAACTACCGTTCGAATGTCGGTTCGGCGAGACGGTACGGACGAATTACCAACTATCGATTTGGGTTGCTCAGTACAGCGAAATCGTTCGAGAGTAGTTTCGTCTCGATTCCTCCGAGCCTGGTAAGTGCTCTGGAACGATCTCCCGTGGTCGGACGGCTAGCCGGGCACCGAGGTGGAGCTCTTGGTCTTCAACGGGACCGTGGAGTTGCGCCGAAGGTCACATTCCAAACTGCCGAGCGCCTCCTGGCCACTGAGCTCCGATTCGACGTGATCATTCCGGCATTTGGAGAAATTGTGGGAAGTGTCATTCAACCGAACGGGGAACCCATCGTGTGCGCTCGCGTTGAGCTTCGAGCCTCGCGAGGGCGTGCGCCGCGAGTCGAAGTCACGGACGCGCGGGGTCGTTTCGATTCACGAGGGTAAATCCAGACCGGGGCTTTCTGCTGCTGTCGACCAAAGACTGGGTGAGCGACCCGCTCGAGGTCAAGGTCCTGGCAGGGGGAGACCACAAACCTGGGATCGATTCGAGCACGCGCCGACGCCGGACTGGTTGGGAAGAGCTACTATTGACGGCCGTGCCCCGGGACGCCTGATTTCCGTTGCCGCCTACAGCTTCACTCCCAGGACGAATACTTGGGATCTCTACGCCGCGGCCTGCGTGTCTACTGGATCAGGATGGTCACTTCAAGCGATCTATGGACTTTCCCAGGGACGATGCTACTGCAATCGCCGTGCGGCCGGACGCTTTTGGAGCCTGTCCCCGCGATCTCAACGTTCAGGATGCCCTATCCGTGGTCTCCCAGTGGAGGCTCTGACAACGATTGGCAATCCTCATTGGCCTTGGGTAGTCGACATCCGTGGAGAGGTGAGGCTTCGAAACTCGATCTGGACGTGGTGTCCGGAGCGAACGCGATCCACCGGTGGCAAGTGATTGTCCCGCCGGGTCCACTCATCTCGGCATAGTTGGCGAGTCAGGCTGCAGCTCGAGCCGGTCGCGACGAGTCGCGGACTCCAGACGTTAATCAAACCGTAGTCACATCATGAGGGCTGGGCGAATCCGATCGAGCTGCGCCTTCAAGCGCGCCACCACGTTGCTGTGGATCTGGCAGACGCGCGACTCGGTCAAATGCAAGATTTCGCCGATCTCGCGCATCGTGAGCCCTTCTTGGTAATACATGATGAAAATGAGGCGCTCTTTCTTGCTGAGGTTGCGCGTGATCACGTCCATCAGATCGCGCCGGTGGATCGAATAGAGGGGATCCTCGGTTTTCTTGTCTTCGATCAGCTCGGCCTTCTCGGCGCCGCGCTCGTCGTCCTCGTCATCCCAACGATCCGAGAGCGAGAGCATCGCCTTCGGGCTCGAGTCGCTCATCTCGGTCTCGAGGCGCGCGAGCGGAATCTTGAGGTGCTGCGCCAGCTCGTAATCCGTGGGGCGCCTTCCCAACTTTGCCTCGAGCTCGTGGACCGCCCGCTCTACGCGGTGCGCCTTCAAGCGCACGAGCCGCGGCACGAAATCCTGCGCGCGCAGGTGATCGAGAATCGAGCCGCGGATGCGGGTCGTGCAGTACGTCTTGAACTTGATGCCGCGCGAGAGGTCGAAGCCATTGATCGCGTCCATCAATCCCGTGACACCCGCCGAGCAGAGCTCCTCGATGTCGATCGACTTCGGGAGGGTCTGGAGGACCCGCTCCGCGATGTGCCGGACCATCGGGTAGTACTTCTCGATGAGGAGATTGCGGAGGTTCTCGTCTTTGGTGGCTTTGTACGAACGCCACAATTCGTCGGTCGAGCGGACCTCCTTCTCGTCGACGGGGCGCGGCTTGGCCGGCATCCGGATCGGGAAGCGCCCCGCCGATGCCAACTTTCCCGCGCGCGACTTGAACGGCGTGGGCGGATTCTTGGCATCGTCCTTCGCGCCGCGCGCCGCCTCGCTCCCCGCTCCGCTCCCCTGTGCGCTCCCCACGACCTGCTTCTCGATTTTCATGGGGGATTGGGACGGCGATTTCCGATGCGCCATGGGTGTCAGAACGGAGGTCGAAGGCCGGGACGAGGGAGCTTCTCGCTTGAGTATAGGCACAGTTGGGATTCGCCTTAGCGCGGGAAAAGGGGTGTGGTCGGCGTCGGATTCGGCGCGGAGGAGCGCGCGCGCTCAAAAGCGCAGGAGCGAGTGGGTCTTCCCTTCGGGAGCTTGTCGCGGCCGCCGAGTGCGCCGAGCTCGATCACGAAGAGCAACGCCGACACGTCGCCGCCGCATTTCTCGACGAGCCTCCCGCCGCGTCGGCGGTGCCGCCGGTCGCGAGGAGATCGTCGACGATGAGCGCGCGTTGCCCCTTCTTGAGCGCATCCTGGTGGATCTCGATGGTGTCGGTCCCGTACTCGAGCGCGTAGCTCTGCGAGTGGGTCTTCCACGGAAGTTTCTTGGGTTTGCGGATCGGCACGAATCCGCAGCGGAGGCGATTCGCGAGCGCCGCGCCGAAGATGAAGCCGCGCGACTCGATGCCGACCACCGCGTCGGGGCGCGCCCGCTCGGGACGAGCTCGGCCAACCCTCGATCGTCGCCTCGAAGCCGGTCATGTCGCGCAGCAGCGGCGTGATGTCGCGGAAGAGGATCCCGGGCTTCGGGAAGTCGGGAACGTCGCGGATGAGGCGCTTCAGGAGCTCGAGGTTGGCCATGGCGAAGGCGGAGGGGGAGGTTGGTTTTCGGCTGTCGGCGGGAAAAACTTTCGTGGTCGTCCGCGCCTCACATTTCCGCGGGGGCGGCGACCCCGAGCAGCCCCAGCGCGCGAGCGAGGGTGCGGCGCGCCCCCTCGACGAGCGCGAGCCGCGCCGCGACGAGGTCGGGGTCGCCCGCGTCGAGGACGCGGTGGTCGCGGTAGAAGGCGTTCGCCAACTTTGCGATTTCGAGCGCGGCGCCGGCCACCACGTGCGGCTCGTAGCGCTCGGCCGCCTGCGCCACATAGTTGGGAAAGCGCCCGCATTGCCAACAATAGCGGAGCGCCGTCGGCCAGCAGCTCGTGGCGAATGTTAGCATTGGGCGCGGCCGCCGACTTTGCGCACGATGCTCGCGAGGCGCGCGTGCGTATATTGGCAATAGGGGCCGGTCTCGCCGTCGAAGTTGAGCACCTCTTCCCAACGAAAAACCACATCGCGCCGCCGATCCTGCTTGAGGTCGTGGAAGACCACGGCGCCGATCCCCACCTGCTCGGCCACGATGTCGCGATCGACCAGCTCGGCGTTCTTCTCGCGGATCACCTCGCGCACGCGCTCCACCGCCGACTCGAGCACTTCGTTGAGGATCACGATCCGCCCCTCGCGCGAGCTCATCTTTCCTTGGGGAAGGCGGAGCATCCCGAAGTCGGCGTGGACGATGTCGTCCCACCAAGAATAGCCGAGGCGCTTCACCACCAATCGCAGCTCGCGGAAGTGGTCGCGCTGGTCGTTCCCCACCACATAAACGGCCTTCCAGAAATCGTAGGTATTCTTGCGATAGAAGACCGACGCGAGGTCGCGCGTGAGATAGAGCGTGGTGCCGTCGCCCGTTTGGAGGAGCGCGGGCTTCTCGTCGAACTCCGCGGGGTTCTCGCGCGACTCCACGTCGATCACGAGCGCCCCCTCGGAGACGCGGGTCTTCCCCGATCGTTTACATTGCTCGATCGTTGGGATCAGGTCCTTCTCGTAGGCGCTCTCGCCGCGGATCTCGTCGAAGGAGACGCCGAGCCGCTTGTAGATCCGGTCAGATTCGGCGAGCGAGATCGTGGTGAGCTTCTTCCAGAGGCGGCGCGCCTCGTTCTCCTGCCCCGACTCGAGGTCGAGGAACCACTGGCGCGACTCGGCGGCGAGCTCCTTCTCGAGATTCCCACCTTTCTTCTCCTCCTGGTGATAGTTGACATAGAGCTCCTGGAGGTACTCGATCCCTTCGCCGGCGGCTCCCTTCGCGTCGAGCGCCCCCTCGGAGCCGAAGCGCCGCAGCGCCGTCAGCAACTTTCCGAACTGCGAGCCCCAATCCCCCAAATGATTGATCCCCACGACCCTGTGGCCACGCGCCTCGCAGATCCGCTTCACCGCGGCGCCGATCACCGTCGAGCGGAGGTGCCCGACGTGGAAACGCTTGGCAATATTCGGCGAGCTGTAGTCGAGCACGATCGTGCGCCCCGCCCCATCGTTGGCATTGCCATAGTTGGGTTCGAGCGCGGCCCCGACCACCGCGCGCGCGAGCGCCGCGCGCTCGACCGTGAAGTTGAGGAAGGGGCCCGCCGCCGCCGCCGTGATCTCCGGGATCGACGCACACGCCGCCGCGAGCTGCGCCGCGAACGCCGGCGCCGCCACGCCCCGCTCCTTCGCCAGCTTGAAGCAGGGGAATGCGAAGTCACCGTGCGCCGCGTCGCGCGGCGCCTCGAGCCAAATCGATTCGGCCGCGATCGCGAGCTCGCGCGCGACGCTTCGCGGATCCGGCGTTGAAATGTTTCGAGAGGAGACCCGGAGGCCATGGATGGGGCGGAGCCTACGGCAGCGACCGGCCGCCTTGGAGGATTTGTTAGGGTGCGCCGATGTCGGGCGGCGCGCGGATTCATTCCATCCAGATCTCCGACGGCGGCGTTCCGAAGACCGCGGTCGAGGAGGCGCTCATCACGCCGACCGGCCTGCGCGGCGATCGCCAGCGCGACCTCCGCTATCACGGCGGCCCGCAGCGCGCGGTTTCTTTGTATTCGCTCGAGCGGATCGAAATATTGCGTTCCGAGGGGCACCCGATCGCACCCGGCACAACGGGAGAGAACCTCACCATCGCCGGCCTCGACTGGGAAAGTTGGCATCGGGGCAATCGCTCCACATCGGCGCCGAAGTCATCCTCGTCCTCACCAAGCCCGCGCAACCCTGCGGCCAGATCGCCGACTCCTTCCTCGACGGCGACTCCACGCGCATCTCCACCAAACGCTTCCCCAACGATGCTCGCTGGTACGCGCGGGTGGCAAACGAGGGGACGGTGCGACGTGGAGACGCCGTGGTCCTTAGTTAGGCGGCCGGCGCCGACATGCATGATCGCGCACGCGAGCGCAGATTGTGGCTCTTGAATAGTCGGGAACGCGCCGCAGCGCGCGCAACTGTGATGGTGTGCCGGCGGGCGCGCGTTGCAGCGTGGGGTGGGTGGGTCCCGGGCGAGTTTGCCCGCGGTCCTCGATCTGTCTATCGGTGGGATCGCAACAAAGCTGGGGCCGCAACCAACGGTTGCGACCCCGCCGCAATGGTTCCTTGGGGTTCCTCACCGCGGGAATGTCTGAGCCCCGGGACCCACACACCCCACGCCGCTTCCACGCTCTCGCCGCACCGCCACACTCACTTGATTGAGAACCAAAGCGCTCGCTGTCGCTCCGGATCGTTGGTGAACTCCGGGATGCCAAGAATCGGCGCCGGATCGAAGCTCGAGCTGACGGGTTGTCCCGCCGAGAATGTGATGAGTGGGATTCCCGCGGCGTCGAAGGGCGCATGGAGCTGGATCACACCTTTGCCGCCGCGGCCGCCGTGGCCCAAGCCGGGCGCGCCATTCGGAATCGTGGGATCCTTGACCGAGCCGTAGGCGCCGATGCCGCGCGCGCCGCCGCGCGCCTGAATCGTCGCGTTGCTCGCGTCGATCGAGGTCGCGCTCTGGACGCGGATCAGGCCACCGCTTCCGCCGCCTCCGCCGCCCCCGATGTGATCGAAGCCGATCGTGCTCTGGCCGGCCCCGCCGTGGCCGCCGTTGGAGCGGAGTGACCCTTGGCTCAGGTTGACCGGACCCCAACAATAGATTTCGAGGACGCCGCCGCCTCCGCCGCCCCCGCGCCGGCCTTGTCGCCGGTGGGAGCATTGGGATTGTGGAGCCACTGTGAGTTGATGGAGTTGCCGCCGGCGCCGCCGCCGCAGCCGCCGCGGAGCTTGTCGAGCTCGCCGGCGTGGCCATCGCCGTCGCCGTAGACGACGGCCGTGTCTCCGGTTTGGATCGCGGCCGGCAGCGCCGGAGCCACGGTCACGCTTCCATTGGGGAGGAACGCAACGATCCGACGCAACAATACCCGTGATCGCGGACAAGCGAGCACGTCCTCGGGAGTCGCGAGGCAACCGGTCGTCGAGTCCTCCCAACTTCCGGACCCGCGGACGAGCCCGATGAGTCGCCCGACGTCGCTCGCGCTAAATGTGGGATGCACCGGAACGAAGATCGTCGCGGTCGATCCCGCGCCCGCGTGCCCCGTCTTGAACTGCGCGATCCCAAGAAAATCATTGGTCGCGTCCGAGTCGTCGAATGCCAATAATCCCGCCCTCCCGCCCTTCGGATGCGCCGTCGGGTCGACGGCGCTCTTGCCATCGGGAACCGTGCAGGAGCCGAAATTATAGCTACCATTCGTGCCGTCGAAGCCTGCCTCTCCTTCGGTGGCGAAGGAGCCGCCGCCCCTCCCCGGGATGATGATCCTCGGGCTCCCAGCACTGGAACGCCCCCGGTCCCGATCGCGGTCAGCGCCGATTCCCCTCCGCCCCCGCCTTGATTGGGATCGTTCTTCGGACCGAAGCCCGTTCCGCCGATCGGGCAGCTTTTTGTGGGATCGATGTTTCCCGTGCCCCCGTCGCCGCCGCCGCACGGGCCGTTGCCACCATACTGCGGGTACTGCTGGCCATAGAGATGGACAACGTCCTTTCCGAAGCGGCCGCTCACTTCGATCGTCCCGGCGATCGTCACATGATCGTTCACGAAGAAGCGGAGCGGATTGGGGCCCTGCGCGACGATCATCCCGCCAGCTTTCACTTCCAAGGAATCGAGAAAGATATCGCCACCTTCGAAGGTCATCACCTGACCGTGCGCGTCGGTGAGCATCACTTCGTTGGTATCCAGGATGATGAGCTCGCCGGTGTGGACGACGTAGTCGAACGGCATCGCCGGCCATGGGACGGCTCGCCGCGGCGCATTCGCACGGGTGGGGGCGCGCCGGCGGCGACCGCCAAAGCCAATCCCAAGCAAACGAGGCGGGGGAGGGGTGCTTTTTGATTCATGGGAAGTCGGGCCCAAGTGTTCCGGGCAACGGGGTGCAAACCGACTGGCGAACTCCATGCCGCGCCGCCGTGAGTTGCTCAATAGTTGCGAAGTCTCCGACGCCGACACCGACTACCAAGTCGAAAGAGGTGCGGAAGATTGGGATCCCGAGACGGAACGATTCAGGACCGCAGAACCCCAACATTCAGGCCGGCCACAAGCAGATTGAATCTGGCGATCCTGGATCCTGCTAGCCGCGCCACGGCTACCGCCGACATGGCAGGGATTGTTGGGATCCGGTCTTTCGTGCAGGAGCGCCGGGGGTGGGGTGGGTCGGCGCGGCTTCTGCGCAGGGCGCGATGGTAACAATCGGATCGGTGGCGTTGCGCAGCAGAGCGCCGACCCACCCCACCCCCGGCGCGACCCCTACCAATCGAGAACCACAATTGGCGCTGGCGCAGCGCGTCCTCGCTGAACTCCGGAACACCAAGAATCGGCGCGGGAAGGAAGTTCGTCCCGGCCGGCATCCCGAAGCCAAAGACGATGGCGGGGAGGCCGTTGTCGTCGAATGGCGCATGGAGCTGGACCACACCCAATCCCGCCGCGGCCGCCGTGGCCGAGGCCCTGCGGCATTGGTCGGAAGCACCGGATCCATCTTGGATCCGAAGCGCCCCGGCGCCGCGCTCGCCGCCGATCGCGTTGAGGTTGCAACTCGTGGTGTCGATCGACACCGCCGACTGGACGCGGATCATTCCGCCCGAGCCGCCCCCGAGCCGCCGCCGATCCGATCGAGTCCGATCGTGTTCTCGCCGGCCGCGCCGCGGCCGCCATTCGCGAAGAGCGTCCCAATCTTGAGGTCGACTGGACCCAAACAATAGATCTCGAGGACGCCGGCCCCGCCGCCCCCTCCCGCGCCACAGTGGTCCGCTTGCGCATAGTTGGGATTTGGGAACGTTTGGTTGGGGATCGCGTTGCCGCCCGCGCCGCCCCTTCGCCGCCGCGCAGCTTCGAGAGCTCCCCGCGACGAGCGGGCCCGAGCCGAAGACCATATATTCGTCGCCGGCCTGGATGGGCGCGGTCGTTTGGAACTGGAGATGCGCGCTGCCGTCGAGGTTGACTTGGGAAATCCGGCGCATCACATATTTGTTACGAGGGCATGCGTAGGGGTTGTCTGGCGCCGCGATGCAGAAGGGGCTGCCGTCTTCCCAGCTCCCAACCTTGCGGACGAGGCCGATGTATCGCCCGGCGTCGGACGCGACGAACCCCGCGCCGGCAGGCACGATGATCGTTTGCGTCGAGCCCGCGGCCGCGACGCCGGTGCGCTGCAACGCAAGGCCAAGATAATCATCGGTGCCGCTATTGTTGGTGAAGGCGAGCGCGCCCGCCGCGCCGCCGAGGGGATGATGTGTGGGATCGACGGCGCTCTTTCCGTCGGCGACCTTGCATCCGCCCATATCGTATGGACCGTTCGTACCATCGAATCCCGCCTCGCCGGTCGTGGCGTACGAGCCGCCGCCGCCTCCGGCGGGATGGTAGTCCTCGGCCTCGAAGCAGGGCGTCTGCGGTTGGGTCGTGCTCACGGCTACCAGCGACGACTCGCCACCCTTCCCGCCGAGATCGGCGGCGTTCTTCGCGCCGGAGCCATTCCCACCTTTCGCGCTCGACTGGGTGATGTCGGGGTTGCCCGTTCCGCCGTCGCCGCCGCTGCACGTGCCCTTGCCGCCGAACTGATGGAGGACGCCCGCCGTGAGCAGCGTGTTCACATCCTTGGCATCCCTGGCCGTTCACGCGGATCGACCCGCCGATCTTCACGCTATTGTTGACAAAGAACCGCAGCGGATTCGGCCCCTGGCCGAGGATGAGCCCGCCATTCTTGACTTCGAGCGAATCCAAGAAGATGTCGCCGCCGGCGAAGGTGAGCACCTGCCCGTGCGAGTCGGTGAGCGTCGCCGACGTCGTGTCGATGATGAGCGTCACCCCCGTGTTGACCACGAGGTCGAACGTCGAATCGCGCGGGGCGAGGCGCCCCGGCCGCGCCGCGCTCGCTCGCGCCGCGACGACCCCAATTGTGGCAAAGAGACCAACGCCAACTATCGAAAGCACCCTGAACGGAATCGGACGGCCCATGGAACACCTCTTTCTTTTCGTCTGCGGATGGAGGAGCGCGGCGATCTCGGATGGGAAGAAGCCGCCAACGACTCGGAGCGCGCCGGGGTTCTAGCAGGCCCGAGCTGGAAGTTTCGAGGCGACTGACCGGAACCGCAAGCGGCCAATCCCAAGATTATTGCGCGTGCTCGAGCGGGCTCTCGACGCGCAACTGTGGGATCGCGTGTGTGACTTCGAACAGTCGCGTGCGCAATCGCACACGCCGGCGCTCACGCCTGCTGCTCCCACTCGAGATAGAGGAACGCCGCCTCGCGCGTCAGCTCCGCGTGACGCCTCTGGAGATCCCTTCATCTTCGCGGGATCGCGGTAGTTCTCCTCGACGGCCATCGACTCGGCCACCGCCTTCGCCTCGCTTTCGACCGCCGCGATCTGCTCCTCGAGCTTCTGGAGCTTGAAGGCGTTTCGCGGCTTCTTCGTATCGTTGGCATTGGTCTCGGCGCGCTTTTCGTTGTCTTTCGCCTTGGCCTTCGCCGCGTCGCGCTCCGCGCTGCTTCTGGCGATCCGCCCGTTCGCGCTCCTCCTTTTCCTTCTCGCGCGCCTCGCGGGCGGCGGCGTCGCGCTCGCGCCGCTTGCGCGCGGCGTATTCGCTGTAGCTCCCGGGGTAGAGGCGCGTCTGGCCGTCCTCGATCTCGAGGACCCGATCGCAAACGTTATCGAGGAACGCGCGGTCGTGGCTCACGACGACGAGCGCGCCATCGTAGCCCTCGAGCGCCGCCTCGAGCGCCTCGCGGGACTTGATATCGAGGTGATTGGTGGGCTCATCGAGGATGAGAAAGGTGTGATCCTTCAACACCAACTTTGCCAGCAGCACGCGCGCCCGCTCGCCGCCGGAGAGCGTGCGGATCTCCTTCTCGACGTCGTCGCCCGAGAAGAGGAATCGCCCGAGGTGATCGCGCACCTGCTCCTCGCTCAGGTCGCGCCGGAAAGTGTGGATTTCGCGCAGGACCGTGGCGTGGTCGTCGAGGCCGGTCAGATTCTGGTCGTAATAGCTGGGAATGGAGTTGCCGCCGAGCTTGAGGAAGCCGGCGGTGGGCTGGAGCTGGCCGACCAACAATTTCAGAAAGGTGGACTTGCCGGCGCCATTGGGGCCGATCACCGCGAGCCGCTCGCCGCGCTGGAGCATGCAATCCAAATGCTTGAAGAGCACGCGGTCGCCGAACCCAAAGGTGACATCGCGCGCGTCGAATGCCACATCTCCGCCGCGCGATCGCCTGAATCGGATCTTGGGGCCCCCTTCTCGCCGCGCGGACCCTCGATCCGATCGAGCCGCTCGAGGCGCTTGAGCCGCCCCTTCGCCTCGGCGGTTCGTTGGGATCCCATGTTTCGCCGGATGAAATCCATCTCCTTGTCGATGAACGCCTGCTGGTTCGCGGCGGCGCGGCGGCGCACCTCGTCGTTGAAGCCCTTCTGCTCGCGGCTCTGCGTATAGTTACCATCGTATCGGACGAGCTGGCCGTGTTCGAGGTCGAGGATCGCGGTGACCGACGCGTCGAGGAAGCGCCGGTCGTGCGACACGGCGAGCATCGCCCCCGAGTAGCCGCGGAGATACTCCTCGAGCCACTCGACACCTTTGTAGTCGAGGTGATTGGTGGGCTCGTCGAGAAGCAGCAGATCGAAGCCGGCGACGAGCACCTTGGCGAGCGCGAGGCGACACTTCTCGCCACCCGAGAGGCGGTCGGCGGGCGTTTCCCACTTATCGCGCGCGAGCTCGAGGCCGTCGAGGACGGTCTCGACTCTATGTTGGTAATCGAAGCCGCCGAGGAACTCGATCCGGTGCTGGACGTCGTCCATCCGCTTCAGGAGCTTGTCGTGGATCGCCTCGTCGGTCTCGGTGCCGAGCTTCTCCGCGATTTCGTTGTATTCGCGCTCGAGCTCGCGCAGCTCGGCGAGCCCGCCGATCGCCTCCTCGAAGAGGGTCGCCCCGGCGCGAATCTTGGGGATTGGTCGACGACGCCGATCCGCATGCCGCCGCGGCGATGGATGCTCCCCGCGTCGGGGCGATCCTCGCCGAGGATCATCCGGAATATTGTGGTTTTGCCGGCGCCGTTGCGGCCGATCAATCCCAACTTTTCACCCTCCTCGAGGGCGAAGGAGACGTTCTCGAAGACCTTGTGCGAGCCGAAGTGCCTCGCGACGCTCTCGAACGACACGAGGCTCATCGCAACAGTTCCTTCGGCAACATCGCCTTCGGCATCTCGATCGCGCGCGCGCCGCGCGGCGCCGTCTCGGGGACGACGCCGGCGAGCGGGCGCCCCATCCACGCTTCGAGCAGCGCCCGGTGATCGCGCGCGACCTCGCCGTTGCGCCGCAGCCAGCGCGAATCGCCGTAGCGCTGCACGAGATCCGCCTCGCGCTCCTCGAGCGAAACGATCGTCGTGTGGGCCACGCTGAAGTCCGCAACCGACACGACGAAATCGTCGATCTCGAGCCGCGGCAGATCCAACTCTTCGAACACGCGCTTCAGGAATCGCGGTCGGAATCGCCCGAGCTCGAGCGCCTCGTCGAGCTCGAGGCCGCGGAGCCAGTGGGTCACGCAGCCGCGCCCGAACTCGCCGAGGCCGCGCCGCCGGAGCATCGCGTATCCCACCCATCCGTGATAGTTGCCATGGGTGCGCGAGCGCCCGAGGTCGTGGAGGAGCGCGCGGACGCGGATCCGCTCCACGTCGATCCCAACTTTCCCCTCGGCCAGCGCGCGCGCGACCCGCGTGGCGATCCCCGCCACGACGCGCGAATGCTGGACGAACGGCAGCGCGCCGGGCGCGAGGCCGTCCAATAGTTGGTTTGCTTCCTCGAAGTTCACTTTTCCTCGGATGCCAAGGCTCGGAACGCGTCGCGCGCGAGCGTCCGCAGGTCGCCGAAAGGTAACAATTCCTCCGCCTCGGCGGCGGCGGCTCAACGTAGGTCGTCGTGCTCGTCGGACAAGCGCGCCCTCTTCGCATCGACCGTGGCGAGGAAATAGGTGACTTCCTTTTGGAGCCCGCGATGCTTCCCCGAAGGCAAACGATAGCGGCTCGTGAAGGCGAAGCCGGCGACGAGCTCGAAGCGCCGGATCCCGGTCTCCTCGGCGAGCTCGCGCGCGGCGGCGCCGGCCAGATCCTCGCCCGGCTCGAGGTGCCCCTTCGGGAAGCCCCACTCGCCGCGCAGGCGGTTGCGCAGCAGGAGGATCTCGGCTTTCCCGCGCCGCGCCACGGCCACGACGATCCCGGCGGCGCGCACGGGGATCGGGAGGTCTTCGGGGTCATGGGCTCGTCGTGAAACCCGAAATGTTACACTCCCGCCCCCATGGCCGACCCCTGTTCCGCGCTGCGACTCGAAGGGCGTGTCACCCTCGTCGCGCGGGTCGGCGCCGACGGCGCGCGGCTCGATGTGCGGGTGGCGGTGCCGGTGCCGCGGGTGTGCCCCTCGCAGTTCTTCATGGTGCGCCCCGACGACGGCTCGGGGCCGTTCCTCGCGCGCCCCTTCTCGCTTTACTTGCGAAGGGCCGACCCGGCGGGGACATCTATTCGTTCCTTTTGAAGGTGATCGGCCCCGGGACCCGCGCCCTCGCGGCGCTCGAGCCGGGGGCGCCGGTCTCGCTCGTCGGCCCCCTCGGCAACGGCTTCCCCGCGGTCGCGCGCGGCGAGCGGCTCGCCTGCGTCGCCGGCGGCGTGGGGATCGCCACATTTCCTCTCGTCTTCGAAGAGGCGATCGCCGCGGGGGCCGATCCCAAGGATCTGACCCTTTGCTTCGGGGCCGCGAACCGCTCGCTCCTCTACGAGATCGACCGATACCAACGATACGGCGTGCGCGTGCGCGCCGCGACCGACGACGGCTCCGAGGGGACGCGCGGCACCGCGCTCGATCTGTTGCGTCAAGAATGCGAAGGGGGCGCCGCCGCGCTGGATCTTCGCCTGCGGCCCCGAGCGGATGCTCGAGGCGGTGGCGGCCTACTGCCGCGGGCGCTCGCTGGAATGCCACCTATCGCTCGAGACGCGAATGGGGTGCGGCACGGGGGTGTGCAACGTGTGCGCGGTGCCGGTCAAGCCCGCGGGGAATGGCGGCTGGCCGGTCGCGAAGGCCTGCCGCGAGGGGCCCGTGTTCCGCGCGAGCGACCTCGTCCTCGAGGAAGCTCACCAACTATGATCGTGCTTTGTGTGGGCGGGCGGACATGTCCGCCGGCTACCTCAGCGACTCCAGGAACGCCCGGATCCGCGCCGCCGACGGATGATTGGGATTCTGCTCGAGGATCGGCCGGAGCACCTCGGCGGCCTCGCCCTTCTTCCCAAGATTCGCGAGGATCGTGCCGAGGAGCTGGCGCGTCTCGACGTTGCGCGGCTCGATCCGGAGCGCGTCCCGCGCCGACGCCTCGGCGAGCGATAGTTGGTTTTGGTTGAAGTAATAGTTGGCGAGGTTGTAGTGGGCGGCGCCGTAGGTGGGGCGGAGCTCGATCGCCCTCTTGAGCTGGCTCTCGGCCTGCGCGAGGTTTCCGAGCTGCGCCAGCGCCACCCCCGCGAGCATGTGGGCCTCCTCGCAGCTCGGGTAGAGATCGATCGCCTGCTGATAGACGCTCAGCGCCTCCTCGACCCGGTGGCGGATCATGTGGATCGACGCGAGTCCGAGGTACGCCTGGAGGACGTCCTGATTCGAGACGAACACACGATTGCGCAGCCCCTGCTCGATCGCCGAGGCGAAGCGGGCGAACGCCGCGTCGAGATCCTTGGCGTCACCCGATCGTTGGTATTCGTCGAGCGCGAGGCGCCCGAGCGCGAGGCGCACCGTGGCGCAGTCGGGCGACTCGATCGCCGATTGGGTGAAGAGCGAGCGCTCGTCGCTCCACACGGGGACCCGCTCGAGCGTCTTCCAGCCGTAGGCGCAAAGCCACGGCGCGAAGAGGAGGATTGCAAACCACAACCGTACCTCGGCGGCCTTCGCGAAGGCCCAGCCCAAAAGCCAACAAAAACCGATGCTTGGGATATAGAGATAGCGGTCGGCGAAGACGAAGTGGCCGAGGCTGCGCGGGCTCGCGATCTGCGGGAGGATCGTGAGGGCCATCACGAGCACGAACGCGAGCGGCGCGCGCGCGGCGCGATGGCGCGCCGCGAGGGCCGCGAGGATCGCGCCGCCGAGCGCGGCGCCGCCCGTGATCCACCGGGCGAGATGGATCTCCGGCGAATCGGGGGTGAGGTCGACGCGCAGCGGGCGGAACGCGTTCAGGTCGAAAGGCCAGGCAAGCGTCTGGAGATAGTTGGCGAACAGCTCGATCCGCAGGGACCGATAGCGCCACTCGGGGAGCGCCATGTCGGTCTGCGTGATGTCGAAAGCCGGCGCGGGGGCCGAAGATCCCGACGCGCGCCGCCATGTAGGCCGCGGCCGCCGCGAGCACCGCGAGCCACGGCAGCGCCCGGCGAATGCCAACTTTCTCCGCGATGAGCCAATCGGCCGCCGCGACGGCGAAGGGAGCGCCAGCGCCGACTCCTTTGCCAAGAATGCGAGGAGCGCGAGGAAGAACCCACCAGTGAGGAACGCCGCGATCCGACTGCGAGCAGCGCCTCCCGAAGGGCCCGCCCCCGCCAGGAGATCGGACGCGCGAAGGCAACAGATCGACGCGCCGAGCGCCAGCGCCGTCGCCACCACGTCGGACACGCCGCTCACCCATGCCACGTCCTCCGTGTGCGCCGGGTGGAGTCCGAAGGCGAGCCCCGCCGCCGCCGCGCCGGCGAGCGCCCGCGGCGAATCCCCAAGAAAACGGATTGCCAAGAAAAGACGAGGGCCGTGCTCGTCAGATGGAGCGCCAGGTCGATGAGGTGGTAGGCGAGCGGCGAGTCGCCGCCGAGTGCGTGGCCGAGCGCGAGGACGCACGTCACCACCGGGCGATAGTAGGGGATGTGGTCAGAGTCGGCGGGGTTGTAGACGTCGCGCCAGAACGAGCGGGTGAACCAATCCCCAATATTGGCGAACGAGCGGATCGTTGGGTTCGACTGGACGAGCGCGAGGTCGTCGTAGACGAAGCCGCCGCGGCACACCGCGTGGTACGCGATCGCCGTAGCCGCGAGAACCGCCGCGAGGGCGATCCAACTCGAGCGTCTCACCGGAATCCCCGACGTGGGTTCACAACCGCCAACAATGACAGTTCACAGCGAAAGGGAACGGGTCGCGCGCGGGCCGCGGGCGCGGACGCCGCCGGAAACGAAGCGAGGCGCGAGTTGGACTCGCGCCTCGCGATGGGGCGGCGCCGACGATAGGGCCGGCGTGCCCTCGGCGGCCTAGGGAACGCTGATGAGCGCAAAGTTGCTTGTCGTCAGCGGGAAGGTCGCGCCAGCCAGGTTGATCCTGGCGAACTGGAAGAACGCCACGCCGTGGAACCAGGCGGGAATCGCCAGCGGATAGGTGGCAATCCCGTTGGAGCCAAAGGTGGGGAACGCCTGGATGAAATCCAGGTCTCCGCAACCACCGATCGAGAAATCCACATACGGGGGAATCGAGATCGGCTGTACGCACGAGCTGAACGCGATGAGAGCCGTCTCTCCAGGCACGGACGATCCCATGAATAGATTCACGGTGCTCCCCGACGCCGGGAACTGATTCTCCATGACCAAGCAGTTCGACGCCGGGAGGATCAGCGACTCCTGCTTCGCCGCGCTCGTGCCGAGCGGGCTCGTCACGGTCACGTTCACGATCCCAAGATTCGTCGGCGGCGGGTTGAAGTCGACGGTGATCGTCCCGTCGTTCACCACGTTGAACATCCCCGCGGTGTAGACCTTGCTTCCGATCGTGACGTTCGTCGCGCCAGTGAAGTTGACGCCCGAGAGAGTCAGGATCGGCACGGGTGCCGACAAAGTTGGGATCGGGTTGGGCGAAAGGGTGTTCACGATCGGGAAGCTCGGAGCCGTCCCGAGATCGAAGGGGAATGGCGCAGACTTCAGCGACTGGATCGAGGTCGCCCCCGAGCTGTGGACGATCACGTCGCCGTCGGCCACGCCGGCGGGAATCGTGACGTTGATCGTCGTGTTGCCGTTGGTCGACGTGAGCCCCGTGACCTTCACGGGCGTCATCGGAGTGCCTTGCGTCGCGCCGCCGGTATTCTTGGTGAACCAAACTTCGTTGCCGCTGGCGCTGAAGTTGAGCCCCGTGATCGTCATCACGCCGCCCATGAAGATGTTCCCGGAGAGGCCGGTAATCTTGGGCTTGGTGCCGGACTTGACGCTGTAGATCGCCTGGATGCCACTGATGTCGTCGGCCTCGATCGTGCGAAGGCCGACCGAGCCGCCGGGGCTGACCGACGGAGCCATCGTCGCGTTGCCGACTCCCGAGTGGCCGAGGCCCAGCGCGTGGCCGAGCTCGTGGGTGCCGATGCCCTGGATGTCGACGCTGAGGCCGCCCGTTTCATTGCCCGGGCCGTCGACCCAGTTCCAACCATTGTTGGGGGAGTTGTCGAAGGACATCGACCAGCCGTTGTTGAATCCCGTGAGAGTGACGGCGTACACGCCGTTCCCCAAGAATCCGGTGGCGCTGATGACACCCGAGGCCTGCCCTCCCGCATTGGTGGCGACCCCTTCGTACTGGAAATCATAGTTGGAGTTGCCGCTGCCGAGGCCACCCGGCTGGACGGGATCGCCGTTGCCGTTGCCGCCGCGGAGCTCCGAGTTCCATTCGCAGGCCGCTTTCCAGAGCGACATGGCGCATCCGGTCGAGCCCGGAAAGTTAGCATCCGGAGTCACGTTGTTGTTCGAGGCCGGGTCGGTGAACGACGCCTGATTGACCTGGAAGCCGATGTTGTCGGCATTGTTGGACTTGCCGAGCAGGGAGAAGGTGTGGCCGACTCCGGGGAATGTTGCGATCGCCGCGGCCGCGAGGATCGCCGCAGGGACAAGTGTGCGGAGTGTTTTCATGTCTACTTCTTCTCCGCGCGGATCTGCGCGAGCTCACTGGCGACCTGTTTGCGGATGTCCGCGACGAACGCATTGGTGGCAATGGCGGAGCCTTCCCCTTGCCGAGGACGACCTCGCCCTTGGGGCCCGACTCGATCCGGAACGCGCCGAAGTCGGCGGCGATGATCGAGCTCAGGCCGTTGCGGCCACCCCACGGTCCCGTGACCGCCTTCGAGAAGAAGACGCCGCGAACACCAACTTTCGTGTCCGCGAAAGTCGGCATCTCGCTGACGGGCATCGTGTCGCTGCCCAAGTAAGTGATTTGGCGCTTCACAGTGCCGCCTTGTTGACAGTGCCGCCTTGGACGAGATCCTCGCCCTCGACGGTGATCGTTGTGAAGTCGATGCCATCGGCGAACCCCTGGTGGGGCCCATGCCAACTATCCCTCGCGGTGACGCTGCCGACGACGGCCGAGTCGGCGCGCTCCAGCATTTGGCGAAGGTTCAGTTCGATGACGGAAGCGGAAATGACCGAAACGGTGGGAAGTCCAACGGCGAGCAGCGCGGCTGCGATCACCCCGGACTTGAGAAGCGATCGGTTCAAGGATCGGCCCTCTTGGCGTTGGGAAATTGTGGGAACGGAAGAGCGGGGAACTGACGAGCGATCGGCGCCGGAAACGCCGCACGCAGGGCTCCAAAGATACCCTGCGTGACGGAATACTGCGCGGCTAGCAACTGAATAGCGCGGGGTGTGGCGCCGCTAGTGCGCGTGCGGTTTGGAGTGGGTTCACGTTGCGGATTGTTCCCTATTCGAGGACCCCACCTCCACCAGGTCCTTTTTCCGAGGGGTTGCTAATGCCCCCGCCCGGTTTCGACGCCGCCCGCTCGATCGCGTGCTCGATCTGTCGCTTCAGCACCCGCGCCGCCGCCGACCCCGGCTCAGGGTTTCGAAGTGATTTCCATAGGGAGAGCCTCGGCCGGCTTCCCCATCGCGAGGAGGGTTTTGGCGAGGGCCTCCGCGAGCGCCCCCGAGGTCGAGTACTCGCGAAACGCCGCCTGGAGGGTGGCAATGGATCCCCCTCGTTCTTCATTGCGTATTGGATGGCCGCCGTTTCTATGGCAACCGCGATCCGGTCACCCTCCACCGTTGGAGGGGAGGGCGATGACAGGATTGCGAGCGCGGCCTCCGGGTCGAGGAGCTCGCGGTGGGCGCGCGCGAGGGCGATCCGCGCATCCCAGATGCCGGGCGCCGCCTCCGCGAAGGCCTTCGAGAAGCCCAGGAGTCTTTGGAATTCCTTCTGCTCGATCAGGAAGCGCGCGAGGCGGCGGAACGCCTCGGCTGCCGGCGGCACCGCCCCGGCGCCACGCGCGCCGATGCCACGATTGCGTCGAGCGTTTCGTTGGGGATCGGGATCTGCTCGGCGGGGAGCGGAACGGATTGAAGCTCCAGGGGCGGCGAAGAAAGTTTGGCTCGCGCGCGAGGTGCGAGAGCGCCTTCGCGGGGCCCGCCGGCGCATCGCGATACCAACGATCCACGAGTGCCCCCCTCGGCGGCGGCGCGCCGCGGCTCCGGCGAGAAGCGGGTGCCGTGGCCGAGCGATTCGAAGGCGCGCAACGGGGCGATCGGCGGGAGGAGGCTCGTGAAGTAGCTCGATGCCCGAAGCGCGTCCGGGGCGCGCGGCGCGGGGGCGCGATCCACGCCACCTCGGTCGCGAGGGCGGGGACGCGAGCCCGCAGCGCGGCGAGGAAAGTTGGGATTCCTGTTTTCTTGGTGTCGGGGGCGGGGCTCACCAACAATCCGACCGCGGGGGATTCGACGCCGGTCGCCGCGAAGGCGACCGCCGCGCCGGGGCGATCGCCGAGCCAATCCTCGCGCAGGGCGTCGATCACCGGCGCCGGGGTCGTCTCGAGATCCAAACAAACGGCGGCGAGCCCGCCCGGGCGGAGCGCCGACTCGAGCGCGCGCAGGTGGGTCGCGCGCAGCGCCGAGGCCACGGCCGCCGGATAGTTGGGTTGTGGGGCCCAGAAGACGACGTCGTACCCGCGCCGCCCCGCCGCGAAGCGGAGGCCGTCGCGCCCGGCGGGGAGAGATCGTTGGCATCGAAGCCGGTCGCCACGGCCGCCGCGGTCGCCGGCATCGGGGCGAAGTCGACCCACTTCACCCCGGCCGCGCGCAGGAGGTCGAGCGACTCGGGGGAGAACCCCAAGGATGAGGACCCGCTCCGGCGCGCCGTGGACCGCGAGCGCCTGCGCGAGGGCGAGATCCAGCGCGTGGCGCCCCTGGATCGTTGGTGTTCGGTCCACGCGGTCGACCCGCACGCGCCGCGAGCGCTCGGGGCGCGTCAGATCCCACCAATCGGGCTCCTCCATGAGCGCCGCCAAGCCGTCGAGCGATTCGCGAACCGCGAGGATCTTGTGGAACTCGGGGACCGCGCGCTCCTGCGTGGAGAAGAGCGCGGTCGGGCGGAACTCGGCCGGCAAGGCCGCGCGCGCCGCGGCGAGCCCGCCGGCGCAAACCAACGATAGGGCGATGGCAACAATTCGGCGCGGCGTGCGTTCGACGGCGGCGGCCGCGAGGATCGACGCTCCCGCCAGCAGCACCAGCGCGGCATCGAAGGCGCGCGGGAGGCCCCTTCGATCGCGCCTTCAACGGATCTCCCTTCGATCGAGACCATCGCGATCCAGAGCCCCGCGGCCAATCCCAACGATAGCGCCGGCGTCCGCGCTCCGGCCCGGCAGGACTTCACGAGCCCCCGAGGGCGCATCCGAGCGCGAGGAGGAAGGCGGGGACGGTCGCCGCGACGAGGAAGCTCGGGTAGAGCGGGGCGTCGATCGCACCGGCGGCGCCGAGCGTGCGGCGCGCGAAGGCCGTCACGTCGCGAAATAGTTGGGGATCGCCGTGGAGCACCTCGAGGCGGCGCGATCCCAACAATAGGAGCGCGGCGGCGAGCGCGGGGGCCGCGGTCCCGCCGATCGGTCCGCCCCGGGCGAGGATCGGACCCAGGAGCGCCGTCCCGAGCGACATCAACAATAGGAGCGTGGCGTCGGAGCGGGCGAGGTCCCACGCGGTGCCGCGGAGGAACGACCGCAGCTCGAGCGAGATCGGCGCGAGCGCACACACGACCGCGGCGGCGCCGGCCGCGAGGGCCGCGGCGGCGAGGCGGGGGCGGGCGCCCGATTCCTGGGGAGCGGCCTCGCGCGCAGCCGCCGGAGCGCCCCGGGCCAACACCAACAATAGCGGCGCAGCCTACCCGAGCGCCGCCGAGAGCACCTCGGGGATCCAGGGGGCGTCGAGGAGGGCAAGGGCGATCGGCGCCCCCAGCAGCGCCGCCGTCGTCGAAGGGGCCTCTCCCTCCGAGATCCACTTCCCAACGATCGCCGCCGGCAGCCCCAATCCCAACAACCCGATCAGGAACACCACGATGTCGGGGCGCCACTCGTCGCCCGCCGCGGCCGTGAGCCACGAAAGTTGGGATTCCAGCCGCGCGGCGGCCGCCCCCACGCCCATCGCGCCCAGCGCCGCGGCGGCCGCGGCGCGCGCCTGGAGGGGCGCCACCCGCGAGCGAGCCCGCGGCCGCGCTCGCGAGCAGCGCCGACGCGAGAGTCGCCGTGGCCCGCGCGTCACCGCCGAAGCCGGCGGCGAGCGCCCGCACCGCGGCGATCGCCGCGAGCCAAACGCCCGCCGCGAACACCACATTTCGAACCCTCGCGCGCATGGGGCGAAGAGCTTGCGCCCCGGCGTCGCGGCGTTCCACTTGAAGTTCTCGCCCTCCCGGTCTTCGATGGGGATCGCTTGGATCCCATCCGCTCCCGCCGCCGCGCGTCCTCGCCTGGTTCGATCGCCACAAGCGCGACCTCCCGTGGCGGCGGACCCGCGATCCGTACGCGATCTGGATCTCCGAGACGATGCTCCAGCAGACGCGCGTCGAGACCGCGATTCCCTATTACCAACGATTTCTGGAACGCTTCCCGACGGCGCGCGAGCTCGCCGCCGCGGAGGCGAGCGAGGTCCTCTCGCTCTGGGCGGGGCTCGGCTACTACCGCCGCGCGCGGATGCTCCAGCTCGCGGCGCAGAGCGTGGTCGCCGAGCACGGCGGCGAGCTGCCGGCCACGCCCGACGCGCTCGCCTCGCTGCCGGGAGTCGGTTCCTACACATCGGGGGCGGTCGCATCGATCGCATTCGGCGCACGCGTCCCCGCCGTGGATGGCAATGTTCTGCGGGTCCTCTCGCGATGGCACGCGCTCCGCGGCGACCCGCGCGAGTCGAATACCAAGAAAACGATCGAGGCCTCGGCGCGCGCCCATGTGGAGGCGGGGGATCGCGCCGGCGATTGGAACCAATCGCTCATGGAGCTCGGCGCCACGGTGTGCCTGCCGCGGCGTCCGCTTTGTTTGGCTTGTCCGGTGCGGCCCCACTGCGAGGCGTCGGCGCGCGGACTCACCGAGAAGATCCCGGCGGCTCGCAAGCGGCGGGCGACGGTCCGGGTCCGCCATGCGGCGGCGCTCGTCGAGCGGCGCGGCGCCCTCCTCATGAGCCGGCGCCCCGAGGGGAGCGGATGGCTGGCCTCTTGAGCTCCCCACCGTGGAGCTCGCGGCGAGCGAGGATCCGCGCGCCCGTCTCGTCGAGCACGTCCGCGAGACCACGGGCTTCGCCCTAGAAGTGGGATCCCCGTTCGCGGAGATTCACCATTCGATCACGCATCACCGTATCGAGCTCCTTGCCTTCGCGGCGCTCGAGACGCGTGGGCGGGGAAGCGGTCCGCGACCTGGCTCACGCCGGAGAGCGCGCGCCTCAACGGCGTGACCGCCGCGACCCGAAAGATCCTCGACCGCTGGGCCGCCCGCGCGACGCGGCGCCCGAACCCAACGAAAACCTGATGCACCGAGACCTTCCGCTCCGCCTCGCCACCCTGATCGCCACGATCTTTCTCGCGTCCTCCGCGCGCGGCCAGGAGGCCTACCCGAGCGAGTACGCGCTGAAGATCGACTACGACCCGATCGCGGGGCCGCGGGTGCATCGCCCCGCCGGCGATTTCGTCTTCCAGGACTTTCGCGTGGGGAGCGAGCCCACCCAATGGCCGCTCGAGGTGACGCAGGAGGACGTGGCGCCGACGCCGATCCGCCCGAATGTTGGGAATCGGATCATCGCCGTGGCCACGGGCGACTCGACGCGGCCGCGCCGCTTCTCGGTCTCCGCCCACGCCGACCAGCTCATGTGGGAAGTGGGGGGCTCGCGCCGAACACCAACTATGTGCTCCGCTGCCGGCTCGCCACCGCGAACCCAACGATCCGGCGGCGCGCGGGGATCCCGGCCCCTTTCGAGGCGCCGATCGCGAACGCCGCGGTCGGCGATCCCGAGGCCGCCTCCAACATTGCGTATGAGCGCGCCGCCGACCGCGCCTACTGGGCGCTTCCCGAGGGGCTCGTCACCGTCGGCCCCCGACCCCGACGGCTCCCGCTGGCTCGAGTGGCGAGTGCGCTCCTCGGCCGACGGCGAGGCGAATGCCATGATTTGCCTCGTCCTCTATTGGAATCTCCTGAAGACCGTGAAGCTGCCGCTCGAGGGGATCGCGCAGCGGGCGCCGGTGCCGCCGCGCTCGGGTTGGCGCTCGCGCTTCGCGCTGGGATCCCAAGTATCGGAGAAGGCGCTCCTCGAGGAGGCGCGGGCGGCGCGCGCGAAATTGCTGCCATTCGGCCTCACCGATTTCCAGATCGACTCCGGGTGGCAGTCGGCGGCCCCCGACGGCGGCGCCGCCGGCTTCTCGAAGCCCGACCCGGCCCGCTTCCCGCGGGGCCTCGGCGCGCTCGCGGCCGAGCTGAAGGGGATGGGGCTCCGCCCGGGGCTCGAGATCGTTCCCCAACTATCCGACGCCGAAGATTCGGCTCCGGGGCTCCTGCGCACGGTCGACAAGGCGGCGATCGACGCGTCGCCGCTCGGTCGCCATTTGTGGGATGGATCCAGCCCCGAGGGGCAAAAATGATCGGGGAGCTCATCGCGACGCTCGCGCGCGAGGGCTTCGAGCGCTTTAGTTGGGATCGGCAGCGCGAGGTGATGGAGAAGCATCTGCTCGCCGAGAAGGGGCGGGTCATGGAGTACGACGGCGCGAAGGCGTACCGCGCCGGCCTCGGCGCCGCGCTCGCGGCCGCGGGCCCCGGCGGATATGTGGCGAACGGCTGGTGCGCGGCCCCCGGCGCCACCGAGCCCTCCTTCGAGGCGCTCGGCGCCGTCGACTGCTTCGCCGCCGTCGACGACGCGGCGACCTCGCGGCCGAGCTTCGAGCTCGGCGCGATCGCCGCGAGGCGCGCGGGGCAACAAAACGGGATCTTTGCGTCGATGGATCCCGGCTGCGTCTTCGTTGGTGAAGACCTCACGATCGGCGAGGCGCGCTCGTGGGCTTCGTTGGTATCGCTCCAGGGGCTGCCGTTCATGGTGGGCGACCGGATCAGCGCGCTGAAGGAGGATCGGATCGAGGTCCTCCGCCGAACGTTGGGATCGATCCCGGCGCGCTCCATCTACTCGCCGAACGAGATCCGCAACCCGCGCGAGGTGCATTTGTGGCGAGAGGCGGCGGGGAGACCTCGCTCGTGACCGGCTACTTCAGCTACGCGGTCGACGAGCTGGAGCTCACCTCCGCGGCCGACAACGCCGCGGCCGCCCCTTCGACGAGGCGGAGAAGTTCGAGTTCTGGACGAACCGCTTCCTCGGCCGCGCGCTCGTCTCCTCGAACGCCTACGGCCTCTCGATCGAACCCACACATGTCTCGTGGATCGCCGCGCGCAAGGCGCGCGAGAACCCATTCGTGGTGTCGACCTCGCGCCACGTCTCCCAGGGGGCGCTCGAGCTGAGCGGGGAAAAGTGGGATCCGGCCGCTTCGACTCTCCGCGGCACGAGCGAGGCTCGCCGCGGGCGATCCCTACGAGGTGCGGATCGTGGTCCCCACCCGCGCTTGGAATGCCAACAAAGCGGAGGCGGCGGGGCTCGCCTGCTCGGTGAAGCAGGAGGGGAGGCTCGTGCGGGTCACGATGCTCTCGCCCGAGACGAAACGGGTCGAATGGAGCCTCTCGTTCACCAAGAATGACGCCCCCAAACCCAAGGAGAAGAGCTCGGTCTCCGACCTGCGCGCCGAGCCCGGCCCGGGATCACCGCGCGCATCCATTGGAACGCGGCGAAGAGCCCGACCGGCTCCTTCGTGGTCCGCCGCGACGGGAAGATCCTTGGTATGACGGCCGAACCCAATCATCTCGACCGCGGCCGCGACCTCGAGTACGGCCAAACCTACCAATACGAGGTCACGCCGATCGACGACGAGGGGAGTTCGGCGCGCCGTCGCTCCTCGAAACCCAATTCCAGCAGCCGCCGAAGCTGAGCCTCATGTCATTCCACCGCCAGATGCGGCGCGCCGCGGCGCCCTCCGTGGGGGAGAACCTCACGAGCCAGGGGACGCCGCTCAAAGTCCGAGGCAAACTATACATGATTGGGCTCGGCACCCAGCCGCCATCCACGCTCGACTTCCCGCTCCGCGGCGCCCACGGCACGCTCGTCGCAACGTTGGCGATCGACGACCTGGCCCAGCGCAACGGCTCGGCCCAGATCACCGTCTTCGTCGACGAGAAACAGATCGGGCGATCCCCAATTATCCGCGGCGGCGAGAAGCCGGTCGATCTGCGGATGCGCATCCCGCGAGGCAAGATCCTGACGCTCCAGATCTCCGACGCGATGGACGGCGCCGACTACGACGTGATCGACCTACTCGCCCCCGAGATCCTCAACACGGGTCGTTGAGCGGGCCGGGGCGCTGCCCTCCGGCGCCCGATCGGAGGTGGGCTCCCACGACGTGGGAGATCACCCAGTCGCGCACGTGGGTCATCGTCGGGCGCGCCGGCGGGCGGAGCCCCGCGATCCCAACAAAACGGCGCCGCGATCCGCGTCGTCGGGGAAGCGCCCGTGCGAGCCGCGCACGAGCGAGGAGTCGAGCGACACCACACGCATCAAATAGCGGAATCCCAACTTTTTCTTGAGGAGCGTCCAGGCGATCCGCGCCTTCGCGGCGGGGAGCGCCGGATCGAGGAACAGCTCGACGGGGTCGTAGCCGGGCTTGCGATGGATGTCGACCGTGCGGGCGAAATCGGGGGCGAGGGCGTCGTCGAGCCAGTAGGGATACGCAAACCAACGATCGGGCTCGCTGAAAACGACGAGGTCGCCGGGATTCTGGTGATCGATCCCGAGGTCGCGCTTCGTGCGGCGATCGAGGACTCCGTCGACGCCGTCGGTCGCCTCGAGGAGCTCGTGGACCGCCGGGAGGTCGGCGGCGTTTGCCACATAAATGTGGGCGAGCTGATGATCGCACACGGCGAACGCGCGCGAGGTGCCGAAGAGGGGAGCTCGCCGACGTGGGGATCGTGGCGCACCCGCAGGAAGCCCGCTCTCCGCAGGATCCGGTTCAGGTCGACCGCGCCGCGCACGTCGGTGATCCCGTACTCGGAAAAGCCAAGAATATCGTAGCCGCGCGCCGCCGCCGCTTCGCACAGATCGCCAGCCACGCGGTCGAGCTCGGCGATCGCCTCGATCGAGCGCGGAGCGTCGGGGCCGTATCGTTGGTGATCGTAGTCGAGGTGCGGGAGGTAGGCGAAGACGAAGTCGGGGGCGTGGGCCTCGAGGATCATCCGCGTGGCGGCGGCGATCCACTCGGTCGCGCGGATCCCGGCGCCGGGGCCCCAGAACTCGAAAGTGGGAATGGGCCGAGCGCCCCTCGAGCGCCGCGCGCAGCGGCGCCGGCTCCGCGTGGATCCCCGGGATCTTGCGCCCATCGGCCGGATAGCTGGGTTTCGGAGTCACCGACCAATCGGAGCCGCAATTCAATTGAACCAGCCGAAGAGGTTGGCGGTCGTCTTCCCGCGCGCGCGAGCTCGTCGAGGATCGTGTCGCCGTCGACGAGGAAGCGGCTCTGCCGCCAGAACATCACCTCGTCGAGCCGGCGGAAATACCAACCATTTCCCACGATCCCGTGGCTCATCGGATGGCGCCCGTGAGGAAGCTCGCCTGCACAGGACATGTCAGCGCCGGAAATGTGGTTTCGAGCGGGATGGCGAAGCCATCTTTCGCGAGCGCCCGCAACCGCGGCGCATGCTCGAGCGCGCGGGGGTGAGCCCGACGAGATCGAGCGCGAGGAGCTTAGTCGCCGCCATGGCGGCCCCGCGGGGCCGTGGCCGTTCAAGAGCGAGCGAAAGGTGGCAATCTCCGAGGGGAGCGCGGCGCGCCAGCGCCCGTGTCGAGGCGCGCGCGGATCGCGTCGCCCGTGAAGCGCACCGAGGTCACGTGCCGCCCGGCGCCGTTGAAGAAATGCACCCGCGAGTTCTTTCCCAGCAAAACGAAGGTCCCCGCCGCGCGGTCGACCCAGATCGCATCGTCGGAGGCGGCGCGCGCCTCGGGGAACGCGTGGGCCGTCGGGCGCACGCCGATCTCGCTCCGCTCGATCGCATGGCGGGTCCGCTTCGCGCGAACCCTATAGTGGTGTTGGAGGTCACGGGCGAGATCGTTGGCAATCGCGCGCGAACCCAACGATCGATTCGCGCGTTTTGTGAGCGACGGCGTGGCCCGCGGAGCCGTTCCCATTCTTCGCGCCGAACGCCGCGCGCGCCCGCGCCAGGATCGGCAGGAAGTCCGCGTCGCTCGACGGATTGGTGGGATCGAGCAGCCGCGGGTCGCCGATCGCGTGGAGCACCAGCCGCTCGCGCCCGTTGAAGCGGACGCTCATCAGTTGGATCGTGACCGCCCCTCCTCGTCGCCGCCGGCCTCGGTCTGCATGGGGAACGGCCCCGCGAGCACTTGGCACAAAGCCCCACATCGGGGATTCGCCGCCGAACGCCTCGAGCCGCCCCGCGAGGCACCTCGCTCCCCTCCATTACGATTGCCACAATCCGGCGCTCCGGTCGGCCACGTTCTCGGCGCGCGCGTCGCGCTGATCGAAGAGGAAGGAAACGAAGTCCACCCAGCGGGGGCGCCCCGTCGGCTCGTAGCCCGCGAGCACCGCGCGCGGCTCCGCCGGCCGCGCATGCTCGCAAAGGAACGATTCGCAACGGAAACAATACGCATGGTTGGGAACCACCAGATCCTCGGCCGACTGCGCCTCGTCGAGGCGGGCGAGGAGCTCGCGGAGGAACTCGTCGGCCAGCTCGTCGGAGCTGGCGCCGCGGCGGATCCGAAGCCGCAGCTCGATCCCATCCATCTTCTGCTCGAGGCCGCGCGAGCGGGCGAGCGCAACGGACGTCCAGCGCAGAGTTTCCATCGCTTCGCGCACCGCGTGCGCCACGCCGCCGCCGATCCCGCCGGCTCTCTCCGTGCCATCGTGCTTCGCCGCGCCGTTTGAGTTGGCGAGGGCGGCGCCGTCGCCGTTTCTTGGTATGTCGCGCCGGCTCGCCCGCGCCGGGTGCGGCGCCCTCGCGATCTCCGTCGGCCGGTCGATCTCCGGTTCGATCTCGGTCGGTCGCTTCCACGTCGTCAGGATAGTGCCGATGGAATCCAAATCGAAGTTTCCTCGCGTTCCGCCCGTCGAGTAGGCTCCCCCACGCCTTGCGAACCCCCGACCGCGAGCCGAACCGACCCGCGACGGCACAAGAGAGCGCCGGCGTGACCGTGGTCGTGCCCGCGTTCAACGAGGAGCGCGGTATTCGTGGTGTGGTGAACACGCTCCGCGAGATCGCGAAGACGGCCGGCTACCCCTTCGAGATCTTGGTGGTCGACGACGGCTCGACCGACAGCACCGGCGCGATCCTCGCCGAGGAGCAGCAGGTCGACACCGTCCCCGTGAAGGTCCTCCGCAACCCGGGGAATCGTGGCTATGGCTACTCGCTCAAGTCGGGGATCCGTGAGGCGGCCCACTCGATCGTCGTGATCACCGACGCCGACGGCACCTATCCCAACGATCGGATTCCCGAGCTCGTCGCGAAGGTGCGCGCCGGCGCCGCGATGGCCGTGGGGGCGCGATCGTTGGGATCGGGGAGCATCCCGATCTCGCGGCGGCCCGCGAAGCTCGTCCTCAACAAGCTCTCCAACTTTCTCGCGGGGCGGCGCGTGCCCGATTACAACTCCGGCCTGCGCGCCATGCGAAAAAGACTTGGTGTTAGCAGTTCGAGCCGATCCTCCCCGACGGATTCTCGTTCACCACTACGATCACCCTCGCCGCGCTCACCAACGGATTCGTGGTGGACTTCGTGCCCATCGAATATGGCAAGCGCGAAGGCAAATCCAAGATTCGCCCGATCCGCGACACGGCGAACTTCTTCAACCTCATCGTGCGGACCGCGCTCTATTTCCGGCCGCTCAAAGTTTTCATTCCGATCGCGTTCGCGCTCTACGCGGCGGCATGCGGAGATCGCGCTGCGCGACATCTTCAGCAATGTCAACTATCCGAACGCGCGCCTCATCGGAGATATGGCCGTGCTCCTCTTCCTCGCGGGGATGCAAGTCCTCGCCACGGGATTCCTGGCCGATCTCGCGTGCGACGCATTCCGCCCGAAGTCGGCCGCGCCGCGCCGCCGGAGCAGCCTCGACCTCTATGACAATCCGCTCGGCTTCTTCCTGGCCGCCTCGGCGTTCCTATTGTTGATCTCGATCTTCTTCCACCTGCGCGACAAGTACGCGCTCTTCCGCAACAGCCCGCCCCGCGCCCTCGAGCCCAAGACATTGTTGGTATACGTGACGACGCTCCAATTGCTTCTCGACGGGCCTCGTCGCAGATCTGATCCAGAGGCGTGGACGTTTGAAGTAGGGAGGGTGTGCGAAGGGGCGGAACTGAGACTATTGTTAGTGTGTGGGGGAGTCGCGGTTTGCCGGGCTAGAGCGATGGGGTTGGGTGGGTCGGCGCTCTGCTGCGCATCGCGGCGGAGCCGATTGTTACCATCCCGCTCTGCGCAGAAGCCGCGCCGACCCACCCACCCCATCGCTCTAGCACGGCGAACTGCCAGCGCGCCACACACCAACAATCGACGCCGCTCCTACCCTTCGCACACCTCCCTAGCTTCGAGCGTCCGCGGCGCCGGATCAACCAGAAGAGCTGCAGAGATAGCTTAGCTTTCGATCCGAACAAGGCTGGCGAGTTCCGGTCGACTCTTGCTGGTGCGCATCGAGAGCCGGTATCCATCAGATTCGCTCCGGTCGATGGTTGGTGTGGCGGCGGGCGCGCGCTGCAGCGTGGGGTGGGTGGGGGTCGGCGCGGCTTCTGCGCAGGGCGGGATGGTAACAATCGGATCCTTGGTGATGCGCAGCAGAGCGCCGACCCCCACCCACCCCACGCTTGGTCCGTGCTCTCGCCGCCACCCCACCCTATTCGACCGGAGCAAATTCGATGGCTACCGGCTCCGGGTATGAGGCCCGCCGCGTGGGCGCGCGATAGCAACTCTTTCACGCCGGCGCGCCCGCGGTCGCCGTAGTCGAGCGTGAAGTCGTTCACGTACATCCCAATGAAACGGTCAGCGAGCCCGGCGTCGAGGCCGCGCCCGAACTTCATCGCGTGGGCGAGGGCCTCCTCGCGGTTCGCGAGGGCGAACTCGATCGATTTCTTGAGGTATCCGGAGATGCGGCCGATGTCGTTTCCCAGGGACTTTTGATGGCATTGCCGCCGAGGGGAGCGGCAGGCCGCCGGTGACCCCGCGAACCACTCGCCGAGGTCGAGCACCTGTTGGAGGCCCAATTGTTGGAACGTGAGCTGCCCCTCGTGGATGAGCACGCCCGCGTCAGAACTCCGCCCTTCGACACCAACTCTGGAATCTTGTCGAAGGGACGATCTCGAACTCGAAATCGCCGAGCGCGAGGCGCGCCACCAAGTATGCGGTGGTTGTGGTCCCCGGAATCGCGAGCTTCGATTTCTTGAGATCGCGAATCTTGAAGTCGCCGCGCGCGACGATCTTCGGGCCGTAGCGATCTCCCATGCTCGCCCCGTGGGGAGGAGTGCGTAGCTTTCCAAACAATACGCGTAGGAGTGGATCGACACGGCCGTGATGTCGTACTCGGCGCGCAGCGCCCGCTTGTTCAGCGTGTCGATGTCCTCGAGGACGTGACGGAAGCGGAACTCCCCGTGTCGATCTTCCCGGCGGCGAGCGCGTAGTGCATGAACGCGTCGTCGGGATCAGGGGCCATGCCCAAGTATCCAGTTCGCGGACTTCAGCCATAGGGGGCGGAGAGTATGGCGAGATACGTCGCGCAGTGACGCCCTCGAAATTTTCGCAGCCGCTGAAAATGCCATTCCGGCCCATGCGCGGATCTCACTGGCAAGCTCATCGGTTGGCGTGGCCTCGACGTAGCCTTTCGCTACGCTTCGGCCCCGCCGCCTCGATCTTCCCAACGATCTCTCGCGCATCGGCTCGAAGCATGTTTTCAGCGCGCGCTGCTCCTCCGCGGAGAATCCGCGCATGTTCCCGCCCGGCATCCTGTTCCCTTGCGGTGGCGTTCGCGTTGGCGGGGGTGTGATCGATTTTCCGAAGACGCGCGAGGAAGCGCAGAGCCGGCGCGCAGGAGGCGGTCAAGAATGCGGAGGACGCCGAGAAGCTGTCGACGCACCGCGGTCTCGCCGCGCTCGACGAGGACGCGGATCCAACACGGCCTCGTCGACACCTTCGACGACATCGCGGCGCTGCTGCGGCGCGAGGAGGAGCTTGCCAGGATCGGAGCGAGGCTCGCGCGCGCGCCGCCGCCGCCGATGCCACAATAAAAGCGAGGAGGCCCTCGCGGCGCGAACACCAGCAGAAACCGGAGCCGCCGACCGAAGCCCACATCAACGATCTGCAGGTGGCGCTCGACCGGGCGCGCGGCGAGCGGGCCGAGCTCGTCGCGCGCCTCGCGGCGGCGGAGCGCCTCGGGGCGGGGGCTGCGCTCGCGGAGCGGAGCGGGCGCGCGCCGCCGGGAGCGCGGTGGAGCGGGCGGCCCGCGCCCTCCAGCTCGGCACCTCGGCGTTGGGTCACCGCGCGCGGGCGGTCGAGCAGGAGCGGGTCGCACTCGCCGCTGAGCTCCAGACTCGGACGCTGTGAATGCTCGACGCGAGCGAGGACGCGGCCCCGGAGGCGATCGCCGTCCTGACGCTCGAGCGGCATGCCAGAATCTGGAGATCGCGCGGCGGGAGCGGGAGCTCACGGCGTCGATCGGCGCCCACGTCGGCGGCCTCACGGCCGAGCTCGCCGCGGCGGAGAAGGGGCCGCGGCGCTCGAAACCCAACGATCGAACACCAACGATCCGCACGAGCGGGAGATTCTTGGGATCGAGGCGCGCACCGCGGCGGCGCGGATCGCGGCGCTCACCGATCGTTTGGATTCGGCGCAGACGGTCCTCGAATCCGGCGCCGTCGGGGCGGCTCATCGAGGAGCGGGCGCGCTTCGACACGCTGCGCGCCGACCTCGACGCGCGCGCGCGAGGCGGGGGACACGACCGGCTTCGACGAGACCTTCCGCTCGATCGTCAGGGTTCGGAAATCGAAGGATCTCCTCGACCTCCGCGACGAAACCCCGCAATTGCGCGACATGGCATCGCGCGAGCGAGGCGGCCGCGGGGGCGCTGCGCGACGTGACCCGGCTCCAGGAGGACCGCGAGACCGATCTCGCCCGCTTCGAGGCGGCGGTCGCCGCGGCGCCGAGGCCTCGCGCGCATCGTTGGTATCGCGCTACGACGCCGCGCAGGCCGCGCTCATCGATGCCACATAAGCGCGGGCTCTCGCCGCGAGCCGCGCCGCCGATCTCGCGAGCGCGCGCCTGCGTACGATCGGCCAGCTCTTCGACACGGTCGACGAGAGAGCCTCGATGGTCGGGTCGCGCGCGCTGTTCGTCCGGGTCGCGTCGCGCGTCGATTTGTCTTCTGTGGGAAGGGCGGCGGGCGACGCGCTGGCCTTGATCGAGTCGGCCCCGCGGGGTCTCGCGGCGATGGGGGCGCGCCGGCGACTTCCTGCGCAATCGCGACAACTTGCCAAGAATCCTGCTGGCGGCGGTCCTGCTGCCGGCGGCGCTGGCGCTCGTCTTCGTGACGCGGCGGGTGGCGCTGCGCCTCTCGGCGAAGCTTCCCGCGGGGCCGAGCTGCCGCTCGTGGCACGGGCGGGAGCGGCTCGGCGTCGGCGTCGCGCGTCGCGCCGCCTTCGTCGGATTCGTGGTATTGGCGGCACGTGATCGGCGTGCGGATCTTCGCGGCGCCCGCGGCGCTCGTGCGCGCGGTCGACGGCGCCGCGATCGCCGTATTGTTGGTGAGATTCGCGTACGTCCTGGTCGTGGCGCTGCTCCGCCCCCGACGACGCGTCGGCTGCGCCTCCTGCCGGTCCGCGACGAGCACGGCTCGCTCATGTGTGGCGTGTCGCATTGTTGGCATCGCTCGCCTTGCTGGTGATCGCGGTCCCGCGCCAGATCCTGGAGGCGATCGGCTACGGCGCGATCAACCCCGAGTTCATGGGCCTCCTCGCCCTCGTCGAGCGGGCGCTCGTGACCCTCGCTCTCGTGGCGCTCTTCCTCCTGCAAGTCGATCCTCGAGGACCTTCTCCCCAGGGGCGCGGCGCGCCTCCTGGAAACTGGTCCGCTCGGTGATCTCCTGGCTGCGCCCGCTGATCCTCGGTTTCGCGCTCTCGATCGTCGGGCTCCGAATCTTGGGATTCGAGTTCTTCGCCGCCCACGTGGAGTCGATCTCGCTCGGCGGCGTGGCGGTGGTCGGGCCTGCATCGTTGGGATTCCGCGCCCTGATGAGGATATGTGGGATCGGCTCGCGCCGCGCTCTCAACCTCGGCCCCGCCGGCTTCCGAGCTCGCACTCCGCCGGCGCTAGTCCTCGACCGCTTCGTGCGGGTCCTCGCCTCGATCGCGTTCGTCGTGGCCGCTTATGCGGCATTCGTCGTGGTGGTGCGCGTCGGGCGCGCCGATCCGACGGCGGTCGACGTCGGCGTGGTCGGCGGCCACCGGTTTACTCTGGTGGATCTGGCGCGCTTCGTGATCGCGGTGCTCGCTACGATTGTCGCCGCCGCCTGGGTGCGCAAAGGGCTCGAGCTCTTTTTGTTACCTTTGACGAAGATGGACCTCGGCACCCGCTACGCCGTGGCGGTCGCAAGCTCCTACGGCGTGCTCGCCGTCGGATCGGTGGTATCGCTCACGCAGCTCGGACTCGCGCTCGGGGACTTCGCGATCCTGCTCGGCGCCGCCGGCTTCGGGATCGGCCTCGGCCTCCAAGAGACCGCGTCGAACTTCATGAACGGGCTCATTCTCCTGTTCTCCCGACCCGTGAAAGTTGGGGATGTCATCGAATCGGAGGGGCGCACCGGGACGATCGCCGACATCTCCATCTCCTCCACGCTCCTCATCACGCCGGAGAACCACGAGATCCGGATCCCCAATCGCGAGATCATTGGGAAACGCCTCGTCAACTATACGGGGCGCGATCCCAAGGTTCGCGGCACATGCAAAGTTGGGATCGGCTACGGGAGCGATCTCGACAAAGCGCGCCGGATCCTGATCGAGGTGGCGTCGAAGACTCCGGGGTCCTCGCCTCCCGGAGATGCAGGTCGTTCTCCTCGGATTCGGCGCGAGCTCGGTCGACCTCGAGTTGAGGTTCTGGGTCCCGGTCGATCTGCGCGGCGACATCGAGTCGCAAGTGCGCTCGCGGCGCTACCTGCGCTTCACGGCGGCCGGCATCGAGGTCCCATTCCCACAGCAGGAGATTCGGGCGAAGGGGCCGATCGAGATTCGGCGCGATTGACCGATCCGACGCGCGGATCGAGACTCGGAGAGAGTCGCCCGCCCATGCTCCGCCCTCTCCCTCATTTGTAATCCCAACGATCCTGGCGCTCGCGCAGGCTGCGCCGGCGCAGCTCCAGGTGACGCGGAGCGACGCCTCGGGGATCGAGGTCGTGCTGCAGAGCGAGGATCCCAAGATTGAGAACGGCGCCCTCGCGACGCGCGCGCGCCGGATCCTCCTGGAGGTGCCGCCGGCCGTGTCGGTGCGGGTCAGCGCCTCGGTCGAATCGGAAAGTTGGGTTTCGATCCCGTTGGCGAGCGCGGACGGCGGCGATTCCCACTGAGCGCGGCGGCCACGGCGCCCGGGGCGCGCCTCGAGTTCGTCGGGATCTTCCGCGATCGGCGGGTGGCGTGCGTGGCGGCGACGCCGGTCGTGGTGGAGGCCGGGGCGCGTGGCGCGGTGGCGCGCCTGATGCGGATCCGCCTCGACCTCGCCCCCGCCCCACCCGATCTCAACGGAAACGGCGCCTCGCGCCGTTCGCGCCGGGGCCGTTCCAGGCGGTCCTGCGGCGCGCGATCGCCAACTATGGCTCTTTTATGCGTCGACCGCGGGGCATGGGCCCTTCCACGCGCCGCAGCCGCCGCCGCCGGCGCACAGCACGCCCCACACGCCGCACCGCCCCAATCCCGTCGATCAGACCCTCTGGACGCTCCAGGTCACGATCGACTTCCGATCACCTCTTCGCGATCACCCCATCCCAACTAACCGCCGCGGGGATCGACGTGTCGAAGGTGAATCCGAAGAGGCTGGTCCTCACGAATCGCGGGAACCTGATCCCATTTTCATCGAGGGGAAGGCGACGGCACCTTCGATCCCAATGATCGGCTCCTGTTCGTCGGCGTGGCGACGACGGGCCCTACACCCACGTGAACTCGTACGCGCTCACCGAGCTCAAGACCGAGGCGCCGGCGGGGCGCGGATGGCGGTCATCGACGGGACCCTCGACGCCGGGGCCCTGTGGATCCCTGGTTCCGCTCGACGATCCGCTCGGAAGTGAACCTCCAATATTGGCAATTGCTCCCCAACGGCGCCGGCAAGGATCATTGGTTTTGGACCAAGACGATCGCGCCTTCGAGCACCGATTACATCGCCACCCTCCCCGATCCGGCGGTGCCCAGCTCCGGCTCGGCGCAGGTCCGCGCCTCGCTCCACGGCTACACCGACGCGCCGCAGAATCCCGATCACCACACGCGCGTCAGCTTCAACGGAACCCAAGTATCCGACGCGACCTGGAACGGCATGGTGCCCTTCCTCCAGGAGGCGACCGTGGCGGCGCCGCTCGTGATCGGCGGGCAGAACATCCTCCACGTGGATCAAATCCCAGACATCGGCGCGGCGGTCGACGGCATCTATCTCGATTGGGTCGAGGTCAGCTACGACCGCTACGTGATCGCGGTAGCCGACGACCTTTGTTTGGCTACGGCTCCGCGCAGAAAGTCTCCTTCCAGATTCGCGGCCTCACGACGCCGAATCTCACGATCTTCGATGTCACCGATCCGGCGGCCCCGCGCCGCGTGGTGAACGGGGTGATCACCGGGGTGGGATCCTCTTCACGGCGAACGTCTCGCTGATTCCGCTCCCCGACCCGGGCGGCACGGAACGTAAGTATCGGGTCACGGGCGACGCGGTCGTGCCGGCGCCGCTCTCGGTGGCCCCCTTCACGGCGCCGGCCGACGTCTCCGCCGGCGCCGATTGGATCGTCGTGTCGCCTCCCAACTATCGGTCGACGCTCGCGCCGCTCGTCGCGGCCCGCGCCGCGACGGGGCTCCGCACCGTCGCGCTCACCACCGATCAGGTCTACGCGCAGTTCAATGATGGGATTCCCGAGCCGGCCGCGTTCCGCAACCTCGCGAAGTCGGCGCTCACGACCTGGAACGCCCCCGCTCCCACCTATCTCCTCCCTCGTCGGCGACGCGACGATCGATCCGTTCCAATACTTGGGGACCTCGATCACCAACGATATGCCGGCCGAGCTCCACCAGATCCTGACCGACGGCGAGATCCCCACCGACAACGGCTACGCCGCCGTGCTCGGCTCCGATCCGCTCCCCGACCTATTCGTGGGAAGGATCCCGGCGGCGAGCCCGGCCGAGGCGGCGGCCGCGGTTGCCAAGATTCTCCAGCGCGAGGCGATGCCGCCGCCGGGCGCGTGGATGAGCACCGTCTCCCACTTCGCCGACAAAGGTGGGAACTTCACGTTCACGCTCGACACGCTCGCCGCGCAGCACGTGCCGCCGTCGTACACGGTGCATCCCATCTATGCGGACAACTACCCCACCTTTCCGCTCATGAAGGCGGCCACGATCGCCGAGCTCGACGCGGAGCGGCGATTGCCACCTATCTCGGCCACGGGGCCGTGCTGAATTGGGGGCAGTACTCTTCGCGAGCGACGTCCCCTCGCTCACCAATGCCACACAACTGCCGTTCGTGGTGGTCCTCAATTGTTCCAACGGATACTTTACATCGCCGAACACCCAGCACGGCCTCGCCGAGGCGCTGGTCCTCGCGCCGAACGGCGGCGCGGCCGGCTGCTTCTCGTCGGTCGGCTTGGGATTCCTGACCCAGGTCACGCCGCTCTCCAGCTACCTCTACGACCACGCTTTCCTTGGGGAGTCGTCGGGGTCGGCCACGACCGGCGCGAAGGTCGACGCCTACCTCTTGGCCGGCGCCCTCGAAGACAACCTTTGGGAGTACCTCCTCTTCGGCGACCCCGCCGCTAGCGTCCTCGCCATAGCGCCGCGAAGCAGCGGAGCGGCGATACGACGCCGCCGGAGCCCTCCGAAGAATTCCCGTGTTCGCCGCGCGCCGTTCTTCGTTTGGATGAATCTCTGTCCCGGGTTCCTTGTGCCAACGCGGCGCCCGCGGTAGAACCAATGCTATCATTCGCGTGGAACGCACAATTCTGTGGTCCACGCAAGGAAACGAACCGAAATATGTCCCCTAATTGACAAACTCTGCAGTCCTTACGAACGGCGCTCGGCTCTGCCGCGGTCGCCCTCCTCGCTGTCGGCGGATTCTGGGTTCCCGCTCGTCGGCGAGCCCCGTTGAGGCTTTCCGTTCTTCCTCCAGCCCTTTGGAGGCGGCACGGTGAACATTACCACACAAGCGGGCGTGCCCGTTGTGTTCCCGCTCCAGGCGAGCGATTTCGACCTTCCCAACGATCAGCTCCTCCTGCACTGGAACAACGTGCCGGCGGGCGGGTCGGTCAATCCGCCGACGCCCTACCAGGCGCCCCCGGGCATCGACATCAATGCTGTCTTTTCGTGGACCCCAACTCTCGCCGACGTCGGCCAGACCTTCACCGCGGTTTTCGTGGTGTTCGACTCGGAGAACCACACGACCAAGTGCGACCTCAACATTACGGTCGAAGGGCCGATGGCGGTCGAGCTCGCGGACTTCACCGCCGGGCAAGACGAGGTCGGCGGACCGGTCGTGGTTCGTTGGGATACGGCCTCCGAGATCGACAACGCGTACTTCAACGTGTACCGCGCTGAGGATTTCGATCAGGAGCACGCCCCCACGCTGAACTCCTTCCCGATCATCGCGACCGGGAGCCCCTTCGAGGCGGCTTCCTACGCGAAGCTCGATCGGAAGGCCGAGCTCGGCAAGGTTTACCACTATTGGCTCGAGGCGGTCGACATCTTTGGCGAGTCGCAGGTCTTCGGGCCGCTGACGGTTCTCGTGCGCTGAACCGTTTCGATCGGATCGACGAAAGGGCCGGGATCTCCCGGCCCTTTGCTTTGGTACGATCGGCGACGAAGTTCCCCATGCCGTACGACCCGTCCACGATCGAGCCGCGCTGGCAGCGCCATTGGGACGAGAACCAGACGTTTCGGACGACGGAGGACCCTGCCAAGAAGAAGTTCTACGTCCTCGACATGTTTCCCTACCCGTCGGGGCGGGGCTCCACGTGGGTCATCCGGAGGGATACACGGCCTCCGACATCGTCGCGCGGCAGAAACGAATGTTGGGATTCTCGGTCCTCCACCCGATGGGTTGGGATGCGTTCGGCCTCCCCGCCGAGAACTACGCCATCAAGACGGGAACCCACCCGCGCGCCACGACCGAGCAGAATGTTGGGAAATCTCCGAACGCAACTGAAGTCGCTCGGCTTCAGCTACGACTGGTCGCGTGGAAGTCGACACCACCGATCCCAAGTATTACCGGTGGACCCAGTGGATCTTCCTGAAGCTCTTCGAGCGGGGGCTCGCGTACGAGGCGCAGGCGCCGATCAATTGGTGTGACTTCGACAAGACCGGGCTCGCCAACGAAGAGGTGAAGGACGGACTCTGCGATCGCTGCGGCAACCCGGTCACCAAACGCAATCTTCGCCAGTGGATCCTCAAGATCACGGCCTATGCCGATCGCCTGGTCGAGGATCTCGACGGCCTCGATTGGCCCGAGAGCGTGAAGACCATGCAGCGCGAGTGGATCGGCCGCAGCGTCGGGGCGAAAGTCAACTTTCGCGTGCCGGCGGCGAACGCGAGCTTCGAGGTCTTCACGACCCGCCCCGACACGCTCTTCGGCGCCACCTATTGCGTCCTGGCCCCCGAGCACGCGCTCGTCGGCGCGATCACCACCAATGATCGGCGCGCTGCGGTCGAGGCCTATCGCGAGGAGGCGCGCCGGAAGAGCGATCTCGCCGCGGACCGACCTTTCCAAAGAAAGACCGGCGTGTTCACGGGGGCGTTCGCCGTGAATCCCGCCACCAACAAAGAGATCCCGATCTGGATCGCCGACTACGTGCTCGCCAACTATGGCTCGGGGGCGATCATGGCGGTCCCCGGCCACGACGAGCGCGACCACGCGTTCGCGACGGCGCACGCCCTCCCGATCGTCGAGGTGGTGAAGGGGGCGCGAAATCCGTCGCGCTGGAGCCTTTCGTTGGGGATGGCGTCGCCGTGAACTCGGGCTTCCTCGACGGGACGCCGAGCGCCGATGCCAAGAAAGCAATGGGGGCGTGGCTCGCGGAGCGCGGGCTCGGCGCGCCCGCGGTCAGCTACAAGCTGCGCGATTGGGTCTTCTCTCGCCAACGATACTGGGGGAGCCGATCCCAATTTTACATGTCGAGGAGAAGGGGGTGGTGCCTGTCCCCGAGTCGGCGCTGCCGGTCCTCCTCCCCGAGGTGGAGCGCTACGAGCCGACCGGCACGGGCGAGAGCCCGCTCGCCGCGATCGAAAGTTGGGTTCGCACGACCGACCCCGCGAGCGGTCTCCCGCGCGCCGCGAGACGAACACGATGCCCCAGTGGGCCGGCTCCTGCTGGTATTACTTGCGTTACATGGATCCCCACAATTCCAAGGCCGCGTGGGATCCCAACAAAGAGCGCTACTGGCGCAACGTCGACCTCTACGTCGGCGGCGTCGAGCACGCGGTGCTCCATTTGTTGTATGCGCGCTTCTGGCACAAGGTCCTCTTCGACCTCGGGCTCGTCTCGACGAAGGAGCCCTTCCAGCGCCTCGTGAACCAGGGGCTCATCCTCGGGGAAGACGGCGAGAAGATGAGCAAGAGCCGCGGAAATGTGGTGAATCCCGACGACGTGCTCCGCGAGTACGGCGCCGACGCGTTCCGCCTCTTCGAGATGTTCCTCGGCCCGCTCGAGGCGGTGAAGCCGTGGAACACGAAGGGGCTCGAAGGGCCCTACCGATTCCTCCAGCGCGTGTGGCGGATGTACCATGCGGAGGGGCGGCGCGAGGACGCCGATCGTCCGCTCCCCGTCGCCGATACCAACATTACCGACCGCGAGCTCGAGCGGCGGCTCCACAAGACGATCCGCAAGGTCACAGACGACATCGACAAGCTCCGGATGAACACCGCGATCTCGGCGCTCATGGAGCTGCAGTCGGCGATCGCCGACGCGCCGCAGCCGCGGCCGCGCGCGCGCTGATGGAGGCGTTCCTGAAGCTCCTCTCGCCGTTCGCTCCCCACATCTGCGAAGAATTGTGGGCTTCGATCGGCCACCGGCGGTCGATCGCGCTCGAGCCGTGGCCCGTCCACGATCCGGCGCTCGCGGTGGACGAGACGATCGAGTACGCGGTCCAGTTGAACGGCAAGATTCGCGGGCGGGTCCTGGTCGACGCCGGCGCCGACGAGACCGCCGTCCGCGACGCCGCGCTCGCCGTCCCCGAGCTCGTGACCGCGCTCGCCGGCAAGATTCCCAAGAAAGTGATCGTCGTTCCGAGAAAGTTGGTGTCCATCGTCGTCTGATCCCAGCCTCCCGATTTCCCCCAAGTAACGTTCGTTGGGGTTCCACCCATGATTTGCACTCCCCGTCTCCTCGCGCTCGCCGTCGCCGCGGCGGCGGCGAGCGCCCCGGCCGCGTTCGCCGATGACAAGCTCTACCAAAACGACTCCATCACCAACGGATCGCAAGCCAATGTCCAGGCCGGATTCGTCAAGAATGAGATCGCCGCATCGGTCTTCACGGTGCCGGCGATCGATGGGACCGTGTTCCTCCAGAACGCGCGCGTCCTCTTCTTCAACGCGCTCGGCCAATCGACCACCCGCAAGATGCGAATCTTGGTATATCCGTCGGGGAACGTGAATCCGGGGATTCCCATCTATACTTCGCCGATCTTCACGTTCATTCCCGGCGGCGAGAATCTGGTGGACCTATCCGTGGCGAACGTGGAGTTCCCCGCTGGGCAGACCTTCACCATCGGCGCCAAGTTCGAGGAGGAGGGGCTGTTCGTGAACTTCTCCTCGGTCGTGACCGACACGAACGGGATCCAACCCAACAAAACCACATCTTCGACGTGTCGACGGGCACATGGAAAACCGCCGAGAGCGTCGGGATCACGGGGATTTCGGGATCCGCTGCACCGTCACGACGAACGGCCTGACGCACTACGGCGCCGGGACGGCCGGCACCGCAGGAATCCCAACGATCGACACCTTCGGCGCCTGGAAAGTTGGGAATACATCCTTCGGCTTCCAGGGCTCGCTCGCGCCCGCCAATCTGACCGCCTACCTCGGCGTCTCGTCATTCCCCGCGAGCATCCCGATCCTTGGGATCACGCTCCTCGCCGACCCTGCGACGATGCTGCCGTTCACGGCGCTGACGGATCCGGCGGGCGTTTGGCAACTATCGGTCGCGATCCCGCCGAATCCCCTGCTCGCCGGCGGGCACTTCTACGCCCAGGTCTTCTGCCTCGACCCGGGGGCGCCGCAGGGGTCTCGTCGTCCGACGGCCTCGACCTCCTGATCTCCCCGTAGTCAGTGTGGCGAAACCGGGCCGCAAGCTCCTCCCTCGAATCCTCCTGGCCGGCGGCGCCGCCGCGCTCGCCCTCGCGGGCGCGGAGGCGGGGATGCGCGCATACTTGGTATCGAAGAGCGGCGCCACAGACTTTGCCAGCTATCGGCGGCGCTGCCTCGGCGAGCAGCTCGCGATATTCGAGCAGGACGCGGCGGGGGAGCTGACCGATCTCCGCCCGGGCCAACACCAAGGAAAGCTGATCACCATCAATCGCCAGGGCTTCCGCGGCGCACCGGCTCTCGAGCCCAAGCCGGCCGACGGATTCCGGATCGTTTGTATCGGCGGATCGGGGTGCTTCGGCACCACTAGCTCGGGCGACGCCGCCACGTTCCCGGCGTTCCTCGAGAAGTCGCTCCGCGAGAATGCCAACGATCCCGCGGCCGTCGAGGTCCTGAACGGCGGACTCCCCGGAGCGACCACGGCGCTCGCGATCACGCGCTTCGAGCAGCGCCTCCGCCCGCTCCGCCCCGACCTCGTCATTCTTTACAATCTCATCAATGACATCCTCCAAAGCCGCCGGGCGAAGCTGGGGCTCGATCCGCGCATGCGGCCGCTCGTCCCGGTGAGCGGGCCCGTGAGCTCGCTCCTCTCGCACTCGGCGATTTACTTGGCAATCGTCTCGGCGCGCACGGAGCGCGAGAAAGCCGCCGAGATCGCCGAGGCGAACCGCGCGCAGGCGGATCAGGCGCGCGGCACGCCGGCCGCGCGCGAGAGGGCACGCGCCGTCGAGCAGGCGGTCACGCGCGAGCAGGCCGGGAGCGGCGATGCCAACGAAAAGAATCTTTACCTCGTCCCCGAGCACGTGGCGGAGTTCCGCGCCCAGCTCGAGCGCTTCGCGCGCCTCGCGCGCCAGAGCGGCGCCACGCCGGTCTTCTGCACCTTCGCGATGCGCTTCCGCGGCGACGAGACCCAGCGCGAATACCAAGAAAACGGCCCCGCCACGGCGCGCTACATGCCCGATTGGAAGATGGCCTGGGGGCGATCGGCGCCATGAACGACGTGATCCGCGAGACCGCGCGCGCCACCGGCTCGCCGCTCGTCGACGTCGCCGCGAAGATCCCCAAGAATCCCGAGTACTTCCCGCCGGGCGACACGGACCACTTCACCGACGCCGGCTGCGCCGCCGCGGGGCGCTCATCGCGGCGGAGCTGCGGAGCCAGGGCTCCTCGCGCGCGGAGCGCTCGCCAAGTAAACGATGCCGGCCTGGATCCGAAAGTTGGGAATTGGCCTCGCCGTGTCGGGGTGCATCGTCGGCGCGGCCGAGCTCGCCTGCCGGCTCGCGCTGGGGCCCGAGCCCTTCAGCGACAAATCGCCCATCTACGCCGCCGACGAAAGGTGGGATTCAAGGTGGCGCCCAATCTCCGCTTCGAAGGCTTCACCACCAATAGCCTCGGCACGCGCGGCGCGGAGCCCGACCCCGCCGCGGCCGAGCGAATCTTGGTATTGGGGGATTCGATGGCGCTCGGCGCCGAGGTGCGCGATGGGGAGACCCTCTGCGCGCTCCTCGAGGGGGCGCTCGGCCCGACATGCCAAGTATTCGACTCCGGCTGCCCCGGCTACGGCCCGCGCGAGGAGCTGGCGGCGCTCAGAGCGGCTCGCCCCCGCGCTGCGCCCCACTCGCGTCGTCGTCTGCTTTTTGCTGGGAACGACTTCCTCGACGCGGGGCAGGACGGCCCCACCTATCGCGTGGTCGCGGGGCGGCTCGTCTCCGAGAAGAAATACCAAGAAACCGGCGCCGTGACGCGCGCCTTCAAGAACGCGCTCGCCTCCGCCTGGTCGCTCGGGCTCGTGCGCGCCGTCCGCCGCATCTCGGAGAAACCCCAACCATCCGCCGCCGAGCACCACGACATCGGGCCGTCGGGGATGGACAGCGGTCAGATCCGCAGCATCCTCGAGCTCGACGACTACACCCAGGCCTTCTCGCGCGGCGAGCCGCTCATCGCGAAGGGGTGGCAGCGGATGCCCGAGCACTTCACCAAGATTCGCGAAGAGTGCGCGCGGATCGGCGCGAAGCTCACGGTCGCCCTTCTCCCGCTCCCGATCGCCTTCGATCCGGGGCTGCGCGAGCGCCTCGCGAAACGCTGGAAAGTCGGCCCCCGCTCGATCGACGCCGAGCGCCCGCAGCGAAAAATGCTGGAGCTCCTGCGCTCCCTCGGCATCGACGCGCTCGACCTCGCCCCGCCGTTGAAGGACGACGGCGGGGGCGGCAAGTTGCACCTGCCGGGGGATCTCCACTATTCCACGGCGGGCCACCGCGCGGTGGCCGGGGCGCTCGCGCGCCATCTCCGATGACGCCGATCCTCCTCCGATTGTTGGTATCGATGCTTTCTTGGTGTCCGCAGAACACCAAGGAAACGGTCCGCATCGAGACCCTCGACCTCGCGCTGATGCGCCAGGACTGGGGGCTGCCGCAGGCGGGGCGGAGCGTGCTCGGGAATCCGCTGCGGCTGCGTGGCGCCACCTACAAAAGTGGGATCGGCACCCACGCCGAGAGCGACCTCCTGATCGAGCTTCGCACGGGGGCCGAGCGCTTCGACGCCGTGGTGGGGGTCGACGACGAGGTCGAGAAGCGCGGATCGGTGGTATTCGAGGTCTGGGCCGACGGCCGCAAGGCGTTCGACTCGGGGATCATGCGCGGCGGCGGCTCGCCGAAGCAGGTGAGCGTGAGCCTCCAAGGGTGCGGCGGCTGCGCCTCTTCGTGCGGAACGCCGACCCCAACAATGAGTCGGACCACGCGGACTGGGCCGATGCCACGATTACGCTCCGCTCGCGCACCTCCGACAAGCCGATGGCGATCCGCTTCGAGGGTGAGGCGCCGCCGCCGATCGCCGATCCCAACGATCTTGAGCTGGCGATCCACGGGCCCTCGATCGTCGGCACCACCGCGGGTCACCCTTTTCTTTACAAGATTCCGGCGACGGGCCCGCGGCCGATCCGATTCTCGGCGTCGCCGCTCCCCGAGGGGCTCGCCTTCGACGGCGCGGTCGGGATCTTCTCCGGCGCCGTGGCGCACCCGGGGATCCATACCGTCGAGCTGATCGCGCGGGCCGACCGCCCCGATGGCGCGGCGGTCTCGCGAATCCTAACGATCGACGCGCGCGGCAAGCTCGCGCTCACCCCGCCGATGGGCTGGTGCTCGTGGAACGCGTTCGGCGCGCCGGCGACCGATGCCAAGATTCGCGCCGCCGCCGATGCGCTCGTGTCGAGCGGTCTCGCCGATCGCGGCTACCGCACGATCCGGATCGGCGACGGCTGGACCGGCGCGCGCGGGCGCAGCGGGGCGCTGGTCGGCAATGCTAACTTTCCGAATCTGAAGTCGCTCTGCGCCTACGTCCACTCGAAGGGGCTCCGGATCGGCGCCTACGGCTCGCCCGGGAAGAAGACCTGCGCCGGCTTCGAGGGGAGCCTCGGCCACGAGGCAGCCGACGCGCGGACGCTCGCCGAGTGCGGCTTCGACGAGCTCGAATATGATTGGTGTTCGCACGACGGCGATCCGCGCGAGGCGTACGCGGCGATGGGGGCACCTCGCGGAGCAGCCGCGCGACCTCCTCCTCGCGATGTCGCTCGGCGGCGCGCACCAGCCATGGAAGTGGGGGCGCGGCGTTGGCCACAGTTGGCGAACGGCGGGGGATCTCGCCGATGATTGGCATTCGATCCTCGATGCCGGTTTCGGGCAGGCGGGGCTCGAGAAGGCCGCGGCCCCCGGCGGCTGGAACGATCCGGGGCCGCTCATGCTCGGCACGATGTCGCTTCGCGGCCGCCCGCTACCCACCCGCCTCGAGCCCAACGAGCAGATCCTACATATGACTCTTTGGTGCATTTCGGCCGCGCCCCTATTCTTGGGATGCGATCTCGCGGCGCTCGACGAGCTCACCAAGAAAATATTGATGAATCCCGAGGTCCTTGCCGTCGATCCAAGACTCGCGCGGCGAGGCGGCGCGGCGGATCGCGCGGCGCGGCTCGGTGGAATTGTGGGCTCGGCGCCTCGCCGATGGCGCGCTCGCGGTCGCGTTCTTCAATCGCCACCCCGAGCGCGCCACGATCACGATCCAATCCTCCGAGCTCGGCCTCGACGGCCGCCATCGGGCCCGCGATCTGTGGGAGCGGCGCGACCTCGACCCGGTCGATTCGCAATTGACGGTCGAGATCCCGTCGCACGGGGCGCGGCTCCTGAAGTTGACGCCGGCCTCCGGGACGGTGCGCGCCGGGCGCTGAAGGGGGCGCGCGCCGGAGGCGTGGCTGCCGCAGCGCCCGGCGATCGCCGGCGTGTCGCGTGCGGCGCTGGCACGGTTGCGCACGTTGCGCCCGGAGGATGGGTTGACCCCGGGGCGGAGCCCCCGGCATATTCTTTGTCTTCCGCCGCCGCCCTTCGCGACCGCGATTCTTTCATGCCGCACCGCACGCGCCTTTTTGTTGGTGTTCTCCTCCTCGCGTGGCCGGCGCTCGGCCAGGACGGCGGTGCCGGAGTCGGGGCCGGGAAAGTTGGTGTGGCGAAGCCGGCCGAGGGGCCGAGCTCGCGGCCCTCATGCCGGCCGACGCGTTCGCCTACGCCGAGCTCGATCGTCCGGCGGGATTGTGGCAAAAGATCGTGGGGGCCGGGCTCGTTGCGAAGGCGCGCGAGCTGCGGAGCGTGCGCGACGCGTCGAACGGCGCGGCGGGGCTCAGGATCGCGGCGGCGCTCGGCGCGGTGCGCGCCGTCCTCGGGATGGAGCCGGAGGCGGCGTTCGCCAAGGCGGCCGGGGGCGGCGTGGTGATCGCCGCGGTCCCGGCGGCGAAGGGGGATGGCAAGCCCGCCCACGTTTTGTTGGTGATCCGCGCCGTCGATCCGCCGCTCCTCACCAAGATTCGAGACGCGGTCGCCGAGATGATGGGGCTCTCGGCGCTGGGCGAGTGGCTCCCCGAGGCGGCGAGCGTCACGCGCCGCGTCGTCCCGAAAGTTGGGGATGTGGAGCTCGTCTCGATCGGAAAGCAATTCCACCACGCGATCGTTGGGCGATTGCTTCGTCGCGAGCGACGCGCTGCCGGTCCTCGACGCCGCCGTCGCGCGGATCGGAGCGATTGGCACTGCGGCGCGCGGCGAGAGCCTCGCGTCGCGCCCGGGATACGTGGCAGCGCGAAAGTTGGCATCGTCTGGATCGTTGGGATTTCCTTTCGGCTTCGCCTGGGCCGACGTCGACGCGATCGCGGCGGCGCGCCCGGAAATCCGTTCGGCGGAGACGACGATGGAGCCCGGGCAGGCGCTGCTGGTGGGGGCGCGCGCCAGGCGGTGGTCCAGTCTCCGTGGCTCTCTCTCGCGCTCTCGGCCTCGCCGTCGGAAAGCGGCGGGGCGCTTCCTCCTGCGCTTCCAGAGCGCGGCGAAACCCCAACTATCGGCCCCCGTGTTCCTCCCCGCCGCCGCGGCGGTCCCCGAGCTCTCGGTGCCGCGCCGCCTCGGATCGTTGGTGTTGCGCCGCGACGTGGAGGCCTTCTGGCGCGACCACGAGGGGATCGTGGCCGTCGAGTTCGATGCCGAGTTCGCCAAGCTCAACTCCACGATCGCCGCGATCTTCGGCGTGCGGCGGATGGACGAGGACGTCCTGCTCCATTTGGCCCCCGTCTCCCAGTTCGTGTCGGCGCGGCAGACCTACTCGGGGCTCGCCGCGAACCCCAAGATTGCGATCCCAGCTTTCGCGATGATCCTCCAGGAGAAGGAACCCAACAAAAAGGTGACCGACGGATTCCGCCGCGCTTTCCAGACCGCGGTCGCCCTCGGCAGCGCCGAGCGCGCGCAGAAGGAGAAAATGGCGCTCGGCCTCTCGGAGGAGACCCTCGGCGACGTGAAGATCACCTTTGCCACCTTTCCCGATCCCGAAGGGAGCGGCCCTGTCGACGCCGAATACAACTATTCCCCGGCGTTCTTCGCGAAGGGGCCCTACATCGTGTTCTCGACGACCCTCGAGCTCGCACGCGATCTCGTGAAATCGCTCGACGCGCCGGCCGCGATTGGGGCGGCGTCTCCGGGAGAGCCCAGCGGAGCCGGCCCCGCGCTCGACTCGCTGGGATTGTGGGAGAGGAGACCCGCCGCGCGCTCGAGGAGAACTTCGACGCCATCGTCGCCCAGAACATGCTCGAGAAGGGGCAAACCCGCGCCGAGGCGCGCACCGAGCTCCGCGGGTTCATCGATCTCGTATCGTTGGTATCACGGCTCCGCGCCGAGACGCGCGAGCGGGGCCCCGGGCTCGAGCTCTCCGTGCGGATCGACACCGCGGGGGCGGCGGGCAAGACGAGTCCTGCGTCCGAGCCGGCCGTGAGCCGCCCGCGCCAGGCCGTTCGTTAGGAATCGCCGAGCGCGCCGATCCATGGGTTCCCTCCGACCCCAAGAATCCTTCGCCGCGGCCCCCGCGGATCCCAACGAAGCGCTCGCGCCCTACACACCGGGGGCGGGGCGCCCGTGGGATCGCCGCCACGCCGCGCATCTGTTGCGTCGCGCCGGATTCGGCGGCTCGCTCGAGGAGATCGACGCGATCGTGGCGCTGGGCCCGGCTGCCGGAGCCCGCTCGCTCGCCGCGGCGCGAGCCCGATCCCGCCGTCGACGAGCTCGACCAAGCGCTCGAGGCGGTCCTCGGCGACGACGGCGTCCAGCACCTCCGCGCCTGGTGGTGCCTGCGGATGGTGCGCACGAGCGCGCCGATGCGCGAAAAGTTGGGATTGTTCCTCCACGGCCACTTCGCCACCGGTTTCCGAAAAGTGGGATCGGCGCGCAAGATGCGCGACCAGGCCGGGCTCTTCCTCGCTCTCGGCGGCGGGAAGTTCCGCGACCTCACGGCCGCCGTCGTGAAGGACGCGGCGATGCTCGTCTACCTCGACGGCGCGCGGAGCGAGAAGCGCCGTCCCAACGAAAACCTCGGGCGCGAGCTGATGGGATTGTTCACTCTCGGCCGCGGCAACCATACGGAGACCGACGTCCAGAGGCGGCGCGCGCCCTCACCGGCTGGCGGGTCGACGCGCGCGGATCCCACTTTATCCCCCGGCCTTCGACGCCGGCCAAAAGACGGTCCTCGGCCGCAGCGGAAACTTGGGATCCGACGACGTGGTCGACGCGTGCGTCGCCCATACCGCCTGCGCGCCGTTCCTCGCGCGGAAGCTGCTCGTCTTCTTCGCGCTCCCCGAGCCGAGCCCTGCGCTCGTGGAGGCGTTCGCGCGGCGCCTGCGCGAGTGCGATCTCGATCTCGGCGCGGCGCTCTCGGTTTTGTTGGCATCGCGCCTCTTCCACTCCGATGCCAGCTATCGCTCCGGCGTGAAGAGCCCCGCCGAGTACGTGGCGGGGCGCTGCGGGCGCTCGGCGGGCGCGCGAGCGGCCCCGGCGCGGCGCGCGCCATGTCGGAGATGGGGCAGAACCTCTTCGAGCCGCCGAGCGTGAAGGGTGGGACGGCGGGAAGTCCTGGATCCACTCGGCCACCTGGCTCGCGCGGGCGCAGTTCGCGTTCGCCGCCACCGCCTCCGGAGGCGCGCTCGAGCGCGATTTCGAGCCGGCGCGATTCTTGGGATCGGAGGATGCCAACGATCCGGATCGGGCGGTCGATCGCGCGCTGGAGATCCTCCTCCAGGGCGACGCGCCGCCGCGCGCGCGCGAGGCACTCACCAAGAATCTCCGCGCGGCGGGGGCGGCGACGCCGCGCTCCGCTCCATGCTGCAGGCGGTCCTCCTCCTCCCCGAATACCACTGCTCCTGAGCGCCACCGTGATTCCCGCCGTCATTCCCACCTATTCGGGGCGCCGAAACCCCATGTTCTCCAGTTTGCCATGAATCCGAATCGGCGCGAATTCGTCTGGAGCTCGCTCGCGCTCTCCGCGGCGCGGGCGCTGTGGGATCCGAGCGCGTGGCTCGCGCCGCAAGCCGCCGGCGCCGCCGCGCCCGTGGCGCTCGACTCGCGCGTATTGTTGGTGATCCAGATGACCGGCGGCAACGACGGCCTCAACACCGTCGTCCCCCTCGACGACGATCTGTACCATCGGGCCCGGCCGCGGCTGCGGGTGGCGAAGGGCTCGGCGGTGAGGCTCACGAATGGGCTCGGCCTCCATCCCGCGATGGAATCGCTCCGCCCCATGTGGGATCGTGGCGAGCTGGCGGTTGCCACCAATATCGGCTATCCCAACCATGACAGGTCCCATTTCCGCTCCATGGAAATATGGCATACGGCGCGGGTCGAGGCCGGCGCGCCGCCGATCGGTTGGCTCGGCCGCGGCGCCGACGCGCTTGGGATCCGCGATGGCGCGGCGCCCGTGCTCCACGTGGGCTCCACCGAGCAGCCCCTCTCGCTCGTGGGCGAGAGAATCGTCTGCCCGTCGATGGTCGACGCGGAGCGGGCCGCGCTCCGGAGCCATACCAACAAAACGGAGCAGGGGCGCCTCCTCGATGAATTGTGCGATGCGCCGCGCGGCGCGCAGGCCGCGTGGATCGCCTCGGAAGCCAAGATTGCGTACGCCTTCGCGGCGCGGCTCGAGGCGGCGGCCGGCAACTTCCGCCCGGCCGTCCCCTACCCGAATACCACCTTTGCGCGGAAGCTCCGGACGGTGGCGCACCTGTTGGAGGCGGGGCTCCCGCGCGCGTCTACCAGGTCGAGATCGACGGCTTCGACACCCACGCCAACCAAGGGGACGCGCACGCGGCGCTCCTGCGCGAGCTCTCCGAGGCGCTCGCCGCCTTCCACGGCGACCTCACGGCGCGCGGCCGCGGCGGAAAGGTGGTATCGCTCTGCTTCAGCGAGTTCGGCCGGCGCGTCCGCGAGAACGCCTCCGGCGGCACCGACCACGGCGCTGCGGCCCCGTCTTTTGTTGGGGTCGGGGTGAAAGGTGGGATCCACGGCGCCCCCGCGCTCGACCGCCTCGACGAAGGGGACGTGCCGATGGAGACCGACTTCCGGCGCGTCTACGCGGCGGTGCTCGATCGTTGGCTTGGGGTCCCCTCGGAGGGGATTCTCGGCGGGCGCTTCGCGCCGATTGCTTGCGTCTAGCGGGTCGCTGCCGAGGGCGCCCGGCGGCCCTGCCGCCCGCGCCCCCGGAGCCCCCGGGGCGAGCCATTTCCTCGACGCAAGCGGCGGCCCGCCGTATCACCGCGACTTTCCGTATGCTCAAGACCCCCTCGGCGCGCTCTCCTCCCCATCCTTCTCCTATCCGCGGGCGCGCCCCAGGGATCGCGCGTCCCCGAGGCGCACGCAATCTTGAATGCCAAGATTGTGGTCGGCGACGGATCGACGATCGAAAAGGGGCGCGTGATCGTGCGCGACGGCCGGATCGAGGCGGTCGACGGCGACACGAGCGCGCCCCCGACGCGCGGATCGTCGACGCGGCGGGGCTCACGGTCTACCCCGGCTTCATCGACGCCGACGCGATCACTTGGCATTGCGCCGCCGGCGATTCCCAACGAAGGGCCGCCCCCGACGCCACCGCGGGCGCGATGGCAACGATGCGCGAGATCCGCCGGAAGGATCCGCCCCGAGGTGAGCGGCGTGTCGCTGCTCGATATCACAGATGAAGCGGCAAACCCAAGAAAACAGGCGGGCTTCGCGCTGGTACTCTGCTCGCCGCCGGCTGCGATCGTCGGCGGGCGGGCGACCCTCGCCGAGCTCTCGGGGAATCCGCGGCGCGACGCGATCGTGCGCGCCGACGTGGCGATGGCGGCCGAGCTCCGCCCGCCGCAGGGCGAGGCGGGCTATCCGAGCTCGCTCATGGGGCGGTCGCCGAGTTCCGCCAGACGATCCTCGACGGCGATTGGTATCGCAGGTCGTGGAAGGCCTATCGCGAGCATACCAATCAAATGCGGATGCCGCCCAACGATCCGCTCCTGGCGGCGCTGGAGCCGGTGCTCGACAAGTCGATGCCCGTCGCGTTCGATGCCAACTCTCCCGCGGAGATCCTGCGCGCGATCGCGGTCGCGGAAGAGTTGGGATTGAAGCCCTGGATCGTCGGCGGTACCGATGCTTGGCAATGCGCCGCGCTCCTCGCGCAGAAGCAGGTCCCAGTCTTGCTATCGCTCGACTACGGGACCGAACCCAAGGATCCGGCGGAGTCGCGGCGCGCCGAGAGCGGCCCCGGCAGCCGGCCGCGGCGCGGCGACTCGCCGCCGGCATCTGCGCCGCGCGTCCGCGCCGGCGTCCACGCCGGCCAGCAGCGGCTCCCGCGGAGTCGGCCCCGAGACGAAGCCCGCCGCGTGGCCCGATCCCGACACTCTCTCCGCCCGCGTCCGCGCCGATCGCAAACGCCACTACGAGGAAAAATCGAGAACGCCGGAAAGTTGGTGAACGCCGGCGTGAAGGTCTTCCTCACGACGCGCGGGCTCCGCACCGCCGCCGATTTCCACGCCGCGCTCGCGAAGGCGGTCGAGAAGGGGCTCACCCGCGACGCGGCCCTCGCCGCGCTCACCGGCGGCACAGCCCAACTATTCGGCGCGCAGGATTCGGCCGGCCGGATCGCCGCCGGCCGCCCCGCCTACGTCACGATCGTGAAGGGAACCTCGGCGACAAGGATCTGAAGGTCCGCTACCTATTCGTGGGAAACAAACGCTTCGACTACGACGACGAGGGGGCGACGCCGGAGGGGCGTCGAGGCCCGCCGGCGGGCGGAGGCGCCCGCCGCGCGATACCAAGAATACGAGCGGCGCCGGCCATGACGACGACGGCGCCCCGCAGGATGACGGCGCCGGATTGCCGATCGATGGGAAAGGGGTGCGCGGTGAATCTCCTTACCCTCGCCGCGCTATTCTTGGCATTCCACCAGGGCGAGACCAAGCCCGAGACTGCCCCGCGACCAGCCCCGCGACAACCCCCGCGACGACGCCGGCCTCGACCCCCGCGAGCGCGCCAACGCGAGCGCCGGGTGAATGGCCCTCCGAGCTCGATTCCGACCGTGTGCCGAAGACCCACACGGGTGGCAATGTCCTCATCAAGAATGCGACGATCCTCCCCGTGTCGGGGCCGATGATCGAAAAGGCGTCGGTCCTCGTGCGCAGCGGAAAGATCGCCGCGATCGCCCCCGACCTCGCCGTCCCCGAGGGAACGTTGGTGATCGATGCCAAGGGTCTTTTCTTGGTGCCGGGGCCATCGATTGCCATTCGCACCTCGCGATCTCCGGCGGCGTGAACGAGATGAGCGACTCGATCACCGCCGATTGCAAGATCGGCGATGTCATCAATCCCGACGACATTGGGATTTATCGCGCGCTCGCCGGCGGCTGCGCGCGCCGCGCGGCTCCTCCACGGGAGCGCGAACGCGATTGGCGGCGAGCACGCGGTGATCAAGCTCAGCGGAAGCGCAACGCCGCGGATTTGTTGGTATCGGACGCGCCGCGCGGGATCAAGCTCGCCCTCGGCGAGAATCCCAAGCAATCGAACTTCCGCGCGCCCGACCGCCCGATCCGCTATCCCAACTCTCGGATGGGGGTCGAGGCGGTGATCCGCCGCGCGTTCGACGAAGCCAAAGATTGGCTCGCGCAGAAGAAAGACGACCTCGACAAAGTTGGGCGCAACGAGTTCGTGCCGCCGCGGCGGCGCGACGTGCGCCTCGAGACGATCGCAGCCATTCTCTCCGGCGATGTCGCGATCCATTCCCACTGTTATCGCGCCGATGAGATCTTGATGTTGCTCGACACGGCCGAGCAGTACGGCGTGAAAGTCAAGACTCTCCAGCACGTCCTCGAGGGGGTACAAGGTCGCGCCCGAGATCGCGCGCCATGGCGCCGGCGCCTCCACGTTCTCCGATTGGTGGGCTTACAAGATCGAGGCGTACGACGCGATCCCTTACAACGCGGCCCTCATGACCCGGGCCGGAGTCTTGGTCACCATCAATAGCGACAGCGACGAGCTCGTGCGGCGCCTCCACCTCGACTCGGGAAAATCGATGCGCTACGGGATGCTGACCCCCGAGGAGTGCCTCGCGATGTGCACCCTCAACACCGCGAAGCAGCTCGGCCTCGAGAAAAAGATGGGATCCATCGAGGTGGGGAAGGACGCCGACCTGGCGCTCTTCGACGCGCACCCGCCTCGGTCGAGGCGAACTGCATGCTCGACGCTCGTCGACGGCGAGGTGGAGTTCGAGCGCAAGGATCAGTGGGTCGACTACATCGCCGATCTGCCGAAACCCAAGGAAAAGACCGGGCGCGCGCCCTACGCGGCGACCACCCCCGGGCCGCCGATCCCAAGATTCCGGCGCCGCCGCGCGAAAAGTTGGCAATCGTCCACGCGACCCTCGTCCCCGTCGGCGCGCCGGCGGTGAGCGACGGAACGTTGGTGATCGAGAACGGGATCATCACGGCGATCGGCCCCGCCCTCGCGCCGCCGGCCGGCGCGCGCGTGATCGACGCGACCGGGCTCTTCGTCTACCCGGGGCTCATCGACGGCGGAGTGCAGCTCGGCCTCACCGAGATCGATTCGGTCGTTGGCACGGTCGACACCAGCGAAGTCGATCCCAATCAACCGGATCTCCACGCGGTGCGCGCCCTGAACGCGGCGACCACACATATCCCCGTGGCGCGCGGCAACGGCACGACCACCGCGGTCGGCGCCGCGCGGCGGTTTCATGCGCGGACAGAGCGCGGTGGTCCACCTCGACGGCTGACCGGCCCCGAGATGTGCGTCGTGGATCCTTTGGCTTTGGCGATCGATTTCCCGCGCAGCGCGCCGACGACCCCGAGAAGACCGCCGAGGAGAATGCCAAGGAAAGGAGAAAGCCTACAAATCCTCGACGAAGGAGCTGAAGGACTCGATCGAGCGGGCGATCGCTTACTCCAAGCGCCCGAAGGGGCGCGCGCGATCCCAAGCTCGAGGCGCTCGTCTCTATGCGCTCGGCACGAGGCCGATCGTATTTTCTGTGGGATCGGCGCGCGACGCGGTCGGCGCCGTGCGATTCGCCGAGGAGCACAATCTCAAATGTGTGCTTGCCGCCGGCACGCAGGAGATCGGCCGCGTGGCGGGGCTGCTGGCCGAGAAGGAGGTCCCCGTTTTGTTGGGATTCGTCACGACGCTGCCCGGTCGGCGCGAGGATCCCTACGACACCTGCTACAGCGCGCCGCGGATCCTCCACGCGGCGGGGGTGAAGTTCGGCTTCGCCTCGGGCGACTCGGCCAACGCGCGAAACCTACCATTCCAGGCGGGGATGGCGATCGCCTACGGTCTCCCTGCCGACGCAGCGCTCCGCGCGGTCACCCTCTCGACCGCGGAGATCCTTGGTATCGACGAAAAGTTGGGATCGCTCGCGGTCGGCAAGTCGGCCGACGTGATCGTGACCGACGGGAGCCCGCTGGAGGTGCGCACGCACGTGAAGCACGAGATCATCGGCGGGCGCGAGGTCGACCTGTCGAGCAAGCACACGCAGCTTTACGAGAAGTATCTGGGGCGCTTGACTCCGGAGCAGAAGGCGAAGGCCGGCGCGCCGAGATAAAGGGTCAGGCACCTTTACCAACTTTGTCGCGCGGTAAGATTGATACGGGACGCTGGATCTGGGAGATCGGCCCTATGAAAGGGCGTTGCCCCGCGGCTCTCCGCGCCCGGATCGTTAGGATTCCAAGTCCTACCGAGGCAGCGGAGCAACCTGGTAGAACAATGAAAGAGACAAGAGCCACGCGCTCTTGAGCGGGGTCCTCGTTGGTGGCGGGTTTTCCACGTAGGGTCGCGGCGCAGGCAGCTTGACGACTCGAAGAGTGGCTTTCGTCGTCCCGGGTCTCGAGGTGAGATCGACTAGCAGGGGTTCGGCTTCCCACTCGCACATCGGCTTTTCTTGGGCGGCGTGGAGTGCGATTCCGATGCCTCCAACACCTCAGGTTCGTTGCGGTCGATGAACGGTGGGTCGAATAGGATCCGAATCTTGGTTCTCGGAAGGCCACGCACGACGATTCCGCTCGAATCGGAACCAGTGAACATGTCCTTTATCAAAGGTGGGGATCCTTCGACGGACTGGATGTTGAGGTACGCGAAGGGGAGTTCCCCACCCACGGCGTCGAATGCCAATTCAGGTGTCGCTCCAGGGACCAGGACGATCGGATTCAATGCCACATATCCATCGGATGTGACCTCGAACGCATCGCTCATTGCGGTTGCATAGCCAGCTTTCGCGGCGCGCGCGACCACGCGGTATCGCCCCTCCTGCGCATCGGTGAATCGAAAGCTGCCATCGGCGGGATGGGTCGCGACCGGGCCCGTCCACCGCGGCGATCGGCGCTCTCCGTTTCCTTGGCGTTCGCACAGGAGCTCGACTTCCGCATCGGCGATGGGGCGCCCCGCCTCGTCGACGACGCTCCCTCGATCGTCCCCGCCGCGATTCGAATGTTGGCTTCTACGGTTTCGCGAGCGCCGACGGTGGCCCGCGCCGTGCCGACGAGGCCGCTCGTCGTCGCCACGATTTCGTACTCGCCGGGGCGGTCGACGGAAAGTTGGTAATGCCCCGAGCCATCCGATGGCGCGGACTGCGGTTCCGCGGCTTGGGGCCCGGGCGCCGCGCCCGCCGACGAAGCCGAAGCGATCGGGTACGCCCGCACGTCGACCTGCGGCCGCCCGCTCCCATTCACCAAGATCGTTCCTACAATCCGCCCCCACACGCTCTCGGCGAGCGCGATGTCGCGCCGCGCGGGGCCCCCGGCGCGAGCGTCACCGCGTCCTTCGCCGTCACGAGCTCCGATGCGAGCCGCTCGGCCAGCTCCTCGCGCGCGCCGCGGGCCCCGCCGTCTCCTCGAACGAGCGGGCGAACAGGATCGCCCGCCCAGGAGGCACGCCAACGATCCGATAGTTACCTTTCGCGTCGGCCACCGTTCGCGCGATCCGCCGCGCGAAGAAATCCGTGGACTTGTCGGCGTAGGCGGCGACCGTGGCGAAGCCCGCGGGCCGCCCGCCGACGGTGACGTTTCCAAAGACTTCGCACCCCTCCGCCGCCACGACGTCGATCCCCTCGCGCAACTTTCCGAGCTCGGTCTCGGCCTTCGCGCCGCGCTCGCCCGACCGCGGCCCCGGCCCGAACACCAAGTATTTTCCGACGGCGAGGCCGCGCATCTCGTAGCGCCCAGCCGCGTCGCTCACCGCCGACGCCGCCTCCGCAGCCTCGTCGCGGACCTGATCGGCATCAAAGCCCGCCGCGACCTTCGCCCCCGCGACGGGCGCCCCCGCGCGTCGAGCACCCGCCCCGCGATCCCGGTCCGCCGGTCGCGCCGCACCGTGAAGTCGAGCGGCGCCTCTTTCGCTGGCATCGGCCGATCGTTGGGAATCCCGATCGGCTCCGACGAGCGCGAGCGAGCCGTCCTCGAAGAGGAGCGCCATCTTCGAGGGGACCACGCGCATCCGCTCATCGAGCGCGAGTAGCACCCGCCCGTCCGGCTGCGCCTCCAGATGCCAACTTTCCACAGCCGACCGCAACGACACGTGCCCCTGGCTCAGCTCCGGATACCAATGAAACGCGCGGAGGCGCGGCACCGCGCCGCCGTCGGCCGCCTCGATCGTGGCGCGCCCCACCGGCGCCCGCGCGAGCGTGTACCGCTCGCCGCTCTTGAACGCGTCGCTGTAGGTGTCGAGCCGCTGCTCGAAGCCGAGCTTGAAGATCCGGATCGGGATCTGCGCCAACGACACGCCTCGCAGCACGAAGCGGCCGTCCGCGTCGGTGCGCGCCGGCTTTCGCCAGAACGGCCCGCTGAGGATCACAATATGCTCGAGGACCACCGCCCCTCGACCGGCCGCCCCTCCTCGTCGACCACGGTTCCCACGAATACCGATTCTTGGTGTAGGGGATCTCGACCTCGCGCCGCTCCCCTCGAGCAATGCCAAGTGTGGCAGTGCGGCGTCGGCGAATCCTCGGCCACCGCGGCCGCCTCCACGTTTCCTCGGCGAGGCCCGTCACCTCGAACGCGCCGCTCTCGTCGGTCGTCGCCGGATCGTTGGCATCGCGCCCCGTCGATTCTTGGCGAACGTAGACCTGCGCCCGCCCCACGCCGTGGCCCCCTCGTCGACGACGCGCCCCGCGAGGACGGATGGGCGCGACAGGATCAGGAGCCCCAGGTCGAGGGGCGCCGCCGATCGGCGGCTCGATCGTTGGGGTTCGCCGCGGGGCATAGCCGCCGGCACGCGCCTCGATCACCAGCATTCGCGCGCCACGGTCGAATCCCACGATAAACGCCCCCGACGCGTCGCTGCGCGCCCGCGCGATCGACCCGCCGTCGCGCCGGCGCGCGATCCGCACCTCGGCGCCCGCGATCGGCTCCCCTTTTGTTAGCAAGCGCGCCGCGGATCACGAATCCCATGGCCGCCGCGGCGGCCGGCTCCTGGAAGGGGAGTCCGCCCGCGGGCGAGCCGGCCGAGCTCCGCGACGCATCGGCCGCCGCGCCGCGCTCCGCCCGCGCCGCACCCCCGCGCGCGACTCCGCCGGTCCCGCCGAACCGCGCCCCGCCGATTGTTGGGATTCCTCGCGCCGCTCCGAGGCGCCCCACAGCCCCACGACGCGAACGCGACGAGGAGGGCGCCGAGGGCCAGACCGATCGCCGTTCGCGGGCGCATTCCCACCCATACGTTCTCCCGTCGCGGGCGAGGGGGCGCAGGGCGCGCGCGCCGCGCTGTCGCGCTTCGCGACACAGCCCCGCTAGGCATCCGTCCGCGCGGGTTGAGGGAGAAAAGTTTGCCTGCGCCGTCGGCCGATACACGGGGTCGCCGGATTCCCCCTCCGGCAATCCCAACAATGTCCCGCTCCACGCTCACCCAGGGCGTCCCCAAGACCACGATCGCCGACCGGGCCCCGTCCCCGGGGACGATCGCGGCCGCGGTCGCCCACGCGGTGCGAAACCCGCTCGCGAGCGCGATCGCCCAGCTCGAGCGGCTCACCCTCGCGCTCGGCCCCGCGGCGGCCGAAGGGGAGACCTGCGAGCGGATCGCCGAGAGCCTCGATCGGATCCGCGGCTCGATCGAGGACCTGACCGAGTTCGCGTCGCCACCCGTGGCGCACCCGCGGCCGCTCCGCCTCGCCGCCTGGCTCCGCGAGCAGGGGCCGGTCTTCGAGATCTTCACCGAGACGCGCGGCGCCCAACTCGTGGTGCGCCCGCCGACGCAGGAGGCACTCGTCGTCGCCGATCCCAAGATTCTGCGCCGCGCGATCCTCCGGCTGCTCGCCAACGCGGTCGACGCGGGCGATTCCCAACTCAAGCTCGAGGTGACCCTCGACCGCGCCAACGCCATCCTCACGGTCGTCGACCGCGCGCCGATGGATGGCGGGCCGCGGGCGATCCCCGTGCGGCCGTTCCACACCACGAAAGCGCGCGGCCTCGGGCTCGGCCTTTCGTTGGTGAAGGCCTCGATCGCCGGATTCGAGCCCAACTATCGGTGGGGCGCGCGAGCTCGGGCGAGACGCGCGCGAGCCTTCGGCTCCGGCGCACCGCCGAGCAGGAGGTGGCACCGTGACGCGCCGCGTTTTGTTGGTGGACGACGAGGGATTCCTGCGCTCGGCCGTGGCCGAGACGCTCGCGATGGAGGGGCACTCGGTCGCGGAGGCCTCGAACGTCGAGGAGGCTCTCGCCGCGTTCACCACGAATCGGTTCGACGTGGTCGTGACCGATCTGTGCCTTCCGGACGGGAGCGGGATGGAGCTCCTCGAGCGCCTGCGCGCGCTCGACGCGCGATTCACCGCGATCGTGACGACCGGCTTCGGCACCTTCGAGCAGGCGGTGAGCGCGATTCGCCTCCGAGTCGCCGCCTTCCTGACCAAGCCCTTCTCGGTCGCCGAGCTCTCGCGCGCGATCGCTGACGGGGGCGAATCCCACACATCGAATTCCCAACGATCTGAATCCCAACGATCCACATCCCAACGATCGGAGGTGCCGGGGCTTTGGCGCGCCCGGGCCGACGCGGTCGGCGCCCAGGGATTGTTGGCGGAGCTCGTCCGATCCCTGGGATCGCGCGGCGTGGCCGAGCCGCTCGCCTCGAAGGCCGCCTCGCTCGCGGGCGAGGCGCTCGCCAACGCCGTCTCCCACGCCTATCCCAACGAAACGGGTTCGATCGAGCTCGAGATCGCGGGCGCGGGCGGCACCCTCGAGATCCAGGTGCGCGACGCCGGCTGCGGCTTCGATCCCTCGCGCGCCGTGGTCGCGGGGCTCGAGCGCGATGGTTGGGATTCGGGGCTCATCCGTTTCCACCGCGAGGCCGACGCCGTCGCGATCCGCTCCACCCCGGCCGCGGCACGGCGGTCGGCCTGTCGTTCCGCCACGCATTCGAAACCCAATCCCAACGATCGGCCGCCCCCACCGAGGACGAGCTGGCGGTCGCCCTCCTCTGAGCTGATATGCGCGACGAGACGCTCCAAGACCAAGAATACGCGGCGGCGCAGGACCAGGATCCGAACGCGCCGGAGGGGGCCGTGCCCGCCGAGGCCGACGGCGAGGTCGAGGGGGTCGACGACCTCTTCGATTTCGGAAGCCAAGAATCGCAGGAGCCGGCCGAGATCGCTCCTCGATCCGGAGGCGGGGAGCCCGCCGCCGAGGATGACATGCCCGTCGAGGAGCCCTACGAGGAGGAGGCCGCGGAAGAGGCGGAGGCCGAGGCCCCGGCGCCCCGGCCGCGCGCGCGCGACCCCAACGATCGGGGCTCCCCACCTGGATGATCGCCGCGGCCACGGCGCTCGTCGTCGTGAATGTTGGGATCGGCGCCGCGCTCGCCGTGCGCGCGATCCGCCGCGCCAAGAATCCGCCCACCGAATCGACCGAGCTCGCGCAGAAGCCCGAGGGATCGATCCCAACCAAACGCCGGTCGCCGCGAGCCCGCGCCGAAGAAACCCAACAATCGCCCGCCGGTCCACCTCGCCCCGGCGAAGCCGCGGTTCCCGTCGATCGTGAGCGCGGCCAGCTTCGCCGCCGACGACCATCCGGTCCTCGCGTCGGCCGAGCGGCTCTTTGCCGCCGACAAGTTCTCCGACGCGCGCAAGCGCTACTTCGAGGTCCTCCTCGCCCCGAACCCACATTTCGACGGCCAGGACTCGGCGCTCGCGCGCCTGCGGATCGCCCAGTGCCTCGCGCGCGAGGCGGCTCCCCGACGGCCCCCGTGCGCCTGCGCAGCGAGGAAGCGGCGCCGAAGGAGGAAACCCAACGATGATCGCGCTCGCGCTATCGTTGGCATTGGCCTCGCCGATCCAGGACTTCCCGAGCGGATCCGGGGAGCTCGTCGTCGAGCGGGTCGATGGCTCGGAGCCGCTCCGCCTCAATGTTCGCAGCTCGTCGGCGCCCGCGCGCATACTCCTCGGCGAGGTGGCGCGGGTCGCGAGCCTGAAGCTCACCGACGTTCCCGAGGAGCTCGCCGGCTCGGTCGGCCCCGTGGCGCTCCGCGACGTCCCCCGACCCGCGCGGTCGAGGCGATCGTTGGGGTGCTCGGATACTTGGTGAAGGTCGACGGCGGAAAGTTGGTGATCGAGCGGACCCCGACCCCGGCGCCCACGCCGCCCGCGATTGGTATCGCGACCACGCGCAGGCGCAGTTCGAGGATTTCTTGGCATTCGAATCCGACCACCCGCGCGCGCCGCGCGCCTGGCTCGAGCTCGCGTTCCTCCACGAGGAGGCGGGGATCTCGAGGGTGCAATCGAGGCGCTCCACTCGCTGCGCGAAAGCCAACCCAATGCGATCGAGGCCGTCGACGCGCTCGTCCAGATGGGGCGGATGGAAATGTTGCTCGGGCGGATCGACGGCGCGGTCGGATACTTGACGACCGCCGTCGACAAGCACGCCGCCCATGCCGCGTGCGCCGAGGCCTACGCGCTCCTCGGCCGCTGCCGGCTCGCCACCGATTCGTTGGACATGGCGAATCGTTACTTCAAGATCGGGCTCGAGCGCTTTCCCAAGTCTCCCGCGTCGCTCTCCTCCAAGATCTGGCGCGTCGACGCGCTGCGCCGCCTCGGCCAAGTGGAGAAAGCTTGGATCGAGATCGAGGAGCTCGAGTCGCTCCCGCTCACCGTCGGCCAAGCCTACGAATTGTTGGAAGTGCGCACCCGCGTCGCCGACGCCACCGGCTTCCACAGCGAAGCCACGGAAGGGTGGCTCGCCCTCGCCTCGGTGGAGCGCAATGCCAACAATCGGCGCGATTTCCTCGAGAGCGCGCGAGCCTCGGCCGCCAAGAGCGGCGATTCGCTCTGCGAGCTGTTCGCGTCGGTGGCACCCGAGGGGCGAGCCACAAGGCGAAAGTTGGGAATTGGCTCCTCGAGCAGGACTTCGTCGAGGCGGCGCTTCGCTACACATCCGACGACGCGGGGGTCAAGCTCCGCGTCGCGCTCACGCTCGCGGAGCGGGGGCGCTCGTCGACGCGCGCGAGCTCCTCGCCACATCTCCCATCGCGCCGCAGTGGATGGGGCTCCGAAAACTGATCGAGGCGGAGCTCGCGATCCGCGGCGGCGAGCCGGCGCAGGTGCCGAAGATCCTCGGCGCCGCGATCGAGTCGTCGACCGACAAAGCCTTCGTGAACGCGGCGCTCCGAAAGTTGGGAGAGGCCTACGTGGCGCTCCACGACTTCGAGCGGGCCGACAGCGCTTTCCGTGGGATCGTGCCCAAGGAGGAGCGGCCGTGAGGCTCCCGATTGCCATTCTATTGTTGGGATCGCTCGCGGCGCCGAGCGCGGCGCGCGTCGACGACGCGGAGACGCGCCCAGCGAGCGCCCCCGCGAGCCAACCCGCGAGCCGGCCGGCGCGCGCTTCCGAAACCACACAAACCACGCAGCCCACGCAAGACGAGCGGACCGTCGCCATGGAGGCGCGGCTGCGCGAGCTCGACGAGCTCGCGCGAAAGTTGGCATCGAGCGAGCCGGTCGACCTCGCGAAGCTCGAGGAGGAGTTCCCCGCTCCGCCGCGCGACGTCGAGAAGCGCACGCGCGAGGCGCGCGAGCGAGTCACCGCGCTGGAGGAAAGTTGGCTTTCGGCGCACGAGACGCGCGTCGCCGCCGTCGAGCGGGCTCGGATCGCGCTTGCGACCCCGAAGGTGGATCCCACGAAAACCGAGAGCGCCCCCGCGCCGCATCCCCTCGCCGACGCCGATCTGCTCCGCGGCGCCACCGCACTATTCCTCGCCGGTGCCTTCGACCGCGCCGCCGAGCGCCTCGCGGCCGCCGAAGGGCCGAGGCGCGCTACCTCGAGGGCGCGCCTTCGACGCGCTCGACCGCGTCGAGGATGCATACAAATCGTACAAGCTCGCCAAGGATCAGGCGAAGTCCGACCCGCGCCTGCTCGCGGCGATCGAGCGCGCGCACAAGGCCCTCGAGTGGAAGACCAAGTTTGGCCGCCCCGAGGATCTGATCGAGCCGATCCGCAACTCCTCGTACAGCGGATTCCAGTCGCTCCGAAACGTCGGCGCCGACGCCAAGACCAACGAACCCGACGGGAGGCGCGCGCGATGACCACGCGATCCCAAGAAAACGACGCGACGATCCTCCAGCCGGCGGCCCCGCTTCCCAATGAAGGGGCGCAGGTCCGCTCGCTCCACGACTCGTATGTGCGTTTGCTTTCGCGCGTCGCGAAAATGGAGAAGGAGCTGGCCCGCGCCAACGCCGAGCTGCGCAAGAAAGTTGGGGAGCTCGATCTCGCCCACTCGAAGCTCGACGCCGTCCTCGACGCGGTGCCGGCCGGAGTGATCGTTGGGGATGAGGAGGGGCGGGTCGTCCGCGCCAATCCCGCCGCCCGCGCGATCCTCGGCGCCCCCGCCGAGGAGATCGTTGGGAAACCGCTCGCCGACATCAAGAATCCGCGCGGCACGCGCCTGCTGGATGGCCCGGCGCGCGAGCGCGAGGTGGAGGGGCTCGACGGCACGCCGCGCCTCCTGGCCCGCTCCCGATCGGTGGTGCGCGACGCGAGCGGCCGCGAGCTCGGCAGCGTCGATCTCCTCGAGGATCGCACCGAGCGGCGCCGCCTCGAGCAGCGGCTCAAACACCACGAAAAGCTGGCCGCGCTCGGCGAGATGTCGGCCACCGTCGCGCACGAGGTGCGCAATCCCTCCATTCGATCGAGGGCTTCGCCAATCTTCTGCTCCGCGCCCTCCCCGATGACGCGGCGGCCTCCAAGCCCCGCGACTATGCCAAGAATATCGTGCGCGGCGTGGGCGAGCTGAACGCGATCATCACCAATCTTCTGGAGTTCGCGCGCGCCGAGCGGCATCGCCCGGCAGCGCGCGACCTGGTCGCCGTCGCGCGCCGCGCGGGCGAGATGGCGCTCGCGGGGCTCGCCCCCGACGACGCCAAGCGCTTCAGCGTCGAGGTGGCTGCGCCCGAAAAGCTAATTGTGGCAATCGACGAGGTGCACATCGCGCAGGCCGTGCGCAACCTCGTCTCCAATGCCATCGAAGCGATGCCCGCGGGCGGTTGCGTCCGGATCGCGGTCGCCGACGAGGCGGGGGCGCCTCCGTCCGCGTCGCCGACGAAGGCCCCGGCATCGCGCCCAGATTGAGGCATCGCCTCTTCACACCTTTCTTCACGACCAAGTCCCGTGGAACGGGCCTCGGCCTCGCCGTCGTGGCGAAGGCCGCGGCCCTCCACGGCGGGCGCGTCGCGCTCGTGCCCTCCGACAAGGGCGCCGTCTTCAACCTGTGGATCCCTCACACCCCAATGCAGGAGTAGGAATGTCGATCGAAAAAGTGCTCGTGGCGGACGATGACCCGTTGGGACGTGAGTTCCTTGGGGAAGCGCTCCAGGCCCTCGGCTACGAAGTCACGGCGGTGGCGACCGCGGAAGATGCCATCGAACGGCTCGCCAAGGATTCGCCAGACTTGGTATTGACCGATTACCAAATGGGCAAGAAAACGGGCGTCGATCTCCTGAAGGAGATCAAGCGGCGCGCGCCGCGCACGCCGGTCGCGATCCTCACCGCCTACGGGACGGTGGAGCGCGCGGTCGAGGCGATGCGCGAGGGGCCGAGGATTTCCTCATGAAGCCCTGCTCCCCCGAAACCCTGGGATTGTTGCTTGCGCGGATCGAGCGCGGGCGGCGGATGCTCCAGGAGAACGCCTACCTCCGCGAGGAGCTGGGGGTGCGCGACGAGCGGGTGGTCGCCGAGTCCCCGTGATGAAACAATTGTTGGAAGAGGCGGCGCGCGCGGCGCGCGAGAAGTCGACCGTTCTATTGTTGGGAGAGAGCGGCGCCGGCAAGGAGCAGGTCGCCCACTACCTTCACCAACAAAGCCCGCGGAAGGACAAGCCGTTCGTCCGGGTGAACTGCGCGGCGCTCGCGGAGAGCGTGCTCGAGAGCGAGCTCTTCGGACACGAGCGCGGCTCGTTCACGGGCGCGGTCGGCAAGCGCGAGGGGCGCTTCGAGCTCGCCGACGGCGGCACGTTATTGTTGGATGAGATCGGCGAGCTGCCGCTCCGCCTCCAGCCGAAATTGTTGCGTGTGCTCGAGGAGCAGGAGTTCGAGCGCGTGGGGGGAGCAAGACCCTCACGGTCGACGTGCGGGTGATCGCCACCACCAATCGCGACCTCGCGCAGGAGGTGAAGGACGGGCACTTCCGCGAGGATTTGTACTATCGCCTGAACGTCCTCCCGATCCGGGTGCCGGCGCTGCGCGAGCGCGGGGCCGACATCGAGCCGCTCGCCAAGCATTTCCTCACGCGCTACGCGCGGGAGAACCAATCGCGTGTGAAGGGCTTTGCCAACGAAGCGATGGGGGCGCTCCAAAACCACAAATGGCCGGGGAACGTCCGCGAGCTCGAGAACCTGGTCCAGCGGGTGGTCGTGCGCGACGCGCACGAGTCGGTGCGGCTCCAGGACGTTCTCCCCGACCTCGGTGGTCCGGGGGCAGCCCTCGCCCAACATGAACGACGCGGCGGGGCGGCGACTTGCCGACCTCGAGCGCGAGGCGATCGAGCGGACCCTCGAGATGACGAGCAACAATAAAACGGCCGCGGCCCGATTGTTGGGAGTCACCGCGCGCACTCTCTCCAACAAGCTGAAATCGTACCGGCTCATCGACGCGCGGTTTGCGCGGCTCGGAAAGTTTGGTTTGGGGGCGCCCCCGACGCCGCCGGCCGGACCGACGGCCGCGGGTCCGGCGCCGGGCGCAGCGCACACTCCGGCGCAAGGCGCAGCGCATTCTCCGGCGCAGGGCGCAGCGCATTCTCCGGCGCAGGGCGCCGTGCACCGTCCGGCCGCGGGCCCCGCGGTCGCGCCGCGCGCTCCGCTCCCGACCCCGGTGCGCCCCTCGGCGCCGCCGGCGGGCTCGTTCCCCGGGTCGATCCCGGCTCCGGTCTCAATCCCAACAAAGAAGTGACGCGCCGCGCCTTTCCCGGGTGATCGGTGACCCATGACGACCCCCGTCGGCCCCTTCGATCAGAGCCTCGGAGCGCTGGAGCACGCCATGCGCGTGACCATGCTCCGCGAGAAAGCCATCCAAACGAACCTGGCGAACGCGAAGCACTCCCGGATACCAACGAATCGACGTCCAGTTCGAATCGTTGCTTCCCAAGGAAGCCGACGAGACCGCGTTCCGCGCGGCGCAGCCGCAGGTGAAGGTCGACAAGTCGCCGGGGCGCGCCGACGGCAACAATGTGGAGTTCGACCAAGAATACGCCGCGATGGAGCGCAACCGGCTCCACTACGAGGCGCTCGTCGAGGCCACTTCCCAACAAATCCAGATGCTTCGATCGGCGATCGCCTCGAAGTAGAACCCCAACGATCCAGGACTGAGCCATGGGACATGAGATCTCCGACGCCTTCTCCGTGAGCGCCTCGGCCCTCTCGGCCGAGCGCACGCGGATGAACGTGGTCGCCTCCAACCTCGCCAATGCCAACGTTCTGAAGACCGCCGAGGGTGGTCCCTATCGCCGCCGGCAAGTGGTCTTCGAGCCGATGCTCGACCGCGCGATGGCCGCGAGCGGCGCGCCGAATGCGGGGGCGTGCGCGCGAGAGTTGTGGTCGACCACTCGGCGGGGAGCTTCGCCACGATCCGGGAAATCCGTACGCCGACAAAGATGGCTACGTCCGCCAGACCAACGTGAGCCCCATGTTCGAAATGGTGGATCTCATGACCGCGGCCCGCTCCTACGAAGCCAACTTAGGGGCGATCCGCGTCTACCGCGAGATGGTCCAGAAGACCATCCAAATGGGGAGGTAAAGAATCATGACCATCCAAAGCATATCCGGCGTGACGCAGGGCTCCGGGCGCGCGCGAGATCCTCGAGGCGGCGGCGGTCGATGCCAAGAAAACGAACGCGCTCGAGCCGGCCTCCGACGGCACCGGCTTCGCCGACCTCCTCGGCCGCGCGGTCGACTCCATCGCAACCCAACAAAAGGCCGCCGACGGCAAGGTCCTCGAGGTCATGTCGGGGCAGAGCGACGACTACGCCGGAATGATGGTGTCGATCCACAAGGCGAGCCTCGGCCTCCAGGTCGGACTCGAGGTGCGCAATCGCGTCATGGACGCGTACCACGAAATCATGCGGATGACGGTCTGATTCCCAATAAAAACTGAGACCACCTTTGGGCGAATTCCTCAATTCCTTTCAGAAGACCTGGCGAGGGCCTCTCGGCCGCCCAGCGCGTCGGCACATTGTTGGCGTTGCTCGCGGGGGAGGCATCCTCGCCGGGGTCTCCTACTACGCGAACCGCCCCGAGTACCGGCCGCTCGCCGGCGGCGACGCGAGCAAGCTCGGCGAGATCGCGGCTTCGCTCGAGACCGCGGGGATCCAGCCGCGGATCGTTGGGAATTCCGTGATGGTGCCGGTCGAGCAATTCGACTAAGGCCTACCTCGCCATCGCGTCGCTCGGCCTCAACACCGATGGCGTGGGCTTCGAGCTCCTCGACAAGGGGACGAACGCCTTCACCACATCTCTACTGGAGAAGGTCAACGTCCAGCGCGCCACGGCGGGCGAGATCGAGCGGATCCTCCGCAGCTATCGCGGGCATCGCGAAGGCGCGCGTCCTCATCTCGCAGGATCGCGAGAGCTGGAAGACCAACGAAAGGACGGCACGGCGAGCGTGTCGGTCACGCTCCGCCCCGGGATGCAGATCGGCGCCACCGACGTGGCGGCGATCCAGGCGTGCGTGGCGAATAGTTGGCATTCGCTCCGACCCGACAACGTGGCCGTGATGGCGAACGGCAAGAAGCTCACCCGCGAGACCAATGAAAACGACAAGTCCTTCGCCGCGGCCAATCACCAACTATTCGACCCAGTCGGAGCTCGAGGACGGCCTGCGCAAGCGCGCCCAGGACGCCCTCGACCACGCGCAGGGGCCCGGGAAGACCCACGTCACCGTGAGCGCCGCGCTCAACTTCGATTCCCTCATCGAGAAGAGCGAGACCCTCGATCCCGAGCGGAAGTCGCCGCGCAAGGTCGAGCAGAAAGACACCAATCGCATCTCGGGGATCAGGGGCGAGCGGCGCCGCCGGCGTCGCCTCCAACGTTCCCAACGATAGCGCGGAGCGCCCGATCGTCCCGAAGTCGGAGTCGAACACGGAGACCGACAACTCGGTGACCACAGAATACGACCAGAGCAAGACGAGCCTGGTCCACGAGAAGAAGGGATTCGAGATCACCCGCCTCTCGGTGGCGCTCTTCGTCGACAAGTCGCTGCGCGACCGCCTCCCCGAGCTGGAAAAGGTGGTGAAGGCCGCCGTCGGCTTCGATGACAAACGCAAGGATCAATTCAGCGGCTCGGCGGAATCGGATTTCGCGAAGCCCCCGAGGAGGCGCCCGTGGCTCGAGCCGGTCTCGAGCAGCAATCTCCCCGAGCTCATCTCGACGGGCGGGCGCGTCGCCGCATTGTTGGGATTGGTCGGCCTCTTCCTATTGTTGCTGAAGAAGGCGGGGCGCAATCAGACCGTCACGATGATCCCGCACCGCGCCGGAGTCCCGGGCTCGCCCGCGGCCGGCGGCTACATTCCCAATCAAACGGGGATGGGGGCGAACGTGCCGGGGGCGCTCCCCGACGTTTCGGTGGGAATCGAGAAGAGCCCCGAGGAGATGGCGCGCAACCAGGTGCTCCGCAACGCGACTTCCGCCGCGGTCGCCGACCCGGCGGCCGCGGGGCGGGTGGTGCGTAGCTGGATCGAAGAGAAGCGCGGCCGATGAAATCGGGATCCAACAAAGGCTGACTGGCTCGGAGAAGGCGGCGGCGCTCCTGCTGACGCTCGACGCCGAGGCCTCGGCGCGATTGTTGGCAACGCTCCCCGACGACTCGATCGCCGCCGTCGGCAAGGCGATGGCCGATCTCAACCTCGACGAGCTCTGACCGCGAGCGGGTCGTGGAGATCCAGAAGGAATTCGTGGCATCGGTGCGCGAGGGGCCTCGATCCCGCCGGGGCTCTCCGAGCTCCTCACGAAAACGCTCGGCGCCGAGCGCGGCCGGCAGATCCTCTCGCGCGTCGAGGAGAACGTGAAGCGCGAGCGCCCATTCGTGGCATTGGAGCGGCTCGAGGATCCCCAACTATTGCGCGTGCTCCGCGACGAGCATCCCCAAGTCATCGCGCTCGTCTGCTCGCGCATCCCCGCCGAGCGGGCGGCGGCCTTCCTCGGCGCCGTCGGCGACGACGACCGGGTCGACGTCCTCCAGCGGATGGCGTCGATGCAGCCGATCGAGCGGGAGGTGGTCGACACGGTGGCGAGCGGCCTCGCGTCGAAAGCGCAGAATCTGGAATCGATGCCCGTCGACGATCCCAACAAAAGGCTCCGGTCGGTCGCCGAGGTCATCAACAATAGCGAGCCCGAGATCGAGAAGGAGATCCTGGAGCTCCTCGAGTCGAAGGACGCCGACATGGCGCGCGAGATCAAGGATCGGATGTTCACGTTCCAGGACTTGGCGCGCCTCGACAAACGTGGGATGCAGAAGGTCCTCTCGTCGGTCGACGTGCGTCAGCTCGCCCTCGCGCTCAAAGCCACCGATCCCGAGATCACCGAGAACTTCTTCGGCAACATGACCAAGCGCGTGAAGGAGATGGTGCAGGAGGAGCTCGAGCTGCTCGGCCCCGTGCCGCTCGCCGACGTGCTCAAGGCGCAGAACGAGATGATGGTTGGGATTCGCGTCCTCGTCGAGAAGGGGAGATCCGGCCGATGCGCGGCGGCGGATTGGTGTGATCCCATGGGTCTCGCCCACCGCGTTTCCTTGGCATTCCCGCGCGCGTGATCGACGCGCGCCTCCGCACGCTCCAGGGCATTCCCACACAAGAGGATGCCAAGGAAACGGCGGCGCGCGAGGATCGTTTGCGTTCCGAGGGCACGGCCGCCGAGCGGGCGAAGCTGGCGCCTGCGCTCGCCGCGCTCGCCGCCGCCTCGGCCCGCCTCGAGGGCTCGGCCGCCTCGCTCGAGGAGCGGACGAAGCAACAGATGGTCGAGCTCGTGAAGGCGATCGTCGTCGAGGTGCTCCGCCGCGAGGTGGCCGAGGGGCGCTACGACCTAGGATCCATCGTGCGCGAGGGCTGCGCGCCGCGCGCGGCGTGGAGCGCGGAGTCGTCGTGCGCCTCCATCCCCAAGATTACGACGCGGCCAACGCCGGAGGCGCCCTCGCCGCCCTCGCGAACCCAACGATCCAATCCCAGAGCGACGCGTCGGTGCGCGCGCGCGGGCTGCAAGGTCGAGACGCCGTACGGCGAGGTGGTGCGCGATCTCGGCGCGATCGTGGCCGACGTCTTCGCCGCCGTCGAAGGCAAACGATGAGCGGCGCCACCGAATCGGCGGCGCCGCCGCGCTCCGGATTGTTGGGATCGGAGCTGGCGCGGGTCGCCGGCTCGGCGCGCGCGCATTATTGGGGTCGGGTCCTGCGCGTCTCGGGCGTGCTCGTCGAGGCGGAGGGGCTCCCGCCGCCGTCGGCGATCTCTGCCGGATCGAGCGGAGCCAGGCCTCGCGCGAGAATCGTTACGTTCTGGCCGAGGTCGTGGGTCTCCGAGGCCCCACCGCCTGCCTCATGCCCTACGGCGACCTCGCCGGCATCGCGGCCGGCGGGCGGGTCGTCGCGCTCGAGCGGCGCCTCGATGTGCGCATCGGCGACGGATTGTTGGGAAGGGTCCTCGACGGCTTCGGGAATCCCATCGATGGCAAAGGTGCGATCGAGCACACGGGGACCGTCCCCGTCCATCGCGAATCGCCGCCGCCGCTCTCGCGCGCCAACATCACACAATTCCTCCCGACCGGGATCCGCGCGATCGATGGTTGCCTCACGGTGGGGCGCGGCCAGCGCGTCGGGATCTTCTCCGGCTCGGGCGTGGGCAAGTCGACGTTGCTGGCCGACATCGTGCGCGGCTCCGACATCGACGTGGCGGTGGTCGGCCTCGTCGGCGAGCGCGGGCGCGAGGTGCGCGCCTTCCTCGAGGACGCGCTCGGGAAAGATGGGCTTCGCCGATCTGTGGTGATCGTCTCCACCTCCGACCGCCCGCCGCTCGAGCGCTTCAAGGCCCCATTCTTGGCAACCGCCGTGGCGGAGAGCTTCCGCGACGCGGGGCGAAATGTATTGTTGGTGGTCGACTCGATCACCCGTTTCGCGGCGGCCTGCCGCGAGATCGGCCTCGCGGCCGGCGAGCCGCCGACGGTGCGCGGCTACCCCCTCGTTCTTCGCCACGGTGCCAAAGCTGGTCGAGCGGGCCGGCATGTCGGAGACCGGCGCGATCACAGCTTTCTACACTGTCCTCCTCGACGGCGACGACATCGACGACCCGGTGGGGACACGCTCCGCGGGCTGCTCGACGGCCACGTGGTCCTCTCGCGAAAGTTGGCAAACCGCGGCCACTTCCCGGCGATCGACGTGCTCGGGAGCGTGTCGCGTTTGATGCCGCGCGTCGCCGCGAAGCCGCAGCGCGAGGCGGCGGCGCGGCTCCGCGAGTTGCTCGCCAACTATGAGGAGCACCGCGATCTCGTCCAGATCGGTGCATACAAATCGGGGACGAACCCGCGCTCGACGCCGCGCTCGAGCGCATCGGGAAGATCGAGGCGTTCCTTCGCCAAGAATCGGGCGCGCGCTCCCCGGCCGAGCAAACTTGGGATTCGCTCCGCGCGGCGATCGCGTGAATCCCAACGAAACGCCATGTCCCTCCGCGGCAAATTCCAGTTCCCGCTCGCGCGCGTCCTCTCGGTGCGCGAGATCGAGCGGAAGCTCGCCGCCACGCGCCTCGGCGAGGCGACCACCCGGCTCCGCGAAGCCGAGCTGCGGCTGCGAGCGGCCGAGGAGGCGCGCAAGAAGCTCGAGCGCGAGCTCGGGCTGATCCGCGCCGAGGCGCGGATCGACATCCCGGCCTGCCTCAGCGTCGAGGCGCTCATCGAGGCGGCGAAGAGCTCCATCGAGCGCTGCCGGGCGGCGCTGGAGGAGCGGCTGGCCGAGCGCGAAACGGCCCTTTCCGCCCACGCGCAGTCCCGCCGGAAAGTCCAGGCCCTCAGCAAGTTGCGTGAGCTGCGCCGGGGCGAGCACGCTCAAGCCGCGCGCGCGGCCGAGTCGAAAACGATGGACGAAGTGGCCTCCGTCCGCTCCCAAGGACGCGCCGCCGATTGGGCCAAGGATCCGGCCCTCCCCCGAACCCCAACCCTAACGAACGATGGCACGCATCCCTCTCGTCGCGGTCTCGGCCGCGAGCGCCGTGGTCCTATTCGCGGGAACGAGCGTCGGGCTGCTCGCCTTCCAAGGACGCCTCGGCACATTGTTGGGAAAGGCCCCCGAGGAGCACGCGGCCGACGCTGGCGATGGCGCCGCGAAGGGCGAGGCGCCCGGAGCGCATGCGGCCGCGGGCAAGGCCGACGGCGGCAAGGGCGAAGCCGGCAAGGGCGACACCAACAAAACCGACGCCGGCAAGTCCGACGCCAACAAATCGGAAGCCCACAAATCCGAGACGGCGAAGACCGACGGCGGCAAGGCCGAGGCCGGCTAAGGTCGACACCAGCAAAGTCGACGCCAACAAAACCGGCCCGCGGGTCCGAGGCTTCGCACGGAGACGGCCTCGACGCCAAGTCGGCGCTCCCGGCCGCGATGACCCCCAAGCGGATCGCCACCGCCTCGCTCGTGAAGCATTTCACGATTCCCGAGCCCTTCTCCGCGAAGGAGCTGGAAGAGCTCGTCGACTCGCTCAAGGAAAGCCAACGATCCCACGAGAGCTACGCGAAGGAGCTCGCGGCGCAGAGGATCGCGAACGAGCGCGACCGCGCCGACCTCGACGCCCGCTTCGCCGAGCTCGAGGGGCTCCGCAAGAAGCTCGATGTGGAGAAGGTCGAGGTCGCCGACAAGGTGGCCGAGCTCGCCAAACGCAACGATCGCCTCGTGGCCGGCGAGGAGAAGTTCGTGAAGGCCACGATCGCGCGCCTCGCCACGCTCAAGCCCGACGAGGCTAAAACCCAACTATTGGATCTCGACGACGCCGTCGCGGCGCGGGTCCTCCAGAAGATGGATCCCAAGGCGTGCGCGAAATTGCTGGCGATCCTCCCCGCCGACAAGCGCGTCTCCCTCACCAAGCAACTGCGCGCCCTCAGCATGGCCGACGAGGAAGCGGCCGCCTCGAAGAGCGCGGCATCGAACACGAAGTGATCACGACGGACCCAGCGAACAAGTCGACACAGCGAACAAGATAGACACCAAGGACACCAACGATGCCCGATAAGGATAAAGATAAGGATAAGGACCCGGAGAAGGACAAGGACGAGAAGGCCGAGTCGGCGCCCGGTCCCAAGAAGGGCGGCGCCGCCAAATCCTATTGTTGGGGTTGCCAGTCCTCGGCGCGATCCTTGGGGTCGTGGCCACGATGGCGGTGCCGCGCCCCAACGCGGCCGGCCAACGCAAGGAAAAGGAAGACGAGGGGCGGAGTCCCATATCAGCTTTTCGATCCCCGACGTGAAAGCCAACCTGGCCCGCTCGGGCGGATTCCACTTCTGCGGCGCCGAGTTCCTGGTGCAGGTGAAGACCCGCAAGCCCGACGCCGTCGAGGCGCGCCTCGGATTGCGCGGCGGCGGCGGCGAAGGGGGATCCAGGGCCGAGGCGCCTCCGCTGCAGGGGTCGGTCGCGACCGCGGTGCGCGACCGGATCATCCTCCTCCTCAACGCCAAGAGCATCGACGACCTCGAGGGGCGCGACAAGAAAGAGCTCCTCAAGAAAGAGATCCGCGAGGAGCTCGAGCCGCTCATTTTCCCGGACAAGGACGGCGAGATCGAGACGGTCCTCTTCAAGGATCTCCTGATCCAATAGCCGGCGCGCCGAATCCCAGCAGCGCAATCCCAACTTACCGAAACCCACCTTTCCGGCTCCCAACTTTCCGTGACCCCCAGTCGGTTCTCTCGCAGGACGAGGTCGAGGCGCTCCTCGAGCTCGTCGAGTCGGAGCGCGGTGCCGCGCCGTCGGCCGACGACACTGACGGCGGCGGCGAGGCGGCGGTTGTGAAGCGCGACTTCTCGAAGCCCGACCGTCTTCCCAAGGAAGACTATCTGTGGATCCAGGGGAGGCGTCGCACGCGGGGACGCGCGTGGGCGAGGCGCTGACCCGCTGGCTCCAGCTTGACATCCGCGTGGAGTGCGTCGCGGTCGAAACCCAACGATATCAGGCATTCTTGGGATCGCTCGCCTCGCCATGCTTGGTGTTCCCCTTCGCGTGCGGCGGCCAATCGGGGGCGCTCGCCATCGATCCGGCGGTGGTTCTCGCCGCCGTGGACCGGGTGCTCGGCGGCACGGGGAAATCGCGATTCGTGGCAAGAACTGTGACATCGGTCGAGATGCCGATCGGCAATCGCTTCGCCGCGTGCGCGCTCCAGGCCTTCGCCGAGGGTTTGTCCGATGTGGTCGCGATGGCCAAGGAGCCGTCGGGGGCGGCCGCGCTCCACGTGCGCCAGGCGCGCTTCGTCGGCCCCGAGCGGAAATGCTTGGTATTGACCTACTCGGTCGCGGGCGACGTGGCCGAGGCGCAGATCCAGGTCGTCCTGCCGGCCATGCTCTTCCAAGCCAAAGGAAACAGCGAGACGAATCGCCCCGCGGTGGCGCCGCCGCCCTCGCTCCCCGGAGTCGGCGTGGAAGTGGCCGCGCGGATGGCGGAAACCACAATTACCCTCGCCGACCTCCTCGCCCTCGAGCGCGGAGATGTGGTGACGCTCGACGCCGAATGGGGCGACCCGCCGTGATCGAGGTGGAGGGGCGCGCCGTGGCGACCGCGAGCATCGGCACCGTCGACGAAAACTTTGCGTTTTGCATCGACACGATCATTCCCCACAAATCGCCTTTGGAAAGAAAACCATGAGCCCCGAGACCGCGCCCGAAACGCAAACGATCCCCGAGAACCAAGCGATCGACGTGGCTCCCGCGCAGTTCGCGCCGCTCCAGGCGAAGGCCGCCCATGGGGCGCCGCTCGACATGCAATCGCTCCTCGACATCCCCGTGACCCTCACGGTGGAGCTCGGCCGAGTGAAGCTGCCGCTCGAGCGGGTCACGCAGTTCGCGGCGGGATCGTTGGTGGAGCTCGCGCGCGCCTCGAACGAGCCGGTCGATGTGCTCGTGAACGGGACGCCGGTCGCCCGCGCCGAGGTGGTGACCGTCGGCGAGAAATATGGGATCCGAATCGTGGAGTTGGTGTCGCAGGAAGAGCGGCTGAAGCGGATGTCGCGGGGATAGTTACTTTTCCACGGTCCTGATCCGGCTCGCCACCGAGTCCGAGACCCGCAGCGGTCGGACGTCTCAAAAGCTCGACGCCGCTCCTCAGCGCGGGGACGCTCTGGTGAGCCGTGCTCGCTCTTACGAACGCGCCCCTCGATCCATCGCCGACGACAGGGCGAACTGTGGCAATGGCCGTGCTCGTCGACGTTCGCGACGCGAAACGAACTACGCGACGCGCGAATCGGTTGGCTTGGTCACACGAATCCGAGGCGACCCACTTTTCCGTGCCGGCCTATGCGCTGGGATATCGTGAAGGGCGCACTTCCATGACAACCAACGAATGAACACGCAACGTATTGTTGGAAGTTGTCAAGGCTTGCGAGTGTGGACTTGCAACACTCAGCCTTCTAATTTCGGCTCAATCGCGACCCACCACCCAGAGCGATTCGCTCACAATTGTGTGGTCGTGGAGAGTTGGGCAAGTGCGCCGATATCGCTTGCAGCTTCGAGTGGACGAGACACTTGACAGCGCGCAGCGCGGCATCCGAGTGTCGCACGCAAGTCAGATCACCATTGAGCAAGTCTGGCGATTTGAGGCGAAGGGAATCGATCCGCCAGGCACCGTGTCCCTTGAAGCCCGGTGTGAGTCGCTTGGTGTCGTGGGCTTCTCCAAGCAAACACCTATTGGGAATGAAGTCTCGGGCTCAGAAAGCCAGCCAGCGCTTTTGAAAGATGCAAATCGAGCGTACAGAAAGGCAAGAAAATCGCTCCTCAACTCAACATTCTCGATAACAATGAATTCGAGCGGTGAAGTCCTAGCCAAGAGGGCTTCCGGACGGGCCGCCCCCATTCCCGAGCGCCGAAGGCGTGATAATGGATTTGGAGGTAAACGATAGAGATTGTGGCGGCCTCATTCGCTCCATTTCTAGGTGCGTTTATTCCGAATGCCCAAGTATCCGTCGGCGGCAGTTGGAATCGATCACTGGAGTATTCGAAGTCTTGGTGTCCCTGGCCTTTGAACGGGAGAATTGTTCACGAAGTCATTAGGGTTCAAGACTCAAAGGTGCAAATACTAGGGACGATAACTCTCCATGGGACGTCGCCTGAAAGCCAACCATCGAGTCGTGTGAAGGCAGGTGATGTGCAGTCACGACCAAATGATGGTGCGGACCCGGCCGATGATCCTTTGCTTATGCATCAGCGCGTACGGGCATGTGGCGCAGATGGCACTTCGGAAATTGTGTTCTCAATCGCTGAAGGATGCTTAGTCCGGCGCACTGATGGTCTGGCACTATCAACACTTGTGTCCACAGGCTCAACGCGCAAGAGTCTCACCACAACTCTTGAGCTCTTGCAGTAGCCTGGTCTGTGCGAGGAAATCCTCTCGCGCTACAGCGTGTCGAACATGTGATCGGCGAGTGGCTCCCAGACCTGGCAAACCCAGGGACGGCGGGTCGATGGGGGCTGCGGTGACAGTCTTCGCTCGAATCCGCGACGTTACGAGCGCGCGCCCGACGGCCGGGCGGCTTTCACCGCCACGAGCTCTTTCCACTTATCGAGGAACTTCCCTTTGTTCTCCTCGAGGAGCGCCGCGTAGTCCACGCCGAGCGCCTTGAAAGTTTGCGATCCGAAGTGGTGGACGAAGACATCTCCCGCGATCACGCACACGAAACCGGCGAGCCGCGCGCGAACGCAATAATCGTCGTCCTCGAAGTTGCCGATGCCGAAGCGCTCGTCGAGGCATCCCACTTTTCGGAAGCAGGGGCCCGTGATGAGCATGCAGAGGCCGGTGATCCGCTGGACCACGGCGCCGCTCGCCGCGGTGTCGCGCGCGGAATTCGTTGGCGAAGCGCTCGAGGCCATCCAGGCTCGTGTAGCCGACGCCGTTCACCTGCTGCGGGCCCCCGCATAGTTGGTGCGCGGCCCGACGACGCCGATCCGCGGATCGGAGGCCGCCTGCTCGAGGAGCCCCGCGAGCCAGCTCGGCGTGAGGACGACGTCGTTGTTGAGCAGGAGGACGTGGGCGCCGCGCGCGGCGCGCATCCCTTGGTTACAGCGCGGCGGCGAAGCCGAGATTCGTCTCGTTGCGGATGACGCGCAGCCGCGGTACCGATGCCAAGTATGCGGGAGTGCCGTCGGTCGAGCCGTTGTCGACGACGATCACCTCGTGCGGCTCCGGCGTATAGGTGGCGATCGACTTGAGGCAGGCGCGCGTGAACCCAACATTGTTCCAGACGGGCACGACGATCGACACCATCGCCGGCTTGGGGGTCGGCCGAAACCACTCAATATCCCACAAATCCATCGGCGAGGGGACGCGCCCGTCGCCGTAGATCGCCTCGAGCTTGCGCTGGAGGGCGTCGGTGCTCTCCTGGACGAGGCGGTCGCGCGTGGTCTTCGCGAGCGAGGCGAAGGAGCGCTGGCCGTGGTGGTGGACAAAGCAGTCGGTGGCGACGAGCAGCCGGTAGCCGTGGCCGCGCATCCGGTGGCTGTATTCCAGGTCGTCGTTTCCCAAGAATAGCGCCTCGTCGAGCGCGCCATGCTTCTCGAGGAGGTCGCGGCGCAATGCCAAGCAAAAGCCGATGAGGAGCTTGGTCTCGACGGTGCGCCCCGCGTTGTGGCGCGCCAGCGCCGCCGCGAGCTCGCGCCAGTCGGAGGGGGCTTTGGTTGGGATCCGCGCGAGGTGGAGCTCGGCCTTCTGCTTGCCGGCCACATAGTTGGAGAGGGGGCCCGTGGCCGCCACGTCGCGCTCGAGCGGGGCGAGGAGCGTCTCGAGCCAGCCCGCCGATACTTGGCAATCGGGATTGAGGAGAACCACGAAGCCAGCGCCGCTGCCGGCGCCTGTCGACTTGGCGATCCCAATATTGCAGCCGCGCGAGAACCCAAGATTCCCTTCGTTGGCGATGAGGCGGATCGGCGGGGCGGGGCGCCGCTCGATGAGCTCGCGCACCCGCGCGCGTGTCGCGTCCTGCGAGGCGTTGTCGACCACGACGATCTCGAAGGGGGCGGCGGTGTGCGCCAGGACCGATTCCGAGGCACTCGACGATCGTCGATTCGGAGTTGAACGTGACGATGACGATCGTCGCCGATGTCAAGCGCGACGGCGGCGTCGCATGCGACGCCCCGGTCGCGCTTTCGTCACCCGGGGAGGGAGGGGTGGTCATGCGGGGAGTTCCTCCCTTGATCGGAGTCGCTAGATTGGGTGCTTGAGCTTCGTGAGGCCGATAAGCTCCGTCCCATGCTCGCCGCCGCGCTCGTCCTGACACTTCTGTCACCCCCCAGGGTCCGGGCGCCGCCCCTGGCCGGAGGTGATCGCGAAATCGGCTCCGTCGGTGGTTTCGGTGCGCTCGCGGGTGCGGATCCCGGTGGGGCGCGACGAGGCGGGGCCCTTCGAGGGGAGCGGATTCGTGGTGGATCTCGAGCGCGGGCTCGTTGCCACCAATCGCCACGTGGCGGGGAAGGTGTGGTCCTCGATCTCGAGATCCGATTCCACGACGGCACCGTCGTCCCCGCGGAGCGCGTCTTCGCCGATCCTCTCCACGATTTCGCATTCTTGCGTTTCGACCGGAAGAAGGCGCCGCCGGATGTGACTTCGCTCCCGCTCGTCCTGCGCGCGGCGCAAGTGGGCGAGGAGGTGCGGATGATTGGGAACAACGGCGGCCTCGCGGCGACGCTGCTCGGCGGCACGATCTCCAACGTCGACGCGTTCTGGGACCAGGATCCCGGTGTCAACTATCTGCAGACGAGCATCGCGTCGGCAGGGGGCTCGTCGGGCTCGCCCGTGGTCGACACGCGCGGGCACGCGATCGGGATGCAAGCGGCGCACGACGAGCATACCAGCTATGCGTTGCCGTCGGAGTATTTGTGGCAAGCGCTGAAGCACCTGAGCGTCGGCACGCCGCCGCCTCGCGGCACGATCGGGCTCCGCGTGCGGCGCACCGATGTCCCCGAGGCGATCGCGTCGGGGGCGCTCGGCGCGGACTTGGCGCGGCAGCTCCACTGGACGGTCGCCGCCGCCGATGCCAACGATCCCCCGAGATCGCGATCGTCGAGGGGGTGGTCCCCGACTCGGCGTGCGATGGGCGAGCGAATCCCGGAGAAGTGGTGTTGACGATCGCCGGAATCGCGGCTGGGGACCTGCGCGCGGTGGAGATCGCCCTCGATCAGAATGTTGGGAAAGAGGTGGAGGTGGTCCTCGCGCGCGACGGCGCCCTCGTCTCGATTCGCGCGCGTGGTCGGCGACCTCAACCAAGACGGCGTCGATCGTTTGGTGCTGTTCGCCGGCGCGGCGTTCCAAGACATCAACTATGAGTTTCGATCGCGCTCCGACTTGCGAAAGTTGGGAGTCGCCGTGGCGCACGTGGAGACCGGCTCGGCGGCCGAGGCGGCCGATCTGCGACGCGACGACGTGGTGCTCTCGGTGGCGGGGAAGCCGATCACCGACGCGCCGACCTTCTGGCGCGCGCTCGCGAACGCCGGCAACGGCGACCGGTTATTGTTGGTGATCCGGCGGCCGTCGACCTTCGACTCGGCCACGCGCACCGTGAGCCTCGTGACCGACCGCGTGTGGGATCCCTCGCGCCTCCTCCAGCGCACCGTGAAAGGTTGGATCGACGCGCCCGCCCCGAAACCCAAGAATGAACCCAAGAATGAGGGCGCCGCGAGCCGTCCCGCGTCGAGTCCGCTCGGGCGCGACGGCGCCGGGTCCGTGCCCGCCAAGCACTGAGCCGATGGGGGTGCTCACCCCGTTTTCTTGGCTTTACGCGGCAGGGGCTTGGGCGCGCGGGGCCGCCTTCGACGCGCGGCTCCTCCGGTCGACCCACCTCGGAATCCCAACTTTGTCGGTCGGCGAATCTGACAGTCGGCGGGACCGGGAAGACCCCCTTCACGATGTGGCTCCTCGAGCGGGCGGCGGAGCGGGGGTCGAGGCGGCGGTCCTCACGCGCGGCTACGGCGGCGACGGCAAGACCAACGATGAGATCGAGATGGTGCGGGGGCGCTTCCCGAAAGTTGGGATCGGCGTCGGCGGCGATCGGATCGCGAGCGCGCGCCGCCTCTTCGCCGCGAAACCAACGATCGGCGCCTTTGTCCTCGACGACGGCTTCCAGCACCGCCGCGTGGCGCGCGACCTGGACATTCTGCTCGTCGATGCCACCGATCCGTTCGGCGGCGGCGAGTGCCTCCCCGGCGGGCGGCTGCGCGAGCCGAAAGTTGGGATTCGCCGCGCGGGTGTCGTGGTGCTCACGCGAGTCGACCAGGCCGAGCGCGCCGCGGTCGAGGCGATCTGGGGGAGCTCACGAAACTTGGGTACCGGGGCCCGCGGGTCGAGGCGTCGCACGAGCCCGAGTCGCTCCTGGCGCTCGGGAATCACTCGCCGTCGCGCCCTCCGGCGTGGCTCCGCGGGCGGAGCGTCCGCCTGCTGTCGGCGATCGCCCGGCCGGATAGCTTCGAGCGCACGATTCGCGCGCTCGGCGGTGCCGTCGCCGAGCACCGCGCCTTCCCCGATCACCACCGATACATGCCCGCCGACCTCCCCGATCTCCGCGACCGCGACGGCGAAAGTTGGTGTGTGACCGAGAAGGACGCACCGAAGCTCCGCCGCCTCGGCGCCGTGGATGGTTGGGTTCTTCGCGTGCGGTTTCGCGTGACGGTGGGGGAGGGGGATCTGGTCGCGCTCGTGGGCTCGGCGCTCGCCCGATGAGAATGCCACTGAATAGGTGCATGCGTTTGATTTGCTTGATCGCGCTCTCATCCTGTTCAAGTACCCACACGGCGGAGACTCGCCCAGCCTCGATCGCAAGCGATGCATTGGGATTCGAACATCGCGCGACGGCAGGTTCTATCGACATCTTCTCGGAGTCTGACCTGAATCTTCGAGAGTGGCTCGACTTCGCGAACACGACGCGAGGGCGGATCTACAAGCTTCTCGCAGACCGTGGACTGGTCAGCGACGCAACGCCACGAATCGCAATTATGTATGTTCGGCCGCTCAGAACATTCAACGAACAAGCGAAGCGCTTGCCGCGCCAAGCCCGAGCGATGATCCGAGCGTCGCGCGTGTTCGCATGCGTGCGCACGTAGTGCCGAGTCGCAATGCGATCGTAGTCGGAAACCGTGTGGCAAACGACCTACGACGCGATATTGCGCACGAAATGGTGCACCGCCGTGATGAGAGAATTCGTCTCGGACCTTCCTTCCGCGATCGATGAGGGGATCGCGGCAGAGTTGGGACTCTGGTTGTCGGATACCAATAATGGTACTCCATCAATGTGGGGTGTTTCGTTTCCTCCCTACGCGCAGATTCTTGCGGACCTCGCCGATCGAAATGTGATCAAGTCCGCGACGGAGCTCTTGGAAATGGGGCCCACCGAATTTTACGCTCCAAACGATGAGAGGAACAATTATGCGCAATCTTGGCTGCTGGCCAAGGCCGTATTCGAGTCGAGTGACCCCGACGTCCGCTCGTGGTTCTACGATGCAATTCATAGGTGTGGCAAGAGTCAGTCGACGAAAGCCGCATTTCTCACGACACAACCTGGCGATAACCTGGGACGGGAGATCCAAACAATACTCAACACGTTCTCGAGCCAGATTCCCTGGTGGGGAGGATGGCGAAAGTCCGGCGACGGCGGCTGGCACCTGTCGATGCAGCGAGATTCGGCGAGCCTGTTGGTTTTCCCGAAGAAGATTCCCGCAGCGGCAAAGTGCGTCGCTCATGTTCGGCTCGCAATGGCGATCCCAAACTATCACAAAGTGTATTTTGCATTCGACTTGACCGAACGCATGAGTCACCAGAATTTATCAATTGAGAGTTACCAATGCGTCTTCGTTGATTCCAAACAATCGCCTGGCTATGCGCGCTTCACCGGCGAGAAGTGGCAACAGCCCGCAAGCGCAATCGCAAAGGAAAAGACCCTAGAAGGCAACTGCACTGAATTAACGTTAGTGCTTCTCCCGGGCGACATGATGGAGCTAACGGGAAGCGGCGGCGTCACGCTCCTTCCTCGCCAACGACTGCAGTGGTCGCGCGAGGGTGGAGAGTTCAGAATTGGAGTCTTTCGTAGTGAGGGACTCCCGGGCGACGATGTTACTAGCAATATTCAGTTCTTGGAGTGCTCGGTCGACATCATCGAGTAAATGTGGTGTCGCAGGTTAGTTGGGAATCTCGTTCAGCGTGTAGTACGCCGCGTCGTGGAGGAGCGGCGCGCCTGCGACCGAGCGCACCCCGCGGCGCGGAGCTCGTGGACGTATCCCGCGCGCAGCCCCACGACCGTGAGCCGCACCGAGCGCCCATCGGGCGCGACCGCCGCCGCCGCCACAGCCGGCTTTTTCTTGTCGATCTCGTCGCTCCCGTAGCGCGAATGGTACGAATAGGTATAGCTGGTGAATTGGTACGACTTGGGATTCGTGGCCGCGAGGCGATCGACCGGCTCGGTGAACTCGAGCTCGAAGCCGTCGCGTCGCGCGCGCATCTCGCGGATCTCGAACGGCATGCGCCCGGTCCAGAGGAGCCGCTGGAGCCCCTGATCCTTGGTGCCGACCGAGCCCCAGCCGCGGTTGGTCATTCCCACGAATAGGGATCCGTCGAGCCCCACGCGAGCCGCACGATCCCGCACTCGAAGCCCGCGCGGAACGGGAAGCAGGCCCCTGATACTTGCCATTCACCTTCTCGAGCGCCACGCGGAAGATCTCGCTCGTGGTCTGGTCGCCGACGAATAGTTGTCCATCGAACGGGCCGAAGCGGCCGGCGGTCTCGTCGCAGGCGATGTCGCTCGCCGACTGCCCCATCTTTTTGTAGGAAACCAAACGGCCGGCAGCTTGAGGCTCGGCATCGTTTTCTTGGCTTCGAGCATCGTCTTCCCCTCGGGGGCTTCCCGGGTCGGCGAGCGGCGACTCCGGCAGCGAACACCAACGAAGGCTCTCGGGGTGGCCGAGGAAATCCCCCTTTTCCATGTGGACCAGTTTGCAAGTCCCCACCCAATCCCCCTGGTTGTCGGTCATGAACATGTCGCCGGCCGAGTTCATCCCAATCCCGGCGGGGGAGCGGAGCCCCGCGCACATCGGGACCATCGTGCCGTTGGGGAGCACCTTCACCGCCCACCCGCGCCACGGCACGAGGCTCACGCCGCGATCGGTCCACCCCACGTTGAACGTGATCCAAAGATTCCCTTCGCGGTCGAGCTTCGGGCCGTAGGAGTATTCGTGGTAATTGCCGGAGATGGGCCACGCGTCGCAGACGCATTCGTAGGAATCGGCGCGGCCGGAGCCGGCGCTGTCGCGCAGCCGGGTGAGCTCACACCTTTGTGTGGTATAGATCCCATCGGGGCGGACGAGGACGCCGAGTGGCTCGTGGAGGCCGCTCGCAAACTTGGTGATCTTCACATTGGGGGATCTGCGTGCGCGCCGTCGATCCGGAACAGATCGCCGCGCCGCGTGCAGGCGAAGAGCGCGCCGCCGGGGGCCACGTCGAGGCCGCCGACCTCGGGGACGAGGTCGTCGGGGACCGGGATCGTGACGATCCGATAGTAGGTATTCTCCGGCTCGCCCTTGGGGCGCGGCGGCGATGGTTGGGATTTCTCCGATCCTTGGGATTGGAGCGCGAGGCGCACCGGACGCCATCGCCAACGAAAGCAGGATCGCGGCGCGCGCTGCGGTCACCACGCGAGCTCCACCTCCGCCGTCGCCGTGAACGGCGCTGCCGCCGCGGCTCGACGGCTCGAACGCGAGCGGCACGAGCCTCGGCGCGCCGCCGGCCCCCGATCCGTCGGCGCGGAATGCCAAGTGTCGCTCGCGCGCGGGGAGCGGAACACCAACGATCGCGCGAAGATCGGCCCCGCCCGCGCGCGGTCGCGGGCGGAGGGTCTCCTCCACGTCGATCGCGCCGACCGAATAGAGAAAGGTGGGAATCCCCGCGCTCGTCGAGGCGGTAGCCGCGCCAGCGCGGCGCGGGGAGGCTCCCGTTTCGTTGGGAAGCGGCGGCGCCGTTTCCCTCGGCGAGGGCGACCAAGCTCGGTTCCGCCGGAAGATCCAGCCGATCGGTCCCGAGCGGATCGGCGAAGCGCCCCGCGCGCCCGCTCCAGGCGGGCTCGGCCGAGAGGAAGCGCCCACGCCAACATTTCGCCAAATGTGGGCTCTGCGCGTCGAAGGCGAAGTAGATCCGCTCCGGGAATCCCACCGCCACCGCCCGCACCCCCACCCCCGTGACGAAGCTCCGGAAGACGACCGGCGCTTCGTTGGGATCGATCTCGAGCTCGGAGCCGCCGCCGAGCCCCTTCGGCAGCGGCGCCGAGTTCCCCAACGAAAAATAATTCCAGAGGGCGTCGACCTGGCGCTCCGCGTCGCCGCCGAGGACCCCAACGATCGGGCCCTTGCCGTCGGCGAAGTATTGTGGCATCCGAGTGCCGGGTCGGAGCGAGGCCGGATCCAACATATAGCGGCGGAACCACTCGGGGCGAAGCCGCGCATAGCTGGTCGCGAGATCGAGGGCTGGGATGCCGAGCGAGTCGTGCCCGGCGAACTTGTGGCAGGTGATGCAGGAGAACGAGCCCGCCCCTGTGAGCGAGCGCCCGCCTCCGCGAGGGGCTGCGAGATCGTTGGGGTCGGCGCCGCCGGCTCCGCGGGGAGGTCGGCCCGCCGGATCCACTCGGCGAGCGCGCCGACGTTCGCCTCGCCGAATTGTGGCATCCGGGTCGCCATGTAGGGGCGCGCCGTGCCGTGCGCGACGAGCACCTTGCGAAGCCAATCTTCCGTGAGCTTCGCGCCGACGCCGGTGAGGGGCGGTGGGATCCGCCCCTCGTCGCCGAGCTCGGCCTCGCCGAGGGTCGTGAACCAGGAGATGCGCGCCTCCGACGGGCCGCCCGACTCCGTCGCGCGCGTGGCACGAAACGCAACGAAAGAGCGCGAGGGCGCGCGCCGTCGTTTCGCTGGGATCGGGCGCGGCGGTCCATCGGGCGCGGTCGGCCACGGCCGCCGCGAGCTCGGCCCGCTCCGGCGCCGCGAGATGATAGTTGGGAAGCCCGGCGGCGGGCGCATCCGCGGAGGCAGCCGCCGCTCCCGAGCGCGGCGAAGGGCTTCGCGGCGGGGGCGCCTCGAGCCCAGGCACCGCGTGGCACGAGACGCAGCGCAGCCCCACGAAGCGCTTCGCCCCCGCGGCGGCTTTCGCGGCGTCGGCGGCGAACGGCTTCTCCGATAATTGGTATGCAGGGGCCGCGAGTGAAAAATAGCTGCCCGGGACCTCCTCCGCGCCCCCGCCGGCCGCCGTAAGACGAGCTCCAGCTCCTCGCCGCCGTCGCGCTCGAAATATTGGGCTTCGAGCGGGTGGCGCCCCGCCTCGAGCTCCAGCTCGAAGCGCTTCTCCTCCGTGGGGTGGACCCCGTCGAGATCGGCCACCACCTTTCCGTCGATGAGGAGGCGCGAGCCGTCGTCGGATGCCAACAAAAATGAGAATGTGCCCGCCTTCTCGATATCGAGGAACCCGCGATAGACGACCCCGAATCCATCCTCCGGCCTTTTCTTGGGGAGCTCGAGGCGCTCGACCGTCCCGGTCTCCGACGGCGTGAGCTCCGCAAAGTTGGGAAGCGCCGTCCACATCCCGCGGTAGAGCGCGTACTCGAGGCCGGGGGCGAAGGCCGTCGGAGCCGCCGCCCCGCTCTCCTTCGCCGCGAGCCGCTGGTCACGCAACAAATACCCAGCGATGTCGCGCGCCTCCTCGGGCGAGAGCGCCATCCTTGGCATCCGCCCCCCGGGTGCGCGCGCAATGGATCCTCGAGGAATCGCGCCAAAGCTGGGATCGTGGTTTTCTTGGCGAGCGCACCGAGCGGCACGCGACTCGTTGGGGGCAGCCCCCGCGTCGAACGGCGCGTGACATGCCACACATCCGATCTTGTGGTAAAGCTCGCGCCCCCGCTCCATCCGCGCATCGCGAATCCCAATCATCGGGTTCTCGAGCGGCCCCCCAGCGAAACGAGGTATTGGACCAGCTCGTCGACGCCGCCGCGGCGCGCTCGCCATCGGGGAGGTGCCCGAGGAGGTCGGGCATCGCGCCGCCGGGATTCCACGCCGCCGGATCCCACAGAAGTCCCTTGAGGAACTGTGGGGAGAGGCGCGCTCCGGCCGCCGCGAGGTCGGGGCCGCGCGGGGGAGGGCCCGATCGTTGGCCTCGCTCGTCGCCGCGTGGCAATGGAAGCAGCCGCGGGCGCCGATCGAGAGCTCGGCCCGCCGCCGGTCGGGGTCGGCGTCGGTCCGTGCCGCCGCATTTGGCGCCGCGCGCGCCGCCGCGCGCGCGCCGCCGTGGGGCGAAATCGCCGCGAACACGATCGCAAAGGCTGTCAGCGCCAGGGGCGCCACGGTGCGCAAAGCCACGGGGACGGCAATCTTAGGGTCTTCCGTTAGAAGTGGCTCCGCTGGCGCGGCAGAATGCGCGTTCTCGTATGAGTTCCCTCTCGAGCGCATCCACGCGCTGGGTTCGCCGCGCATCCTCATCCTCGGTGATCTGATCCTGGATGAGTACGTCGTCGGCGACGTCTCCCGGATCTCACCGGAGGCGCCGATCCCGATCCTCGACGTCCGGCGGGAAGATCACAAAATCGGCGGCGCGGGGAATGTGGCGTCGAACGTCGTTGCCATGGGCGGCCGCGCGAGCGTCCTCGGCGCCATCGGCAACGATCGCGCGGGGAGGTCCTCCTCGAGCTCCTCCGGAAAGTTGGGATCGACACGAGGCCCGTATTGGTGGCATCGAAACGGCGGACCACGATCAAGTCGCGCCACATGGCGGGGCCGCAGCAGCTCGTGCGCGTCGACCGCGAGGACCGCGGCCCGATCGATGAATCGGTCGAGCGCGAGGGGATCAAGACCCTCGAGAAGCACGCCGGCGATTTCAACCTCGTGATCATCTCCGACTACGGCAAGGGGCTCCTCACCCGCGAGCTCCTCGATGCCACATTTCGCGCGGCGCGCGCGAAGAAGGTCCGCGTGCTGGTGGATCCCAAGGGCTCCGACTACACGCGCTACGAGGGGCTTCGATCGTCACGCCGAACCGCGCCGAGGCCGAGCTCGCCACCGGGCGCCCGATTCGCAACACTCCGGCGGGGACTCCGCGGCTCGACGATCTCGTGGCCGCGGCCGATTGGCTCCTCGAGCAGTGCAAGCTCGAGGCGGCGGTGATCACCCTCGGCAAGGACGGCGTCTTCTTCATGGCGCGCGAGGGGCGAAACCCACATATCATCCCGACCCACGCGCGGCAGGTGTACGACGTGACGGGCGCCGGCGACACGGTGATCGCCCATCTGGGGCTCCACCTCGCCGACGGCGCGACCCTGGAGGAGGCGGTGCGCCTCGCGAACGCCGCGGCCGGGATCGTGGTCGCAAAGTTGGGAACCGCCACGGTGCGCCGCGAGGAATTGTTGGATGCGCTCGCCCTCTCGGAGCCGCGCCAGGGAAAGGTGGTGAGCTCGCCCGAAGACCTCGACCGCCTCGTGACCGCCCTCAAAGCCAACGGGCGAATCGTGGTATTCACCAACGGGGTCTTCGACATCCTCCACTCGGGACACCTCAAATATCTTCGCGAGGCGCGCGCGGCGGGGATTTCCTGATCGTTGGGGTGAACGACGACGCGAGCGTGCGCCGCCTGAAAGGGGCGCGCCGCCCGATCAATCGCTCGAGGACCGGATGACGCTGCTGGCCGGCCTCGAGATCGTCGATTGCGTGGTCCCCTTCAGCGAAGACACCCCCAGACGCTGATCCAAAGAATCACGCCGAACGTCCTCGTGAAAGGCGAGGACTGGGCGGAGAAAGGCGTGGTCGGGCGCGAGTGGGTCGAGGCCCACGGAGGCCGCGTATTGTTGATGACGCTCGTCGACGGCAAGAGCACGACCGGCGTCATCGAGCGAGTGCTCGACGTATATGCCAACAATAAACCGCCGAGCGCGGAGCCCCGAGTCGAGCGCGGGCCCCGAGCCGCAAGAAAGCTCCGAAGTGACCCCACAATTGACTGCACTGAACCCCGTGTGGACATCGATTCCCGTTTGAGGATTGGCAGGACCCCATGGAACGAATCCAGAAGAACGTCGAGGTGTTGGCGACTGTCGTGGCCGGATTGCGCGCCTCGGGGAAGCGCATCGTGCTCGCCGTCGGCGTATTCGATCTGTTGCATGCGGGGCACATCCGCTACCTGATCGACGCCGCCCACCGCGGCGATTACCTCATCGTTGGGATCCAGGACGACGCGGCGGTGCGGCGAACCCTCGGCGCGGGGCGCCCGCTCTTCCCGGCCGCCGAGCGGGCCGAGGTCCTGGCCGCCCTCTCCTGCGTCCATTATGTGACCTTCTTCGGCGAGACCGACGCGAGCGCGCTCGTGCGCAAGCTCAAGCCCGACGTGGTCGTGCGCGGCCGCGATACCAACGAAACGACGATCCCCGAGCGGGCCGCGGCCGAGGAAGTGAAGACCCAGCTCGCGATCGTTGGGGATGGGAAGATCTACTCGTCGAAGGAAGTCCTCGAGACGTTCCGCAAGCGGTCGGCTGCGAAAGCCGCGCGGGAAACGTGAGCTGAATGGATCTCGTCGGCGCGCTGGAGCTGGCCCTCGCTGGGATCGCGGCCGGAACGTTGGGGTCGATGCTTGGGATCGGAGGCGGGCTCATCGTCATCCCCGCGCTCACGAATCTGTTCCATTTCGAGTTCGAGCAGGCGCGCGCCGCCGGATTGTTGGTGGTGATCGCCACCTCCTGCGGCGTGGCGGCGGCGACGGGGCGCGAGCGCTTCGCCAACATTCGCCTCGGCCTCACGCTGGCCGCGCCGACCGCGCTCGTGGCGCTTTTGAGCGCCCATTTCCTCCACGGCACGAAGGACACGATTCTTTACGTTCTCTTCTCGGGCGTATTGTTGGCGGTCGCAGTCCTCATGTGGCGCCCCGAGCCGCTCGAGGACACGGGCGACGGGAACGGCGAGGCGGAGATCGAGCCGCCGGGGCGCTCGACGGCGCCTACCACGATCCGAAGCTCGGGCGCGACGTCGCCTACCGCGTGCGGCGCACCCCCGCGATGGTCGCCGTGTCGGCGACCGCGGGGATGGTCTCTGCATTGTTGGGAGTCGGCGGCGGAGTGTTCCAGGTGCCCGCGATGGCGCTGCTCGGCGGCGCGCCGATCCGCGTCGCGTCGGCCACGAGCAACTTCATCCTGGGATCACGGCGGCGGCGAGCCTTCCCACCTATATCGCGAAGGCGCATGTGCGGCCGCTCGAGACCGCGGCGGTGGTCCTCGGCGTCCTCGCCGGCGCATTCTTGGGATCGGCCCTGGCGCGCCGGCTCCGCGGCACCGCGCTCCGGCGGATCTTCAGCGCGGTCGTCCTCTTCCTCGCCTACACGATGATCCGGAAGGCGCTGCCGTGACCGCCCCCGCCGCACCGATTCCCAACGATCCTCCGCGCCGCACGAAGGGGGAGGGGCCCATCGGCCGGATGGTGAATCTCGGCGGGGTCTTCGGCGCCGCCACATTGATGGTGATCGCGATCGCGCGCGTGGCGGCCGAGCGCGTCGACGACCCGCCGCTGCGCTTCGAGCCCGCGATCGTGCGCGAGGAACTGGCGAAGGGGAACCCGGCCGCCTACGCCGCGATGGCCTGCGTCATGTTGGCGATCACGCCGCCGCTCGGGTCCTCGTCCTCGCCATATACTTGGCGATCCAGAAACGCTACGGCTTCGCGCTCCTGGGCTTCGCTGTCGTAGCGATCCTCGCGACGGGGATTCTGGCTCGTGTGAGGGGGCGCGCGGGGGTGGGATGGGTCGGCGCTCTGCTGCGCATAGCGAGGGCGCCGATTGTTACCATCCCGCCCTGCGCAGAAGCCGCGCCGACCCATCCCACCCCCGGCGCGCCCGCACGCAAGACTAGATCCCAACAATCCGCGCCGAGCTGGCGGCAGCCGTGGGACCGCTCGCGGGATCCCAACCTTCCGCACTTCTGTTGTCTAGCGCGTCGGTGTCGGCTCGGGGCGTGACAAGCTTCGTAATGGTGCCTGACCCCATTTCACCATTTCAGTGGGCCACACGCGCCCCGCTCGCGCCCTCTGGATACTTCGGGTCAGGGTTCTGCTGCCGGTCGCCGAGCTTGCGTGATGGGGGTGGGGTGGGGTGGGTCGGCGCGGCTTCTGCGCAGGGCGCGACCGCAACAATGGTTCGGTCGCTATGCGCAGCAGAGCGCCGACCCACCCCCACCCCGCCCCCGTCACCCAACTATTTCATCTTCATCCACGCGGGCTGCTTCGAGAGGTGCTCGCGCGCGGCCATTTCGGCCTTCGGACGGGGCATCTTCATCTGCGCCATGAAATAGTTGGTGACGGTGCCCTCGAAGATCTGCTCATAGGGTTTGAGCTCGCCCTTCTCGGTCGTGCAGTATTGGCAATACATCTGGCCGGGCAGCGCGTCGCTCATCGGCATCGCGCACGATTGGCAATTCTCCATCGTGATGGGCGAATAGAAGTTGAACGTGTAGCCGGTCGGATCCTGGATTTGGAAATCGCGCAGGCCGTAGAGTTGGGATTTCGGCTCAGTGAGCGGTTTGCCACCTTTCGCGAGCACCTTCTTGTGGAAGGCGTCGACGTCGGGGACGGCGATGTAAAGATAGACGCCGACACCCGCCGCGTTCTTCTGGAACGCCTCGTAGTGCTTGGTCGCGACGGCGACCTCGGCATCGCTGCAGCCGAACTCCTTCGCCTTCTCGGGGGCGCAAACGCCGCCGATCATGACCGATTGGCGATCGGTGACGAAGTTCGCCCACATGGGGTTCTCCTTGTCGGGCCACGCCTCCTTCAGCTCGAAGCCGAGGGTGTCGCGGAAGAACGCGACGGTTTTCTTGATATCGCGGGATGTCAGCATCACGCAGTTCGGATAAAGGTCATTCACATCGTTGCGATTGGACATGGTCGGTGGTTGGTTAGGGTTTCTTGGGAAGCCCGCCGCCGCGGCCCTATAGCGGTGGGTCAGCTCTGATGGGAGTTCAGCTCTGCTTGGATTCGGTGATATCGGAAGTCGCCGAGTTTGGGAAGACGGGTGCGGGCGTGCGCCGGGTTCCCCGCGCCCGGCGCCGCGGCTTGGCGCGGATTTCAGGGGCGAAGAGCGTCACCGAGAGGCCGTTGCTCGAGCTGAGGCCCAGCGGCGGGAGCGGGCAGGCCGAGCCCCAATACCACACGCTTTGGAAATAGTAGGTGTTGCCGACGAGCGACGGATTCGCCGGGATCCCAAAGCTGAGGTTCCCGATGCCGAGCGGCGTGCTCGGCATGTCGATCCCCGCGAGGAACCCCGACGAGAAGACGTTCACGTAGAGGAGGATTCCCACGAATAACGAGTCGCTCCCTCCGAGGTCGGGGACGTCGGCGACCAGCACGAGACCCACGGAGCTGGCCGGAACCGCGTCGCAGCGGAGCTGGAAAGTTGGGTTTCCGATCCCTGGGGCGGTGACCGCCGCGAAATGGTGGTGTCCCGCGCAGCCGGGGGTTCCGGCGCCGTAGGGGAGCACCCCTTCGGCACGACGGGGGAGCTGCGTGAGGATGTCGACATAGTTGGTGGCGAGCGCCGTGACGATGTCGAGCCGCTGATCGCCGTTGAGATCGCCGATAGCGATTCGCCCCGTGTATCCGGGGTCGAGGGCGTATAGTTGGCGATTGCCGTAGGGGACCGCGCCGAAATGTGGGATGACGCACACATTGACGCCATTGGCCGAGACGACGTCGTTGAAGCCGTCGCCGGTCATGTCGGCGATCGCCACGTCGGTTGCCGGGAAGAAGCCCGTGGCGAGCGTGCTGAAGACGCCGAATTGTGCCGTTCCGCTATTGATGAACTTCGTGAGGGGCGAGCCGCTCGCGACGATCTCGGGAAGCCGTCGCCGCTCAGGTCGCCGATCGCGACGGCGAAGCAGCCGGGGGTCGCCGAATACGAAACCGATGGCGCGAAGGTGACGCCGACGGCGCGCAGGACGCTCACCAATCCGGACTGCGTGCCCACGACGAGGTCGGTGAGACCGTCGCCGTCGAGGTCGCCCGCGGCGATCCCGGCCGGTTTGTTGGCAACGGCGAAGCCCGAGGTCCCGAAGGCTCCCCCAGACCGTTGCCGTAGATCACCACCAATAGATTGTTGGGGACATCGGACACCGCGAGGTCGAGGAATCCGTCGAGGTTGAAGTCGCCGGCGGCGATGCCCTCGGCGGAGCCGGCCTGCGGCATGATGCTCGGGTAGGCGAGATTCCCCTGGCCGTCGCCGAGGAGAATGCCAACATTCGTCGCGCTCCCGGCGGAGGCCATGTCGAGGAAGCCATCGCCGTTGAAATCGCCGAAGACTCCGGCGAAGGGGCCCGCGACCGTAATGTAGGCATTCTCCGCGCCGAACAATCCCCCGAGGCCGCGACAGACCGAGACGGTGGCCCCCGAGGTATTGTTGGTGATGAGCTCGGGGCTTCCATCGCCGTCGAGGTCGGCGAGGAAGACCGCGAGGCTCCCGTTCCCATGACGAACGGGACGGGCGCGGCGAAGCCACCCGAATCGAGGCCGAAGAGGACGGTCACCGTGTTGGCCGGCGCCGAAGGGCTCGGGCTCCCGCTCACGATCACGGCGTCGGCGCGGCCGTCGCGATTCACGTCGCTCAGGACGAACTGATCCGGCTGGAGGCCGAGCGGCTGAATCCCCGGCGGGAAAAAGCCCCGAGCCCGTCGCCGAGGCGGTACCCCATCGTGGAATAGTTGGCATTGGGGTCGTAGTGGATCTCCGCCACGTCGGGGTGGCCGTCGCCGTCGAGGTCGGCCACCGCGGCCCACTGCGGAAAGAGGTCGATGACATAGGGGTTGCCGCGCCGAAGGCCCCCGCCCCCGATCCCATCAATACGGTGAAGGCGCCCGCCGCCGGCGTGCAGGCGATCAGGTCGCGCGCGCCGTCGTGGTTCAGGTCGGCCAGCGCGATGTTGGCCTGCGGCGCGCCTACCGAATAGTTGGTCATCGGGGCGAAGAGCCCGGCGCCGGTTCCCAACAAAACCGACACGTCCGCCGTCGTCGCGCTCGCCACGACGATGTCGCGATTGGGATCGCCGTTGAGATCGGCCACGGCCACGTCGATCGGCGCCGGCACGCACGGATAGTCGTGCTGCCCGAGGATCCCATTGGATCCGTTCCCGTAGAGGATGGTGACCCGGTCCACGGTATAGTTGGTGACCACGATATCGGCGAAGCCCGTCGCCGCTCACCTCGTCGATGACGAGCGCCGTCGGCGCCGTCCCCGCCGCGAGGGTGATCGGATTGAAGAAGCTCCGTTCCCCGATCCCAAGAATAGCTGGATCCAGGGGCCCGCCGGGTTCGCCACCGCGAAGTCGAGATAGCTGTCATTGTTGAAATCGCCGACGGCGACAGCCGTCGGGCTCCCCACGCCGGTGCAGGTCTGGACCGCCTTGAAGGTCCCGGCGCCGTCGCCGATCTCGACCGATGACGTTCGGCGTCGCCGGTGCACATCACCAACAAATCGGGCTTCCCGTCGGAGTTGAGGTCTCCCGCCGCCACGCGCTTGGGGCCGCCGACGACATAGGTCTGGCTCGCCGGGAAGAGCGGCGCCGATTGGGCCGCGGCGCGAATCCCAACTATCGGGAGAGCGAGGATCGGCGCGATGAGCGTTGCGGTGCGCATGGGTTCGCCTCGGCCGGGAGGGAGCGCGGGCGGCCAAGGGTACTCGTGCTTGCGGGGGCGAGCGATAGCCGGGACCATCCGCGTGTGGCTCTCGACCCGATTCACACGATCCGCGCCGCCAAGCGCCTCCACCTGAAGGACGGCGTCTTCCTCTCGCTCGCGCCGCCCGGGGTTTTCGAAGGGCACCTGCGCGCGGTCCACGGCAAGGTCGCCTGGCTCGGACCGGCGAGCACGGTCGAGCGGGGCGAGGAGGTGCTCGAATGTTGGCGTCAGCTCGTGATGCCCGGCCTATCGATCGCCGAGGTCGATCCGCTCGAGACGGCGCTGCGCGTCGTCCCCGAGGGGCGGCGCCCGCCGCGCGCGAAAAGTTGGCATCGCTCGGCGAGGAAGACCACAAAACGCTCGCGATCCAAACTTTCGTCGAGTGCGCGTCGCTCGGGGTGCTCGCGCCGATCCTCGACCTGCGCGGCGCGTCGGTCGCGCGCGCGCGCGGCACCGCCGCCGCGGTCCTGGAGGTGGGATTGCGTGCCGTCCTCGAGTGGGACGGCGATGCCAACGATTTCGCCGCGCTCGCGGCGGAGATCGGCGCGACCGATTCGATTCGTTGCATTCGGCCGATCGAGAAGCCCTGCGCCTCGATCGCTCGGGATCGCGCGCGGCGCCGCGGTGGATCCGGCGGCGATCCTCTCGACCCGCGGCGGCCCACCTGATGTCCTCGCGCTCGTGCGCGCCCTCGAGCGGCGCGAGCGGGGCTCGGTTTTCGTTGCCTTGCGAACACCTATGCGATCGCCGACGCCGCCTTCGGCTCGCGCTTCGGCGCACTCGCGCGCGGCTCGTTCTTCGACGTCGTCTTCCTCGACTACGAGCCCCCGCGCGCCTCGATGCCAACAATATCGAGACCTTCCTCACGGCGGCGCTCGGCCCCTGGTGCATCGAGGCGTCGGCGGTGGGCACCCATCCCGTGATGAAGCGGCACGAAGTGATCACGACCAACCGAGAAGAGGTGGCGAGGCGGGTGGCGGAGATTGTTGGGGGATTGTAGGGGGATTGTTGGGATTGGGGGACGAGACGGCGGGGAAGGGTGGGGGTGGGGGTGGGGGTGGGTGGGTCGGCGCTCTGCTGCGCATCGCGGTGGAACCGATTGTTACCATCCCGCCCTGCGCAGAAGCCGCGCCGACCCACCCACCCCCACCCTTCCTCACAGGCTCGGTGCCACGACCCCAACAATCCGCCTGCGATTCTCCAACAATCTCCGCCACTCGACGTGCCGCGACCTTCACGGCCGCTCGTGATAACTAAGGCTCGCGGGTGAGGCGTGCTCGCTCACGCTCGGCGCGCTCGGGAATATTAGGGTTCTCCGAAGGTCGATGGACCGCGGCGGAATCCGAGCATTCCCAATCTTCCCTTAGGGCAACACTGTGATTGCGAGACCATTCGACGCGCTCAGCCCGAAAGTCGACGGGGTGCAAGGAGCTGGAAGGCCAGGCCCAGAGGGTTTGGGCGTAATAGTGGTGTCCGGCGAGGCCGGGTACGGCGGGGATCGGCGCGGGGACCGAGGCGTGGCCGAAGTTGTCGCTGGGCATGTCGAACGCGTAGATCTCCGTCGCGGAGAAGAGGTCCACGAAGAGGGGCACGTCGATCGAGAACGGATCGGAGCCGTTGGGATCCTGCGCGTTCGAAAGGAGGCAAAGGCCGAGGTTGTGCGGCGGCGCGTTGGTGCAACCGAGCGCAAAGTTGGCATTTCCGACGGTGGGGGCGCCGGCGGCGGTTTGCAGTTCCGGGCCCGAGCAGCCGTCGAGGCCGGCGCCGTAGCTCGAGAGGCCGGGGACGAATGAGTAGGCGCGCACGACACCGGGCTGCACTGAGCGCCGGTGTCGACTCATAGGGGATCCCACCAATAGCTCGGGGCGTCCGTCGCCCGTGAGATCCACGTCGCCGCGGATCGCCGCGCCGAATCCCCAAGTTTGGGTGGGGCCGGTGAGGACCGCGAGCTGGGCTCCGTTGGCGCCCGAGAATATGTGGGTTGTCGAGCCGTAGTCGTAGCCGGAGACCATCGTGCCGCCGCTCGCAATGGCGAAATCGTCGACGCCGTCGAGATTCACGTCGCCCATCCGCGAGATCGCGAATCCCATGTTTTGCCCGGGATTCCCAACAAACGTGCGGATCGTGGCGCCGTCGGCGCCCGACACGAGGCGCGCGAAACCATTGGCCGATGGGTAGAAGCCGGGGGCGCCGATCACCAACTCTTGGCGGCCGTCGCCGTTCAGGTCGCCGATCGCGGCGACGCTCGCGCCGAAGGTGTCGGTGCCGAGGCCGGTCGTGAGCGAATAGAGGCTCGATCCGTCGGTCCCCGAGAGCGCGCACGACGCCGTTCAGGTAGGGGCCCCCACGACGACGTCGGGAACTCCATCACCATTCAAATCGCCCGCCCCGTGACAGCCCAACCATAGAGGTCGCCGAAGTTGCCGAACGATGTCAACAATACTTGCCAGCTTCCCCGGCGCGGAGCTCGACGAGACTGGAATAGGGGGATCCGATGGCGAAGTCGGGGAGGCCGTCCAAGTTCACGTCGCCGACCCCGGCCACGGCCTTTCCGTAGGAATCTTGGGGATAGAGCCCCGCGTCGAAATGCTGGAGGAGCGCGCCCGTGGATCCCGACACCACGTCGGCGGTGTTCGGATAGATGGGAAACTCGAAATTATAGGTGGGAGCGCCGATCAGGAGGTCGGGGATGCCGTCGGCGTTCGCGTCGCCGATGCTGGCGAGGGCCCAGCCGTAGTACGCCTCCGGGCGAACCCGAGATTTCCCACACAAAGGCGAAGTCGGCGCCGGAGCGGAGCTGGACTCCCCCAACCGCCGGTGGCGCCGATCGCGATGTCGGGGATGCCGTCGCCGGTCACATCGGGGATTCGCTCGATCGCGACGCCGATCTCCTTCGCGGCCGAGTTGCCGTTCAGTTGGAGGACGACCGATTGGGCTTGGGCGGTCGTGGCGAGGGCGGCGAGAGCGAAACCAAAGCAAAGGGGAGTGGGCTGCATCGGAGGACTCCTGCGGGGAGGCGAGCCCAAGCATCGCCGACGTCCCACAAAAAAGAAGAAAGGAGCGAACGACCGGCCGCGTCGAGGCACCTAGCCTGGCAGTGTGCGCGACCCAGAGAGCGATGAATCCCTCGTCTCCCGGGCCCGATCGGGCGACCGCGGAGCGTTCGAGGTGCTGGTCGCGCGCTGGCTCCCGCGGATCCGCGGATTCCTGTTTCGGATCGGCGGCGCGCGCGGCAACCCCGACGACCTCGCGCAGCAGACCTTCGTCGTGGCGATCGAGCGGCTCGGCGACCTGCGCGACGCGGCGCGGGTCGGCTCCTGGATATTTGGGATTGCGATCCGGGTGCAGCGCGCCGCGCAGCGCCGGGAGCGATCCCAACGAAACGCCGCGGCCGACGCGGAGCCCGAGATCGTTTGGGAGCCGCGCGACGAAGTCTCGGCCGAGGAGGATCTGCGCGCCGTGACCCGCGCCCTCGATCGATTGCCGGAGCGGCTGCGCGAGGCGTTCGTCCTGCGCCATGTGGAGGAGCTCGCCCGCCGCGGAGGTGGCCGCGATCCTGGTGTTCCCGAGGGGACGGCCCGCCGCTGGGACTTCGAGGCGCGCGAGCGGCTGCGCGAAATGTTGGCGAGCCGCTTTTCTTGGGAAGAGGAGGCGCCGTGATGGATCGCCTCGAGCGGGGATCGAAGCGCTGCGCAACGCGCAGCCGGCGCCGCCGCGCGAATCGCTCGCGGCGGAGATCGCGGGCGCGTTCGACCGGGGGCTCGCCGCGGCGCGGCGCCGGCGGAGCGCGCGGCGGCGGATCGTTGGGATCGGGCTCGCGGCGGCGCTTTGTTGGGAATCACGGCGCCGCTCGTTTGGAGGCAGGGCGCCGCGGAACCCAACAATACGGCGGAGGGCGGCGCGTCGCGACCCGTCGACGAGGCGCTCGCGATCCAGGAGACGCTGCTCCAGGCGCGGGTCCGCTCGCTGCGCGCGGTTCTGGCCGAGAGCGCGTCGCGGAGCGCGGAGCCGATCCCAACGAAAGCGCGCTCGGCCGAGTCGCATGGGCCGGACGACAAATCGTTGCCACTCGCGAGCGGGCCCCGCGCGGAGAAGCCCACCCCGACCGAGACGACCCTCCGCAAGATCGCGGAGGTGGCATCGATCACGGGGGAGCCGGTGGAGCGGCTCTATCGCCTCGCGGCCGCGCGCCGCCTCGAGGAGGTCGACCGCTCGCTCGCCTCGGCGCGCTACCGCGAGATCGTCGAGGAATCCCGCGGAGCGGCGCCGCGTCCGTCGCGCGCGCGCGCCTCCAATCCCTGAACCCATGACCATGAATCCCACATATCTTTCGAAAGTTGCCATCTCCGCGGTTTTGTTGGGTTGCACTGGCGCTGGTGCCGAGGCAGGATCCGTCCGGCGGCAAGGGGGGCGGGCGGATGGCCTCTACACCGCGTCGGTCACGCTGTTCGTCGCGGCGAACCAGGAGATGAACGCCGACGGACTCACGAGCGTCCTCCAAAACCAACGATTCCTGAACTCGATCGGGACCAAGCTCGCCTGCGGCGGAGAGGACTCCCGCGCGCGAGACCCCCGAACTCGCGTTCGTGTCGATCGAGCCGGTGGCATCGGAGCTCGTGTCGATTTCGGTGGTGTCGACGAAGCGCGAGCTCGCCAAGAGCGGGCTCACGGCGCTCCTCGAGGCGATCCCCAAGCTCGAGCCCGAGTCGATCGCGAACGCCAAGCGCGACGCCGCCGACGCGGAAGCCAACTATGTGAAATCCGCTGCGGCGCTCCAGGCCGCGCGCGCCGCGCAAGAAAAGTGGGTTTCGCAGAACGGCCCCGTGGAGCCGAGCGCGTACTTGGAGCGCGAGAAGGAGCGGCTGGTCCAGTACACCCAGGAGCTCTCGCAGGTGCAGTTCGACGTGGCAACCCAACTATCGCTGCGCGACTTCCTGAAGGAGCGCCTCGCCGGCGAGCCGGCCGAGGTGGAGACGCGGCGCACGATTCCCAACGCGCGGCGGATGCTGCTGGAGCGGCAGCTCGAGAGCGTCGCGAACGCCCAGAGCCCCACCGCCGACCCGGCCAAGTTTCTCGAAGCGCAGCTGAAGACCATCGAGGCGATCGAAAAGCAACTATCCGCCGGCGGGATGTCCGACAAGGAGGTGGTCGAGAAGGCCCCGAACGCGCGCCGCGGCGAGATCGAAACCCAACTATTCGAGACCGAGCGCTCGATCGCCGACATGAAGTCGCGCGAGGCGGCGCTGGCGAAGGCGTGCGACACCCTCGGCGCCGACACGATCCGCCTTTGGCGCTTGAATGGCGAGTGGGAGGCGATCCAGGAGGCGTGGAACCGCGCCTTCCAAACCAACGATCAGGCTCGCGGCGCCCTCGAGCAAGCCCAACAAAACGCGAAGTCGACGATGGGAAATCCTTGGTATCGAATCGTGGCGGGACCGAGGTTCGATTGATGGGGACCGGGGACGGGTACCGGTATCCGTCCCCCTTCGGCGCCGCGCTAGGGGAGCTCGATCTCGATCGGCAGGGTCTTGTCGAAGTCGGGCCACTCGCGCGGAATCCGCTCGCGCTTCTCCAGCCAGTCGGACATGCCGTCGAGCCTGCAGCGGATCTCGATCTCGGCGCCGAGGCGGGCCCACGCGAAGATGGAGGTCGGCAGGGGCGAATCCCCGGGCCGCCTCGGTGTTCCACACTTCGCACAGATCGGCGGGGCCGATTGCGAGCCTTCCTGCACCGGCCCCGCGGAGCGGCTCGCAAGTCGGATCTCGAGCGAAACCCAACGCTGTACGGCGATCGTTGGGATCGTCAGCATCCCGTCCCGCTGGACGAGGACCGGCTCGCTCACCCCCGAGCGGCGCGAACCGCGGTTGTTCCGCACGAGGAAGCGATAGTTACCTTCGGATAGGTGGTGAAACTCGAATCGTCTGTCGGTGCCGACGTCGACGCCGCGCGGCGCGATCGGGGCGGCCGCGGAGCCGGGCGCGCCCGGCTCCGGAATCGCGAATACCAACAATTCACCGGCGAGCTCGAGCGGATCGCTCACGGTCCCCTCGACCGCCGCGGTGCGGAGCGCGAAATCGATCTCTTGCCTCGCGCGCGGCGCGAGATCGATTTCGCGCGATTCCCCGACGCCGTCGAGCTCGACCCGGATCCGGTAGCGCCCGCCGTGCGGCAGTTTGATTTCGTAGCGCCCCAGATCGTTGGTGTTCACGGAGCTCTCCGACCACGGATCTTGGGCTCGGCTGGATTCTTGGTAATGGATCACGGCGCCCGGGACCGGCTCGTCGTTCGAGCGGATGGTCCCATGGATCGTGGCGCCGCCGGTGAGGTGGAGATCGAGCTGGAGGCGAGTGTCCTGACCGGCTTCGAGAACCGCGCGCGGATAGTTGGCTCCGCCGCGAACCGCGAGATCCCACCAAACGGGATTGGGGTCGGTGCTGTCGCACGCCGCGAAGGCATACTCGCCCGGATCGATGGGGCCGCAGTCGAGCACGCCCGAGGCGCCGACAGAAAAGTTGTAATGGGAGGGCTCCTCCGAGTCGGGAGCGCGCGGGGCCAACGCGGCCTCGGCGGAAAACGCGATGAGTTGGATCGCGCGCCCGGGGGTTTGCCATCGATCGTGAGCGTTCCCACGATTCGGCATTCACGCCGCACGACGAGCTCGACCGCCGCGGAAGTCGGCGTTTCCCAACCATCGGCGAGATACTCGCCGCCGTCCCAGAGCGGCGATGCCGACGCGACCCACACTTGACCCTCCGGAATGTTGGGAAACTCGAATCGGCCGTCGCTCCCCGAAACCGTGAACCACGACCGCCGGAGCTGATACGCCAGGACCGAATCGTCGGGGCTCCACTCGAGGGCCGTGGCGACGCCGGCGAGCGGCCGGCGCCGCTCGTCGACGACCCGCCCGCGAACCGTATGGGTGGGAATCGTGCGGAGGACGATCGTTGGGATCTCCGCCGGAGCGCGGATCCTTCTCGATCCAATCGCCGCGGCCGATTTCGAAGGCGTCGGTGCGCGCGAAGAGGCGGGTGGGGGCTCGAATGGTGGCAAGGGAGGGACGTTCTTCGAATCCGTGTTGTCGAATTTCGCAAAGGACACCAAGTATTCGCCCCCGGCAACGGCGCGAACGGTGTCGGATAGCTTAGCCCCTCCGACCAATCCTTGGCTTCGCTCGACCACACACACTTCGCGATACCCCGACGCGCCCCGCCGGATGATCATCCCAACGAACGCGGATCGATGGGATCGCGTGGAGGACGTAGCGACCCTTGAGTCCGTTCGACTCGACGGATCGCGTAGCCCGCTTTCGAGAGCGTGACGCGGAGCGCATCGAAGTCGCCGTCGAAACGCAATGTTGCGACGCCGCCCGCGTCGGTTTCGTGGGTCTCTCCGATCGCGCTGGCGATCGCCGTCTCGATTCGAACACCAACGATCGGCGACTCCGAGCTCGTCGACGACGCTCGTCGAGTGCATGATTGGCTTTCGCAAGCGTGATCCGCACCTCGGGGCGCGGCTCCGCGCAAACGAAGAAATCGACCCGCGGTCCGAAGCCCTCGGCGTCGGTTCCGACCGCGATCTCCTCGCCGTCGATGCCAAGGATCGAGAAGCGCCCATCCGCGTCGGTCGTGGTCCGGGGCTCGTAGGCGCGGCGATCGCCCTGCTCGAAGGCGGTGAATACGTCGCGCGGGAAAGCAAAGATTCTCGCGCGCGCGACGGGGCGGCCGCTCTCGTCGACGACCCGCCCGCGGAGCGCCGCCTCCTCGGGGATCTCCACGACTCCGAAGTCGTAGTCGCCGAGGCGCGATTCCCAAGTATCGGCGTCGTCGCGAACGCGGCGCGGTCCCCAGGGTTGCCGCGATCTCCAGGTGATCGCGCCACCTCCCCAACCCAACGATCCGAAAGCGCCCCTCCCGATCGGTCGCGGCGCGGCGAACCCCAACTTTCTCTTGGTTGTCCTCGACCTGGACCGACGCGACCGCCCCCTCGACCGGTTTCCCACGATTCGTGAGCACCTGGCCGCGCAGCTCGAAAGGGGAAGGGGAATCGCGCCGGTCGGAGAGGTGGCCTCGGTGCGCCGCGACGGCGCGCTCTCACCAACATTCCGCGCGGCGCGTGCCGCTGGCGGCGAGCGCGTCGCGCGAAGAAACCTCGTCGCGGCTCTCGGTCGTTGCGTCCGCGGGCGCCAGCGTTCGCCAACCAAACGCCGCGCGGCGATCGCGATCGCCGCGAGAGCCACAATGGGGAGGAGCCGCCGGCTTCGCATGGATCCCGTATCGCGGTCCCGGTTCCCGGTCACGGCGCGAGGATGTCGATGACGTACTGCTCGTCGCCCTTCCAATCCCAACGATCGGGGAGCGTCACGTTTCGGGTGACCGCGGGGCGCGACGCGGTGCCGCCGAACTCCACGCGATAGGTGGCGCCAGCCTGCAGGGGAAACGAAAAACTCTCCCCCGGGTCGAGGCTGCGGAGGAGATCGAAGTAACCGATGGCGTCGGCGATGTCGGTGCGCGTGAGCTTGAGGCGCCCGCCCCGGGGAATCCCCTGGGCGTCGGAGAAGCGGAGCGTGAGCGGCACAGCCGAGCGCAATTGCTGCGTTGGAATCGTGGTGATCGCCGCCGCTTGATCTCGAAGGGGCCGAACGCCGTTATCGCCGATCCCTCGCGGAACGACATCGCGAAGAGCCGCCAGCGCCCCGCGGTGATCCGCTCGAAGCGATAGTTACCATCCTCGCCCGACACCGCCTCCTGCGTGTCGCGATAGGTGGCTTTGGGATCGCCGTCGCGCACGAGGCGCAGCGTGCCGGAGGCCGGCGTGCCGTCGACGTCGAGGAGCGTGCCGACGACCGTCCCGGTGGCGAAATCCAACTCCACGACGACGCGCGCGCCCCGCCCCACCTCGACCCGCTTGCCGAGCGAAACGCCGAGGTGGCGCGCGGAGAGCTCGTACGCTCCCGGCTCGGTGGTTTCGAATCGGAAGGAGCCGGTGTCGGTCGTCTCCTGGCTCGGTGCATCGCCCGTGGCGTCGACGCGCCGTAGCTCGATCCCACAATTGGCAACGGGGCGCCCATCGCACGTCACGCGCCCGCGGACGCTCGCCAACATTGGCATCGGGATGTCGAGGAGGATCGTCCCCTCGCCGCCGTCCTCGACCACGAGCTCCTGATAGTTGGTGAGCGAATTATCGAATCCCCGCCACGTGGGGACTCCGTCGCGGAGATCGCCGATGAGGCCGACGCAGAGCGGGCCGGCCGGGAGCGCAATCGTGCGAAAGCGCCCCGCCGAGTCGGTCGCCAGCGTCTCGAGTGGATTGGGGCACCCGCCGTCGAAGGGGTCGAAGGAATCGAACCACGTGCGCCAAACTCCGAGCACGAGCGGATGATTGGGATTCGCGCCGTTCACGAGAACGCTGCCGCTCACGCGCGCGCCGCGCCCCGCGACGAGCACGAGAGGGGGCGGCGCCTGCGAATCGATCTCGATCGTGGTGGCCGGGAGGACATGGTTGGGATCGCGCCCTTGGATCACGAGCGACTGCCCGGGACTTCCAAAGAATGTGAACCGCCCCGCCGTGTCGGTCACCTGCTCGATCGGCCAACTGTTGTGAACGCGTTCATCGCGCCCCGACCCATGGATCCGAAATCCGGGGAGCGACGATCCTTTCCAATCCGCGAGAATCCCACGTATCGGACTTTGATTGGGAATGGGGCGCGCGACAAGCGCGATCGGATCCGGCTGAATGGGAGTCAACTGAAACTTCGGCGTCTCGCACACGAGGCCGTTCGGGAAGCGCGCCACCATCACGATCTCCGCCTCGGAGTCCGCCGCCAGTCCGAGCCCAAGGAACCTCGGACCCTTCGGATAGTGGAGATCGACTCCCCATGCGCGCCCTTCGATTGCATGAGTCGCGACTTCGATCTGGCGCTCGTTGATGGGCCCGCGGGTTCCGTCGAGTCGCACATATTCACAATTGAGCTTCGAATCGCCGGAGCGCTCTTCGCCGGATTCCACCACGAGGTGAATCCGCATTCGAGGATCCGGTTCGTTTGCCTCGGGAAGACTCTTGAGCTGCTGTCTGCGCAATAGCTCGCCGAGCTTCCGGACCACGGGTTGCTCCGACGTCTCCCATGCCGAGGGGCGACCCGCGCCACCGATAGCTGTACCGGGCTTCGATAGTTGGATTTCAATGGAATCCTCAGACCCCTCGGGCAATCCCACGCGTACCACCTTTCTCGACCCAGGGAACGGGTCGGCCTCGACGCAGAGATAGTTAGGGTCCGTCGAGAGCGTGTCGAATCGAAACGTGCCGTCGGCGGCGGTGGTCGTCGTGAGGACCTCCGGCCCGTCTTCTCCCGGGAGGCCCATCTGTGGCGAGGGAGGGGCGGCGCCCCAGGTCGGCCGCCGATCCGTCGGCGGACAAGGCCAACTATGAATCGTGGCGTTGGCGATCGCCTCGCCATTCGCACCGACGACCCGGCCGAGGAGTCGCGACGGCGCGGCGAGGCGGATCGCGCCGACGTCGAGGTCGATGAGTCCGATCGGAAGAGAACGAATCCAACGCCGCGCGAAGCCGCGCGCCCCGATATCCAACAATACGGATTCCACGCGCCGTGGGACGCTCACCCGGAAGGAGCCGTCGCCCGCCGTCGTCCGCCGAGCATCAAATACTTGGGATTGGATCGCGGACGCGACGCGCACCCGCGCGCCGGCGATCGGATTATGGTTGGGATCCACGATCCGCCCGGCGAGCGCGCGCGAGCCCTCCTCGGCGGCGCTCGCTTCGATCTCGACGCGCGCGGGGGCGGTGGTGGTCGCGGCGCGCGCGCCGGCGACGGCGGGTCCGCTTTGCGCGTCTCGTTCGCGGACCGCCGGCGCCGCTTCGTCGCGCGATTCCGCCCGCGGCCCGTTCGAGCGCGCCAATCCCAACCAAATCGCGAGCGCCGCCGCGACGGCGGCCGCCATCAGCGCGAAACCCCGCGATCGCGACATGTCCCCAAACTATCGCAAACGGGACCCCGCGGCGACGCCCCGCCCCCAGGGGCGATTGAGTTCCCCGGGCTGCCGGCCGAAAAGCGAATCGAGATTCCATCGAGCCCCGGGAGGGCCCGTGACCGCACGCCAACTGCTCGCCTGCGCCGCCTGCGGACGCCAATACGACGTTTCCCACCTATCGGCGGGGACGCGGATTCGTTGCGAGTGCGGGGCGCGGCCGGCGGTGACCGCGCGCGAGTCGCGCCCGCCGCGCGCGATGAATTGCTGGAATTGCGGGGCGCCTTTCGCGGACGGCGAGTTCGAGTGCGACTACTGCGGCTCCGAGATCACGCTCGAGGAGAAGCACCTCGACTCGGTCTGCCCGAAGTGCTTCGCGCGGATGTCCTCCGATGCCAAGTATTGCATGGAGTGCGGGACTTCGATCACGCCGCAGGCGCTGGCGGCGATCCCCGAACACCAAGTATGTCCGCGCTGCGCGGGGAACCTCCGCGCGCGGCAGGTCGGCGGCGATCCCGTGGTCGAGTGCGCGTCGTGCGCGGGATTGTGGCTTCCGGCGGGGATGCTCGAGCGGGTCTGCGACCGCTCCGACGAGCAGCAGGTGGCGCTCCAGTGGCTCGCCTCGCGGAGCGCGCCCGCGCGCGCCGACGTGCCGGAGGCGGCGGTCGTATACTTGGCATGTCTCAAATGTGGGGATCGGATGGTTCGGCGCAACTTCGGGGGATCTCGGGGTCGTGATCGACGTCTGCCGCGACCACGGCGTGTGGCTCGACCACAGCGAGCTCGGAAAGATCCTTGGGTTCGTGCGCAACGGCGGCCTCTCGCGCGCGCGCGAGCGCGAGGCGGAGCAGGCGCGCGCCGAGATGGCGGCGCTCCGCTCGGCGCGCCATGGTGCCGGGCGCTACGACCCCGACCTCGGCGGGATACTTGGGGATCGCGACGTCGTCGAGTTCGACGTCGGCGGCGCGATCGCGCACGTAGCGTCGGTCTTTCGGCGCTGGATCCAGAGGCGCTAGCGGCGGCGGCGTCGCGCGCGGTACGCGCGGATTGTTGGGATCAGGGGAGATCGATCTGGATGGCGAAGTCGCCGTCCGTCGAATCCCAACGATCGGGAATCTTGACGATGATCGGTTCGAAGGAGCTCCCGTCGTCGGGCTCGACGGTGACCCGCACGCCATGGCCGGCGGCCGCGTGGGCCGCAACGGCGCCCCCGCTTCGACGTGCACCCGCTGCGGTGGCCCCGGCTCGGGATCGCCGTCGGTGCGGAAGATGCGCACCCACGCGCCGGTCGTGCGCCCCGCCGCCGAGCGCGCGCGGAGCGTGACCGGGATCGTTGGGTAGAGGCGAATGTTGGGAATCGTCGCGCGCTCGCCGGCGCGGACCTCGAACGGCTCGCTCATCGAGGGCTCGCAGCCGCTCGCGGCGGCGACCGCGCGCCAGCGGCCGGCGAGGACGGCGTCGAAGCGATAGTTGCCATCGTCGGAGCTCACCGTCTCGGCGCGCGAGCCGTCGAAGAGCTCGCCCGACTCCGCGCCGGCGGGGACGAGCTCGACAGCGGCGCGGAGCGGCTGTTCTTGGGAATCGACCACGCGCCCGGCCGCCGGAGCCGATCTCGAGGTCGAAGTCGACCACGGCCTCCTCGCCCGGCTTCGTCGACACCAACTTTTCGGTCGACCGCGCCGCCGACGGCGACCCGAAGTCGTGGTATCGCCGGCCGGCGGCCTCAGGCGAAAGCGCCCGTTGCGATCGGCCGATCCTTGGGGTTCGCGCTCGAGCGAGCGCGCGCGAGCCGCCGCCGGTCCGAGACGATCGCACCCGCCGCGGGCTTCCCGCCCGCGCGGACCGTGCCGCGATAGGTGGCTTTGCGATCGTCTGGCGAGATCTCATGACGACGAGCTCGCTCGAATCGGGGTGCGCGTCGACGCGCCAAGCCCAACTATCGAGCTCGGCCTCGCTCCAGAGGAGATCGGGCTGGACGGTCGCGGAGAAGCTCGGGAGGAGGACGATCGCCCCCTCGGGGACGGCGGCCTCGAAGCGGCCGTCGCGCGCGGCAGGGGCGAAGGCGACGGCGACGAGGCGCACGCGGGAAGGATCGTTGGGATCGGGCGACGGCCGGAACGCCTCGACGAATGTTGGCGCGGGGGCGCTTCGCCATTCACCAGGATTCGGCCGCTCAGCGCACAGGAGTCTCGCCGGGCGCGAGCCGGGGGCGCCGGCGCGGGGATCGGCCAACGCCTCGATCGGCTCGGCGTCGAGAGCGACGACGACCTCCACGAGCGTGTCGCGCTTCGTTGGGATCGGGAACTCCTCGCTCAGGCCGAAGCGCCCATCCTCGGTCGCGACGGCGATCCGGTATGTGTGGATCCGGTGGGCGCGCTCGCATCGTTGGGATCGGGGGCGCGGGGGTGGCGACGAGCCACGATGTGGGGCTTTCGACCGCCCGCTCGGATCCCAAGAAAACGCCCTTCACGACATCGTTGGGATGGAGCGCGTCGACCCACGCGACGGCGCGGAGCGCGGCGCCATCGCCGGTGCCCCGCACGCGCGCGACGGGCACGCGCCGCAGGCGGCACGTTCCCCGGCGAAGAGCTCGCCGAGATTTCCTTCGCGCGCCTCATATCCCAACTTTCGGACGGAGCACGCGAGCGCCTCCGGATCCCGGGAATCGGTCCGAGGTCCACGCGGCCGTCGGGCCCGGAAGTGGCAATCGACGAGCGCCCCCCGCGCGTCCGAGCGCGACCGCGGCCCCCGCGACCGGCGAGCCCGACTCGTCGACGACGCGCAGCCCCCGCGTCGACTGCGGCTCGAGCGCGATCTCGATCGTTGGGTTGACGTCGCGCGCCACCTCGAGCGCCTCACTCCACTCCGCGAAGCCCGGCGCATGCACCGTGAGCTCGGCGCACCCCGGGCGCAGCGCACGCAGCTGGAAGCCGCCGTCGCTCGACGTGCGCGCCGCCGGCTCGCGATCCTTTCCCAAGAATAGTTCGGCCCCCACCACCGGCTTTTGTTGGGAATCGACGACGCGCCCCGCGAGCGCCTCGGGCTCGGCGAGCCGCAGCTCACCGAGGTCGATCTCCGGCAGGATCCCAAGAATGTGGCGTGTCTCCGAGGGGGCGAGCCCCTCCGCCTCGGCGCGGATCCGCGCCCCCGAGGCCGTCGGCGACGCGATCACGACCGCGAAGCGGCCGTCGGCGCCGCCGCGCGCGAGGATCGTTGGGTTTCCGCGCGCGGGGTCGATCGACTCGCCGCGGATCGTTGGGTTCGCAACCGGGGAGCCCGCGCCGTCGACCGCAATCCCGCGCAGGACCGTCGCGGCGCGCGGCGGATCGCCGCCCCCTCGACGCCCGGCGCCGCCGTTTCGTTGGGAATCGGGAGTGTGGGGGCGTCGACCACCGCGATCCCAACTTTCGGCGGGCTCCGGCGCAACCCCACGAAAACGGCGGCGCCGGCGAGCGCGAGGATCGCGAGGACGAGAAGGGAGCGCTTCACGGAGTCGCGGCGGGGAGTCGGGGGCGTCGCACGGAAGTGTGGGAGTGTTGCGAAATCGCGGGGCGCGTACCATGGGGCTCGCCGATTCGGCCAGCGACGACCATGAACCCATCGATCCGCCTCGCGTCGATTCTCTTCCTCAGCGCGGGGGCCGCGGCCGCCGCGCGCGCCAATCGCCCCCGTCGCGCCCCGCGGCCAACCGCTCGCCGGCCACCCCGAAGCGCGCCGAGGCCTTCGCCGATCTCGAGAAGCGCCGGATCGCCGACGGCCACGGCCCCGAGACCGCCAAGAAGTTTGCACCCGAGTACGCGGCGTTCGCCAAGGAAAACGCGGGGACCGACGAGGGTCTCGAAGCCAAACTATGGCTTCTCCAGCAAACCTGGTGGGAGCGCGAGGCGGGGACGATGCCCGCGAACGCCAAGAAAATGGCCGAGGAGATCCTCGCCGAGTATCCCAAGAATCCGGGCCTCGCGAAGATCGCCGAATACCAATATTGCTTCGGCACAGACGACAAAGTTGGGATTCTCGAGAAGCTGCTGGCGATCGACGTGCCCGTGGTCCGCGCGAGCGCGCTCTTCTCGCTCGGCAACACCGAGTTCGCGAGCCGCGACAAGGCGGTGAAGGATCAGGGGCGCGAACGCTTGGAGACTCTCCGCCGCGACTATGCCAATATTCCGTGGAAGCACACGACCTTCGGCGAGATCGCCGAATCGTGCCTTTCGCCCCACGACCCGGCGAGCCTCGCCGTCGGCAAGCCCGCCCCCGAGATCATTGGGAGAGACGCGAGCGGCAAGGAGATGCGCCTCTCCGAGTTTCGCGGAAAGGTGGTGGTCCTCGATTTCTGGGGGTTTTGGTGAGGTCCCTGCCGGGCCATGATCCCGCACGAGCGGTCGCTCGTGGAAGAGCTGAAGGACAAGCCCTTCGTTTTGTTGGGAATCAACAGCGACGACGATCCCAAGAAATTCCTCGAGGACTGCAAGGAGGAGAAGATCACCTGGCCGTCGTTCTTCGACGGCGGCTTCATCGGCGGCCCCATCGCGAAACGTTGGGGAGTGAACGGGTGGCCGACGACCTACGTCCTCGATAAGAAAGGTGTGATCCGGTTCACCAACCTTCGCGATAAGGAGATGGCGAAGGCGGTGAAGGACCTCTTGGCGGGAAATAGGATCGCGAGCGCCGCGCCGCCGCGACGCTACGACACCGCCTCGAGCGACTGCCGCGCGTATCGTTGGCGAATCGCGCGCATGTCGTCGCCGCGGAGCTCGCGGAGGGCGAACCCCACGAAATCGCGCGCCACTTTCTTGCGCCAGCCGAGGAGGAAATCGGTGTTGTCCATGGGGCGGGCGACCTCGGAAGCGAGGTCGGCGGCGCGGGCGATCGCCTCGTCGTCGAGCTTCTTGCCGACGAGGTCTGCGTTCGCCTTCGCGGCCGCGAGTGGGCGCGACGCAACGGCGCCGAGCACGACGCTCGCCTGCTCGACGATCCCACCTTTATCGATCTTGAGCGCCGCCGCGACCGATAGGACCGGGAAATCGAACGAGCCGCGCCGCCGCAGCTTCCAATAGCAACTCTTCCAGCCCTCGGCGGGCGGGAGCCATACTTGGGAAAGGATCTCGTCGGCGCGGCGCGTGAGGTAGTGGATGCCGTCATTCTGGTAGAGATCCGAAACCCACACATCGCGCGTGCCCCGCTCGGAGACGAGGCGCACCTTCGCGCCGAGAGCCATGAGGGCGGGGGCCGTGTCGGTCGACGAAACCGCGAGGCACTTCGGGCTCGAGGTGGCGACCCAACAAATGTCCCCATCTTTCTTCATGCAGAAATCGATGGCCTTGCGCCATTCGTAGTTCTGGTCGTAATAGTTGCATCGCGTATCGAGGCAAAGATTGCCGCCGATGGTCCCCATGTTCCGTAAATGTGGGGTTGCGATCTGCGCGGCCGCCTGCCAGAGCGCGCCGTAGCGCTTCGCCACGCGCGGCTCGCGCACGAGCTCGGTGAGGGTGAGTCCCGAGCCCAGCGTGAGACCCGTGCCGTTGGAGATCGCGCGCAGCTCGGGGACCCGCCGGAGCGCCAGGAGGGTCTTCGGCGTTTGTTGGCGTCGCTTCATGTTGGGAGGACGTCGGTCCCCCGCGAGCAGCATCGTTTCGTTGGGATTCGACGCGAGGAGCTTGGCCGCCTCCTCGAGCGAGCGGGGCGCCAGGTAGCGAAAGTGGGGGAGTCGCATCATGGCTTCACCGCCTGCACCGCGCCGCGCGGATTGGGCGATTCGCCCGCGAGCTGGCGGCGCGTCTCGTCGTCGGTCGGCTTTTTCTTACGTTCAGGCTCGTTCGCGGCGCGCCCGTCGCCACCCTCCCACGGCGGCTTCACCTCGAGCGGCGCCGGCCACGGAATGTTGGGAAGCGGGCCGGGGCCGTAGCGCGCGGGCTTTCCTTGGGATTTGGCTTGGAGCGCCTTCACCACCTTTTCGGGAGTGATCGGCACTTCATCGATCCGCACGCCGACCGCGTCGTACACCGCGTTCGCGACGGCGGGCATGATCGGTAGGAGTGGCCCCTGGCCGACCTCCTTCGCGCCGAAGGGCCCGCCGCGTCGGGGTGCTCGACCAGCTCGGTGAACATCTCGGGCATGTCGAGGGTCGTCGGCGATTTGTATTCGAGGATCGATGGGAATTTGTGGACGAGCGCGCCGGAGAGTTTCGTTGGCAATCGCCGGAAGACCTGCTCCTCCATCAGCGCTTCGCCCAATGCCATGTAAATGCTCCCCTCGACCTGGCCGCGGACGAGCGGCGGGTTGAAGAGCGGCCGATGTCGTGAGCCATCCAAACTTTCTTGACGTCGATCCAGCCGGTCGACTCGTCGACCTCGACTTCCACGACCGCCGCCGAGTACGAATAAGTTGGGGATGGGCCCACGCCGCCCCCTTGAATCGCGCGGGGGATTTCGGCGGCGTGTAGGAGCCGACCGTGCCGACGGTGCCGACCGCCGCCTCCGCCGCGCAGACCGCCTCGCGGAACGACATCCCAATCATGGGATCCTCGGCGTCGAAGACGCGGCGCTTGGCGAAGACGAGCCGCGACTTCGGGATTGCCAACTTTCGCGCCACCGCCTCGCCGAGGATCTCGCGCGCCCGCTCGGCGGCCTGGATCGCGGCGTTTCCCATCATGAGCGTGACGCGGCTCGAGTAGGAGCCGAGGTCGACCGGCGTGAGATCGGTGTCGCCCGTCACCGCGCGGATATCGAAGGGATCGATCCCAGGATCTCGGCGATGCAGGCCACGAGGACGTCGTCGGAGCCCTGGCCGATCTCGGTCGCGCCGCAGAACGCGGTCACGCCGCCGCTCCGGTCGAGCTTGAGCTGGACGCCCGAGTGGGGCATGTCGTTCCAATAGATGGGAAGCCCCGCGCCCGATAGGTAGGAAGAGCAGGCGAGCCCCAGGCCGCGCCCCTTTCCCAACTTTCGGAAGCGGTTCTTCCAATCGGAGGCGGCGACCACCCGCTCGATGCACTCGGCGAGGCCGATCGTCGTGACGCGGAGATAGTTGGCGGTGAGCGTGTCGGGCTGCGCCACGATCTTGAGCCGCAGCTCAGCGGGATCGATTCCCAACTTTTCGGCGATCTTGTCGAGCTGGACCTCCTGGCCAAAGCGCGGCTGGGGCGTGCCGTGGCCGCGCTTGGGGCCGCACGGCGGTTTGTTGGTGAACGCGCGACAGCCGTCGAACTGATAGGTGGGAATCTGATAGGTGACCGTCTGGAGCGCCCCGTGTAGAACGTCGACGCGACGCCGTAGCTGCCGTAGGCGCCGCCGTCGAGCACGGTCTGGAGGTTGCATCCCGGTGATCGTGCCGTCGCGCTTCACGCCGGTGCGGAAGCGCATCGCGACCGGGTGCCGCCCACGATGGCAATAAAAACCTCCTCGCGCGTGAGGCAGATCTTCACCGGGCGATCGAGCAGCCGCGCCGCCTTCGCCACCACGATCTCATGATTGAAGGGATCGCTCTTGCCGCCGAAGCCGCCGCCGTTGGGGCACGCCACGACCCGCACGTGCGCGGGATCGATGTCGAGCGCCTTCGCCGCGGCCTTGTGGAGATAGTGGGGAGTCTGGGTCGCCGAGTAGATCACCAACTTTCCGTCGGGATCCACGATCGCGACCGTGGCGTGCTGCTCGATCGGCAGGTGGGTGTTCCCCTCGTAATAGAAGGTGTCGTCGAAGACCTGGTCGGCCGCGGCGAGCCCCTTCTCCACGTCGCCGAAACGGAGCGATACCAACTCATGCAGATTGCCGAGATCGCCGTAGTCGTGGATCCGCGGCTCGGGATTCTCCACCGCTTCGTTGGGGTCGGAGATCGTCAGCAGCGGCTCGTATTTCACGTCGACGAGGTCGAGCGCCTCGAAGGCCGTGAGCTCATCCTTGGCGATCACCGCCGCCACAGGATCCCCAACGAAACGGACCTTGTCGGTGCAGAGCGGGTGCTCGTCCTGGCTCACGGGGAGGATCCCGTAGGGAATCGGGAAATCGGCGCCGGTCAACACCAACAAAACCCCGGGTGGGCCTCGCGCGCGGCTCGCGTCGATCCCAAGGATCTTCGCGTGGGGGTGCCTCGAGCGGAGCAGCTTGCAGTGGACCATCCGCGGGAAAACCAAATCATCGGCGAACTTGGTTTGCCCCGTGACCTTCGCGCGCGCGTCGACCCGCCGGCGCGGCTTGCCGATCACACCCAAGTCTTTCTTGTCTTCAGCGGGCATTCGACTCCTCCTTCGCGCGCTCGGCGATCTTCACGACCGCGTCCTCGACCGCCTCGACGATTTGTTGGTATCCGGTGCAGCGGCAGAGATTGCCGGAGAGCGCCTCGCGGATGAGCTCGCGCCCTGGGTTTTTGTGGCGATCGAGGAGCGCGCGCGCCGTCACCAAGAATCCGGGGATGCAGTAGCCGCACTGCGCGGCCCCGTGTCGGCGAAGGTCTCCTGGAGCGGATGGAGGCGGCCGTCGCAGCCGAGCCCCTCGACGGTCGTGACGTCGCGCCCGTCGCACTCGAGCCCCACGACGAGGCAACTCAGCACCGGCTCGCCATCCAACAAAACCGCGCAGGCGCCGCACTCGCCGAGCTCGCAGCCATGCTTGGTGCCCGGCAGATTGCAGATCCTCGCGCAACACCTCGAGCAGCGTCTTGTAGGGGGCGAAGTGCGGCTCGAGCGTCTCGCCGTTCACGCGCATCGAGATCGTAACGTTGGTTTTCGCGGGGAGTCGTCCATGGGATCGTTGAGATCAGCGGATTCTTGGTGTTCGGGGACGTGCCGTGCGGGCTCGCGCCGGGCGCTGGCCGCGCTGCGCCGGCGCGTCGAGGCCGTTCACGAGATAGTTGGCAAGCTCATCGGCCACGTCGGCCGCGTCGCGCTGCCCGCCGGGGCGGAACCAGCGCGCCGTCCAGTTGAGGGCGCCGAGGATCGCGCGCGTGACCAGGCTCGGATCGGCGGCGGAGGCGAGCTCGCGCCAGTGCAATCCCCTCGGCGATGAGCGAGCGGATCGCCCGCTCGTAGCGGTCGCGCTTCGCGACGATCCGCGCGCGCAGATCGTTGGGGAGCGCCTCGACGGCGAGGTGCGCGACCGAGCCCTCCACGTCGTCGAGGAGGCAGTGGACGTGCGATACCAAGATTGCGCGGAGCTTCTCGGCGGCGGGGGCGGCGGAGGCGCGCGCGGACTCGACCGCCGCGAGCATCCGGTCGAGCGAGCGATCTTGGCAAAAATAGAGGATCTCGTGCTTGCCCGCGAAATAGTGGTAAAGGATCCCCGGCGAGAGGTCGGCCTCGGCCGCGATCTCGCGCATCCCGGCCTCGGCGAAGCCGCGCTCGCGGAAGACGCGCGCCGCGGCGCGCAGGATCTCCATCCGGCGGGCGTCGGCGCGGCGGGTGGCTCGGGGGCGGGGAGGGGAGGCGAGCGTGCATTGAACGGCAGTTCGACGATTGAACGGCCGTTCAACCTACCTGGGCCGCGCTCGCTACGGAAGGATCGTCATCGGCTCGAGCGGCGACACGACCCACTGCCCCGTGGCCCCCGTCGTGTCGTCGACCGCCATCTGGAAGTAGAAGGTGAGGCCGACCAAGAGCGGCGCGAACGGGATCGTGAGGGTCGCCGGCGTGAAGTCGGGAGTGTTCGCCACGAGACCGTAGAAGAGGAAGTCCATCGGCGGCGCGATGTCGAGCGTCGCGAACCCCGGCACGGGCGTTGGGAAGTCGAAGATCGCCACGAGCAGATAGTTGGGTTTCCCCGGGATCGAGTGGCAAGAGATCTTGACCTGGCTCTGGAGCTTCACTTGGTTGGGAATCGCCTTCACCGAAACCCGCCCGCGCTTCACCGCCTCGAAGGCGCGCAGCCGCCCCGCTCCGTAGAGCTTGTCCTTGCCGGGCGCCCCCAGGTCGAGCGCGCTCGACTCCAAGAGATGGGCGAGGTGGCGCGGCTCGAGCTGCGGATTCTCGGCGAGGAGAAGCGCCGCGGCCCCCGCCACCTGCGGCGCGGCGGCGGAGGTCCCGAAGAAGTCGTAAATGTAGGCATTGTTCCCCGTGGTCGTGATGACATTGGTCGGCGCGCTCAGGTCGGGCTTCAGCAGCCCCGGCAGCACGCCGAACATCCACGGGTAATCCCAATATTGGGGCTGCTGCTGCCACGGATAGGTGGGATCGTAGATCTTCACGTCCTCCCAGGCCGACGGCCCCACCCCGCTCCCGGTGTAGAGCGTATCGTTGGGATTCACGGCGCCGACCGCGATCGTGCTCGAGATCCCCGCGGGAATCTGGAGATAGTGGCGGAACGGGGCGGGGAGTTGGCCGGCGCCGGGATGTTGAACGGCACCGGATAGTTGGGATCGTTCCCTTGGTTCCCGCTCGAGTTCACGTGGAGCACCCCGGCCGCCAGCTCCGCGTCGCTCATGGCGCGGAAAAGGTGGTAATCGGGGAAATCGCCCACCACCCATTTGAACGAGTGCGACGACGAGATCAGGTCGGCCCCCATGGCGATCCCATATTGTTCGCATGCCCAGAAGCTCGACTGGGTGGTGCCGATGACGGTGATCATGAGCTTCGCCTCGGGGGCGACGCCGGTCACCCACTGGTTCCCGGCGAAGTCGGGCACCGAGCCATCCCCAACGATCAGCCCCGCGGTGCGGGTGCCGTGCTCGAGGCCGTACGTATCGTTGGTGTTCGTGAGGAAGTTCCACCCGCGCACGTCGTCGGCGAAGCCGTTGCCGTCGTCGTCGATCCCGTTGCCCGGGATCTCGCCCGGGTTTTGCCAAATATGATTCTTGAGGTTCGGGTGGTCGTGCGCGGTGCCGTCGTCGATGAGGCAGATCGTGACCCCCTGGCCGGCGGTCCCCAAGAGCCAACAATGGAGCGCGTCGATCTGCGTGAGGTGCGGCGCGAGCTGGATCCCGACGGCGGGGATCGTTGGTGTTCCCCGAGGGCGCGGAGCGCGGCGGGCGAATCGGCCGTCGGCGCGAGCGCGTCGGGGTCGTTCCCCACATAAAGGACCCCGGGCATCGCCGCGACGCCGTCGATCACTGCGTCGCGCGCGCGGAAGGCCACCGCGTTCGCCATGTAGATCTCACAGATCCGCGACGCCTCGCCCCGCTTCTCCGCGCCGCGCAGCGCCTCCATCACCGCGCCCCGCGCCGTCGCGTCGTGGGCCCGTAGGCGCGCGGCGAGCGCCCGTCCGCGCTCGCCGCGCGGCACGTCGGCGAGCTCGAGGCCGAGCGCGCCGTAGTCGGAGCGCGCCGCCATCACCACATAAACGCCCTTCTCGGCGGCGTGCGCGTCTCCGCCCGCCGCCCCCTGCGCGAATGCCAACAAAAGCTTTGCGAGGGTCGCGGCCATGGATCCCACCTTTCGCCCGCCGCTCAGTGGCCGCTATGCGCGAGCCAGCGCTCCGCGTCGAGCGCCGCGGCGCAGCCGGTGCCCGCCGCCGTGACCGCCTGCCGGTACACCGTGTCCGCCACGTCGCCGCAGGCGAACACGCCGTCCACGCTCGTGCGCGTGGCGCCGAAGAGCTTCACGTAGCCCTTGTCGTCGAGCTCGATCTGCCCCTCGAAGATCTTGGTGTTCGGCACGTGGCCGATCGCCAAGAAAACGCCGTCGATCGGCGCTTCCCACTCATTCCCATCCTTGGTCGAGCGGAGCCGCGCCCCGGCGAGCTTGCCGTTCTTCGAGAGATAGTTGGCAATCTCGGCGTTCCACATCCAGTCGATCTTCGGATTGGCCTTCGCCCGGTCCTGCATGATCTTGGAGGCGCGGAGCCCGTCGCGCCGGTGGACCACCGTCACCTTCGACGCGTAGCGCGTCAGAAAGTTGGCTTCCTCCATCGCCGAGTCGCCGCCGCCGATCACGAAAAGATTCTTGCCTTTGAAGAAGGCGCCGTCGCAGGTGGCGCAGGCCGAAAGGCCGTTCCCATGAGATCGGCCTCGCCCTCGAGGCCGAGCAGCTGGGCGCTCGCCCCGGTCGAGATGATGACCGTGCGCGCCTCGATCCGCTCGCCCTCGCTCGACCACATCACGAACGGCCGCTTGCTGAAGTCCACTTTGTCGATCCGCTGGAGGCGGCACTCGGTGCCGAATCGCTCCGCCTGTTTCTTGAAGAGCTCCATCAGCTCGGGGCCCAGGATCCCCTCCGGGAACCCAGGGAAGTTCTCGACTTCGGTGGTGATCGTGAGCTGGCCGCCGGGCTGATCGCCCTCGAAGAGGAGCGGCGCCAAGTTCGCGCGCGCGGCGTAGAGCGCGGCCGTGTAGCCGGCGGGGCCGGAGCCGATGATGACGACGTTTCGCGGTGCCAAGCGGGTCTCGTGGGATAGGTGGTTTCGGTGGGTGAAGCCTTGGAACCCACGATTGTAAGGGACATGGCAAGGCCCCGTCGCGCGCTCTTCACCCGCCGCTTCGCGCCGCTGCCACGAAGCACCATTTCAGCGACCTGCTAGAATCCTCGGCCGCATTTCGCGCGACCCGACCCAAGGAGTCCCTCCCATGACAGACGCCACAACGGAACGCCCCGGATCACCTCTCGGCGGCCCCGCCCCCGACTTCCAAGCCAACTCGACCCACGGCCCGATCACCCTCTCGCAGTTCACGAAGGCGGGGAAGTGGGTGGTCCTCTTCTCCCACCCCGCCGATTTCACCCCCGTAGTGATCGACGGGATCCGTGGGATTCGCCGAGCTCGCCCCCGAGTTCGAGAAACGCAACGTTCAGTTAGTTGGTCTTTCGATCGACTCGGTGTACTCGCACATCGCCTGGATGCGCAACATCGAGGAGACGTTCAAGGTGAAGGTGCCGTTCCCCGTGATCGCCGACCTCGACCAGGCCGTTGCCCAACTATACGGGATGGTCCACCAGCCGATGAACGCGACGATGACCGTGCGCTGCGTGTTCATCATCGATCCCAAGCAAAACGTCCGCGCGATGGTGTACTACCCGATGCAGGTGGGGCGCAACATGCAGGAGATCTTCCGCGCGGTCGACGCGCTCCAGACGGTCGACGCGAACGCGTGCGCCACGCCGGCCAACTGGAAGCGCGGCGAAGAGGTGATCGTCCCCGCGCCGGCCACGCTCGGCGCCTCGCGCGAGCGCGAGAAGGACGGCGCCCTCCACGTGAAGCAGTGGTATCTCTCCACCAAGAAAATTTAGTTGGGATCCACAGGAGCTCACCCGTGCCAGGCCCGCGCGTCTACACCGTCGACGAGGTGAGCGAGCTGATCCCGGATCTCGAAGTCGCGCTTCGTGCGCCTCGACGAGATCCAGGCGAAGCTCCGGCGCGTGAAGGTGAAGGCCGATGCGATCGAGATGATCTGGGGCGACGAGGTCCACAAGAAAGACAACCCCGATCACCAAGAATACGAGCACCACATCGAGTCCCTGAAGGAGCTCGAGGAGGAGTTCCAGCGGGTGAGCGCGTCGTTCGGCGAGTTCGGCGCGACGGTGAAGGGGCTGGAGCCCGGATTGTTGGATTTCTACGGCGTGCGCGACGGCCACCTCGTCTTCCTCTGCTGGCGGCGCGGCGAAAAGCGCTGCGAATATTGGCATCACGTCGACTCGGGGTTCTCGGGGAGGCAGAAGGTGTGACGGAGGAAGGCGCCAAGCTGCCGTCGCGCCGTCGGCGAACACTCGACGTGGCTTCAGAGTCGCGTCCGAAGGGACTAGTGTGGTCGAAGCAGTTCAGCGCTGAAGCACGAACAAGATTGGCATTCATTTTCATGAAGTGGATTGGCGATCGTGTTCGTTGGGAAACGATGAAGGATGCGCTTGACCGAGTTGCCGCGGAGACGGGCGCGAAGCTGCACCAATTCATGAGCACAGACGGCCCGTCAGGCGTTTTCAAGGTCTTGGAGCTGTGTTCAGTCGAGAGCGTGCCCGACGTCATTCAGGCCGTCTTTGCGCGTGCCTTCCGCGAACAGTCCGCAATTTTCCCAGGGATGTTGGAAGAAGTGCGTTGCCCAGCGCAGAGCGACAGAAACGGAAATCAACGAAGTATTGGACGAGCACTTCATCGAATACCAACTTATTAGTGGTGTCATCGTCGAACGGGATTCTCAGGCTCTTCCATGCAACAAATACGCGAGTTGTCATGGACCTCCTCGGTGCTGAAGGACGATTCAAGAAAGTTGAAGAGTCGTTTCAGAATGCACTTCGGGAGGTAAGCTCGCGCAGAGATTCAAGAGAAGACCAATCTGGACCGTTCGCCGACGCAGTCACCGATGCGGCCTCAGCCGTTCACGAAATGTTGCGTACCCTGGGATGCGAGGGCGACCAGCTCAGCAAGCTCGCAGAGGCAGCGGTCAGCCGCGGCCTATTGTTACCACAAGACAAGAAACTCGTGGATTGGCTCGATGCGGAACGAGTTCGCAAGGGAGATGTCCACGGAGCCGGCTCGGCAAGCCGTGGCGACGCATGGCAAGCTATTCACATTGCGGGGGCTCTTATCCTGCGGTTAAACAGGGCCCTCGACGCGCGTGAACCCAGCGCGCGTATCCGTCGGCTCGCCTCCGATAACTGGCATCTGATCCCAGGTGCGTCCATCGAGGACACGGCCAGTGCGTTTCTTGTTGCGTCCGCCCCATTGCTTGAAGAAGAACGGAACGCCGGCAATAACGCACTGGTCGCGAAGTCCTCGAGCCCATTCGGCATCCATGGCGCGCGCCCGGGACCCGATTCGCCGCCGACGATGACCCAGTGCATTCCCGAGAGGTCCAGCGCCTCGAGAGGACCCAGGAGCGGCTCCAGCGAGAGAGATTTCACCATCGCCGACGACCGCCGCAGATCGTCGATGCGCGACGTGTATCGTTGGCTTTCGACACTGACCCCCATCCAAATGTTAGAAGTCCACTTAATATCTCGATCCATGAGCTGCTAATCGATCGGCGCGTTTCGTCAGTACCTGGAATCGATGCCAATCTGCGCGGCGCATGACGTCGAATACCCGCCGGATGAACTCGAGCGGAACATCTCGATGGAACAGATCGCTCATCAGATTCACGAAGATTGTCTTCGGACGCTTCCAGCGCAGCGGTAGCTCGAGCATCTGGGGCTGAAGTGTGAGATCGAACCCATTGCGATAGTTGGGCTGACCCATTGCATGGAGCCGCATCGCCATGCGCTCCGCACTAGCAGTGCTTGCATCCGGGGCTGATCTTCGTGCACCCCGTGACCGGGTTCCAAGTCGCTTCGGTCCATTCGATTCCAGAGTCGATCGCCATCGTTTGCCTCGAGAGGTCGAACTTAGTTGGGATCAGATCTTGTTGAGAATATGGTTGGCAATCTTGAGAGCGAGCCTCCCACCAGCATCGGATTAGCGGCTGCGAAGCAAAAGAGATAAAGAGGAGGAATTCGTCGAGTTCGCGAGAACCCTTGGCGACGGCGCGACGTGAGGAAACAGCCCCTTGAGTCTGCGCAAGAAGAACTGGCCAACTTGCTCCGGGCTCACTTTGGATGTCCGAGACTCCTCTCCGAATAGAGAAGGAAGATTCTCCGAGCTATAGAGCTCCTCCTGCCACTTTTCGGTTCCGAATAGCTGGGTTAGCCTGCGACTCCAAGAATCCGGAATCTCGCCGGAAATGGTGACGAGGCGATTCACACCACTTAGGGAAATAGAACCCACAGGTCGATGGCTTTCGTCGCGGCGATGGCCTCGAGTGTCGTCCACTGCGTCTCTGTCCCAAACGGATCCAGGAACAGGACGGCGCGCCGCCTCGACCAGTCTCCCGAGCACAGTTCGCGGAGCTCTTGATTTGCGTCTCCCCTGCGAACCTCGATTCTCGCCGAATGTTGGGAAACTGATTCCGAAGGGATTCCAGTTGTGCGCATCGTTGGGAATTCTTCTCGATGAATACATAGCGGTCGAACGCCGGATCGCAGCGGAGCGCGATCAACGAGAGAGCCCTCGAGGAGTCGCGCGGGCTCCTCTTCTGTGTCAACTTGGAACAGCGAACCTTGACCGAAAAATTGGTGTATGCGCGCTCTTGGCCTCGCGAAGCGCGCCGTGCCGGCGAAGCCATCGACATACCACTTCTTCGAACGGCTGTTTCTTGAGTGCGGTTGGTGTAGGCGTGCAGATACTTACGCAATGTCGCGAGCTTGGACTCGGTCCAATCCCCACCAAAGCGGTTGGCTCTGCCGCGCGCTGCTTTCGGACGACGCACCATATCGCTGATACTGTGCATCCGTACAGTTAGTAGTCAAGTGGCCGACCGCCCTGTTTAGCGAACGCGGGTGCAGCGATGGGTGAGTGTATTCTTCGACGCAATCGGGGATCGTCCGCAGATTGAGACTGACATTGGGCGAGGGGCGCCGTTTCTCGGGGCGCGCGACGCGCGCGCTTGAAACCCTGCGGTGCGTCGCACCTAAGATGTTATCCGCCGTTGCGCCGAACGGCCGGCGGCCCCTCCTCTTCATGGACGAGCGACCCACTCTTCGACGGGCGCGACGCGTCGCGCTCGGGTTGAGGATTTGCGTCGCCTATAGTCGCCGCCGCGCGCGCACGGCGGTTTGTTGGGGATCGACGGCGGCTGTGTTTCCCGCGGGGGCGCCGGCGGCCATCGCCCTCGGGAGCAATCGCTTTGGTTGGGAATCGGCGCGTGGCCCGGGATATTCTTAGGATCGTGGTGCGCGGCCGCGGCCGCGTCGCTCATGGCTCCGGGCCATTCCCCGCCGCCGAGGCGCTCACCGCCGCGACCGGCGTCGCCTGCGGCGCCACCCTCAATCGCTCGTCGGAGCGGGGCTCATCGAGCGATTCGTGGGATTGGGAAGTCCGCTCGCGCGCCCGCGCGGGATGGTTGGGATTCCTCGCGAGCGCCATCCTCCCCTGCGGGATCGCCTGCCTGACCGGGTCGGCCTCGCCGCGCTGGGCCGCCTCATTCCGATGCGCGCCGCATTCCCGCTCTGGTTCACCTGGTGGCTCGCCGACGCGACCGCCGTCCTCCTCGTGGCGCCGTTTTACTTGGCATTGCGGAGCGCGGCGGAGGAGCGGCGCCGTCTCCGAGCGCCGCCTCGGGGACGCCGAACGCACGGTCGCCTGAAATGTGGGCGATCGTGGAGCCGGCGAGCACGGCGCGATCCTCCGCGGGCACCCGGCGCTCGCCGCGGCGGTTGGACTCCCCAACGAAACGCTCCGGGGCCGCCCGATCGAAGGATTGTGCCATCCCGACTCGATCCCAAGAATCCGCGAGATCCTGGCCGCGTTCGCGGCGTCGGGCGAGGCGCGCGAGGGGAGCTCCAGCTCGCGTCGAAGGACGGCACCGCGATCGATGTGATCCTCGCGATCGCGCCGGCCGGCCGGCGAGCCGGGGGCGGGGGCGCCGCGCGCCTCGTCTTCCGCGACATCACCGAGCGCAAGCGGGCGGAGGGAGCGCTGCGCGCGAGCGAGGCGCTCGAATCTTGCCATCGCCACCGCGGCGATGGGGACCTGGGATTGGGACTTCATCACCAGAAAGTGATCTGGTCGGATCACTATTTCGAGCTCCTCGGCTATCCCCCGCCCCCGGCGGCGAGGCGGCTGTGCTCATGTGGCAAAGCCGGATCCATCCCGAGGACCTGGAGCGGGTCACCTCCGAGCTCGAGTCGGTGCGGCGCGAGCGTCGTTTGTATCCGCTCGAGCCACCGCATCGTCCGCGCCGACACCGGGGAGACCGTCTGGCTCAGGCAGAGCGGCCGCTTCCTCTACGACGACGGAGGGCGCGCGGTGCGGATGATTGGTGTTGCGTTCGACGACAGCGAGCGCAAGCGGGCGGAGGAGGAGCTGCGCGCCGCGAAGCCGCCGCCGATTCCGCGAACCGCGCCAAGGGGGACTTCCTCGCGAAAGTTGGCGCATGAGATCCGCACGCCGATCAGTGGCATTCTCGGGATGACCGATCTCCTGCTCTCACCGAGCGCCCCGGCTCGCGCCAGCGGCTAATTCCTATTGATGGCGAGGAACTCGGCGGAGGGGCTCCTCACGGTCATCAACGATCTCCTCGACATCTCGAAGATGGAGACCGGAAAGTTGGATTTGCGCGAGCAGCTCTTCGACCTGCGCGCGCATCTCCAGGACACGCTCGGGCCGATCGCGCTGCGCGCGGCGAGCAAGGGCTCGAGTTCCGCCACGAGATCGACGACGAGGTCCCCGCGACGATCGTTGGGGATCCGGGGCGCCTCGCGCAGGTGGTCGCCAACCTGGTCGACAACGCGCTCAAGTTCACCGAGCGGGGAGATCGCGATCCACGTGGAGGTCGACGATCGCACGGCCGACGACGTGTGCTCTCACGTCTCCGTGCGCGACACGGGGATCGGCATTCCCAACGAAAGCAATCGACGATCTTCGAGGCGTTCGTCCAGGCCGACGGCTCGACCTCGCGCGACTACGGCGGCGTCGGGCTGGGCTCTCTCGATCGCCAATCAAATCGTCCAGCTCATGCATGGGAATCTTTGGGTCGAGAGCGAGGTGGGGGGCGGGGAGCACGTTCCACTTCACGGCGCGCTTCGGCGCCCCGGCCGAGGAGCCGACGAATGGCGCCGAGCCGGCGGCGGGGGCCGAGGAGCGCCCGCGGAAAGTTGGGAACGGCCGCGGCGAAGCGCCTCCGCGTTCTGCTCGCCGAGGACAACACCATCAATCAGACCCTCGTCGCCCATTTGTTGGAAAGGGAGGGGCACCGCGTCACCGTCGTCGGGAACGGCCGCGAGGTCCTCGACGCGCTCGAGCGCGACGCGTTCGATCTCATCCTCATGGACGTCCAGATGCCCGAGCTCGACGGCTTCCAGGCGACCGCGGCGATCCGCGCGCGCGAGCGCGGCGGCGAAACCCACATCCCAATTATCGCCATGACCGCCTTTGCGATGCGCGGCGACCGCGAGCGCTGCCTCCAGGCCGGCATGAATGGTTACATCAGCAAGCCGTTCCAGATCCGCGAGCTCTGGAAGGCGCTCCTCGACGTCCAGACGCGCAAGCGCGCCCCCAACCCAAGAAAAGCGCCCCCCGAGGCGCTCGACCGCGCCGAGCTCCTCGCGCGCGTTCACCACAATTCCCAATTGTTGGGAATCGTGGTCGAGCAGTTCCGCGCCGAGTGGCCGCGGATGCTCGGCGCGGTGAAGGACGCGGTCGCCGATCGCGACGCGGCGGCGCTCACGCGCGCCGCGCACACGCTCAAGGGGCGCTCGGCAATCTCAGCGCGCCGGTCGCGCTCGAGGCCGCCGCCCGCCTCGAGCAGATGGGGCGCGGCGAGGAGCTGGCCCGCGCCGACCGCGCCTGCCGCGACCTCGAATCCGAGATCGCCGCCTCCTCCCGGCCCTCGCGTCGATGGTTGGGAATGGCACCCCCGCGGAGGGAGGCCGCCGAAGGATGAATCCCAACGAAACGCACCCCCGTCACGGCGCTCGTCGCCGAGGACGATCCCGTCTCGAGCTCTGATCCTCGAGGGGCTCCTCCGCGGCTGGGGCTACCGGGTCCAGGTCACCAACAATGGCCTCGATGCCCTGCGCGCCCTCGAGGCGGCCGACCCGCCCCAGATCGCGATCCTCGACTGGGTGATGCCCGGCCTCGACGGAAACCAAGTCTGCCAGGCGCTCCCGCGCGAAGGCGCGCGAGAGTACATCTATGTATTGTTGGTGACCGACAAGACCAAGAAAGAGAGCCTGCTGCGCGGGCTCGGAGGCGAGGGCCGACGACTACCTCACCAAACCCTACGATCCGGTGGAGCTGCGCGCGCGCCTCGTGGCGGGGCGGCGGATCCTCGAGCTCCAGGAGCAGCTCATCGCGGCGCGCGAGGCGATGCGGGTCCAGGCGATGCGCGACTCGCTCACCGGCTTGTGGAATCGCCCCGCGATCCTCGAGGCGCTCGAGCGGGAGCTCGCGCGCGGCGCGCGCGACGGGCGGCCGCTCGGCGTGATCATGGGCGACCTCGACCACTTCAAGAAAGTGAATGACACATTTGGGCACGTCTCCGGAGATGTGGTGTTGCGCGAGGCGGCGCGGCGGCTCGCGGCGACGGCGCGCCCCTACGACGCGGTGGGGCGCTATGGCGGCGAGGAGTTCCTGATCGTGCTGCCGGGTTGCGATCTCGAGAATGCCAAGAAAATGGCGCGGCGGCTCTGCGATGTCCTCGCGGCGAAGCCCATTCACCACGGCGGCGATTCCGTGGTGATGACTCTCAGTCTCGGCGTCGTGTCGAGCGAAGGGCGCGCGAACGCCGCCGCGAGCGCAGGGGCGCTCCTGCGCGCCGCCGACTCGGCGCTCTACCTTGCGAAGCAGCGGGGGCGCAATCGATTCGAGGCGGCGGCGGCGGGCTCACCCGCCGGCGGAATCGGGGCGGCCGCGGATTCCCAACAATAGCGGCGCGCGCGCCTCACTTCGCCGGCTTCTCGGCGTGCCCTCCGAAAGCGAAGCGCATCGCCGAGAGGACTTTATTTTGGTAATCGGCCTGGCCGCGCGAGGAGAAGCGCGAGTGGAGCGCGGAGGCGAGCACCGGCACCGGCACCCCTTCGTCGATCGCCGCCTTGATCGTCCAGCGCCCTTCGCCTGAGTCGGCGACCCGCCCCGCGAACTGCGATAGTTGGGGATCGCGCGGCGAGCGCGCTCGCCGTGAGATCGAGGAGCCACGAGGCGATCACGCTCCCGCGACGCCACACTTCGGTCACGTCGGCCAGGTTGAAATCGTATTGGTAGTGTTCGGGGTCGCGGAGCGGCGTGGTCTCGGCGTCGATGGCATGGTCTTGTTTGCCGATATTCGCGTCGCGCAGGATGCCGAGCCCTCGGCGTAGGCCGCCATGAGGCCGTACTCGATCCCGTTGTGGACCATCTTCACGAAGTGGCCGGCGCCGTTCGGGCCGCAGTGCAAGTATCCGTGCTCGGAGGTGCCGCCGAGCTTCTCGCGCCCCGGAGTGCGCGCGACCTCGCCGCGCCCCGGCGCCAAGCTCGCAAAGATGGGATCGAGGCGCGTCGATCGTTGGCTTTTCGCCGCCGATCATCATGCAGTAGCCGCGCTCCAGACCCCAGACGCCGCCGCTCGTGCCGACGTCGACATAGTGGATCTCCTTCGGCGCGAGCTCCTTCGCGCGGCGGATGTCGTCGACATAGTAGGAATTGCCGCCGTCGATCACCGTGTCGCCCGCCTCGAGGAAAGGCAACAAATCGGCGATGGCGCGATCGACCGCCGCCGCGGGGACCATGAGCCACACGGCGCGCGGCTTCGCGAGCTTGCCAACGAACTCCTGGAGCGACGCCGCGCCAAAGGCCTTTTCCTTGGTGAGATCGGAGACCGCCTGCGCCGAGCGATCGAAGACGACGCAGGTGTGCCCGTCGCGGATGCACCTCCGCACCATGTTGGCGCCCATCCGGCCGAGTCCGATCATGCCGAGCTGCATCGAAGTCTTGTTCATAGTGGGGATTCGTCGATCGTTGGGATCGGGATTCGTGGGCTCAGCGCGCGCCGCGCATCTTGCGGTAGCGCCGGATCAGCCGGTTCGTGGAGGAATCGTGGGAAAGGGGGGCGGATTCTTGGCTTCGAGCTCGGGGAGGATGCGCTGCGCCAGGACCTTGCCGAGCTCCACTCCCCACTGATCGAAGGAGTCGATGTTCCAGATCGCCCCCTGGGTGAAAACGAGGTGCTCGTAGAGCGCCACCAGCTTCCCAAGATTCGCGGGGGTGAGGCGATCGGCGAGGATCGTGTTCGAAGGGCGATTCCCAACGAAAACGCGGTGGGGGACGAGAGCCGCCGGAGTCCCCTCGGCGCGCACCTCCTCGGCGGTCTTCCCGAAGGCGAGCGCCTCGGCCTGCGCGAGGACGTTCGCCAACAATATGTCGTGGTGGCGCCCGAGCGGCGCGAGCGCCCGCGCGAACGCGATGAAGTCGCACGGCACGAGGCGCGTCCCCTGGTGGATCAGCTGATAGAAGGAGTGCTGCCCGTTGGTCCCCGGCTCACCCCAATAAACGGCGCCGGTCTCGAATCCCACCTTCGGCCGTCGAGGGTCGTCGACTTGCCGTTGCTCTCCATCGTCAATTGTTGGAGATAGGCGGGGAAGCGCTTCAGGTACTGCTCGTAGGGGAGGACCGCCACGGTCCCCGCGCCGAAGAAGTCGACGTACCAAATCCCAATCAAAGCCATCAGGACCGGGAGATTCCGCTCGAACGGCGCCGTCCGGAAGTGCTCGTCCATCTCATGGAAGCCCGCGAGCATCTCGCGGAAGGCAGCCGGGCCGATTGCGAGCATCGTCGAGAGGCCGATCGCCGAATCCATCGAATAGCGCCCGCCGACCCAGTCCCAGAAGCCGAACATGTTGTTGGTGTCGATCCCGAACTCGGACACCTTGGCGGCGTTCGTCGAGACCGCGACGAAGTGCTTCGCCACCGCCTTCTCACCGCCGCGAAGCCCCGATACCAACCATCGCCGCGCGCTCGCCGCGTTGGTCATGGTCTCGAGCGTCGTGAAGGTCTTCGACGAGACGATGAAGAGGGTCTCGGCCGGGTCGAGGTCGCGCGTCGCCTCGGCGAAATCGGTCCCGTCGACGTTCGACACGAATCGGAAACCCAACGATCGGTCGCTGTAGTGGCGGAGCGCCTCGTAGGCCATCACGGGGCCGAGGTCCGATCCGCCGATCCCAATATTGACGATCGCGCGGATCCTCTTGCCCGTATGCCCGCGCCACGCGCCGCTCCGCACCCGCTTGGCGAAGGCTGCCATCCGGTCGAGGACGGCGTGCACCTCGGGCACCACATTCTTACCATCCACGACGACGGACGCCCCGCGCGGCGCGCGGAGCGCCGTGTGGAGCACGGCGCGATTCTCCGTCACGTTGATCCGGTCGCCGCGAAACATCGCGTCGATCCGCGCGCGCAGCCGCGACTCGCGCGCGAGGTCGAGGAGGAGGCGGAGCGTTTCGTTGGTGATCCGGTTCTTCGAGTAATCCAACAACAGGCCGCAGGCCTCCACGCTCATCCGCTCGGCGCGGCGCGGATCCTCGGCGAAGAGCGATCGCAGATGGAGCGAGCGGACCTTTTTGTGGTGTGCCGCGAGCGCTCTCCAGGCGGGGCGTGCGGTCAAGACTTTGGGGGCGGGCTTCGCGCGCGTGCGCATGGGCGCGACTCTACTCGCCGACGTGGCGATCGTCATTCCACAGCCGGATCACCGGTTGGGATTTGGAGTGCTCGTATCCGAGCACGCTCAAGCTCGCCGTCGAGAGGACGAAGCAGCGCCCCGCGGCCGCCTCGAGGCCGAGCCAACGCGCCGTGAAGACGCGGAGAAAATGGGCGCTCGAGAACAGGAGCACGTCCCCAACAATCGCGCGGACGCGGGCCACGGCTCGGTCGGCGCGGGCGGCCACCTCGGCGGGGGACTCGCCGCCGGGGCAGCCGTCGCGGAATAGTTGCCAATCGGGGCGCTCGACTCGGATCTCGGCCGAGCGCCGCCCCTCATAATTGCCATAATCCCACTCGACGAGATCGCGGTCGGCCTCGGCCGCGGCGCCGAAGCCCGCGAGCTCGCAGGTGCGCGAGGCGCGCTGGAGCGGGCTCGTCAGAATCTTGGCGAACGCGAGGCCGCGGAGCCGCTCGCCGAGTCGGCGCGCGTTGCGCTCGCCGCGCTCGGTGAGCGGGAGGTCGGTGCGACCGGTGTGTTGCCCCGTGAGGCTCCAGGCGGTCTCGCCGTGGCGCGCGAGGTAGACGGAGGGAGCGGCGGCGCCGCTCCCTGCGCCCCCATTCTACTTTTCCTTCCGGAGCCACCACGGTTTTGTGACATGGCACTCGCGGCCGGTCTTCTCGATGTAATCTTGGTGATAGTCCTCGGCGGCGTAGAACTTCTTCGCCTTCTCGACCTGGGTCACCACCTTTTTCCCGCCGAACGCTTTCTTGGCTTCCAGCTCGGCGATGAAGGCCTTGGTCTCGTTCAGCTGCTTGTCGTCGACGCACCAGACCCCGGAGCGGTATTGGCTTCCGAAGTCGGGGCCCTGGCGGTTCATTTGTGTGGGATCGTGCATCTCGAAGAAGCCGCGGAGCAGGTCGCGGAACGAGATCGTCTCGGGATCGAACTCCACCATCACCGTCTCCGCGTGGCCGGTCTCGTCGTTGCAGACGTCTTTATAGGTGGGATTCTCCATCGAGCCCTGCATGAAGCCGCTCACCACGTTGATGACTCCCGGGGCGAGCTGGAAATAGTGCTCCACGCCCCAGAAGCATCCGCCGGCGAAGTAGGCGGTCTCGAGTTTCTTGGCGATCGGCCGCGCGTCGGCGGGGAGCTCCTTTCCTTTCTCGACGAATGTCAACGAAGCGCTGTTCAAGCAGAAGCGCATCCCCGTGGGGCGCGGGCCGTCGTCGAACACGTGGCCGAGGTGCGCGGTGCAGCGGGCGCACTCGATCGAGATCCGATCCATGCCGTGGCTGTCGTCGCGGCGGCCAACCACGTGCTCGCGATCGAACGTCTGGAAGAAGCTCGGCCAGCCGGTCCCCGAGTGAAACTTGTCTTCGCTCCGGAAGAGCGGGAGCCCGCAGACGATGCAAAGATAAATACCATCTTTCTTGTTGTCGGTGAGATTCCCACAGAAAGCGGCCTCGGTGCCGGCCTTCTGGGTGACGTTGTACTGCTCGGGCGTGAGTTTCTTGGCGAGCTCGGCGACGCGCTCCTTCGAGAGGGGAGTCACGTCGCAGCGCGAGCGCGAGATGCGGGGCGCGCCGGGGCGCTTTCGGGCGTTTCGTTGGCTTTCATGACGAACGGCAGGAGGGCTGGCGTCTGCGGGCCGTCTTGGCCGCAGGCGAAGAGGCTCCCCGCGAGAGCGAGGAAGCCGATCATCCACGCATAGGCATTGAAGGTGATCATGGCGACACTGGATACGAGGAGCTGTTTGGCGCGGGGCGAGGGTACGGGTCGCGCCCCTTTCTGTCGCGCGGGAAGTGGGCCAGCATGGCGCCGTGACCACCCAATCCACGACCACCCAAGTCTCGATTTCCCAGGGCGCCGCCGCCGGGGCGCTCGGCGCACTCGCCACCGGCTGTGCCATCGCCGCCTGCTGTGTTTTCTCGGCCTGCGTCGCCCCGAAGCCCTCCCCAACGATCCAAACCCACCCATGGACGGCCGAGTTCACGCCGCCCAAGTCGCTCGACACGGGGAAGGTCCACCTGGAGCCGCTCGAGCCCAAGCATGTCGAGCTCGACTACGCCGCGTTCATGTCGAGCCGCGAGACCCTCCAGAAGACGCTTCATTGGGGAAGCTGGCCGGCGGCCGATTTCACGATCGAGCGCAATCGCAAGGATCTGGAAGGCCACTATTCCGATTATTTGGGGAGGCGCGGGTACACCTACACCGTGCTCACCCCGGACCGTTCGAAGTGCGTCGGCTGCGTTTATTTGTATCCGCCGGAGCGGGGAAGACCGCGGGGAGGATCGGGCGCAGCTCGCTTTCTGGGTGATCGACGCGGAGATCCTCGGTGGGCTCGACGAGCACGTCTTGAAGAGCGTCGTCGATTGGTTGGGAAAGGACTCTCGCGTTCAAGACGGTCTACATCCCGATCCACAAAGACAATACGCGCGGCCTCGAGATCGCGAGAAAGTTGGGATTGTCCGGAGACCAAGGAATGGAGCGAGCGCCCGGACGACGTGGTGTTCGTGTGGCGGCGGGTAGCGCGGCGCGGCCCGTTCGTTGGTGTGCCGTTCGCGGGCGGTCGGCGATCGTTGGTGATCGGCGATTGTTGGTACGCCGGGAGGGAGTCGAACCCCCAACCCTCAGCTCCGAAGGCTGATGCTCTATCCAGTTGAGCTACCGGCGCCCGATTGGCCGCGCATTCGGCGGTCCGACCGGCCAAAGGTCAAGGGACGGGTACCGGCACGCGTCCCTGTCACCTCTCACTGGCGAAGATGGCGAATGGTGTGACCGTCGAGGTCCGTCATGTCGAGGGCGCCGTCAGCGCGCAGGATCGCGAGGTGCTTTTCGCCGAGCGCCACAATCAACTCGATCGACGGTCTCGCGTCGAAGGTGTGAGTCGCGCCCGTATCGGGGTCATGGAGCGCGACGCGCCCCGCCGGCCCGCGCAACACCAACAATCGAACGTCGGCGCGCCCGGGAACCCAATCGATCCAAACGGCTCCCTCTCCGAAGCCCCATGCGAGGCGTGCGCCGCTCGACGGGTCGCGGACGTCGAAATCTCGCGCGGCCGCACTTGCAGGTTCGCCGCGTCAGCAGCCGCGTCCCGTCGGGGAGAGCGCGAGGACGTCGACCGGATCCTCCGACCAGACCGCCGCGCCGCCCCACTCGAGGTCGTACGCCAACAATCGGCCGGTCTCGTCGCATCCCAAAAACGCCCGGGGCGCGGCAGAAGGATCGCGCCCGCGGCTCCCGCCACGAACGGTAGCTTCGACGCGTATTCTTGGGAAACACCCCGGGCTGGCCAATCCACGGTCACATCCCAGACGTTGCGCCCGGTTCCAGGAACCGAGCGCGGATTCGCCGCGGCGACGCGACCCCACGATCGTTGGGATTCGCCGTCGCCCGCGCGGCTGGGATTCCCAACATTCAGGATCTCCCCGGTCGCGGGGTCGATCCGCAAGCATTCGGTCTTGGGCTGCTCGCCGGCGACGCGCGGCGGCGTATCGCGCAGGGCGGTAACGGTCCCATCCGGATTCCAACAACTGCCGCCGATCCACACGTGCGTGTCGCGTACGGGGCGGAGCGCGCCCGTGTCCACGTCGAGGATCCACGCGTAGTGCGAGCGGGGGCGCCCCCACGCCTGACCGTCGGACACGAGCGCGATCCACTTCCCGTCGGGCGACGGCGACATCCCCAAGATCTCCTTGGGTTCCGCGGGGATGCTCATCGCGGCGGACACCGCCGCCGACGCGCCCGTGCCCGAGAGCGCAACCCCAACGAAAGCCACCGCCGCGAGGCCGGTGCCGATCGGGCGGAGCCGGGTGCCGTAGCGCATCCGACCCCAACAAAAGAGGACCGCGGAGGCCGCATAGAAGAGCGCCCCTCGAAGACGAGCCAGAGCGCCAGGAGCGCGGGGGTCGCCGTCACGCCGTGCCAATCGAGCCGACGCAAACAATCCCATGTCGAACCAGAGGACCCCGGATGCCAAGAATACGCCCGCGAAGAGCGCGCCGAAGGAGTGGGGGACCAGGCTCGCCGTGAAGAACGACACGCCCCCGCGCACCAGGCGAGCGCGAGCGCCATCCCGGCGTCGGCGAGGGTCGACGCGACGATGTGCTGGTCGGCCGAGGCGCGCCCGAGGAGCGCGTCGAGCAGCCGGTCGCACGCGAACAAATAGAGCGAGAAGGCCGCCGTCGTGATCCCCAAGAAAGGAGCTTCGCCCGCCAGATGAAGCCGGGGCTGACGGGGAGGAGCGCCAGCGCTTGAGCGCGCCCGGTCGCGATCTCCGTCGCGATGAGATCAGAGGCGAGGGTCGCCGCGAACAGCGCCAGCATCACTACCGGCGCCGCGCTCCCGAAATCCCAATGGAGCAGATGAAGCGCCGCGAGCGCCGGCGGCGCTGCCGCCGCGGCCCCCGCCAGAAGAATCCCGTGGTTTCGAAACTCTCGCCAAAGAAATGTGGTGATCTTCCCAACTTACTGGCCTCCTTCCCTGCGATGGCGAGCGTCCCCGCGACCGCCGAGTCGAGCTCGAGCGGGTCGCCGCCGGCGGCGTAGCGCGCGTCCTCGGCGTCTCCTGTCCACACGATCCTCCCCGCGGCCATGATGGCGATCCGGTCCGCCAGCCTCTCCACGTCGGCCATCGAGTGGGAGACGAAAAGGACCGTTTTCTTGGCTTCGGCCAGCTCACCGATCACAGCCGCGAGGACATCCCGCCGCACGAGCGGATCGAGCCCCGAGAAGGGCTTCGTCCAACACCAACAATCGCGGCTCTTGCGCCAGGGCCCCCACGAGGGCGAGCTTCTCGCGACCGCCGCGCGATAGTTGGGAAATGCGCTTCGCCGGGTCGAGGGCGAACCGCTCGAGCAAATCATTCACTTTATTGGTATTCCAACGGGGGTGGAACGGCGCGAGGAAGCGCAGGTGGTCGCGCACGCGCATCCACGAGGGGAGCGAGATCGAGTCGGCGACGATCCCCATCTCGGCGCGCGCGTCGGCGCCCCGCGTCGTGGGATCGATCCCCAGGACCGAGACCTGCCCGCGCGCGGCGCGAGCAGTCCGGTGAGGACCCGAAGAAATGTGGTCTTTCCGCAGCCATTCGAGCCGAGCAGGGCGGTGGCCGATCCCTCGGGGATCCTCAGCTCGAGCCCCCGCAGGACGGTGTTTCGCCCGTAGCCGACCTCGAGGCCGCGGACCGCGATCGCGGCGCCATTCATGGTTTCGTCCCAGTTCTTCATGTTTGGACTCCCTCTCTCCAACGCGACATCTGCGTTTCGAACCAATCCCAGCATCCTGTCGGGGTCGAGCCCCGCGGCGCGCGACTCGTCGAGCAGGCGCGCGAGGCGCTCGCGCAGCACGCGATCGCGCGAGGCGACGCAGATCTCCCGCGCCCCCGATGCCACGAATACGCCCTCGCCGGCGCGCCCTCGACGATCCCTTCCCACTCGAGCTGGCGGTAGGCCTTCGCCACGGTGTTGGGGTTCACCAAGATTTCGGAGGCGAGCTGGCGGACCGAGGTCAGGCGATCGCCCTCGCGAAGGGCCCCGGCCGCCACCTGGAAGCGCACCTGCTCGCCGATCTGTTCGCTCGGGGCGATGCCACTGTTGGGATGGATGCTGTATCTCGGCACGGACTCTTCCTTCGAACCGTAGTATCGGCCTAGTACGGTGGGACACTTGAGCCCGCCGCAACCCCCGCCGTTTCTATCCTTGCATCGGCGGGGGCTTCCCGTCAAAACGGCACCGCCGAAGGCCGCGCCGAACGATCCCAGCCCCGAATATGAAAAGTTCCGCCCGCCCCCTCGGTTTCGTTGCGTTCGCCTCCCGCGGGCGCTCGCGGCGTGGATTCTGGTGTCGGCCTCCTCGGCGCCGGCTGTGCGATGTCGCCGGCGGTCACGGTTCAGAATCTCCGCGGGCGCAAGATCGTCGATGTGAATCGCCCCACGATGGCGACCGAGATCCACGCGGGGCGCCGCGTCTTCCGCATCGATCGCGACATGGTGGAGAACGGCCCGGCCGGATTTTCGTTGGCAATCGAGATCGAGGATTCGGGGGCGATCCCGCGGTGGCGACCGACGTCGAGTACGTCCTTCCCAACGATGCGGTGAAAGTGTTTTTCGTGGTATCGGGGGACAACGGCCGCCCCTTCTGGAGCCGCACCGCCTCGGGGGACCTGCGCGTGCGCGAGTGGGGAATCGCGCGCTCGTGAGCGTGAACTTGATTTCCTAGGCCAAACGATCGACAAGAATATGAAGCTGCCGATCTATACTTGGGAAAGCCGCGACAACCGGATCGGGATCACCGGGTCGTTCGAGACGAAATAGGCGAAATCGGTATTGGCGCGCCGCCCGTCGCGGCGCGCCGACCTCACATCTCCCAGATCAGGTCCGTCAGAGTCTCGACGAAAGCAAAGCATTGAGGTGGGCGCTGATCCTGGCGTTCCAGGGCACCGAGTCCTTGTCGCACATCTGCCCCAATGCCACCGAAGCGAAAGTGCGGCCGGATGTGGTCGCCTTCTCGTCACGCAACAATCCCACGAGTGGTGTCACGGCGCGGTGGTCGCCCACGTAGCCGAGCGCGTCGGCCACGGCCGACTGGACCGTGAACCCCTGATTCTTGGGATCGCGCAGGATCGCGATCAGCGAGGTGACCACCGCCTTCTCGCCGAGCAGCGCGAGCGCGATCGCCCCCTGCTGGAAGAGCGCCGGCCGCCGCACCGAGTCCTTCACGAGCTCGTGGATCTTCTTCGCCGATTCGTGGGATCGCATCATGCCGAGCGCCACGGCGAAATAGCCGCGGAAGTCGTCGACCTTCACCGAGTCGAGGAGCCGCAGTGCAGGCCGCGCTCGCAAAGGTGGCTTTGCGCAGACCGAGCGCGATGGCGAACGCCGCCTGCTGCTCGGGATCGCGGATCTCCGCCATCTGCTCCGAGAGCGCCACCGCGATGCGATCGACTCCGGTGAGCGCGTTTCGTTGGGATTGGCCGAAGCCCTCGACGCCCAGCGCGAGCGCCGCCCACGCGCGGGTGGCCACGCGCCCGCCGCGCGCCATCGCCTTCTCGAGGAGGAACGACTCGATCTCGTTCCCCGGCTCGCTCCTCGACGCGATCTCGCCGAGCGAGATCAATCCCAAGAATGCCATCTCGGGGTTGCGCGACATCTCGGTGTCCATGGACGCGCGCAGGGCCTTCTCCACATTCTTGGCAAAGGGATCGTTCGACCGGGTGATCTGCCCGAGCGCCAGGGCGAGTGCCGGGCGCGCGTTGCGCGGGGTCGACTTCGATTCCTGGATCGCGTCGAGCATCGCCACCGCGTAGCGCTCGCGGTCGGCCGCGGGCGCGGGGCCGAGCGCGCGTGCCACGGTCGACGGCACGTGCGCGCAGATCGTCTCCTCGCGCGCGAGGTTTTGTTGGTAATACTTCTGGAGCGTGAGCGCCGCGTGCTGGTCGCGGTCGGGCATCATCCCGAGCGCGATCGCCGCGGCCACGGCCACGTCTTTCTGCGCGCTCTTCTTCGCCGACGCGCCGAAGGGGGCCAGGAGGACCTCCTGGATCTTCGCTTGGAAGTGGGGATTCTTGGTCTGCGAGCCGAGGAGGCCGAGACCGTAGGCGGCGAGCGTGCGCACGCGCCACGGCACCTCCTTTGTTACATAGGGCGCGCCCTCGTCGCTGTCCTCGAAGAGCGCCTTCAGCGGCACCAGCGCCGCGCCCGATCCCAAGATTCCGAGCGAGAGGGCCGCGTTCTCGCACACGGTGGAGTTGGCGTGGCGCAGCTTCTTTGTATTTCCTCGACCGCGCGCGTGGACTCTTCCCCAACTTTCCTCACCGAGATCATCGTGGCGGTCACGATGTCGGGATTCGTCTCCTTCTGAGGATCTCGAACAGCGCCGGCAGCACCTCTTTGTTGAGCTGCTCGAGGCTCGGCCGGAAATCGGCCTGCACCGCCCTGCCGGAGAGGACGTCGTCGGCCGGCGACGGCGTTGCGACTCCGCCCGGCTGCGAGACCGCCTCGCGCAAACGCAAGAATCGGTCTTTGTTGAAAGCCCACCAATAACGCCAACTTTCCAGTTCGGGCCGGTCGGCATGCCGCCGGGAGTCGTGGGGCCCATTCCGGGGCGGTCGGCGGCGCGATCGGGCCGGCGCCGGGAGTGGTGGGGCCGGCGCCGCCGGGCGATCCGAGGCCGGGGCCGCCGCCGGGCGTCGAGGGCCCGGGATTGCCGGGAGTCGAGGGGCCTCCGCCCCCGGAGTCGACGGGCCGCCGGGATGGCCGGGGGTTCCCGAGCCGGGTCCCGTCGGCGGATGGTGAACCGGCGGAGGCGGCAGCGGCGGCACGTGGCCCCCGCCGTGGATCCATCCGGCGGCGCCGAACGACGCCACCCTCCAGCGCATTGCCACCAAAGGCGCTGCCACCAAAGGCGCTGCCACCAAAGGCGCTGCCACCAAAGGCGGCGGTCCCCAAAAGCGAAAGAATCGAAAGCCAATGAAAGCGCGAAGACAACCCTGGGCCCATGGTCCTGCCTCGGTAGAGGTGCGCCCGTACGGGCGTCGCTCGCGATTGTCACAACGAGCGGCCGCATTGGGAAGATGCGACCTTTCCTCGATGGTCGGAGCCGCGCCCGATAGGCTCTCCTCACCCAGGTGTAACGATGTTCGTGACTCTCGCCCTTTCTTGGCTTCTCGCGGCGCCGATCCAGCGGCAGGACGCGCCGCCGCTCGAGCTCGCCTTCTCCGCGAACGAGCTCTCGGTCTACGAGCAGCCGGCGCTCAGCCCCGACGGGCGATTTGTGGTGTACGCGATCCACACTCCGCCGGCGGCCGGCGGGGAGGGGGCTCGCGGCGGGGGAGCGGTTTCTCCCATCGGGGGCGCCGGTGAGCGCCGTCGGCGTCCGATTGTGGGTGACCGAGATCGCGACGGGTTCGTCGCGCGCGCTCGCCCCCGAGGGGTCGAGCTCGCTGCGGCCGGGGTGGTCCCCGACTCGAAGCGGATCGCGTTTTATTGCGATTCGGGGGCGCTGCGCCTCTGGATCTACGACCTGGCGGCGGGGAGCGCGAAGCAGGTGGGGGACGCGCCGATGCGCGCGCACATCTGGGGGCGACGAGCCGCAGTGGTCGCCCGATGGGCGCGAGATATTGTTGGGAATCGCGCCGCCGGCCGCGGAGGGGCCGAAAGTTGGGATCGCGTCGAAGGGGACGCGAGCGCCCCCAGGGTCTACGTGTGCTCCCCTGGCAGATTCCCGACGACGATCCCAACCATACGCCGCTCGGCGCGGCCTTCGCGCGCGAGAACGCCTGCTCGCTCGCGCTCGTGAACGCGGAGACGGGTGCGGCGCGGGTCGTGGTGCCGCTCACGGCGAAGCCGGCGCCGTCGTCCGGGAGGCTCTCGCCGTCCGGGAAGTGGATCGCATATGTGGGAATCTTCCGCCCCAAGGGCGAGAAAGGGATCGGCGTGCTCCAGGATCTCGTCGTCTGCGACGCGAAGACGGGGGCGGTGGAGTTCACCGACGCGGGGCTCGAGCCCGACGAGGATCCCAAGATTCCGCCGTTTCGTTGGCATCCGACGGAGGACCGAATCGTGTGGGTCCGCGGGCTGCGCGCCTACGACGTGGACTTCTCCCGCCCGGCGCCGCCGGCGCCCGCGGTCTCGGGCGCCACGGCGAAGACTCCCGGCGCGGCCGCGCCCCGGGAAGCGCGAGCCGCGGCCGCTCGCGCACGCGCTCGGCGACGTGGACGCGCGATTGTTGGCATTCACGCGCGACGGCGCAACGTTGGTGTTCGGGATCCGGATGCTTGGTGAAGACCCCGACTCGCGCCTCGGCACGCGAAATTGGCGATCGTCCCGCTGAACGGCGACCCGCTGCAGCAGTACTCGGCCCTCGAACCGTGGCGGCTGCGCGACCTCCTCCAGGCGACGCGCGCCACCCTCTGGCAGCCGGAGGCGGGGAGTGCGCGCCGTCGGGCGCGACGTCGCGACAGGCGAGCCGGCGATCCTCTCGATCGACCTCGCGACGGGGACCACGGCGCCGCTGAAACGCGGGCGCTTCTCGTTCGCCGGCATCGGCGCGACGCAAGACCCGGCCGGCTACGTTGCCGCCTACCAAAGCGCGACGACCCCGCTCGACCTTTACCAATTTTCCGCGGGGCTCGCCGATCCGAAGGCGATCACGCGGGTCGAGCCGCGCTTCGCCGGCCTTTCGTTGGGATCGGTGGAGTCGTTCACCACGCAAGTGATCGGCGCCGACGGGAAGCTCCGCCCGGCGGTGACCACCGTGGTGCTCCCCCGGGGCGAAAGTTGGGGATCGGCTCCCCGCGGTCTGCTTCGTCTACGGCGGCGCGCGCCTGGCGCCGCTGGGCGAGCGCTTCGGCGGCGGCGACGCGGCCACGGTCCCGGTGTCGGTCTTCACGTCGCGCGGATATGTGGCATTGCTCCCCGATTGCCTCATCGGCCCCGCGGGGCAGAAGGGCAATCCCGTCCAGGAGCTGCGCGACGTCCTGATCCCACAAATCCTCCACGCCGGAGAGTTGGGATACGTCGACCCCGAGCGGGTCGCGCTCATCGGGCAGTCCTACGGCGGCTACTGCACGGCGGCGCTCCTCTCGGCGACCCCAATTTTCGCCGCGGGGATTTCGGTGTCGGGACTCTACGACCTCCCGGATTGTTTGCTTGGGCCGACGAGCGCGGCACCGACTTCCACGCGCGCTGGTCCGAAGGGGGCCAGGGGCGGATGGGGGCACGCCGTGGGAGGAGCTCGACCGATATGTGGCGAATTCCCCTATTACCGCGCTGACAAGATCCGCACGCCGCTCCTGATGATCCACGGAGAGAGCGACGACACCTGTCCGGTTGCGGACGCGCAGAAGATGTTCGGCGCGCTGAAGCGCCTCGGCGCGAAGGCCCAGCTCGCCGTCTATCCGGGGAGGGGCACGTGGTGAGCGAGTGGTCGCGGGAGCACGCGGTCGACGCGGCGCAGCGGATCCTCCGATTCTTGGGGAAGGAGCTGCGGGGCGAATGACTTTTTCGGCGCCGGCTAGCCAGCGCGGCGCGGCGGGCGCTACCATCGGCGCTCCGGGCCGACGGGCGCGCGACGCGCGTCTCGCAAGAAAACGATCGCGGAGTCCACGCGCGAATCCGACACGCAGATCCCCACGAGGGAGAATTCCATGCGCCTCTTCAACGCCCCGTCCGTTTCGTTGGCATCGATTTCGTTGGCGTCCATTTCGTTGGCGTCGCTCGTTTTGTTGGGATCGTCGGCCTGTACCCACGTGCAGTGGACGAGCTCGGGGACGATCGTGGGATTCGAGGAGAAGGCGACGCGGGTCGATGAGCAGCCGCTCGATTTCAAGCCGGGCGACTCCCTCGAGCTCGACGCGACCGCCGGCTCGATCAACGTCCAGGCGTCCGCATCGTCGAAGCCGCGCGTGCGGGCGCGGATCACCGCCTTCGGCCACGACGTGGCCGAGGCGCAGCGCAACCTCGAGAAATGCCAACTAAAGATCGAGCGGGTCTCGAGCGGCGTCCGCGTGCGGGTCGAGTGCGAGTCGATGGAGTCGCGCTCGGCGAACGTGACCGTGCGGATGATGCCCGAAGTCCGGATCGATGCCACGATTCCCGAGGGGACACCGGTCTCGGCGGACACCTCGAGCGGCAACGTGAGCCTCCATGGGCCGCTCGGCCCCTGCGCCGTGGATACCAACTATGGCGAGGTCGACATCGCGGATGTGGACGGCAACGTGCGCGCGGCGACCCGCAGCGGCTCGATGAGCGTCTCGCGCGTGCGCGCCGCGAAGGAGATCGACCTGCGGAGCGGCTACGGGAGCCTGCGGGTCTCGGAGGCGGAGGCGGAGCGCGCGCGATTCGAGACCACCTCGGGCGACGTGTCGATCCGCGACGTGAAATCCCAGAGACCAGCGCCCGCTCTTCCTACGGGCGCCTCTCGATCCAGCGGGTCACGGGGGCCGTGACGGCGAAGACCACCTCCGGCGACGTGACCCTCGAGGAGGCGGCGAAGGGGGCACATAGTTTGGAATCGGGCTATGGCAACATTACGGTGCGGAAGGCCGAGGGGTCGCTCCGGTCGTCGACCTCGAGCGGCAACATCAGCATTCGCGATTTCGTTGGGAAAGCGGAGGCGACGAGCAACTATGGCAACGTGGAGATCGTCGGCGTGCTCAGCGGCGCCCAGGGGCGGAGCAGCTCGGGGAACGTGCGCGCGGTCGCGAACGAGGGAGCGCGGCCGACTCGGATTGGTCGCTCCACTCCGGCTACGGAAATGTGGTGATCGAGCTGCCGGCGGATTTCCGCTGCCGCCTCGACGCGAAAACATCCTATGGCTCGATCGACACCGACTTCTCCGTGGTCCTCGACGCCGGGACCAAGCTCAAGGGGGCTGGATGCGCGGCTCGATCAATCTTGGGGAAGCGGCGGGGCGGCCCCGCGCGTCGCGCTCCAGACCTCCAGCGGCGATATCAAGATTCTGAAGAGCTCGAGGTAGCGGCGTGCGGCGGCGCGCCGCGCGATGGTTGGCATGGCCCGGACGATCCTCCACTGCGACATGGACGCGTTCTACGCGGCCATCGAGCAGCGCGACCACCCGAGTGGCGCGGCAAGCCAGTGATCGTCGGCGGGATCGGGAAGCGGAGCGTCGTGTCGACGGCGTCGTACGAGGCGCGGAAATTCGGGGTTCACTCGGCGATGCCCGGCTCGCGCGCTCACCAACTATGTCCGCAGGGGATCTACGTCCAGCCGCGGATGGGCGCCTACGTGGACGAATCGCACAAGATCATGGGGGTGTTCCACGCGTTCACGCCGCTCGTGGAGCCGCTGTCGCTCGACGAGGCGTTCCTCGACGTGACGGCGCAGCGCCGCGCTGTTCGGCGATGGCGCGGCGATCGCGCGGAAGATCCAGAGCGATGTGTGGGAAGCGACGCAGCTCACGGTGTCGATCGGCGTCGCCGAGACCAAATATGTGGCGAAGGTGGCGAGCGATCTGCGGAAGCCGAAGGGGATCACGGTGGTGGCCGGGCGGGACCGAGGTGGAGTTCCTGGCGCCGCTCCCGGTAGCGCGCCTCTGGGGGGCGGGCAAGGTCGACGCAAGCGCAGCTCGAAAAGTTGGGATTGAAGAAAATTGGGGATGTCCAGAAGCTCACGCTCGAGGACATGACGGCGATCTGTGGGGAGGCGATGGGGGAGCATTTCTATCCGGCTCTGCCGCGGGCTCGATCCGCGCGAGGTGGTGCGCGACCGCGACGCCCGCTCGATCGGCCACGAGACCACCTTCGGCGACGACCTGACCGACGACGCCGAGTGCCACGCGCATATTGTTGGGGTTTGGCCGAGGGGTGGGGCGGCGGCTGCGGCGCGCCGGGGTGCGGGGCTCGACCGTGAAGCTGAAGCTCCGGTTCCCGCCGTTCACCACCCTCAGCCGCCAAACCAAACTATCGGCGCGCACCCACGACGACCTCGAGATCTACCGCGCGCGCGAAGGAGCTCTTCGACGCGGCGCGTCCGTCAGGGGCGCCGGTGCGATTGTTGGGAATCTCCATGGCGCGATCTCGCCGAGGGGCCCGCCGATACCCAGGGCTCGCTCTTCGACGATCCGCGCGGCCGCGCGAGAAGGAAAGTTTGCTTCGGGCGGTGGACTCGATCCGCGAGAAGTTCGGGAAGGGGGCGATTCGCCGGGGAGGGTGAGTTTCGGTGCGGGGCCCTTTCAAGCCTTGATTCGCGCCAGGATCCCGCGCCACATCGCCACGTCGGCCTCGTCCAGACGTGCGCGCGAAAGTTGGCTTTGGATCCGCGCCAGGATCCGCGACGTGCGGTCGTGGGGGCGGCGCGCCGCCGGGTACTCGAGCGCGGCAAGCACGCGGGCGAACTCGGCGAGGAGGCCGTCGATCTGTTGCTTCGGTGCGTCCGCCGCCGCGCGCGGGCTCCAGGCCCTGCGCGCCGAACTCGATCGCGTAGCACACCAACAATACGGCCTGCGCCAGGTTGTACACCGGCCGCGCGGGCGACGCCGTGCAACCGAAACAACGCCGCGCAATGGCGCACCTCGGCGTCCGATCAGCCCGCAGTCCTCGCGCCCGAACACCAACGCCACCTTTCCGCCCGCCCGCGTCCCGCAGACTCTCGGCCACCCGCGCATCCCAACTTTCGAGCTTGGAACCAGAACCGCCGCGCCCGCGCCGTGAAACCGACGATCCACGCCGCGTCGGCTGCGGCCTCGGCCAAAGTTGGGAATCGCCGCGCCGCCGCGAGCACATCCTCGGGTGCACCGCCGCCCGCCGCGCCCGGCGCCTGAGCCTCCGCCCCCGACGATCCGCAGCTCCGTGATCCCTGAGTCTTCATGGCGCGGCGCGGCGGCGATGTTCGCGCCGTCGCGCGGCCCGACCAGGATCACCACGGAAACCGCCGAGCCGCCGCGCCGCGCGACCCTACTTGTCGAGGTTCATTCCCAACAAAAACTCGGCGTTCGACTTGGTCTTGCCCATCTTTTCGAGGAGCAGATCCATTGCCTCGACCGGATCCACGATGTCGTTCATGAAGCGCCGCAGCACCCAGACGCGCTGCTTCTCGTCTTCGTTCATGAGGAGATCCTCGCGGCGCGTGCCCGACATATTGATGTCGAGCGCGGGGTAGATGCGCCGGTCGGCGAGCCGCCGGTCCAGCACCAACTCCATGTTTCCAGTCCCCTTGAACTCCTCGAAGATGACCTCGTCCATCCGCGAGCCGGTGTCGACGAGCGCGGTGCGCGATGATTGTCAGCGATCCGCCCTCTTCGATGTTGCGCGCCGCGCCGAAGAATTGCTTGGGTTTCTGGAGCGCGCCGGCGTCGATGCCGCCCGAGAGAATCTTGCTGCTGCCGGGGGTCTCGATGTTGTGGGCGCGCGCGAGGCGCGTGATCGAATCCAACAATATGACCACGTCGACTCCGAACTCGACGAGGCGCTTCGCCTTCTCGCAACACCATGTGCGCCACCTGCACGTGGCGCGAGGCCGGCTCGTCGAAGGTCGACGCGATCACTTCGCCGCGAATCGTCCGCTCCATGTCGGTGACTTCCTCGGGGCGCTCATCCACGAGCAACACCAACAAATGGCACTCGGGATTGTTGGTGCTGATCGCGTTCGCGATCTTCTGGAGGAGGATCGTCTTGCCGGCGCGCGGCGGCGACACGATCAATCCGCGCTGCGCCTTTTCCGATCGGCGAGATCAGGTCCACGATCCGCGTCTCGAGGATCTCGTGGTCGGTCTCCAGCCCGAGTCTTTGATTGGGATAGAGCGGCGTCAGCTCCTCGAACGGAGTCTTCGTCGCGACAAGGTTGGGATCGTGCCCGTTCACGAGGTCGACCCGCGCCAATGCCAAGTATTTTCTCGCTCTCGCGGGCGGGGCGCACGGCGCCGGTGATCGTATCATGCCCGGTTTTGAGGCCGTAGCGGCGGATCAGATTCTGCGAGACGAACACGTCGTCGGGGTTGGGCAGGTAATCGTTGAACTGCGGGCGGAGGAAGCCGAATCCCTCGGGGAGGACCTCGAGGCATCCGTCGGTGAGCATGAACCCGTGCTTGCGCAGCCGCGCGCGGATCACGACGCCGGCGATGTAGTCCTTTGTGTGTTCGCGAGCTCCTGGACCTCCTCTTTCTGGCATTCCTCGAGGAGCTCGGTGAGCGACATCCGAAGAATCTTGGGAATCGAGGCGCGCCGCTGTCGAGGAGTTTCTTGGGAATGTCCGTGAGCGGTGGGATCTGCGGCGCCGACGCGGCCATGCCGGAGGCCGTCATCAGGTCCTGTGACATCGATCGTTGGGAAATCGCGCCCTCCGCGCTCGACGACACAGCGGACGCTCGCGGCGCGACAGCGCCCGCGGCAGAGCGCCGAGGCGTACGCGCTCGCGGCCGCGAGCCGGGCCGGCGCCTCGACGGGGGGCCTCGATGGCTTCCGCGCGATCGCGACGCCCGCGCGGCGCCGCGGCTTTCCGGCCGCGCCCGCGCGTTTCTTGGGATTGGGGTCCTCGTCGTCTGAGGCGGTCGCCCCTTCCACGATCCCCTCGACCGCGTCGAAGCTCTTCGCTCCGCGCTTGGGTGTGCGCGCGACCTTCGTCGCGACCTTGGTCTCGGCCTCCGTCTCCTCGGCGGCCTCGGTGCGCGGCGGCGGCACCGGAAGTAACTATTCGGGGGCGATCGCGCCGGCGCCCTCGAGCGACTGGTCGTCGTCGCGCGGCAGCCCCGAGTAGTCGATGCGAGGCTGCAACTGTTGACGTGCTCCCCACCTTTCTGAATATCCTTGGGCTTGTGCTGGGGCCTATTTTGGCCTCGAGGGCCACGGAATCGGTGGCCGCGCCCGCGGGAACGTCCCATTATTGATTGCCTCCGTCGAACATCGCTGGAAAGTTGGGTTGCGTGGGAAAAAGATACTTGGGAAAGAGAATGATTCGTTGATTTGGAAGGATCTACGGCCTCGGCGCGCGCCTCGTGGCGTCGCGGCTTCAAGGACTCAGCGCCTCGAGGGATCTCGCGGCGCACGCGGGCGGCCTCGGCGGAAAGCTCCGCTGGGCTCCCCATGTTGCGCAGGACGTGCTGCGATCGCGCCCGTTTTTCCGCGAGGCTCCATTGGTGGGATTCGCGCCGCGCCACCCTCGTCGGCGTCCCAGCCGCGCTCCGCGGCCGCCCGCGCCGCGCGATCCGATTCTTGGGATTCGATGAAGACGATCCGATCGCACCGGCGATCGAGCCCGCTCTCGAAGAGGAGCGGCACGTCGGGACGACGAGCCGCGGCCGGCGGCGCCCCCTCCGACGCGACCGCCTCGCCCACGAGCTCGTCGATCCGCCGCAAGGCGAGGGGTGGAGGTACTCCTCGAGCGCGCGCCGCTTGGCCGGATCGCCGAATGCCGCATCCGCCGCGCGCGCGCGGTCGAGGCGTGCCGTCGGGGTTTCGCAGCGGCGAGCCGAGGATTCTTTCCATTTCTTCGATCACGTTTGGATGGTCTTGGAGCTCCCGCACGACTTCGTCGGCGTCGATCACGACACCGTCGCCGGCCGCGAGCAGCCGCGCGCGCGTGCTCTTTCCCGGGCAATGCCTCCGGCAACACCAACGACAACGGGTTTGGTCGGACTCAACGATCCGAAGCTTGGGGGCTCCGTCGCGCTTTCCGCGACCCCGGGGAGTTCGATGGGAGCGCGGAAACCTTACGCCCCTCACCGGGGCGCTGCAAGAAACGGTTTCCGGCCGATCGGCGTACGCTGAGGATCTTTCGCGCGTTCGTCTTGACCGGTTTTCGACCGTCCGATACAAGCGCCCGCTCGTTTTTTGCTCCATTCCCTCCCAGCTCCGGAGCCCCGGATGTCTCATCGAGAACGCGGCACGTCGTACGTCTCCCTTTATTGGGCGATTGGCTTTGGCTTCCTCAGTGATCATTGGCATCGTCATCGCCGTGATCCAATCGTCGGAAGTCGGGAAGGCACAAAAGCGCACGACGGAAATCGAAGCCGAACTGAACGTCCAGAAGCGAATGGTCGACGATCAGAAGACCCGCTATCGCGCCTTCTCCGCGGTCGCCGGATTCACCGGGGGCACCGAAGACGGATCTCCCGAGAACGCCACGAAGCTCTTCGAATCCGCGAAGAAAGAGCTCGCCGCGGAGACGCCCGCCAACGCGAAGACGATCGAAGACGTCCTCAACGCGGCGCTCGCCATCATCAATCGGCAGAAGCGCGACGTGGCGGAGCGCGAGCAGCAGATCGGCGGACTCAAGAGCGAGGTCACGGCGCAGACCGCCTCGGTCGCGACCGCGCGCGGCGATCTCCAGAAGCTGATCGACGACGCGAACACACGCTCGAAAGACCAACAATCCACCGACGCGGCCAAGATCAGCAATCTCGAGCAGCAGCTGTCCGACAAGGAAAAGGCCGCGAAGGACGCCGCCGAGAAAGTCACCGCCATCCAAGAGCAGAAAGACAAGGATTCGGCCGAGTGGACCAAGAAGAGCAATCTCCTCGAAGCCAAGAATGCGGACCTGAATAGCAAGATTGCGTTCACGCGCAAGCCCGCGCAGCCGAAGGGGAACATCATCGCGACGAGCGATCTCCTCCCGATTGGTTACATCAACTTGGGCGACAAGCAACGCGTTAGCGTCGGCATGCGCTTCCAAGTGATGAACTACGACTCGAACCACAAGCTCGTCGACAAGGGGATGGTCGAAGTCACCAAGCTCGAGCCGTCGATGTCCGAGGTGCGGATCGAAACCAAAGAAAAGCTGAATCCCATCGGCAAGGGCGACGTGCTCCTCAATCCCCTCTATGACCCGACCGCGCAGCGCAAGGCGGTGCTCGTCGGTCGCTTCCCGCTCAGCACCGGCGGGCGCAAGGGTGTCGAGGAGAAGCTGAAGGCGCTCGGCGTGTCGGTCGCCGACAAGGTCGACCCGACCGTCGATTTCCTCATCGTTGGGAATGCCGATCTCTCGAACACCGGCGACGCGATGGACATGGAGTCAATCCCGAGGTGATGGCCGCCGTGAAGTACGGCACGCTGCGCTACTCCTTGAAAGAGCTCGAGTCCTACCTGCGTAAGTAAGCGATGCGCGCCGCGGCGCGTTGCTCGGCGGATCGGCTCCGCCCCGCGCCGCGATACCAACGATCGGCGACCGGCGCGCGAGCGCCGCGCGCGGTAGCGCATCCCCAACGAACCCGCCATGGCCGATCGAATCGAAGACATCCGGATGACGATCGGGGAGCACATCGAGGAGCTCCGCAAGCGGGTCCTCTACGCGCTCTATGCGTTCGGCGCCGTGTTCTTCGTGACATTCCTCTTCCACAAGGAAGTGCAGGAGTTCGCCGTGAAGCCCTATCAGGGCGCGGTGCGGCATGCCAACCAAGTCTTCGCGAAGCGGCGCGCCGAGAATCCCGACGCCAAGCTTCCCAAGAATCGCATGGTGCTGTTCGGCGGGCCGTCGATCTTCCAGGTGACGAAGGATTCCCAAGGTAACGAGACGACGCGCGTCGCCGTGGTCCCCTGGCTCGTCTACGGCGTCGTCGCCGAAGAGAAGACGCTCGAGATCGATGAGCGGCCGCAGGTTCTCTCGCCGCAGGAAGGGGTCTTCCAGGCGATCAAGCTCTCGATGCTGATGGCGCTGCTGGTCTCGGCGCCGATGCTCATTTACCAACTATGGGCGTTCGTGCGGTCGGGGCTCTATGCCAACGAACGGGACGCGATCGCCCCTACCTGCCGCTCGGGATCCTCCTCTTCGTGGCGGGGGCGGCGTTCGGCTACTTCTACATGGTGCCGCTCGTTCTGAACGCGCTCCTCACCTGGCAGACCCCGGAGGAGGTCGTGATCAGCACGCGCCTCCAGGAATACCTCTCGCTCTTCTACACGTTCACGTTTTCGTTGGGATTCATCTTCGAGATCCCGGCCGTGATGATGATGTGCGCGCGGATCGGCATGGTCTCGGCGCGCGGCTTCCTCGCCGGCTGGCGCTATGCGGTCCTCTGCGGCGTCATCGTGGGGGCGGTCATCAACCCGGCCCCCGACATCCTGACGCAACTCATGTTCGCGGCGCCGATCGTTGGTCTCTATTTCGTCGGCGTCGGACTCGCGTTCTGGGCGGAGGCGAGCCGCCGCTCGGCGGTCGCGCACCCCTAGGCGCGCGATCGCGCCTTTGTTAGGATCCCAACCCCCAATCCCCATGAATCTTGGCATCGTCGGCAGACCCGGTTCCGGTAAGACCACTCTCTTCCACGCGCTCGGCGGAGCGCCGCGGCCGAAGGTGCCGCAGGCGCCCGGCGACGAGAAGGTGGTCGCGTCGATCGAGGTGCCCGATCCGCGGCTCGAGTGGCTCCGCGATCTCGAGCAGCCGAAGAAGTTCACGCCGGCGCGCGTCGAGTTCGTGGATCTTCCGGGATTGCCAACGAAAGACGTGCGTGGCAAAGCCGAGCTCCTCGCCGCGATGCGCGACGTCGATGGCTTCGTCGTCGTGGCGCGCGCCTTCGAGTCGGATAGTTACCCTTACGAGGAAGGGGAAGTCCGATCCGGTGGCCGAGGTGAAGTCGCTGAAGGAGGAGTTCCTGCTGGAGGACTACGCGGTGCTCGGCAAGCGGGTCGAGAAGCTAAAGGACGCCGTCAAGAAACCCGCCAAAACGCGCGAGCGTGACGAGCAGGAGCTCAACTTTCTGGAGAAGATCCTGGCCGATGTCGAGGGAAGGGAATGAGCGTGCGCGAGGCGATTGCCCAACATTCCGGGGTCCACGATCCGGGCTTCCTCCGATCGTTTGCTTTCCTCTCGCAGAAGCCGGTCGTATTGGTGGTGAACTGCGCCGAGGGGCGCGAGGCTCGCCCGACGCGAAGACGGCGCTGGGCCTCCATCCGACCTCGCTCGCGATCCACGCGAACGTCGAGGAGGAGATCGCGGCGCTCGATCCCAACGATCGGGCGGCGTTCCTCAAGGATTTTGGGATCGAGGAGCCGGCGAGCCGGCGCCTCATCCGCGCGTCGTACGCGGCGCTCGGCCTGCGCTCGTTCTTCACGAGCGGCCCCGACGAAGTGCGCGCCTGGACGATCCGCGCCGGCGACGACGCCGTGGCGGCGGCGGGGCGGATCCACAGCGATCTCGCGCGCGGTTTCATCCGCGCCGAGGTCACGGCCTTCGACGCGCTCCGGAGCGCGGCCTCGTGGCGCGAGGCGAAAGCCAAGAATGCGACGCGCCTCGAAGGCAAAGAATACGCGGTCGCCGACGGCGACATCCTCAACATTCGCTTCGCGGTCTAGGGCCATGGCGCGCGCGCCGATCGTTGGCGAAGTCTTCGCGATCGGCGACGAGATCCTCCAGGGCTGGACGACCGACACCAACTCCGGCGAGATCGCGCGCGAGCTGATGACCGTGGGTGTGCGCGTCGCGCGCTTCACGGGGTGGTCGATGAGCGCGGCGCGATCGCGGCGGCGCTGCGGGAGGCGGGCTCGCGCGCCGGAATCGTGGTGATGACCGGCGGGCTCGGCCCCACCGACGACGACCTCACCTGCGCCGCGAGCGCCGACGCCCTCGGCGTGGAGCTGGAGTTCGTGGCGGATCGTGGGAAACGATCACGGCGCGCCTGACGGCGCGGCGGCGGCCGATCCCGGAGAGCAACCGGCGCCAGGCGTTCCGCCCGCGCGGCAGCGAGACGATTCCCAACAAAAACGGCACGGCCCCGGATTCACCTTTCGCCTCGGCGGCGCGCGATTCTTTGCGTTGCCCGGCGTGCCGCGCGAGATGCGGGCGATGCTGGCGGAGTTCGTCCTGCCGCGGATCGCCGCCGAACACCCGGGCGGCGGCGCCGTGCGGCGAGTCCTCAAGTGCTTCGGCGCCCCCGAGGCGGCGGTCGGCGAGGCGATCGCGCCGTGGATGGGGCGCGACGCGGACCCTTTAGTTGGGATCACCGTGAGCCGCGCGGTCCACACGATCTCGATCCTTTCGCACGACGCTGCGAAAGTCAACGATGTCCAGGAGGCGATCGCAGTGCGCCTCGGCGATCTGGTGTATTCGCGCGAGAACGAGGCGCTCGAGGAATCGCTCGGAAAGCTGCTGATCGCGCGCGGAGTCCCGGTGTGCGTGGCCGAGTCCTGCACCGGCGGCCTCGCGACGGCGCTCCTCACGAACGTGCCGGGTATCTCGGCGGTCCTGCGCGAGTCGTTCGTGACCTATGCCAACGATGCGAAGATCTCCCGCCTCGGCGTTCCCAAGAATATCCTCGACGCGCACGGCGCCGTGTCGGCCGAGTGCGCCGAGGCCATGGCGCGAGGCGCCTGCGCGGCGGGCGGCGCGCGCCTCGGCATCTCGATCACGGGGATCGCGGGTCCCGACGGCGGCAGCGAGACCAAGCCTGTGGGTCTCGTCTTCATTGGGATCGCTCTCGACGGCGCCGTCCGCGTTCACCAACGAAACTACTCGGGGCTCGAACGCAACTTCTTCCGCGAAGTCGTTTCCCGCGAGGCCCTCAATCTCGCCCGCCTCGCGCTTCTCGCGCTCCTCGCGGGGTGATCGTTGTGATTGGCGCGGAGCGTGCTCACGGCGTGGGGGTGGGTGGGTCGGCGCGGCTTCTGCGCAGGGCGCGACCGCAACAATGGTTCGGTCGCTATGCGCAGCAGAGCGCCGACCCACCCACCCCCACGCCATAGTGCCTGCTCCGCAGCCAATCCCAACGATCACTCCACGAGGCGTTTGTAGATTTCGCGGGTCGCTGTGCTCTTGTTGAGAGTGTAGAAGTGGATCCCCGGCGCGCCGCGATCCAACAATTCGTGGCATTGCGCCGTCGCGTGCTCCACGCCGATCCGGAGCGTCGCCTCGGGATCGTTGGGATTGGCCTCGAGCTTCGCCAACAATGGGGCGGGGATCTTGGCGCCGCACATCTGTGTGAAGCGCTTCACCTGCTCGACGTTGGTGATCGGCATGATCCCCGGCACGATCGGCAGCCCGATCCCCGCGGCGCGCGCCCGTTCCACGAAACGGAAATAATCTTGGTTATCGAAGAAGAGCTGGCTCACGAGGAACTCGACGCCGGCGTCGACTTTTTCTTGAGGTTCGCGAGATCGGCCTCGGCGTCGGCGCACTCCACGTGCTTCTCGGGGTAGCAAGCGCCGCCGAGGGTGAAATCGAAGTTCTCGCGCAGGAACGCCGCGAGCTCGCTCGCGAAACGAAAGCCACCCTCGACCGCCTGAGATTGGGTTTGCCCCTTCGGCGGATCGCCGCGGAGCGCGAGCACATTCATGATCCCGGCGGCGCGCAGCCGCGCGCAGATCGCGGCGATCTCCTCGCGCGTGTGGCCGACGCAGGTGAGGTGCGCCATCGCCGTGAGACCGATTTCCTTTTGGATCCGCGTCACGAGGTCGACCGTGCGGTGGCGCGTGGATCCGCCGGCGCCGTAGGTCACCGAAACGAAATCGGGGCGCAGCTTGCGCAGCTCTCGGATCCGGTCGAAGAGCGGCGCCACGCCGGCCTCGTCTTTCGGTGGGAAGAACTCGAAAGAGAAGACCGGCCGGCCCAGCTGGAAGAGCTCGCGAATGCGCACGGGGTCAGTCTACCGGGTCGCGGCGGCTTGACCCAATCTCACTCGGGGCGTCCAATCCAGGCGCCCCTTGGCGCGTCGCCGCTCGGGTGCAACGGAGGCAATCGATGGCGCGCTCGCGGATACTTTGGTTTCCCGCTTCTGTGCGTTACGGCGGCTCTTCTCGCCGCGCCCGTTTGTTGGGGTCAAACTGTTTGGGTCGTCGACGCGAGCGGCGGCGCCGGATCGTTTTGTTGGTCTTGTCGGCGGAACCCTAAGTTCCTGGACTCCCCAATCCTCCGTTTTCCTATCCAATAGAGTTGGGATCTGGCCGGCCGCATTCATTGCCCGTCCGGCGGCGCGCCAGCGACGAAGCATGCGCCAAGGCGTGGGGGTGGATGGGTCGGCGCGGCTTCTGCGCAGCGTGGGATCGGAGCAATCGGTTCCTTCGTGATGCAGCAGAGCGCCGACACCCCCACCCCCACGCCCTCGCGCATACCTCCCCGCCCGCCCCTATACTCCGCGCCCCCATGACCGAGACCCTCTCGAACGCCTCCACCGGCTGCGGCGCGGAAGCCGAGGAAGGGGCGGCGCCGAGCGCGTCGCCGCCCAGCACGCCAAGGGAAGCTCACGGCGCGCGAGCGCGTGGAGTTCCTGGTCGACGACGGCTCGTTCCAGGAACTCGATCGCTTCGTCACCCACCGCTCGACCGACTTCGGGATGGAGAAGCAACGGATCCTTGGGGATGGGGTCGTCACGGGGCACGGCCGGATCGATGGGCGCCCCGTCTACGTCTTTTCCCAAGATTTCACGGTCTTCGGCGGGAGCCTCTCCGAGGCGCACGCCGCCAAGATCTGCAAGATCCTCGACACGGCGATCAAAGTTGGGGTTCCCGTGATTGGCCTCTGCGATTCGGGCGGCGCACGGATCCAGGAGGGGTGGTCTCGCTCGGCGGCTACGCCGACATCTTCCTGCGCAACACCCTCGCCTCGGGGTGATTCCCCAACTATCCGCGATCCTCGGCCCCTGCGCCGGCGGCGCGGTCTACTCGCCCGCGCTCACCGACTTCGTCTTCATGGTGGAGAATACCAGCTATCTCCACATCACCGGCCCCGACGTCGTGAAGGCGGTCACCCACGAATCGGTCACTTCCGAGGAGCTCGGCGGTTCGCGCGTCCACGCGGAGAAATCGGGGGTTGCGCACTTCGTGGCGCACGACGACCGCGAGTGCCTCACCCAGCTCCGCGAGCTCTTCGCGTACCTCCCGCTCAACAATGTGGAGGATCCGCCGGTCGTGAAGACCGACGACGATCCGCTGCGGCGCGATCCCGAGCTCGACGCGGTCGTCCCGGCGGAACCCAACAAACCGTACGACATGAAGGACGTCGTGAAGCGGGTGGTCGACGACCGCAAGTTCCTGGAGGTCCAGCGCGATCATGCCAAGAATATCATCATTGGGTTCGCGCGGCTCGGCGGCCGATCGGTGGGAATCGTGGCGAATCAGCCGGCGCACCTCGCCGGCGTGCCTCGACATCGACGCGTCGGTGAAGGGGCGCGATTCGTGCGCTTCTGCGACGCCTTCAACATCCCAATTATAACGTTCGAGGACGTCCCCGGCTTCCTGCCCGGCACAGCCCAAGAATACGGCGGGATCATCCGCCACGGCGCGAAGCTCCTCTACGCCTATTGCGAGGCCACAGTTCCCAAGCTCACCGTCATCACGCCGCAAGGCCTACGGCGGCGCCTACGACGTCATGGCGAGCAAGCACATCCGCGCCGATCTCAATCTGGCGTGGCCCTCCGCCGAGATCGCGGTCATGGGGGCGGAGGGGGCGGCGAAGATCATCTTTCGGCGCGAGATCCAGGGGCCGAGGACTCGAAGGCCGAGGAGGCGCGCAAGATCGCCGACTATCGCGAGAAGTTCGCCCATCCCTACCACGCGGCCGCGCGCGGCTACGTCGACGACGTGATCGAACCCAACGAAACGCGCCCGCGCCTGGTCGCGGCGCTCGAGGTCCTGAAGACCAAGCGCGAGCGGAACCCGCCGCGCAAGCACGGCAACATTCCGCTTTAGTTGGTAACGCGCGAACGAGCCCGCCGATGTTCAAGAAAATCCTGATTGCCAATCGCGGCGAGATCGCGCTGCGCGTGATCCGCACTTGCCGCGAGATGGGAGTGCGCACGGTCGCCGTGTACAGCGATGTGGATCGCACGGCGCTCCACGTGCGGATGGCCGACGAGGCGGTGCGCATCGGCCCGCCGTCGCCGCTCCAAAGTTATCTTCGCGTCGAGGCGATCCTCGAGGCCGCGCAGCAAACCGGCGCGCAGGCGATCCACCCCGGCTATGGTTTCCTCTCGGAGAAGTCCCATTTCGCCGAGGCGGTGGAGCAGGCGGGGCTCACGTTCATCGGGCCCCCTCGAAAGCCATGCGCGCGATGGGAGACAAACTATCCTCGCGGAGCGCGCATGATCCGCGCGGGGGTGCCGGTGGTGCCGGGGCTCACCGAGCCGGTCGCCGATCTCGAGGCCGCCAAACGCGAGGGGGCGAAAGTTGGGTATCCGATCGCGCTCAAGGCGGCCGGCGGCGGCGGCGGCAAGGGGATCCGCCTCGTCCGCGACGAGAGCGAGCTCCCGACCGCGTTCCGCACCGCGAGCGGCGAAGCCGAGTCCGCCTTCGGCGACGCCAGACTTTACATGGAGCGCTACCTCGATCACCCGCGCCACATCGAGGTCCAGATCATGGGGATCGCCACGGAAATGTGGTGGCGCTCGGCGAGCGCGAGTGCTCGATCCAGCGACGCCACCAAAAGCTCGTCGAGGAGACCCCTTCTGTGGTGTTGGATGCCGCGATGCGCGCCGCGATCAGGAGGCGGCCGTGCAGGCCGCGAAGGCCGTCGGCTACACGAACGCGGGAACGGTCGAGTTCCTCTGGAGCGGCGGGAAGTTCTTTTCTTGGAGATGAACTGCCGCCTCCAGGTCGAGCACCCGGTCACCGAGATGGTCTACGGCGTCGACCTCGTGCGCGAGCAGCTCCGCGTGGCGTCCGGCGAAAAGTTGGGCTTGCGCGCCGGGATGAAGCCGCGCGGCCACGCCATCGAGGTGCGGATCAATGCCGAGGATCCGGAGCGCAACTTCGTCCCCTCGATCGGGAAGGTAAAGAATATCCGGCTGCCCGAGGGGCCGTTCGTGCGCGTCGACTCGGGCCTCTACCGCGGCTACGAGGTCACTCCGTTCTACGACTCATTGTTGGCGAAGATCATCGCGTGGGGCAGCGACCGCGAGCAGGCGATCGCGCGCCTCGACCGCGCGCTCTGCGAGCTCCACGTCGGCGGCGTGAAGACCACGGCGCCGCTCGCGCTGCGGGTGCTGCGCGACGAGCGCTTCCGCAAAGGTGACTTCGATACCCACTTTCTCGACGGCTTCCGCCCGAAGTCCGATCCGCTGCGCGAGGAAATTGTGGCGATCGTGGCGGCGGTCCATCGCCACCTCGGCACGTCGCGGAGCGCGGTGGCCAGGGGCCCCGCGGCGGGCGCATCCGGCGTGTCGCCCTGGGTCGCGGCGCTCCGCTCGGAGCTCCGCCCATGAAGTACTTCGTGAAAGTTGGGGATCGTGAGATCGAGATCGATCTGGTCGAGCGCGACGGCGCCGTCTTCGCGATCGTTGGGAATCACGAACACCAAGTTTCCTACGCCGAAGTCGACGGCCTCGGCCAGTACTCGGTCCTGGTCGGCCAGGCGTCGTGGGCCGCGTCGATCGAGCCGGGGAAGGGTGCCGGCGGGAACGACTTCAGCGTCGGCCTCGCGGGGAGCGCTTCGCCGTGTCGATCGAGAACGAGCGCGAGCGCTCGGCCCACTCGGCCGATCGCCGCCCGCCGAGCGGCCCGCGCACGATCGCCGCCGCGATGCCCGGAATCGTGGTGTCGATCGTTGTGAAGGAAGGGGAGGCCGTGGCCGAAGGGGCGCCGCTCCTCATCCTCGAAGCCATGAAAATGCAGAACGAGGTGCGGGCCGAGATCGCCGGAGTCGTGACCAAGATCGCGGTCGAGCCCGGGAACACCGTGTCGGCGGGGCAGCCGCTCGCGACGATCGAGCCGCGCGAGGGGACTTCTCCCGTTACCAAGGGCGCCACGCGCAGCTAAAGTTGCGCTCGCCCTCGAGTTGCCACCGAGGACTTCCAAACGAATCGCCGATCGTGAACGCCGTCCAATCGAAAGGCGAGTTCGCAACAATCCGGCGCGTCCTTTATTGTTGGCTTCCGGCGGCGGCGCGCTGTTGGGATCGCCGCGTCCGCGCGACCTCGACGCCGAGGTGCCCCCGGTCCGCCGGCCGAGTGGGCGCGCGCGCTGCCCGGTTCTGACGCCGGCCTTTCCGTACGTCCGCACCCGCTCACGCGAGGCGGCGTCGCGGCCGGGGCCCGCGGTCGACACGGCGGTCGAGCCGCGCGAGGCGACGCGCGCGAACGACGGACGCCTGCTCGGCCCCTCGAACTTGACACAAATCGTGACGGTGGACATCACCTCCCATCTGCCGTGGACGAACCCCCAGACGAACCTCGGCGCGCTCTCGCCGATGTCGGCGATCGATCCCAAGGATCCGGGGCCGCAAGCGGAACGCATCTATTGGCTCGGGCTCGTGCCCTTGTTGCGTTTGTGGTTCCATCCCGAGCAGGTCTCGCGCAACGAGGCGATCGCGCACCTCGTGGAGCTGGGCGAGGCGGCGCTCCCCGCGACGAAGGCGGCGCAGAGCGAGGCGGCGCTCGCGTTCGCGGTCGACGCGGTCCGCCGATTGGTGGGAACGGCCGGCTCGGGGAGCGTGAAGCCGATCGAGGGAGCTCGGCGTACGAGCAGATGATGTTCAAGTTCGTGGAGCACGAGCTCACGAGCGCGTTTCCCTACGATCCGAAAGGTGGGTTTTGCCGGAAGCTCGATTGGCTCGGCGAGGAGGTGGCGCCGTTCGTGTCGGCGTACACGCAGCACGAGTACCCGTTCCTGCGGCGCAACGCGGTCTCGGCGCTGGCGCTCTTCCACCATCGGGCGATCGCCGATCGTTGGCTTTTGCTCGCGACCACCAGCCCCGACCCGGTGGTGCGCTTCCGGGCGCTCGCGCTCCTCCCGCGCGCCGGCTACGACAACACCAACGTTGCGCCGCTCTGCGCGCAGCTCGACAAGGTGCGCGACGAGATCGAGGCGACGCGGCTCATCCGCACCCTCGGCGACCTCCGCGATCCGGCGGCGTGCGCGGCGATCGTCAGTATGCCAAGAAAAACGAGACCTCGGCCGACGTCGTGATGGCGGCGCTCGGCGCCCTCGCGCGGATCGGCTCGCAGGGGCCCGAGGCGAAGGCGCTCGCGTGGGTGCGGCAGGTGCGCGCGCAGATCCGCGCGGGGCGCTACCGCGCGCCGCAGCCCCATATCAACGATCCGGTGGACCACCCCGACGCCGAGGGATTCCGGGCGGTGGTGATGGACCAGCTCGCCCTCGGCGCGACCGCGCGGATGGCGCCGGCCGATCCCAAGGTCGAGGAGGGAGATGTTGGCATGGCTCGAGCCGCGGAAGGATCCCAACAATCCCCGCGGAATCCCAATAATCCGCCGCGCGTCGGGGCGGCGAAGCTGGCGCGGGTCGGCGCCGTGGCTCAGATCGACTTCCTCGAGGCGCTCGCCGGCCTCGGCGCGCGGGGCGCGGAGGCGCTCGAGGAGATCGCGGCCGATCCGCTCGGGAACCTGTCGATCCGCGCCTACGCGCTCCGATTGTTGCCATCGGGGCGGCGCTCGGCGCTCGCGCGCGAGTGGGCGGCGGGGGAAGGCGGATCACGCGGGGCTGCGCGCGGCCGCGGTCGAGGCGCTCGACGCGAGCGACGACTCGCAGGCGGCGCCGCTCGCCACGGCGCTGCTCGAATCCCTCGGCTTCGGGATGCGCCCGCTCTCGAACCCACAAATCCGCGCGTCGGTGGTGATCGCGCTGCGGGCGCTGGCCGCGCGCGGCGCGATTCCCAAGGATCGGATGGTTGGGTTCTTGGAGCACATCGGCGGCGGGAAGGCGATCGTCGATCGCGACGTGGAGGAGCTGCGCGCGATGGTGCGGCGCCTCGTCGACGGCGCGGCGGCGGGGCTCCCCGAGCAGGCGATTCGCGACCGGATCGTGGAGCTCGTGGGCTTCGCCTACGACCGGCGCGCGAATCTCAACGTCACGACCGCGTGGAAGGAGCAGGCGCTCGCGCAGATCCAGGGGCTCCTCACGGCCGTTCGCCAACGAAAGAGCGATGCCAACTATCTTACAACCGTCGGCAATTCGATCGAGTCGGTCTTCGCGGCGATCATGGCGCCGGCGACGACCAACCAAGGCTACGATTTGGCGGGCGACGTGCCGCTCGAGGAGATCGCGATCCTCATGGCGCCGAAGACCAAGGATCGAAAGTGATCGAGACGCTCCGCAAGCGTCTCGCCGAGGACGACTACCGCTACCGCGCCGTCACCTGCCTCGCGCTCGGCCTCACGCGCGACAAGAAAGTTGGGAAGTCGCTCCTCCACTGCCTCACCGACGACGATCCCTACGTGCGCCTCTGCGCGTACCGGGCGCTGCGGCAGATCACGAGGAACGACTACTTCGCCGATTGGCTCTACGGCTCGCCCGTGGCCTGGGTCAGGCCCAGCGCCAATACCAACAATGTCTCGGAGTCTAGCCCGCCTCGGGGCGGCGGCCGCGGCGGCTGGCGCTCTCCTCCTCGGCGAATCCCAGAATCGCTGCGGGCCGAGTCGCTGCGGGCGAGCCGCTGCGGGCCGCGTCGCGACCCCACGAATCGATCGCGCTCCCGTCGGTGGCGGCCTGCGGCGCCATGCCACGCGAAAGTTCTCGAGAGTGGGCGGGGAGCCTCCACGCGCGGGCCTGGACGAACTCCGGGGCGCGCGAGGCCACATCCAGCTTCACGAAGACCGGATGCCGCGCCTGCCACAGCCCGCTCCCGGTCTTCGAGACGGGGCTCGATCAGAAACCCAACTATCGCGACTTCAACCAGGACGACGGGGTCCACTGCCTCTCGTGTCACGGCCTCGCCGGCGGCGTGGCGGCGGCGCGCGACCTGCCGGAGGCGCCGGTGCAATCCCAAGAAAGAGCCGCGGCTCCAGTCGGTCTCGATAGTGCTATCCGTGCCATCAACCGACCCACCAGGCCTTCGACGAATACTGGGTTTCGAAGGCGGCCGCGGCCGGGACGCGCTGCGTGGATTGCCACATGCCCCCGCGCGCCGACGGCCCCGGGCGCACCCACGGAAACTCGGTGGGCTCAACGCCAATTTTGTGAAGAAGGCGATCGAGACGAAGCTCGAGCGCACGGCGCCGGGGGCGCGGCTCGTCGTCACCAACAAAACGGGGCACAAGTTCCCGGGGGAGATCCCGTCGCGGTCGTTCGTCGTGAAGGTGACTCCGTCGCACGGCGAGCCGATCTACACGACGCTGCGCAAACCCAACAAAGGGAGGATCGCGAGGACAACCGCCTCGCCCTCGACGAATCGCGCGCCTTCGACCTCGCCGCGCCCGCGGGCGCGAGATCCGCCGGGTCGAGCTCCTCTTCAAGCCATTCCCACTCATGCCCGACGAGGCGGCGTTCGTCCTCGGCGCGTGGTGAGCGGCGCGCCTCCAATTTCAAGCGCGTCCTATTTGACGCGGATCCACTCGCGCATCGCGCGGAGAGTCTTGGTCTTGAACTCGGGGCTGAGCCGCTCGAGGAGGAAGAGGCGGAAAATGGCGTCGACGAGGGCCGTCACCTCGGTGAACGCGCGCATCCGCGACAAAGGTTGGTCGTCGGGGGCGACATCCGCGTCGGGCTCGGGGGTCATGACGGAGCGAAGCCCGAAGGTCTCGGCGTCGAGCGTGGCGTTCCAGGTGTCGGCTCCGTCGCTCACGATGAGCCGCGCCCGCGACAAACGCTTCCGCGCCGCAGCGCCGCCGCTGCCTCGGGGCCGCGGAGCGGCTCGCCGAAACGCAACACTTGCTCGGGGCGCTTCCCCAAGCCGTCCTCGCCCGCCGCGCGGAGCACGATCGGCGGCTCGAGCGCAATCCCAACGATCCGCCCGCCGCCGACATCGAACTCCGCGTCGCCGGTCTCGGCGCGCCACCAGAGCCACGTCAGGAACTCTTCCGCGAGGAACGCCCGGTCGTCGCGCGCCGGCCGCGGGTCCATCGCCGTCTTCTCGCCCGGCCGGCTCACGCCTCCGCCTCCTGCTCCACCTCGGATACTTGGGATTCGTTTCGTTGGGTTTGGGGGACCGGTGCGAAGTCGATCGGCGAGCATTCGCGCAGCCCGCGCGCCGCCTCGTCGGGGAGGCGGAGCCGCCGCGCGACCGTCGTCACCCCCGCGGGCTCGAGCTTCCGGCGGAGGTCTCGCGGAACTGCCGGGCCGCCGTCTCGAGCGTCCGCCCGCCGGTCGCGAACACCAACAAAACACCATCCCCACAATTCCACAGGCAATCGACCAGCGCCACCGACGGCAGCGCCCGCTCGACGAGCTTTCGTTTGGCTTCCTCGATGATTTGCTTTCGCTGCTCGCGCGGCAGACGCCCACCCTTCGCCGCGCCCCGCAGGTCCGCCGCGATCTGGATCCGCGCGAGGGTTGCCGAGACCTGCTTGCGATCGATGCGCAGCGTGAATGCCAAGTATGGCCCGTGGATCACGTCCTGGGGCTCGAAGCGGGTCCCCGCCGGGTCGGCGCGCGTCGTCCAACCCACCGACTCGGGCTCGCTCCCGTCGAGGCGGCTTGAAGCGCTCCCGCTCGAGCCCTTTCAAGAGCGACGCGTCCGACACGTCAGCCGCGTCGCCCTCGACGAAGAAGCGCGTGGGGAGCCGGATCGGCGAAATCGTTTCATGGGGGCGCGGAGTGTACGGAGGCGCCCGATTTCGCAAACCGAAACCTGTCGTCCCGGTCAGCCGCTATGGACGCGCGACTCGACGATCCGCCCCTCGCGCACGCGCAGCACCTCGGCCACATCGCGATCCGCCTCCCCGGATTCGAGCGGCGGTACTCCATCCACACGCACTCGCCGTCGGCGGTGAGGCGCGTCGCGTCGTAGCGCAAACCCGGCAGCCGCTCGAAGCAATCGCGCCACCATTCGCGCAGCTTCGCTTTCCCAACGATCTTTCCTTGGGATTGCGGATCGCGCGCGCGGAGGTTCGGGCTCGTGTGGACGGCCGCGTCGTCGTAGAGCGCGAGCAGCGCGTCGAGGTCGCGCCCGTTGAACGCGGCGAGCCAGCGCTCGGCGAGCGCGCGCAGCGCCTCCGGGCTCGCCTTCGTCGCCCCCACGAGCGCGATCGCCACGAGCTCCTTCACGTTGCGCGGCGCGTCGAGGACCCTCGGCGCTCGAAACCCAACGATATTCCCCGAACTCATCGTTGGGTTTCACGGCTTCGGTCGGCACGTCGGCCACGAAGGCGAAGTTCATGTGGAGCCCCTTCGAGCCGGCCTCGTGCTCCTCATACCCAATCAAACCGGGGGAGTCCCCTCGACGCCGCCGCGCCCGGTGTAGGAGCCCACGAGACCCGTCTCCTCGCGCAGCTCCGCGCGCCGCCGCCTCGAGCGGCGTCTCGCCCGCGTCGATCTCGCCGCCGACGGGGAGCCACGCGCGCAGGCGTTTGTGATGGATCAGGAGGACTCTCCCCCATGCCGCGCCAGAGTGGAAACCGAGAACGCGCGCCGTCGAGCCGAGTCGGATGCCATGCCGCGATTCTGCCCGCGCGCGACGGAAATGCTCGGAATACCGGCGATCGGGGCTGAGTAATTGCGCACCAACCGCGCACGGGCCGCCGACGCTCCATGGCCGATCCCACACTTCTGAAGCTGGTGCTCCTGATCGCCGCGCCGATCGCCGCGCCGATCGCCGCGCAGGAGCGGCGCCGAGAGCCGCCCCGCCTCGCGCCCCGCGCCGCAGTCCGGCGCGCGCCCCGCCGCCGATCCCAAGAATCCGCTCGCGGGCAAGAATCCGTCCGAGCCCAAGAATCCCACCGATGCCAGAATCGGGATTTGGCCGGCCGCGCCGCCGAGCTCCGCAGGAAATACGGTTCGCTGGGATTCACGGTGGTGACCGAGGCGCCATTCGTGGTGATCGGCGACGAGGGGGACGCGGCCGTCCGCCGCTGGGCCGAGAGCACGATTCGCTGGGCGGTCCATCGGCTCCGCGCCGATTTCTTCGACAAGGATCCCGACGAGGTCCTCGACGTGTGGCTTTTCAAGGATCGCGCGAGCTACGAGAAGAACACGCTCGAGATCTTCGGCGAGGAGCCGACCACGCCGTTCGGCTTCTACGCGGCGACCCACCAGGCGCTGATCATGAACATCGCGACCGGCGGCGGCACGCTCGTCCACGAGATCGTCCACCCGTTCGTCCATGCCAACTTTCCGAGCTGCCCCGCCTGGTTCAACGAGGGGCTGGGCTCGCTCTTCGAGCACTGCGGCGACCACGAGGGGCACATCATCGGATACACCAATTGGCGCCTCGAGGGGATCCAGGAGGCGATTCGCAAGAAAACGCTCCGCTCGATCGAGTCGCTCCTCGCCACCACCGACGACGAGTTCTACGGCGACGACCGCGGCACCAACTATGCGCAGGCGCGCTATCTTTGCTATTACCTCCAGCAGCGCGGATTGTTGGTGAAGTTCTACCGCGCGTTCCGCGCGGCCGCCGACACCGATCCCACGGGGAGAAGACGCTGCGCTCGGTGCTCGCCACCAATGATCTGCGCGCCTTCGACCGCGAGCTCGTCGCGTACGTGCGGGGGCTCCGCTATCCGTGAGCGGCGCCGTTCGCGGCGCGCGCGCCGCGCCAGCGGCCGAGCGCTTGGGCTAGGCGGAGCCCCGGCGCGAAGGCGCGCGGCGAGCCGGCCAGGTCGGCCGGCCGTGAAGCGCGCCGCGCGTGCGAGGGCGGCGGGGAGGCTCCGCGGTCTCTCGATCCCGAATAGTTGGCGTTCGATCGAGTGCGTCGTCGCGGTGGCGGAGGAAATCGCGCCGCCAGCCGCTTTCGTGGGAATGGGCCACCACGGCGTCGGGGGCGAACGCGATCGTGTGCCCCGCCTCGATCGCCCGCTTTCCCCAATCCAAATCCTCGCCGAACGGCAGGGCGCGGAAGGGAGGGCGCGGAAGACCTCCGTGCGGATCGCGGACGCCACATTGTTGAAGTGGCAAAGGATCCGCCGCTCGCCTGCGGGCCATTGTTGGTATTCGTCGCGGTTCTCGATCCGCTTGCGCAGCCGCGCGCGCCCGGCGACCAGGTCGCGCTCCACGTCGCGCCGCGCGCACGCGCCCGCGCCGGCGCGCGCCACGACCCGCGCGTAGGCGCCCGCCACCTCCGCCTCCTCGAACGGCTCGAGGAGCGATGCCAAGAATCGGTCGCCCTGCGGCAGCGCGTCCTGCACGAGGAAGACGAGCGCGCCGCTTGCCGACCCTTCGGCGGCGCGCGCCCGCGTCGCCCCGTGGTTGAACTCCGCGCGCGCGATCGGAATCACCCGCGCCCCCGCCTCCCGCGCCAATCGTGGGGTTCCATCGGTCGACTCGGAGTCGATCACGACGATCTCCGCCAGCAGCCCGCCCGGCCGCTGGGCCGCCAGCGCCGCCAGCAGGTCGCGGAGGCCGGGGCCGCCGTTCAGGGTAGGAATCACGACGCGCGCGTTCACGACCCCAATTCTGGCAACTGTGCCGCCGACGATTCTTGCGTAGACTTTCTTGGGTTGCGCCTCGGCTTCGTCCTTCACCAGTTTTTCCCCGCCACCACACGGGCACCGAGCAATACGCACGGGCGCTCGCGCACGAGGCGCGGCGCCTGGGGCACGACGCGCGGGTGTTCACCTACGAGCCGGCGCTGGCGCGGAGCGAGGCCCCCAGATCGGTCGTCGACGACGACTTCGAGGGGATCCCGGTGCGGCGCGCGGCTCTCGGCCGGGGCGTCGAGGCGAATCCGGTCCTCGCCGAGTGGAGCTCGCCGCTCCTCGGTGCCGAGTTCCGCCGCTGGCTCGCCGACTTCGCCCCGCAGCGCGTCGACTTCTTCCATTTGCTTGGCGTGGGGCTCGGAGCCTTCGCCGAGGCGTGCGCCGCCGGAATCCCAACGATCGCCCACGCGACCGATTTCTTCGCCGCCTGCCCGATCGCGACGCTGACCCTCCCCGACGGCACTCCCTGCGACGGCCCCCGACGGCGGCCTCGGCTGCTTCGGCTGCATCCACGGCGGGGTGCGCGCCGCGCTCGAGTCCGAGGAGCTCTTGGCGCCGGCGCGCGCCATTTCCCAACTATCGGGGGACTCCACGCCCATCGCCCGCTGATCGGCGCCCTCGCGCTCGGGCTCGCGGGGCGGCGCGAGGCGATCGTGTCCCAACTATCCAACGCGCTCGCGGTGGCCGCGCCGTCGCGCTTTTTGTTGGAATCGCTGGCGCGCCACGGCGTTGCAATCGAGCGGCTGCGGCTCGTGCCGTACGGCCTCGACCTCACCCGCCTGGCCGGCCTCCGCGAGCCTCCGGCGGCGTCGTCACCTTCGGATATGTGGGAACCATCGCTCCCCACAAAGGGGTTCTGCCGCTCGCGCGCGCCTTCCGCGCCTCGGGGGCCGACGCGCGATTGTTGGTGCTCGGGAAGCCGCGCGAGTTCCCCGACTACGGCGCCGAGGTCGAGGCCGAGGCGCGCCGCGATCCGCGGATCGAGCTGCGCGGGCCGTTCGCGCCGGCCGAGCTCGGCGCCGTGCTCTCGGAGATCGACGTCCTGGTGGTCCCCTCGCTCTGGCACGAGAACACCCCATTTGTGGCATTGGAGGCGCTCGCCGCGCGCCGCCCGTGATCGCCTCCGATCGCGGCGGCCTCGCCGAGATCGTGGGGCCCGGGCGCGGGGAGCGCTCGTGGCGCCGGGCGACGAGGGGCGCTGGCGCGGGCGATCGAGGAGTTCTCACGGCGCGAGACCGTGGAGCGCGCCCGCGCCGAGATCGCGCCGCCGCGCACGATTGCCGAGGCGTTCTCGGATTTGTGGCGTCTTTCCCAATCGTGAGATGGGATATGTTCGCGATCCCACCGATCCCCGGCGGCGCCGTTGCGACGCCCCCGGCCCAAGGTAACGAATCCGTGAGCGACGAAACCGTGCTCCAAGCCCTGCGCGATCTCCAGGCCGCGCTCGAGCGGCTCCAGCAGGAGATCCGAAGCAAAGATTCGGAGGTCGCGCGCCTGCGCGCGGAGGTCGCCGAGCGCGACGCGCGGATCCGCGCCCTCGGCGAGCAGGCGCTCCATCTGTTGGATCTGCTCCACGAGACGCGCGCGCGCGCCGCGCCGCCGACCGCAGCGTCGCCGACCGCAGCGAAACCGTGAAGAAGAGCGCGGCGAAGGCCCCGGTCGACCGCAGCCCCGCGGTCACGATCGTCGTCCTCGAGGCCGACGCGCCGAACCTCGGCGCGCGGCTCCTCGAGACCGCGGCCCAAGATTATTTCGGGCCGCTCGAAATCTTGGCGATCGCCTCGAAGGACGCGGGCGAGCTGGCGCGCCGCCTCCAGGAATATCCTTGGGCTTCGCCGGCGCCGCGCGCGGCCGAGGGGGCCGCGATCGAGCTCGCCCTCTCGCTCACCCGCGCCGGATACTTGGCATTCCTCCCGCGCCACGCCCACCCCGACCCGCTCTGGATCGACGCGCTCGTGGAAGCGGCCGTGGCGCATCCGGAGGCGTTTGCGATCGCGCCGCGGATCGTCCGCTCGAGCGGAGTCCTCCTCGCGGCGGGGGTCGAGCGGAGCCCCGAGGGGCGCTGGCACGGGAGCGAGGGGCGACGCCGAGGAGCCCGTCCCCGTCGGCGCGGCCGTCGGCGACGGATTGTTGGTGTCCGTTTCCCAACTATCGCGCTGCCTCCCGCTCGATCCGGCGCTCGACGCGCGCTCGCTCGGCGTGGACCTCTCCCTCGCCGCGAAATCGCTCGGCAGCCCGATCTTCCTCGCGCCGCGCGCGCGCGTCGTCGTCTCGACCGCGGGCTCCGCCAACGGCGACGGGCGCCTCCACCTCGAGCCCGACTCAGGATTGTTGCTCATCGCCAAGCGCGAGCCGGCGCGCCTCGCGTCGCTCCTCGGCGGGAGCGGCGTATTGTTGGGAAAGGACGCCGCCGCGGCCGCGGCGCTCGTGCGCGAGGCGCTCGCGCGCGCCGGCTACGATCTCTCCGACGAAGCGGTGCGCCTCGTCGCCGAGTCGCTCGGCGAGGCGACCGTCCAGGCGCAGGGGGCGCGCGATCGCCAGCGCGAGCTCGAGGCTCGGGTCGGGCAGCTCGAGTCCCAGCTCCGCGAGAACGCGGCGCGCCTCCACAAGGAGATGTCGTGGGCCCACGAGCTCGACCGCCGTCTCCTGGATGCCAACAAAACGGGCGACGCCGACCGGGCCCGCGTCGCCTCCGAGCACGAGGCGGCCGCGAGCGAGCTGAAGCGCGACGCCGATTGGATGCGTTCCGAGCTGGCCGCCACCCAGGAGAATCTTGGCATCGCGCAGCGCGAGCTCGAGTGGCTCCGGCGCCGGCTCGAGGCCGGGACCAATCCCAACGATCTTCGGATCCAGGATCTGGAGCAGCGTTGGCGGCGCGCCGAGGAGCGCTGCGAGGCGGCCACGCGCGAGCTCGGCACCGCCCACGAGCGGATGCGGATGCTCGAGCAGGCCTTCCGCACTCTCGAGCGGGTCCAGACCGAGGTGGCGCGCCACCGCGGCAACCTCGAGGCCCAGCTCCAGCAAACGCTCGAGCGGGCCAAGCGCGCCGAAGAGTTGGGAAAGCACAGCCAGGAGGCGACCCAGGGGGCGAGCGGCGAGCGCGAGGCGATGCTCGCGCGCCTCGGCGCCGCCGAGGCGGGCTTCGATGCGGCGGCCCGCTCGCTCCATACCAACAAAACGGAGATGGACCGCCTCCGGACGCGCCTCGCCGACGCCGCAGACCCGCCGCGACTTGGCCGAGCGCACGCTCGCCGAAATGCAAAGATTCCAAGACGGCCGAGAAGCAGGCCGCCGCGTTTCGTTTGGAATTGAGGCGGCGAACGCGCGCGTCGAGGCCGCCGACCAGCGCCTCGCCGAGCAGGCGGCGCGCCTCGCCGAGGTTCGCCAACAAAACGAGGAGCTCGCCCGCCACAACGAGCGGCTCCGGAGCGAGCGGGGCTCGATCGTCGAGGCGCTCACGGCGGCGCGCGCCGCGGCCGCGGCGCTCGAAGCGAATGTTGGGGAGCTGCGCGCCGCGCGCGCCGAGCTCGGAGTCGGCGCTGGCCGACACGCGCGCCCGCCTCGGCGAACGGGAGATCGAGCTCGCCTCCGAGCGGGCCCGCTTCGATGCCAACAAAACGCGGCTCGAGGCCTCGCTCGCGGAGCTCGAGTCGTCGCTCGCCCAATCCCAACGATCGCTCGCCGCCGCCGAGGGGCCCTCGCGACGAAGACCCGCGAAAGCCAAGAAACGGCGCGGAGCCTCGCGACCGAGCGCGCCGCCCGCGCCGCCTCCGAGGAGCGCGGGGCGAGCCTCGAGCGATCTCGCCGCCGCGCGCGAAAGTTTGGAATCGACCCGCGGGCGCCTCGACGAGTCGCTCTCGGCGCTCTCGGAGCGGGTCGGCGACCTCGCGCGCCTGCGCGCCGCGATCCTCCTCGAGCGCGACCGCACCGCCGAGCGAATGGTGGGCTTGATCGAGGAGGTGCGCCGGCGCCGCCTCTTCCGCCGCCCCCTCAGCGAGTGGGAGCGGGAGTTCCTGACGGGCCCGGGCGCGGGCTACGTGCGCGAGCCGCTGCGCTAGCTCGCCGCAAGATCATTGGCATTGCGATCGATGGCGCCGCGATCGTTGGGATCGCGATCGTTGGTAAACCGATTCTACTTCGGGCGCGACGCCGTCGGGCTCACGTCCTTCTTCATCACGGTCTTCGCCATGCTCGGCGGGATGAAGAGCTCGAACTCGGGATCCAACACATCGATCCGAGACGAGAGGACGAGCGAACGGATCTTGGAAGTCTTCTCCGGGGCCGGGATGCCGAGGTCCAAGCCGATCTGGATCACGCGATAGAAGAGCTTGGTCTGCGAGGGATTCACCGCCGCCTCGATCTTCTCGAGGCGCACGATCTCGACGCTCGAGCCGAACAGGAAGGGCTGGGAGATCTCGCCGGGCTTCAGCTTCGAGATCGCCACGTGCTCCGATTCGTTCAGGAAAGAAGCCATGGCGCCGTCGACGAGACCCGCCGTGAGCTTCGCGCGCGGGTCCTCCGAGTAGTTCTTCACCGCGTCCTCGAATGTCAACTTTCCGGACACGATCTGCTCGCGGATATCCTTTGCCTTCTGGAGCGCGGCCGCGAGCTGCGAGGGAAAGTTGGCGGCGACCACCGCGGAGGGAATGAGCGCGCGGCTGATGGAGGTCTTCGCGATCTGCTCTGACCGTCGACTCGGGCGAGTAGGGCTTCAGCGCCGTGAGCATTACGCTGCAATCGCCGCGCGTGATCGGCGCCGCGCCGACGCGATAGATGACTTCGCTGGCGAGCTCGGGATTGTCGGCGGGGAGGACGGGCCCTTCGGGGCGCGGCGGCTCGGCGGTCAGCTTCGACTCGGGGGCCGCGATGAAGCCCTTCCTCGGAATCGTGCGGATCGCGAGGAGCCTCTCGGCCGTTTGCGCGGCGGCCGGCACCTCGATGGCCTGCCCGCGACGCAACACTTCGCGCGCGATCTCACCAACAATGGTGCGCAACCATTCGAGCGTGGGCTTGCCGTTCGCGTCCAATCCCACCTTTCCGGAGTTGGGCGGCGCCGCGGTGATGTTTCCCAACTTTCGCAGCGCCTGGACGCGCGTCGCGAGGCCGGTGAGCTGGACGGCGAGGCGATCCTGGATCTGCTCGGGTGTGAGCGGGATCGGCGCGGGGGCGCTCGCCGGTTTGGTGCCGTCGGGTTGGGCGCCCGTCAGCCCCGGCTGGATCGGCCCCGGCTTCGGAGCTCCCCTGGACCGGCGGCGTTCCTTGGGTTTGCCGGGTTGCCCCGATATTTGGGGTGAGGAGGAGCACGGCGGCGGCGGGGGATAGCAACGCGATGAGCATGGGGCGTGGGGCGGTGGAATTAAGGGCAACAAGACTAACGCGGCGCCATGCCACGAGCGAATGGCCTTCCCCGTTGGCGCGAAGTCCGGACGAGGTGGGGCTCGGGGCGCGCTCCGGCCGCAGGGTCACGGGTCACAGATCGCGAGCCGCCCTCGCCATGAGAGGCGCATCGGCGCTCCGGAGTTCCGCGAGCGCCCGCCTGAATCCGCGGAGAAGGCGGCGCAAAGCGAGCCGCGCGACCGCCTCGGGGGATGGGCGACGACGTCGCTCGAGAGGTGGGCGAGCGCCGTCCACTGGAGGAAGAGGTGGCTCGCCGCGTCGGCGAGCGGCGCCAGAACGAGCTGCGCGTCGACGATTCGTTGGCGATGGCGCCACACGGCCTCGCGCGCGACCACCGCGAAATCGCGCGACGCCTCGAGCGCCTCCGACGCCTCGGCCCGCCACTCGTGCGAGATCCCGGCCAGCTCGCGCGGAGGCCAAGTTTGCCGCCAGCGCCGGCGCGCGGCCCCCGCGAGCACGCCGAATCCGCCCACCGGATTCTTGATCGCCGCGCCGAGATTCTTGAGCTCCTCGCCCGGCCCGCGCACCCTTGCAATGCCAAGAATAAACGGAGGATTTGGTTGGTCCCCTCGAAGATGAGGTTCACGCGGGCGTCGCGCACGCGCCGCTCGTGGGCGAACTCGCGCATGAATCCGGAGCCCCCGCGACCTGGAGGCAATCGTTGGTGATTCGCCAGAGCGACTCGGTCGCGAAGATCTTGCAGGCCGCCGCCTCGAGCGCGACATCGCCCGCGCCGGCGTCGATCCGCCCCGCGACCCAATAGCAGCCCGCTTCGATGGCGAAGAGATCGGCGGCGGCGTTGGCGAGCATCTCCTGGACGAGTGGAAACTCGATGATGGGCTTTCCGAATTGTTGCCTTGCGCGCGCGTGCGCGGTGGCGTCGGCGAGCGCGGCGCGCCCCACGCCGAGGCACCCGGCGGCGAGGCCGTGGCGCCCGCTGTTGAGGGTCTCCACCGCCACTTTGAAACCGCGGCCGAGATCCCCAATCAAATTCTCGCGCGGCACGACGACGTCCTCGAAGAAGATCGCGGTGGTGGAGGAGCCGCGCAATCCCATCTTTTCCTCCTCCTTGCCGACGGTCACGCCGGGCGCGTCGCGCGGCACCACGAAACAACTGATCTTCCGTTGGTTGGGATTCTCCGGATCGGGGGTCTTCGCGAAAACGGTGTAAAGGCTCGCGATCCCACCATTGGTGATCCAGATCTTCGAGCCGCGGATCTTGAAGCCGCCGTCGGGGGTGGGATCGGCGATCGTCGCGAGGCTCTGGACATCGCTCCCCGCGCCCGGCTCGGTGAGCGCGAACGCCGCGAGGCGATCACCACTCGCGAGGTGTGGGAGCCAGCGGCGCTTCTGGTCCTCGGAACCAAACAAAAGAATCGGCTTCAATCCGATCGATTGGTGGGCTCCGACGGTGGCGGCGCACGAGGTGCAGTGCCCGCACAACCGCTCGAGCACGCGGCAGTAGGTCGTGGCGCCGAAACCGAGCCCGCCGTACTCGGCGGGGGTGAGCATTCCGAAGAGGCCGAGCTCGCGCAGCCCATCCAAGACTTCCTTGGGAATCTTGCCATCTTCGTCGATGCGGCGCGCGTCGATGCGATCGCGCGCGAAATCGGAGACGGCGCCGACCACCTGCTCGGTCGATTCGATCTCCTCTTTCGGGCGCGTGGGGAACGGGAGGAGCGCTCTCGGCTCGAGATCGCCGAGGAAGAGACCTCTCAAGAGACTCGTGGGGAGCTTCGGGTTCGGTGTCGATGCCACAGTTCACTCCGCGTCGCGGGATTGACGATCCATCCTCGCGATTCCGAGGGCCATTTTGAACTCCGGCGGATTGCGAGATGCCCGCGGCCGCTATAACTTCCTTCCCGACCCATGGGCGGATCCCATCGCGCGCGCGACCCAAGAACTCCCACGAAACCCGACGATGACTGGCGGAGAGGCCCCATCGCGGACGCCGACGCTGGCAATGGCGGCGGCGATGTTGGCATCGAGAAGGCGAACCCAACGATAAAATCGCCAACTATCGAACCGGCGATTCCAAGCTCTCCCCGCAATTCCCAAGAATCTTCCTCAACGTTCCATCCGCAGGTCCGGAGAATCCGTTCGATGTCGCATGCAGCCGAGGTTCGCGATTCCACACGTGGCTGGACCGTCCGAGACGCGGTCGAGCTCTACGGCATCCACGCGTGGGGCGCCCAATATTTCACGGTGAACGAGAAGGGTCACGTCGCCGTGTGCCCCGACGGCACGGAGACCTCCGCGATCGATCTCTACGCGCTCGTGAACGACCTGCGGCGGCGCGGGTTCAACCCGCCGCTATTGGTGCGTTTCTCCGACGTCCTGAAGGCGCGCGTCGATGATTTGTGCGGAGCGTTCAATGCGGCGATCCGAGATCACGAATACCAAGGAAGCTATCGCGGCGTCTATCCCATCAAAGTGAACCAGCAGCGGCACGTGGTGGAGGAGCTCGCCAGCTACGGCCGCCCGTATCATCTGGGATTGGAGGCGGGAGCAAGCCGGAGCTATTGGTGGCGATCGCCCACCTCGACGATCCCGAGGCGCTCATCGTCTGCAACGGCTACAAGGACCGCGCGTACATCGAGACCGCGCTCCTCGCCCAGAAGCTCGGGCGGCGCACCATCATCGTGGTCGACCGCTATCGCGAGCTCGAGAGCGTGATCCAGGTGAGCAAGGAGCTCGGCATCCGCCCGAATATTGGGGTTCGCGCGCGCCTCACGACCAAAGGGGCCGGCAAATGGGTCGAGTCGACGGGCGACCGCTCGAAGTTCGGCCTCACGACGGCCGAGATCGTCGAGGCGGTCGAGAGGCTGCGCACCGAGGGGATGCTCGATTGTTTACAACTCCTCCACTTTCATATCGGGAGTCAGATCACGGCGATCCGCGCCATCAAGGACGCGCTCCGCGAGGCGTGCCGGATCCTGACCGAGCTCCACAAGCTCGGCGCGAACATGCGCTACCTCGACGCCGGCGGCGGCCTCGGCGTCGACTACGACGGCAGCTCGACGAACTTCCACTCGTCGATGAATTACACACTCCAAGAATACGCCGCCGACGTGGTGGCCTCGCTCTCGGAGGCGTGCCGCCTCACGGGAATGCCACACCCCGATATCGTCACCGAATCGGGGCGCGCGCTCACGGCGCACCACTCGGTGTTGGTCTTCAACGTCTTGGATACCAACGAAATTCCTCTCGAGCCGGCCGCCGCAGCCGTGCGTGAAGGGAGACCACGAAATCCTGAAGAAGCTCGACGAGGTGTACCAAAGCATCTCGCGCAAGAATCTCCAGGAGGCCTACAACGACGCGCTCGAGGTGAAGGAGGAGGCGATCCAGGCCTTCAATCTTGGTGTTCTCGATCTGAAGCAGCGGGCGCGCGTGGAGGAGCTCTTCTGGGCGATCTGCGAGAAGATCCTCAAAGTCACCAAAGAGCTCGAGTACGTTCCCGAGGAGCTGGAAGGACTCGAGAAGCAGCTCTCCGATACTTATTATTGTAATTTTTCGCTCTTCCAGTCGGCCCCCGACCACTGGGCCGTGAAGCAACTATTCCCGTGCGTGCCGCTCCAGCGTCTGAACGAGCGACCCCAGCGGCGCGCGATCTTGGCTGACCTCACGTGTGACAGCGACGGGAAGATCGACGAGTTCATCGACCTGCGCGACGTGAAGCACGCTCTGGAGGTGCACAATGTGGAGCCGGGGAAGCCCTACTTCATTGGGTTGTTCTTGGTCGGCGCCTACCAGGAAGTCTTGGGGGATCTTCACAATTTGTTCGCCGACACGGATGCGGTCCACGTGAAGCTCATCGAAGGGGGCGGATATGTGGTGACCCACGCCGTGAAGGGAGACACGGTCGCGGCAGTCCTCGAATACATGGAATACGACAAGAACGACCTCGTGAGCCGCGTGCGCAATCTCGGTGGAGATGGCGCTCCGCGCCAAGTCGATCACCCTCGACGAGGCCGGGCACCCCATGCAGCGCTACGAGGATGGTCTCACCAGCTATACGTATCTGAATGTCAACGAAACGACCGGCCCGGGTAACGGCGCGGCCGGCACGAACGGATCGAAGTGAGGGCGCGCGGCGAGCCGCGGCGCGCCGAATCGATGAATCCCAAGCATTTCCGGTTCTCCGAGTCGGACGGCGTCGGCACGATCACGCTCGACCGCGCGGAGAAGCTGAACTCGCTCACCTTCGAGACCTACGCCGAGCTGCGCGACTTCATCCCGACGCTCGAAGCGCGCGAGGGCTCGCGCGTCGTGGTGATCACAGGATCGGGGCGCGGCTTCTGCTCCGGCGGCGACGTGGAGGAGATCATCGGCGAGCTCTTCGCGCGCGACGCGGCCGGATTGTTGGCATTCACACGGATGACGGGGGCCGTGGTGGCGAATCTGCGCGCGCTGCGCAAGCCGGTTGTCGCCGCGGTGAACGGCGTCTGCTGCGGCGCGGGGGCGATGCTCGCGATCGGGAGCGACATCCGATTGTTGGCATCCTCGGCCAAGATGGCGTTCCTTCTTCGTGCGGGTCGGCCTCTCGGGGGCCGACATGGGCGCATGCCAACTATTGCCACGGATCGTCGGCCTCGGGCGCGCCACCGGAGCTCCTCATGGGAGGGGAGTTCGTCTCGGCGGAGGAGTGCCTGCGGATCGGGCTGGCGAACAAGGTCTACCCCGACGCGGAATCCCAATCGCGCGCCTCCGAGTTCGCGCGCGCGCTCGCGTGCGGCCCCGCCTTCGGCCTCGCGATGACCAAGCAAATGTTGGAATCGGAGTTCACGATGGACACGGCGGGGGCGGTGGAGGCGGAGGCGCAGGCGCAGGCGATCTGCATGGCCCACCCCGACTTCCGCGCTGCCTACGAATCGTGGAAAGCCAAGAAACCGATCCGCTTCGCCGGCGCCCCCGGGCCCTTCGGCCCGAAGGGAACGAAATAGCGCGCCGCCGCGCCTCAGGATCCCAACTTTCGATGATCCCCTTCCCAACTTTCTGGCGCGCCTCGCCTTTCCTTGGGTCGTGGCGAAGACCGCGGTCGCGCGCGAGTGGGAGATGACCTCGCAGGAGCGCGAGATGCTGGCGGCGATAGCGCGCCGCGGGGTGGCGCTCGAGTGGGAGATCCGGATCGTCGCGCGTGCGCTCGCCAAGATTCGCCGCTGGTCCGACTTCGACGCGATCGCGGCCGTGCGCGCGGGGCTCGTCGTCGCGCTGATGGAGGGGTCGCAACGCGGCGTGCCGTCGCGCGCGGATTTGATGCGTTTTGCTTGGCGTGGGCAGCGTCTTCTCTCGCAGCGGCTCGCCGTCGGCGGGCGCGCGCCTAGGAATCCCAACTTTCCAGATCCCAACGATGCGATCCGGCGCCCTCGAGAACTTCTTCTTCGACGACGTCCACTTCTCCCTCGCCGAGGACACGGAGCGCTTCGCCAAGGAAAAGTGCGCGCCGATCCGTGAGCGTTTCGAGCGGGGCGAGCTCGACGAGGACGGTGCCGCGCGCGCGTTCGTCGCGGCGCTCGCCGAGCGCAAGCTCCTCGATCTGTGCGTTCCGGAGGATTTCGGCGGGCGCTTCTCGATCCTCGATCTCCGTTCGATTTGTGTGGTCCGCGAAAAGTTGGCATACGAGAGCGGCTTCGCCGACACCTGCTTCGTCCTCCAGGGGCTCGGCGCGAATCCGATCGCGCTGTCGGGGCACGCATTGTTGGCAAAGGAGTGGCTGCCGAGAGTCGCGTCGGGGAAGGCGATCGCGGCGTTCGCCGTGACCGAGCGCGAAGCGGGGAGCGACCTCGCGAACGTCCGCACCACCGCGACGCGTGAGGGGAGCCGCTTCGTCCTGTGCGGCGAGAAGATCTTCGTCAGCAATGCCGGGGTCGCCGATTTCTACACGGTCCTCGCGCGGACGGGAGCGGCGGGGAGCGAAGCCAAGAAACACGAAGGGCTCTCCATGATCCTCGTGCCGGCCGCGACGACGGGGGTGCGCGTCGAGCGGCAGAAGATGACCGGACCCCATCCCATCGGAAAGGTGGTATTCGACGGCGCGGCCGTCCCCGCGGAATACTTACTATCGGCCGAAGGGGAGGGTTGGAAGCTCGCCCTCGCCAACCTCGATTTCTTTCGCACCAGCGTGGGGGCGGCGGCCTGCGGATTCGCGCGGCGCGCCCTCGACGAGTCGATCGCCCATACCAAGAATCGCGCGCAGTTCGGGAAGCCGCTCGCGGAGCAACAGCTCACGCGCGCCGCGCTCGCCGAGATGGCAACCGACCTCGACGCCGCGCGATTGTTGGTGTATCGCGCGGCGGGAACGGTCGACCGCGGCTCCTCGCGGATCACGGGCCCCGTTCTCGATGGCCAAGCTCTTCGCCACAGAAGCCGCGCAGCGGATCGTCGACAAGGCGGTCCAGCTGCACGGCGGCCTCGGAGTCACTTCCAACTTCGTGACGGAACGTTTGTATCGCGAAGTCCGCGCGCTCCGGATCTACGAGGGGACGAGCGAAATCCAAAAGTTGGTGATCGCAAAGACCCTGTTGTAGCGGCGAGACCTTCTCCCCCTACGGGATCTCAATCCGGATCGTGGGGGACCGGGTCGGAAGGTCGAGGCGTGTTTCTTGGGGTTGGGTTCCGGGGACCTCGACGCGAGATCGTGTACGCGCCGGGGGCAGATATGTGTAGATCTTGCCCGAGTGGAGTGGCGCGCGCTCGAAGATGCATTTCCCGTGGACGTCTCGGATCTCGAGGCGTGATGCCAACGAAGTTTTGAGCTTGGCGTCGGCCGTCTCGCCGAATGGCAACTCCTCGGCGAGCCGCGGCGACGCGACCTCGATCGCGAAAGAGTGGGCGCGCACGAGCGCGAGATCGCGGGCGACCTCGCGGTCCTCGGCGCGGAGCTCGATGGGCTCGTCATTCGAGGTGGTCCAACTCGAGTAGGAATCCTTGGGAACCAAGAGCAACGCGCGATAGTTGGTTCCCGACCGAAGACCCGAAATCGAATAGTGTCCATTCGCTTCGATCGCGCAATTGGCACCGGGTGCGCCCGGAGCGAGAAATGTGAGTTTCAAACCCGCGAGATCGAATTCGGGCTGCCTTTCATTGGGATAGCGCAAGCTCACTTGTCCGGTCAACGTGACGCCGTGGCCCATCTCGAGCGCGAGCGGCGGCGGCGGGCTCTCGGCCGATACCACGATTCCGTCGATCTCGAGCGGCTCATAGCCCGCCGCGCTTGCGCGAAGCTTCCACACACCCGGCTTCGCATGCGCAATTCGGAAGCGGCCGGGCACCTCGAAGACGCCGTACATCCCATCTCCGTCGCTTCCGAAGCGGATCTGAAAGGCGGAAATGCGCTTTCCCGTGCCGCGCTCCCGAATCGTTCCTTCGAGCGCGACAGTCGGCTCGATCGTTGGTATCGGGGAAGATCGATTCTCAGATCGTTGGCATCCGATGGAACGTTGCTTCGGAGAGCGTGCGCGAGGGGTTGTCGGTGGAAATGATGTCCTCATGGCCGGCGATCGCCGCCACGTGATAGGGGCCAGCCGGGAGGCCGTTCAATTCGAAGGATCCGTCGCTGCGCGAGACGGCGCGGGCATAGATCGTCAGATCATGGCCGGCTCGGATCTTTCCAGCGCTCGAGCTGCTCGGATAGCGCGCGCTCCGCCGGAATCCCACCATTGAGCGCAAAGATGGCAACCCCCGCCTCGGGCCGTCCATTCGACGATGCCACCCATCCGCGGACGCGGTGCTCGGGCTCGAAGCGTGATCGTGATCGCCGGGGGATCCTTGAGCGCCGGCGTGATCTCGGGGACAGCTGCGCCGCGAAGCCGGGCGCGCGGACGATGACTTTGCGGGCCCTTGCGGGTTGGCGGTAGAGGCGCTCCGACTCGTCCTCGATGACCGCGCGCCCATCCGCATCGCAACGCCACCAACCGGGCTGCTTCTCGTGTTCGGATAGTTGGGCACCTGAAACGGGCTTTCCTTGGGAATCGAGGACCGTAACGTACGCGCGGGAAACGTCCTTCACCACGATATCGAAATCCTTGACGACGTCTCCCGGTGCAAGCTTCACCGAGCTCGACGCGGCCTCGCTTCCGGATGGTTGGGAGGGATCGAAAACGGCAATCTCGATGGTTTCGCCCGCCCCATCGGCGGCAGGCACGGCAGAAAGTTGGTATCGGCCAGCGGAATCGGTCCGCGTCTCCTCGGCCTCGCGGTTCGGAAAGAAACTTGGTAACCGTTGCTCCCGCGCTCCGCGCCACACGGACACCCGCATCCCCGCAAGCCCCCGCCCCGTTTCGTTCTTCACGCGGCCGCTCACTCTCGCCGTGCGATTGCACCGAAGCTTGATCGTTTGCTTGGCGCCTTCGTCGATCGCGACGACGTCTTCGATTTCGTTGGCATACCCCTCGGCCGACACTCCGACGAGCGCGATGAACCCCGTTCGGTGTGGTTCGTACGCCCATTCGACGGGGACATGCTCGAATGTAAACGTTCCGTCGTCGCGAGACTTGGCTTCATCCATCATCCGGATGCCGTGGGAAAGGTCGCGGAGGGTCTGCCCCGGAAATAGCGCGCTCGCGAAGTCCGGAGTGAGACCACAAGAGGACGCGCGCGCCCGCGATGGGATCTCCACTCTTGGCATCCACGACGTTTCCTTCGAGCGTCGAGCCGCGCGAAAGGCAACAATCGAGGTGGAGATTTCCCTCCGCGTCCGGTACCAGGCTCGCCACCTTGTAAAAGAAATCATCGTACGACGGTGCGAAGCCGGGAGCCGTCGCTTCGAGTTTCATTCCGAAATGTGGCCGCGTGAGCGATCCCGGAACTCGCGGGTGCGGAAGGCAGACCCTTCCAAACGATAGCGCCCCTGGGCGTCGGCCGTCGCTTCCTTGGTAAACGAGCAGCCGATCCACGAGCCGAGCCAACGAACGCGCGCCCCGGGATCGGCAGGTCATCGACGTCGCGGACGAACCCCACCAATGCGCACGCGGGCTCCAATGTCACAATTGCGGATTCGCCTGGCCGCGCCACGTCAGAGCGTCCCCGCGGAGAAGCCAGGCGCCTCGGCCACGATGGCAAAAATGGGGGAGTCGGCGAGCGCGCCGTCGAGGCGCGTCTCGAAGTTCCCCAACGAATCGCAGGCGGTCGCCCGAACCCTCGACTCGTCTTTGTTGGCATCGGCGCGCGAGACCGGCGCGACGATGTCGCTCGGGAAGACGACGACGCTCGCGCCGGGCACCGCGATCCCCGCCGGGTCGACGACCCGTCCCGACAAAAGTGCGACGCGTGCCGCGACATTTGCCTCGGGAGCCCGCGCCTCGGCCCGCGTCGCCGGCGCCTCGTCCGTTTCCTTGGGTTTCGCCGTCGCCGGTTGAGCCGTCGCGACCGCGGGGCCGGTCGCGCCGCCACCCCCGCGTTCTTTGGATTCTTGGGTTGCTCGAAAAGTAGGAAACCGGTCAACGCCAACAAAGCCAGTGCCGCGACCGCGGCCGCCGTTTTGATGGCTTTCGCCGAAAGCAAACTCACGGCGATCGCGCTCCCGGCTCCCGCCGTTTTCGCGAGCGCCAATCCCTCCACCGCAACGATCCACGACCCCCGGCCGCCGCCGAGCTCGCGGTCGAGCCGCCCCCGTAGCAACTTCGAGGCCGCGCCGCAGAGCGCGTCCGCACGGTGTCGACGGGCGCCCCGTGAGCTCCGCGATCCGGACCGGTTCGAGGTCGTCGAAGAATCCGCGCCAATACCACCGATCGGTACGGCTCCTCGAGCTCGAGCACAGCCCCGACCACGCGCCGGCGCAACTCCTCGCGCGCCACCACCTCCGCCGTCGATGCGATTCGCTCGGGCCGCCCCGCACCTCGCTCGCGCGCCGCGCGCCGCGCTCGCCGCGTGCCCGCTGCCGCGCGAAGTTGAATGCCACCTTTCCGAGCCATGACCTCAGCCCCGCCGCGCGCGGCGCGTGGAGCCACGCCGCAACCCAAGTATCCTGCGCCACGTCCTCGGCGCCGTCGGCGTCGACGAGCGAGCGGGCGAGGGCGCGGACGAAGTCGCCGTGCGTGAGGAGGATTTGTGGGTTCATGGACGCACTACCATGCCGCCCGGGGCGGAATCCGTTCAACGATCGGCGGGGGCGCCGCCCGCGTGGCGCGGCCGGGTGCGTGTCGCGCGGGTCAGGCGGAGGCCGAAGCCGAGTCGAACGACGTCGAGGCGCCGCGGCTATCCCCAACTTTACGCCCATCCCCAGCTTTACTGCCGTCCCCAGCTTTCTGGAGCTCGAGGTTCTTCTTGTAGATATCCGCGAGCAGCGCCACTTTCGTTGGAAATCCTTCGCGGTGTCGCGGATCCCCTCGAGCGATTTGTAGATCGAGGAGATCCCCGGCTCCTGGTTCGCCCGCTCGAGCGCCAGGCGGAGCTCCTTCTCGGTCTCGGCGAGGGCGACGTTGAGGCGCGCGAGGCGCGCTTCCAGCAATTCGATCCGCTCCTTTTGCTTAGATTCGGCCTCGACGCGCATCCGCGCCTCCTCGGTCTTCATGAAGGACGACACGGCGGCGGCGATCTGTTGGGTGTGGCCGACGCTCGTCACGCCGATCGAATCGATGACCTCCATGAGCGCGGAGACTTCGATCCCGCGGCCGAAGTCGCGCTTTCCTGTTGGTCGGCTTCGGCGATGGCGCGTCCGAGATCGGCGCTTTCTTGGCGCAGCGTATCGATGACGTCTTCGAGCGCGTCCTCGATGAGGACGGCGAGCTGCTCGGGGCGCACGATCCGAACATTGCGGATCCCGCGCTTCTTCAACTCCTTGACCGGCGCGATCTCCGCCCGGATTCGCAGGAGCTTGGAGATCGTCGACGCAATTTCGTTGTGCGTTGCCATGGGATCGAAGGACTCGAAGGTCCGTGACGAGGGCACCCGAGCCGCGGCCGATTTGGGTGCGGGGGCGGCTCGAATCCGCCTCCACGCTACCCCGCGGACCCGCGTGTGGGGAATGGGGTCGAGCACCATTTCGATTTCTGTCACATTTCTCCGGGGGAGCGTCCCGGCTGGGCGCGGCCGCGGCGGGCCAGTCTTGGGTTTGGCCCCCGGACCCATCATTTCCTTTCGGCGAGCCAGCGCTTCGCCGTTTGGTATTTGTCGCTCGCGTAATACTTGTCGACGATCTCCTGGCACTTGGCGTAGGCCTCGGTTTTCTTTTGCTTTTGGAAGTCGCCGCGCGCCTCGTCGAACAGCTCGTCGGCCGATTTCTGGTGTTGGGCGCGGAGCTTCGCGAAGGCCTCCATCGCCGGCTTCGCGCAGTCGGCGAAGGCGTACTTCGCCCGGAACTCCAAGAATCCATCCACCCAGGTGCCATCACTGCTGGAGGCACCACTGCTGGAGGCGCTACTGCTGGCCGCGATCGCCGCCGCGTATTGTTGGGCTTCGGCGGCGGCCATTTTGTCGATCTTTCCCGCGAGCTCGGCGGCGCGCGCCTTGAGCTTCCCACCTTTGTCGAGAGGCGTGCGCGCTCGAGCGCCGCGGTCGCGGCGCGCGGATCGGCGTCGAGCTGCTTCTCCGCGAATCCCAACAAGACCTCCGGGCTGTCGCTCGCCATCGCCTCGAGCCAGCGCACCGCCTCCTCGACGGGGAGGAGCCCGAACATGTGGGCCGCCGTTTTGTTGGTGAAGAGGCGCAGCATCGGGAAGCCGCCGTCCTCGAAGATTTGCTTGGCATAGGCCGACATTGAAAACTCGACCGTGCCGTCGTTCTCGCCGTGGACGATCGCGAGCGGCACGCGCCGCTGCGCCGCGCGCACCTCGGCGTTGTCGTAGGCCGAGGGCTCGCATTGGAAGATCACTCCCCGACACCGGGAACGCCCCCGCCACGAGGTCGGGATAATTCATCAAAACGCTATAGGTGAGGAACGCCCCCTGGCTGTGCCCGCCGACGAAAAACTTGGTGATCGGGAATGTTCTCTTGAGCTCGGCGAGCGCCTCGGCGACGAGCGCCGGGCTCTCGCGATCGGTCCCCGGGTAGCCCTTGAACTTGCTCTTCCCAACGAAATCCACATAGGTGTAATTGAACGCGGGGTCGTCGTCGGGGCGGTCCTTCACCCGGCTCTCGCCGTCGATGCCAAGTATGACGTAGTCCTCCGCGAGCTTCGGCCACGCCGACACGATCGTCGCCACGTAGGCCTTCGAGCTCATGTTGGATCCGTGGAAGATCACGATCGCGGGCATCGCTTTCTTGGGATCCCAGTTCTTGGGGACGCGCAGGTGGTAGCCGAGGCCGTTCACGACCGCTCCGTCGACGATCTCTCCGGGGAGCGGCGTGGTCTTGACGCGCGGCCGAATCTTGGTGATTTCCTTGGCATCGATCGTGCGCGGCCCCGAGTCGGTCTTGAGGGTGAGCTTGTCGAGGGAAACTTTGCCTTTGAGCTTGGTGCCGTCGCGCGTCACGACGACGTCAGGGAGCCCAGCTCGATCGACTGCACCATCTCGATCTGGACGGTGGCCTGCCCGAAGCTCGTCTTCACCTGGATCGATGGGATCGTCGCGAGGCCGGAGATCTCGTCGCCGAGCTTGGTCTTCACGACGAGCTCCACGTCTCCGGCGGAGAGCGCGACGAGCAGACCCGGAACAACGAAGCGCGCGATCGCCGACGGGAAGTGTGTCGCCATGGGGAGCTCCGCGTGGATCCTAGAAGTGGTTTCATAAGTATGCCGAGTGGCGAGCGCGAGGCATCGTCGCTCAGCGCAAGGCGCCTCGCCGCAGGCGACCCGATGGGGTCGCCGAGGACGAGGCAACGCAGCGATGGGCGACGGGAGCCACGCGCAGCCCGGGAGACTTATGAAACCACTTCTAACCGGGGCGCGTCGTCGAGATCGCGCCGCGCGTTCGTTAGGCTCTCGCCCTTGGGCGCCCTCGACCTCGCCATCGTCCTCGGGTACCTCGCGAGCGTCGTCGCGATCGGCGCGTTCTTCTCGCGCCGCCAGAGCACGACGAAGCAATATTTCACGGCCGGCGGAAAGGTGCCTTGGTGGGCCGTGTCGGCGTCGATCGTGGCGACCGAGACTTCCACGGTCACCTTCCTCTCGGTCCCCGGCACCGCCTACGCGCGCGGCGGAAACTTTACATTCCTCCAGCTGGCGCTCGGATATGTGGTGGGGCGAATCGTGGTGTCGGTCCTGTTCATTCCCATGTATTTCAAAGGTGAGCTGCTGACGGTCTACCAGCTCCTCACGACCCGCTTCGGCGCGGGGGTGCGTGCGCTGCTGGCCGGCTCATTCGTGGTGATGCGCACGGTCGGCGACGGGATCCGCCTCGTTCTCACGGCCGGCGTGCTCGCGGCGGTGTGGCGCGCCTTCGCGCCGAGCATGGATCAGGACGCCGTCACGATCGGCGCATGCGTATCGTTGGGATTGGTGATGATCCTCTTCACGCTGTGGGGTGGGATGGAGGCGGTGATCTGGATCGAAGTGGGGCAGCTGGTCGTGTACCTCCTCGGCGCGCTCGTCGCGGCGGCGATCCTGATCACCAAGATTCCCGGCGGCCTCGAGGCGGCGCGCGCCGTCGGCGAGGAATACCACAAAACGCGCTGGCTCGATTTCACCCTCAGCTTCGACAAGTCGGCGGGGACCACCTTCTGGGCGGGGCTCGTCGGCGGCTGCTTCCTCAACATGTCGACCCACGGGACCGACCAATACCTGGTCCAGCGCTATCTATGCGTCGACCGCCCGCGGAAGGCGGCGCTCGCATTGTTGGTGTCGGGGGTCGTGGTGTTCTTCCAGTTCGCCCTCTTCCTTGGGATCGGGCTGCTGCTCTTCGCGCGCGGGCGCCCCTACGCCATTCCCAACTATGAGTCGCTCCCGCCGGCGGCCCTTCGCGAAGAGCGACGCGGTCTTCACCGATTTCATCACCCACGGGTTGCCGAGCGGCGTGTCGGGGTTCGTCGTGGCGGCGATTCTCGCGGCGGCGCTCTCGTCGTCGTTGAACTCGATCGCCGCGACCGTGGTGAGCGACCTCGCGCGGCCTTTCCGCGCGCCGCGGCGCGACATCAGTGGCTGCGGATCTCGAAGTGGCTTACCATCGCGGCCGGCGCGGCGCAGATCGCGGTCGCGATCGCCGCGCGCGATTCCCAACAATCGGCCCTCGAGAGCGTCCTCACGGTGGCGGGGCTCGTGAACGGCCCCGTGCTCGGGATCTTTGTTGGGGACCTTCGCGCCGCGCGCGGGCGCGGCGCCGGAATCGTGGGCTTGCTCGCCGGCATGGCCGCGGCGCTCGGCGCCTGGAACTCGCAGCTCTATTGGGCTTGGTACACGGCGGTAGGGGCGCTTGCCACTCTCGGCGCCGGCGCCGCCGCCTCGATCGCGCTTCCACGGCGCCAGACAACTCCATGAAACCAACTTTCCGCCTGATTGGCCTGCTGGCGGCCTCGGCCATCGGCTGGGCCGCCGCGGGCCCCGGCCAAGACCCCAAGAAAACCCCGGCGATGGAGGCCCCCGCCGACCTCGACGCGCTCATCGCCTCGATGGGCCTCGAGGAGAAAGTCGGGCAACTCTTCGTCACCGCGGGGAATGCCAACTTTCTGAACGAGGGATCGCCCGAGTTCCAGCGGCTGCGCCACGACGTCGTGGATCGCCACGTCGGCGGGATCATTTGGTTTCGCTCGAAGGTCTACGAGACGGCGGTCCTGTCGGCGCGGCTGCAGTCGTTCGCCAAGATTCCGCTTCTCTTCACCGCCGACCTGGAGGCGGGGATGGGGATGCGCTTCGACGACACCCCCTGGGCCCCCTGGGCGATGGGGGTCGCCGCGACCGGGGATCCCGCGCTCGCCGAAAAGTTGGGATTCGCGACCGCGGTCGAGGCGCGCGCCCTCGGCGTGGCGCAGATCTACGCGCCCGTCGCCGACGTGAACGTGAACGCCGACAATCCGGTCATCAACACGCGGAGCTTCGGCGAGGATCCCAAGGATGTGGCGCGCTTCGTCACGGCGTTCGTGAAGGGTTGCGAGCGCGGGGGCGTGCTCGCCACCGTGAAGCATTTCCCCGGCCACGGCGACACGGCGACCGATTCCCACCGATCGCTCCCGCTGATCACCGCCGATCGCAAGCGCCTCGACGCCGTGGAATTGTTGCCTTTTCGCGAGGCGTTCCGGCAGGGGTGCCGCTCGGTCATGATCGCCCACATCGCCGTCCCCGCGCTCGATCCCACGCCGGCCCCCGCGCGCAAGGAGCGCGAAACCAAAGTCTACGGCGGCGACGAGGAGACCCAAACCCAAGGAACGCTCCCCGCCACCGTGTCGCCGGCGATCGTCCACGACCTCCTGCGAAAGAGTTGGGATTCGACGGATTGGTGGTGACCGACGCGATGGACATGGGTGGGCTCGCCGACCATTTCACCCCCGAGGAGGGGCGATCCGCGCGATCCTGGCCGGCTGCGACCAAATCCTCAAATCGGGGGAGCCCGAGCGGGCGATGAACGCAGTGCTGGCAGCGGCGAAATCGGGGCGGATCCCGATCCCAGAATCGACGCGTCGGTAAAGCGTGTGCTCCGCGAAAGGTGCGTTTGGGATTGTTCACGCCGGAGAAGGCGGCGCCGCCGATCGCGGAAGTCGGCACGATCGTTGGGAATCCGTCGACCCAAACGCTCATCGACGAGATCGCGCGCCGCTCGATCACGCTCGTGCGCGAGGCGCCGGGGTGCTCCCGCTCGTGGGCAAGAAGACGATCGCCCACGTCGTGATCTGCGACGACAACACGGCGAACCCGGCGGCGGTGCTCCAATCAATGCTGGCGCTCCGCTCGATGGCCGCGGTGAAGAGCTACCGGATCGACCCGCTCACGACGCTGGAGGAAGCCAAGGAAGCGCTCGCCGGATGCCAACAATCCGACGCGATCGTCCTCTCGCTCGTCGTCCGCGCGCGGACGGGCGCCGGGAAGATCGAGCCGCCGCCGGCGGCGAAGCTCTTCCTCGCCGGGGTGTTCGCGCTCGAGAAACCGATCGTCGGCGTATCGTTGGGAAGCCCGTACGTGATCCGGGACATCCCACAATTGGCGACCTACCTCGTGGCCTACGGCAGCGCCGACTGCTCCCAGCGCGCGGCGGCGGCGGCGCTCTGCGGCGGCGCGCCGATCGTTGGGAAACTTCCCGTCACGATTCCCGGGATCGCCGAGCGGGGCGCCGGGATCCAGAAGGAGGCCGCCAAATGATTCTAGCGGACGTGATCCTCGCTGCCGCGGCCCGGGCCCATTCGACGCCGGTCAACTCGACGCCGAGTGACTCGACTTTGGGCGGCGTCGACCTCCTCATCATCGGCGCGTACGTCGCCGTCTCGTTATTGGTGGGATTCTATTTCGCGCGCCGCGGCAGCTCAAGACCGCCGAGGATTTCTTCGTGTCGGGGCGCTCGCTCCCCTGGTGGGTCGCCGGCACCGCATTGGTGGCAACCACCTTTTCCGCCGACACGCCGCTCGCCGTCACCGAGCTCGTTTGTAAACATGGCGTTTCGGGCAACTGGCTTTGGTGGGGAATGCTCTTCTCGGGGATGACGACGGTCTTCTTCTTCGCGCGCCTCTGGCGGCGCGCCGAGGTGATGACCGACGTGGAGCTGGCCGAGCTCCGCTACTCGGGGAAGCCGGCCGCCTTCCTGCGCGGCTTCCGCGCCGCATACTGGGATTGCTCGCGAATCTCGTGATCATGGGCTGGGTCAATCTTGGGATGGCGCGCGTCCTCCAGGGGACCCTTGCAATCGACGAGACCCTGGCGATCGGCTTCTGCCTCGTGGCGACCGCCCTCTATTCGTTGGTATCGGGCTACCGCGGCGTCGCGGCCGCGGGGATTCCAGTCCTCGTCGCCATGGGGGGCCATATTATTGGCATTCTACGCCGTCGACGCGGCGGGGGATCGATGCGATCCGCGAGCGCCTCGCCTCCGCCCACCCGGCGAATCCCAAGATTCCGGGGACGACCTTCGGGACCGCCGCGGCGGCGATGTCGTTCCTCCCGGCCGGGGCCGACGCGTGGAGTCTCCCGATCGCGACTTTCTCCGCATATGTGGCATTGAACTGGTGGGCGACCTGGTACCCGGGCGCCGAGCCCGGCGGCGGCGGTTACGTGGCGCAGAGCATCTCGGCCTGCCGCGACGAACGCCACGGCCGCGGCGCGGTGATGCTCTTCAACTTCGCCCACTATGCGATCCGCAGCTGGCCCTGGATCCTCGTGGCCCTCGCATCGTTGGTGTTGTTCCCTGACTTCACGAAGGACGCGGCGGGGCACGACGATCCAGGGCTCAACTATGTGCGCACGATGAACCAGGTCCTCCCCGGCGGCCTGCGCGGCCTAATGTTGGCATCGTTCGCGGCGGCGTACATGTCGACGCAAGCCACACAAATGAGCTGGGGCTCGAGCTACCTCATCAACGATCTCTACCGGCGCTTCCTTGCCCCAGGGCGGAGCGATCGCCACTATTCGATCGCCTCGCGCGTAGCGGTGCTGGTGACCCTCGTCCTCTCGTGCGTCGTGACGAAGCTCATGACGCAGGTCTCCTCGTCTTGGGAATTCTTGCTATCGATCGGCGCGGGCACCGCGCCTCGTGTACATCCTTCGTTGGTATTGGTGGAGGATCAACGCGTGGTCGGAGATCAGCGCGATGATCGCGGCGCTCGCGGCGGCGGTCGTCGTGGGGCGGTTCATCGGCGACGACGTCCCCGGCGCGTTCGGGCTCCGCCTCGGCGCGGCCACGCTCGCGACCTCGATCGTTTGGATCGGCGTCACGTTCGCGACCGCCGCGGAGCCGATCGAGCGGCTCGCGTCGTTCTATCGCAAGATTCGGCCGGCGGGGCCGGGATGGGGGCCCGTGGCGAAGGCTTGCGGCCTCGAGCCGATCCGCGGTGAAATCGGGAGCAACCTTCTCAACACGGGGCTCGGGATCGTGTTCATCTACGGCGCGCTCTTCACCTCGGGGGCTGGCTCCTCCACGAGACGCAGTATTTGTGGGCAACGGCGGCGGCCTGCTTCGCATCGGGCTCGTGGCTCACGATCCGGCTCGTGGGCGGGAAGTGAAAGTTGGTGATCCTCCCGGCCGTCGTCCACGCGCTCGCGGCTTTCGCGGGCCCGATGCAGGAATCGGCGCCGGCCGTGTCCGTCGGCGTGTCGGCTGAAAAGTTGGGAAAGATCGATGCGGTCGTCGAGGCCGCGATCGCCCGCGGCGACGCGCCCGGCGCCGTGGTGCTGGTCGGGCGCCACGGAAAGGTGGTGTTCGAGAAGGCCTATGGCCTTCGCGCCGTGGAGCCGGCGAAGGAGCCCATGACCCTCGACACGGTCTTCGATTGGGCTTCGCTCACGAAGGTCGTGGCGACCAGCCCCTGCGTCATGGCGCTCGCCGAGGATGGAAAGATTCATCTGAAAGATCCCGTTGCCAAGCATCTGCCGGGCTTCGATGCTGGCGGCGGGGGCGAAGAAGATCCGGATCGAAGACTGTCTCACCCACGAGGCCGGATTTCCTCCCGACGATCCACTCGAGCTCTACCACGGCACGCCCGAGGAGATCTTCGCCCGCAAATACCAACTAAAGCTCTCGCGAAGTCCGGGGAGAAGTTCGTGTATTCCGACGTGGGATTCGAATACTTGGGGAGGATCGTCGAGAGACTCTCCGGAAAGCCGCTCGACGCATTCACCAAGGAAAGGGTCCTCGATCCGCTCGGCATGAAGGACACGGGCTTCCGCCGGATCGGCGCGCCGGCGCTCCCGCCCGTCGACAAAATCGCGCCGACCGAGCCCGCCGACGAGGCCATGCTGCGCGGCATCGTCCACGATCCGCGCGCGCGTGCGCTCGGCGGCGTGGCCGGCCACGCCGGATTATTTGGAACGGCGCGCGACCTCGCCAAGTATGGCTTTGCAATTCTGGCGGGGGCGGGGGAGTCCTGCGCCGCGAGTCGGTGCTCGCGATGGCGGCTCCTCGCAATTGTGGGGATCGTAACTACCGCGGCCTCGGGTGGGACATCTCGACTTCCTACTCGGGAGCGCGGGGGACCTCTTCGAGTTCGGTTCATTCGGCCATACGGGATTCACGGGGACCTCGATCTGGATCGATCCTCGGACCGGCTCCATCGTGATCCTCCTCACGAGCGCGCTTCATCCCGACGGGAAAGGCAACGTCCTCGCGCTCCGCGGAAAGGTGGCAACCATCGCAGCGGCGGCCGTCGAATCGGGCGATCCCAACGAAGGGAGCGAGTGGCTGGGGCAAGGGCTGCCGGGCTACTTCCGAGAGAATCCCAGGACGCGTGTCGAGGCACGGTTTCCCGTGAACGAGCGCGCTACCCGGCCAGCCGATCCGGCGCGGCTGAAAATGGTGCTCTCGGGCGCCGACGTCCTCGAGGCGAGGTCGTTTGCGCCGATTGTCAACAAAACCGTCGGCCTCCTCACCAATCAAACGGGTTTCACGCGCGGCGGCCTCTCGACGATCGATCTGTTACTTTCGTCCAAAGCCAAGGAAGCGGGCGTGAAGGTCGTCACCCTCTTCTCCCCGAGCACGGCATCCGTGGGAATCTCGACACGAATGTGCTCTCGGATGTCGACGCGCGAACGGGGCTTCCGATCTATTCCTTGTACAACGAAAACAGGCGGCGGCCTCCGATGTCCAAGCTGACGAACATCGACGCCCTCGTCATCGATCTCCAGGACGTGGGCTGCCGCTTCTACACCTATCTCGCGACCGTCGGTTATTGCCTGGAGGAATGCGCGAAAGCTGGGGTCGAGGTCGTCGTTCTCGACCGGCCCGATCCCATCGGCGCGGATCGATTCGAAGGGCCGCTGCTCGACGAAGGCAAGTCTGCTTTCGTTGGTTATCACCAAATCCCCATTCGCACCGGCATGACGATCGGCGAGTGCGCGCGAATGTTCAACGAAGAGCGCGGCATCGGCGCCAAGCTCACGGTGCTTCCACTCGAAGGCTACGCGCGCGATTTGTGGTATGAGGAGACGGGCCTCCCGTGGATCGGCCCCTCTCCCAACATTCGCTCGGTCGACGCCGCGGCGCTCTACCCGGGAGTCTGTCTACTCGAGTTCACCAATATTTCCGTCGGCCGCGGTACGGATCATCCCTTCGAATGGATCGGCGCGCCGTGGATGGACGGCGCCGCCGTCGCGCGCGCCCTCTCCGCGCGCGCGATTCCGGGCGTCGCGATCTCGCCATGCGACGACGAGCCCAAATCTTCCGCGTTCGCCGGGCTGGCCTGCCACGGCGTGCGGATCACGATCACCGATCGCCGCGCGCTCCGCCCCGTAACGTTGGGATTCGAGATCGCCTGCGCGCTCCGCGACCTCCATCCCAAGGATTGGGATCGCAAGCGCTTCCCCGAATTGTTGGGAAACGCCGCGACGCTCGCCCTCTTCGAGCGCGGCGCCGCGCCCGCAGCCATCGAATCCTCCTGGAGCGCCGGCCTCGCCGAGTTCGCCGAGCGCCGCGCCCGATTCCTCCTCTACGGCGATCCCAACAAAAAACCGAAGTGAGTCGAACCCCAATGAAAGGGTCGTCGTGAACGAGGAGTCGAACGCCCTCGCGTCGCGCGCCCGCGCGGGCGACCCTACCGCCCTCGAGAGCTCGCGCGCCGCCACTACGGCCGGCTTCGTTTGTATGTGCGCTCGCGGCTCGGCCCGGCGCTCGCGCGGCGCGTCGACGCGGAGGACCTCGTTCAGGAAAGTTTCCTTCGCGCCTTCCGCGATCTCGATCGATTCGTGGCATCGGAGCCGGGGGCCTTTCATCATTGGCTCACGACCGTGGCCCGCCACGCGATCGCCGACGCGGCCCGCGCCGCGCGCGCCCTGAAGCGCGGCCGGCGCACCGAGCGCCTCGCGCGCAGCGACTGGTCCCAAACCGGATCCCACAAAAACGACGTGGCCGCGAGCACGCTCGGCCCCGCGACCCGCGCGCTGCTGGGCGAAGAGCAACAAAGATCGAGGCCGCCTTCGCCGCGCTCCCTCCCCACTATCGCCGGGTCATCGCGCTCCGGCAGTTCGAGCAGCGGCCGGCCCGCGAGGTGGCCGGAATCTTGGGGAGCACCGAGCAGGCGGTCCACGCCCTCTATCGGCGCGCCCTCTCCGCCTGGGGTGAGGCGGCCGAACGCCCGTGAGGGAGCTTCCGCCGGGGCGGATTCCCGCGAAAATGAGCGTCGAGCCGGGCCGCGGGGCGCGCTCGTCCTCCCCATGGACACCCAAGACATGCTCTCGCGCGAGGATCGCCTCGACCGCCTCGTCGCCGAGTACGCCGACCGCCTCGCCCACGACTCCGACCCGCGCCGCGAGGAAATGTTGGCGGCGCACCCCGAGCTGCGCGAGGATTGTTGCGTTGCTTCCGGATGATCGAGGCGGGGATGGCGCCGGCGCCGGCCGTGGCGGCGCGGCTCGCGACCGGGGTGAAACTTGGGGATTCCAAATCCAACGCGAGATCGGCCGCGGCGCGATGGAGGTCGTGTACTTGGCCGAGCAGCCCTCGCTCAAAAGAAGGTGGCATTGAAGGTCCTCCGGCATCACCTGACCCTCGAGGCGCGCCATGTGTCGCGCTTCGAGCGCGAGGCGCGCCTCGCCGCGCGGCTCCGCCATCCCAACGTCGTCGCGATCCACGCGGTCGGCGAGGAGGACGGGCACCACTACATCGCCATGGACCACGTGCCGGGGCCCACGCTCGCGCAGGTCATCGCGACCCTCGCCAAACACCAACAAAAACCCACGCCCGCCGATCTCGCGCGCGCCACGGGGAACGCCGATCTGGAACGTTGCGCTTCGTATTTCGACGCGGCGGTGCGGCTGCTCATGCCGGTCGCCGAGGCGCTCGCCGCCGCCCACGAGGCGGGGCTCGTCCACCGCGACGTGAAACCCAGCAATATCCTGCTCGACGCCAAGGGGAATCCGATGGTCGCCGACTTCGGCCTCGCGAAGGGGAAGGGGACATCGGCCTCACCTTCAGCGGCGAGCCGGTCGGCACTCCCTATTACATGGCCCCCGAGCAGGTGGAGGCGGCGACCAAGAGCGTCGACGCGCGCACCGGATGTCTACGCGCTCGGAGTCACGCTCTACGAATTGTTGACATTGCGCCGGCCGTTCGAGGCGCCGAGCTACCCCGAGCTCGTGACGCAGATCCTCACCTATCCGCCGCCGCGGCCGCGGTCGGTCGATCCCAAGATTCCGCGCCAGCTCGAGTCGGTCGTGATGATGGCGATCGCCAAGGATCCGAGGATCGCTACAAATCGATGACCGAGCTGCGCGACGACCTCGAAGCGGGCGATCTCGGGGCAGAGGTGCTCGCCAAGCGCGGCTATTTTGGTTGGTGTCCGCGCGGACCGCTGATCATTGGGATCTCGGTCGGCCGGCGCGGTCTGCGGGCCCGACGATGGGATCGCCGGGCGTTGACCGGCCGTTTCTACGCCGCCCCCTACGGAAGCGAATACAAGTCCAAGATCACGATTCTTGGTCTTCCGCTCTTCCACTACGCCTCGGGATCGATCCGCGGACGGGGCGCGGGCGGCGGGCCGTCGGGATCATTGCCATCGGCAACCACGCCTACGGGGGCTTGGCGATCGGCGGATTCGCCGGCGGCCTCATCGCGATCGGCGGCTCGGCGACCGGACTATTGTTGGCGATCGGCGGCGCCGCCATAGGTGGGATCGCGGTCGGGGCGCGGCGGCGGGGCTGGTGGCGATCGGCGGCGGCGCGGCCGGCGTTTACGGGTGGGGGCGGAGTCTGGGCGACCCATGGCGTGAGCGGGTCCCACGCCGATCCGGAGGCGGTCGACTTCTTCAACCGCTACGCCCCGTTCCTGATGGACTTCTGGAATCAGGCGCGAGGTCGCGTCAGCTAGCGGGTCATCTCAGCGACCTGCCGCTCCGGGCGCCGCGGCGTCATTTTTATGGAAGCCCCCGGGGCATCCGCCCTATCGGGGGCGTGCCCCCGCCGGAGGAATCCCTCCGGAACACACACCCGCGTCCCGCACCCATGCGATTTCTATTCGCGGCGCTCAGCGCCGCCCTCCTCGCCGCGCCACCCTCGGCGCCGGCCCGCCGTCGGCACGCTCGCCACGGTGAGCGGGAAGGTCCTCGACCTCTCCCGCGATTCCCAAGGATCGCTCCTCTACTGCACCGACCAGGGAGACGTGGGGCGGATCACCACCAATGGCTCCGTCACATTGTTGGCAACCGCGGCGTCGGGCCCCTTCCCAATCCGCTCCGCGCGGTGGCGGCGATGCCGAGCGGCGACGTGGCGGTCGTCGACTCGGCCGGAATCATCTACCGGCTGCCGCAGGGGCGCCGCCTGCGATCAAGGTCTACGACGATCTCTTCATGATCGCGGAGGCGACCGACCTCGTCGTGGACGCGGCGGGGAACTAGTCGTCGCGAGCCTCACGCCGTCGACGGGGGTGCGCGCCCTCAACTGGGTGAGCCCGAACGGAGCCAACTTTTCCTATTATTTGGTTCAGCACGCGCCGATCTGCGATCGCGAGCGATCCGCTCACCGGAAACTTGGTGATGGCCGACGAAGCCAACAATGGCGCGCTGCGGATGGTGAGCGTCTCCGACGAGACCCACTCGACGACGCCGCTCGACACCACCACCCTCCCCGGCTTCCAGGGGCAGAACGGCGACGGCGACCTCGCGTTCGAGTCGAACGGCGACATCCTCTACATCGCGGGGGCTCGCTCTACCGCTTCTCGCGCGCGACGGGGCATTCCACATCGTTGGTGTCGGGGCTCCAGCAGCTCCGCGGCGCCGCGATCGCCGCGTCGAGCGGCGGGGTCGCGAGCCCGACGGGCTCGAGCGTCTATCTGGCCGAGGGGCGAATCCCACGAAAATCCGCGAGGTGGGCGGCGTCGATGCGCCGCCGCGAGCCCGCTCTCGCCATCGTTGGGATCGGTCCCCGGGCGCGAAACTTGGTGTTCACCGGCTTCGGGATGAACGTCTACGAGATGACCGCCGACCGCAACGGCGACCTTCTCCTCGGCGGCGATAATTGGGGTGTCGGGCAGGCGGTGAAGCGCCTCGCGATTCCCACGCTCAAGCTCACGACCGTGGCCGGCGCCGCCGACGGGATCTCGGGGCGCGTCGAGGGGATCAGCCAGAGCCCCGACGGGAGCCTCTTCGCGCTCACGAGCGCGGGGATCATCCATCGGATCCACGAGGGGCCGCTCTCGGTCACCACCCATTTCGCCGATGCCACGAATAAGATCACGACGGGGAAGGATCTCGGCCTCGCGCGCGACGGCGCGCTCTACATCGCGAATCGCGGCGGCTGGGGCTGGGGGACATCTATTGGGTCGACCCGTCGGGGTCGGTCGCCTTCCCGGTGATTCCCACACAAGAGACGCGGGGCCTCTGCGCCGACCCGTTCACGGGGCGCTTCCTCTACGCCGAGTGGAACAGTGTTGGGTTCTCCGGGACCGTGGCCTCCTACGACCCGGTGAGCGGCGCGGCCCAGTACGTCCCCGGTTTCGTTGGGATGAACTTCACCAACGATTTGATGTGGGGCGACGGCGACCTCATCGAGGACGTCCAAGGCAATATTTACACTTGCTCGGAGGACGACTTCTCGGTCTGGCGATACAACCGATACAGCGGGAAGCTCGTCCGGATCGCGTCGGGCTACCTGAATCACCTCTCGGGGCTCGCGATCGCGAAGTCGAGCCCGCTCACGCCGAGCACCACCGGCTGGAGTCTTTACATCGCGGAGTTCGACCGCCTCTGGGAGATCGGCGGCGTGGCGCCGGCCGGCGCGGCGATCCTCGATCCGGGGTGGGCACCCCGGGCGCTGCGCCGGATTCTTGGTATCGAGCGCCGGCACGCCGCGCGCGATGGCGGCCGATCCGTCGGGCTCCGGATTGTTGGTATCGACCTCGGCGGGGCAGATCCTCCGCCTCGATCCCAACAATGGCGCGCTCGTCTCCGTGGCGGGCGCGCCGCAGGGGCTCTCGGGGGATCTCATGGCGATGGCGCCGGCGCCGGCGGGGCACCTCCTCGTCGCGAATCGCGCCGGCGTCGTCTACAACGTGAACCCGCAGGCCGGTTACGCCGCCTCGATCGTATGGAGCAATTCCGGAGGCGCGCTCCTCGACGTGCGCGGCCTCTGCGCCGACTCGCTCGGGCGCCCCGTGGTCGTGGATCGCGTGGGGGCGGCCGTTTCCAAGGTGCGCCGCGTGAACGGCGGGCAGCTCGATTTGTTGGCATTCAGCGCACGCGGTCTCCGCCCCGCGGTCGACCCGCTCACCGGCGAGATCTTCGTCAGCGAGCAGGGGGCGCCGGGCGACACCGGCGGCGAGATCCTCCGGATCGAGGCGCCGGCAGGGTCGCTGCGCAGCGGCCATTACCAACGAAACGCCTATACCACCTATCCGACCGGCGACTTCGACGGGGCGCTCGCCTTCGACGACTCGGGGAATCTTTACATCGCGGAGGGGGACGCGGGCCGGGTCGTCGCGACCCATCGGAGCAGCGGCGCCGACACGATCGTGGGAGCCAACTATGGGCGCCCGACGGCGCTCGCCCTCGCCGCCGGAACCCCTGGCACCGCGGGGCCCCCTCGGCACGAGCCTCTACGTCCTCGACGGCTATGCCATCTATGAGGTCGGGGTCGACGGCATGCCGGCGCCGGCGCCGCCGAACGGCCCGCCGTCGGCGGCCCCCGCGGCGCTCCGGATCCAGGCTTCGCCGCGACCGGCGCCACGGTGCCGGTCCTCCTCGAGAGTCCCGCCGATGCGAGCCGGATGTACCTCGTCGTCGCGTCGATCTCCGGGAAGAGCCCCGGCTTCCCGCTGAGCTCCGTCTTCGATCCCAACGATCCGCGGCGGATCCCCAACAATCCCGACGACGTGTGGGCGCTCGTCAACACCCCGGTGATGCCGGGGTTCTTCGGGGTGCTCGACTCGGCGGGGAAGGGCCCGCCCACGATGGCGGTCGTGCTTCCCAACGATCCGTCGATACTTGGGCTCCAGCGATTCTTGGATTTCGCGTGGATCACCTTCGACCCCGCGTACCAGAGCGGCGTGTCGACGATCGGCGGGACGGCGCAGCTCTTCCTGGGAAACTGAAGGCGGCCTCCGCGCCCGCCCCGGGGACTTTTACTTGGGTTTGGGCGGGATCGGGAAGACCTGATGCCACTCTTCGCGCGTGAGGACGCCGACGAGCTGGAAGCGCAGCTCCACAACTTTCGTTTGCGTGTCCTCGGCGTCGTGCTGGAGCGGGGCGAGGGCGTCTTCCAGGGTCGCCTTGGTCGTGCCGCGCGCGCGCGTGAGCTGGATGACGTCGTTCCAGGTCTTCTTTTCTTGGGCGGCGTGCTCATGGAGGAGCCCCTTCGCCTTCTTCACGATCTCGAGCGCGCGGTCGCGCCGCGAGCTGTCGTGGACGGCCTTCTCGATCCGCGATTCGGCGTTCTCGAGCGCCTTCGCGAACGGACCCGCGGTCGAGCCGTGGCAGAGCACGATCAGGACGAACGCCAGTGTGGCCCAGAGCATGGTTGGGATCCTCGGAGAGTCTTCGAAAGTTGGGAATGCGGTTGGTTGGGATCGCGGGCGGCGGGCTCAATCGAGCCCGGAGGACTCGAGCGCCTCGAGCGCCGGCACGCGATACTTGGTGAGCTCCGCCCACTCCTCGGGGAGGTGACCTCGAGGATCCGGTCGCGCAGCGCGAACAGCCGGAATCGGAAGCTCGCCAGGCTGTCGTCGCGCTCGGTCATGAGCGCGCGGAAGCTCTCCACCGTGGCGTCATAGTTGGCATTGAGGAGCCGCACGTGCTCCTGATAGAGCGCCGTGCTCTCGTCGAGATCCTTGATGAAGGTGACCGCGTCGTCGACCGCGATGACCAGCTGCTTCGCGCGGTACGGATCCTTGACGATCGTCCCGACGCGCGACTTGAACGCGTCGAGCTCGTCCTCGGCCGCCTCGGATTTGTTGTGTCCGGAGAGGCGCACCCGAGGTGGAGGAGGATCGCAAAGGCGGGAATGGCGGCCAGCGCGATTCGCGCGCGCGCCGCGGCCGGGTCGATTCATGGGAAACCGATTCATCGAGGGCATCGTGCGGCGCCGCCGCGCGCCGTCAATTTCTCCTGGAAGAGGCGGACCGTGACCTTGCGGCCGCGGATCGTGGTCTTGCGGAGCGCGCGGATGATGTCCTCGGCCTGATCCGAGGGGACCTCCACGGTCGAGAAGCGGTCGCCGATCTCGATCGCGCCGATCGCGCCGCCGACGACCCCCGCTTCGTTGGCGATTGCGCCGACCACGTCGCCCGGACGCACCGAGTCGGTCCGCCCGGCGCCGATGTAGAGCCGCACCGAATCCAAAGATTGGGAGCGCCGATCGCGGGGGCGTCGCGCGGCCCTCTCCCAACTTTCCTCGTACGCCAAGGATCGCGCGGGGCGTCGCGGAAATCATCCACGCGCGGCTGCGGGATGATCAGATCGTCGCGCCCTTCCTTCTCCTCTTCTTTGTTGTCATTCCCGTGGACGAGCTTCGCCGCGGCCGCGGCCACGTCGAGCGGATCGAACTCCCCGCGAGCTCCTCGACGATCGCGCGGAATCGATCGAGCTCGCCCGCCACCACCGCCTCGCGGATCGACGCGCGCGTGAGCTCGAGCCGCCGGTTGCGGAGATCGGCCATCGTCGGAATGGTGGCAATCGTGATTCTTTGCCTCGTGAGCCGCTCGATGTTCCGAAGCAAACGATGCTCGCGCGGCTCGATGAGTGTGATCGCCACACCCTCGCGCCCCATGCGCCCCGTTCGACCGATGCGATGGATGTACGCCTCGGGCTCCGAGGGAACGTCATAGTTGACGACGTGGGAGACGTGCTCGATGTCGAGGCCGCGCGCCGCCACGTCGGTGGCGATGAGGAGATCGGCCGTCCCGGCGCGGAAGCGCTTCATCACGCGGTCGCGCTGCTCCTGCGAGTAGCCGCCGTGGAGCGCCTCGGCCTGGTAGCCGTGGCTATTCATGGCTTCGGTCAGATCCTCGACCTCGATGCGCGTGCGGCAGAAGACGATCGTGGAAGTGGCATTCTCCACGTCGAGGACGCGCCCCAGCGCCGTCGGCTTCTGCGAGCGCGATACCACATATCCGGTCTGCCGGACGCGCGGCACCTCGCCGGCCTTCATCGGATCGTTGGCGATCGCCAGCCGAACCGGATTCTTGAGCCGCCGCTCGGCGATCGACACGATTCGCGCCGGCAGGGTCGCCGAGAAGAGCGCGGTCTGCTTCTTCTCGGGGTGCGCTCGAGGATCGCGTCGAGGTCCTCGGCGAAACCCATATCCAACATTTCGTCGGCCTCGTCCAACACCAACATTTCGACCGCCTCGAGAAGGAGGGTGCCGCGCTCGATGTGATCCACCGCACGCCCGGGGTGGCGACCACGATGTCGATCCCCGCTCGAGCGCGCGCAGCTGCTGGCCGATCGATTGGCCGCCATAGATGGAAGCACCGTGGCGCGCCGCGCTTTCCCATATTTGTGGATCGCCTCGGCCACCTGCATGGCGAGCTCGCGCGTCGGCACGAGGACCATGGCGCGCGGGGTCCACGGCTTCGGCTTCGTCGGCTCGAGGCGATGGAGCATCGGGAGCGCGAAGGCCGCGGTTTTTCCGGTGCCGGTCGCCGCCTGACCCACGAGATCGCGCCCCGCGAGCAGCGCCGGGATTGCTTCGCGCTGGATCGGGGTCGGCTCCTCGTATCCGAGCGCCTCGAGGGTGGAGAGGAGCTCGGGGAGCAGGCCGAGCTTGGCGAATCCGGAGGCTTCGGCGGCGGGTCCGGGAGCCTCGCCTGCCGGCGTTTCTTCTTTGGTGGTCATTGGGATTCTCGCGACGAACGCGAACCGGACAGTCTCGCATGGGGGCGGCATTTGCGCGACCGCAAACTCGGCGCGAGGAACCCCAACCTTTTTCGCCGTTTGAGTGGTATCTGGACCTCCCCGCAGGGCGCTAAGCTGCGCCGCGCCCGCCGCCGGAGTCCGCAGCTTCGCTGCGCGGACGAGCCCCGCCGAGCGGGAGAGCGCATGCCGCATTCCCAACCTTCGACCGGCGGCCCGCCCCCGAGGGGGTCGAGCGGCGCACATTCCTCACCGGCGCTTCGGGCGCCGCGATGGTCGTCGGTTTGACCGCCGGCTACGGCGCCTTCGGGACGATCGCGATTCGTTACCTCTATCCCGCGGGGCCCGCGAAGAAAAGTTGGCTTTTCGTCGCGGATGCCAACCAAATGCGCCAGGGCGATTCGTTGGTATTCCGCGCGCCGGGGAAGCCACGGTGGCCGTGGCTCGCCAGGAAACGCCGGCGCGGCCGAGGATTTCATCGCGCTGTCGAGCGTCTGCCCCCACCTCGGCTGCCAAGTGCATTGGGAGGGGCCGAACGACCGCTTCTTCTGCCCTTGCCACAACGGGACCTTCGACCGCGCAGGCAAGGGGACCGGCGGCCCGCCGGGAGACGCGGGAGCAATCGCTCGCGCGCTACCCGCTCCGCCTCGAGGGAAACTTGCTCTTCATCGAGGTCCCGACCGAGGGGCTCGCCCCGAGGAATCGGGGCCGGCGGTGTCCCGCGGCGGCGAGCGCTGAGCGGGGGCGATGGGCGCGATCACGGGTTGGTTTCGCGAGCGGCTGCCGATCGACGGCGAGAAGATCCGCACCCTCACCAACGAACCGGTTCCCAACCATATGAAGCGCTGGTGGTTCGCCCTCGGGGCACGCCGGCCTACCTGTTCGCCGTCCAGATCGTGACCGGGATATTGTTGGCGTTCTACTACGAGGCGTCGCCGGCCACCGCGTGGGACTCGGTCCGCCGGATCACCGACGAGGCGGCGTTTGGTTGGTATATCCGCGGAATCCACAAATGGGCGGCGACGCTCATGGTGGTGGCGGTGATCCTCCACCAGATGCGGGTCTTCTTCACGGGGGCGTACCGCAAGCCGCGCGAGATCAACTGGATGGTTGGGATGGTGCATCCTGCTGTGCACCCTGGTGCTCGGGTTCACGGGGTACAGCCTCGTGTTCGAGCAGCTGAGCTACTGGGGGCGACGGTGGGGGCGAACATCGCCGACAGCGTCCCGCTCGTCGGCGGATTCATGAAGAAGCTCATGCTCGCGGGGGATAGCTACAACCAGAACACCACTTCGCGCTTCTTCGTCCTCCACGCGGCGGTCCTGCCGGTCACCCTCGGATTGTTGGTGATGATCCACATCGCCATCATCCGGATCCAAGGAGTCACGGAGATGAAGTTCGACGACGAGAAAGAGCAGGAGACCAAGTATTTCAACTTCTTCCCCGATCACATGATGACCGAGCTGATCCTCGGCCTCGTCCTGATGGTCCTCCTGACCACGCTCGCCACGATCCTCCCGCCGACGATGGGGCCGCGCGCGAACCCGATCGAGACCCCCGAGGTCATCAAGCCCGAGTGGTATTTCTACGTGGCGTTCCGCTGGCTCAAGCTCTTCCCGGGCACTGTCGCGGTCTTGAGCATGGGGTTCGTCGTTTTCTTGATGTTCCTCTGGCCCTTCGTCGACGCCGGCATCCGGAAAGTTAGGAAGGGCTCGGAGCTGAGCGTCTGGATCGGGATCGCCGCGGTCGCCGCGATCCTCGGCCTCACGATCTGGGAGGCCGCCGTCGCGCACTGACGGCGCGCGCGGCTTCCCACTAAAACAGATCCCAACGAAACACACTCCAACGAAACGAACGACCCCCGACGATCCCAACCATGAGTCTCAACGTCAAACGCCTCATCATCGCGATCCTCGGGATCTCGTTCCTGATTTCGTTGATCTTCGTCCAATGGATGGAGACGGCGCGGCGCGCCGAGGAGGCGGGGCTCGCTCCCGCGCGGATCGCCATCCCCGCGAGCAGCAAGGCGTGCGTCGAATGCCACGGGCAATCCACGCCGGCGATCCTCGAGCACTGGAAGGGGAGCACCCATGCCAAGAAAGGGGTTGGGTGCGTCGAATGCCACACGGCCGACAAGGGGGACGCCGACGGGTTCGACCACTACGGCTACCACATCGCCACGGTCGTGACTCCGCGCGACTGCTCCCGATGCCACCCAAAGGAGTTTGCCGAGTTCGAGGCGAGCCACCACGCGAAAGCTGGGAACATCCTGGCCTCGCTCGACAACACGGCGGCCGAGGTGGTGGAGGGCTCGCGCGTGAACTTCGATCCCCACTCGCCGACTCCGGGGAAGGGGGCGCCGATGCCGGTGAACGGGATGGCGTTTGCCAACACCGGATGCCAACAATGCCACGGGAGCAAGATGGCGCTCGTGGCGACGGAGGGGAGCCGATCACGACGGCGGACCTGAAGCCGGGCCCCGACGGCAAACCCACCAATACGGCGGTGCTCGCGCGGATCCGCAAGGATGCCAACGGCCGCCCGATGTTCACCGAGGCGACCTGGCCCAACACCGGGATCGGCCGCCTCAACCTCGACGGATCGTTGGGATCCTGCTCGGCGTGCCACAGCCGCCACGACTTCTCGCCGCGGCGCGCGCCAGCCGGAGACTGTGGCAAGTGCCACCTCGGCCCCGACCACCCGCAGAAGGAGGTCTACGAGGAGAGCAAACACGGCGTCGCCTACCGCGATCTCCGCGACCAGATGCATCTCGACTCCGCAAAGTGGGTATTGGGGTCGACTACTCGGCGGCGCCCACCTGCGCCACTTGCCACATGTCGGGAAACCTCCGCAACAACGGCAAGATCACCCACGATCCCGGCGAGCGGATCTCCTGGACCAACCGCCCCATGATCAGCGTCGTGATGGACACCGACGCCGATCACAAGGTCGTGACCGAGGCCGATCCGGCGAAGCGGCAGGCGCTCGTCGCCGATGGTTGGGAAGCGAAGCGCAACCGGATGAAGGACGTCTGCTCCTCCTGCCACACTCCCAACTATATCAACGCCTTCTACAAGCAGTACGACGACTTCGTGGTGCTCTACAACGAGAAGTTCGCAAAGCCGGGGAAGAAGATCATGGACGCGCTGCGCGAGCAGAAGCTCCTCACGCCGGCCGAGTTCGACGAGCCGATCGAGTGGACCTGGTATTATTTGTGGCATCACGAGGGCGGCGCGCGCGGCACGGCGCCTCGATGATGGCCCCCGACTACGCCCACTGGCACGGCACCTTCGAGGTGGCGGAGCGCTTCTACGAGGGGCTGATCCCGCAGGCGCGCGAGCTCACGCGCAAAGCCAAGGAAGCGGGGAACGATGCGGCGGCCAAGGCGGTCGACGGCGTGATCGATGGGATCCTGGCGCGCCCCGAGCACAAGTGGGTCGGGCGCTGATCGCGGGCGGCGCATGCACACAATTACAACGGGCACAGTTCTCCCTGCACCGTCACCGGCTCGTGGCCGCGGCCGCGCTGGTTCGACGCGAGCCTGTGGGGAAGCCGCTCGACACTTGCATGCTCGATGTGCGCTTCCGCGAGAAGTTCCAGGACGCGATGGCGGTGGTCGTCGGCGACCAGGAGCGCGCGGGGCTCGACCTCGTCACCCACGGAGACTTGCATTGCGACGAGGACTTCGCCGGCCGCTCTTGGCACCATTATCCGCTCCAACGTTGGGCCGGCTTCGAGGGGGATTTGTTGCAATCGGAGGAGACCCGCTCGCCGTGGCTGCGCTACCCGCCGGGGACGCTCCTCAACGAAATCTACACCGGTTGGCGCTGGCCGCGCGTGGTGGGCAAGATCGAGCACCGCCCGCTCGACTATCCCAAGATTTGGCGGATCGCGCAGAGCAAGACCCGCAAGCCCGTGCGCTTCGGCACCTGCTGCTCGCAGGTGATGGCGCTCTTCCTCGACATCCGCACTCCCCAATATAAAGACAAACGGGAGGTGATCTGGGACATGGCGATTGCCATGAATGCGGAGCTGCGCGCGCTGCGCGACGCCGGCTGCTAGGCGCATCCAGATCGAGGAGCCGACCCTCCATTTCTGGGCGAACACCTACGGCCCCGACCACGACGACGTGAAGTTCATGGCCGATGCATACAATAAGGAGGTGGAGGGGCTCGACGACGTCGAGATCTGGATCCACACCTGCTGGGGAAACCCAAATATGCAGCGGGTCATCGAGAACGACAGCTACAAGGCGTCGTTCCAGCTCTACATGGAGCGCTGCCGCGGCGACGTCTGGACGATCGAGACCAAGGATCGCAACTTTCGCGACATCGAGCTCTTCGCGCCGTGGAAGAACGATCCCAAGAAAAGATCTGCATCGGCGCGGTGAGCCATCGCTCGCTCCAGGTGGAGCGGGCCGACGACGTGGCGGCCTCGATCCGCACCGCCATGAAGCACATCAAACCCGAGAATCTGATCGTCTCGAGCGATTGCGGCTTCGGGAGGCAGGGGCGAACCGCGACATCGCGTTCTTCAAGGCCGTGTCGATCGCCCAGGGCTTGCAACATCGTGCGGCGCGAGCTGGGGCTCGAACCCACCTATGTGCCCGGGGCCGATCCGATCCTGCAGACCGACATCGTCCCGAAAACTGCTCGCTAACGCCGCGCGAAGCGGCTCATCGCGCCGTAGAGGAATCGCGCCGGCGCGGAGCGAATGTTGGTGAACGGGGTCGAGACCCAAATCCCAACTTTCTCCAGCGCGTAATCCACCACCATGTCCTCGAGCGCCTGATCGAGAGGATAGGCGCCGCGCCCGGCGGCGATCCGCCGGAGCAGGCGGAGGAAGCCGACCCGCTTCATCGCGGCCATCCGCGCGGTGGCGCTGGCCTGGGGCGGATCGCCGGCGGCGAGCGCCGCCTCGTCGTCGTCGAGGCGGGTCTCGAGGGAGCCGATCCGGAATCCCAAGCATCGCTCGCCCTCGGCAATGGCCTCGAGCAGCGCGCCGGCGCCGCCGTCGATCGGGGCGTCGGACAGCGAGCCCTTGGTTCCCAACAATACGAACCGCCCGACGGCGTAGTCGCGCGGCTCGATCACGAGCGCGCGGCGATCGTTGGTGAGCCGCAGTGTGCGGTGCGCAATGGGGCGCGCGAGATTCACGCGCCGCCCGCTCGCGACCCGGTCGTGGTCGAGGAGCGCCTTCGCGAGCGCCACGCCGTGGTAGGCGTAGGCCGAGCGATCAGAACCGCCGAGCGCGCCTCGCCCAGCGCCCCCGATCCCACATATCCGCGGACGGTGTCGAGCCAGGAAGCTCGGAGCAATCCTCCGAAACCCACACATCGCGGAATCGCCGCAAGAGGGAAATGTGGCGATAATGCTTCAAGAGCAGCACCGGGGTCTCGATCAGGAGATCGACCCGCGAGAGATCGAAGCGCGCGAGCGAGCGGAGCGCCGCGGGAACGTTGGCTTTCCCGACCGCCAGATAGACCAGATCGGTCCCGGCGAACTCCTCGGGGGCGAGCTCGGCGAGCGGGCGCACCGAGCGGCGCGCGCCGGCCGCCTCGATCTCGCGCGGGGTGCGCGCGAAGATCCCCGCGAGCTCGATCGCGCCGCGGGCGCGGGCGAGCGCGGGGAGCGCCGTCTCGACGACCCGCTTCCCCGCGCCGACGATCACCAACTTTCTCGCCGTCACGGGCGCGCTCCCGCGCCGTCGCGCGCGACGACGCGCGCCGCCAGCCTCCGCGCGAGGCGGATCGAGAGGGCCACGATCGTAAAGGTGGGATTGGCGCAGCCGCTCGTCGGGAAGACCGACGCCCCCGCCATGAAGAGATTCGGCACGCCGTGGACCCGCAGCTCCGGATCCACCACCGAAATCTTGGGATCGGTCCCCATCCGCGTCGTCCCCATGTGGTGGAGGCGTCCTGGTCGATCGGCCATGGGCCGCTCGTGGATAGTTGGGTTTCGAGCGGGCCGAGCCCCGCGGCCGGGAGCTCGCGCGCGAGGGTCGCGTGGAGCTCGACGAGCGATCGCCGGTCGAGCTCGGAGCATTCGTGGTGAACGACCGGCACCGCGCAGCCGAGCTCGTCGCGATCGGCGCCGAGGGTGACCCGGTTCGCGGGATCGGGCTCCATCTCCACGAAGTTCCGCAGGCGAATCGCGTGAATCTTGGGTTTCGCCCGCTCGACCAGCCGGTAGTAGGCGTAGCGCGCGACGCGCGGCGAGTCGAGGACGACGTTCGCCCCCAATCCCAACCATCCGGCCGCCGACTTCCGCTCGTTCTGGAGGTCCGAGTCGTCGCCGGTCTCCGAGTAGTCGCGGATCGATACCACCTTTCCTTTCCGCTTCGCCTTGAAGCTCGAGAGCATGAAGCGGCTCCGCTTCACGATCGTCACGAGCGACTCGACCCCCGTGCTTCCCGACCAGGGATAGAGCGGCTCGAATCGCACATAGCTGTTGAGGAGGCGCCGCTCGCGCTGGATCGCGTCGCGCAGCTTCAGCCCCGCGTAGCCGGCGAAGCCATCGCGCAGGCAACCCAAATAATAGGGGAGCTCCACGATCGGGCGGGCGAGGCGCACGGTGCCGTGGTAGTTCTTCGGGTGGTTCATGAGCCAGCGGCCGACCTGATCCCAATCATTCCCGAGCGCGGCCCCCGAGCCGCCGCGCGATGCCAACAATAGGCGCGCGTTCTCGATCCCGCCGGTCGCGACGACGAAGGCCTCCGCGTGGAGGCTCCATTCGCGCCCCGCGGCAGTCCGCACGACGGCGCGGTCGATGCCGCCTCCGGTTTTGTGAGATTCGAGGCGGAGCACCGTCGCGTCGAGCCACAGGTCGACGCTCGCCTCGTCGAAGATGTGGCGATTCTCGCGGCCGAAATGTTGGGGTTCGCTCGCCGCGAGGAAGACCTTCTCGTCGAGGTCGCGCCAGGCCGGGTGAAAATCGCCCGACTCGCGCAGGCCGCCGAAGCCGCTCTCGCCGAATGCCGATAGTTGGGGAAAGCGGTAGCGCGCCGCCGCCTCGCCGTAGAATCCCAACATTTCCTCGCGCGGGATCGGCCACCCCGAGTCGCGCAGCCACGGGCGCGCCCCCATGTCGATCGGATCGAGCGGGCTCGAGAGGCCGGCCCACGTGCTCGACGCGCCGCCGAAGACCCGCTCGCGCGAGTAATCTTTGATTCGGATTCCTTCGCTACGCACCCGCCGCAGCCGGTCGCCGAGCTGGGTCGGTTTGAGTTTGCCGCTCTCGAGGACGGCGATGCGCAGCCCCGTCGACGCGAGCTCGCGCGCCACGGTCATCCCGGCGGGCCCCGAGCCGACCACGCACAGGTCGTAGTCGGGGAGCGCCGCGAGGCTCGAGTCGCCGAGGTCTCGGATCATCGTTGGGATTGGGGGCGGATCTTAGCAGCGGGCCGCCGGCGAATCCGCGCGCGCGACGCGCGCCCGCCGCGCGCGCGCGAGGCGGCGCGCCGTCGCGATTTGTTGCTTCCACTGGCCGTAGACCGCGCCGCGCGCCAGCAGCCGCTCGAGGCGGAGCCGCGTCGAGATCGAGAGGCGCCCCGGCGGCGCGTCTTTCGTTGGGGTTCCGGGGAGCGGCATGAACGTGTGGGCGTGGATCCGCGCGCCGAGCTCCGTCAGCTCTTCGGCGAGGCGGAGCGAAGCCTCGACGTCGTCTCTCCGCTCACCCGGAAGACCAAAGATGAGATCCACGTTGGGCTAGGAATCCGAAGTCCACGCACCGGCGCGACCGCCTCGACGATCTCCGCGCGCCCGTGCCCGCGCCGCGCGTTTCGAGGATCCGATCGGAGCCCGACTGGCCGCCGATCACGAGATTGGTGTTCGAGACATGTTTTCTTAGGATCGCGAGCGCCCGCGGCGTCACGTGCTCGGGGCGCACCTCGGAGGGAAAGGTGCCGAAGAAGAGTCGCCCGCGGCTTCCCAAGATTCCGCGCGCCGATGCCAACAATTCCTCGACCCGGTCCAGGTCGGGGCTTCGCCGGCGGATCCGTAGGAAAGGGCGGTCGGGCTGATGAAGCGCACGTAGTCGCAGCCGAACCCAACCATCCGGCGGATCCACTCGAGAATGTTGGGAAGGCTCCGGTGGCGGAAGCGCGCCTTGAAGAGGAAGGGGGTCTGGCAGAAGTTGCAGGCGTAGACGCAGCCGCGGGTGATCTCGATCGGGTTGAGGCGGCGGTGGGGCGCGGAGAAGGGCGGGAAGTCGTCGAGCTCGATCCGCTCGCCGTGGCCATTGTTTTGGTATTCGCCGTGTTGGTATTCGCCCGATGCCAAGTATCCGACGCCGCGCACGCCGCGCGGATCGTTGGCATCCTGGAGAGCGCGCGCGAGCCCCTGGATCGTGCGCTCCCCTCGCCGAGCGCCACGAGGTCGAAGCCCGCCGCGAGCGTCGCGCGGCGGCTCCGCCGAGGCGTGGGGCCGCCGGCGATGTGGAGCGCGCCCGGCGGATTCGCGCGCCGCCGGACCCAGGCGAGCTGCCGCGCGCAATCCCAAGAATCGGGCGAGTAGAACGACCACCCGACCAGCACCCGCTCGCCCCGCGCCCCCCGCTCGGCGATCGCCGCTGCGAGCGCCTCGCGCCCGCGGACGAATCCCACGAATACCGCGCGCCGCGGCCGGCTCCACGCCGATCGCCGCGGCCAGCACGTTCAGCGCCGTCGCGTTCGTCGCGCGCTCGTGGAAGAGGATCGCCGCCGTCATCGCTTCGCGGTCTTCGTGAGAGCCAACAATTCCCGCGCGACCGCTTCCCCGAGGATCCGATTCCCACGGCGGTCGAAATGGCAACTATCCACGAAGAGGTCCTCGCGCACGTCCTTGAAGAGGCGCGAGCCGTCGAAGAACGCGATCCCCTCCGAACGCAAACGTTCCCCTCCTCGCGCAAACGCGGGTAGCCGCGCCGCGCGCCGTCGACGTAGGTCTCGGGCGCCCGCCCCGCCTGGATCTCGCGCGGCGTGAGCGGCTTCGCCCCGCGTCGTGGAGCGTCGGCTGGAGGACGTGGAGGTAAAGGATCGAGCGCGCCGCGCAGAGCGCGTGGAGCGAGCGCGAGCCCTCGGTCCAGGCGCGCACCGCCCCGGAAAGCAACTTATCGGGATCGGCGTCGAAGGGGGGCCCGTGGGTCGCGAGGTCGCCGAGCCCGCCGTCGAGCGAGCGGAGCTGCGCCTGCGCGTCGGCCGCCCGCTCGTTGTAGAGGTGCGTCAGGCGCGAGAGGGTGATCGTGCCGAGGACGGCGCTCCATTGGAAATGCCAACGAAGCGCCCGGTCGAGGATCGAGCGCGCCCGCTCGCGCCGCGCCGCCGCCGCGGCGAGCCGCGCGTCGGTCTCGCCGGTCGCGGGGCCGCGCGCCACGAAGGGCGCCCACTCCGCGAAGATCGGATAGTTGGGATTGGCTCCTGCTTCGCGTTCTCGAGCGAGAGCGCCACCTCGTTGAAGCCGTCGATGTTCACCACCGCGTCGGGGTGCCACCCTCGGTCAGGAGATAGGCGAGGACGTTCACCTGCTGCGGCTGCTTGAACCCGCCGCGCGCCTGGTTGTGGATCCGGATCTCCCGATTCGCAAAGCTGGGATCGCTCGCCGAGGATCGAACGCAACAGATCCGCCGAGACGTCCGCGAAGATCGCCGCCACCGATCCGCCGAGGATCACGACGTCGAAGTTGCGAGCCGCCTCCTCGCTCTGGAAGTAGGCGGATTCCTTGGGGAGATCGGTGAGGCGCCCCTGAAGTCGATCCCAAAATAAGGGTGGAGGACGTCGACCGGCGCCGCGATCCCCGCCCGCCCGTTCGGCGCCTCGCCGGGGGCGCTCGTGGCGCCGTCGCGTAAAGTTGGGATTCCCTCGGTCAGGACGTCGACGATCTGTCGCATCGACTCCTCGGCCGCCGCCGCGCTGTAGGACTCGCCGCTCACCCGCAGCCACACCCGAAAAAGAAATTCCACGGCCACGAGCGCGAGGAGCGCCGCCGCAATCCCAACTATCGCCCCGCGGGCGGCTCGGCGAAGGGTCGGTCGCATCGACGCGTCGCGCCGGCGGGCGCCTTCTAGAACCGCCCCGGCTCCGTCACGTACGCGCGCAGCTCGTTCACTTCCCGCTCCAGATCCACCGCGTGCGCCGTTCATCAGATCGCGCATCGAGACCATCCCCGCATAGCGATCGCCCTCGAAGACCGGAGGTGGCGGCAGTTGGCTTTGGTCATCTTCAGGAGGCAGACGTCGTAGGAATCCTCGATCTTGGCCGTGGCCGGATTCTTGGTCATGACCTCGGCCACCGTCGTTTTGTTGGGATCCTTTCCCTGCGCCACGACGCGCGTCAGGAGATCGCGCTCGGAGAAGACGCCGACCAGCTTTTGACCCTCGAACACCGCGCACGTGCCGGTCTTGTGGCTGAGGGAGGAACTGGACCGCGCCGAGCACGGTCACGGTCGGAGAGATGCGATTCATCTCCCGGCCCGACAGGAGATCACGAAGGTTTTCCATGGGGTCCTCTTCGGTAGGAACGGCGCGTTCCGATCACGGGGGTGTGGCTTCGAGCCTAACGATTCGTTGACAGGATCGGGAGTGGGGGATGCTGGGGACCCCATCCCAGTCGTTCCCCTCGTTCGATCGAGGCGCGGAGGTCTCCGGAATGAGCTCGTTCGTCGAATCCTTTCTTGCGTCCGTCGAGTCGAAGAATCCTGGAGAAACCGAATTCCTGCAGGCGGTGAGCGAGGTCGCGGAGTCGCTCGAGCCGGCGCTCGAGCGCAAGAGCGAGTATCGCGATGCCAAGATTCTCGAGCGGCTCGTCGAGCCCGATCGAATCATCCGGCTGCGCGTCGCGTGGGTCGACGACGAGGGGAGGTCAGGTGAATCGCGGGTGGCGCGTGCAGTTCTCGAGCGCCATCGGCCCCTACAAAGGTGGGCTTCGATTCCACCCGTCGGTGAATGTTGGCATTCTGAAATTCTTGGGATTCGAGCAGGTCTTCAAGAACAGCCTCACGACGCTCGCCATGGGGGCGCCAAGGGGGCTCGGACTTCGATCCCAAGGGGAAGAGCGACGGCGAGGTGATGCGCTTCTGCCAGGCCTTCATGACCTCGCTCTTCCGTTACATCGGCCCGGACACCGACGTGCCGGCCGGCGACATCGGCGTCGGCGGGCGAGAGATCGGATTCCTCTTCGGCCAGTACCGCCGCCTCGCCAACGAATTCACCGGCGCTCTCACGGGGAAGGGGCTCGACTGGGGCGGCAGCCACCTGCGCCCGGAGGCGACCGGTTATGGTTGCGTTTACTTCGTCGAGGAGATGTTGAAGACGCGCGACGAGGGATTGTTGGGAAAGCGGGTCTCGATCTCCGGCTCGAGGAACGTGGCGCAGTACGCGGCGCAGAAATGCATGGAGCTCGGCGCCAAGGTGGTGACCCTGTCGGACTCCGACGGCTTCATCGTCGACGAGGAGGGGCTCGACGAGAAAAAGTGGCATTACGTCATGGATCTCAAGAATGTCCGCCGCGGGCGGCTCCGCGAATATGTGGGAAAGTTCCGGCGCGCGAAATATGTCGAGGGGCGCGGCGTGTGGAAAGTGCCGTGCGACGTGGCGCTCCCCTGCGCGACCCAGAACGAGCTCGATGGCGACGACGCGAAAGCCCTCGCCAAGAATCGGTGCATGTGCGTGGCCGAGGGGCCAACATGCCCGCCACCCCGAGGCGGCCGAGGTCTTCCTCGATGCCAAGATTCTTTTCGGCCCCGGCAAGGCGGCGAACGCGGGCGGGGTCGCCGTCTCCGGCCTCGAGATGGCGCAGAACAGCAGCCGAGCCGCGTGGCCGCGCGAGGAGGTCGACTCAAGCTCCGCACGATCATGCAGTCGATCCACTCCTCATGTGTGGGGACCGCGATCGAGTTCGACGCCCCCGAGAACTATGTCATCGGCGCCAACATCGCCGGCTTCCGGAAAGTGGCCGATGCGATGCTCGACCAGGGGTCTTCTAGCGCGTTACGGCGCTTCGACCGTGATCTGGAGGCCGGTCGTCGAGCTGATGTTGGTCGCGGAGATCGTGCAGGCCGTCTCGATCCAGAGGCCGATTGCGTAGAAGTGCTTTCCGATCAGCGGCGGAAAGTTGGGAATCGGCGCGTGCGCGAGGGCGAAGTTATTCGCATCGCTGATGAAGTCGAACGCATAGATCTCCGTCGACGAGTAGTAATCGACGTGGAGGAGCGCCCCCACCTGGAATGGATCGGAGCCGGCGTAGTCCGGCGCGTCCGTCACGATGCAAACGCAAGTCTGGTTGGGAGGCGTGTTCAGTGCAGGTGAAGTGAAAGTTGAAGTTCCCAATCTTGGGGAACGAGTCGGCGCCGATGACCTCGGTGCCCAAGCAGCCGGGGGTGCCGGTGCCGTAGGGGACGAGGCTTCCGCTATAGAAGAATCCGCCGGCGAGGGTGCCGATGCCGTTCACGCTCGTGAGCGTCACGTCCTTCGCTCCAGGGTCCCCGCGGGGCTCTTCGCCGTCAGCAAAGTGTCCGACACCACATTGACGTCGGTCATCGCGTTGCCGTCGATCGCGCCGGAGAGCGTGGGCCCGGCGCCGAAGAGCGTGAAGTTGAGTCCCGTGACCGTCACGGCGTCATGCCCGAGCGCCATTCCCAACGATGGGGTGATGCCGAAGATGACCGGCGCATTGGTGGGTTTCGGGTCGTTCACCGCCACGAAACCGAAGTCCGCCTCATAGTTGGTCGAGGTCGCGCGCCCGCCGCACGCGGGGGCGAGGAGCGCCGCGAACGACGCGCCGTTTTGATTCGCCGTCAGGCCGCCGCCGTCGGAGAAGCCGAAATCCAAGACTTGGTATCTGCGCTCGAGGCGGATTGGGCGCCCGCGGTGGAGACGAGGAGGGCGAGGGCGGCGGCGAGCCCCGGGAGCGCAGATGCGTGCGGCATGGGTTGCTTGACGATGGGGGAGGATTGGTGCTACCCGAGAGCCCAACTTCTCGCAATCCGATTTCTCGCTGGGCGCGGCCCGAAAGATACCACCGCGCGCGACGGGGAGGGCTCTCTCAGCAGTTCGCTCGCGAGGGGTAGACTTGATATTCGTCATGGGCGCACCCGAGCCCGCCACCCTCTCCCTCCTCCGCCGCTGGCACGCCGGCGACGACGAGGCGCTCGCCTCCCTCCTCGAGCGCCATCGCGATGCGGTGCGAGCCCTCGTTCACCAGCGCCTCGGGGGTTCCTGCGGCAGCGCGAGGAGACCGACGATTTCGTCCAAGAGGCGATGCTCCAGGTCCTGCGCGACGGGCCGCGCTTCCAGATCGCCGACGATCGCCACTTTCGTTTGCTTCTGGCGCGGATCGTCGAAAACGTGATTCGCGATCGCCACGGATATCACACGGCCGGGCGGCGGGCGCCGGCGCGCGAGCGGGCGATCTCGCGGGAGAGCGTGCTGGTCCTCGATCCGCCGCGGGCGGGCGCGGCGACGCCGAGCCAAATCACCGATCAGCGCGAGCAGGAGGCGTGGGTCCAGCTCGCGCTCGAGCTCCTCGAGGCCGACGACCGCCGCCTCATCGTCGCGCGCGAGTGGGGGATGTGCCGTTCGCCGAGCTCGGAGCGGAGCTCGGGACGAGCGAGGACGCGGCGCGGATGCGCCACCAGCGCGCGCTCGTGAAGCTCGGGCGGAAAGTTGGGGAGCTGCGCCGCGGGGGATCCAGGCGGCGCTCGGGGCCGGGGACGCCGAAGCGGAGAGCGGGGGAGGCGTGAGCTCCGAGATCGAACGGGCGCTCGCGGAGCTCGCCAAGGAATGCGAGGCGGGGTCGCCCCCGATCCGGCGGAGTTCTGCTCGCGATTCCCACGATTGGGATCGGAGCTGCGCGCCGAGGTGGACGATTTTCTTTACATGTTGGGCGGCGTGCGGCCAACCCCAACGAACGCGCCGGCGCCCGAGGCGCTCGGCGATTTCAAGATCGTGCGCGAGATCGGCCGCGGCGGGATGGGAGTGGTCTACGAGGCGGAGCAGATCTCCCCTTCGCCGAAAGGTGGCATTGAAGGTTTTGCCGGCGCACCTGACTCTCCGCGCCGAGTCGGTGGAGCGCTTCCGGCGCGAGGCGTCGACCGCGGCGCGGCTGCGCCATCCTGGGATCGTGGAGGTCTTCACCGTCGGCGACGACGGCGGAACCCACTATTTCGCGATGGAGCTGGTCGAGGGGACACCGCTCAGCGATGTCATCGAAGCGCTGCGCGGGCGGGCGCTCCTCCCGCCGACGGCGCCGCGCTCGTGCCGGGGGCGGCCGGGAGCTTCGCCGCGGCGGCCGCTCGCGTGGCGCTGCAGGTGGCGGAGGCGCTCGAGTACGCGCACCGGGCCGGTGTCGTCCACCGCGACGTGAAGCCCAGCAACATATTGCTGCGCCCCGACGGAAAGGTGGTGTTGACCGACTTCGGCCTTGCGCGCGAGAGCTCGCTCGCCTCGCTCACGCAGACGGGGCACTTCGGCGGAACCCCACATTACGTCTCGCCTCGAGCAGGCGACCGGCGAGCGGCCGGTCGACGGGCGGAGCGATCTCTTTTCGTTGGGAATCACTCTCTACGAGCTCCTGACGCTGCGGCGGCCGTTCGAGGCGGCGACGCCGAACGAGGTCTTCCAGAGGATCCTGCGCGACGAGCCGGTGTCGCCGCAGGAGCTGAATCCCAAGATTCCGCGCGACCTCGCGACGATCGTTGGGAAAGCCCTCGAGAAGGATCCCAAGGATCGCTATCCGTCGGCGGCGGCGATGGCGGCCGACCTCCGCGCCTTCCTCGAGCTCCGCCCGATCTCGGCGACGCCGGTCTCGGCCACGACGCGCGTGGTTCGTTGGGCTCGTCGCGAGCCGGCGAAGGCGACCGCCTCGGCGCTGGGCGGGCTGCTCGTCGGCGTGGCGCTCTTCGCCGCGGGTTGGGTGGCGCCGCGCTTCGCCGACGCCGCCGGGATCGGCGCGGCGCGACCGGGCCGAGATCGCGGCCGCCGAGGGATTCCTCGCGCTGGCCGAGCGCAATCCCAACAAAGCGATGCCACTTTTCCAAGAGACGCTCGATCTCGCCCTCGACATGCCCGAGGGGCTGCTGGGGCTCGAGATGTCGCTCGGCCTCGAGGGCGCGGCGGCGAGGCGGTGCAGGCCGTCGACGCGGCGATCGCGAGAGTTGGGGATCGCCCCGAGCTGGCGCGCATCCGCGCCGACGCGCTCCGCTCGGCGGGGCGCGCGGCGGAAGCCAAGGATCTCGAAAGCAAACTATCGGCGCCGCGCACCGACGTGGAGTCGTTCGTCGCGGCGGCGACCTCGTGCGCCAGCGCGGCGAAGGGGACGTTCCCACCCATCGCAAATGCGTGGAGCTCCTCGAGCGGGCGATCCACCTCTCGCCGCGCGCGCGCGCCGTCCACTATTTCGACCTGGCTTTCGCGGCGAAGAATGCCAACGATCGCGCCGTCGCGGTGCGCGTGGCCGATGCGATCGAGCACCTCTGGCCCGCGTCGGCGGCGGGTTGGTCGCGGGTCGGCTACGCGGTGCGGACCATCGATCCGCCGCGCGCCAAGGCCGCCTACAAGCGCTCCCTCGAGCTCGATCCCAAGAAAGTCTTCTCGGCCTACGGCCTCGCCGCCACCTATTTCGAGAACGGCGAGCCCGACGCGGCGATCGAGGCGGCGCGCGCCGCGCTCGCGATCGATCCCAACTATGCCGACGCGCACACGCTGCTCGGCGCGGCGCTCGCGGCGAAGAAGAAGCCCGAGGAGGCGGAGCGGGAGTACCGCGCCTCGATCGCGCTCGAGCCGAAGCGCTGCTTCGTGCATATGAATCTTGGCATCCTGCTTCAGTCGCGCGGCCAGCTCGACGCGGCGCTGGCGGAGCTGAAGACCGCGGTCGACTTGGGCCCGACCGAGCCGAAGGCCATTGCCAACTATGGCTGGACGATGCGCCTGAAAGGGGACAAGTCGGGGGCGATCGAGCAGCTCGCGCGGGCGAGCGAGATCTGCCCAGAGGATTTCGAATTGTTACAGATGCGCGCCACCTGCCACCGCGAGCTCGCTGAGAACGCCGAGGCGCTGGAGCTCCTCGAGCGCGCCGCGAAGCTCGCCCCCGACAAGCCCTTCGTCGTTCGCGACATGGGGAGCGCGCTCCTCGGCCTCGGGCGGGCTGAGGAGGCGCTGGCGCAGTTCCGTCGATACTTGGTGATGCATCCCAAGTCCACCGATGCCCACCTGAAGATCAGCGCCGCGCTCGAGAAGATGGGGGACTTCCCGGGGGCGCTCGAGGCGATTGCGGAAGGCCGAAACGCTCGTGCCGCCGGCGAACAAGGAAGAGGTGCGCGGCTGGATCCGGCGCCTGGAAGAAAAACGGCCGGCGCCACGAGCGCGCCGGCCAAGTGAGTGCGTGGGATTGCCAACTTCATCGCTTCGCGCAGCGATTGATCCGCTAGAGCCCCGCGATCGTGACCGCGGCGGCGGCCGTCGCGATGATTGGCTTTCCGAGGGATCGCCCGTCAGCAGCGCCTGGAAGTAGTAGGTCGAGCCCACGAGCGACGCATCGTTGGGAATCACGAAGGAGGTCGTCCCCGGGGGTCCTTGGGAGAGGATCCCGTCGAAGGAGATCCATAGTTGGCATCCGGGGAGCCGAGGAAGCCGAGGTCGAGGGGGAGCGGGAGGCCGCCGATCGAGACTGTTGGAGGCTCCCCAGCCGACGCTCGATGTGGCCGCCGACGTGTTCCCGACTTGGCAGGTCATCGTTTGGCCGATCCCGGGAATCCCACCCATCGTGAAAGTTGGGATTCCGGCCGAGCCGGAGCAGGCGCTCCCGAAGTAGGCGATCGGGAGGTGGTAGAAGATCGCGTCGGCCGCCGATGCCACATTTCCGGCGGAGTCGCGGACCTCCACCTGCACCGTGCGGGTGCCGGTCGCGGACGAGCCGCCGTAGGCCGCGAGGCTCCAGGTCGACTTCACCGCTTGGAACGGCTCCCAGGGCGAGAAGGCGCCGCCGTCGTTGCGGAAGCGCGCGTCCTTCGGCGCCGAGGTGGCGTCGGAGAATGCCAAGTATAGGGAGACGTTGGTATCGGTGGTCGCCGCGGCGCCGAAATCGATCGAGACGCTGCCGGTCGGGGCGTCGGGGTCGATGCTGTAGGGGCCCGCGTGGATCGTGGGGCCCAGGTTCCCGGCGGCGTCGCGGGCGCGGACGTGGAAATACCAACTAATCGAGCCGTAGGGGAGGGTCGCCGTTTGTGTGGGGACCGTCGTCGTCGCGGCCCCGGTGGGCTGGGTCGACGGCGAGAGATCCCACTTCGTCACGTAGCCGGCGACGCCCGAGGTGGCGTCGCTCGCGGGATTCCAAACCATCGTGATCGTTGGGATCTTGGACCAGACGCCGACGGTGTGGTCGGTGCTCACGAGAATCGATGGGGCCGAGGGGGCCACCGCGTCGATCTTGAAGGGCCGACCGCCGCGTAGCCCGGACCCAATTCCCAGCTTTGTCGACGGTGCGGATCGTGAGCCACCAGGACGGCGTCTCCGGCGCGAGCCCCTCCGACCAGGAGGTGTACGGGCCGAAATTCTTGGTGAAGCCGGGGCGCGTTGGTGGGCCCGTCGTGGAGCGCGTAGCCGTCGACGCCGGAGAGGGCGTCGGTCGCCGCGGTCCACGCGTAGATAATGTTGGGATCATTGGACCAGACGCCGGGAGTGTGGGTGGTCGAGTGGAGATTGGTGGGAATCGTGGGTGCCGTGCCGTCGACCGTGAGCCCCGCGAACCATCCGACGTTGGTCCACTTGTCACATCGCGCCTCGACGGCCCACGCCTTCGCCCCCTCGGTCGCCCATTTGGCTTGGTAGGTCACCGAGCGGCTGTCGCCGTGGAGGAGGCTCCCCATCGTCACGTCGAGACCCCTTTGTGTGGCATCGCTGTTGTCGCAGAAGCCGAGGTCGGCGACGGGACCGTCCTTCAAGACCGACGAAGTTCCCAACAATGTCGCCCCCGAGTTGACGGTGGTGTCGAGGAAGACTCCGTTGGCGATGAAATCTTGCGTGCTGCAGGTCGCCGTGATGTCGACGCTTTCATTGGGCTTCAGGTATTGTTTGGAAGCCGCCACCGTGACCACGCCCCCACTTGGGTCGGCGCGTGCACCATGTGGACCGTCACCGACGCGCGGGAAGAGCCGGGCGCCGAGTACGGGTAGATCTTCCAGCGCCAGGTCCCCGGCGTCGGATTGCCGATGGTGCGAATCTCCGTGTTGTCGACGGCGCTTTGTTGGGCTGTGTACTCCCCCGAGTTGAGCGTCGCGTTGATCGTCGGCGGCGCGTCGATGAAGAGGTCGAGATCGTTGGTGACCGCTTTGCTGGCGATCGACGACGGGGCGGGCTCGATCCAGTGGAGGCAGACCACCAGCCGCGTCACGTCGGAGCTCACGGTGAAATCGCCGTATGTTCCTTGGTTGGGGCCGAGCGAAAGGCCCCAGTTCCAAGTTTCGAGCTGCGAGTCGGAGAAGTTCGCGCGGTAGGAATCGATCCGACCCGCGCCGTAGGTATTGTGGTGTTGCGTGCCGGGCGTCGCGAGCTCCACATTGTGGCGCGTGGTGGCCGTCGCCATCAGGAGGGACGCGACCCGCGCCGGCGCGTAGCGAAGCCAAGAAAAGTGATCGACGAGCTGGGCGACCAGCCCCGTGACATGCGGCGCCGCCATGCTCGTGCCGCCGCCTTGCATGTAGGCCGTATTGTTTACGTAGTCGGGCGTGATCGTGCCGTCGCCCGGGGCGCAAACGTTGGGTTTCCAGCGGCCGTCCTTCGTGGGGCCTCGACCCGACTTGGTCGCGAGCTCGCCCGGATCGAACCCCCAGAAATAGTTGGGGACGTTGCCGACAGTGAGCGCGTCCTTGCTGGATCCCTGCACGGTCACGGAGCTCGGGGCCGGCCCGTAATCGTGGGCGGCGAAGACGATCACCTGATTCTGCCCCCACACGGCGTCGTCGATCGTCGTCGCGTCCATCTCCGTCCCCTTCCAGCCGCCCGGGTAACCCGCTCCCGCACCATAGGAATTGTTGGAAGACGTGGACGGGGGCGAAATGTTGCCGAAGCCATCGTTGAGGTTCCCTGCATCAACTGGAACGTCGTGGCTTGGGGCCACGTCGAGTTGTACTTCTCGACGACGCGGAATCGCGCGTTCGCCGCGAAGCCAACTTTATTCGAGTAGCCGCGGAACTGTGCGTTCGGCCCCGCAGGCGGATCGGCGAGGATCCCCCCGCTGCCATCGTCCCGTGCCAATCGGAGGGGATCCACGGAGAATCCCAATCCAGGCTGATATCCCAACCATAATAATAGTGGCTTTGGTACGCCTCGTGGCTGATCAGGAGACCCGAGTCGATGATCCCGGCGTAGGCCGCGGCGCCCCCGTGTAGCCCCATGCGCGCGCCACGTCGGCCCCCGTCATCGAAGCCGACGGCCCATCCGCCGGAATGCTGGTGAGAACCGACTCGACGCCGTGGACGAAGTCGAGACCCACGATGTCGGCGAGCCCCGCCGCCGTCGCGCGCGCCCGGAAGGCGTTGCGCGTCGGGAGGTAGAGATCGATCGAAACGCCGCGCGCCTCCAGCGCTTTTGTTGCCATCCGCGGCTCTGGCAGATCCGGACATGGGATTCGGCCGGCGGCACGATGCGCTCGCGACCGTCGGGATCGTGGACGTGCCCCACGCCGATGGGCTCCGAGGTGGAATCGGGATTCAGGTCCGAGTCGAAGAGGGAAACCCACACATCGAGCGGCTCGTCGGCCGCGGCCGCCGCGATCCGCGCCGCCAGCTGCGGATGGAGCTTCATCTCCGGGGGCGCCACGCCGATCCAGCGGACGAACGGAAGATCGGCGACCGCGTGGAGCGACTTCTCGGCGATCGCCACCTTCCACGTATAGTTGGGATGGAATCCCAGGAGACGCGCCCCTGCCCCCGCGAGCTCGGCGAGTCGCGCTTGCGTGATTCGGCGCGAGAACATCACAAATCCGAAGACCTCGCGCGCGGGACGGGAGTCGTCGAGGCGCGCGGCGGCGCGCCTCGAGTCGCGGGTCGATCCGCTCGCCTTCGTGGGGGAAGTAGTCTCCGCCCGCGAATCCCAAGAAAAACGGATCGCCCGACGGCGGCTTTCCCGGCTCATCGCTCGTCGCGCCGGCCCGTCCGGCGTCGCGATGGGGAGGGGAACCTCGTCGGAGAGCTCCGCGTCGATCGCGGGGGCGATCCGCCGTCGACGATGTCGCGCGCGGCGCGGCTCGCGGCCCCGCCGTCGTGCAGCCCGCGGCGCGTCGTTTTGTTGGGATCCGGAATCTTGGGTTAGGAGGAGAGCGGTCGCGAGGGCGGCGAGACGCAAGCAAGGGGCGTGGGCGGATGCGGACATGGTTGGGCTCCGGGGGACGGTTCGTCGGGGAACGGAGCGTCGAGAGAAGCCCGCCCGCGGACCGAACGGCGCCCCGCGCGCGGCGCCCCGGGGGCTCAGGTTCGTCCTCGGGCGCGGCCGAAAGGGGCTCTCTCCTCTCGCGGACGCGATCGCGTCCGCGCGGCGACCCCATGCGCACGCCCTTCCTCCTCCTCGTCGTCGCGGCGTGGATCGCCTCGGCGGCGCGCCCGTCGGCGCCCGACCAGCCCGAGATCATTCTTGGTATGTCGACGGCGCTCACGGGCCCCGCCTCCGACCTCGGGATCGGGATGCGCGCGGGGTCGAGGCGGCGCTCGCCGAAGCCAACCGCGACGGCGGAGTCGACGGCCGAAAGTTGCGCTTGATCGCGCTCGACGACGGCTACGAGCCCTCGCGCACCGCCCCCAACATGCACGAGCTCATCGAGAAGCACGGGGTCGCGGCGGTGATCGGAAATGTGGAACGCCCACGGCGATCGCCGCGCTCCCGATCGCGCTCGAGGCGAAGACGCCGTTCTTCGGCGCGTACACGCGGCGCGGGAATCCTAAGAAAAACGCCCCCGACCGATATGTGGTGAACTTCCGCGCGAGCTACGCGGAGGAGACCTCCGCGATGGTCGACGCGCTCCTCGACCACGCGGGGCTCAAACCCAACGAAATCGCCTTCTTCACGCAGCGCGACGGCTACGGCGACGCGGGCTTCGCCGGCGGCGTCGCGGCGCTGCGACGCCGCGGGCCTCCCGACGGCGCGAGCGTCGGCCACGGGCGCTACGAGCGGAACACGCGCAGCGTCGAGAGCGGCCTCGCCGATCTCCTCCAGCTCGAGCGGCCGCCGCGCGCCGTGATCATGGTCGGCGCGTACGCCCCTGCGCGTCGTTCATCCGGCTCGCACGCAAACAAAAGCTCGACGCGCTCTTCCTCAACGTCTCATTCGTGGGAACCGACTCGCTCGCCGACGCGCTCGGCGCCGAGGGGAGGGGGTGATCGTGACCCAGGTCGTTCCCCACTATGACGCCGACCTAAAGGTGGTGAGGGAGTACCGGCGCGCGATCCGCGAGCGCGAGCCGGCGCCGCTGCCGTCGTTCACGTCGCTCGAGGGATACTTGGCGACCCGCACGCTATTGCTGGCATTGCGAAACGTGGCCGGAGCGCCGTCGCGCGAGGGGTGATCGACGCGCTCGACGCGCTCGGCGATTTCGATCTCGGCCTCGGCGAGCCGCTCCACATCTCGGGGAGGCACCAGGCCTCGCATCGCGTGTGGCCCACGATCATCCGCAAGGGGCGGGCGGTCCCGTTCGCATGGTCCGAGCTCTCGGCGGAGAAGAAGTAAACGATGTCGCCGCGCAAGGTCCGCCTGCGGAGCGCCAACGCGGCGCGCCTCGCGGCGCTCCTCACGATCGTTGGGATCGGGGCCGTCGCCTCCACGCTATTCTTGGTGACCTCGGTGCAGTCGCGCGTGCGCGCGGTGCGCGACGAGGCGGTGGTGGTGACATCGGTCGCCGAGCAATCGGGGGCCGACTTCGACCGCCAGGTCGCCAAGGGGCGCCTCGACTTCGACCTCCTCCTCGACGAGACCTCGAGCGAGCCGTCGACCGGTGCCTGGCTCGACGTCCTCACGGAGATCAGGGAAAGCAGCCGCCGCGCTCGGCGCGACGCAGCTGGCCCCGCAGATTCGTTGCCTCGCGCCCGGGATCGATACGTTGCGTTCTGTGCGCGCCGATGTGGATGGCGTGGAAGAAGCGGCGCCTCGCGACGAACGCCGAGCTCGACTCCGCGCGCAAGCGGAGCGAGGCGGCGATGACACAATTGCGCAGCGCGCTCCGCACCGCCGAGGGGCGCCGCCGCCTCGACCAGATCGCGCAGGTGCGGACGCTCCGCGGCGCCGTGCCGGGGATCCCTCCGCCTTCGCGAGCCTCCTCAAGCTCGCCGCCCAATCCCAACAAAACTTCGGCAACGTGGACGCCGACGTGTCGGAGCTGGGGCTCCTGCGCGAGCGGCTCCTCGGCGAGACCGATCTCGACCCGCTCGTGTCGCTCAAGGACAACCAACTAAAACAGGTTCTCGCCCGCCTCGAGAGTGAGTTCAAGAGCAACAGAACTGATGGTTGGGATTCGCCCGAGCAGCCGCTCGAGCTGCTCCGCGCCGTCGAGACCGAGCTCCTCGGGCTCGGCTACACCTTCGACGACGCGCACGAGACGATCGTCGAGGGGAGCGACGGCCTCTTCGGCCATTGCCGCGCGCTCCAGATCTCCAATCGCGAGCAGCGTGGGCTCGACGAGCGGGCGCGCCGCGCGTTCGGCGCCTTCGAGCTGCGGGTGCGCGAGCTGGCCGACGGCTCGGCGCGGCTCGCCGCCGCCCTCGCCCACGACGCCGGATCGCGAGCTCGGCGAGGCGCGGATCATCACCGTTTTGACTGGGATCGCCTCCGCGCTCGTCCTGGGGATACTGGGTTTCGAGTCGCGCGCACGGTCCGCCGCCAGGTCGCCGATCTGGAGGTGGCGAACGCGGCGCTCGACCTCGCCACCTCCGAGGCGCACCGCGCGGCGCTCGCCAAGAGCGAGTTCCTCGCCAACATGAGCCACGAGATCCGAACCCCGATGAACGGCGTCATCGGGATGACCGGGCTCCTCCTCGACACGCCGCTCTCCCCGAGCAGCGCGACTACACCGAGACGGTGCGGACTGCGGGGATCACCTCCTCAAGATCATCAACGACGTGCTCGACTTCTCGAAGATCGAGGCGGGGCGGATCGACTTCGAGCGGGTCGACTTCGACCTGCGCGAGTGCATGGAAGGGGTCGCGGGGATCCTCGCCGAGAAAGCCCAAGCGAAAGGGCTCGAGCTCGGAGTCCACATCGCCGACGGCGTGCCGCGGATCGTGAAGGGGACTCCTCGCGCCTCCGCCAAGTATTGCTGAACTTGGTCGGCAACGCGGTGAAGTTCACCGAGCGCGGGAGGTGGTGGCGCGCGTCGAGCTCGCCGCAACCGATCCCAAGAAAACCACGATCCGTTTCACGGTGCGCGACACGGGGATTGGGATCTCGCCGGACTCCCTAACGAAACTCTTCCAACCTTTCTCCCAGGCCGACGGCTCCACGACGCGCCGATTCGGCGGCACCGGGCTCGGGCTCGTCGTCTCGAAACGGATCGTCGAGGCGATGGGTGGGATCATTGGTGTCGAGAGCGAGCCGGGGCGCGGAAGCATCTTTTGGTTCACCCTCCCGCTCGAGGCCGGCCAGCAGGCCGCCGCGGCGGCCGCCCCACCGCTCCCCGATCTGCGCGGTGCGCGCGCGCTGGTCGTCGACGACAATGCCACCAATCGGATGATCCTCCGCGGGCAGCTCGCCGCGTGGGGGATGGAGGTCGTCTGCGCCGAAGGGGGCCCGAGGCGCTCGACCTCGCGCGCAGGGTGGCCGCGGGCGGCGACACGCTCACGCTCGCGATCCTCGACATGCACATGCCGGGGATGGATGGGGTGGCGCTCGCGCGGGTCCTCCACGGCGAGCCCGCCTTCGCGCGGCTCCCCACCATATTGTTGACATCGATGGGGGAGCGCCCGCCGCTCACCGAGCTGGAGCGGGCCGGCATCGGCTTCTCGTTGAACAAACCGGTCCGCCAATCCCAACTATTGGACGCGATCGTCGAGGTGGTGGCGGCCGGGGCGATGGGGGCCGGCGCCGGGGCGCGCGAGGCGCGCGAGCCGGAGGCGGCGCTCCCGGGCGAAGCCCAACGATCGCGCGAGCTGCCGTGCGTGCTGGTGGCCGAGGACAATCCGGTGAACCAGAAACTTGGGGTCGCCCAGCTGCGGAAGCTCGGCTACGAGGCCGAAGTCGCGTCGACGGGGCGCGAGGCGGTCGAGGCGGTGGCGAAGCGCACTTATGTTGCGATCCTGATGGATTGCCACATGCCCGAAATGGACGGCTACGAGGCCACCACCGAGATCCGACGCCAAGAAAAGAGCTCGGCTCGGCGAATCCCAATCATCGCGCTGACGGCGAATGCCCTCGAAGGGGACCGCGAGCGCTGCCTCGCCGCGGGGATGGACGACTACGTGGCGAAGCCGGTGCGAATCGAGGATCTGCGGCGGGTGCTCGAGCGCGTGGCGAAGTCGCCGGTCTGAGCGGACGCCGGCGCGCGCGCGCCGCGGTCAGGTCCCGGCGAGTTTTTGTAGCATCGCCGCCGGCGGCAGGAAAAAACCGCCCCCGTGACCGGGCGCGTGAAATCCATCAAATGGTCATGCATGCCGTCCCTCGAGGCGCCGAACATCCGGCGCATCATCTTCTCGGGGATCGCGAGGTCGCGCGTGTACGCCACGAAAAGAGCCCCGCCTCGCGGAGATCGCCGTAGGGAAAGCTGTGGCGAAGGATCTGGAGCTCTTCGCCCCCTCCTCGATCACCACTCTTCCGACATGCGAGGTCGGCGCCTTCTCCTCGATCTCGACGCTGTCGGGCTTGGTGCGCCCGATAACGGATTCTTGGGTTGGGCGCGGCATCGATTCCCAAGATTTCAGGTCGTGGACGTATCGTTGGGTGATGACGTAGCTCCCGCCGGCGAAATCCCGATCCTCCTCGCCGATCAGCGCCGCGGCCGCCCGCTCGTCATTCTTGGGATTCTCGGTGCCGTCGATGAAGCCGGTCAGGTCGCGCGAGTCGAGGTAGCGGGAACCCTGGACGTCCTCCGCGACCTCGACGCGCGCGCCGAGCGCGCGGACCAGCCGCCGCGCGAGCTCGAAGGCGAGGTCGCGCCGATCGCAAAGAATATGGAGGAAGAGATCGCCCCCGGTCGCGGGCACGCGGAAATGTGGGTTTTCGATCGTTGGGAAGGGGCGGAGCCCCTTCGGCCGCCGTTGTTTCGCGGCGTCCCACAGCTCGGCGCCGATCCCAACATTGCATGTCGCCGGATGCTTGGGATCGAGCGCCGTGACCTCGGCGGCCATCGCGGGGCGCGCGCCGCGTCGCGCAGCAGCGCGACGGCGTCGCGCGCGCGATCGGCGGCGCGCAGGACGATGAAGTAAGCATTCGCCGGCGGCTCGGGGAGATTCCGGGCTGGGGTGTGGACATGGCGCGGCAAGATCGCACGCGCTCCGCGAAACTCCAACAATAGAGTCGCCCCCGAACCCCGTGGCACGGGCGTGCTCGCGGCCGCGCCCCCATGTCGATCTCCATCACGGAAAGCATCGTCATCCGACGCAAACCCGAGGATGTCTGGGACTTCACCACAGGACTACGCGCGGCGCGCCGCGTGGGACGACACGATCCTCGAGGCGGAGGTGCTCGAGGCGGGGCGCGGCCGCGGGTGCGGGTCCGCGCGAAAGGTGGGTTGCGCGGAATCTTCGGTATACAAACTATCGGAGCGGCCGCGGCGGACGAGCGTCGAGATGATCGAGGTCGAGTCGGCGCTCGTCGCGGGGGCGGCGGCTCGTGGAGCTACGAGCCGTGCGACGGCGGCACCCGCTGGACGCAGACGAACTCCGGTGCGCCTGAAGAGCCGGTTTGCCGAGTGGCTGCTCGGACCCTCGCTCCGCTGGACGATGCGGCGCGCAGCGCGGCGCGCGATGAAGAAGGCGAAAATTGGGTTGGAGGGTCGGCCAGGCACCGCGATGCTGACTCGTTGCGGCGCTCGGGGCTACGCGCGCGCCGCGCGATCGGCCGGATAGTTGGGGAACAATGGCGGGATCGGCGCCGTTCTCAGGGCGGGGCGCGGCGCGCGACTCGCGCGCCGCGCCGATCCCTTCGAGTCCTTTCCTCCGGAGAATTTCCATGAGACAGCCCGCGGAATTCCATCCCGTGCTCAAGGCCTGCGCCGTCCTCGCCGTCGTGACCCTGCCGATGCTTCTCGGCGGCGCGGCGCCTAAGCCGAGATCGGTCGCGCTCCCGGCGACACCAACTTTCACCGAGCAGGTCGACGTCGTGCGCGACGCGCAGGGCGTTCCCCACATATTCGCGACGACGGCGAGCGGCGCCTTCTACAGGCTCGGCTTCGCGTCCGCGGAAGACCGGCTGTTCCAAATGAATCTGTTGCGTTGGACGATGCGCGGCCGCCTCGCCGAGTACCTCGACTCCACGCAGTTCGATCTGATCATCGATCAAGACAAAACGGCGCGGATCCTCGGTTGGGGGCGCACGCCGATCTGCAGGCAGCGGGTCTCACCGATCCCGAGTCCCAGGCCGTCCTCACGGCGTATGCGCAGGGGGTGACTACTTCACGAATCGTTACATCAGCATTCACGGCACGCTTCCGCCGACGTTTCAGCAGCTCGGAATCACGCAGATCGATCCTTGGACTCCGGCCGACAGTTTGCTTTGCTGGATGTTCATCCAGACCGTGTTCGAGGGGGTTGGCAATCGGAGGTGGCCGCCGACGAGAATCCGGGGTCGTGCCCGCCAGATCCGACTGTGGTGATCGATCCGGGGGCGCCGTGGTCCAGCAGCCCTGGAGCCCGCCGTTTTGTTTGGAAGATCTGAAGAAGGGCGGCGCGCGATCGCGAGCGGCCCGTCCGAGTTCAAGAAGGCGAGTCACAATCTCGTCCTGGCCGGCAAAGCGGAGCACGAGCAACTCGGCGGTCATGCTCGGCAAACCCCAACTATTCGTCACCAATCCCGGCATTCTCTACGAGTTCGCCGCCAAGGGGAGCTACGATTGCCGCGGCGCGGAGTGGCGGGATTCCCGGGTCTGCTGGTCGGCTGGAATCGCAACATATCCTGGTCGGTCACGGCGATGGGGGCGACACGTCCGATCTATTCCGCTTGAACGTGCCGGTCTGGAATCCCTCCAATACCTATGTGTTGGATGGCGTGATCACGCCGATGACCAACGTTCACACGGAGACCGTGCTCGTGAAGGTGGGAATCCCGTGACGGTGGATCACAAGGAGACGGTCTGGGGACCGGTCGTCACGTCGCTCATCCCCGCGACGAATCCCGCCAACATCAATCAGGGCTACGCTGCCTGCCATCAGATCCTGCGCGACACGACCCACCACACGATCGATTCGATGCTTGGGTTGATGAGAGCCAGCGATTGGTGCTCCGCGCGCGCCGCGATGGCGCTGTGGCGCGGCCCCGGAGTGCATATGTTGTATGGCGATCTCCAAGGGAACATCGGGTACACTTCGCTGGTCGCGCTGCCGATTCGATCGCTCAACGACCCCTGCCCCATCTATCCGGGATGCCAACCGCAGGACGGCACGCTTTCGGCGTCGGCCTGGGTGGGCGAAGTGGCATTCTCCGACCATCCTTGGTCTTTCAATCCGCCGGAGGGATTCTTGGTGACCGCGAACAATCTCGCGGCCGACCCGGCGACCACGCCTGGCAACCGGCAGTTCGGCGGCCCCGGCGACACCGAGCGGAGCTGGCGGCTGCGCGAGCTCTCACGGGGCTCCTCAACGACCCCACAAATCCCAACTATCCCAACATCGAAGCTCACGCCGTCGCAGACCTCGCGATCGATCACGATTCGGTGAACGCGGTCCTGCGGGTCACGGCCGAGCTGGCGGCGATCATGCTGCAGGCGGGCACGATCTCCGGCGGCGCGGCCTCAGCGGCGCAGCAGCTCGGACAGTGGAACAACGGCGTCCCGGCGAGCCAATATTGGCAAATGTTACCTTCGGTTCCCATCTATCCGGTCCTCCTCGTGGTCGCCGATTTCGTCGGGAAGTTCCGCGTGCACCCACTCAAACGTGGAACAACCTGGTCACGACCTACGGGGCGGGGCCTCGGGCCTCGTGAACTTCCTGCGGCACGCGGAGGCGAATCTCCGGGCTTCGCCGCCATGACCGATGTCAAGAATTGGATGCAGGACCGGCTCGACAACGCCTGGACGGAATACACCAACAATCCGCCGACGGGCTACACGCAGTTCAAGGTCTACTACGAGGCCAATGCGCGTCTCGAAGCCATCGACTCCCACGGACCCAAGAGCCTTCTCCTTCCCAAGAATACACGGTGACGTTGCTCTGCCCCTTCGGCGGCACGATCTGGTCGCAGCCCGGCGAGGCGTACTAAGTTCCACGCGACGATGCGGAACATCGACAACTCCAAGGCGATGCTACCGCCCGGCGTCTCGGAGGATTTCACGGCGACGGCGCTCTTCCGAAACCACGAATCGGATTGGCTCGCTCCGGCAACATGTACGCGGCGCCGATCACGCAATCGATCGTGGTCGCAACCGCGATGTCGACGACGACGCTGCTGGTACTAAATGTGGTTTCACAAGTCATTCGGGCTGCGCGCGCGCGCAGCGCGCTTCGCAACTCAGCAGACGATGCAGCCCGCCCGTCTTCAACAATCCGAAGACCGCGGGGACGTCGAGGGCGGAACGACCAGGAGCGTGCCGGCGACGATCACGACGACGCGCGCGCCGTTCGTTTGTTGGGATCGAGCGGCCGATAGAAGAGCCACAGCAGAAGCCACCATTCCAGCAGCGCGCACGAGGCCGATCGCGCCCGGGTAGACGAGCAGGTGGGCGCCCTCGGCTGCGGGACCGTCGATCGAGGCTCCCGACGAGATAGGTGGCGAGCCCGACCGCGAGGCCGAACGCAATCCCAAGGATCGTGCGGACGCCGCCCAGCACGAACGGGTTTCGCCGCGCGATGGGGGCGAAGTGCGCGCGCGATGAGGAAGCCCGCGATCGAATACCCCGCGAACTTGACGGCGCAGAACACGGCGAACCCGAGGCCGGGGCGATCGAGACCACCTCTGCATCATGGCGCGATACCACCTATCGCGCGCCTACGCGCACGATCCCGGGGAGCTGCTCGGATTGATACTCGATGACGAGGGCGCACCCACGGCGCTTCCTCGCGAGTCGTGCAGATCTCGTACTTCGCCGCGCGAGACGATCTCGTACTTCAGGTCGCGCAGCTTGAGGAGCTCCTCGAGGCGCCGGATCGACGCGCTCGCCGAGGCAGGTGCCACGGCGACGAGGATGCGGTCGCTCGGCGTGACCTGCGGATTGTTGGGAACGGGCGACGAGCAGCCGAGTGCGACGCCACTAGAGAGCGCCGGCCAGAAGGCCCGCCGAGCCGTCCTGCGATTCCCAATCATGGGCGTTGGCCGAAGATCCTGTTGTCGAGCGAGGAGGCGCCCCGGACCGAGCAGGATGAAGCTGACCGCGAGCGTCAGGTACACGGCGGCGAGCTCGTATGCCGGTCCGCCAGTCGGGTCGACGAACGGATGGCCGTTCACGATCCAGTGGAAGTGGACCGCGTAGGCCATCGTGCAGAGGATTCCCAACGATGCGATCGGCGTCACGAGCCCAAGGATCCAGCACAAGCCGCCGCCGAACTCGGAGATCGCGGCGAGGATTATGGAATCCCGACGTCGACGCGCCGGGGCCCATCCAATCGGTGGGGTGTTGGATCTTTCCCCATCCATGGATCACGAAGCGCGGCGCCGGCGACGACGCGAAGCAACAATAACGCGATCGACGTGACGGCGGGTTGCTGTCGCGGCTGAGGATGCTTTTCCAGTCCATGGGGTCTCTGTTTGGATTGGGGTCGTGTGGATTGGGGTTCCGCGAATCACGGATGCGCTTCGAGACTCGGCGCCGCAGCGCGCCCGGGCATTCGGCCGCGACTCTAGCGCGCGCGATGGCGAGTCTGAATCGGGAAGTCGGCGATTCGGCGCGCGGGAATGCGCGGGGGCGCCGGCCAGTCGCTGGATCGTTGGTGATGGCGCGCGGCGGGGTCCGACATGATGCGACGCAACTCGTGGAGTCGATTCCTGGCGGGGATTCTGTTCGGCGTGCTGCTGGGGAGAGAGCTCGTGATCCTGCGAAACGCATGGTTCGCGAGAGTGGGGGCGGAGGAGCCGGAGGGCGCGGCCGATTTGCGTTTCGACGCGCGAAAAGGTGGTGTCGCGATCGGACCGCCGACGACGCGCGGCGAGGGGGCCGCGCACGTGGGATCGGCGTCGAGCGCGGCGATCGAGAGCGCACGCGCCCTCGAAACCAACGATCGGACGCGGCGCCCTGGCGAGCGCCGGCAGGGCGATCTTTCGGGCGCGTCGTCACGCGACGACGGCAAGCCGCTCGAAAGGTGGCGTGTGGCGCTCGGTGAGAGGCGACTCGTCGCACGAGACGGGCGTATTCACGTCGGCCGCCGGCGAGGTTCAGACACATCGCCAAGAATGGACACGATGTACCACCTATCCGTGGGCCCGATGTCGGGGCCGAGCGATCTCGATCCGTGGTATTGGACGAAGTCGCGGTCACGGGGCGCGAGCTCGTGATCCGCGTTCCCAAGGATAGGTTGCCCACGAGCCGAGATTAGTGGGAACGCTGGTCGACATGAGTGGGAATGGCGTCCGGGTGTGGTGCTCGCGGTCTTTCGAAGCCGACGGCCTACTCGCCGTCGGCGCCGAGCCGACGCGACCGGGCACTCGGAATTCGGGCCGATCATCCCGACGACGGTCACTCTCGCGCCTCGTCTTGCCGACGCGCCGCGCCATGCCGCTCGGAAAGTTTGCGTTACATTCGGACTCCGCCACGGATCTCGGCACGATTCGCCTCCCGCGGCCGGCTCGATCGAGATCCTATTCTCCTACGAGAATGTTGGGATGGGCCGGCTCGAAGCCGGCGACACCCGTGGCGGAGATCTACGCGCGGGGAACGAGAATGGGATGCTCCCTCCGAACTGATGCTAAGTTGCCGCGGCAAAGTTCGACGGGCATTCTTGCGTCGTCCGCGATCCGCCGCCGGGTGAGTACACCGTTCTGTTCGGCCGTCCCAACTATGTGCTCGATCGCCGGACCGTGACCGTCAAGGCGGGCGAAGCCACAGAGGTGAATGTCACGTTTCGCCCCGGCGCGATCCGCCTTGATGTCGCTTCCAGGTCGAAGACATGACCCGCGTCATCGACACGGTGGACTTCAGCATCCAGGATTCCGGGCGAAACGTCGTCTACTCGACCAGCGACATCGGCAGGCCGCACCGGATTGGGGAAAGATCGTGTTTTGTCTGCCCGCCGAGCGCTTTCGCGTCATCGGCAAGTCGTCGTCCGGGCTCTGCGCCGACGTGACATTCGACTTCGCTGCGACGCCGCCGCCGAATCGCACCTACGAGGTCATGTTGAAGCGAGGGGGCGCGATCCCAACAATCCACTCTACCCCCCGAGCTCCTTCACGTATCGCTCGGTGCGCGCCGCGCCGTAGTCGCGGACGAGCTTCGTCGCGGCGGCGTCGTTCGCGAGCGCCGCGAGGACGGCGTCGAAGGGGGCCTTTCGTTGGCGAAGGGCCTCCTTGTAACGATTCCGCGCAGCGCCGTCGGTCGCGACGACCCCTGGATCGCGCGCCGCGCCGCGTCGAATCGTTGGTTGTCCATGTTGAAGTGGGATCCCACCAATACTTTGGCGCGCATCGCCGACGCCTCGATCGCTTGGCGATTCGTCTCGAGGTGAGCGAGCGCCTCCTTCGGCGCGCCGGGAGTGGATCCCACAGAAGCCAATTGTTGCTTCATCGTGTCGAGGGCCGCGGTGATCGCCGCGAGGACGGTCTCCAGCTCATCGAGGTGTTTGCGCGCCGCTTCGGCGTCGGCGGAAATCTTGGACATCTGCTCGTCGGATTCGGCGGCCTCGCTCTGCGCGCGCACTTCCTGGAAGACGCCGACGAGGAGCATGAGCGACGCGCAGGCGAAGGTGAGCCAGCCGGTGCCGGTGATCCGGCGGAGGAGCGGGCCCTTTCCCTCGCGCAGCGTGTCGCCGAAGACTCCGATGCACGCGGCGCCGCAGCCGAGGCAGAGGAGCACGACGCTCAGGGCGAGACCTTCCATAGAGTTCCTCTGGCAACGAAGACGGCGCAGCGGCGACGCCGCGGCGCTTCCAACACAAACGTGAATCCGTCCCCGCGCGGACGCGGAATCCCGCGACGAGGATTGGTGGGATCGGCGCCGGCGCCGCCTCGAGCAGCTCAGGGCCTGCGGCCCGCCGCGACGCGAGGCGCTTCGCGACCATCGGCCGCGTGAGGTCGCGGAGCGCGTCGCTTTCCCACCCAGCGCTCGCAGGCGACCTTGGAGGCGGCGAGGCGCGTTGCCAGCTTCTACGGCGGCGGCGTGAAGAGTGGCATTGCGGTGGCCGACGCCGCGGAGCGCCCAGCTCACCCCTTCTTCACGAAGTTGCGATCGTCGTCGGCCGCGCGCTCGATGAGTGGCATCGCACGCAGGAAGGGCGTCGCCCGATCGTTTGTCATGGAGGGCGAGGGAGGCGAGGAGCGCGAAAGCGGCGCGCTTCTCGAACTCCGCCTCGCGGCGCGCCCATTCGGCGACTTTCGCGTAGGCGTAGGGCACCGGTCGAAAGCTTGAAGCAGACCGTGTCGCAGACAGCCCAATTATCGAAATCGCGACACCAACGATCCATTTGGGCGGGGTGACGAGCTCCAGGTCGTCGATGAACGCGGCCACGAAGCGCACCTCGAGCCAGCCGGTCTCCCAGAGGGCGAGGGCGAGCTCGTGGTCGACGCCGATTTTCTTGGCCATCGCATACAGCCGCGGCATTCCGATGCCGAAGGCGTGCTTCGGAGGGATCGCGAAGCGCGCCATCCCGTCGCGATTTCGTTGGGATCCGAGGCGCTTCAGCGCGGCGACCACCTCGTCGACGCGCGCCGCGATCGGCCGCGCCGTGGGGATATTCTTGGGCAGTGAAGTGGTTTCACGCGCTCTCGGCTGCGCGTGGCCCCCGTCGCCCATCGCTGCGTTGCCTCGTCCTCGGCGACCCCACCGGGTCGCCTGCGGCGAGGCGCCTTGCGCTGGGCGACGCTGGCTCGCGCTCGCCTGTCGAGATACTTACGAAACCACTTCTCGTCGTTTTCTTGGGAATGGACGGTTTCTTGGTCATGGGAGTTTCGCGGGTGGGGTCACTTGGCCGGCGCCAAGGGGCCGGGGCGCCGCCCCTTCTCCGCGGCGATGGCCTCCTCGATCGATGCCTTCGATTTCGCGATCCGCGCGCGATAGCCATCGGGATCCACGAATGCCCGCGCCCCTTCGGCCGCGGCGCGCCCCGTTTCCCAACGAAATCGAAGGCGCTCGCGTGCGCCGCGAGGAAGATGTCGGGCCGGAGCGCCTCCTGGACTTCGATCGAATGGAGGTAATCCTCCGCGATCCCCGGATAGCTGGGATCCTTCACGAAGCGAGTGCCGGGGTTGATCGAGGTGCTACCCGTGAATACCACAGAAAAGGCGCGGTCCCCTTCGGCCGCCGTCGTGATCCAGGTCGTGCAGCCCTTCGTGTGCCCGGGCGTGTGGCGCGCGAGGAGGCTCACGCCGCCGAGCTCCACGGTGTCGCCGTCGCGCAGGACCCGATCGACCGCGACCGGCTCGAAGTGGAACGAGTCGGCCTCGGAAAAGAGGTAATCGCTCTTCCCCCGACTTCAACAGCTCCACGTCTCCCTCCATCGCCGCAATGTTGGCATTCGTGAGCCGCTTGAAATGGGCGAGGGTGCCGACGTGGTCGACGTGCGCGTGGGTGATGAGGAGGAGTTTGATATCTTCCGGCTTGAATCCCAACTTTCGGATCGACGCCTCGATGAGCGGGGCGGACGGCGGCATCGCGCCGTCGATCAGGATGTGGCCGGCGGGGGTGGTGATCAGGTACGAGCCGAGGGTCGGCCGTTCCCACATAATGGATCGATCCCACGATTCGGATCGGCTCCGCGGGCTCGTACCACGCGGCCGAGTTCGCGGGGAGCTGCGGATTCTTGGTATTCGGCGCCGCGCACGCGCCCGCGAGCGCGGCGCACGCCACGACGCCGCGGGCGAATGCCAATTTCATCGGCGGGATTCTAGCTGCGCGTGGGCGGCTGCTAGAGCTGGCGGATCCACGCCTTCACGATCGCCGCGAAGGGGGCGCGGTTCGCTTGGATCTCGCGCCCCGCGCCGAGGGTCACGAAGCAGCGATCCTTGGCGAGCCACTTCACGAGATTCTTGGGATCGGGGATCGCGAGCCGGGTCTTCGCGGCGGCCTTCGCCTTGGCCCCCGTGTGGAAGATGAGCTGGACCCGATCGGTCGATCGGAGGAAGAGGGTCGCGAAGTCGTCGCGCGCGCGAAAGGTGAGGGCGCTCCATTTGATACATTCACCAATCGACGGATCGATCCCAAGTATGATCCGGCGGACGGCTTCGAGATCCTTCTTGAGCGGATGCTTCAGGTCGCGCATGAACGCGTCGACGGCGGGGTCCGTCAGCGAGGCGCGCGCGGCGGGCTTCGCCGCAACGATGGTCTTGCCCTTCGCCGCGCCCTTCCGCGCCTCGGCGCGCGCTTTCTTGGCATCGGCGCGGCGGCGATTCTCCGCGATCCGCGCCAACACCAACCTTCGGACGAGCGCCGCCGGCATCGGCTCGCTCGCGGGGAAACGGATCGCCCCTTTGCTGGTCTCGTAGCCGGAGAGATCCTTGGCATGCGCCCGCGACCGTCGACCCGCTCATCGGATAGAACGCGCAGTGGTTCACTCCGGCGCCGAACGCCACGAGCCACTGGCCGTCGAGGCGGAAAGCCGGCAATCCATAGGCGATGCCCTCCTCGGCCCTCGGCGCGACGGCGCGGATCGCCTTGCGCAGCTTCACGAGCGCGGCGCGCTTGTCGGGGCTCACCGTCGCGAGGAAATCATCGATCGATCGGGGGAGCCTTGGTGCGCATGCTTTATGTGGGATTCGCGGGGCGCGGAAGCCTAACCATCCGCCAGCGGGCGGGCGACTTCCCATGATGCCCGGCGGGATCGACGATCCGCCCGATCCGCCAACCGTGGGAATCGCGCACCGGCGCCACGAGGCGCGCCCCGCGGCGACGGCGCGCGCGCAGAGCGCCGCCGGATCCTCGACGACGAGCAGCATCCTCACCGAGCAGCCGCCGAGTGTGTCGGGGCTGAAGTTCTGGTGCTCGGAGGATTCCTCCGCGACCCAGAAATCGGCGCCGCCGACCGATAGTTGGCAAACGCCGCCGCCGGGGACCGAATACAGCTCCTCGGCGCCGAACCCAACTTTGTAGAAATCGACGGCGCGCCCCCAGTCTCGTACCGAGAGCGTCGCGGTCACCCCATTTCGGAAGGCATTGGGCTTCACGGATTCGCGCGCGCGATCCTAGCAGCGGCCTGCTAGAGCGGCTTGCCGCACGCGTCGAAGCGCCGCCGGATCCGCTCTCGCAAATCCCCTGATTCGCCGCGCACGCGTCCATCGCCGCCACGAACGCGGAGCGGGCGCCGTCGAGATCGCCGCGCGCGGCGAGGATCTGGCCGAGCGTATCCTCGACGTAGGGCTCGAGCGGTGAGCCGTGGGCGAGGGCGCGCCGCGCCATCGCCTCGGCCTTCGCGAGATCGCCCCCGACCGGACGAGGTGCTCGCATAGTTGTTGAGCGCCCGCGGATCGTTGGGATCGGATTCGAGCGCCCGCTCGTAGGCCGCCGTCGCCTCCTCTCCGCGCCGCAGGTGCGAGAGCGCCAGCCCTCCCCAACGTTGCCCCCGGTCGGCTGGGCGCTCGGCGAGGACCGAGGAATAGTGGTGTTCCGCCGCTTCCCACATTTCGCGCGACTCGCAGAGCTGCGCCAGCTCGAGGCGGTCGTCGGCCGTCAGGAAGTCGAAGTCGCGGTCGGGCGGGAATACCACTAATGCCCAGTGGCCGCCGCCATGCCACTCATCCTGGAACGACTCGTAGTCGTCGACCGCGTCGGGCTCGAGGCCGTCTTGATACAGCACGAGGCCGCGCGTGTCGTCGTAGCCGGTGACGGCGACATAGTGGTAACGCGCGAAAAGTGGGAATCCGCGCTTCACCAACACCACCACCGGGAGCCCCGCGTCGAGCAGCGCGATGAGCCGTCGCATCGGCGAGGGATCGGCGGCGCAGACGAAGCGCATGTCGCGTGAGAAGAATCCGGCGCGGCGGCTCGCGAGCGCGAGCTCGTAGGTCGCCGTTCCCAACGAATCGGGGACGAGCTCCTCCGCCTCGATCTGCTCGGGCGCACCGCCGCCCCCTCGTACTGGAGGACCGACGCGAGCGCCGCGGGGCCGCAACCGTGGGGTTCCTGCGCGATGAATGGAACACCAAGTATCGCGTGCCCCTGGACCTCGCCGCGCGCGATCGACGCGCGCACCTCGCTCGGCGGCGGAAGGGAGCGGCAGGCCGCCCCCGCGATCGCGAGGGCGGCGAGGAGCAACAGGCGGGCGGCGGGACCCGGCGCCGCGGTCCGGCGCGTGATCCCAATCATCCGAGCACCGCGCCGCGCGCCACCGGCTCCGATCCGCGCGCCCCTCCAGATTGTGGCTTCCCTTGTCCTTGACCTCGACCTTCTTGTCGAGGAGGACGACGATCAGGACTACCAACAATATGATCACGAGGAGCACGACCAGCAGGCCGAGGCCGTCGCCGCCGGCTTGACGATCCTCGCGCATACGCTGCGCCAAATAGTGGACTTCGGCGGGGGTCATCTTCTCCACGCGGGCCATCGCGGCCTCCTGCGTGATCCCCGCGTCGGCCAAGCGCCGCGCCGCCTCTTCGCTCTTCAGTAAAGTTCGGATCTCTTCCAGATCCTTGGTGTGTGAATCGTTGCGTGGCGAAGCTGCCACCGGAGCGTCTTCCGCGATCACCGTCGGTGGGGGCCGAGAACGAGGATCGTGGCCGCAAGGGGAACGAGGGTCGACTCGAGCGTCCTTCGAATGGAAAGCATGGGTGCCTCCTGGTTTCGGGAACTGCCATCGTACGGATAAAGGTTCCTGGACGGTGGGTTCCAATTTCTTTTCCCCGACGGCGGGCATTTGGGGGTTTTCCGCGGCCGGGGACCCCACCCATCGAAAGAAAGTTCCAGAAGTGGTTTCCAAAGTATCTCGAATGGCGAGCGCGAGCCATCGTTGCCCAGCGCAAAGGCGCCTCGCCGCAGGCGACCCAGTGGGTCGCCGAGGACGAGACAACACTGCTAGGGGCAATGCAGCGATGGGCAACGAGGGCCGCGCGCAGCCCGAGAGACTTTGGAAACCGCTTCTAACTGCCCGCGCGGGAGCGGTCCGATCCCAACTATCGACGGCGCGCGGTTCCCAACGAACCCGATCCCAACGATGCGGCCGCGGCGCCGCGGTCGGGGCGCGCCCGCCGCCGCTCACATCCGGAACGTCTTCTGGATCTGTGCGATCCAGTTCTTCGGAATCTTGGCTTCCTCGGCGAAGCCGGGCCACTTCTCCACGGCGGCGCGCACCTCGTCGGCGATCGCCTCGGCGCGGCCGCGCTTCAAGAGCGCCGTGTTGGCGCTCGCGCGATAATCGGCCTGGGTGAACTCGTCGCGTTTGCCATGAATCGTCATTTGATGGCTCGCGGTGACTGCCCCGCGGGGTTGTAGCTGTAGGTCACGTCGAACGCCGGCGAGAGCGACCACGCCCCGCCCCGATCCATCAGAAACGCAATATTCTTGGGATGGTCGTCTTGGTTGCGCGCGACGACGTTGAAGACCATCCGCCGGAACTGCTCCTCCATGGCGGCCATCGGGAGGTTGAGTTGGCGAAGGACCAGGAAGGCCTGCTCGTAGGAGTAGGCGCCGGCCGCGTTGAAGTCGTAGTGGGCGAGGGCGCAGAGCGATTGCATGTGGAGCTTCTGCCCGTCGTCGTTGCGGTCGAAGCGGCGCGTCATGAAGTGGCGGCGCCCGCCTTCCTCGAGGAGGCGGCACTCGGTCATCGTGATCCCGGCGGCCCTCGCCATCAATGAGTACGCGTACTCGATCGCGCCGTAGCCCTTCGGATCCTTGAGATCGGTGTCTTTGTCGCCCGCGACGCCGTCGAGCTTCAAAAGCCAATATTCGAAGCCGCGCCCCGCGGCGATCTGCCCCGAGCGCACTTCGTTGGTATTGGGATTCCACGCGATCACCGCCTTGGCGCGCGCGCCGCCGGCCGAGGTGCCCACGCGCAGGATGTCGTTCAACGCCTCCTTGCGCTTCGCGCTCGCAAAAGTGGTCTTGAGGGCGTCGCGCTCGGCCAATACCAACGATGCGAGGCGCACGAGCGCGTCGACCTCGATCCGCTTCGCCACGCGCGGCTGCGGGCCGACGGCCGGAGTGAACTCGAGCGCCCCCATGCCGCGCGCGCCGGTGTAGCAAAGGCGCTCGACCGCGTTGAAGCTCGCGGGGTGCGCCCCTGGGTGGCGAGCCACGCGTCGATGAGTGTGTTACCGAATCGGTCGGGGAGCGAATCGGCCAGCAGCCCCGGGAGGCCGTGGAAGGTGTTCGGCGGCAGCTCGGGGAATTGATACACCCGGTCGCCGAGCGGCATCACGATGGGGAGAGCTCGATGCCGCTCGCGGCGAACTCGGGGTCGTACTGGAACGCCGCATAGTTGGCATCGTCCTCGAGCGACACGGCGCCGATCGCGCGACCCCACAATTGGACTTCGGCGACGGTGGTCATTTCTCATCCCCCACGACCATTTCTTCGGCGACGGTTTTTGTTGGGATTCGCCCGAGGCGCGGCGGCGCTTCTTGCCGCGGAGCTTCAGCTGCGCGATGGGGCTCGGCTGGGGCTCGGGGAGGAGGATCTCCAATCGCTCGACGAGGCCGAGGGCGCGGCAGACGCGCAGGAACGCCGACAGATTCGCCGCGACGCTCCCCGACTCGAGCCGCTCGAGGGTGCGTTTCGAGATCCCGGCCTCCTCGGCGAGGCTCGCCTGGGTGCGGTTGAGATCGAGCCGCGCCCGGGCCAGGCGGGCGCCCGCCTCCCGGAGGATCGCCTCGTCGGTCGCCTGTTTGGTGATCTTCATAAGGCGACATACATGGCGAATAGAACTCGAAAAGTCAATCGATTCGCCAAAAATGGCGATAACCAAACCCCATCCCCAGGCTCAGCGGGGGCGGCTGGCTGCTGGCCGACTTGCTGCCGGCCGGCTAACTGCGGACCGCCCCCGCGCGCCGCGCGGCGCCGGCCCCGCTCTGGTCGTACGCGGGCTCCTCGAGGAGCTTCAGGTCGAGCGCGTCGAGCGCCTTCTGGACTTTGTTGGCAAGCGCCCCGTTGCCCTCCTTCACCAACTTTGCCTTGAGCATCATGGCGGTCGCGACGGGGTGATCCCGAGGCCGTCGAGGGTCGCGGCCGAGGCGGGGCGGAGCTCGAGCGCGGCCAGCAGCTCGCGCGCCGCCGCGTCCATCTCGCCGCGGTCGAGCGCCACACGCGCCGTGCCGGCGCGCGCGAGCGCGATGTAATGTTGGCAATCGGTCCTTTCCCTCGGGGAAGGCCTCGAGGTTGCGATCGAAGTGGGCGATCGCGCGCCCGTAGGCCGCCACCGCCGCGTCGAGCTCGCCGAGGCGGCGATACTGCTCGGCCGCCAGCAGTGACGCGTAGCCCGCATACCAACGAAGCTGGGTGGCGGCGCCGTTCGCCGAATCCTGGCGAGACAACAACTCGGCGTAGCCATCCTCCAGGCGCTTGGGGCCCCCTTCCCACAAAAGCCGGCGGCGGAGCCAATCCTGCGCCTCGGCCGAGTCGGGGAAGCGGGCGAGCGCCTTGTCCAGAGTTGCGTTCGCGCGCGCGGCGGCGCCGATCCAGCAGAGGAAATCGTAGAACTCGATTTGTGGGGTCGGGTCGGCGAAGGGGCCCTCGAGGAGCGCCGCGTAGGCGGCGTTCACGTCGGAGAGCCACTCGGGGGCCACGACTTCCCCGCGCGGAACGCGTCGCGGATCGCGCGCTGCCGCGCGTCGGCGAAGAGCCCCAGAATCTTGGCTTTGGAGAGCTCGGTCACGCCGGCCGACGCTTTGTTGGGATTGGCGCCGGCGCCCGCCGCGGCGCCATCGCTCGATGCCAACAATCCGCCGTCGATGGCGGCGAGCGCGCGGGCTCGCGCGGTCTCGAGATCCCCCAGATCGGCGGCGGCGACCGCGAGGACCGCGTCGAGCCGCGCCCCCTTGGCCCCGACTTCTCGGCGTCGTGTGCGGTCGCGAGCGCATCTTTCATGAAGAGCGTCGCGAAGCGGCGATCGCTCGAGGCCTGGCCGCGCGCCACGAGCGATTCGGCGAGCGCGAGGAGCGCCGCGGGATCGTTGGGGCGCGACTGCGCCTCGCGCGCGCGCGCGTCGACGTCGACCTCGCGATACGACGCCGCGTCGTACTGCCGCGCGAGCGCCTCGCTGTCGATATGTGGGGATGTCTGCGCGAGGCCGCTGTGGAGCGCCGCCGAGCGTGCGCGCGCGCACGGAGGTCTTCCCCATCCGCTCGACCGCGTCGAGGAGGAGCTTGCGCTCCGCCGGATCGATGGGGATCTGGAGCGCGGCCGCGATCACGTCGAGGGAGCCCTCGGTCGTGCACTTCGCGAGCGCGCGCCGCGCGAGGCCCGCCAGCTCGAGATCGAGGCCATAGATCGCGGCGCGGAGCACCTCGATCTGATCGACCACCGGCTCGTTCACCAACATTTCGAGGATCGCGCGCTTGGTCTCGCGCGAGCCCTCGGCGTAGGCGCGCTCGAGTCTCTCGCGATCGCGGATATCGGCGCTCTTCACGAAGTCGGCGAGCGCGGGCTCGGCCGTTTCGCTGGGTTTCGGCCAGCCCTCGGCCCCTTTGCGATAGGTGGTGAAGACCGTGTCCGTATCCCAAGAATAATAGACGTCGTAGGTTTTCCTGCCGTCGAGGCCCAGCACGATGTGGCGCGGCGAGATCCGCTTCCCTCGAAATACTTTTCATACAATTCCGCTCGGCCTCGATGTGCTCGCCGCAGGTCACGGTGCCGAAGCGCGGGCACAGGACGCGGCGCCCCTGCGCGTCGTAGTCGCGCGGCGTGTGGCGATAGACCGATGCCACAATACACACATACTTGGACAGGAGCGCCGCCGTGGCCGCCTCGCGGTAGCGCACGCCGGCGAAATGCTCGCTCGCCACCTCGCCATCCATGTTCACGGCGACGAGGATCGGTTGGTTCTTCGCGCGCGCGCGCGCAGCGCGTCGTCGAAGGTGCGTTGCCAGGAACGAGGCAGGGCTTCTTCCACTCCTCGGCGGTCGCGGCGGGCCACATCGCCTCGGTCGTCGTGCCGGGCGGCAGCGCGGCGGGGGACCCCATCTTGAACGCGTCGTCCGACGGCGCGGCCCCACCCGACGGGCGCGCCGTTGGCGCGTTGCGGTTGGGACTGCGGTCGGGATTGCGGCGCGCCGTTTTGTTGGGGAACGGCGGGGCCCTGCTGGCCGGCCGATCGCGCGCCGCGACGAGGGAGAATGGGAGCGCCACGGCGGCGAGAGGTGTGGCGCGAGACCGGTAGTGCATTGCTAGGAAAGCGTACGGAAGCCCCACGTATCCGCCACAACGCGATCCATCACGCCCCGTCAAGATCGCCCCGCGCGGCGAGGCGCGCCCGAGGGCGGCGGCGGCGCGCTCGCGCGCCAGGTCCGCCGATCGGGCCCGGCGCGCGAACGCCGCCGCCGCCATCACCCCGCGCCGCGGCCAAGCCCATCAATCGAGGACCGCGCCCTTCGGCGCCGACTGGCACTCGATTTCACGTCCTTCTGACGGTGGCTTTTCTATCTTTGATCTCGATCCGCTTGTCGAGCAGCAGAATGATCAATACCACCAATAAAACGATGATGAGGATCGCGACCAAGACTCCGAGGGCGTCGCCCCGGCCTGCCGCTCCTCGCGGAGCCGCTGCGCCAAATAGTGGGCTTCGGCCTGCGTCATCTTCTCGACGCGCGCCATCGTCCCCTCGAGAGGAGGCCGGCCTCGGCGAGGCGGCGCGCCGCCTCCTCCGTGCGCAGGATGGAGCGGATCTCCTCCAAGTCCTTTGTGTGGGATTCACTCTGGGACGCGGCTGCCGGCGCATCGTCGGCGGATACCAGCGGCGGGGAGAGACCACGATCACCAAGGCCGCGAGCGGAACGAGGGTCGACTCGAGAGTCCTTCGAAGCCTAAGCATGGGAAACTCCTGGGTTCGTGGAACTGCAGACTCTCCGAGGGGCGCCCACGGGGCGTGGGTTCCGTGCTCAAGGTGGGGTGAGCAGCGGCGTGATCACGGGGCGATCGTCGCCGACTCGCGCCGTCCGGCGCGCGCGCGGCGCTCGGCCTGAATACACGGCGCTATGGTGACGCGCCGGCGGCTACCGTCGCGCGTCCCGCCAACGGTGACATCCCCACGGTTCCCTCCAAGACAAACCACAACTTTCGTTTCCTTCGGCGCTTCCTCCGCGAGCCCCGAGAGGTGGCGTCCGTCTGGCCGAGCTCGAGGCACCTCGCTGGCGCGATGCTCGAGGGGTTGGAGCTCGATCCGGGGGACCTGATCGTGGAATACGGGCCGGGCACGGGGAGCTTCACGGAGCTCATCGTCGAGAGAATGCTCGGCGATCGGCGGCCTCCAATACTTGGGAATCGAGCGGAGCGAGGAGTTCCTTGGGATCCTCCGCGAGCGGTTCCCAACAATGACTTTCGTTCACGGCCGCGCGGAAGACGCCGCGGCGATCGTCGCGGATCGCGCCGCGCGAGCGCCGCGGGCCGTCGTCTCGGGGTTGCCGCTGATCGCCATGCCGACGATGGAACAGATCGTGTCGCGCACGAGCGAGCTGCTCGCGAGACCCGGCGAGTTCCACACATTCAGTTATGTGCACGCGCAGCCCACCTCCGGCGCGCGGCGGCTGCGCGCGGCGATGCGAGAGCACTTCGATCTCTTCACGATGGGCCGCCCGATCCTCCTCAACTTTCCGCCGGCGTTCGTGCTGCGTGGGCGCAAGGTCGGCCTGCTGGGCCCCTTGTAGAGGGGCGGTGCGTCGGCTCTCCGGAACACTCGGCTGCGGCGCGGCCGTCACACGCGCGACGACTCACGCAACACCCATCCCCAACTATTCCGAGGACACCATGATTACCGTGATGGGAGCCACCGGGCACACCGGAAAGAAAACCGCCGAGGCGCTCCTCGCGCGCGGACAGAAGGTTCGCGCGCTGGGCCGATCGAAGGGCAACCTTGCGCCGCTCGCGGCCGCGGGCGCCGAGACCATGACCGGCGACGCGAGCGACGCCGCATTCTTGACAAAGGCATTCACCGGCGCCGACGCCGCGTACACGCTCCTCCCCACCGATCCGCACGCCCCCGACTACCGGGCCGAGCAGGATCGTCAGGGCGAGGCGATCACGAAGGCCATCGGCGCGAGCGGCGTCCCGTACGTCGTCGCGTTGAGCAGCCTCGGCGCCGACCGCCCCACGGAGACCGGCCTGATCGCGGGCCTCCACGCGCAGGAGGAGCGCCTCGAAGCGGCTCCAACGCAACAATGAATCGCGCCTCAACATCCTGCTCCTGCGCCCGGCGTCGTTCTTCGAGAACTTCTACCAGGCGCTCGGGGCGATCCAGTCGCTGGGGATAAGTGGGAACTCGGTCGCCCCCGACCTCGCGATCCCGATGGTGGCGACGCGCGACATCGCCGACGCGGCGGCGGCGGCGCTCGGCTCGCGCGATTGGAAGGGAATCGTCAGTGCACGAGCTGCTCGGCCCGCACGATCTCACGTACACCGAGGCCACGAGCATTCTCGGCGAGCGGATCGGCAAGCCCGATCTCCAGTATGTTCAACTCTCCGACGCCGACATGGTGGGGGCGCTCACGCAGGGCGGGATGTCCGAGAGCTTCGCGCGCCTTTATGTCGAGATGACGCGCGCCTTCGCCAATGGAACCGTGGTGCCGCGCAAGGGGCGCAACGCTGTCAACACCACACGCAACGCGCTTCGAGGATTTTGTTGGGGAGTTGGCGAGCGCGTACAAGGCGATGTGACAAATCTCGACGGCGGGGATGGATACTGTGAGACCACCTTCACCGCGACCGCAATCGGCAAACGCATGTTTACGATCGACGTCACCCTTCCCGACTCCCTTCGTCAATCTGATGCAGTGCCGTCTCTCCGATGGCTTCGGGTCCGTAAGCGAATATGTGCGTGAGCTGATCCGACGCGACCAACGCGAGCTGGAGCGCGCGACTGTCGAGAAGCGGCTCCTGACGGCGCTCCATAGCCGGAAGAGCGCGATGACCGCGCGTGATTGGAAGGAGCTACGCGGACGGATCGGGAAGCGACGCGGGCCCAATGCCACAAAATGAGCGCGCGTCGCGCCGCTATGCCGTGAACCCGCCGTCGACCGTCAGCACCGACCCCGTGACGTACGACGCGCCCGGGCTCGCGAGGAACGCGATCGCCGCGGCGATCTCCTCGGGCCGTCCGTAGCGGCCGAGCGCCGTGGCCGCGTTGAGCGCGGGGGCGAAGTCACTATTCGCGGGATTCATCTCCGTGTCGACCGCGCCGGGCTGGACCACGTTCACCGTTATGTTGCGTTTGGCGAGGTCGCGCGCCGCCCCTTCGAATAGCCAACGATCGCCGATTTGGTGGCCGTGTAGTCGGCCATCCCGGGGAACGCGCTGCGAGAGGCGACTCCCGATCCCACAGATATGATCCGGCCGCCGTCGGCCATGTGCTTCGCCGCCGCGCGAATCCCCGCCACGACGCCGCCGACATTCACGGCGTACTGATGCGCGATGGCGGCCATGTCGTTCTCGGGCTGTCGACCGCGCCGGTCACGAAGACTCCGGCATTGTTGACAAGGATGTCGATCCGCCCGAAGCGCTCGACGACCTCGTCGACGAGCCGCTCGACCTCCTCGGGCTTCGCCTGGTCGGCGTGGATTGCCGCGGCGCGCACACCCTTCCCCTTGAGCTCGGCCACGACGCCGTCGGCCTTCGCCCCGGAGGTCGCAAAGCTGATGATCACATCCGCGCCGTCGTCGGCGAGCGCGCGCGCCGTCGCGGCGCCGATGCCGCGCGATCCGCCTGTGATGAGTGCGACTTTGCCTGTGAGTTTCTTCGACATGGTGTGCTCCTGAGTCGTGGCGATTCGATTTGGTTCCCAACAAAACATCCGCGGCGGTATGGGCGGCGGACGGGGAGGCGCCACCGATAGACCATTGCGCGCGCGCTTGCCGCAAGCGCGCCGGTCGGGGGTAGAGTGGCGCGCTCGCGCCGCGGCGCCCCGGGGCGCGAGCGCCGTCGCCAGTCCGGGCCGCATTCGAGGTTCCCATGATTCGTGTGCTCACCGCCGCGCTGCTCGCGGGCTCCTTCGCCTTCTCCGCGATTCGAACGCTCGCGGTCACGCCGCCAGCCGACAACTGGACTCCGCCGCTCCCCAGGGTGGTTGCGTCAATCTGTTTCCCCAGGAGCCGCTCATCGTGTTCGATATCTCCGGCTTCACGCTCACGGGGATGCTTCACCAACATTTCGCCGTGTACAGCTCCGGCCTCGTGAGCATCTCGGAAGCGGGGGCGGCGGCGGATCGTTTCCTTTCGGGAGCAAGGCCGACATGACGTTCGTCGCGCCCGAAGAAGCCAAGAAACTCTGGTCGAAGGTCGTCCAAGCGGGGGCGATGTCGATTTGTGACATCCCGAGTTTCGTGAACGACGTGCCGCTCACGACGGTGACGGTGCACCGCGGCGACACCAACTCCCAAGCCCACACATACAGCTACTACGACGCGTCGACGCCCGAATCGGCGGCGGTGCAGGACGCGATCCAGAAGTTCATGACGGCGACGTTTCCCAACTTTTGATTGAATAGAATGCCAAGCCCACACGAGGCGATACCAATGAAACGACTCACCCCTGCATTCGTAATGATGGGATTGTTCGCGCTCTTCGCGGCCGCGCCGCGCGCGCACTCCATCGGCTCCGGATCCGCCATCTCGGGGATGCAAACGGAGTTCTTCGACTACGACGCGAACGACTACACCACATTTCACCTCGCGTGGGCGTCAGAGCGGCTCCGCGATCGAAGTCACGCTCATCAAGAATCCCAACGAAACGATCGGCAACTATTACCTGACCGAGCATTACCTGATCTACGGCACGCAGTTCCTGAACCCGCCGATCACGCTCGATTCGCCCTTCTCCGGGCACAATCTGCTGATCGTCCCCGACGACATCCTCGGTCCGTTTCCCGGCGGCACCTCGGTGATCCCGGTTCCCAACGATCCGAATCTCGTCGGGGCGACGTTCCTATTCCAGGGACTCGCCACATTCATCACGACGGTGCATTTCCCGATCGAACCCGAGTACGTCCTGCAGAATGGTGTGAAGGGGACGTTCTTTTAGCAGGTCGCTGAAAAGTCATTCGGCCCATGCGCGGATCTCGTTGGCAACCTCTTCGTTGGTGTGGCCTCGGCGTAGCTTTTGGCTACGCCTCGGCCCCACCGCCTCGATCTTGCCAACGATCTCTCGCGCATGGTCTCGAAGCACATTTTTCAGCAACCTGCTAGCAGTCGGTTCCAGACGCATGGAACCATCGCGCCCCGGGTTGGATTGTAACGGGCGATTCCGATGGCTTCCGACCCCGCGCTCTGCCTCCCCTGGGACCCGCCCGCCGCGGCCGGACCTGCGCCCGCCGACGCGGAGGCCGCCGAGGCCGCACTCGTCGAGCGGGCGCGGCGCGAGCCCCAAGCATTCGCGGAGCTGTATCGAATGCACTATTCGGCGGTCGGGCGCTACCTGTTCCGCCGCACCGGCGACGCGCACGCGACCGAAGACCTCCTGAGCGAGGTGTTCCTCGCGGCGCTCCGCGGGATAGGTGGGTTTCGCTCGCGCGGGATCCCGTTCCGTTATTGGTTGCTTCGGATCGCGACGAACGCGGCGAACCGCGAAGCCGCGCGGCGCGGGCCCGAGCTCCGCCCGCTCGAGTCGGCGGCGGGGGCGGCGGCGGCGCCCGATCCGATCCTTGGGAATCCGCACCTCGACGATCGCCAACGCGCGGTGCTCTCCGCGCTCCGCACCCTCGGCGCGAAGCACCAGAGCGTCCCTTTCGTTGCATTACCTCCAAGAGCTGAAGATCGAGGAGATCGCGCTGGTCCTGGGCTGCCGCCCGGGCACCGTGAAATCGCGGCTCGCCCGCGCCCGCGCCGCCCTCGCCACCCGAATCCAAACCCACAACTGCTGAGCCATCCCATGGAAGACCCGATTCGTGACTTTCTGAATCCGCTCCAGTCGCTCGACTGGAACCGGCCTAACACCAACAATCTCTGGAGGAACGGCTCATGAGCCAAGCCCACACAAAGCGCGGTTTTCTTGGTTTCTTCACTTCCCACTCGCCGGCGGTGGCGGCGGCGATCCTGCTGGCCGTCGGCGGCGCGTTCGCGGGCACGGCGGCCGTGGTGACCAAGTGGATCGTCACCGAGGAGCCGGTCGGCGACACGCAGAAGCACGTCGTCATCAGGACGAGGATGGCAACGTCGTCCTCGACGACATCCTCGACAACGACACGGGGATCTTCGCGATCGACGGCGACGGGAGCGAGGACGACCCCTCGATGCTCCTCGAGCTGACGCGCGTCGGCGACGATCCGGAAAGCCAGCCGGCGGTCGGCGGCAAGGACGGCGTTGCCAAGAATGGCGCATGCCAGAATCCGAACGCCAAGAAACCGACGGCCTCGATGAGGAGCAGCGCGCGATAGCTCGCCCGTGGGCACCCTTCGTCTCGGAATATTCGTGGTTTTGTCCGCCGCGGCCGGCGCCGCGGCGCGCGTTTACAGTGGGGGCGGCGTCGCAGGCGGCAGGGGCGCGCGCGTGTGGCTTCGCGCGGCGCGCGCGCGGAGCTCACCGCCGAGCAGATCGTCCGCGCGTTCAAGCGGGTGCGCAACGCCGGCGATGGTCGTCGGGCTCGAGCCCGGAAGCGCTCGAGGAGTTCACCCGCGAGCTATCGGTGGGATTGGCAAAGCGCAACGCCCTCGCGCTCGAGCTCGCCATCCGCTTTCCCACACATCCGAGAGTCCCCGAGCTGATGTGGGTTCGTTGGGCGAACCGAACCAACTTTTCGCACGAGACGGCGGAGGTCGTGCGCGAGACGGAGGCTGCCATCGCGGGCTCCGAGTCGGCGGCGCTCCGAGACACGGCACGAGTGGCGCGCGCGATGGCGGGGCTCGCGATGCCCGAGATCGACCCGGCGCGGCGGACCGCCTGGGTCCTCGAGGCCGCGAATGCTAAGAATCCGGCCGTCGACGCCGGCCCCGACCTCCTCGAGGAGTTGGCGACTCGCTTCGAGGTCGAGCCGGAGGCTCAGCGCCGATTGTTGGTGTTGGCGGCCCGAGGCTCGCGCGAGTCGCGGAGCGCCGCGGGGTCGTGGCTCGCGCTGAGCGCGAAAGTTGGGAAACCGATGGTTGGGGTTTTGGAGGAGCTCCCCGATGGGAAGGGGGCGTGCGAAGAGGCGAAGGGGAAGTTCCTCCTCGTCCATCTGGCGAGCGTCACGCGCGACGAGGAGCGCCCCGATATCGTTGGGATCGCGGAGCTGCGCCGCGGCTACGGCGTGGCGCGAACCTCGCCGTCGTCACCGTCGAGGCGTGGAGCGATCCGGTGCACGCCGCCGAGGCGTCGCTCGCGCGCGCGGGCCGCGCGGATCGATTGGCCCTTCCTCGTCGACACGCGAGACTTCGGCGCGACCCTCTCGTCGAAACTTGGGATTCGCGGCACGCCGACTTTTCTCCTCTTCGATCGCGACGGGCGCCTCGCCGCCTTCTCGACAGCGCTTCGCGGCGATCCGCGAGCGATACTTGGCGATGGCCGGAGAGGCGAGGTGAGGCGGCAGGCGGGGCGCGCGACGCGTTAGCTCGTCGCCGGCGGGTTACTTCACGGCCGGCCAGGCGGCGCAGGACCACGCGAAAGCCGATGCAACCGTCGTGGGCACCCGCTCGATCCCGTATCGCCACCAGACGCGACAGTGCAGATCCCAGTTATGATGGCAGCCGCCGCCGGAGGCGCCTGCTCGGCGCCGATGCCAAGAAAAGGGCGCCCGTCGCCCGGGACCTCCGCGAGGTTATCGGTGCACACGTCCTGGCACCACTCCCAAACATTCCCGGACATGTCGTACAGCCCGAGTTGATTGGGTTTCTTGGCCGCCACGGGGTGGGAGTGCGTGTGCCGCGGCCACAGCTTGCGCGCGCGGTTCGCGAGGCGCCAGCCCGCTCGCCAACCCAATGCGTTCACCAATGTTTGATCGGCGCGATTCCACCGCGGCCCGTACCAGGCGACCTCGTTCGGATCGTTGCTGCCGCTGAAGCTGAGCTCGTCGCGCCATCGGGGGCCGCCGCGCGCCGCGTACTCCCATTCCGCCTCCGAGCGGAAGCCGGAAGCGCAACGTTGGATCGCCCACCGACAAAGTTGGCAATGCATCGCTGGCATTGAGGCGAGCGAGAAAACCGTCGGCTCGCTGTGATTTGTTCCCATGACACATTTTCGACGGGGTAGCGCGGGTCGGGGCGTGCGGACCGGATTCTCGCCCATGACGCGCGATCCACAGCGCCTGGGTCACCGGCGTCGTGCCGATCCAGAAGTCCGCGAGCTCGATCGATCGCCGCTCTGGCCCGTGGCCGAACGCATAGGAGGCGCCCGCGGTCCCGGGCACCCATGCCAACACAAACTCGTGGGCCTCCGTCGCGCCGCGCCACGCAAATCGTCGTGGGTCCATGTCGCGGGAATACGGGTTTTCCGCGGCGCGCGCAATCGGCCGTTGCGCGCTCCGAGCATCTCCGGCACGATCGCCGCGCGCGCCGGAATCCGCCGGCGCGGCCATTCCTACACCCGGAGCCAACCATCGAGCCGATGCCACACAAAGCCGGCGTCACCAAGCAAACGGAGCGATCGTGAATCCCAATCAAGCGTTGTGGGAGAAAGGAGACTTCACCAAGATTGCGGCGACGATGCGCCAATCGGGCGAGGCGCTGGTGAAGTCGCTCGGCGTGAAGCCGCCGCTGCGCGCGCTCGACCTCGGCTGCGGCGACGGCACCACGGCGCTTCCGCTCGCGCGCCTCGGGGCCGAGGTCACGGGCATCGACATCGCCAAGAATCTCGTCGACGGCCGGGAACGCGCGCGCGAAGGAGGCGGGGCTCGCGCGATTGAAGTTCCAGGAGGGGGACGCGTGCAACCTCCAGGGTGTCGCCGACCACTCGTTCGACCTGACGCTGTCGGTCTTCGGCGCCATGTTCGCGCCGAAGCCGGTCGACGTGGCGCGCGAGATGGTGCGCGTCACGAAGCCCGGCGGGCGCATCGTGATGGGCAACTGGATTCCCAACGATCCGACTTCGTTCGTGTCGCAGCTGCTGAAGATCAGCTCGGCCTTCACGCCGCCGCCGCCCGAGGGGTTCGTGAGCCCGATGACCTGGGGTGTCGAGGCGCAGATCCTCGAGCGCTTCGGCGCGGCCGGCGTGCCGAAAGCCAACATTACGATGGCCAAGGATACGTTCCTGTTCGTCACTCCGGAGAGCGCCGAGCAGTTCATCGACGGCTTCACCAAGTATTACGGCCCGACCATGAACGCCTTCGAGGCGGCGCAGAAGGCCGGCACGGCCGACCAGCTCGTGAGCCATTGGTGGATTTGGCGAAGTCGCAGAACACCAAGAAAGACGGCGGGCTGTCGATCCCGGCGACGTTCATGAGGGTGACGGTTCGCCTCTGAATCCTGAGCGCTTGCCGCCGCACGTATCCGAACCGTTGCGGCGAGGCGGATCCGCTTCCATCGTCCTTCACTCGTTGAGCGTGCCCAGTCTAGAGGCGACCCGCAATTCGCACGCTCAGGGCGGACAAGCTCAAGAGAGTTCTACGACACAGGTCGCTGTGCACAGGTAAGTCTCTCGACCCCACACAGCGCAGGCCGGATCATTTTGTTGCCTTTTGTTGCAAAGCCAATCTTGTATGAATATACTTGGGCTCCGAGGCAATCGATCTCGAGAAGGCACGACTCACCGTTCTTGTCTTCCCTTACAAGATATCTATACACATTACTATTCATCGGTTTTCCTGGAATAGCAAGTTCCACCACTCTTTTGTTTGCAATGATTACTAGACGAGGATCCCTAGAGTGACTATGAAGGGCCATGAAATGTGAGCTGGGTCCAATGAAAATGGCTCCCCAACCTGACGTCTTCAGCCAACTGTTACTCGAACCGTCGGACTCATAGATTCGAACGACGTTTTCAGGTGAACCACCCGCATCCTGGCGAAGTTCCTTTTCGACTGCTAGTACTCGTCCATCGTCCAATGGGTACGCGTCATAGACAACAGTCCCCTGTACTCCGAACGCCGGGAATTTCCTAACTCGCTCGGAAGCGGTGTCTCGCACTTCAAACTCGTCTCGAATCCACTCGACTCGAATGCGCGAACGAGTATTGATTGCGAAGAAAGGTAGGCGCGCATCTTCTAGCGGTTGCACTGAACAATCGGGGAGGACTGCAACTCGAAACCCCTGCATATTCATGGGAAGGGGACCCAATGCGATCGACCCGCTTCCGTTATCTCCCAACTTCACAAACATTGGTTCTGATCTCGATACTGATTCCCCAACATCACATGTACGTATCCGCGCTCCGCGTTCATTGAAAGTGTGCAGTAGCCTCGTTCGGGAATCCAACACTACCAGATTATTCGAAGAGTCGAGAATTACAGAGCCAACTTCAAGAACGTTTGTCTCCGCGTTCGGTCGTCCATAGTCGCCGACAATTCCCTTCTGTAGATCTACCCGAAGAACACCGTAGCCGTCGGATACCACAAGTGTCCCATCTTGAAGAATGCACATTTGCGGTTTGTCAGGGTGGATGCGTGACAATACCTGATCAGAGAGTCGAATCTGCTCGAGCTTCTGTCCGTGAAGCCCATACCTCCTGGCTTCCTGTCTCCGAGCAGGTTCTCGGCCGATGAAGTGTAATGTGGTTCGACATGTCATCCACCAAACCAGAGACAATCCGTGGAGGTTCCTCCAGCTGGGTGCTTGACTCCAGGCCCTTGCCCATCGAGTAAACGGTCAGCTGATTCTTCTCGTTGAAGTAGGTGCATACGCGTTCCTCGCCAAACAATGCCACATTTCGGTCGAGGATCTCGTTCGGATCCACGACGGACCATCGCTTGATCAACTCCTTGGTCGAGGTAGGTGAGCACAGTGCCACCATTTGACGACTTGGTCGACGAGCCCACCACGACACCCGCCCTTGGGCAGGGACTTTACACAATACACTTCAGTGAGTTCATCCAAGACTCCCGACTGCCTAATGCTTCCACTAGTGCAAATTGATAGCAACAAACGAAGCGGCCTTAACCTTGTCGGTCCCGCTCCTAATGACAAGAAGTAACTGTTCAGATATGTGTCCCCAGAATACCGACCGACCTAGATCCGGCCAGGGCGTTACTACAGACGTTCGGGTATTTACAGCCCCTTTGGAGTCCATGACAATGAACTCAAACTCACCTCCCGAGTCGGCCCTCGTAACGAGGTGAATCGAATCCGGTTGGCTTGGGAAGATCGCCTCAATGCCGACCAAATCCGTGGCACGAGCCGTAGTCCGGAGAACGAGCCCTTGCGCAGGCGTAAGCGAGACTTCAGGGATCTGGACGGGCTTCGAGTCTTGGCTACTGGTTGCTGGGACACCGACTACCCCAAGAATGACTGACCATACAAAGCAACTCAGTCCGCATTGGACGCGACTAATGAAGTAGTGGAATGGACGGGGTCGGCGCGAGCTACTCATTTGAAGCGTACGGCTGCGAAAGTGAATCCAAGGTGGAGTGCGTCTTCGCAAGGGCGAGGCGGCACAACACCACACAAAGCGACGACTACTGGGCCGTTTCCTACGGCGCAATCCCAACGATCGCGTTCGACGCCGCCACGACGCCGTTCGCTGCGCCCGGGTCGAGGAACCACGCCTGGACATAGATGGGAGCTGCCCGACGCCACGAAGCCCGGCGGCCAGTTGAATAGGAAAGTTGCCTTTCCCGACCCGTCGACCGTGAAGTTCACGACCGAATCGGGCGACGGCGACGAGCGTGCCGCCCACCACCGGAATGTTCACCGCCGAAGTCCCCGCGATGAAGCACCCCTGCGCCCCGGCTGCGCGCCGCTCAGGAGCAATCCCATTTGTGTGTTTCCGGCGAGCGTGCCGGCGCCGTTGAGCGTGGCGAGGCCGTGGGTGCCCGCGAGGGCGGACCAAGATTGTTCCAGGGCGACTGCGCGGAGACCCGCGGATCGCTGATCTCCGAGCTGTTGCCGGCGGCAGTCGGTGGCGATGGCGGTGATCGCGAGCCCCAGAGTTTGTATTGGGAACACGATCGCGAACGAGCCGTCGCCAGCGGGAACCGCGGTGCCGAGATAGTTGGCGGCCTCGACGACCTCGCCAGGCCCGGGCGCGGGATTCGAGTAGGAGTCGATCACCACAGATGTCGGATTCGTGGTGTCGATGCGACCCGTGAGCACGGTTCCCGACGCGGCGCCGAGACCGCGCTCAGGATCTCCGGCCGATTCATGCAGGAGGTTCGGCCCCGTGTCGGCGTCGCCCAGGTCGTTCGGAGTCGCGCGATCGCCGCCGAGATCGATGCCGAGCCCGCCGTTGGCGTGGTTGTCGCGGAGGATGTTCCGCGCTGGATTTGGTTTCCGACCGCGTCGAGCAGCACCACGATTCCGCCGTTTTCGTTGAATGCGATCACGTTGCCTTCGCCGGGTGCCCGTGCCGCCGATGATGTTGCCGGTCGGCATCGGAAGGCTCGGATCGAAGGCGGAGACATAGAACGCCGAGTCCATTCGGAGCGCGATCAGTCCCGCTCTTGTCGACTCCGATCCAGTTGCCTTGGATGACGTTGTTGTTGGCATCTTCGCGCAGGCTGACTCCGGCCTGGACCGAGGAGCGGTCCACGCGATCCGTGATCCCGCCGATGACGTTGCCGATCACGAAGTTGGCATCGCCATAGATCTCGGTCGACTCCGACATCCCCAATATTGTTCGTCGCGGCGACGGTGCCCCGTCAGAGTCGGTGCCGATGAAGTTGCCGAGGATGAAGTTCCCAGTTGCGCCGGTTTCGATGCGCACTCATGGCTCCGTCGGGCGTGCCGTCCTCCGCTGGTAGCCGGCCCCCGAGATGAGCATTCGCCTCGCCCGGCCCGAAGCCACCTATCCGATTGCCGGTGGCATTCCCGACGATCTGAACGCCTGTTGAACTCGCCCGTGAAGAGTTGCCGACCGCGACGTTGTCTTGCGCCACGTTGGTGCCGAGGCCGTGGATCCGGAGTCCGTCGGAGAGCGAAGAAGAGTATTGCCTTCGCCGGGGAGCACGCCGCCGATGACATTGCGATCCCCCTGGACCCGCACCGCCGCAAACTTGCGCTTTGATCGCGCAGCCGGTGACGTGGTTCTCCTCGGCGGTTGGGCGGGAAATCGAGCCCATAGCTGCGGTTCGACATGTCGCCGAGGCCGATGAAATAGCAACGATCACGCCTTGATCTCGAAGATGCCCGTCACGATCAGGTTCCACATCGTTGGTCGTGCTGCCGGAACGAGACTTCGGCGCCGTTCGAGGTTGAGATCGCCGGTGAATAAAGTTTGGGTCGTGCCGTCGACGGTCGTGTCATCGCCATTGACTGGAAACGCACACCCGCGTTGAGGATCTCGGACCAAAGATCCCACCGCCCCACCATAGCCGGCGGGCACGTGGAAGCCGATCGTCTGCGGCCCCGGGGTGTTGTTCGCGGCAATCAGCGCCTCGCGCATCGACCACCTTTCCATCGGGCCCCGGCAGATTCCCAACTTTCTGCGGCATGGGAAGTCCACCACGTCGTTGATCGTGGTGACATAGATGGTTTGCGCGGAGAGGGCGCGGCGGCCGCGAGCGCGAGAACGAGTGCGAACGCAACAAAGGGGCGGGGAGGAGTCTCGACATGGCAGGACCTCGAGGTGTGATTCGGAAACGTCGTCGTTGCTTGGGACCGGTCGGTTCGCTCGTCCCTCGACTCGACATCCGTCCCTAGCCGGGTGCCAGAATGGGCGCCCCGTGAAGCCGCCGTCTCCAATCTGCGTGAGCTCTATGTAGCGCCGGGGGCCTGCTTCGGATCCTGCAGCGCGTCGGCCTCGCGCATCGGCGGGATGCCGATTGAGCGCCGCATCGTGGCGCTCATCCTGCTCACCTGGGTGCCGATGTGCGTCCTGGCGATCGTGCGCAGGGAGACGCGCTCGGGCCGACTCCCCGCCAGGCCTTCCTCCTCGACTTTCCCGGCTATGCGCGCTTTTCATTGGGATTCCGCTCCTGACGCTCGCCGACGCTCGGATCGGCCGGCGGCTCGCGGAGGCGGGGCGGCGTTTCGTGAGCGACGGGCTCGTGCGCGAGGCGGACTACCCGGTTTCGAAGCGGCGGTGGCGCGGCTCGCGCGCCGGCGCGAAGTCGGTCCTGGCGACGCTCGTGATCATCGCCCTGGCGGTCTTCGGCGCGTGGCAACTCACGCAAGACAGGCTGCTCGGGACCAACGCCAGTTGGCGAAGCGATCGTCCATCAGGAGGGGAAAAGCACGCACTTCTCGCTCGCCGGCCTTTGGAACAACGTCGTCGCGGTGCCGGTCACCTGTTCCCTCGCGTATCGTTGGCTTTGGCGGATCCTCATCTGGACGCTTTTCCTGCGAAACGTGGCGCGGATGGATCTCGACCTGATTCGACGCACGCCGACTCGGCGGGGGGGCTCAGCTTCCTCGAGCAGGCGCACATGTCGTTTGGGATCATTGGGTTTGGATTCTGCAACGTGCTCGCCGCCGGCGCGCGTTCCGCCTCCTCTGCGAGGGGGCCACCCTCGAGACGTTTCGCACTCCGGGGATCGTTGCGTTGTTGCTCATGCAAGTGATCTTCGTCGGGCCATTGTTGGTGTTCTTTCCGCTGCAGGTGCGGGCCGGGCGCGCCGGCCCTCTGCCGCGCATTACCGCAGGGCGCTCGTGGCCGACTACAACCGGCGGTGCCATCGGAAGTGGATCGAGAACGCAAAGAATCCGGCGACGAAATCCTCGGAACCGGCGATATCAATCGCTCGCGGACCTCGGCAACAGCTATCGTTTTACTTTCGTGCGCGAGATGCGCCCCGATGCCGGTCAGCCCGCGGCTCATTCTTGGGATCGCGGCGGCGTGCGCTCTGCCGGCCCTGCCGCTTCCCGCTTTGTTCTCGATTCCGCTGGCGGATCTCGTTCGCGATCCTGGCGAAGTTCGTGGTGTGAGGGGCGGGGGCGGCCCGGCACGAAGAGCGAAGGTCCGCGGGCCTTGGATTGATCCAGCCGCGCGGTGATCCCATGGACGGATTTGTGGCAATCGACGCGAGCGATTCGGCGACGCCATCGACGAAACGACGCGCAACCTCGATACCCGCCTCCTGAAAGTAGTACTCGAAAGCGCTCTCGATGTCGCGCTCGCGCGCGCGGCCGGATGACCTGGCGAAATGTCGCTCCCACTCCTTCTTCGACATGCGCGCGGCGAAAAGGCTGGCGCCGCGGGCTGCGCTGCCAACAATCGGGAGTGATTTCTTCCGAGCGGGGCCCGAAGTCGAGCCCTTCGAGAATGAGCTTCTCGAGACTGCACCTTGCTCTTCGCGCTCTTTCTTCGCCCGACGAATGAGCTCGCGCATGTACTCGCTTTTGCCGACGTGTTACCCGCCGGCGGCCACACTCGCCTTCGACGAATGATTTCATGGACTCGGGCAGGAGACGTTGAGCGTCGTGATGGGCTTGTCGGTTGCCATGGGGGAAGCCTGGCTGGCATGGCGGAATCCGTCAAGATCCGCCATCCGCGCGCCCTCACGGATACGAGCAAGTTGCTTCCGATCACCGCGCTCGCGACGACTGGACCACTCCGCGTCCGACCCGGTGCTGACCTCAATGCGGAGCTCCTTGTCGAAGTGCAACGGCTCGTTGTATTGGATCGACATGCAGTCGACGGCCCCCTTCACGAGTTGGATCCCCAGATGTTCACTCCATCGAAGCCAATCATGTCGGCGGCGGCGTGGGTGATCGCGACGACGTTCACGCCGTCGATGTAGAGCGCCACCTGGCTGAGGTCGTTCGAGCCCCCTGCTTGGTGACGTGGCATGCCACGAAAACGCCCGGGCCCTTTTGTGTGATGAGGGGGTAGGTCTTCTTCGTCCCGAGGCTCGTCTTGAGACCTTGGATCCTTCGTGGATTCAGAATCATGGCAATCGTTTCTTGAGTTGAGAGTTGGGAATGGCACCGCCGCAGCAGCGCGCGAGGGGCCGCGCGCGACGGGGGCCGCGCTGCGAGGCGCGCGCGGCGAACTACCGAATCCGGAACGCCCGAGAATTCGGAAACAAAATGGCGCCCGCCGAAGCTTTTGACTTTCAAAGCGCGCGAGCTGCTCGCGGCCGAGCGTGCCGCCGAGGTGAGGGCACCGCAGGCGACGCGCCCTCGGCGGAAAGTCTCATCTCGCCGAAGGCACGCCGCCCCGATCTTGCTAAGAATCTCGCGCTCGGGCGCGAAGCACAGTTTTCTGCGACCTACTAGTTCGGCACGACCCAAGCAAATGAGCTCGTATTCTTGGCAATGAGCACCTTGGGGCCCGCGCCAAAGTCGTACACCTGCGTGTCCTGGATCTCGCTGGCGTGGTCGCTCGTCCACCAGCCGAGGAACGTCAGCGTGTTCGGCGATGTGCCGCAAATCAGCAATACGTAAG